>JAEEGJ010002127.1_pt1 | contig 137457 bp, 89 predicted proteins | sample 8958761 | NCBI WGS metagenome assembly JAEEGJ01 (sample SAMN16246546, study PRJNA631951) | gut metagenome | biome: gut microbiome; feature: rumen; material: RS-attached | host: Bos | place: Iran: Karaj | collected 2018-10
CACGGATATAGGCTTCATCAGCCTGATTGGTATGCAGGAACATGCTGGCAGGGATGTCCATCAACAGTATTCGGTTCTCATTCCCATGCTGGTCTGTGCAATCCATGTAGCTGCACTTGACGGGTATGGATGGAATACAGAAATCGAAGGGGACGCGCAACAGTTCGTTCAGTTTCTCCGCATATTGATTAACGCCCTCAATTCTTCTGGTCTTGTCAGATATGCCGATTGCCAATAAACCGCCATCAGCATTAGCCATCGCCACGATGGGTATTGCCAATGCCTTGGGGTCTATCAGGATGCTCTTCAGGTCAAACGTCTGACCTTCTTTCCCTATCCTTATTTCTTCTATCGTCATCATTTGCGTGCAAAGTTACTACTTTTTCTTCAAAATGCTATACCTTATTATATATAGTTAACCTTAAATCCACTCTTAACCAATTAAGTCAATCACGCTTTTCAGTGTTTCATCCTCAATTTTACGGTATCTCTTGAATGCTCTGGAACCATCCACGTGGCCGGACATCTTACCTATCAGATTCGGATCGGCAACCTTGAAGTAGGCGTTTCCGATGAAAGTACGACGAGCCAAGTGACTTGATGCAACAGTATCGATAGGCACCAGTTCATTTTCTCCTGTTTTGGGATTGCGGATAATGACATTGCGAGTAATACCTGCCAACTTGAATATCTTCTTGATGGCTATATTGTATTTCTGAGCAGTGATGAACGGGAAGAGTAGTCCGTTCGTGCAGACACCTTCGTACTTCTTGACCAATTCAAGAGCCTTGGGATGCAGAGGAACACGTGCCTGCATAGCTTGTTCTCCGTTGTCCTTGGTCTTGTGTGGCGTGTATACCAGAATACCATCTATGATATTCCCTGGACCTAACGTCAAGAGGTCACCAACACGACAACCTACGAAACACTGGAAGATAAAGATATCCCTTTGTATGCCATAGCCTGCAAGGTTGGTCTTGTCGATGCCTTTTCTTTCTTCCTCTGACATGTTCTCGTAGGCAGCGACAAAGTCTGTCTCTGCAATCTTGTTCCTTTCTTCTATAGTTATATAATAAGGTGTACCGACCTTCTCAGTCTCAATCTTAATGCCATCAAACGGACGATTCTTTGTCAGTTCCTCTTCGTAGAACCAAAGGAAGAGCGATTTTAGTCTCTTGGCTCCTTTGATAACCGTGTTCTCTCCACGATCCTCCAGCTTGCAATTTCCTTTAGTGACACTGGCAGGGTATTCCGTAAGTAGTTTCTTAAACAGATCTTTGTGTTCTGTGGATAGTGTGTATTCGTGCCGGAGATAGTCAATGAAGTCCTCTATATCACTCCTGGTGACTGTATCAATATCGAAGGTGAAGTCACCGCGATTATAGTCTGTAGCCCGGATGAAACCTTCGAATCTTGCAACTTCTCGCATAAGTACACGGAAGACTTTGGCATGGGTGTATGCCAGATGTCTTTTAGTAATATACTCTTCGACCAGTTCGTAAAATGTCTTTTTCTCCTCAGCCTTGACGATATATTTGTCAGGATGGTTGTGTCTGTCTATTACTAACTGAAGCCATTCGCTTGTAAGGTTTGCATCTTTATTGTTCTCGTATGCTTCGATGATTGTTTTCTTCAAAGTGTCAAGACGGTCTGCGAGTTCGCGGTGTTGTTTGACTTCGGGCGTCTCTAAACGCTGTTTGATGACGATGGTACCGCTTTGTCGAAGGACATAGTGACTTTTCTTTGCCTTTTCTTCTGTGGCCGTAAGCAGATTGCCAGGAACTTTTATTCCTATGCTTTCCGTCTTGGCTCTATCGATGTAGTACTCAAAATATTCTGGATTGATGAATATACCACTTTTAGCCCTCAAATTGAACTTGGAACCTTGGAAGAAACGGATCAGCACTTCACACATACCCGTCTCTTTCTGTACCTTACTTGAAATCCTTAATTCTATCTGTGCCATAATATATGTTTTAATTTCTGGGTGCAAAGATACTATAAGTATTCCAAACCACCAAGGAATTTTTGGCGTATTTTTGGCGTGATAATCTAAAATTGGCGTGATTGCGTCTGCTTGACTTAAAATGAATTATGAGTGTAACTAATTGATATTAAATTAGATAAAAAGAAATTGAAATTAATTGAATTTAATGGTTTTTAAGCGAAGTAGGGCAGTAATCCCGACAGAAAGAGTCCAAGTTACTGTTCTTTCAGTAGCTTGGATTTCTTTTTTTTGTCTTCCGTTTACCCATTTCGCTGGATGATAGGGCTGTATTAACAAAAAATAATTAATTTTTTTTTTGTGTTGTCATCACTTATTTGTATCTTTGCACCCAATTATAATAATTGACTGAATTATGAGAAGAAAGTTAATGATGATGCTTGCCCTGCTACTGATAGTAGTGGGAGCGAAGGCGACATCGACGGCACAGGCTGTCTGGGTGGAGGGTAACAAGACGCTCTATTTTATTTATCAAGAGACTGTTGTCAAGAAGGGCGATACCTTTGACACCAAGACCGTAACCGACGTATGGAGCGGAACCGCAGTCACCGCCACAGGTGAAAGCACTCCGGGGTGGCGCAATATCCGGCGCGACGTGACCAAGGTGAAGTTCGACAACAGCTTTGTCAACGTGACACCCACGAGCTTCGATAGCTGGTTCTGGGGCTTTGAAAACGTGACGGCGTTCGACGGCCTGAGCAACCTGAAAACTAGCGAGGCCACGACGATGAAGGCCATGTTTTACGCCTGTTCTTCGATGAAGTCCATCAATGTCAACACCTTTGACATGGGCAAGGTGACGACGGTGCAGAATATGTTCTGGGGTTGTGACAACCTGAAGACCATCACCTGCGACAAGACGTGGAACTACGACGAGGAGCATTCGTCAAGCATGTTCTGGGCCTGCAGGAATCTGAAGGGTGCCCGGGAATACTCGCGCGAGACGGCGTTGGACTACAATGCCACGATGGCCAACCCCGTGACGGGTTATTTCACTATGACGGACGGCACGGTCATGAGCGGAGAGGGTACGGCAGACAAGCCCATTGAACTCTCGAAGGCGCTGGAATGGGATGTGGTCGGCAACTACGTGGCCGCCGGTAAGGACTGTAGCAGTCTCCACTTCCAGATGTTGGACAAATTCACGGTAACCACTGTGATTGGTACGAGTGCTCACCCCTTCAACGGCACTTTCGACGGCAACACCAAACTGCTGACTGCCAATATTGACGGTGGAACTAATATACATACGGCCCCCTTTGCCCACATCGCCGGCGCCACCATCAAGGGTGTGACGGTTGACGGAACCATCAAGGGCGGAAGACACACTGCAGGATTGGTAGGTAATGTAGTGAGCGGTACGAATATGGTGACCGACTGCTATGTGGTCAAGGGCACCACCATCACGACCTCAGATTCCCATGCCGGCGGCATCATCGGCCACGGCCAGAGTGCTACACTGACCGTTAGTGGTTGTGTTTTTGAAGGTACAGTGAAAAAAGAAACGGCGGCTGCCCTATATGTTGGAGCCATCGTGGGCTGGTGTGACACTTACAGCGGCATCACTGTCAGTGACTGCTTTGAGCTGGGCACCTATACGAACTTCACCAATAAGGGCATGAACTATAAGTGGACTACCGGTAGCAGCGGTGAGACCTTTAGCGGCTCACGCTGCTACAGCACCAACGGCCTGGGTGGAGCGACACAGGTTTATGAGATTGACGGTGCTGAAGATTTGGCTATTCTCACACCCATCAGACAAGCCTATCCCACCACGCTGACTTTCTACGGTGACAACAATCAGAACGGCGGACTTTGCTTTAGACAGATTGACGAGATCTATGAAGGCATGATCTGGGATATTGACTATGAGTATTATGCTGCAGCAGGCGATGTGGTGAAGTTCACCGCAGAGACTTCCAACATCACCGTGAAGGATGCAGATAATAACAATGTCGCTGTCTCTGGTAGTAATACGGATGCTGATCCCCTGCAGTTCACGATGCCTGCCAAAAAGGTGACGATGACTGCTAATGAGATCACGTATGCTTACGCCATCTGGTGCTCGGGCAACGCGACACTGTATTTCGACTATACTAAAGATGATATCAAGGCCGGTAACACGTACAAAGAACAGACCGTTACCAGTGTTTGGAAGGGCAACGATGTCCTGGCTGTCGGATGGGGCACACCAAAATGGAACAGCATCGCCAATTCAGTTACTACTGTGGTGTTTGACGCCAAATTTGCCGATGCCCGTCCCACAAGTCTATACTGGTGGTTCTGCAATATGTCGAACCTCACTAGCATCACCGACCTTCGCTATCTGAACACCAGCGAGGTGACCAACATGAACTCCACGTTCTATGGCTGCCGAGCGCTCAGGACTCTCGATTTGGACAATTTCGACATGGGCAAGGTGACCAATGCCACCAGCATGTTTCGGAATTGCCAGAGTTTGACCACCATTTATTGCAGCAAGTCGTGGAACATCGGCACCTCTGAGAATATGTTCTCCCATTGCTTTAATTTGGTCGGTGCCGTACGCTACAGCGAAGACGAGCCCGACGGCGACATGGCGAACCCCACCAAGGGTTACTTCACCCAGCCGGATACGAAGGTCTACGCCCTCTGGTGCTCGGGCAATGCGACGCTGTATTTCATCACGTCGGAGAGCGCAATTCATCAGGGTGATACCTATAACGGACAGACCATTACGTACTTATGGAATGGTAATGACGTGATTAAGACAGGCTCTGAACATCCTCAGTGGTTAAATGATGGACTCAATGTACAGCCCCTCCATGTGGTCTTCGATGCAAGTTTCACCACCGTCAAGCCTACAAGCCTGTACGAATGGTTTAAGAACTTTGCTAATTTGGAGGATGTCACTGGACTGGATTATCTGAAGACCAACGAAGTGACCACCACCGTACGAATGTTTGGAAATTGTGTCAAGCTCACCACACTCGACTTGAGCAGTTTCGACATGAGCAAAGTAACTGACATGACCGATATGTTCCATGGATGTGTTTTATTGGCTACTATAAAGTGTAATGATACATGGACACCGGCATCTTCTTCCGATATGTTCTCTGGTTGTACTAGTTTGAAGGGTGCCGCGGATTTCGACGCCGGAAAGATTACCGCCGCGATGGCAAACCCATATACCGGTTACTTCACCGCCACAAAGAATGTCTTCGAGCTGGCAAGCACCGAGGATTGGGACCAGTTGGCCGCCTACGTAAACGCAGGTAACAGTTGTAAAAATATGAGGTTCACCATGACGAAGGACTTCAAGGCCGGTAAGATGATTGGTACGGACGACCATCATTTCCGGGGCACCTTCGACGGTGCCGGCTACACGCTGGAGGTTGAGTACGGCAGCGAGGAGACGCCCTTCAATCAGGATCGCTGCGCCCCCTTCCGCTATATCGGATACGGTGCCAGGATTGAAAACCTCATCGTGACGGGCGACATCTACACCAGCGCCAAGGGGGGTGCCGGCGTCGTGTCTCAGACCTATAACGAAGCCACGCTCAGCAATATCCTCTGCACCGTCAACATCCATTCATCGTTCGATTCATCGACTATTCAACCGTACGACCCCGCTTCTCACGGCGGTCTCATCGGCAATGTCAACGGTGACGAAAAGGGTACAAAGGGTACGACCATTGTGGGCTGCTCGTTCCAAGGTTCGCTGCTTGGCGAAAAATCGGATGGTGTCGGTGGTTTTGTCGGCATCAAGGGCTCAAAACCCTACCTGACCATCTACGACAGCTTCTTTGCCCCGAAGGAGGTGACGATGTCGGGCAGCTACAGCAACACCTTCAGCCGTTATGCCAACACGGAACCCGGCGACGGCGCTTTAACCATTGGTGATATTTGCTACTACACCACCACGCTGGGTACTGCTCAGGGACAGAAGGCTCAGGTGATTAAAGACGAGTCGGAGAGCTGCTACATCAAGAACATCAGCGACTACTATAATGTCAGCATGATCATCACCCATACCAACGGTACAACGACAAAGACCAGTATGATGGCGTTCGTCGTTGATGAGATAGACGACGGCGATATCGAGGGCGAGTATCAGTGGCTGGCAGCTTCGGGTGGTAACGTCTATTTCGAATCGACAGCTATCGATCTTGCCGCCAAGGATGCTGACGGTGCAACGGTCGAACTGACGGAAGACAGCAGCCACAACTACCACTTCACGATGCCCGCCAAGGACGTCACCATCACGGGCGCCGGCAGTTTGGCATACGCCATCTGGTGCAACGGCAACAAGACGCTCTACTTCGACTACTCCGACACCAAAGTGAACATGGGCGAAAGCTACACAGGAAAATACGACGATCAGACTGTTACCCAGGTGTGGAGCGGCAACGACGTGGTGAACATTGGTTGGAGCATACCGAAATGGAGCGACTTCGCTTATTCAGCCACTACGGTGGTATTCACCGAAGCCTTCAAGGATGTGAAGCCTACGAGCATGAACCGCTGGTTCTGGAACTTCAAAGCCCTGACATCCTTCACCGGCCTTGCCAACCTGAACACCAGCGAAGTGACGGTGATGAACTCCACGTTCTACGACTGTGATGCCCTGACCCGCATCGACGTCAACAGCTTCAGCGTGGGCAAGGTGACCAATGCTTCGTCAATGTTCGGTAACTGCGATAACCTAGAGACCATCTTCTGCAACGATACCTGGCCCATCGCCACCACACAGAAAATGTTCTATAACAGTAGAAAGCTCAAGAGTCCCAACGCCACTTACAGCGACGACCATATCGACGGCGCCATGGCTAACCCCAACACCGGCTACTTCACAAAGAAGGAGCTGACGCTTGCCAACGCTGCCGACAACAGCAATGAGATAGAGAAGTTCGAGGGCATTGAGGACGTGAAGGTGATACTCACCGGCCGTACGCTCTATCGCGACGGCAATTGGAACACCATCTGTCTGCCCTTCGACGTGACCATCGACGGCTCTGTCCTCGATAAGAATGGCGTGGATGTGAAGGAACTTGACGTCAATGGAACGTATGAGACGAACAAGAAAACTGGCTTCGAGGAATCTACCGGCACGCTGTATCTCTACTTCAAGAATGAGGATACCAAGCTGAAGGCCGGCACGCCCTACATCATTAAGTGGAACGATGTTGAAAATGACGACATTATTAATCCTGTATTTATTGGTGTAACCGTCAGCAGTAAGACTGCAGGAAGTGTCACTAGTGAAGATACCAAAGTCAGCTTCGTAGGCACCTACGGCTACCAGTCGTTCACCGCAGCCGATCATACCATCCTCTTCGTCGGTGCTGAAGACAAGCTTTACTGGCCTGAGAATGGTGCCAATATCGGTGCCCAGCGCGCCTACTTCCAGCTGAACGGTATCACTGTAGGCGATGTCACTGGAGGTGCTCACATGTTCTTCCTTGATGACTCAACAGGCTTGAGTGAAAAGGTCATAGTGAATAGTGAGAACTTTGGTACCGCCACAAGTTGGTACACCCTCGATGGTCGTAAGCTCGACGGTAAGCCGACGACCAAGGGTGTCTACATATACAACGGTAGAAAAGTGGTGATGTAACATCAGCAAAACTCTTTGATACGCGAAAGGACCTCCCTTTCGCGTATTTTTTTGTATCTTTGCAGCAGAAAAAGTTAAGAATTAAGAATTATGAAAACGTAAACTATGAAGAAACTGCTTTTTGCTGTTGTTGCCGGCATGATGCTGGCAGTGCCTGCTCAGGCACAGCTGCTGCGGACTACCGTAGCTCAAGGAGAGATTGAGGGTGTGGCTCACGAAGGTCATGCCTTGTATAAGAACATTCCGTATGCTGAGGCTCCAGTGGGTAACCTGCGCTGGAAGGCACCTGTGGCCAAGAAGCCTTGGACGGGTGTGTATAAGGCCGATAAGTGGGGCGACCGTCCCCCGCAGCCCAACGATCCGAACAACAACGGCGGGGGTCTTCCGATGAGTGAGGACTGCCTGTATCTGAGTGTGGAGACACCAGCCAAGACGGCTGCCGAGCGCCTGCCGGTATTCGTGATGATTCACGGTGGCGGTTTTGCCACGGGTTCTTACAGCGGTACCCAGGAGAGTTTTGTTCGCGAGGGCATCATCTATTGCAGCATCGAGTACCGTCTGGGTGTGCTGGGATTCTTGGCTCATCCGGAACTGAGCAAAGAGTCGCCAAAGGGACTGTCGGGCAACTACGGCATACAGGACCAGATTATGGCCCTGCAGTGGATTCACGACAATATTGCGGCCTTTGGTGGCGACCCGGAGAAGGTGACCATCGCCGGTGAGTCGGCTGGCGGCATCTCAGTGAGCATGCTGTGTGCCTCGCCGCTGTGCAAGGGACTGTTCCGTGGTGCTATCAGTGAGAGTGGCAGCTCATTCTGGCCCGTCAGCGACCAGCGTGGCGACAATTCGGCCATGGTGACGATGAAGGCTGCCGAGCAGGCTGGACTGGATTTTCAAAAGACATTAGGCAAGAAGAATCTGAAGCAGCTGCGTCAGATGCCTTACGAGGAACTGCTGAAGCAGCAGGGTGCCGGCATGGGACAGTTCTGGCCGATTGTTGACGGCTACTCCATCATCGACGACCAGTATAAGCTGTATGAGGCAGGCAACTACAACGATGTCAATGTGCTCATCGGTACCAACTCCGACGAGGGTTCGATGTTCTCACGCCCTGCACCCGTTGCCGATTACGAGAAACGTATCCGTGACAACTATGGCGAGTTTGCCGACCAGATGCTGAAGCTCTATCCTGCCACGAACGAGCAGGAGGTGTACTTCGCCTCGTCAGACGTCTTCCGCGACGGCAGTTTTGCCTGGGGAACGTACGCTTGGGCCAATCTGCAGCGCAAGACGGGTAAGGGCAGCGTGTATATGTACTACTTCGACCAGAATTCCAAGAATACCATCATGCCCAGCTTCAAGGGCGGTGCCAGCCATGTGGCCGAGATGCCTTTCTTCTACGGCTATAAGTTCGGCTCTGGTGAGATGACACCCGTTGAGCAGCGCATGGCCGACATGATTACGCGTTACATCATGAACTTCACCAAGACTGGTGACCCCAACGCTGAGGGATTGCCTTACTGGACGGTCTACGAACAGGGCAAGCCGACGGTGATGATTATGCGTGAGGGCCTGCATTTGGACAAGGTTCAGAACCAGCCTCAGTTGGACTTCTTCGAGGCGTTCTTCAAGAGCCGCAGGCAGTAAACCACGAATTGAACGAAGTCACGTAATGACACATAACGACATAAAACTGAATAAAAATCAATAAACTGAAGACTATGAAAAGAAATGTATGGTTACTGGTGTCGCTGATGGCACTGATGGTGGGCTGTGGTTCACAAGTTGAAGACGAGAAGAGTCCTGTGCTGACAGTTGAAGGCGGTCAGATTCAAGGTGTAAGGGCAGAGAATGCCGGCGTGTATGTGTTCAGGGGCATCCCTTACGCCGCAGCGCCGATTGGCGAGCTGCGCTGGAAAGAGCCGCAGCCCGTGGTGGCATGGGACAGCGTTCGCTTGTGCGACAAGTTCGGACATCCCGGCTATCAGGCCGTGCACTATCCGGGCTTCTATGCCTCGGAGTGGGGCTATGGCGACGAGGCACCCTATAGCGAGGACTGCCTGTATCTGAACGTATGGACCAAAGCACCCGGTGAGGTGGGCAAGAAACTGCCCGTGGCCCTGTGGATTCATGGCGGCGGCTACCGTGAGGGCTGGGGCTCGGAACCTGAGTTCGATGGTCAGGAGTGGGCCTCGAAGGACGTCGTGCTGGTAAGCATCAACTATCGTCTGGGTATCTTCGGCTTCATGACCCATCCCGAATTGTCGGCAGAGAGTCCCAACCACGTCAGCGGTAACTACGGCATTCTGGACCAGATACAGTCGCTGAAATGGGTGAAGGCCAACATCGAACAGTTTGGCGGCGACCCCGACAACGTCACCATCTTCGGACAGAGTGCCGGTGCTGGTAGCGTGCGTACCCTCTGTGAGAGTCCGCTGGCCCGTGGCCTGTTCCACAAGGCCGTCATCATGAGCGGCGGTGGCATCAATGTGCCTGCCAAGGACGGTGAGGAAGCCAAGCCTGCCACACCGATGGTGAAGTTCTTTACCTATAATCCGACACTGGCCGAGAGCGAGGCCGAGACGAAGAAGGTGATGGACTGGGCCGGACTGACCGACCTGCAGAAGCTGCGTGCTGCCTCGACAGAGATTCTTTATACCATTCCGCAGTTGTATAACATGGTGAACAAGACCGACGTCTTCCTGATGCAGCGTCCGATTATTGACGGCTACGTCAGTCTGAAGTCGTTCGACGAGGCCACCCGCGAAGGCTCTATAGCCGATGTACCGTATATGATTGGCTATACGCTGAACGATATGGGCTCGATGGGTCCTGGCATTGCCGAGTTCTGTAAGGTTCGTCAGAGTCAGGGTGCCAAGGCGTGGGCATACGAGTTTGCCCGCAAGCTGCCCGACGATGGCAAGCATCCTGAGATTACCACCCGTTTGAAGGGCGCCTTCCACTCAAGTGACCTGTGGTTTGTGTTCAAGTCGCTGAAGCATTGCTGGCGTCCCTGGACACAGGGCGACTGGGACCTGGCCGAGAAGATGCTGACGGCATGGTCGAACTTTGCCAAGTATAGCGATCCTAATGGCGAGGGTGAAGGTCTTGGCTGGGAACCATGTACGACGGAGAAGCCCGAGTTCATGCGCTTCAAGCTTGACGAGAAGGATGTAGAAGCCTCAGACATGGGTGATTTTATGGTTGATGACACAAAATAAGTGTGTACTATGAAAAGAAGTGTATTATTTGGCCTTTTTGCCTTGGTGTCCCTGGCCATGTCGGCACAGCCCCGTGTGAACGACGACGGCACGGTGACATTCCAGTATAAGAATGCGTCGGCTACGAAGGTGCAGGTCGATGTGCAGTTTGCCGGACGTCACGACATGACACGTGGTGCCGACGACGTGTGGACAGTAACCCTTGGTCCTGCGGCCCCCGACATGTATCCCTATTGCTACATTGTCGACGGTGTAAGCATCATGGACCCTGAGAATCCTCAGTATTTCCCTAACGAGGGCTTCAAGAACAGCTTGCTGGAGATTCCTGCCAAGAACGGCAGTCTGCCTCACGATATCACCAACGTGCAGCATGGTCGCATAGAGTATGTCAGCTATTACTCTAAGACGCTGGGAGCTACCAACCATGCCGTTGTCTATTTGCCACCCAGCTACAACCCGATGGGCATGCAGTTTAACATGGGCGACCAAAAGAAGTATCCCGTCTTCTACCTCATCAGCGGTACGACCGATACCGAGGAAGTGTACTATAAGGTTGGCCGTGTGAACTATATTCTCGACAACCTCATTGCCAGTAAGCAGGCCAAGGAGATGATTGTGGTTATGCCCTATGGCAATCCCATGAAGCTGAAGTCACAGGCAGCACCCACGACGGTGCCGGGTGCTACCACCAAGGAACGCGGTGAGGAGATTGCCCGACAGATGCGTTTTGGTGGTGACCCCTTCAGCAAGGATCTCATCAATGACCTGATGCCTTATATTGAGAAGAACTACCGCACGAAGAACGACGCCGATTCCCGTGCCATCGGCGGTTTTTCACGGGGTGGCAACCAGGCGCTGTTCAATGGCCTGACGAACCTCGACAAGTTCTCGTACCTCTGCTCCTACAGCTCATTTACGTCGACCGACATCCCCAATGTCTACGATCAGGCTGACGACACGAACAAGAAGATTCACCTGTTCTGGCTCGGTGTGGGTACCGACGACTTTCTCTATGGCAATGCCCGTGACTACATGGAGTTCCTTGACAAGAAGGGCATCCGTACCGTCAAGGAGTTCACTACCGACAAGTACGGTCACACGTGGATGAATGCCAAATACTTCCTGTCGAAGACCCTGCCTCTGCTCTTTAACAAGAAGGCTGCCGAGGCGGCTATGAAGGATGGCCAGCCCGCTCCTGCCGCTACTGGTAAGGAGCAGCAGTTCACGCCTGGCGTAATGGCCCGTCTGTTCCCGAAACCTATCATCTCGCCGGAGTACAGCGAGGCGGGTACCACCTTCCGCTTTAAGGCTCCCGAGGCCAAGAAGGTGTTGCTGGAGTGCGAGATTTTGCCCGACGATATTGAGATGCAGCGTGACTCCGACGGTGTGTGGTCGACGCTGCTCACTGACTATCCCTTTGAGACCTTTAAGTATTGCTTCATCGTCGATGGTACGCGTGTTGCCGATCCCAGCAACATGTATCTCTCACCTGACGAGGGCTTCAAGTTCAGCGTGGCCGACAACCCTGTTTCCCCCTTCAACTATGCCTCGCAGGGTGATATCGAGCATGGCCGTGTAGCTTATGAGCTCGACCGCATGGAGGCTTGGTACACATCACCCATGCCTCCTCAGATGATGATGCCCGTCTTCATCCAGCTCCTTCCTGGCGACGGCGATACCATGGAAAGTTGGTTTAAGGTAGGTGGTGCCGGTGCTATTGTCGACCGTCTGATAGCTGATGGCAAGACTAAGCCCTGCATTCTCACTACCAGTAGCCTCGATTTCATGCAGGGTGGCATGCAGATGCCTGGCTTCAAGATTCGTACCCTGCGTGCTTCCGACTATCCCACATGGAGCCAGCGTCGTCGTGCCCTCGTGAAGATGTTGCTGGACATCGGAAAGGAACCCGCTCCTGAGATGCCTCACTTTGGCGGCTTCGGTGGCGGCGGCGGCTTCGGTGGCGGCGGCGGCTTCGGCGGAGGCGGTGGCTTCTAACCCTCGTGCATGACCAAATCAAAAGATAATGAAACGAATCAACTGCTTGCTTTTACTTTTCTGCTGTGCCGTGTGTCTCATGGCACAGCAGCTTTCTGACTTAGGACAACTGAAAGTCAGCCGTGTGGCCCGTAATGCCGTGCGCATTCAGTACACTACAGGACAGGTTCAGAACGACCTGCCCGACTGGCTTTACGTCAAGCATGACGAGGTCAGCGATTGCGACCTGTCCGTCAGTATCGATGCCAGCCAACAGCGCCTCTCCATCAAGGATAAAACGGGTAGGGTGGTGTTTACTGCTACCCGTCACGAACTTTCCGACGGTGTGGCGACGCTGGCCTTTGCATCGCCCAAGGACGAATGTCTGTTCGGCCTTGGCCAGTTTCAGGATGGCTACAGCAATGTGCGTGGCCTGTCGCGTCGGCTGACGCAGGTGAATACGCAGATTAGTCTGCCCATGCTCATCTCGAGCAAGGGCTATGGCATCCTGTGGAACAACTACGGCATGACGGAATACAATCCCTGCCGTGACAGCGTGTCCCTGACGGTTCTGCCGTCAGGAGCCACCCCCTCTGCCTCTGAGGTTGTGAACGTCACAACCACCGAAGGCGGCAAGCGCGAGGTACGTCAGCGCCATATCTTCCAAGCCACCATTGACGTGGCAGAAACCGGTGACTATGCGCTGTTGCTCGATGTTGATCAGAAGATGGCCCGTCGCCATCATCTCTGCATCGATGGTGAGGAAGTCATCAACATGCAGAACCTGTGGCTGCCACCGACGGCGTCGACCATCGTCCATCTGACGAAAGGCAGTCATACGCTGAGTGCCGAGCTGACGAAGGACGACAAGCCCGTCTTATATTATAATAAGGTATGCGACGAGACGGTGTTCCGCTCACCTGTGGCCACTGCCGTCGACTATACCGTGTTCGTCGGTTCCGCCGACGAAGTCATCGCCACCTACCGCGACTTGACGGGCCCGTGTCCGCTGATGCCGGCGTGGGCCTTAGGCTATATCCACTGCCGTGAGCGCTTCCATAGCTCACAGGAGATTCTTGAGACGGCCAACCGCTTCAAACAGGAACAGATGCCCCTGAGCGTCATCGTTCAGGACTGGCAGTATTGGGGCAAGTATGGCTGGAACTCCATGCAGTTTGATGAGGAGTTCTATCCCGACCCCAAGGCCCTGACCGACAGTCTGCACCGCATGGATGTCCGGTTGATGGTTAGCGTGTGGTCGAAGATAGACAAGAATTCCGAGGTAGGCCGTCAGATGGAACGCGACGACAACTATATCCCCGGTACCGACTGGATAGACTTCTTCAATCCCGATGCTGCTGCTGCCTACTGGAAGAATTTCCGTGAGCGATTGGTGCCGCTAGGCATCGATGCCTGGTGGCAGGATGCTACGGAGCCTGAGAACGATGACCTCGTTGGGCGCCGCGTGAACAATGGACGCTGGAGTGGGGAACAGGTGCGTAACGTTTATCCTCTGTTGGTGAATAAGACGGTCTATGAAGGCCTGCTCTCAGCCAATAGCCCTCGCAACGCCACACTCTCAAAGAGAAAAAAGCAAACAGCTAACAGCCCCATGATATTGACCCGTTGCGGCTTCCCAGGCATCCAACGCTATGGTTCTGCCCTGTGGAGTGGCGATGTCGGCAACGACTGGGAGACCTTCCGTCGGCAGATTGTGGCCGGACTGGGTGTTCAGGCTGCCGGAGTGCCTTGGTGGACCTATGATGCCGGTGGCTTCTTCCGTCCTGGCGACCAATACACCAATCAGGACTATATCGAGCGAATGCTGCGCTGGATAGAGACCAGCGTCTATCTGCCGCTGATGCGTGTGCATGGCTATATGAGCAATACCGAGCCGTGGAACTACGGTGACGAGGCCAAGCAGATTATCGCCCAGTGTCTGAAGGAGCGTGAACAGCTGCGTCCCTACATCGAACGGTGTGCTGAGCGTATCGCCAAGGAGGGCTATACGCTGATGCGTCCCTTGGTGTTCGACTTCGCCGACGACCCAGTGGCGCTGCAGCAGAAATACGAATACATGTTTGGGCCGTCGCTACTCATCAGTCCCGTTACCGAGCCTGGCGTGACCGAGTGGCAGACCTATCTGCCCAAGAACAAGGACGGTTGGACGGACTACCGTACCGGACAGCATTATGAGGGTGGCCAGACCGTCACTACGGCGGTCGACAAAGCCCATATCCCCGTGTTTATCAAAGGAAAAGACAAGATATGAGAAAGCTATTAACCATTGCCCTGCTGTTGGCAGGCATCACCTGTCAGGCACAGGATGTGAAGATAGAGTTTATCACGCCCAGCATCGTTCATGTCGTGAAGGGCCAGCCCACGAAGACGCTGGTCATCACGGCTCAGCCTCAGAATGTGGCAGTAACCCAGAAAGGAAATACTTGGACCAGTTCTGAATTGACGGTCAAACTGAATCCGGAAATCCAAAGCCTGACCTTTATGACGAACAAGGGCAAGGTGCTCCTGAAGGAGGAAGGCTGGAGTCTGATACGGAAGACGATAGACGAATGGGAGGTCAGTCAGACTTTTCAGCTCGACAAGGATGAGGCCATCTACGGTCTGGGTACCATCCAGAACGGCAAGATGAACCGTCGTGGCGAGAAGAAACGCATGGAGCAGTCGAACCTCGAGGACTTCCAGAATGTGCTGCAGAGCATCAAGGGCTGGGGCATCTATTGGGAGAACTATTCGCCCACGCTGTTTGAGGATAATGCCCAGGGCATGACGTTTACCTCCGAGGCCGGACAGGGCGTCGACTATTATTTCATGTATGGCGGCAGTGCTGATGGTGTCATAGCCCAGATGCGCTATCTGACGGGTGACGTGCCGATGTTTCCGTTGTGGACCTATGGCTATTGGCAGTCGAAGGAACGCTATAAGACCGCTGCCGAGACCGAGGGTATCGTCGACCAGTACCGTGCCCTGCAGGTGCCGTTGGACGGTATCATCCAGGACTGGCAGTATTGGGGCTCCAACTATCTGTGGAATGCCATGGACTTTCTGTCGGAGGACTTCTCCAATGGCAAGCAGATGATAGACAATGTTCATGCTAAGCATGCCCACTTCATGATATCCATCTGGGCCAGCTTCGGTCCGCAGACCCAGCAGTTCCGTGAACTCAACGAAAAGGGCCTGCTGCTGCCTTTCGAGACATGGCCGCAGAGTGGTATCTCGCATATCTGGCCGCCACGCATGGACTATCCCTCCGGCGTGAAGGTGTACGACGCCTTCAGTCCTGAGGCCCGTGCCATCTACTGGAAGCACCTGAAGCGTCTCTACGACTATGGCACCGATGCTTGGTGGATGGACTCCACCGATCCCGACTTCTTCAATCCCCGTGAGTCGGACTATGCCCACAAGGTGTATGGCGGTACCTGGCGTTCACAGCGTAATGCCTTCCCGTTGGAAACCGTGAGAGGAATATATGAGGCACAGAGGAGCCTCACCCCCGACCCCTCTCCAAAGGGAGAGGGGAGTAAATACTCTCAAGATGGAAAAGCAGCGGATAAAGTAACTACTCCCCTCTCCCCTTGGAGAGGGGCTGGGGGTGAGGCTAAGCGTGTCTTCATCATGACCCGTAGCAGCTTTGCCGGCCAGCAGCACTACGGCTCAAACATGTGGAGTGGCGACGTGAATTCGTCGTGGGACATGCTGCGCAAGCAGGTGCCTGCCGGTCTGAGCTTCTCGCTGACGGGCAATCCCAACTTCAATACCGACATCGGTGGCTTCTTCTGCAATGCCTACAATACCCAAGGACCGGCTTCGGCACCACGTAATCCGCAGTTCCAGGAACTGTATGTGCGCTGGATGCAGTATGGTTTGTTCTGTCCCGTCTTCCGCAGCCATGGTGCCGATGCGCCCCGTGAGATCTGGCAGTTCGGCAAGAAAGGCGAACCCGTCTATGATGCCATCGAGAAAATGATCCGGCTGCGTTATCGCCTGATACCTTATTTATATAGTACGGCCTGGCAGGTGACTACGAACAACGACAGCTACCAGCGTCCGCTGTTCAGCGACTTCGCCAGCGACAAGAAGGTGTGGAATATGACCGACGAGTTCATGTTTGGCCGCAGCATCCTGGCTGCCCCCATCGTCGACCCGCAGTATACTGAGGAGAAAATAGTCCGCACCGATGCCATGACCGGGTGGGACAGGGAAAATGATAAGATTGAAAAATTAAAAAATGGAAGTAACAATCAACTTCAATCTTTCAATTCTTCAATTTTTCAATCCTCTAAGACAGCAACAAAGTACCTGCCCAAAGGTACTGCTTGGTATGACTTCTGGACTAATAAGCGCTATCAGGGCGGTCAGACCGTGACGCTGACAACCACCCTCGACCGTGTGCCGATGTTCGTCCGTGCCGGCAGCATCCTGCCTTTAGGACCTGAGATGCAGTATGTCGGCGAGAAGTCGTGGGACAACCTCGAAATCCGCGTCTATCCCGGTGCCGACGGCCAGTTTACGCTCTATGAGGATGAGGGTGACAACTATAATTATGAGAAAGGCATGTACAGCGTCATCCGGTTTGCTTGGAATGACAAGACGCACACGCTGACCATCGGCGAGCGTCAGGGCAGCTATCCTGGAATGCTCTCCGAAAGAGCATTCACAGTGGTTTGGCCTGACGGCACCACGAAGACTGTCAACTATAACGGAAGTGAAGTGAGAATTGATAATTGACAATTGATAATTGAATTTATGAAGAAAGTGCTTCTTACGATGCTCGTCTGCGTGACCACGCTGTCGGCGACGGCGCATGGCATTGCTACACCCTCAAAGAGAGAACAACACAAGCTATGGTATGGCGCGCCAGCCAAACGCTGGTTGGATGCCCTGCCCATCGGCAACTCCCACCTCGGCGCGATGGTGTATGGCCGTACTGACGTCGAGGAGATACAACTCAACGAAGAGACGTTCTGGAGCGGTTCGCCCCACGACAACAACAGTCCGGAGGCTAAGGCCCACTTGCAGGCCGTTCGCGATTCGGTCTTTGCCGGCAAGGAAGAGGCCGCTCATGCCATTCTCGACAAATATTTCTTCAAAGGTCCCCACGGCATGCGTTTCCTGCCGTTGGGCAGCGTGAAGCTGGCATTCGACTATGATAGCAAAGAATCCCCTGCCATTTACCGCCGTGAGCTGAACCTTGACGATGCACTGAATACCACCACCTACATCATCGGTGGCGTCAAGTACGAGCGTACCGTCTTTGCCTCGCAGGCCGACAACGTCATCATTGTACAGCTGAAGGCCGGCAAAAAGGGCAGGCTGGCGTTCGACGTCAGTTTCGACAGCCAGCTACACGCAGAGGTCTTTACCGTTTCTGAGCATGAAGGCATCAGCGGGACAGTCAACGAACTGGCTGCCGTTGTCGACGGTGTCGAACAGGAGGGCATCAAGGCCGGTCTGAAAGCCGAGTGCCGCATCATGGTGGAGTGTGATGGCAAGGTGGCACGCAAGGCCACATCGATAGCGGTGGACGACGCTACCACCGCGACGCTCTATATCACTGCAGCCACCAACTACGTGAACTATCACGACATCAGCGGCAATCCCGTGAAGAAGAACAACCAGACATTGGCCAGCATCAAGGGCAAGACCTATAAGCAGCTGCTGAAAAGCCATTTGGAGAAATACCAGGAGCAATTCAACCGCGTGTCGTTAGACTTCGGCGGTAACTCTCTTTCCTCTTCCTTTCCCACCGACATACGCTTGTCAGCCTTCGACGGTACCGACCTCGACCTGGTGGCGCTCATGATGCAGTACGGTCGCTACCTGCTCATCTCCAGTTCACAGCCTGGTGGTCAGCCCGCCAACCTGCAGGGTGTGTGGAACGACAAGAAGAATGCCGCCTGGGATTCGAAGTACACCATCAATATCAATGCCGAGATGAACTACTGGCCGTCGATGGTGGGTAACCTCGTGGAATGCCAGCAGCCGCTGCTCTCCATGATTCGCGACCTGAGCGAGACCGGTGCCACGACAGCCGATGTGATGTATGGCTGCAAGGGTTGGGTGGCTCATCACAATACCGACCTCTGGCGTATTGCCGGACCTGTCGACGGCACCACGTGGGGCATGTTCCCGACGGGTGGCGCCTGGCTGACGACGCATATCTGGCAGCAGTATCTCTTTACGGGTGACAAGCAGCTGCTGGCCGACTACTACCCAGTGATGAAGGGTGCTGCCGACTTCCTGTTAGACTATCTGCAGAAGCATCCAAAGTACGGCTGGCTGGTGACCAATCCTACCGTGTCGCCCGAGCATGGCCCTGTGGGCAAACGCACCACCGTTACTGCCGGCTCGACGATGGACAACCAGATTGTCTTCGACGTGCTTAGCCAGACGGCACAGGCCGCCAAAATCCTGGGCAAGGATAATTCTCCATTATCAATTCTCAATTCTCAATTATCCCAGCTTCCTCCCATGCAGATAGGCCGTTACGGACAGTTGCAGGAATGGCTGTGGGACGGTGACGACCCCAAGGACGAGCACCGTCACGTGTCGCACCTCTATGGACTCTATCCCTCAAACCAGATATCGCCCTATACCCATCCCGACCTGTTTACGGCGGCTGCCAACACGCTGAAACAGCGTGGCGACATGGCTACGGGCTGGAGCTTAGGCTGGAAGATTAACTTCTGGGCACGCATGCTCGACGGCAACCATGCCTTCCAGATCATCCGGAACATGTTCACCGTCATTCCCGACTCGGTGGAGTGGGGTGGTCATGGCGGTACCTATCCCAACCTGTTTGATGCCCATCCGCCCTTCCAGATTGACGGTAACTTCGGCTTTGCAGCAGGCGTCTGCGAGATGCTGGTGCAGAGTCACGACGGTGCCGTCCACCTGTTGCCCGCCCTGCCAGAGAGCTGGTTAGAGGGTGAGGTGAAGGGCCTGCGTGCCCGTGGCGGTTTCATTGTCGACGAGAATTGGAGTGAAGGAGAGCTGCGCTCAGCCACTATCCATTCCACCATTGGCGGCGTGCTGCGCCTGCGTTCCTATGTGCCGTTGCAATTAAAGAAAGGTCCAAAGGGTATCGTGCTGAAAGAAGCTCAGGGCAACTGTCCCAACGACCTCCTGGCACCTGCTGACGTCAAGACGCCCCTGCACTCGCCGGAACTCAAGTCCCTACAGCTCTTGCCCATCCGTCCCGTCTATGAGTACGACATTGAAACGGAAGCAGGAGAAAGTTATGAAGTAAGAAGTAAGAATTAAGAGGTGTTGCCTGACGGCAAGTAAGAATTAAGAAGTAAGAATTAAGAATTAAGAGGTAATTATAATAATATGATGAAAAGAACAATGACTTGTGCCTTGCTGGCACTGATGATGCTGACCGCACAGGCAGCAGAGAGAACATTCCAGAGCCCTGACGGCACGATGGCTGTCACGGTGAGTGACCAAGGGGGATGCCCCACCTACCAGGTAGCCCTGAACGGTACCGTGTTTATCGAACCGTCGCCGTTAGGCGTGCTGATGAACTACGACGACCTGTCGCAGGGACTGATTCTGAAGGACTGTCAGACCACGACGATCCATGACGAGTATTCCCTGAAGACCATCAAGCAGAGCCACGTCAGCTACGATGCTACCGAGGCTGTCTGCCAGTTTGAGAAGGACGGCAAGCCCGCCCTCGACATCATCTTCCGCCTGACGGGACGTGATGTGGCCTATCGCTACAAGATCTATGCCCTGAAGAAGGACATGATGAGTGCCGTTGTCAATAGCGAGGTCAGCAGTTTCGTGCTGCCCCAGGGTACTACCACCTTCCTGTGTCCGCAGGTGAAACCCATGGGTGGCTTTGCCCGTACCTATCCCAGCTACGAGACCCCCTACACCTGGGACGATAAGACCGGCAAGAATGGCTGGGGCGAGGGCTACACCTTCCCCTGTCTGTTCAAGGTCCCCGCGGGTTGGGTGCTGATTTCTGAGACTGGCACCGACGGCAGCTATGTCGGTTGCCGTCTGCTGAACGACGGCGGCAACAAGTACCGCATCGGCTTCCCGCAGCAGGAGGAGCTGAACGGCTGGGGAACGCCTACCGTCAGCGTCGCCCTGCCTGCCACCACCCCTTGGCGCACCATGACCTTGGGCACCACGCTGGCTCCCATCGTGGAGAGTACCGTGGCCAATGACCTCGTACAGCCTAAGTACAAGGCTTCCAAGGAGTACACCTACGGCAAGGGTACCTGGTCGTGGATTATCCGTATGGACCGCAGCTGTAACTACAAGGAACAGAAGGAGTACATCGACTTCGCCGCAGCCCTGGGCTACCGCTCTGTGCTGGTCGATGCCCATTGGGATTCGCAGATTGGCTATCCGAAAATGGAGGAGCTGTCGCGCTATGCCCAGTCGAAAGGCGTAGGCCTGTTCCTGTGGTACAACAGCAACGGCACCTGGAACGATGCCCCACAGGGTCCGCGCCACAAGATGGACAAGAGTGCCGTCCGCCGCAAGGAGATGAAATGGATGCAGGAGAACGGCATCCTCGGCATCAAGGTCGACTTCTTTGCCGGAGACAAGCAGCCCACCATGCAGCTCTACGAGGACATTCTGACCGATGCCAACGAGTTTGGCATCCAGTGCATCTTCCACGGCTGTACGCTGCCCCGTGGCTGGGAGCGCATGTATCCCAACTATGTGGCCTCCGAGGCTGTGCTGGCTTCCGAGAATCTTTATTTCGGACAGAACAACTGCGATGCTGAGGCCAAGAACGGCTGTACCCACGTCTTCATCCGCAATGCTGTAGCCTCGATGGACTTTGGCGGCTCGGCACTCAACAAGCACTATCACGCCGACAACAAGCGCGGCAACACCCGCCGCACCAGCGACGTCTATGCCCTGGCTACTGCCGTACTCTTCCAGAGCAGCGTGCAGCATTTCGCCCTCGCTCCCAACAACCTGGAGGATGCGCCCGCCTGGGCCATCGACTTCATGAAGCAGGTACCCTCCACATGGGACGAGGTCCGCTTCATCGACGGCTATCCCGGTAAGTTTGCCATTTTGGCCCGTCGTACCGGCAACCAGTGGTATGTGGCAGGCATCAATGCCCAGGAGCAGCCCGTCACCGCCAAGCTGTCGCTGCCCATGTGGGCCAAGGGCAGCCAGGTCACCGTCTATAGCGACGACGCCCAGCTCAACGGTAGTGTGAAGACCGTAAAGCTGAACAAGAAGCAGGAGCTCACCGTCACTATTCCCTGCAATGGTGGTGTGGTGATCAAGTAAGTTGTCATTACGGATAAATTATGATCATTATGGCAATTCGTTTCTAATAACCGATTTAGGTTGAAAAAAGTTGGCGAAATCCTTGCATTTCCGCCAATTTTTTTGTATCTTTGCATCAGGAAAGGATGGTGAGCGCTTTTTGCTTTCATGTTGAAAGTACCATCAAAAATGCATGCAGACCCCTCGCTCCGCATATACTGAACGCCCGCTCCACAATTGTGGGGTGGGCGCTCTGCATTTGTTGAGCGGGCGCCCTGCATGAGTTTCCTGCCAGTAAACTTGTGGTTTCCTCCGTGCAAACCTGTCGTTTGCTCCGTCCTCTCACCCCGCCTGCTCCGTCCTCTCACCCCGCTTGCAATAAACATGAATGCCCTTGAATAATTATTTCTGGATAATTTCTGGCCATTTCTTTCCTCCCCATAAATTCATGGCTGTTCGTGATAAAAAAGAGATAATTCTTTGGTTCTTTGCTCACTTATTCGTACCTTTCTCCTTTGGAGAAGTCACTTTCGCTCGAAAGAACAAAAGAAAAACTTGTTTTCCTTTGGTTCTTTGCTCACTTATTCGTACCTTTGCAGTGTCAAAGATGTGATAGCATTCGACCATAGAAGTAAACATTAAAAAGATAACGAACATGAAACCGAAAACGAAAATGATGGCCTACTCCAGACTCCAGAGTCTGCAAGCACTGAAGAGCGCACGGCAGCGCCTGAGCGTAGCGCTGATGTTAGTCATGCTTACCGCCATGACGGCATGGGCCGACACCGAGAACCTCAGTGGCTATGACGACATAACGGGCAGCTGCGTGCCAGTTGGATCCTCGTACGACACCAACGTCATCTACACCCTGCACGACGAGGACCAGAACGGTCACTACGAACAGCTCACCATCAGCGGCACCGGCGACATGATCGACTTCGGCGGCTATGAAGAGTTGCCATGGAAGGACAACCTCGATGATATTACCTCGGTCACCGTCCAAAGCGGCGTGACCCATATCGCGGCCAGTGCATTTCATAGATGCAGGTATCTGACCAGCGTCAGCCTTCCTGAAGGACTCACGTCCATCGGGGACAGGGCTTTCAACACATGCCTCCGTCTGCCAGCCTTAACCGTTCCTGCCAGCGTGGAGAGCGTTGGGGAGAAAGCATTTTATGATTTGGCTTATAATATCAACGGCTGCACCCTGACCTTTGCCAGCGGCAGCATGCTCACCAGCGTAGGGGAAAATGCGTTTCTACATGCTAAAGCATCAGTCGACATGAGCGCCTGCACCAGCCTTACGTCCGTGCCGATGGCTTTCGATTCCTTCAATGGCACTGTCACCTTCCCCAACAGCCTGACCAGCATCGCGGCAGGGTGCTTTGATTATTGCAAGCCGACGACCAAGGTCTATGTCCTCGTGCCAGACAACTACGTGCTGACCGTGAACGGCGAGTCAGTCTCCGCGACCGACGGCAAGGCCGACATCACGAGCAATATCGGTGTGGGGACGGAGCATCCCGCCGTGACACTTTCCTACACCCCCTACTCTGATCACTTCTCGCAGGAAGGTAATACCTACACGATACTCGATGCCGCGGGCTGGGGCATATTCTGCGACGCCCTACAGGACAACAATAGCTACGACCGCTTCAGCGGCAAGACGGTCTATCTCGACGACAACATCACCGTCACCCGCATGGCGGGCTCGGACGGCCATGAATTCTCCGGCACCTTCGACGGCGACGGCAATACGCTGACCGTCAGCTACGGCACAGCCTCCGTGCCTTTGGATGAAGACTACATCGCTCCCTTCCGCTACGTCAGCGGCGCCACCATCAGCGGCCTCCACGTCAGCGGCAACATCTACACCAGCCACGTCCATGCCGGCGGCATCATCGGCCTGGCCGACGGCACAACCAATGTCACCGACTGCCGCTCCAGCGTCAACATCGTCAGCAGCATCAACGGCGACGGCACCCACGGCGGACTCATCGCCTGCACGTGGACCGGCTCGACCACCAACATCGAGGGCTGCATCTTCGACGGAAGTATCCAGAGCGCAACGGGATTCGAGACCAACTGCTGTGGCGGCTTCGTAGGTTGGCGCAACAACATCGTCAACGTCACCAACTGCCTCCTGACCGCCGACCTCAGCACCATCGGAGTCGGCAATACCTATCCCAGCTGCACCTTCGTGCGCAACGGCCTAAGCACCATCACCAACAGCTACTACACCCATACCCTCGGCACCGCGCAGGGCAAGGCTCCCTACAGCGCAACGGCGGCACCCGTGGGCACTCCGACGGCTGAGACTTACACCGTCAGCGGCATCACCGCCTACTCCAACGGCCTCACCCGCACCATCGGCGACGATGTGACCTTCTTCTACGGCGGTGGCGACAACGTCAGTGTCAGCTACGTCAACGAGTACGGCACCAGCGACACGCACGAGGCCATCGCCCTCGACGGCACGGAGATCAGCCTCACTACAGGCTGGTACTTCGTCGGAAAGGACATCACCTACACAATCCATAGTGTCAATGCCGGAGACGTGACCATCATCCTCGCCGACGGCTGCACGATGAGCGTCGGTAACAAAAACAATACAAACAACAATCATAGATTACACTGCGGCAGCCTCACCATCTACGGACAGAGCGGACAGAGCGGCACGCTCAATGTCTATAATAATTCCACCAACAACGACAAAGCACCAATCTACGTTAGCGACTTCTACGCCCAGCATGGTGGCATCGTCAACCTCGATGCAACCCTTAATCTAAGTATCGCCCTCTACGGCATCGCCACCATCACCGGGGGCACGCTCACTGCCAAGGGCAAGAAGTTTGTTAACCTCACCGTCAGCGGTGGCACCGTCAGCTTCACCGGCGGGATACAAGGCAGTCTCACCATCAGCGGCGGCACCGTCAGCTCAGGCGGAGATATACTGGGCGACGCCACCATCAGCGGCGGCACCGTCAGCTTAGACAACGTGACTGGCATCGACTTCTCCGGCGGCGACCTCACCGTCAGCGGCACAGTCCAAGGCGCCACCCTCAGCTGGACCAGCGCCACCGACCGCATCTACGTTAACTGCTACGACGACGATGTCACCATCGCTTTGGGCAAGACGTTCTACGATGAGGACGGCTATTCCTACAGTGGCGACAATGTCAACATCCCCGACGGCAAGACCCTGCGCCCCTACGACTATCGCCTCACGCTCAGCAACGACGCCGATAACAGCACCGCTATCGACGACGCCAACGGCAAGGTCTATAACGTCACGCTCGCCGGCCGCACGCTCTATAAGGACGGCGACTGGAACACGCTGTGCCTGCCCTTCGACCTAGGCGACCCTAATGCTTCAACCAATCACTGGTTTGACGACACGCCATTGGAAGGCGCTACCGTCATGACCCTCGCCAACAGCCCCAGCAGCGGCACGGGCTTCGACGCCACGACGGGCACACTCACGCTCTACTTCGTCGACGCCACCAAGATCGAGGCTGGTGTGCCTTACATCGTGAAGTGGCCTGCCACAGAACCCAACTACATCGAGAACCCCGTATTCCAGGGCGTCACCGTAGAGAACGAACTGAACAACGTCACCTTCTCCGGTGGCGCATTCAAGGGCAACTACAACTACACGGAGTGGGCAGCAGGTACGGCATATCCAAGCATCCTGCTGTTGGGCGAAAATAACACACTGTTCTGGCCCGACGGACAGGCTGCCACGAAACTTGGTGCCTGCCGCGCGTACTTCGAGCTGAGCAACGGACAATCGGCCCGCGAGTTCGTACTGAACTTCGATGGCGACACCACCACTGGAATAAGCCTCACCCCCGACCCCTCTCCAACGGGCGAGGGGAGTGATTACTATACCCTCGACGGTCGCAAGCTCAGTGGTAAGCCAACGGCCAAGGGCGTGTATATCGTGAATGGTCGCAAGGTCGTGATGAAGTGAGCGAAGAACCGAGCTTGCTTGAGTTCTTCCGAGCGGGAACGAGCTCGAGCGAAGCTCAAGGTCGTGATGAAGTGAGCGAAGAACCGAGCTTGCTTGAGTTCTTCCGAGCGGGAACAAGCTCGAGCGAAGCTCATGGTCGTGATTAAGTAAATCTTTTTAGTTATCAAGAATTAGAGAATTAGAGGATTTTAATTAAATGAGAGAGCATCTTAAGATGCTTAGAATTAAGGGAATAGGTGGCGCGCAGCCTCTTCTCTACATTCTACGGTCACTTGTGACCTCTTCCTAATATGCGGAGCAAACAAAAATTCTCAAATTCTCTAATTCGTGATAAGAAAGAGTAAAGTGGCGGTGCAATCTCTAATTCTCTAATTCGTGATAAATCTAAGACAGTGAAGCGAGCTATTTTGCTTTGCGTGCTTCTTCCTGATCTTTTTTCATATCCCGCCAGATGGGTACGAGGGCGGGAGAGCCGTCGTTGGTTTCCAGTTCCAGTTCTGGAATCTCGATGTTCTCGTCAGGCCGGAAGGGAATGATGGTCATGTCGACCTTCTGGACAGTGACCATCGCCACGCCCTGCGAGATGATGCCCAATTCCTTGGCAGCACGCCACGACAGGTCGATGATGCGTCCGCGGACAAAAGGACCGCGGTCGGTGACGCGAACAATGACGCTCTTGCCATTGGCAGGGTTGTACACCCTCAGCATGGTGCCGAAGGGATAGCTGCGGTGGGCACATGTCAGACTGTCGTAGTGTAACCGTTCACCACTGGCCGTCCTTCGCCCCGAAAACTTACGGGCATAGAACGAAGCCTTACCCTGCTGCACGCCCTGTGCGTGCAGAAGTGAAAAGTGAAGAGTGAAGAGTGAAGAATTTGCTGCCGCACAGCATAATACGACACATAAAATTATACGTCGCAACACAATGGCGGTAGCAAATTCTTCACTCTTCACTCTTCACTCTTCACTTTATACAATTCCTTGTGCCAGCATGGCCTTGGCGACCTTCATGAAGCCGGCGACGTTAGCGCCCTTCACGTAGTTGACGTAGCCATTAGGCTCCTTGCCGTACTTCACACACTGTTCGTGGATGCCCGACATGATGTGGTGCAGACGGGCGTCGACCTCGTCGGCCGTCCAGGCCATACGCATCGAGTTCTGCGTCATCTCCAGACCTGAGGTAGCCACACCACCGGCGTTGACGGCCTTGCCTGGTGCAAACAGCTGGCCGGCAGCTACGAACTTGTTGACGGCTTCGGCCGTGCAACCCATGTTCGACACCTCAGCCACGCATAGCGGCTTGTTGGCCAGGATACGGTCGGCATCGTCGCCGTTCAGCTCGTTCTGGGTGGCACAAGGCAGATAGATGTCAGCCTTCTGTTCCCACGGTTTCTTGCCTGCGAAGAACTGTGCACCATCGAACTCCTCCTCGTAGGGCTGGCAGACGTCGTTGCCGCTGGCACGCAGCTCCAGCATATATTCTATCTTCTCGTCGTCCAGTCCGGCAGGGTCGTAGATGTAGCCGTCGGGACCACTGATGGTGATGACCTTTGCTCCCAGTTCGGTAGCCTTCTTGGCGGCACCCCATGCCACATTGCCGAAGCCGCTGAGTGCCACGGTCTTGCCCTTGATGTCCAGTCCGTGGGTTTCCATCATCTGATGGACGAAGTACAGAGCACCATAGCCCGTAGCCTCAGGACGCAGGATGCTGCCGCCCCACTCAATGCCCTTGCCCGTGAGGGTGGCACCATGGAACTGGCTGGTCAGACGCTTGTACTGTCCGAACAGGTAGCCTATCTCGCGGGCTCCCACGCCGATGTCACCGGCTGGTACGTCCATGTCGGGACCGATGACCTTATACAACTCTGTCATGAACGACTGGCAGAACTTCATCACCTCGTTGTCGCTCTTGCCGCGGATGCTGAAGTCCGAGCCACCCTTGCCACCGCCCATGGGCAGTGTAGTCAACGCATTCTTAAAGGTCTGTTCGAAGCCGAGGAACTTCAGGATGCTGAGGTTCACCGACGGGTGGAAGCGCAGTCCGCCCTTGTACGGACCGATGGCGCTGTTGAACTGTACGCGGTAGCCGATGTTCACTTGCACCTCGCCCTTGTCGTCCACCCAGGGTACGCGGAAGGTGATGATGCGCTCGGGTTCCACGATGCGCTCCACAATCTTGGCCTTCTCAAACTCAGGATGCTGGTTGTACACGTCCTTAATGGATTCCAATACTTCGCGTACTGCCTGCAGGAACTCTACTTCGCCCGGATGCTTCTGCTCCAGACCTTGCATGATTTTCTCTACGTTCATAGTATAAGTATTTATAAGTATTATAAGTTTGTTAGTTAACGATAACTATCACTTTGTTACTTTTGACAGGCAAATATAAAGAATTTCTTTGACATAACCAAAGAAATGGATGAATATTTTCCTTGAAAGGTTACAGTTTGTTAAATCTACAGCATTTTATAGCCCTCTGACGCCCCCTTAACACCACTTTCTATAGGCAATTTTCACTGCACGGCATGTTGTCGACGGCGTGCAGTCTTCCTGTAGATGCTTTATAGTCTTCCTGTAGATATGCCACAACAAGCCTGTAGATAATCTACGGGACTGTTGTAGATGCTTTACAACAACCCCGTAGATAATTTACAACAACCCTGTAGATAATTTACAGTAAAACTGTCGATGATTTACACCATTCCGACCTGCCTTCTAAGGACGTGCATGGGGGAAAAGATAGATGTTGTCAAGCTCGGTAAATTGCACGTAATCACCATAGCCGTAGCGCTCAAAAAGCTGGCGTATCCACTCCTGCTGCTTGGGTGACAGCAGTTTGTCACCTTTCTTATAATAGTAATAGGTGCGCTCGCTGCCCAAATAATTGATGAGCTTTGCCTTCATCTCATTATAGTCGCTCCGCTTGACATCCTTGAAAATGTCGCCGAAGCCACGCGCCATCAAGATAGGCTCAGGCTTCACGTAGTATTTGCAAGGCTTCTCCGCGTTCACCGCATGGGGCGTCACACAGGTACGCAGCACTACCGTCCGAGGGGCGTGCGACCCCGCTATCCACCGCTGGCAATTGTCGTGAAATGGACATTCGCCGCGGAAACACAATGCCCAGTCCCAGGGCACTTCCTTGAATTTAAACAGTTGTTTAGCCATACTTCTCACTCTTTTTGCGGCAAAGTTACGAAAAGTCGAGAGCAAAACAAAAGAATTCATTCTTTTTTTTGCCGAGACGGAGTAAGTTCGCCAAATTATTGGCAAAGTTACGAAAAAAGCTTGTAAAAGCGAAGCGATTTTGGAAGATTAACGCAATTTGGCCTGAAATAAAGGCAAGACGGGGATTTAGAGCCCCTTGATAAGGGGCGGCTATAATGCAGGGATATGCAAATTTGGGAGGAATGCTGAAGGAGTTAGGTTGCCAAATCGTAACCTCATTTAGCCATCTCCTTCATCTTTGTGACGAAACTATTGAAGCTCGTCAGCAGTTCCTCGTAGGTACTGCGCTCAATTGATACAACTTCCATGTCTTGTTTAGTTTTTGTAATTTGGGGGCAAAGGTACATTATGATTTCCAGAGAGACCGATTCTGAAAATTCCCTATTGTGAAATAACAATTCAGGTAAACAAAAGCCTAATGTCTGCCGAGCTTGCTCATCAGAAAGCAGACACGCATCTTTGTGTGGCACTCCACAGAAAAGTGCGTAAGAGGCTACACCCTTCTACGGGAACTGTTTGCGGTATGGCAAGCAAAAGGGGATAACAGTGACCGCTATTGTGGCATATGTTCATAAAAAACTCTAAAAAAGGTGCTATCTTCTTTGAGAAATGAAAAGTTTTCACTATCTTTACACCCAAATAATAAATCTGAAAGATATGCAAGATGTAAATCGCCTAAAAATTGTGCTTGTAGAACAGAAGAAAACCAGCAAGTGGTTATCTGAACAATTGGGGGTAAATCCATCCACCGTTTCCAAATGGTGCACAAATTCGTCTCAACCAGACATCGAGACATTAGCCAAAATCTCGAAACTATTAGATGTTAGTGTAGAGGAACTATTTAATAAGAAGTTCATGGAGTCTGTTGCAAAATAACTACTATGTTAGTAGATAATCATGAGAATCAATCGTTCGTAGCTAATTAAAGGCTTGTTGAATTCTAATAGGTAACCGTTATGAAGATTTATACTCCTCTTGAATCACTTAATAAGTTCTATAGAAAACAGCCTATAGACGAAAGTGAGTTCACTGTTTTTAAGGATGCGTTTAAAGAACTTTTTGACAATGTAGAAGATGGGCAAGTAGAGCCTACTCAAAGGAAATTCTTTACCACATTTATGGAAGAAATCTCTTCACATCCTGTAAGCAGGAGGACGAAACCACAGCTTCTCAGCCCCAGCCCCATGAGTTCAACTGGACAGACGACATGACCGAGGACGACGTGTAAGACTTAAAATCATATAAACGTATTAATATTATCAGACAATGAAAAAATCAAGTTTATGGATGCTTGCCGCCATCCTCGTAATCAGCGGCACAACGGTGCTGACATCGTGCGGTGACAGCGATGATGATGTGACTAAAGAAGAGGCAAAGGCAAATGACAATGTCGCCGCCAAAGCAGAAGTGACTTATTATGTGGACTTAGGAGGCAACACGCTGGAACTGGCTGACGTGGAAGTGACCTATCTTGATGAGACGAACCATGAGAAGACTATCAAGATGACGCAGAAGCAGTGGACCCTGAAGCGCACACTGGCCGCTTCCCAGCTACCTGCCGACTTCTCGTTGAAGGTTGAATTCGAACAGAAGTACGATGTGACACCTGAGGATGACAAGGACTATGAGTTCGGTTGTGTCTCCAGGATTCCGTTCAAGGTCTACAACAGTAAGGGTGAGAAAATCTGTGACCACCCAGGAGCTGTTGCCGTATCTGATGGTAGCCATCCTACGATGAAGGGTAGTCAGATGTCTGGATGGTGGCTGACCTACGCTTTGGGCATCAATCCCGACAAACTATTGAATTTCGATAAGAAGACGCTGACCATTAAGTCAGACCGCGCGGAATTCAACGACATGGATTATAAATATCCTTATACCGATTGACAAGTAATATCCGCCGCCGGAGGGATGAGCGTCCACGAAGGTGCCATTGCTACCGTCCTCCGTTTCATCGGAGAGTTAGAGCAGGTGAAGAAGCCCGAGGCTGTGGAATACAAAAGGATGATGGAAAAAGGATGGTCGAAAATAGATAAAAACAGTATGTAAAGTGTCGCCAAAGTTGTTAAAAATCACAAACTTTGGCGATACTTTTGTATGAGGAGCCATACACAAGTGACTTTCCCAAAAACTATTCTTTCAAAAACTATTCTGAATTGACATGATGATATAATAATTCTTAAAATTCACAAGTATGTGATTCACAAGTTTGTGAAGTTGTGTTTTTTGCTACCTTTGTCCGCAAAAAGCTTACAAATACAACACGTTATGGAGAAGAGTTTTGTCTATGGAGTAGCTGTAACAGACTACAATTTCACAGGGCATGTGGAAGAAACCCGTCGACTGAAATAGAATTTTGTAACGGAGGGACGGTTCTTCTGATATATTATTAGCAATCATGTATTATCGGGACTCCATAATAGATGCGCAACGAAACCGTTTTGACCTTCTGACCGCGGAAAGATTTTTGTCGGTCGGTCGGATCTACTATATATAAAGATAGCTCCGACCGACCGACAGGAATCCGCCAACAAAAATCATTCAAACAACAAAAAAACGACTATGTGTATTACGGAAATTTCCCCTCTATGATACATGTCCTTCTATCCGAAGGCACTTCCTGCCTCGTCTGCTCCTAGCAGAAGGCCGAGGATGTGCCTTCGGCTGGGGGTAGGATGTGCCTTCAGGCGACCCGAGAAGTGCCTTCAGACGAGGGAGAATGTGCCTTCGGGCCCAGGGGGCCATAGCAGTTAGGGTGGGGTTAACCCTGGGTTAGGGTGTCAACATGGGGGTTAACCCGCCACAACGGAAACGGTGGTGCATGGACTTCTACTATCCTAACTTCATCAACGACCACTGGCGCATTGAGGGTGCCATCTTCTTCGGCGACCGCAACCACTTCGTCGACGAGAAGGCCAAACGGTTTAAGCTGGAGGACATCGTGACGTTCTGCCAAGAGAAGGGGCTTGCCTTCTTCGACACCTCTACGGCCATCCGTCGCCTGCAGGACAATGCCTCAGACAAGTTTCTGGAAGTCGGATCCAAAAGGAACCGTCCCGGTGATCCAATTCAATAAGAAGCGAGTGAATTTTTGCTAAAAAGGTTGTATTGTTACAACCATATCAAAAATATTTTGTATCTTTGCAGCACGATAGCTGCGAGAATGCTCCCGCTCGGCAAATGAGAACATGTTCTCTTTGCACTCGCTTAATCGCATCTTTGTGGCGTTAATATAAAAATTTTGTGACTGTATGAAGTATCTGTGCACAACGGGGTCGGTTCCGTTGTGCACATGTGCCCAACGAGGACATGGGTACCGTCTTTATTAATGTACAGGCATCGCCTGGCAGCAGTCTGCAACAAACGTACCACATACTGAAAGAGGTAGAGGAGCGCATCAAGGATTTGCCACAGCTGCGCATCTATTCACTCATTGCCGGTAACTCGAACAACTTCGAGCAGTCATCGTCGAACGGTAACTTCACGCTGAAATTGAAGAAGTGGGGTGAACGCAAGGGCGAAGGGGACGACGTACAGAGCGTCGTCGAGGAAATATATCGTCGTACGGCCGACATCGCCAATGCAAAGATTCAGGTCAACACGCAGAATATGTTGCCAGGCTTCGGACGCATCAACGGCTTTGAACTCTAAGCGGCGTGCATAACTAGAATTACGACAAGCCTTCTATCTCACCATTCTCGATGGTGATGCGTTCTGCCTGCGGACTCTTGGGCAGACCAGGCATGCGAAGCATGTCGCCGGCAATGGCCACAATCATCTCGCTACCCAAGTTCAGAATGACGTCACGGATGCGGATAGTAAAACCTTCGGGGGAACCATAGCGTGTAGAATCGGCCGTAAAGGAGAATTGTGTCTTGGCAATACAGACGGGATAGTGGGCAATGGCACCGTCGTCGTCGGTAAAGATGGCACGCAGATCCTCCAGTTTCTTCTTTGCCGTCTTGCTGTACTCTACGCCCGAGGCACCATAGATGCGTTTGCATACCTTCTCGATCTTGTCTTCCAGGCAGTCTGCTTCTTTATAGGTGAAGCGAATGGGTAGCGGATGTTGCCTCTCGATGGTATCGACAACGGTCTGGGCCAGTTCCGTGGCACCCTCGCCGCCTTTCAGGAAAGCTTCGTTGACGGCAAAACCCACTTCAAGGTCCTCACAGTTCTTGCGTACAATATCAATCTCTTCTTCACTATCGGTATCATGACGGTTTAGCGTGACGATGACGGGTTGTCCAAAGCCCTGCATATTACGGATATGACGGTTGAGGTTTTTCAGGCCTTCCGTCAGACCCTGGGCGTTGGGCTCCTTGATGTGTTCGAGTGCCACACCACCATGCATCTTCAGTCCTTGTGTAGTGGCGACAATAACCACCAAACGGGGTTTCAGGCCAGTCTTACGGCACTTGATGTCGAAGAACTTCTCGGCACCAAGGTCGGCACCGAAGCCGGCTTCAGTGACCACATAGTCACAGAAGGTCATAGCCATCTTGGTGGCAAGCACACTGGAACAGCCGTGTGCTATATTGGCAAAGGGACCACCGTGAATAAAGGCGGGCGTATGTTCCGTAGTCTGTACGAGGTTCGGGTTGAGGGCGTCACGCAACAGAACGGTGATGGCACCAGCCACACCTAAGTCGCGTACCCGGAAAGGCTTGCCGTCAGCAGTAATTCCCAGCACGATATTCTCGATGCGACGCTGCAGGTCTTCCTCGCTGGTAGCAAGACAGAGAATGGCCATCAGTTCCGAGGCAGGAGTAATCTCAAAACCTGTCTCAGAGACGACGCCATCGCCACGAAGACCCGTCACCACGTTACGTAGTGAACGGTCGTTCACGTCGAGCACACGCTTCCAGAAAATCTCACGCAGCGAAAAGCCATCCTTGCGGTGCTGGTACAGATAGTTGTCCAACAGGGCGCTGATGGTGTTATGTGCAGAGGTGACGGCATGGAAGTCGCCCGTGAAGTGCAGATTGATTTTCTCCATCGGCAACACCTGGGCATAGCCACCACCGGCAGCACCGCCCTTCATACCGAAGCACGGACCGAGCGAGGGCTCACGCAGGGCCACGGCAGCCTTCTTGCCCAACTTGTTCAGACCCAGTGTCAGACCAATACTGACAGTGGTCTTACCAATACCGGCCTTCGTGGGACTGATGGCGGTGACAAGAATCAGGCGGCTCTTCTTCATCTTCTCTTCGTCAATGAGCTTAATCGGCACCTTCGCCATATAGCGTCCATACGGTTCAATGTCTTCCGGGGCAATGCCCAGTCGTGTGGCAATCTCGCTGATGTGCTCCAACTGGCACTCTCTTGCAATCTGTATATCTGTCTTCATAAATGATTGGTTTTGGCTGCAAAAGTACAACAAAAAAATGAAAAACAATGATATTTATGAAGAAATACATAATCTTTGCAGCAGAAAGGATACAGTTTGTTAATATTGAGGTAAAAGTAAATAGTGAAAAGTGAATAATTTCCTGCCGCCATTAAAGTCCGGTAGGAAATTATTCACTTTTCACTATTCACTATTCACTTATAGTAAGTGTAGCGTACCCATGAGGTAGACGAGACCGAAGCCCAGTACCATGGAGATGATACCCATGACGGTACCCATCTTCACCATGTCGTTCTGCTTGATGAAGCCTGTAGAGAATGCCAGCGCATTCGGTGGGGTAGAGATGGGCAGAATCATGGCCGACGATGCTGCGATAGCTACGCCGATGAGTACGGTGGGCGTGCCGCCGATGGGGTCAAGCTTGTCGCCCATGGCACCGCAGACGATGGCCAGGATGGGCATGAGCAAAGCAGCTGTAGCCGAGTTGGAAATGAAGTTCGACAGCAGGTAGCAGATGGCACCTCCTAACAGCAGGATGAGCAACGGCGAGAAGTCACCGAAGGGGATGCTCTCCACGGCGTTGGCAGCCAGACCCGAAGCGTTCAGGCCATAGCCCAGTGCAAAGCCGCCTGCCACCATCCAAATAACACTCCAGTTGATCTGTTCCAGGTCGCGCTTGTTGATGACACCCGTCAGGGCAAATACGGCAAACGGTATCATGGCCACCGTATACGAGTTGATACCTGTCACGCGGTCGAGCAGCCACAGAGCCACTGTTACGAAGAATGTCACGATGACGATCCATGAGTGAGCACCTTTCTCCATGCCGCCTTCAATATTCAGCTCAATGGTCTTCTGTGTGAAGGGGAATACCTTTAGCAGGATGCGCCAGCTGATGAACAGCAGTACCAGTACCAGCGGGAACATAAACATCATCCACTGTCCGAAGCCCAGCCCGAGATTCAGTCCCTCTGGGTCGTTCAGGTATTTCAGGGCGATGGTGTTCGGCGGTGTACCGATGGGCGTACCCATACCGCCCAGGTTGGCAGCGATGGGAATGGACATGGCCAGCGCGATACGTCCCTTGCCCTCAGGCGGCAGCTGGCGGAATACAGGTGTCAGGAACGTCAGCATCATAGCGGCTGTGGCGGTGTTCGACACGAACATTGAGAACAGACCGGTTATCAGCAGGAATCCTAACAGCACCATTTCACTCTTCGTGCCAAAGGGCTTCAGCAGCACCTTGGCCAGCTGGGCGTCCAGACCGGTCTTCGTGGCGGCAATGGCCAGCACGAAGCCACCGATGAACAGCATGATGACGGGGTCGGCAAATGTGGCCATGACTCCTTTGTATGACAAGAGTTTGCCTACTTCCTCCTCGTTCACCATGGGCAGTAAGCCGCTGTCCGTACAGAAGACTAGCATCAGTACAATGATGGCTACCGACGTCGCCCACGACGACACCACCTCCATGACCCACATTAAAGTGGCAAAGGCAAAGATGGCAATGATACGCTGCTGGATGACGGTCAGTCCGTTGATGCCGAACCATTCTGTCGGTGCATTCCAGAGCAGCAATGTGACGATGAGCACGATGAGTGCCTGACTGGTTTTCTTGAAGCCTCCGCTTGGATGGAAGCGGCGGCCCATACGCATTTTGTGGTAAGCTTCTACGAGCTCGTAACCTCTGTAAATGTGAAACATCTTTTATAATTTACGATTTAACGATTTAGTATTGACGAATTTCAGGTTGCAAAGGTACGAAATAATTGAGAATTGGGAATTGGGAATTGAGAATTAATGTTGTGTTAGTATGACACTTTTTCGAACTCTTAACGCTTCACTCTATACAGTACGTTAACTTTGTAAAGTCTATGTTGCAAAAAACAAAGAATCACCCGCTCTCCACTGAGGGCGGGTGATTGATCATATTGAAAGTATCATCAGATTTCCCAACCGATGGCCGAAGCACCCAGTACGGCTGCTGAAGCACCGTCGAGACCGCTGACCAGGAACTGAGCCTTGCCTTTGAAGATATTCATGACACTGGCTTCGTAGGCGCGCTTGATAGGTTCCATGATCAGGTCGCCGGCCTTCACCATACCACCGAAGAAGATGAATGCCTCAGGACTGCTGAAGGCAGCGAAGTCGGCACAGGCCTCACCCAGCATCTTGCCGGTGAACTCGTAGATCTCCTTGGCCAGTTCGTCGCCCTTGCTGGCAGCAATAGAGACGTCGAGCGAGGTGATGTCCTCGGGCTTCATCTCACGCAGCAGTGACGGACGCTCCGTAGTGGCCAGCATTTCACGGGCCGTACGGGCAACGCCAGTGGCAGAGCAGTAGGCCTCAAGACAGCCCGTGCGACCACAGCCACAGCTGCGACCTTCAGCACCACGAACCATCGTGACGTGACCCAGCTCACCGGCAAAGCCGTCGCAGCCGTAAACCAGCTGTCCGTTAATGACAATACCTGAACCGACACCTGTACCTAAGGTGATGACGATGAAGTTCTTCATGCCACGGGCTACACCGTAGATCATTTCGCCCAATGCTGCTGCATTGGCGTCGTTGGTCAGCGCTACGGGAATGCCGTTCAGCTGATCGCTAAAGAGTTTTGCCAAAGGTACAATGCCGTTATTGGCCCACGGCAGGTTGGGTGCAAACTCAATGGTACCGTTGTAGTAGTTGCCGTTGGGGGCACCAATACCCATTGCCTTGATTTTCTCAATGCCGCCAACCTGTTCAATAATGGGCTGCAGGGCTTCTACCGATGCTTTGACATAATCGTTCACATCGGTATATCCACCAGTCTTGATGGCTGTGGTAGCCTTGATTTCACCACGTGCATCCACAATTCCAAATACAGAGTTCGTACCTCCTAAGTCCAGACCGATAACGTACGGCTTAATTCCTTGTTGTTCCATTGTTTTTATGTTTTAAGTTAAATAATGACTGTTTGGACTGCAAAGATACAAATAAATTAGGAATTAGGAATTAGGAATTAGGAATTATTTTTGCGTCAGCAGCAATTTTTTCACTTTTCACTCTTCACTTTTCACTTTTTTTCGTACCTTTGCAGTCGATATGGCGTTTCCTATACATATTAATATAGTAGACTTGGTGTTCAAAGGCATGCTAATCGGTATGATAGCATCAGCACCGATGGGGCCTGTTGGCATCCTTTGCGTACAGCGTACATTGAATAAAGGTCGCTGGTATGGGCTTGCTACGGGTGTTGGAGCAGCCGTTAGCGACATCATCTACGCCGGTATCACAGGCTTCGGTATGGCTTTCGTGATGGACTTCATCAACAATGACCAGAACAGGTTCTACCTGCAGATTATCGGTAGTGTGCTATTGTTGGCCTTTGGTATTTATACCTGGCGTACCGACCCGACCAAGAATATGCATAGGTCAGGACAGCAAAAGGGTTCTCTATGGTATAACATGTGGACGGCCTTCCTGGTGACTTTCTCCAATCCCCTGATTATCTTCCTGTTCATGGCGTTGTTTGCACAGTTTGCCTTCGTCATTCCAGACCATCCTTTTGAGATGCTTATCGGCTTTGCCAGCATCGTGGGCGGGGCCTTGTTATGGTGGTATGGCCTGTCGTGGCTGGTGGACAAGATACGTACCATCTTCGACGATCATGGCATCCGCATCATCAATCAGGTTATTGGCGCTGTGGTGACACTGTTCTCCGTCATCTCGTTATTCGGCACTGTGACCAACCTGTTCAGATTCTTTTGAAAGGTGAAAAGGCATCATAAAAAGGTAAAAAGGTAAGAAAGTAAAAAGGAAAATGTTTATCTCTCAAGAGTTACGTAAGACCAATATTGCAGAATACCTGCTGTATATGTGGCAGGTGGAAGACACCATCCGTGCCTTCGGGTGTTCTATCAGCCGTATTCGCAGGGAGTATATCGACCGTTTCGACTACGACGATGAACAGAAGGAAGATGAAGCCGACTGGTTTGGCAATCTCATCCGTATGATGAATAGCGAAGGCTGTCGTGAACAGGGACATCTGCAAATCAACAAGGTTACCCTGCAGCAGTTGGAGGAACTGCATGCCCAGCTGTTGGCGTCGACGAAGTTTCCGTTCTATAATGCTGAATACTACAAGGTACTGCCCTACATCGTGGAGTTGCGCCATCGTGGTGCCAATAAGGATGAAAATGAGATTGAGACCTGTCTGAACGCTCTTTACGGTGTGATGATGCTGCGTTTGCAGAAGAAGGAGATTACCCCCAATACACAGCATGCCGTTAAGGAGATAACTACCTTTATCGGTATGCTTAGCGACTATTACAAGAAAGACAAAGAAGAAGGACTTAAATTTGAATGATGAATATATTGATAACCGGTTGCAACGGACAGTTAGGCAACGAGATGCAGCTGTTGGAGAAGGGATTTCCACAGCATACCTATTTTAATACAGATGTCGCTGAGTTGGACATCACCAATCAGGCTGCTGTGGAGGCCTTTGTGGATGAAAATCATATTGACGGCATCGTCAATTGTGCTGCCTATACGGCTGTTGATAAGGCTGAGGACAACGAGGAGCTCTGCCAGCTACTGAATGCCGAGGCGCCGGCCTATCTGGCGCATGCTGTGGGTAAGCGTGGCGGTTGGATGATTCAGATCAGTACCGACTATGTGTTCGATGGTACCAACCACACCCCCTATACGGAGGATGAGGATACCTGTCCTAACAGCGTGTACGGTCGTACGAAACTGGTTGGTGAACTGAATGTGCAGAAACTCTGCGAGCGTTCGATGATTATCCGTACGGCATGGCTGTACTCGACCTTTGGCAACAATTTTGTGAAGACGATGATTCGTTTGGGCAACGAAAAACCAGAACTGGGCGTCATCTTCGACCAGATAGGCACACCCACCTATGCCCGTGATTTGGCCCGTGTCATTATGGTGGCAGTCAATAAGGGCATCCAGCCAGGCATCTACCATTTCTCCAACGAAGGTGTCATCTCATGGTACGATTTTACCAAGGCCATTCACCGTTTGGCAGGCATTACTACGTGTCACGTGCGTCCGCTCCATACTTCGGAATATCCTACACCAGCCGCCCGTCCGCACTACAGTGTGCTCGACAAGACGAAAATCAAGCAGACCTATGGCATTGAGGTCCCGTATTGGGAGGAAAGCCTTAAAGAGTGTATTGAACAGTTATGAACCAGGAAATAGAAAGAAGAAGAACATTTGCGATTATCTCGCACCCTGATGCTGGTAAGACTACGCTGACAGAGAAGTTCCTGCTGTTTGGCGGACAGATACAGGTAGCGGGTGCTGTGAAGAATAACAAGATCAAGAAGACCGCCACCAGCGACTGGATGGATATCGAGAAGCAGCGTGGTATCTCCGTGTCGACTTCTGTGATGGAGTTCGACTATACGCCCGACGGGTCGGACATTGAATACAAAGTCAACATTCTCGATACCCCGGGTCACCAGGATTTTGCCGAGGATACCTACCGTACACTGACGGCTGTGGATTCGGCGATTATCGTGGTTGACGGAGCCAAGGGCGTGGAGACACAGACGAGGAAGCTGATGAACGTGTGCCGTATGAGGAATACGCCCGTTATCATCTTCATCAACAAGATGGACCGTGAGGGACGTGACCCCTTCGACCTGCTCGACGAGTTGGAGCAGGAACTGGAAATCAAGGTGCGCCCTCTGTCGTGGCCTATCAATCAAGGTGCCAAGTTCAAGGGCGTGTATAACATCTACGAGCAGAAGCTCGACCTCTTCACGCCCGACAAGCAACGCGTGACAGAAAAGGTCAGCGTAAGCCTCACCCCCGGCCCCTCTCCAAAAGGCGAGGGGAGTGATTGCCTTGTTGTTGACGACTATGTGGGTGAACATGATGCCGCCAAGCTTCGCGAAGATCTGGAACTGGTCGACGGCGTTTATCCTGAGTTCGACGTTGAGACCTACCGCTCAGCTGAGGTGGCTCCTGTGTTCTTTGGATCTGCGCTGAACAACTTCGGCGTGCAGGAACTGTTGAATTGTTTTGTGGAAATCGCTCCCAGTCCCAAGCCCACGAAGGCCGAGGAACGTGATGTACAGCCTGAGGAACCGAAGTTCACGGGTTTTATCTTCAAGATTACGGCCAATATAGACCCCAACCATCGCTCATGTATTGCTTTCTGTAAGGTGTGCAGCGGTAAGTTCCAGCGCAACCAGCCCTATTTGCATGTACGTCAGGGCAAGACGCTGCGCTTCTCCAGTCCTACGCAGTTTATGGCCCAGCGCAAGTCGACCATCGACGAGGCTTGGCCAGGCGATATCGTGGGCTTGCCAGATACTGGCGGCATGTTCAAGATTGGCGATACGCTGACTGAGGGTGAGCCGCTGCACTTCCGCGGATTGCCTTCCTTCTCGCCAGAACTTTTCAAGTATATCGAGAACGACGACCCCATGAAGTCGAAACAGCTTCAAAAGGGTATCGACCAGCTGATGGACGAGGGTGTTGCCCAGCTGTTTGTCAACCAGTTCAACAACCGTAAGATTATCGGTACGGTGGGTCAGTTGCAGTTCGAGGTTATCCAGTACCGTTTAGAGAATGAATACAACGCTAAGTGCCGCTGGGAACCCGTCCACCTATACAAAGCCTGTTGGATTGAGAGTGACGACGACGCAGAGTTGGAGAATTTCAAGAAGCGTAAGTACCAGTATATGGCAAAGGACAAAGAGGGTAGGGATGTCTTCCTTGCTGACTCCGGCTATGTACTCTCCATGGCCCAGGAAGACTTCAAACACATCAAGTTCCACTTCACCTCAGAGTTCTGAAAAGGGAAAAATGAACTATGAACTATAAACAATGGACTATGAACTGTAAAAGAATTGTATTGATGAGTATGGCCATGATAGCCACAACAGCCCTGCAAGCGCAAGGACTGCATTATCCCAAGGCCGCTAAGGACGGTACAGTAGACGAATATTTCGGTGTGAAAGTCGCCGACCCCTACCGCTGGTTAGAGAACGACACCTCAGCCCAGACGGCTGCATGGGTGGAGGCCGAAAACAAGGTGACGAATGATTACCTCAGCCGTATTCCTTTTCGTGGTAAACTGCTGAAGCGACTGACCGAGTTGGTCAACTATGACAAGGTCGGTGCGCCACGTAAGCGCCACGGCAAGTGGTACTTCTATCGCAATAACGGTTTGCAGAACCAGAGCGTGCTCTACCAGATGGATGAGTTGGGCGGTGAACCGCGTGTCTTCCTCGACCCCAATACGCTGAGCGACGATGGTACGGTGGCCTTGAAGGGAACTTACTTCTCGAATAATGGGCGGTGGATGGCGTATGCCATCTCACGCAGCGGCTCCGACTGGCAGGAGTTCTTCGTTATCGACCTGAAGACGGGCCAGCTCACCACTGACCACATCGAGTGGGCCAAGTTCTCAGGTGCCGCATGGCTGGGCGATGGCTTCTACTATTCCTCTTATGATCGTCCGACGGAAGGTAAGGAATTCTCAAACGTCAATGCAGGCATGAAGATTTACTACCACAAGATAGGTACGCCGCAGACCGACGACGTGCTGTTCTACCAGAATCCCATGAAGCCCAAGGTCTTCTTTGATGTTGCCGTCAATGAAGAGGAGACGTTGATGTACCTCTACGAAAGTGGCGCCGGTGCCGGCAATGACCTCTATGTCCGTGACCTGCGCCAGTCTGGCTCACAGTTCATCCAGATGACCGACAATATGGACTACCAGTATTATCCTGTCTATGACGATGGCAACAAGATTTATCTCTATACTAACTATGGTGCGCCGAAGGGTCGCATTATGACGGCTGATATCCTTCGTCCTGGCGTCGACGACTGGCAGGTGCTCATTCCTGAGCAGCAGAACACACTCAACGGTGTTGACGTCATCAATCGTCAGCTCATCCTGAATTACTCTCAGGATGCCTGTGACCATGCCTATGTATATGGCCTGGATGGTAAGCTGCGTCACGAGGTAAAGTTGCCAATGGTGGGCAGTGTGGGCTTTACGGGCGACAAGAAAGAGCAGGAGTGCTTCTACACCTTTACGTCGTTCACCCAGCCTGGCACCATCTACCGCTACGACATGGCGAAGAACGAGAGTACCCTCTATGGTCAGCCGAATGTGAAATTCCGTCAGCAGGACTATGAAAGTCGCCAGCTGTTCTTCCAAAGCAAGGACGGTACGCGCATACCTATGTTTATTACCTATAAGAAAGGCCTGAAACGTAACGGTAAGAATCCCGTCTTCCTCTACGGATACGGTGGCTTCAATATTCCGTTGGGTCCTGGCTTCTCGGCCATGCGCATCCCATTCCTCGAACAAGGAGGCATCTATGCCCAGGTGAATCTGCGCGGTGGCAGCGAATATGGTGAGGAGTGGCATCTGGCAGGTACAAAGATGCAGAAGCAGAACGTGTTTGACGACTTCATCGCGGCTGCCGAATACCTGATCAGCGAGGGCTACACCTCGAAAGAGAAACTGGCCATTGTGGGTGGTTCGAATGGCGGCTTGCTCGTCGGTGCCTGCATGACACAGCGCCCTGATCTTTTCCGTGTGGCCATCCCCGAGGTGGGGGTCATGGATATGCTGCGCTATCATAAGTTCACTATTGGCTGGAACTGGGCCAGCGACTATGGCACCAGTGAGGACTCGAAGGAGATGTTCGAGTACCTGAAGGGCTATTCTCCCCTTCATAATCTGAAGCCAGGCACGAAATACCCTGCCACACTCGTCACCACTGCCGACCATGACGACCGTGTGGTGCCAGCCCACTCGTTTAAGTTTGCCGCTACCCTGCAGGAGTGTCAGGCCGGCGACGCCCCCGTGCTTATCCGCATTGACACGAAGGCAGGACATGGTGGTGGCAAGCCTCTCGCCAAAGTCCTTGAGGAACAGGCAGACATATATTCTTTCATTCTCTACAACATCGGAAAGTAAAATGACGCGCGAACAAGATATTAAGAATGCAGTAGACGTACTGCGAAAGGGTGGGGTGATACTCTATCCGACTGATACTGTTTGGGGCATCGGATGTGACGCCACCAATGCCGAAGCTGTGCAGCGTGTGTATGACATCAAGCAGCGCGACGACTCGAAAGCCATGATATGCCTTGTTGACAGCGACGCCCGCCTGCAACGCTATGTGCGGCAGGTTCCCGACGTGGCCTGGCAACTCATCGACAGCCTGAAGGATGGCGACTGTAAGCCGACGACACTGATTCTTGACGGTGCCGTCAATCTAGCTCCCAACCTCATTGCCGAGGATGGTTCGATAGCCCTGCGCATCACCAGCGAACCATTCTCTAAGGAACTATGCTATCGCTTCCAGAAAGCGCTGGTCAGTACATCGGCCAACATCAGCGGACAATCGGCAGCACAGAACTATTGCGACATCGACCCCGTCCTGCTCGACGCCGTCGACTATGTCTGCTGGAGCCGTCGTCAGGAACACAAACCTCATACGCCAAGTAGCATTATCCGATTGAAATCCGATGGTCAAGTAACTATTATTAGAAAGTGAAAAGGCATCATTAAGGTAAAAGGTAAGAAAAGTAAAAAGGTAAAATATTAAGCATTATGAAAGGTATCGTATTAGCAGGAGGCAGCGGCACGCGTCTCTACCCCATCACCAAGGGCATCTCGAAGCAGTTGATACCTATCTTCGACAAGCCCATGATTTATTATCCCATATCAGCACTGATGCTGGCTGGAATCCGTGACATCTTGATTATCTCAACACCCTACGATCTGCCAGGCTTCAAGCGCCTGTTAGGTAGTGGTGAGGATTTGGGCGTACGTTTCGAATATGCTGAACAACCCTCTCCTGACGGTCTCGCCCAAGCCTTCATCATCGGTGAAGAGTTCATTGGTGACGACTGTGCCTGTCTCGTTCTGGGTGACAACATCTTCTACGGCAGCGGCTTTACAGGACTGTTGCAGCAGGCCGTTGAAAATGCCGAGCAGCACGGTCTGGCCACCGTCTTCGGATATTATGTTAACGATCCCGAGCGCTATGGCGTCGCCGAGTTCGACAAGGACGGCAACTGCCTCTCTATTGAGGAGAAGCCCGCCAAACCCAAGTCCAACTATGCCGTCGTGGGTCTCTATTTCTACCCCAACAGTGTCGTCGACATTGCCAAGCACATCAAGCCCTCCGCCCGTGGAGAACTCGAGATTACCACCGTCAATCAGGAGTATCTGCGGCAGCAGAACCTGAAGGTGCAGACCCTCCAGCGCGGCTTTGCCTGGCTCGACACAGGCACCCACGACTCTCTCTCTGAGGCTTCCACCTTCATCGAGGTCATCGAGAAACGCCAGGGCCTGAAGGTTGCCTGTCTGGAGGAAATCGCCTTCAAGCGTGGTTGGATTACTCGCGAACAGCTCCGTAAGGTTGCTGAACCCATGGCCAAGAACGACTATGGCAAATACCTGCTGAGACTTTAATCCTTTTTCCGTTAGTTTTTTATGCCGGTGCGTCAAAAAAGCCTCGCGAATACTTTTCGCGCATATACTTTGACGCATAGAAGAATCCATTTTAAGACGTTTAAAGTTAAAAAATGATAAAAAGAGGCTGTTTGTGAGCTGTGAGTGGTGGACTATGGACTGAATTTATTACTTTTGCAACCGATATAATAACAATTTTTAATAACTGACATCAAAACATTTTGCCTATCGACGGAACTCTACTTCATAAAAAAGTATAGAATATGAAGAATTATGCAGGCATGGCTGACGAGGAGTTGGCACTGCTTTACGTAGGAGGAGACAATAGGGCGTTTGATGAGTTATTAGCTCGCAATCAACAAAAGCTCTACAGCTATATTTTGTTCGTGGTCCGTGACCCTGAATTGGCTAACGACGTGTTTCAAGATACGTTCATGAAGGTCATTGTACGGCTGCAGGAGGGGAAGTACACCGACTCGGGTAAGTTCTCGTTCTGGCTGACACGTATTGCGCACAACGTCATCATGGACTGCTACCGCCAGCAGAAGAGTGAGCATATTGTGGAACCGTCGGAGGATAACGACCTGAGCAATCTGCGCTGTGATGATCTGCTCGATATCAACCGTGAGAACGAGTTTGTCAATGCTCAGGTGATGAACGACGTGCGCCACATCATGGATGCGCTGCCTGCACCACAGCGCGAGGTGGTATATATGCGATTCTATCAGGATTTGTCCTTCAAGGAAATAGCGGAAGCCACAGGGGTTAGTATCAATACGTCACTGGGGCGTATGCGCTACGCTCTTATCAACATGCGACGCATGGCAAAGCAGCATCGCATACAACTGACGCTGGAGATGTAAGAATTGTGAGTTAAGAATTATGAACTCTTAACTATGAACTTTTAACTATGAATTGTTTATAGTGCCCGAAGCTCGCTGATGGTCTGCTCCGGCGTTGGACTCCCAAAGACATAGCTGCCAGCAACCAAAATATCGGCACCGGCCTGGACGAGGCGTGGTGCCGTTTCGTTTTGCACGCCACCGTCAATCTCGATAAGGGCCTTTGAGCCGCTTTCGTCAATGAGACGGCGCAGACGCTGCACCTTTCGGATGGTGTTCTCGATGAACTTCTGACCGCCAAAGCCTGGATTGACACTCATGAGCAGCACCATGTCAACGTCGCCAATGATGTCGTCAAGCAATGAAACGGGTGATGCAGGATTGAGCGTCACACCGGCCTTCATGCCGGCTTGGTGAATCTCCTGAACGGTACGGTGCAGATGGGTGCAGGCTTCCACGTGGACGTTCATCATCATGGCACCGAGCTTGGCGGTCTGCTGGATATAGTGCTCGGGGTGTACTATCATGTAATGGACGTCAAGAGGTTTGGTGCACTTTTTAGCAACGGCCTCGAGAACAGGGAAACCAAATGAGATGTTGGGTACGAAGACGCCATCCATCACATCGAGGTGAAGCCAGTCGGCCTCACTGCGGTTAATCATTTCCAACTCGCTGTCAAGATGCAGGAAGTCAGCAGCAAGCAGCGACGGTGAAACTATCGTAGCCATTCTTCGTCAATGTCTTTTTAGAATTACACATACGAGCAAACTGTTTGATAAACAGAATGGTCGTGGGAGCTGGCGAAAAGTCATCTTGAGTAAAATGTTGCATAGGCAATAGGGTGTTAAAATGAATATTTTGAGTTCTTCTTTTTCTTAGAGAACGTAACACCATGCCATTTTATTATCTTACCCTTGAAATATTTTTTATGCCATTCAGAAAGTCGCGTACTGCCATGCGTTTCTTACCTGCCAGCTGTAACTCCAACAGCTCTAGCAGACAGTCGCCAGCCGATACGAACAGCTGTTTGCCGTCGATGATGATGGTGCCGACAGACTGCGCGGGACGATTGGTCTTGCGGGCCTTGAAAATCTTTAGCACCGTCTCTTTTCCGTCTGCCGTCACCAATCTGGTCCAGGCGCCAGGGTAGGGGCTGAGGCCGCGAATGAAATCGTACACTTGCTTGGCGGTTTTTGTCCAGTCAATCTCGCAGGTTTCCTTGAAGATTTTGGGGGCGGGCTTGATGGCAAAACCATCAAGCACACTATCTTGGTCGACGGTCTGAGGGTGACCGTCGGCAGCGACGATGGCGTCAAGGGTTTCCAGACAGAGTTGGGAACCGAGGTGCATCAGTCCGTTGTAGACATACTCCACGTCGGCATCGTCGGGAATGTCGAAGGACTTCTTCATGATGATGCGTCCTGTGTCGATATCGTGGTCGAGGAAGAAGGTGGTAACGCCCGTTACGGTCTCGCCGTTGATAACTGCCCAGTTGATGGGGGCTGCACCACGGTATTGTGGCAACAGGGCGGCATGGACGTTGAATGTGCCATACTCGGGCATGGCCCATACCACTTCAGGTAGCATGCGGAAAGCCACCACAACTTGCAGGTTGGCGTGGTACGACCGTAGTTGTTCGATAAAGTCTGGGTCTTTCATCTTTTCGGGCTGGAGCACGGGTAACCCGTGTTCAGTGGCATACTGCTTCACTGCCGACGGCTGCAGTATTGAGCCATGACGCCCTACGGGTTTGTCGGGCTGTGTGACAACAGCAACGACGTTATAGCCGTTGTCCACCAGAGCCTGCAGCGTCTCGACGGCAAACTCTGGCGTTCCCATAAATACGATTCTCAAATCTTGTTTACGCATTTCTTTCAAAAGGTAAAAGTGAATAGTGAAAAATGAATAATTTCTTTGACCTAAAGGTGCAAAGTGTGGCACGCAATGCTACCGCCCGTAATAACTATGAACAATGAATTGTCTTAGTCTTGGCTGAAGTCGTGTACCATCTTGCGATACATGCCGTACATGCGCTTTCTGGAGATATAGCCCTTCAGATGGTGGTTGTTGTCGAGAACAGGCAACCAGTCGGCCTGGGTACGCTCAAAGGTGCGCATAACTTCGTTCATGGGCGTATCGTCGCTCAGTATGGCTGCGGGCTCCACCATGAGCTGGCTGGCCATGAAGTGATGATAGAGCTCGGTGCGGAACACGACGTGACGGATTTTCAGGATGTTGACTTCTCCCAGCAGCGTACCAGCAGCGTCGGTGACGGGCAGCACACTCTTGCGTGAACGGCTAATCTGGTGGACCATCTGTCCCAGTTCCATGTCGGGTGAGACGGCTTGATAGTCGCGGTCGATGACAGAGTCGAGGCTCATCAGTGTCAGTACGGCATGGTCAGTATGGTGGGTGACGAGTCGTCCCTGACGTGCCAGACGCATGCCGTAGATGCTGTGTGGTTCGAAGATGATGATGGTGAGGTAGGAGGCCACGGAGACAATCATTAGCGGCATAAAGAGGTTGTAACCGCTGGTAATTTCGGCAATGAGGAAAATGCCAGTCAGCGGTGCATGCATGACCCCGGACATGACGCCGGCCATGCCCAATAGCGAGAAGTTCTTCTCAGGGACATAGACGCCTATCTCGTGGATGTTCCATAGCCGCGAGAAGAAGAAGCCCGTGAAGCAGCCGATGAACAGCGAGGGCGCAAAAGTTCCACCGCAACCGCCTCCACCGTTCGTGGCCGACGTGGCAAAGACTTTGGTGAGCAGAACCAGTCCTACATATAATATAAGGTATTCGGAGTGGCCATAGAATAGTGACCCTTCGAGAATCTGGTTCCAGTCGGCCTCTGTCTTGCCGTTGAGCAGCAGGTTGATAGCGTGGTAGCCTTCACCGTAGAGTGAAGGAAAGAGGAAAATGAGCATGCTGAGGACTATTCCGCCAATAAGCAACTTGACATAGGGTTTGTCCTTGAAGCGTGCAAAGACGTCCTCACAGGCATTCATGGTTCGGATGAAGTATAGGCTCACCAATCCGCAGGTGATGCCCAGTAGTACGCATGCTGGTATGCGCTGTACTGTCCAGTCGCTGTCGAGATGGAACGAGAAGAGTACGGCATCGCCGCTGAAGATGTAGGTGAAGCACGTCGCCGTAACACAACTGACAAGGATGGGCAAGAGTGCCGACATGGTCATGTCAATCATCAGCACTTCCAGTGTGAATACCAGTCCGGCAATAGGTGCCTTGAAAATGCCGGCAATAGCTCCGGCTGCTCCACAGCCTACGAGTGTCATCAGAGTCTTGTTGTCAAGTCGAAACAGTTTGCCGAGATTTGAGCCGATGGCCGAACCTGTGAGCACAATGGGTGCCTCGGCACCTACCGATCCACCGAAGCCGATGGTGATGGCCGATGCAATGACGCTGGACCATGTGTTGTGGGCCTTCAGTCGTGAACGGTTCGAACTGATAGCATAGAGAATGCGTGTGATGCCGTGCGAGATGTTGTCCTTGACAATGTAACGCACGAAGAGTGACGTCAACCAGATGCCTACTACAGGATAGACCAGATAGAGCCAGTTATAGGTGTTGGTGGCAAATCGTCCGGTCAATAGGGCAACAATAGTGTTGATAAGTCCATGCAAGATGTAGGCGGCAACAGCCGACAGCAAACCCACTATCAGCGCCAGGATGATCAGAAACATCCTGTCACTCACGTGTTGTACTCGCCAGTCATGTAGTTTGACTAGCCAATTTGGTCGTAACTCTTCCATCTTACATCATCCCTCTTCCTTCTAACCTCGCAGCAGCCATCTTTTCCCATTTGGTGCCAGGACGACCATAGTTGGCGTAGGGATAGATGCTGATGCCACCACGGGGGGTAAACAGTCCTACTACCTCTAAGTATTTGGGCTGCATCAGTTTCACCAGGTCTTTCATAATGATGTTGACGCAGTCCTCATGGAAGTCGCCATGATTCCTGAACGAGAAGAGGTAGAGCTTCAGACTTTTCGACTCTACCATACGCTCACCGGGGATGTAGGCAATCTTGATTTCTGCAAAGTCGGGCTGGCCTGTGATAGGACACAACGACGTAAATTCAGGACAGTTGAACTGCACCCAATAGTCGTTGTCAGGATGTTTGTTCTCGAATGTTTCCAGCACTTCTGGCGCATAAGTCATTTTGTAGTCCGTCTTGCGCCCTAATAGTTGTAAATGCTCTTGTTCTCTATTTGTCGTTTCCATACTTTCTTGATGATTATTTAAAGGAATGAGTTTTAAAATAGCGTCTGGCAGCCTCGATGATGAGGTCGATGCCCTGGGAAGTAGCCTCGTCGGTGAGGTCGATTTTGATGTCTGGGTTGATACCGAACTCGGTTTGCTGCTTGTTACGGTCGTACATGGGGCAAGCGGAGTAGCGCACGCTCCAGCCATTGGGCAGCGACGACGACATGGGCATGCCGGAGCCGCCGCCGGTATGGTCGCCAACGATGCGGACGTTAGGTAGGGCATGCATGATGACGGCAAAGTCGTTGGCGGCACTGAACACGCTGCGGTTGGTGAGTACGCAGACGCCCTTGTGCCAGCGCAGGTTACTGGAAGGTTCGAGCCAGCGCTCCTCGAGGTCGGAGAAGTCGTTGTGACCCTTGCCGGTCTTGTGCTGCATATAGCCCACGAGGGTCTTTTCCTGTATGAAGCGACCTGCCAGACGTTCGGCTGTGGTGAGCTCGCCACCGCCGTTGTTGCGGATATCGATAATAAGTCCGCGACAAAGCATGAGATAGCTGAGGCAGTCGTCAAGATTGCCCTCCCCCACTGGAGTCATGAACGACTCGTAGCGGATGTAGCCGATGTTATCGTCGAGAACGCGGTAGCGCAGGCCTCCAGCAATCTTGTAGTCGGTACTCATATAGCGCCGTTCGAGAGTGTCGCTGAAATTCTGTGGATAGGCCTCATGCCATGCCCAGTAGCGTCCGTAGTCCATAGCGGAAGTGAGGTTGACGTGACCGTCGCGCAACTCGGAGAGCATGTCGGTGAGTACCTCGAAGAGCTGTTGGCTGTTCATCTTGTCGCTCACGCGTACCTTATAATTATTATAGACGGCGTTCCAGTCGAGTCCGTACTCATGCTGCTTGTAGTCGAAGAAACAGTAGTGCTCATCCATAATCTGCCACAAAGCCTCGAAATTGCCCGTGGGGGTGTTGGGCTGTTCGTCCGTGTCGACGCAGGAGGAGAGAGAGACGAGATGTACTAGAGTAACTATATAGACTAGATATTTCTTCATGGGACAGGGATGATGGAAAAACGTTTGGTGATACCGATGAGGACGCGGTGGGTGTAGACGTGCTGCTTGATGTCGTTGACATCAGACTGCTGCATGTTGCCCAGATAGCCCAGACGCAGGGTGAAAGTGGACGACAGCTGGGCGTCGAGCGTCAGCATGTGGCGCCACTCGGGACTAGTGACAAAGGTGGTGGCGACGATGTTGTGGTCGTAGTTGCCACGTTGGAAAATCTCGTAGTACGACTGTCCGTAGTTTGGTGAGAACATGACACCAGCCAGAGGCAGTGCCAGTTCGTAGCGTACCGTCATGGGCTTGTGGAACAGCGTGAAACGGTAGCTGGCGACACCCGTTGGCATGATGTTGATATGACAACGGGCCTGGGCGGGGTTGTTGGAGTTCGACGTGTTGTAGATGAATCCCAGTGTGCCGTTGCCCATTCCACCGGCCTGTAGCCGCAGCCGTTTGTCCATCAGCCACCACTCATGTAGCCATCCATAGTAGAAGTTGTAGGCTCCCTCCAGTTCCTGTTTGTTGTCGGTGCGGTCGTTAACGCTGGAGATATTGGCCTCATGCAGGATGATCCACGACCACGCTTTGCCTGGTGTCTGCCGTTCCACGGTGGCCAGGAATGAGAACCCCGGGCCGCTGAAGTGCTCCTGCGACAGGTAGGTGTCGAGTACGTTGGTGACACCCAACCCCAGCATCTGGCTGCGGGTGATGACGGTTTGCGCCACTGCGTGGCTAAATGATAAATGATAAATGATAAATGATAACACTATCACCTTCATTATCCTTAGCCAATTGTTCTTTATTGTCATTCCATCATTTGCCATTTAACATTTGTCATTTATCATTTAGAGCGTAGCCCGCTATTCTTCAGGAAACAAACTGAGTTGTCCGGTCAGTTCGTCGAGCACCTGCTGCTGGCTCTTGCCGGCATCGGGGTCGAGGTCTTCTTCCTCATCTTCCGAGGAGCCGAACTCCTCGGCACTAGGAGGTTCTGGGAAACGGGTAGGCTCCAGTTCTTCGATGGAGGCTATCTGGTAGGTGGTCAGACGCTTACCCTTGGCCTTGTAACCCTTGACGGCGATGAACTGTTCGACATCGACCTCCTCGCTGCCGCGGAACGCATCGTTGCCGCCATAGGTAACCAGCAGTCGTGGATAGTAGGTGTCGGTGAGTAGCAGCTGCTGAGAATTCTCGTTGTCGCCCAGGTAGTTCTGCTTACGTTTCGTGGCTTCCATGAGGAAACGCTTCAGATAGGGATAGCCCTGATTGTCAGCATCATAAAGCACGCAACTCCATACCTTGTCGGCCTCGTACTTCTCGATGCGCCAAATGTTCTCTTCGAAGTGAACGTTGGCATCGAAGCCGCTGAGGTAGTAGTCGCCGTTCTGGAGGATGACCAGGATGCTGTCGCCGTCGTTGAACTCGCCCAGCAGTTGTCCGTGTTCGTCATAGTTCAGTCGGTTGACGTCGGGGTCGTACCATACCTTGCGGCCACCCAGTGTGGAGTGTCCGTGACTCTTCAGTCCGATGCGGTGTACCTGGAACTTGGTCAGCAGGTTGCCCTTGGCCGAGCGTCCCTTGATCATAATCTCCGAAAAGTCCTTGTCGAAGAAGATTCGCTTCAACTTGGGGGCGGGGTCGAGTGTGACCTTGATGACCTCTGCCTCACCGTTGGGGTTGGCGGTAAAGTAAAGTACGCGCGAGCCATCGGTACCTGCCGTGATGTCGTATTCACGGTCACGGGTGATAGCAGGCACGTTGAAGCGTTTGATATAATAGTAGCCCTTGCGCCCGTCGCGGTAGACGGCATTATAGATGGTACGCTGGTCGTTCTTCTTGAACACACCGAGCCACATGACGTTCTTGCCGACGAAGAGCTTCTCTGCCACACGGACCACCTTGAACTTGCCATCCTTATAGAAGATGATGATGTCGTCGATGTCGGAGCAGTTGCATACAAACTCATCTTTCTTCAGACTTGTGCCGATGAAGCCGTCGCTGCGATTGATAAATAACTTCTGGTTGGCCTCGACGACCTTGGTGGCCTCAATGGTGTCGAAATTGCGGATTTCGGTGAGTCGTGGATGCTCCTTGCCGTACTTGTCCTTTAGGAATTGGAACCACTGAGCCGTGACCTCGACGAGGTTGTTCAGGTCGCGGTCTATCTCGTCAATCTCAGCCTTGATGCGGGCCATGAGCTCGTCGGCCTTGTCCTTGTTGAACTTCAGGATACGTTGCATCTTGATTTCGAGCAGCTTCAGGATGTCGTCCTTTGTCACCTCGCGAATCATCTGCGGATAGTAGGGCGTCAGACGCTCGTCAATATGTTCACAGACGGCATCGACGTTGGGAGCCTGTTCGAATTTCTTATCCTTGTAGATGCGCTCCTCGATGAATATTTTCTCCAAAGAGTAGAAATGCAGCTGTTCGAGCAATTCACCTTTGCGGATTTTCAACTCTTGGCGAATAAGGTCCTTGGTGCGGTCGGTGGAGTGGCGCAGCACGTCGCTGACTGTGAGGAACTGTGGCTTGTTGTCCTCAATGACGCAGCAGTTCGGTGAGATGTTGATTTCGCAGTCGGAGAAGGCATAGAGGGCATCGAGTGTCTTGTCTGACGATACACCTGGAGCCAGCTGGACCTGAATCTCGACGTTGGCAGCTGTCAGATCTTCGACGTGACGGGCTTTGATCTTGCCCTTCTCAATAGCTTTCAGGATGCTGTCAATGATGGTTTCTGTGGTTTTCGAGAAAGGAATCTCACGAATGACTAGCGTCTTGGGGTCGAGTTTCTCAATTTTGGCACGTACCTTCAGCACGCCGCCACGCTGTCCGTCATTATACTTGCTGACGTCAATGCTGCCGCCCGTGGGGAAGTCGGGGTAGAGGTGGAATTCCTCGCCATGCAGGTAGCTGATGGCGGCATCACACAGCTCTACGAAATTGTGAGGCAGCACCTTGGTGGAGAGACCTACGGCAATACCCTCAGCACCCTGTGCCAGTAGCAGAGGGAATTTTACGGGTAGCGTGATAGGCTCCTTATTACGTCCGTCATAGGACATCTGCCATTCAGTGGTTTTGGGATTGAACACCGTGTCGAGGGCAAATTTCGACAGGCGTGCCTCAATGTATCGAGGTGCTGCCGCCTTGTTGCCCGTTAGAATGTTACCCCAGTTTCCCTGTGTGTCGATAAGCAGGTCCTTCTGTCCCAGCTGCACCAGGGCGTCACCAATGGAAGCATCGCCGTGGGGATGGAACTGCATGGTGTGTCCCACGATGTTCGCCACCTTGTTGTAACGTCCGTCGTCCATGCGCTTCATGGAGTGCAGAATACGGCGCTGTACGGGTTTCAAACCGTCCTCGATATGCGGTACGGCACGGTCTAGGATGGTGTAGGAAGCATAGTCCAGAAACCAGTTCTGGTACATGCCGCTCAGATGGTGTACGGCTGCCGCATCGAAGCGGTTAACAGGTTTGTAGTCACTGTGGCTTTCAGCACCGTCTTGTTCTAGGTCTTCCTGACCCTCCGGAGCATCTTGTTCAAGCATTTCGTCGTCTCTTATTTCGTCGTCCATAGGGTTATTATATTAAATAATGTTGCAAAGGTACGAAAAATTCTCAATTCTCAATTCTCAATTCTCATTTTTTTAGTACCTTTGCACCCATAATTTCGAAATTATTAAGGATTTTATGGCACAAGAAGATGTATTTAAGAAAATCGTAAGCCACTGTAAGGAGTATGGCTTTGTATTCCCAAGTAGTGAGATTTACGATGGTTTGGGAGCCGTTTACGACTATGGTCAGAACGGTGTTGAGTTGAAAAATAATATTAAGCAGTATTGGTGGAAAGCCATGACGATGCTTCATGAGAATATCGTTGGTATCGACAGCGCCATCTTTATGCACCCCACCATATGGAAGGCTTCCGGACACGTGGATGCTTTCAACGATCCCCTCATCGACAACCGCGACTCGAAGAAGCGCTATCGTGCTGATGTGCTCATCGAGGACCAGATTGCCAAGTACGACGAGAAGATCCAGAAGGAAGTGGAGAAGGCTCGCAAGCGCTTTGGCGACAGCTTCGACGAGGCTAAGTATCTGGAGACTTCTGAGCGTGTGAAGGAGACCAAGGAGAAGCGTGATGCGCTGCATGCCCGTTATGCAGCAGCTATGCAGGGTCCGGATTTGGATGAGCTGAAGCAGATTATCCTGGACGAGGAGATTGTATGTCCTATCAGCGGAACCCGCAACTGGACTGATGTCCGTCAGTTTAACCTGATGTTCTCGACGGAGATGGGTGCTTCTGCTGATGCTTCCATGAAGATCTACCTGCGTCCTGAGACGGCTCAGGGAATCTTTGTGAACTACCTGAACGTGCAGAAGACCGGTCGTATGAAGATTCCTTTTGGTATTGCCCAGATTGGTAAGGCTTTCCGTAACGAGATTGTTGCCCGCCAGTTCATCTTCCGCATGAGGGAGTTCGAGCAGATGGAGATGCAGTTCTTCGTACAGCCCGGCACAGAGCTGGAGTGGTTCCCGAAGTGGAAGGAGACCCGTATGAAGTGGCATCAGGCTCTGGGCTTCGGTGCTGAGAACTATCGTTTCCACGATCATGATAAGCTGGCTCACTATGCCAATGCTGCTACCGACATCGAGTTCAAGATGCCGTTCGGCTTTAAGGAGGTAGAGGGTATCCACTCTCGTACCAACTTCGACCTCAGCCAGCATGAGAAGTACAGCGGCAAGAGCATCAAATACTTTGATCCGCAGACCAATGAGAGCTATACGCCGTATGTCATCGAGACTTCAATCGGTGTCGACCGTATGTTCCTCTCTATCATGTGTCATGCTTACGAGGAGGAGAAGCTGGAGAACGGCGAAACCCGCGTGGTGCTGAAGTTGCCCGCAGCTCTGGCTCCCGTGAAGTGTGCCGTGATGCCGTTGGTGAAGAAGGACGGCCTGCCCGAGAAGGCTCGTGAAATCATCGACCAGCTGAAATTCCATTTCAACTGCCAGTATGATGAGAAGGATTCTATCGGCAAGCGCTATCGTCGTCAGGATGCTATCGGTACACCATACTGCGTCACTGTTGATCATGATACCCTCAACGATGGTTGCGTCACCCTGCGTTTCCGCGATACGATGGAGCAGGAGCGTGTGAAGATCAGCGAGCTCAACGGTATTATTGAGGATAAGGTAAGCATTGCGTCGTTACTGAAGAAACTCCAGTAAACAATGAAGAATTGGAAATACTTTTTGCTGAGCATGATACTATTCCCATTCGCGGGGATGGTATCATCGTGCAGCGAATCTGACGACGACAGTATCAGTGAGTTTGAGAACTGGCAGCAGAAAAACGAGACATATTTCGAACAGCAGTATCAGGCACATAGTGTCCAAAGCGATACGAAATTTATTTTGCCCAGTTGGAAACAGGCCGGCAGCAAGTCGCTCAGTGACATTGCTCATACAGAATGTATCCTCGTCGATGTCATTGAGACTTTGGGGATAACGGATGTATCTGCGCCTTTGTTCACCGACTCTGTCGAAGTACACTACAGAGGCCGTCTGCTGCCGTCGCGTAGCTATCCTACAGGTTATGAGTTTGACAAGAGCTACTACTCTTCCAAGCTTGACGTGGGTGTGGACGTGCCTTATACGTGCTCACCCAGCGGCAATCTTGTAACGGGTTTCTCCACTGCCTTACAGTACATGCACCGCGGCGACCACTGGCAGGTCACCATTCCTTACCAGTTAGGCTATGGTACAAGTGATTACGAAACCATACCAGCCTATAGCACGCTGATTTTCGATATCTGGCTGGAAGACTTCTAACTTCCATCCCAATCAACCTCCAACGACTAACCCCTAATAGCTGATATATGTTCGACAAGGAAAGAGGGCTGTATATTGCCCATTGCGCCAACGGAGCGCTGAGTATTACAGGTAAGATGGCCAACCGTCACGGACTCATTGCCGGTGCAACGGGTACTGGTAAGACGGTGACGTTGCAAGTGATGGCCGAGACATTCTGTCAGGCCGGTGTGCCATGTTTTATGGCCGATATGAAAGGCGACTTGAGCGGTATCTCACAGGTAGGCAAGATGAGTGGTTTCATCGAAAAACGCTTACCGGAGTTCGGCATCGAAAATCCTGAGTTCCAGGCTTGTCCTGTGCGCTTCTTCGACGTATATGGTGAACAGGGACATCCTATGCGTGCCACCATCAGTCAGATGGGACCGCAGCTGTTGAGTCGTCTGATGCAGCTTAATGAGACGCAGGACGGTGTGCTGAACATTGTATTCCGCATTGCTGACGAGCGTGGACTATTGCTCATTGATCTGAAAGACTTGCGTAGCATGCTTGACTGGGTGTCAAAGCATGCCAAGGAATATACTACAAAGTACGGCAACATCTCTATACAGACCATCGGTGCCATCCAGCGTGCCCTGCTGCAGCTGGAGAGTCAGGGTGCTGACAAGTTCTTCGGCGAGCCCTCGTTTGATATCTATGACCTCATGCAGTGTGAGGGTGGCAAGGGTGTGATGAATGTGCTGGCTGCCGACAAGCTGATGATGCAGCCGAAGCTCTACTCGACATTCCTGTTGTGGCTGTTGTCGGAGTTGTATAGCACGCTGCCTGAGGTAGGTGACTTGCCTTTGCCGAAATTGGTGTTCTTCTTCGATGAGGCTCACATGTTGTTTACTGATACCAGCAAGGCACTGCTTGACAAAATTGAACAAGTCATCAGACTGATTCGTTCGAAGGGTGTGGGTATTTACTTCATTACCCAGAGTCCTACGGACATTCCTGAAAATATTCTTGGCCAGCTGGGTAACCGTGTACAGCATGCTCTGCGTGCCTATACGCCGAAAGACCAGAAGGCCGTTAAAACCGCTGCTGATACTTTCCGAGCTAATCCTGCGTTCAAGACCGATGAGGCTATCATGAATCTTGAAACCGGTGAGGCTCTGGTCAGCTTCCTCGACGAGAAGGGTGCTCCCGGCATTGTGGAGCGTGCCAAGATACTGTTTCCGCTGTCGCAGATTGGAGCTGTCACCGAGGGTCAGCGTCTGGACATTATCAAACAGTCGCGTATCTATGGCAAATACGACACCCCAATAGACCGTGAGAGTGCCTTTGAGGTGTTGATGGCTGAGGCTGAGAAACAACTGGCCATTCAGGAGGAAGAAGCTGCAGCCATCGAGGAAAGCAAGTCTGCCGGCAAGGGTGAGAAGGTAGAAAAGCAGAAGCCCGGTATGATGTCGAAAGTGTTGAAGGCCGTGATGACTGCCGTCACCTCAACACTGGCTGCCGTACTCGGTGCATGGGTCAGCGAAAAAGTCAGCGGCAAGCAGTCGAAGTCTCGTACATCGGCCAAGGAGAAGGTGGTAAAGAATGCCACCAGTGCCGCCACCCGTACCATCACAAAGGAACTGACACGCGATATTCTTGGCAATCTGGTAAAGTAATACCGTGTCATGCCTGACATAACGCTTTTGGCTCGATGCTGTTCCTGACGTCATACTTTCCGATAACCAGTCCGACGCTGATATTCTTCGTCGTACTGCTTATCATCCTGTTTGCTCCTATCATCATGGGCAAGCTGCGCATTCCGCACATCATCGGTATGGTGCTGGCGGGCGTGCTGATAGGACCGTACGGGCTGAATATTCTGGAGCGTGACTCGTCATTCGAACTCTTTGGCAAGGTAGGACTACTTTATATCATGTTTCTGGCAGGTCTGGAAATGGATATGGAGAGTGTCAGGAAGAACTCCCGCCGATTCCTGATATTCGGCGTGTTGACATGTTTCGTGCCACTTCTCGTCACCTATTTCATGGCAATCTGGCTGTTAGGCTACTCCTCGCAGGCTTCATTCCTGCTGGGGTGTATCATGGCCTCGAACACGCTTATTGCCTATCCCATCATTTCGCGCTACGGTCTACAGCGCAACTCCAGTGTCATGCTGAGTGTAGGCTCCAGCATGCTGTCGCTGTTGATGGCACTGCTCATGTTGGCAGCTCTCGCAGCATCCTACGACACCGGTAACGGAAGCTCTTTCATGCCAGCGTCAAACTCCATTCTATTCTGGATTATCTTCTTCGTGAAGTTTGTGGCTTTCTATGCCTTACTGATATGGGCCATTCCAAGACTGTCGCGTTACTTCCTCCGTCGTTATTCTGATGCCATCATGCAGTTCATCTTCGTGCTTAGCGTTATGTTCCTGTCTGCATCTCTATCGGAGGCTATCGGAGTTGAGGGTATCGTTGGCGCTTTCCTGGCAGGTCTCATATTAAATAGGTATATACCCCATGTGTCGCCGCTGATGAACCGTATCGAGTTTATCGGCAATGCCCTGTTCATTCCTTATTTCCTGATAGGTGTGGGCATGCTGATCAATGTTGGTACGCTGTTTGAGGGACCTCACATGTTGTGGATTGTGGCTTTGACAGTCTTCTTCGGTACCTTTGGCAAGGCAGTGGCTGCCTATCTGTCAAGCATGTTGTTCCGATTACCCAAGAGTGCCGGCAACATGATGTTCGGTCTCACCTGTGCCCACGCTGCCGGCGCCATTGCGATGGTGATGGTTGGTATGCGCTTGGAGGTTAGCCCTGGCCATTATTTGGTGAACGACGAGATACTGAACGGTGTCATCATCATGATACTCTTCACCTGCATTATCTCGACCTTGATGACAGAGAAAGCTGCTCAGGAAATTGTTATAGCCAACAGCCAGCAGCCAACAGTCAGTAGCCAGCATGATAATGAGAAGATGCTGTTGTGTGTCAAATATCCAGAGATTGCCCCGCAATTGCTGGAGCTGGCTATCATGATGCGCAGCCAGCATGCCAATAATTCGCTGGCAGCCCTGAATGTGGTCTACGACGACAAGAACGCTAATAAGCACCGTGAAGAAGGACTGCAGCTGCTGGAACGTTTGGTACAGCGTGCTGCTGCCAGCGATATCCAGATGCAGACACAGGTACGGTTGGCTACCAATATTGCCAACGGTATCAAACATGCCTTCCGTGAGTTTGGCGCCTCGGAAATTATTATGGGTATGCACGTCCATACTGATGTCAACCCGAAGTTCTGGGGCGAATTCATTCAGAGCCTCTACAACGGTCTGAACAGACAGATTGTGCTGACACGCTTCGTTCAGCCCCTCAATACGCTGCGTCGCATACAGGTGGCTGTTCCGTCACGTGCTGAGTTTGAGCCAGGTTTCCATCGCTGGTTGGAACGTTTGAGCCGCATGGCCAGCAATCTTGACTGCCGCATTCAGTTTCATGGACGCAACGAGTCGATGGATTTGATACGCGAATACATCAACAACCGGCACCCCAACGTTCGGGCAGAATATACTTATATGGCACACTGGAACGAGTTACCTCGACTGGCTGAGAATATCCGTGAAGACCATATGTTCGTGGTCATCACCGCCCGTAAAGGTACCATTTCATACAAGAATGCATTGGAACGTCTGCCCAACGAATTGATGCAGCACTTCAGCGGCAAGAACCTTATGATACTCTTCCCTGACCAGCATGGTGAGGAGAAGGAAGAGAGCATGACGTTCACTGCAGCACAGCACCAGGAGGAGAGCAGTATCTACGATACCATTACACGCTGGATTAATTCCAGAAAAACTTTGAACAAGATAGAAGACGATAGGAAATGATATGATTGAAATAAAAGGCATCAAGAAGAGTTTCGGCTCACTGGAAGTATTGAAAGGTATTGACCTCACCATTAACAAAGGTGAAATAGTCAGCATCGTTGGCCCTAGTGGCGCTGGCAAGACTACGTTATTGCAGATAATCGGCACACTGGACCGCCCTGATGCCGGTACGGTGCACGTCGATTCTGTCGACGTGACCAACCTTTCGCAGAAGAAACTCAGTGATTTCCGCAACCGTCACATCGGTTTTGTGTTCCAGTTTCACCAGCTGTTGCCTGAATTTACGGCATTGGAGAACATCATGATACCAGCCTACATCGCAGGCAGCTCGACGAAGGCAGCCCGTCAGCGTGCTGAGGAACTGCTGAGATTCATGGGACTTAGCGATCGTGCCAGCCACAAACCCAATGAACTGTCAGGTGGTGAGAAGCAACGCGTGGCTGTAGCCCGTGCCTTGGTCAACAATCCTGCTGTCATCTTGGCCGACGAACCCAGTGGCTCGCTTGATTCCAAGAATAAGGCTGAGTTGCATCAGCTTTTCTTCGACCTCCGTGACAAATACGGACAGACCTTCGTCATTGTCACTCATGACGAAGGTCTGGCAAGTATTACTGACCGCACTATTCACATGCGTGACGGTCTGTTAGAATGTCCCGCTGTCGAGGATTTACCTATCGACGACACTTTAAAACTCGGCACTTTTGGGAGTACGGGGGAATGGGATGACATCGCGGATGTTCTGCATACCGGTGACAAACAGGATGAGGCGCTCGAAACCGAGACCGAAACCGGCATGGGGGCATGAACCCCACTTGCGAGTGTCGATGTACCACCACAGATGTGTCTTGTCCATCTGACGACGTTCTATCTCAGCCATCAGCTTATCATAGCTCTCTTCACGGACGGAGCCACCGATAATCTCGCCAATCTGCGGGAACAGCACGTCTGTACCCTGCATCGTCGGCCCAGGAGCCACAGCGCCCTTGTAACCGATAGAGCTCCCGTCGATTCCGTCGACGGGTTTATTCTGCTTCATATAGAACGACTTGAAGGCACGCGGATAGTCGGTCATGATGACGGGCTTCTTGAAGTGCTCTTCTACCAGGTAGCGCTCGTGCTCGCTGGCCAGGTCGTCGCCCCAGTTGCAGGGGAACTCGAACTTCTTGCCGTTCTTGATGGCTTCCTGCAAGATGTTGATACCTTCGGTATAGGGCAGACGCACGAAAGTCTCTTTCAGTACACCCTCCAGACGGGCGATAAGTGTCTTGTCAATCATCTGGTTTAGGAACTGCAGGTCATCCTTACAGTTGTCGAGAGCCCAGCGTACACAATATTTGATGAAGTCCTCTTCCAGATCCATCAGTTCTTCCTGGTCGAGGAAGGCCACCTCAGGCTCTACCATCCAGAACTCAGCGAGATGGCGAGGAGTGTTCGAGTTCTCAGCACGGAACGTAGGACCGAAAGTGTATATAGCCCCCAGAGCCGTAGCACCCAGTTCACCCTCCAACTGTCCAGACACGGTCAGTGAGGTCTGCTCGCCGAAGAAGTCATCATCATAAATGATTTTTCCATTTTCGTCCTTCTTTAGGTCGTACAGGTTCTTGGTGGTTACCTGGAACATATTGCCTGCACCCTCACAGTCGCTGGCTGTAATCAGTGGTGTGTGGAAATAGAAGAAGCCATGCTCGTGGAAATAAGTGTGGATGGCCATTGCCATATTGTGACGGATGCGCATCACAGCACCAAAGGTGTTGGTACGCAGACGCATGTGGGCGTTCTTACGCATTACTTCGAAGCTCTGCCCCTTCTTCTGCATGGGGTAGGTGTTGTCGCACAAACCATAGATTTCCAGCTTTGTAGCCTGAATCTCACAAGCCTGACCTGCACCTTGACTTTCCACCAGCACGCCCTCAGCACTGATACAAGCACCGGTGGTGATGTCCTTCAACAACTGCTCGTCAAATTTCGTGGGGTCGACGACCACCTGCACATTCTTGATGGTCGAGCCGTCGTTGAGTGCAATGAAGTCTACAGCCTTGCTGCTGCGGTGGGTACGTACCCAGCCCTTCACGCACACTTCTTTTCCATATTCCGTGCTCTGTAGCACGTCAATTATCTTTGTTCGTTTCATTGTCAATTATCAATTATCAATTGTCAATTACTCGTAAGCTCCCATGCGCAGACGATCTACTTCTTCCTCGGTGAGGTAGCGCCAGTCACCGCGACGCAGATTTTTCTTGGTCAGACCGGCAAACTGTACGCGGTCGAGTTTAACCACACGGTAGCCCATGCTCTCGAAGATACGACGTACGATGCGGTTCTTGCCAGAGTGAATCTCAATGCCTACCTGCTTCTTGTCCTTCTCGTCGGCATATTCAATGGCGTCGGCCTTGATTTCACCGTCCTCAAGCATGATGCCCTCGGCAATCTGCTGCATGTCATGAGCCGTTACGTTCTTGTCCAGATGGACGTGGTATATTTTCTTCTTCAGGAACTTCGGGTGTGTCAGCTTCGAAGCCAGATCACCATCGTTGGTCAACAGCAGCACGCCAGTGGTGTTGCGGTCCAGACGGCCAACGGGGTAGATGCGTTCCGGACAGGCATTCTTTACCAGGTCCATCACGGTCTTACGCTGCTGGGGATCATCGCTTGTGGTCACATAGTCCTTGGGCTTGTTCAGTAGCACATACACCTTCTTCTCGAGTGATACAGGATTGTCGTGGAACTTCACCTCGTCAGTGCGCAGCACCTTGGTGCCCAGTTCGGTAACTACCTCGCCGTTCACAGTCACCACACCAGCCTGGATGAACTCATCGGCCTCGCGACGGCTGCATACTCCGGCATTGGCCAGATACTTGTTCAGACGGATGGGCTCGTTCGGATCGATGTTCTCCTCCTTATATTCTATACGCTTCTTGAAGCTGTACTTGGCATTGGGGTCATAATTGCCGTGAGGCTTCTTAAAGCCACCACGCTGCTGACCATAGGGACGGGGCTGTCCGTAACCGCCTTGACGCGGCTGCTGACCATAGGGGCGAGGCTGTCCGTAACCGCCCTGACGCGGCTGCTGACCATATTCACCTTGTGGACGTGGCTGGTAGCCACCCTGACGCGGTTGCTGGCCGTAGGGACGAGACTGTCCGTAACCGCTTTGACGTGGTTGCTGACCATATTCGCCTTGTGGGCGTGGCTGGTAACCACCCTGACCATATTGCTGACGTGGACGCGGCTGATAACCGCTTTGTCCATACTGTTGGCGTGGACGCGGCTGACCGTAACTACTACGTGGTTGCTGTCCGTATTCTCCTTCTCCCTGATTATAGTTGCGGGGACGATAGCTGCGCTGAGGTGTGCTGCTTTGCAGACCAGCACCAAAACCCTCAGGGCGGAAACCGCCTTCTTCCTGGTTCTGACTACGATTGAATCCACTCTGTCCGCTAAAGGGACGAGGCTGGTGGATACGCGGACGTGGTGAACGTCCTGGGCGATAGCCCTGATAGCTGCTTTCATGATTTTCCTGAGTACCCTGCTGCTCAGCAGAGAGCTCCTCGTTTTTCTTTTCGTTTTCCATTTTCCTTAAACTCTTAATTCTTAACTTCTTAACTTCTATAACTTCTTAAACTCCTTGTGGAACTACACTCCCGTATAATTCATGGGCGTTATGGCCATTAATTCTGCCTTAATGTCATTGCTGACGTCCAGTCCCTGAATGAATTCATGGATGCTTTCTTCAGTCATCTTTGTGTTGGTTCGTGTCAAGGCTTTCAGCGTTTCGTATGGGTTGGGGTAGGCTTCACGGCGCAGGATGGTCTGGATGGCCTCGGCCACCACTGCCCATGTCTGTTCCAGGTCAGCCTGCAGTTTCTCTTCGTTCAGTATCAGCTTGCGCAGACCCTTCAGCGTACTCTGAATGGCTATCATGGCATGTCCCATGGGTACACCCACATTGCGCAGCACCGTTGAGTCGGTCAGGTCGCGCTGCAGTCGACTTACTGGCAACTTCTGTGCCAAGAATGTCAGCACGGCATTGGCCATACCCATGTTGCCCTCGCTGTTTTCAAAGTCGATGGGATTCACCTTATGCGGCATAGCACTGCTTCCCACCTCGCCGGCCTTGATCTTCTGTTTGAAATACTCCATCGAGATGTACATCCAGAAATCGCGGTCCAGGTCAATAATGATGGTGTTGATGCGACGCATGGCATCGAAGATGGCTCCCAGCCAGTCGTAGTTTGATATCTGTGTCGTCCACTGCTCGCGCTCCAGTCCCAGTTTCTCACTGACAAAACTGTTGCCGAATTCGCGCCAGTCGTACTGCGGATAGGCTACATGGTGTGCATTGTAGTTGCCCGTAGCACCACCGAACTTCGCCGTGATGGGCGTGTCCTTCAAGGTACGCAGCTGTTCCTCCAGTCGGTACACGAATACCATGATTTCCTTGCCCAGTCGTGTAGGCGATGCCGGCTGACCGTGCGTCTTGGCAAGCATCGGCACGTTTTTCCACTGTTCGGCATAGTCGTTGAGTTGCTCTATCAGTTCCTCCACCATAGGATAGTACACCTGCTCCAGTGCCTCTTTAATAGAAAGAGGTACGCTTGTGTTGTTGATGTCCTGCGATGTCAGTCCGAAGTGGATGAATTCCTTGGCCTCAGTGGGGAAACCACCGAGAACGTCAATCTTTTCCTTGATGAAGTATTCTACTGCCTTGACGTCGTGGTTCGTCACCTTTTCTATGTCCTTCACACGTTGGGCATCCTGCTCGGTGAAATTCCGATAGATGTCGTGTAGTGGCTCGAACAGTGCGTGATTGAAACCTTCCAACTGCGGTAGAGGCAATTCGCACAGGGCAACGAAATACTCTATCTCCACCCTGATGCGGTAGCGAATCAAAGCATATTCCGAGAAGTATTCTGCCAGTTCCTGTGTTTTGTTCCTATAACGGCCATCAATAGGCGAGATGGCTGTCAATGCGTTTAGTTCCATGATGTTTCCTCTTGCTCTTTTTACCTTAACCCTTATTTCTGAATCTATTATCTCTTTTTTGTCATTTTTCTATTTTTGTCTCTTATCTCAAAAGACGCTGCAAAGGTACAAAGAAAAAACGGACTAACCAAACGTTAAAGCGACTTTTTTTTCTTTTTATTTGCTAACTCCGGTTATCAAAAAAGTAGTGTTCCGTCATGTTTTACTCCTATGTTCTTGACATAAATCAAGAAATGGTATCTTTTTTAGAAAAAAAGCTTGCATGATAGGGGGAAAGTTCATACCTTTGCAACGTCGAAATATAACACCATACTCCATACATGAGGTAAGAGAAGGTTAAAACTTTGACAATATTGTATTAGGATTTAGCAAAATAGAGATATTTTTTTGATTTGTTTTAGTAGATTAGTTTTTAAGTAGTTTGTTTGAAAATTCGATTGTCGTGATGACAATCGGATTTTTTTTTGTACCTTTGCCTCCAAATTGTCAACATTCTATGCAAACATTATTAGAATTATATAAGAAATGGCACGGTGAAGAGCCGCAGAGTGTGATGAAGTTGCCAGGAGCAGGCAGCAATCGTGAGTATTATCGGATGATGGATGCTGAGGGTCGGAGTGTCGTAGGCTGCATAGGAACCAGTCGTGACGAGAACCACGCCTTCGTCTATCTGTGCCGCCACTTCACCAAGCGAAAACTTCCCGTACCCCGTGTACTGGCCGTTAGCGACGACGAGTTGCGCTACCTGCAGACCGACTTGGGAAGTGTGTCGCTGTTCGACGCCATCCGTGGCGGTCGTGAGGCCGGTGGACGTTATACGCTAAAGGAACAAGAACTGCTGAAGAGCACCATCCGCGAGTTGCCCAATATCCAGATTCGCGGAGCCCGCGAGCTGGATTTCTCGAACTGCTATCCGCAGCCAGCCTTCGATACAGACTCCGTGCTTTTCGATCTGAACTACTTCAAGTATTGTTTCCTGAAGGCTACCGAGTTGGATTTCCATGAATTGAAGCTTGAGGCTGACTTCCGTCTGCTGGCCAAGGATTTGACGGCGGCTGACGACACGCAGTGTTTCCTCTACCGTGACTTCCAGGCCCGTAATGTCATGCTGGTTGAAAGCCAACAGCTAACAGCTAATAGCCAACAGCCCTACTTTATCGACTTTCAGGGAGGCCGCAAAGGGCCGTACTACTACGATCTGGCTTCGTTCCTTTGGCAGGCTAGTGCGAAGTATCCGCATAAGTTGCGCCGTGAACTGGTGTATGAATACTACAACGCCCTGAAACTTTATTCCGAGGTGCCCACACCTCACCGTTTTGTGGAGCGTCTGGCGCTGTTTGTGCTGTTCCGTCAGTTGCAGGTGCTGGGAGCCTATGGCTTCCGTGGCTATTTTGAGCGTAAACAGCATTTCATCAACAGCATACCGCCCGCCATGCAGAATCTGCGTGAATTGCTTAGTGAGCGTTCGTTCCCTTATCCACATTTGGTCGACGTACTGCGTCGACTGACTGAACTGCCTCAGTTTCAGCAGATTGAGACGATAGCCTCGCGTGCCGACGGCTACAAGACGACCGACAACAATCCCTACAAGCCCCATCCGCAGGACGGTCCGGCTACGTTCTCGAAGTACGACGCCCAAGGTCCGCTGGTGGTTCGTGTCTTTAGTTTCTCTTATGGTAAGGGCATTCCCGAAGACGAATCAGGCAATGGTGGCGGCTATGTGTTCGACTGCCGCTCGACCCACAATCCCGGCCGTTACGAACCTTACAAGAAACTGACGGGTCTCGACGAACCCGTCATACGTTTCCTTGAGGACGATGGTGAGATTCTGACCTTCCTCGACAGCGTCTATAAGCTGGCCGATGCCCATGTGCGCCGCTACATCCAGCGTGGCTTCACGTCGTTGATGTTCTCCTTTGGATGTACGGGTGGTCAGCATCGTAGCGTATATTCTGCCCAGCATTTGGCTGAGCACATCCACGAGAAGTTCGGTGTCGAGGTACGCATCTGTCACCGTGAACAAAAGATTACCCAGACGCTGCCAAGCGCTGGGTAATCTTAAGACCTTATTATAATATAGAGACGCTTAGCGCCAGATAGTCTTCTTTCCGTTTTGGATGTATATCCTGCCAGTCTGGGGTGTTGCCACCTTGTTGCCCATCAGGTCATACATATCGTGACAGTCCTTTGTTACGACGGGCAGCTCATCGATGCCTGAGGCGTCGCCCAGCACCGGATTGATGGCGATGCTACCGCTGGGCATGGTGATATTCAGTTCATTGCCAGTCACCTCTTGCGTGATGGCCCCCGTCACCCTCCAGCCAATGACAGCCTTACCGGCAGCAGCCTGTCCGACGAGCTTGATGCTGCGGGTGGCAAAGAACTTGCCGTCGAACACCTTCTCCTTCAGTTCCACGCCGTTGAACGTGATGGTCACGTCGTCCTGATTCTCCTTATTGATGGTCAGGGCTATGGGTTCCCCCAGTGAATACTTGTTGCCCAGCTGCTGATAGAAGTAGTTGGTACGGTTTTTCAGGAAGTTGCGGGCATTGTTCAGTTCATTGTTATAGTTATTCCAACTGTAATAGAGTTGTTTATGGTAGGCATATTCTGTCTTGATGCTGTTATATAGGGGATCCCACACGGCACGTGTACCTTTCTCGTTCAGGAAGTCACCGACGTAGATGCAGCAGCGGTCAATGAATTCTTTCTTGAATTCAGGCGTTTCCATCAAGCGACGGAATAGTAGGGTGCCCTCATAGCTGTTGGCCCCCCAGTTGTTACTGCTGTCGAAGTAGGGGTTGTACAGCCATTTGAACACCTCGTAGTTGGGGTTGCGGTTGTACAGTCCTAATCCGAAGTCGGTATCCTTGCACACGAAGCGCCACTTGCCACCTTCGGCCTGCGGACGCCACATGACGATGTTGTTGCCTGGGAAGTCGAGGTTGATATAGTAGAGGTTCACAATCATCAGGTTGATGAACTCCTTCCAGTCCACGCGTTCGTCGTATTCGGCCAGGGTATGCCCCTCTTCTGTGTAGAATGCCTTGAACTCGTTGAAGCTGTCAATGGTACCCTCTTTCAACTCGTACCAGTTCTCCACCATGTCGATGTCTTCCAGGCCGTTGTAGTTGGTGTAGATGTTGTCCTCGTTGGAACGCTCGCGGATGTTCAGCATGCCTTTGTACACGCCGTTGATGTAGATGATAGCGGGACGGTATGCCTGCCAGTCGAGGTCTAAGTGTGTTCCTGCTGTCACCTGTATGATGGCATCACGCTGATAGAGGTAGCCGAAGTCGTTGCCTGAATTGCGCAGCATCAGGCTCTTGAAGTCCTTCAGACCGGGTTTCTGGTCAGGGAAGAACTCATGGTTGAAGCGCTTCTCGCCGAAGCGTTTGTTGGCATAGATGGCCAGCGACTTCAAGGCTGCTTCACGTGACTGACCGCCAGTGACACGCGTCTCACAAAGCTGGTTGATGAAGCTTTCCGTGTTGGGAGTCTCAAACATCTCGACGTTGACGGGTCGACGCCAGTTGTGACTGTTTTCCTTGTTGGGATTGTTTTTGATGATGCCGATGGTGTTGTCGTTCAGGTAGCGGTCGTCGGTGAGTAATGAGACGACGATGAGCGTCATGGCGCGGTTGTGGGAGATGTACGACTGTGCCGTAGAGATGGGCGACAGCCAGCCGTTGCAGAACAGCTTGGCACGGATGCAGCGTGTGCTGCCGATGGTGATGGGACCATTGTATAGCGTGCTGGTGGCCGTTGGCTCTGAACCGTTGGTGGTATAGCGGATTTCAGTACCGTCGGGCGATCCTGGAGGTGCCGTCAATGTCAGCTGGAACGAGGTGCCGCTTTCGAACACCTTACCTGTTTGACTGAATTCGGGCGCTCCTAAGATATGGTCGGCAGCCACCACGCCGCCTTGGTTGGCTGCATTGGGTGTAGCCTTCAGTTCGAAGCCCCACTCGCTGCCGCCGTCAGTCTTGCGGCCGTAGCCGATGTTGGGAGCAGGCTGTGCAGGGAATTTCTTCACTTGGTCGACAATATCACTTCCCTTGAATAGGTAGACGTTACCCTCCTTGTTCGACTCCAGGCGGAAGTCGGTATGCATGGCCGATACACCCTCGTCCTCACCGGCCTTGTCGCAATAGATGATGACATACCCTTTGGCGGCCACCGTCATGTTGGGCAGCTGCCAGGCCTTGTTGGCCTTGTCCTTGGTACCTATCTTATAGTCACCCAGGTTGACGGCTGTTGTCCCCGGGTTGTAGAGCTCCACCCACGAGTCGGGGAAGTCTACGAGGTCGTCCATCACGCAGTCAATGTTCGACTGCATGAACTCATTGATTTGTAACGTCTGGGCACTGGCTGTACCGCAGAAAATGGTTGACAAAAGAAGTAAAAGTTGTTTCATTGAAATCACGGTTTTTGAATTTTGCGTGCAAAGGTACAAAATAATTGATAATTGATATGATAATTGATAATTATTTCGTATCTTTGCAACCCAAAGCAAAGTTTATGAAACAAGCAATGATATTGGCCGCAGGTCTGGGCACCCGTTTGAAGCCCCTGACCGACACCATGCCCAAGGCATTGGTACCTGTCGGAGGCGCGCCACTGCTCGACCTGAACATCCATCGGCTACAGTCCTTTGGCTACGACCGCTTCGTGGTCAACGTCCATCATTTCCCACAGCAGATCATTGACCACGTCCGTCAGCAGGACTATGCTCCGTTAGTACATTTCAGCGACGAGTCAGAGACGCTGCTTGAGACTGGCGGTGGTCTGAAAAAGGCCCAGCTGCTCTTCCACGACGACCAGCCGATACTCATTCATAATGTCGACATCCTCGATAACGTCGACTACAACTGGTTCAGCCGCCAGCACCAGCCCGACGAGGATGCCGTACTCCTGGTAAGCCGCCGCCGAACGAAGCGCTATCTGCTCTTCGACAGTGCTATGCGGCTCATGGGGTGGATGAACATTGAGACAGGCGAGGTGAAGTCGCCCTTCCAGTGGTTGCGCGAGTCTTCCATCACCATCGACGACCAGCTGCAGGTTCATGCGCAGCCCAATTCTCAATTGTCAATTCTCAATTATCAATTGAAAGCCTTCGCCTTCAGCGGCATCCACTCGTTCTCGCCCCGTCTGTTCTCACTCATGGAACGTTTCCCGGACCGTTTCCCCATCATCGACTTCTACCTCTCTACCTGCCATCGTGCCCATATCGTCGGCCTCCTCAAGGATGACCTTCGCCTCATGGATGTTGGCAAAATAGAAACTCTCTCTGAAGCAGATGCCTTCATTCGAACCCCCTAAGTTAGGGGGCAGGGGGTCTGAACAAGCGCAGAATCTCCTGATAATACTAACACATAAATCATGGTCTGATAAACGCTTGTTCAGACCCCCATCCCCCTAACTTGGGGGGCTTGAATATGCAAAAGATTATCATTCTCGATTTCGGTTCCCAGACCACCCAGCTCATCGGCCGTCGTGTTCGCGAGTTGGACACGTTCTGCGAAATCATGCCCTACAACAAGTTTCCGAAGGACGACCCCTCGGTCATCGGCGTAATACTCAGCGGTTCGCCGTACTCCGTCCACGACCCCGAGGCCTTCAAGGTCGATCTCACGCAGTTTGTCGGCAAGGTGCCCGTGCTGGGCATCTGCTATGGTGCACAGTTCATCTCGCATACCCTCGGCGGACGTGTCGAGAAGGCCGACAGCCGCGAGTATGGCCGCGCCAATCTTGAGACCGTCGACACTACGAACCCTTTGTTCAAGGGCTTCGAGCAGCATTCACAGGTGTGGATGAGTCACGGCGACACCATCACTGCCATCCCCGACGGCTTCCGTGTCATCGGCTCCACCAAGGACGTCAAGAACGCCGCATTCAGCCTCACCCCCAGCCCCTCTCCAAAGGGAGAGGGGAGTAAATACATAGCTAATGGTGAGGCTCCAGTATTCGCCGTTCAGTTCCATCCCGAGGTCTATCACACCCAGCAGGGCAAGACCCTGTTGCGCAATTTCGTGGTTGACATCTGTGGCTCCCGTCAGGAGTGGAGTGCCGCTTCGTTCGTCGACACCACCGTGGCCGAACTGAAAGAGCAACTGGGCGAGGACCGTGTCATTCTCGGACTCTCCGGCGGAGTCGACTCCTCCGTCGCTGCCGTACTGCTCAACCGCGCCATTGGCGACCGCCTCACCTGTATCTTCGTTGACCACGGCATGCTGCGCAAGAACGAGTTCCAGCAGGTCATGAACGACTACAAGGTGCTGGGTCTGAACGTTATCGGCGTCGATGCCAGTGAAAAGTTCTTTGCCGACCTTGCCGGCGTCACCGACCCTGAGCAGAAGCGAAAGATTATCGGCCGCGACTTCGTTGAGGTGTTCAACGAGCAGGCTCGCCTGGCCAATTCTCAATTATCAATTGTCAATTCTCAATTCAAATGGCTTGGCCAAGGCACCATCTATCCAGACCGCATCGAGAGTCTCAATATCACGGGTAAGGTCATTAAGAGTCACCATAACGTCGGCGGATTGCCCAAAGAGATGCATCTGCAGCTCTGCGAACCCCTGAAGTGGCTCTTCAAGGACGAGGTGCGCCGCGTAGGCCGTCAGTTAGGCATGCCTGAACACCTCATTGGCCGTCATCCCTTCCCGGGTCCCGGTCTTGCTGTCCGCATCCTGGGCGACATCACAAGGGAGAAGGTACGCATCCTGCAGGATGCCGATGACATCTACATCCGCGGCTTGCGCGAATACAAGACGAAGCTCTCTGGCGAACAGGCTGCCCGCGTGCTGGCTGCCGGAGTCCCGGCAGAACTGTCCAATGGTGAACTCGAGATATCACTCTACGACCAAGTTTGGCAGGCTGGTGCCATCCTCCTCTCGACCGTCCGCAGCGTCGGCGTCATGGGCGATGAGCGCACCTACGAACACCCCGTGGCCCTGCGTGCCGTCACCAGCACCGATGCCATGACTGCTGACTGGGCCCATCTACCCTACGACTTCATGGCCCGTGTGTCGAACGAGATCATCAATAAGGTCCGTGGCGTCAACCGCGTCTGCTACGACATCTCGTCAAAGCCACCCGCAACGATCGAATGGGAGTAAAAATAGGGCTTTTTTAGCCTATTTCAAGCACTTACAAGAGCCTCAAACTTCGGTTTGGGGCTTTTTCTATACCTTGATTATCAGTATTTTACGAGATTAATTAAGGGATTTTAGCTTATTTCTTAATTTTTGTATTTTGACACCACTTTTTGACACCACCTTCATTTTTGCCTTTTGGTTCAATGGAATTTAAGCTGTAACTTTGCCGAAAAAAGGATAGTATAATGGGACAGATTTTGGGACAGCCAATAATGGGACTTAGAAAATTTCTATTACTTAGATTTCTTTTTCTCGTTTTTTTTGTGTATATTTGCCTTGGGCGATATACGTTTAACGGAATATGGGCATATATCAGCATTCTATTTACATATTCATTTCATTAACTTAATTTCAATACCATTTATGATAGAAAATGATATTAATATCAATGGGAGGTTTTCACTGAGAGTCAATTTTAACTTGGTGATGAAGAAGGGAAGTAAAGCACAGATTTGGTTAACAACCACTATTAATCGTCAGCGTGTTCGTATCTACACAGGACTAAGGATAGAGCCTGTGTATTGGATTAGGACAGAGCGAAATCAAGTAGGTGAAAGAGCCATTGTTGACGGCAATATTTCAGCAGTACAGAAACGAGCCAATAAGGAAGTGAATAAGCAACTGCATAAGATACTTGGATATTGTCAAGAGTATGGTGTGGCTGTCTCACAGGAGAATTTGTTAAACGATAGTATGGATTTTTCCAAGGAAACGTTTGAAGCATTTATTGCAGCCAAACTGAGAGGTAAGGAAGCAATGATACGCAAAAATCCATTGGACTTCATTCAGGATTACATCGAGCGTAAGAAATCTATGACCAACAAGAGTACGAAAAGAACGCTTTGTAATGGAACTGTCTATAATCACAAGAATGCCTTGAAACGTTTACAACTCTTTTGCTCAGAGAAAAAGTTAGGTCTTGTTTGGGAAATGTTCAATAGTAAGTTAGAGGAAAAGTTTACTGCATGGATGAATAAGAAAGGATATGCAGCCAATACCATTGCTTCACAGTATAGTATAATGAAGGTGTGGTTGTCTGATGCGGAGAAAGATGGACTTGTCAAAGACCCGTCCTTCCATCAGTACACAACGAAAACCCATGATGTGAGTAACATCTATCTGACTGAGGATGAGATAAGGCGCATCTATGAGATTGACTTCAATAGCAAGGACGTAAAAGAGCAAATAGACCCTAAGAGTAACATTGAACAGACAAGAGATTTGTTTGTGATTGCATGTTGGACGGGACTAAGATATGGTGATTGGCACGACCTTTCAAAAGCATGTATTAGTGGAGATAGAATGACAGTGCCAACTCATAAGACCAACAAGACTGTTATAATACCCTTACACCCTTACGTAAAGGCAATCATTGAGAAATATGATGGCGTTCTACCTAAAAGCGTGGATAAAAGCAAGACAAACAAACAAATACGTCTGTGTGGCAAGCTTGCAGGTATTGATGAAGAAGTTACTTTGAACAGAATTAGGGGAGGTAAAGAGGTGCTGTTGAGAAAGCATAAGTACGACTTCATAACCAATCATACAGCACGTAGAAGTTTTGCTACTAACATGTATCAGAAGAAAGCTCCTATACTCTCTATCATGGCTATCACAGGTCATACAACAGAAGCAAACTTTATGAAGTATATCAAGATTGACGAACAGCGTCACGCAGATATGATTGCAGAATACTTTAAGTAGTGGGGTGGTCGTAAGACCATCCTCTCTTGCTTTCCGTGTAACCCTTACAGAGTTTTTATGAACTATATTCATGAGTAATTCAGCATCAGTTTCCGGAATTCCGGAAACTGATTTTGCAATTTCAAAAAGTGTCCCATAAAAAAGTGTCCCACGAATTTCAAAAAATCAATGGGACATTTCAACTTTTACTTCTTTGATTCGACATCATCATTGAGTAGGTCTTTCAATCTTGCTAAGTCGTTGCTCTGCATCACTTCATTAGTAAAGAAAAGGCGAAAGAGAAATAGTTGGGTCGCAAGGCTTGGCTCATCACTCGCCATTTGGCAAAGAGCCCTCATTTTTTCAATGTAATCTTTACTATTTCCCCTCTCTTGATGAATTTTTCTGCATTCTCTTGCTAACAGGAAGCCGTTTGCAACGGATTTGGCATTCCAATCAGTTGAACAGCTTTTTAAACTTATCTTTTCTGTTCCTATTGCCTTTAATGCCTGATGAAGAGTGAAACTTCTGCATAGATGGTATAACTCTTCACCCAACTCCTCTTCTTTCATGTTATCCACAAATTTCCTCATCTTCCCATAGTTGGTAATGATGGTTGCACCGCTTGCGCCCCTTAATGACTTGGTATAGCGCTTTAAAATTTCTTTTAGTTGAACCTTATCCATAATCTTCAATTTTAAAATGTTAATTTAGTAACCACTCCATCCCATCCTCTTCACTTGAAGATGACTCAGTAGTGGAATTATTATCAAATTCAAAAAGTATATCTTCAACCCACTCCCCTTTTCCTTCTTTTATTGATGTTGTATCTCTTATAGGTTCTTGTGGGTATTGTTTTTCTTGTATTTCTTGGTTTTCTTCTATAGTGTCCACGATTTGAGGCTTTTTGTAAAAATTTGGAAAAGGATTGTCTGCCTGCATGTAAAGTGTTATCCCCTTATGATTGGCAGATTTCGATTTTATCTTCAACGTGGGGTTCTGCAAGTCTTGATAGGATAGTTCTGAATAGCTGTTGATTAGTTCATAGTTCAATCTATAGGTATTACTGCCCTGTCCTTCTCCTTTCCCCTGTCCTTCACAATGGATGGCTATTAGCCCATTTTCATATAGGGTATCAAGTGCAGCTATCAACTTCGTTTTTTTTACACCTGACTTAAACTCCAAATCTCTGCGTGGGACAAAGAATATGTCAGTTCTCTTTGGAGCCATTCTCTCATCTATCAATGCCATCAATACTCCTTTGAGGTCATTATCCAACAGCCACATTAATTGTTTGGGTACTGTGGTGAACTGTCTGAATGGAACTTTAATTGTTTTCTTGTCGCTATCTTTCATGTTACTTAAATTATTATCCTGTGTTTCTCAACTATTACAAATATACAAAAAATAAATGAGAAAAAGAAATTATTGCGTATAAATGTGATATTTATATCATATATGAAGTACAACGGAGTTACTTCATTAAATAATTATAACGTAAAACACAAAAGATATATGGATAACAACACTAATGTATCAAGAGGGTCAAGGGTTGGTTCTGCCAATCCTATGTATGGTCGCACTCAGTCACAAGCGACAAGGGATGCGATTGCTAAATCACAGCGTGAGCGCTATGAGCGTATGAAAGAGAAAATTCATCATACAACAATGGATGAGTTTCTTCAAGGCGAGATTTTTAAACGTAGAGTAGCTGAAATACTACGAGAGGAAATGGCAAAAGTTGTTGGTAGACCCATGTCTATTCCACTTTAATTCAATGGGACATCAAAAATGGGACAGACATTTGGGACATACTTTATGGGACAAGTGCAATGGGACAATCGAAATAGGACACAGTTTTCGCACTGGCCGTAATGACTAAAAACGCCCAATTTCTCAGAACGCCTATTTTATGGGAGTTGGGAACAGTTGTTTACATTTCGCCTCGAATGAAAATTGTAATTTTAAATTTTCCTATTCAGACTGTTTCCTTATGCCTCTTCCCCCTGACTTACTAAGTAATAGCCCCTTTCTGATGATGCACTTCTTATTCTTATAGGGATGCTCATTTGACAGCCCATAATTACGAAGTGAAGAATATTCTATACCGAGTTGTTCACTTGTGTAATACTCGAAAATGTTTGCCATGCTGCCAAAATAATGATGCTCGTCAGTCTCTAATAGCTGCAAGTGTATGACCGTTCTTTCTTTCTCCATTTTACTTGTTCAATTTCAATTTCGATGCAAAATTACACAAATTATTGCAATTACCAAATAAAAGTCATGATTTTAGCTTTAATTAGCTTTAAAAAGTTGCATATATTGAATAAATGTTGTATCTTTGCATCAGAATTAAGAAACAAAGTTGAACTAATAAAAATAACAGATATGGCAAAGAAGGTTGGTACATACTATTTCGCAAGACTTCGCTCAAATTGGGGCATTTGGATTGTTATCAGCAACGACAATGGCATTATGATGGGCGATTTCGTAAAGAGTGTCAGCAACTACGAAGATGCAGTTCGTGAGACCTACTCTTTGAATGGATGGAAGCAGCCCGAGAGAATCATCAAGAAGTATTAATCATTTAATTATAGGAGATTTTGATATGAAGCAGATTGCAGCTGTCAACACCAATGAGATTGTACGTTACAGCGTAAAGAATGCAGTTATGAACCACGTGGATATACTTACAGCCACATCAAAGGGCATAGCATTAGAGACCATGAAGAAACGCATGATGCGTGGTGAGGTCGTAAGATTCGCTTACATGAAGTTAGATGGCTCTGTACGTGTTGCAGTAGGTACATTACAGCCTCAGGCTGTTGCAGCCAATGTAAAGGGTACAGGTATTCCAAAGCGTTTCTATGGAATGTTTGCTTACCTTGACCTTGAAAAGATGTCATGGCGAGGTTTCAAAGAAGAGCGGTTTATTGGAACGATTGAAAATTAAAAGGAATGGGGAGCAATCCCCATCCTATTCTCCTGATGTCCTCAAAATAGAGCCGTTATCAAAAAAAGCAAATAATTCAGAGGTTCACAAGTGCATATATATAATAAGGTGTAATCAGATTTATCAAAGAGAAATATGGAAACAAAAACAGCAGTTATTTACAGTCGAGTTAGTTCAAGTGGTTATCAAGTGAATCGTCAGGACACATCGAGACAGATTGAAGACCTTCAAGCCTATGCCAATTATTCACAAGTGAAGGTGGTGAAGGTATTCGAAGAGCATATCAGTGGAGCAAAGAGAAATGATGAACGTCCTACACTTGTTGAGGCTATCAACTATTGCAAGAATGAACATGTTGACGTGATGCTTGTCAGTGAACTCAGTCGTTTGGGACGCAATGCCTTTGAGGTGCTTTCAACTGTGAAGGAACTGAAAGACAATTGTATCAACCTTTATCTACAGAAGGAACAGTTTTCGCTTTTTGATAAAGATGGTAAACCTTCCCTTTTCTCAGCCATAATGATAGCAACACTTTCAACGTGTAGCGAACTCGAAAGGGAGAATATTAAGTATCGCCTAAATTCAGGACGTGCTCAGTATATTCGTAATGGAGGTCAATTAGGTCGCAAGAAAGGTAGCGTCAAAACGACAGAGCAGAAGGAGAACCAATATAAAGAGGTGCTTGCATACCTTCGAAAAGGATACTCGGTTCGCATAACAGCCAAACTAACCCGAGTGAGCACATCAACCGTCCAACGACTGAAAACTGAATTTTCGATATTTTAAAGAGGGATAATGATTGCGCCCAGAGCGCAATCATTATTTCATTTATGCACTTTACATTCCAACACATTGCCATTTCAAAATTAATTGCTATCTTTGCAGCAACCAAATGAAATGAATATGAATAGAAGATTTGTTATTAGCCTATTATTAATGTTATGTGTTGGGTTGTGCTCAGCTCAAACGGTTAGAAATGCCAATAATTCTGTGATTGCAAAAATTGATACAGATGGCACAGTTAGAAATAGCAATAATTCAGTAATTGCAAGGATAAACAGCAATGGTGATATTCGTGACAGTAATAACCATCTGTTAGGTAAGATAGGCAGTAATGGTGACATCCGAGATAGTAATAACTCATACATGGGTAAGGTCGAGAGCAATGGAACTGTCAGAAACCGTAATAACTCAACACTTGGAAAAGTTGAGAGTGATGGCACTGTGAGAGATAGCAATAATCACGTCCTTGGTTCTGCAAGAGGTGTCCCCATAAGATATGCAGCAGTCTATTTCTTCTTTAAACTTTTTTTAGTCGAAAATGAATGCACAGTTTGGCCCAATTGTGCAGAAATGACATAATTTTTTATGCATAATTTGTAAATTCAAAAATATATTACTATATTTGCGGCAAGTTAAACAAATAAAAGTATGCTTATGACATAGAACAATTAATGACGTATAGAAATTGAAACGTTAGCTTGCATTCTTGCTTCTAAAAATCGCCAAATTTGAAAGCAGTCAAGAGTAAAAGAGAACGGTTCACGTGTAGCGCGTGGGCTCATACTCGTTTAAGACTGCATGGTGTTTGGCGATACCTTAGAAGCGTAGACGAAGTTATTAGTCCACGTTTTCTTTTTCTGTCTACCATCAAGAATATTGGGCTAATTAAATATTAACTAATCAAAACAAACAAAATATGAAAGATTGGAAAGTATGGGCAGTGATAATTGGTATCTATCTGTTATTTAAAATGTGTGGAGGCTGCGACGGCTGTGGCTCTTCAAGGTTTGACATGGAGTCTGTTGAAAATGCTATTGAAATACACCTTATTTCAAAGGTACACGCGGACCCCCATATAACAACTATTAAACAAACAAGTGATAATCCACCAACATACAGATTTGAATATGAGTATCTTGACCGATACGGCATACGCCAACACAGGTCAGGTTCTTGTACTTTCTATGAAGATGGACAAGTAAAAGACTTAAAATGGTAGTTGTTGAATGTAAAGTATAAATGTACAATCTGATGTGCGGAGGACATTTACTTATGCACAAAGATGGTTGCGTTATTTGCTTATTTTATTAACTATAATGAAACTATTAAAGACATAGGTATGAAAGATTGGAAAACTTGGGTATTGCTTATAGGCGTATTCTTTTTAATAAGAACTTGCGGTGGTTGCGAAGGATGCGAAAGTAGTGATGATAGTTCTTCTGAGAGCTATGAGCAGTCATCAAGTAGTAGTGATTCTGATGATAGTGCACATTCATGGATTCAGGGAACTTGGGAATGTGACACACCATATGGCGAAATAATCATTAGAATTGACGGTGACCGCATCTATGAAGATTATGGAGACGGTGTTATGAGTGGCACATATAGAATCTATGACAATGCCATTCATCCAAATACAGGTAATCCTGTCACTTATGAATTAGATATGTCCTCTCATCGTATTCTTGATGGCAGAGGTGGATATTTTAGAAAGCGGTAAAAACTGTCCCTTCCAATGAGAGAACTGATTAAATACAGAATTGCGCTATTGGCACTATATTTCCTATGGACTTGTATGGGTTGCGATGGAAGTGGCACCAAATATGAAAACGTATAACTAAATAGAAAAGAAGTATGAAAAAGATGGTATTATTAGCAGCGATTATGCTGATGGGAGTTATTCAAAATGTTAATGCACAAAATGAGAATGAAGATTGTGGGGTTCTTGTTGTTCCTACCATGTATGACAATGTAAGTGTTGCTAATGATGGTTTGTTTGTAGTAGCGCAAGGCGACAAGAAAGGTGTTATAGATTCTAATGGGAAGATGATTGTTCCTATTCAATACGATAACATAACACTTGGAGAAAATGGAAAGGACTGTGGTGGTCTAATCGTTGTTAGTAATAACTTGGAGAGAAAAACCGACTACGACGACAAATCTTTTATTGTCGGCATGTACAATAAGGACGGAGTTATGATTGCTCCTATGGATAAATATGAAGGCATAGGTATAGGAAATAGTGATTTCGGTTACGAAGGATTGGTCTTTGTGAAAATTCTACAAGAAGTAAGAAAAGAAAGAGAAACATCTATTGGGAGTAATAAATATATAGAATATGAGAGGCATATAACAAAAGATGGCATTATATTGAAAAACGGGACATTGTTGACTTTTGACGATAGAATTTCTATCGAAAAAGGAGGTTTGATTATCGTTAAAGAAAATGGTCTCAAAGGTATTCTTGACAAGAATGGTAAGGCTATAATTCCATGCAAGTATGATGATATTAGCATGAGAATGCGTAATGGCCTCATAGAAGTGACAACTCCAATGCAAAAAGAGAATGGGAAATACGTCCACAAATATGGTGTTTACAATGATAAAGGCCAAGTTGTTGTTCCTGTTGGAAAATATGAGCGAATTGATATTGAACGTAAATATATCATCGTCAAAAATGGAACGCAGAAAGGCGTCCTCAATATTAATGGAACTCAAATTGTACCAATTGGTTTATATGAAGATTGTAGCGAAGAAGAATGTGATGAAAGAGGACAGTATTATGTGAGCATTTCATCACATGGCAAAAGAGGCGTAGTAAACGACAAGGGGAAAGTGATTATTCCAATAGGTAAATATGAGAGGTTTAGAGTTTTAGACACCAACTTTGTGGCAATTATGCAAAATGGCAAGCAGGGAATTATTGATATGAATGGCGTTATGATTGTACCAATTGGTAAATATGAGCAATTAGCATATAGATATGGTGTTTTAACATATAGCAAAAATGGGAAATGGGGAGTCTTGAATAATAAAGGTATTCAGGCAACTCCTGCAGAATATGACAATATTGAACCTGCAAGACATTCAACAGGTATGGCAGCGGTTTCAAAAGAAGGAAAAGTGGGAGTAGTAAATAAAGATGGAAAGATTGTTGTTCCATTGGGAGACTATGCAGATGGGGAGACTAATGGTGACATTATTATCCTTAAATCAACAGATAGCAAAGTAATAGTCAAGACAAATGGGGAAACACTTTTGCCAATTGAAAAATATAAATGCGCAGAGGCCAAATTTGGCAAATTAACTCCACTCAATGTAAATGCCGAATATGGATTCTTTGAGATTAATTCTAACGGGAAGTATGGTGTGGTAAGACTATGGTAAGTTCTGTTGCTTCTCTGCTCCTTCAGGTCATGGTTATCATTCTACAGGACCTGCAGGGTATGGGAGTTTATAAAAAGAAGTAGATATGAAAAGATTAACATTAAGCGTATTAGCAATTATTTCTGTCTTGATATTTTCATGTAAAAACAGCAATAACACAGCAGTAACAGATGAAGAAAGGGGAATACAGATAGACCCTCAGTTTCAAGAACTTGGCGAATTAAATGTCAAGTTATTGGATTATGACGAGATTGACATTCCTCAGAAAGGTGTTATACCCGTTAAAAAAGGAGGAAAATGGGGACTTGTCGCAATGGGTGGTAAAGAGATACTCCCTTGCTTATACAAAGAAGTAAGTTATGGAGGTCAAGAAGATGTATGGATAGTTAGAAGAAACGACTCCATCGGCATTGTTGATAATAAAGGAAAATTCATAAATGAACTGACAAGTTCCTTCAAGTCATACACATGTCTTGGCAAAGGTCTTTTACATGCAATCTATAACGATGCTGTTGAGCATCAATATATTATTCCCATGAAGTATAATGGAGAAGGATTGTTAGGTGACGTAAAAAGTGTAACGCCGTTTTATGATGATGTAATATTGGTAGAGTATTTTGGCAATTATAAGCTCTATTCTTATACAAGTGATTCTTTAGTGGCTATTTCAAGCGACTATCAACATTACACAGAAGAATGTGGCGAGGGACTATACTGCGTAACGAATGGATTTAGTGACAGTAAGTATGGTTTCATTAATTCCAAAGGAGAAGTGGCCGTTCCGTTTGAATTTGATAAACCATGTGGCGTCTTCTCAGATGGCATGGCAACATATACAGACTCTACTGATAATGTTGGTTTTATCGACAGACAAGGCAAGATTGTAATTCCTGCGCAGTATTCTTATGCGGAAAAATTCTCTGATGGATTGGCATACATCACCAATGAAGAAGTAACGGGCTTTATTGACAAATCGGGTAAACTACTTATTGACACAAAGAATAAATTCAGTAGTGGAGGTGGATTCACGAAAGGCTTTTGTGTCGTTGTTGGAGCCGATGTTGAATTAATGGGAATCATCAACAAAAAGGGCGAGACAGTTGTTCCCGTCGAATATGTGATAAATTCTCTGTCAGATGACATGTACGTAGCATGTACTTCAGGAGATAATTACAAGTATGGGGCTTTTACTTATGATGGAAAGCAAAGTGTTCCATTTGAATTTGATGATTTGTCAGACTTCCACGATGGTTTAGCTTTGGCTCAAAAAGGCGATGTGCAATTTATCATTAATAAAGAAGGAAAGACCGGAATACAGAACTTAGAAGAAGCATTGGCTATTAAGAAAGAACAAATAGAACAAGCCAAAAAGGAAGCTCAGCCCAAACTTGAAGAAAGCATTAAGAAACAACTTATGGAAATGATTAATGAAAGTAATGGTTGGGAGGTTTTGTCAAGTCCTAATTCTGTGAAGAATCTACATAAGGAAGAAAATGGCATGTACAAGGCTGAATTTTGGACTGAAACTAAGTATGAAACGATGGATTATGAAATACGAAACATTGAAGTAGACGAAAATGGAAAAGTTCAAGGCTGTGAAACAAAGAGAGTAGGCATGAGACCAAAAGCCAATAAGCCTGCAGGGAGAAGAACTGCTGAAGAACAGTTACAGTATTACAACGAGAAAGTTATGGAAGGGAATAGGTATAATCCATATAAGTAAATTGGTGAGCCTTGTCCTCGTGGGATGAGGCTTACCTTATTCAAAAAACAATATTGATTATTAAGTTAAAATTTTGGAGAATGAAAATAAAATTATCGATAATTCTTCTTGCAATATGCTTTATGGCAGGAAGTTGCTCAAAGGGGCCAAAAGAAATCTGTATTACTTTGCAAGCAGAAACAGCTGAAGCACACGGACCTCAAGAGCGTGAAAGAAATATCATTTCCTCGTCAGGAAACTATGGCTTTAACTATGATGAAGGTCGATTCTATACTGATGAGATAATCGTACCTGAGGGAAAGACATGGACTTACAAGAATTATGAGGTGCATTATGTCGGAGGTGAGGGTACTGTTCCCGATGTCCGTCACTACTATATGGGCTATCAAAATGAGCGTTACAAGACATATAATTGTAGAGACGAAGCACGTAACATGCCTATATTCCGTGGCAACGACAAAATTAAGATAATCGTCAGCAGATGGGATGAAGGAAAACCTAAAACGATGGATGTAAAAGTCTATTTCGTTGAAAAAGACGATGATTTACAATAATCCACTTTAATGAGTTATCGAAATTGGTGAGCCTTGTCCTTACGGGATGAGGCTCACTTTATATGACAATTCTATCATATTTTTGGTTGGTTAAGAAAAAATCGTTATCTTTGCACCCAAAACAAAGTTGTTATGGCCAATAAGAAAGAAGGAGTGTCACGTTATGATGATACAAGATTAGACAGAATAATGTCAATTATGAAGGAGCGTAAAATAAACGCTACCAATCTTGCAGAGTTGACGCAAATTAGACGTGAGACGTTATATCGTGTGCTTAATGGTACACAGCCTTTGTCAATGAAAACATTAGAAGTTATAGCAAAGGCATTAGAGATACCATTGATTACTTTCGCATCTGAGAAAGAAACAAATGAAAAGAGGCAATTACAAGGCACTTCATACGAAGTGGTTAAGGCGATTGCAGATTTATTCCTGAAACGTGACATTCTACTTTCACAGGAAGCAGAAAGAACAGAAGCATACAAGCAAAAATGGGAAAGCCATTTGCCTTTGTCTTTGAATGATTTTCAGTTTCGATGTAATCACAAGTATGATACTTCTGAGATTGAGTGTTGGAGTTTTAATAGCGGCAAAGATGTAAGAGATAGCATAAATTTACAGTTAGGCAACATGGGGAATGAGTTCGGTGTGAAGATATTGGATAGTTCCTTTCCCAACAGCGAAGTGCCATATCAACTTGCTATTTTCCGAGACACAAAAGAGGCTTTGGAAGTTCAGCAAAAAGCTTCAAAAGACAAAATTGTTTCTAATGGCTTGGGGTTTAAACGGAAATATATTAGAAAGAAGGAATATACAGAGGTAAGACGAGATATGGATTTTGAATTGGGCAAACAAATGTGGTGCTATGAATGGATGAAGTTTATTGTGTGGGAGAAATGTAAGCAAAACAAGGGATTTCGAGATATTCTTCTTAGTATTCCTCGAAATGCGATTATTATTGAGCAAGCACAGCATAAGAACGAACTAATGTGGGGGTGTTGGAACGATGAACTAAAACATGCAAGGGATGTTTTGAAGAGAACAGCAATGATTGAAAACTGTGTAAAGAAGTCGAGTAAGAAGGTGATGGAAGCTGAGTACAAAGTAAACAATATAGGAGTGTGGAAAGGACAAAATGCGATGGGGCAGATATTGACGATGTGCAAGATTTGTTTATACGATGGAGTAAAATTGCCAATAGATATTGAGGTGTTAAATGAGGCGAAGATTAATTGGTTTGGTCGAATACTCTTTTTTGAGAAGGATGATAATGATGAAGTGTCGGTCATAGCCATATAATGTGTTGGATTTGATTCTTCCTTATATTATTAGTAAGGTACGCATGAATGGCAATGTGTTAAAAGTTTGTTAAAGTGCTCAAATTGTGCCATAATGATTTCTTTTTCTCTTTTTTTTCTTGTATATTTGCTTTGTTAGGTTTTCCAAGTGGCCATAGAGAAAACCATAAGCCCATCGGGTTCTGAAATCTTCTAACGAGTTCGAGGAAGATAGGAGAACATACAAAGCGAGGGTGATAATCAATAAATAAATGTCTAATATGAGACAGAGTTTAGCTCTGTTGGGTTGTTCTCTGTCTCTTTAATAAAGTGCGTATGAAAATAAAATTGAGATACGACAAGTCCGAGAGGAAAAAGAAAAAGCAGGAGGTGAAGAATTTGGTGATAGCATTTACTTGCAATCAAAAGTATAAGTTAAATTTAAAATTATAAAAATCATGGCAAATATTATTAATAGAAATTTGGCTCAGCCCACAGAAACCCTTGCAATCTCTAAGGGTAGTACAGTAACCGCAGTTGTCGAGAAGCCTAAACGTAAGTCTGCGACAGTAACGTATCATCTGAAAGAAAGATTAGGTAGCGTTTTCTCAGCTAAAACAGCAAATGATACTCTCGCAGAAGCGAAGAAACAACCTGACCCACGAAAACTATGGAAGGAGTTTTGGTTTGAAAATGAAGTCTGTTGTCTTTTTGCTGACACCAATGTTGGTAAGTCTGTCTTGGCAGTTCAGATTGCAACAGAGATTGCAAAGAAAGAAAGGGTGCTCTACTATGATTTCGAGCAGTCCGAGAAACAATTTCAGATGAGGTATACAGACCCGGAGAGTGGCAAACTATTTAAGTTCCCCAATAATCTTATCCGCCTCACATTGTCAACGGATAATCTGCCAATAATGGAGAGCAAATTGGAAGATATTATCATGGCATCTATTGAGGGTGATGTGGATAAGTACAAATCCACAAAGGTTATCATTGATAACATATCATGGTTGGCAAATGCAACCAATTCGACTAAGACTGCTTCTAACCTCATGCAGAAACTTGTTGATTTAAAGAAGCGTTGTGGGCTTTCCATCTTAGTGCTTGCACATACGAATAAAAGAAAAGCCACAAGGCCAATCGACCAAAATGACCTTGCAGGAAGTAAGAAGCTTATTAATTTCTTCGATGCTGCCTTTGCAATTGGTGCAAGCATGACAGAGGAAGGAGTTAAGTATGTAAAGCAAATTAAGGTAAGGACAGGTAAGTTTACCTATGATGCTAATAATGTCTTACTTTGTACGATTGAGCAGAAAAATGCTTTCTTGCAATTCGTTGAGGAAGGAAGAGGCAATGAAATTGACCATCTGCAAGTTCCCAAGAAGAAGGACACAGACATGAAAAAGGCAATGCTGATTGAGTTGGTGGCCAAGGGTGAGACCTCATTACGTAAGATAGGTGGTATCATAGGTGTAGGTAAAAGTACGGTTGGTAGGTGGATTGACGAACTTGGATTAAAGGAGAAACTTCCAAAGGTTTGATGTCCCGAAGTAAGTGTCCCAAAGAACTGTCCCAAGTATATAAAAAAATGGGGCAGTTCTTGTTAGTATGGATTATTATTTGTATCTTTGCAGCAGAGTTGGTGAACATTTAAACAGAATAGTTGAGATTGACACCACTTTTTGACACCACCTAAAAAATTTAGAGTATGGATAAAATAGTTAAACTCTTAGAAATAAGTATAATAGCGTCTCCCAAGTTTTTAACACAAAAAACTGAATGGGAGTGAGACAAATCAATAAATCACGGGGACAGGTTGGCCAGAATCAAGCAACCTGTCCCCGTGTTTTTTTGTCCCCAGTGATTTAGTCTGTCGAAACGACCAACAGCTGTTGGTCGGCATCCAGTGCGGCCTTGATGTCCTTGCCGCCGGAGGTTACCTTACACAGGCTCACCTCGTCGCCCTCGATATCCTTCACCCTCAGGCGGCCAATCTGCTTGCGCGTCTCCTTGCCGCCGATGGTACCGATGACATAGACGTTGAAATGGGTACCCTCCTGCAGTCCGTGCTGGGCACCAAGGTCGATGTACAGCTCTTTCTGCTTGTCCTTCTTCTCTGTGCCGCGCTCCAGAATGTGCGCCGTGTACGGATAGGCGGCATTATAGAACTTCGTCACCTTGTCGCTCAGTCCCTCCAACGCGTCCTTGATGGCTGTATCGGTGCTGTTGAACCACGACCAGCTGGTGCGGTTCACGTCGAATGTCTGACCGTTGATGACCGTTCCCGTCTTGGCGTCCTTCACGTTCAGCGTCACGTTAATCTGTGCATAAAACTGGGGCTCCTTCTTTTTGTCCGAATTCGTACGGAGCTCACGCGTCGTCGAGATGTAGTTTACCGTACCGTCTAGAATGATGTTCGTTTCGTCGCTCGGAGCCACCTCACGCATGTCGGTCACCGCGAAACGGCGAACGTTTCCCAGCGCGGCAATGACATTTGCTCGCACGGCGTCGGCATAGCCCGGCTGTTCCGTCGTCGTCTGTTCTGACAACACGTCGAGCACCGCATCGACCACCGTACCCAAATCTGTCTTCTCCTGTTCCTTCACGGTGTAGTTCAGTTCACCGACACTCACATTCTGTAGCGCATTTGCATCTTGCGCCATTATCGGCAGCCCCATCAACAGCACCCCGATCAAGCTCAATAGTCTTTCTTTCATATTCTTAGTCTTTATATTTTCTGCCTACAAAGGTACGAATAAGTGAACATAAATCTTCTTATAACTTCTATTTTAGGTACTTGTCAATTGTCGAATCATGAACTTTCGTAAGGTTTACCGTTGTTCCCCACATTTCGAGGGTCAATGTTGATTGAGAATGATTGAGAATGGTATAAGTATAAGTTTCCTTCAAATTTCCCTCAGTCTCTTTCATTATAAGTTTATTGTTCGTTACCTTCCATGTGCCTTTGGTGATATAGAGACCATCATCAAACTGCACATTGATATATGTTCCATTTGATTTGAATCGGACATATTCAGGTTCTCCATTACCTGCGTCACCACCCTGTCCTTGGTCAGACGTTATAGACCATGTACCAACCAAGAACGATGAATTATCTTTATTAACTTCATCACCACCATATGCGGATAATCCAAATGCTGCAACCATCATTGCAAGCATCATAATTGTTGAGAACAGTTTCTTCTTCATCTTATTCTGATTATTGTTTTTGCAAAGATACGAACAATATCTGAAACGACCAAAGAAAAGAGGAAATAAAGTGTCGGGGCTAAAGAGCTATTATTCAAATTCAGTGAATTTGGTGACCAATTTCAGTTAATTTGGTATCCAATTTCAGTGAATTTGGTGTGTCGTTTGACGTCAAAAGAATCATGAAATCATGGGGACTAAATCATGGGTACAGGCTTTTGATAGGGTAAACGACCGCAATCAAAAGCCTGTCTCCGTGATTTTACCTCCTTTCGATTTGCTCAGTTCTTTATATAACATCATTCCTTTTACGGTCAGTAAATATTTCTGGTGGGGATGGCGGGGTTTGTCAGGATAAAGCAGACGGACGTAGCCCCCTGACAGAGCGGGGTTCAGATGATATTCTATAAAGTTAGGCCTGTGCTTTAAGCCTGTTTCCTTCATTAATTGAGTAACAGAAAGTTCTTCATTACCAATCACTTTTACGAGCTCTATAATCAAGGAATTATCTGTATGCAATTTGTCCTGAACTTGTTCGGGTACTTGTTCGGGTACTTGTTCGGGTACTTGTCGGGGTACTTGTTCGCTTTCAGGCATTTTCCATTCTTCAGGCCCGTCAATCATCATATATCTGTTCTTTAGCGTGTTGTTTTCGCCCAGCAACAGATTACGGAAGAATTTCACCAGGAATAGCGGTTCATAGTTGATACCCTTTTTCAGGTTTCGATAATTGGCACGTACCAGCGCATTGCGGAAATACCATGAGTGGCGCTCAAACAGGTCGTTGTTCACGCTGAATCCCTGCGAGCGTAGGTACTTAATGGCAAAGATGGCAGTAGTTCGGGTGTTACCCTCGCCAAAAGGATGAATCTGCCACAGGCCTGCTATGAACTTTGCCAAGTGATCTACCATCTGAACTTTGTTCAATGGTGTATAGTCAAACTGTCGCTCTTGTTCCAAATCGTATTCAATAGCCATACGCAAATCCTGCCAACGGCCATAGAGCACAGAGTCACCTCGCAACACCCATTCTTTCTTTGAGATGTCATAATCGCGGAATCGCCCGGCATGCTTAAAAACCCCCTCAAAGATAGCACGATGAATAGCAGCAAGCCCAGCTACACTATAGGTAAAGGCATCCGTTTGCAAGAGTTTCGAGATGTTACTCGACACGCGGTCTGCCTCTTCCTTGTCTTCGTCACCTTTGTCGTGAGCTGTCTTCTTGACATAATATTGCTTCACCAGTTCACGCGCCTCATCAATGGTAATCTCTCCCTCGATATTCCTGCGTGCTGTCTCCTGCAGATATTCAGACGTCTTCAGCCCATCCACAGCCTGCAAACCAATAGCCACGCGCCATGCTTCAGCACGCTCGCGTTTCTCTGGTTCACCCTGACGGATATACTCATCGAAGTTGATATATAGCTCTTTCTCGTCCATCTTGCACGCTTTCTACGTGCAAAGATAGCAAAAAAATCTATATTTACCAAAGAAAAAGCAGGGATTTTTCATCCCTGCCTTTCCCTTTGGAGTGTAACAACTTTATTCCGGTTCTACTACACCATCGGTCTCAACGGCAGCAGGTGCATCCATAGCAGGAGCAGAGTTGGACTTGTTCAGGATGATGTTCACGATACCTACGGCGTCGGTGATGGAGATGCCGCTGTCACGATTGACGTTGGCCGCCTTGAACTTGAAGTTGCTCGACGGATTGCCTAAGATGTAGTTCACCACAGCCACGGCATCGGTGATGGTTACATTGCCGTCGCCATTGGCGTCGCCTAACAGATACTGACCCGCGAGTTTCACCGGCAGCACATTGTTTGCGGGACGGACATCGGTGAGTACCTTAGTGCCCTGCATCGGCGTGGTGCGCAGGAAGAGTCTCTGGTCGATTTCCGGCTGGTTGACGGTCAGGCTGACAATCTTCACCTTGTTCTTCTGTTCGGCAGTTGCATCGTAGAGGTCGTCGGCGTTGACGGTCACAAAGGCGCTGCAGACGGAGTTCTCGTCAAGTATCGGCGTGTCATAGAGGCCCACCTTGACGGACATGTCGTCGGCTAAAGGCAGCAGCGAGGCATTGTTCACCTCGGCCACGATGGTCGTCTTGCCATCGGCATCAGTCTTCTTGCTCAGCATCTTCAGGGCGATGTCTACCTGACGGACGTTCGTCTGCGAGCCATTCTGACTGATGCGGTGCGGACGGGCGGCAGAAGCACGGCGCATCTTCAGCGAGTTGCTGTTGCCGGGAGTGAAGTTGGCCGTCACGTCATAGTCGATGGTGCCGTTGAAGCTGTCGTCCACAGAATAGTTGACCGTCAGGTTGGTCTTCTCCTGCGGCATTACCAGCACCTCGTAGGTGGTCGTCTCGCCACCCATCGTCACGTCGATGCTATTGATAGGCTCATAGCCGTTGTTGGCCACGGTGATGGTAACGGGCACCTGCTCCGCGCTGTTCACCGCGTAGGCGTTGTAGCTCGCCTTGTGGTCGATGGCGTTGGTGAAGGCCACGTTGTTCTCCATCACGGCACCACCGTCCTGCTCGTTGGTCACGCAGTAGGCCACCTTCATGTCGAGACCGTTCAAATGGCCATCCATCGAAGCCAGGGTTACGTTGTCGGGCATAGTTGCCACCTCGACGGGTGTCGAGAAGTAGAGCATCTTGTCTTGGCTGCACAGCTTCGAGGCATACACGCGGTTCTTCATCAGTACCGTCGTCGTTTCATCGCCATTGTCTATCGACTCCTGGTCGCTCTGACTCCACAGCAGTCCTACGTCCTCTAAGTCGGTAGCCTCGTCATCGGCCACGAGTTTGAAGTCGCTCACCGTACGCTTGTTCATATCCAGCTCTCCGGAGAGCTTACCCGTGGGCTCGCCCTTCATGTTCACCGTGCTCAGCACGATGTCGCGGCCGTTCTCGCTCGACTTGATGTAGCCCACGAGGTTAGCACCGTTCACATGGATCATCTGTGGCTTGACGCCCTCCACTAAGGTAAAGCGCTCACGTACCTTGTCGTCGGGCGATATGCTGACGTAGACCACTGAGGCCTGCTTCTCATCATTCTCCACATCCTGCTGCAGGGTCATCATCACGAGGACGCTGTCCTCCTTCATGCTCACCTGATAGTCGGCAGGCACGCTACGGCTGTGTATGCGCTTAATCTCAATGGGCTCGCTCCAGTAGCTGCCGTCATAGCGGCTGAGCATCAGGCTGCCGTCGATATAGCGTTCACCTGTCGGTTTGCCGTCCTCGTCGCACTGATTCTGTCCGTTGAACTTGGCCACACCCTGCTGCCAGATGACAGCGGCCTTGCCGTCATTCTGTACGGCCACGGCGGGAGAGACACAACCCATGGTGGGAATGGTGCCGATGGTTTCCTGATTGCTCCAGCTACCGCCATTTTTACGAACCGACACGCAGATATCAGTTAGTTCGCTGATGGTCTTAATCTGGTCATTCTCGTTCATGGCCTCCAACTCGTTCTTGTCAACCTCTGTCTTTATCTGTTCGTAGGCCAATACTTCGGTCGTGCCGCCCTTGGCCACGCTGAAGTCATACTGCGCACCGTCTACACCGTACTCCGTGACGTCTTCCTTGTCGCCATTGCTATACATTTGTATGCGGTCGTCATTGTAGTTGCTGGGGGTCTTCAGGTTGTTGAACAGCAGCGACTGGCCGCCTAACAGATAGGTAGGCCGTGCCATACCGTTGATATCAGAGATGATTCTAGTGCCTGGCAAATCGGCAATCGCCTTCCGTTTCAGCTTCTTGTAGCTCTTCGTCACGTTCTGACGGGTCATCGTGAACACTGGCTCGGGGTTGGACGGGTGGAACGGATTCGTCGGGCTATTGGGCACGAGGTATTCTTTATAGACGTCGAAGATGGGCCACGTCTTCTTAACCGACCAGAACAGGAAGCGAGCCTCGGCGAAGGCTTCCATCTTGGCCTGCAGCGTGGTCTTCATGCCAGCCTGACCCTTGCGGACATAGGCACGGTGGTGCATGTCAAAGCAGGCACCGCCACGTACACCAGCCACGGCCTTGGCTATCCAGAGATCGATGCCGGCATAAGCCCAGGCACATACCTTCAGGCGGGCCTGATAGTCGAAGATGAAGTCAATGGTTGTCGATTTGGCCGACACATTGCCCATCTCGGCGGCAGTGTTGACCAGACCTAAGGTCATGGCCATCTTTGCATCAATCGACATGCCGAACGAGCCGATGCCGAAGCTGAGGTTGGCCTGTGCGGCTGCCGATGCCTCGAAGACGATACCACCGTCGTGGAAAGTGAATTCAAACTTACCGTTCTCGCGGTCGTAGTATCCGATGCCGCTGAGGTAGCCCTTGATGCCCACAAAGGCTGAAGGCCAGCGGGGAATGTCGTCGAAGAAGTCGTCGTCGGCAGGCTCAGCCGTGTTCACGGCATCCATACATGCCTGGAACTGCTCGTCGAAATACTGATAGTCGCCCAGTGCGTCGAGGGCATCCATGATTTCGCCGCCAGGCAGGAAGTTCTTCTCCATGCAGGCACGAATAATGAAGTGGTCGCCGTCGCGTTCGATGTTCACAGTGAAGGGCAGCACGGGCGGCAGCTGGAAGTTGAACTTGTCGAAAGCCTTGCCAGAGTCCTTCATGTCGACGCCGTTCTCTTCAGCCTGGTTATCCACTTCGGTCAGTTCCGGGCTGTCGAAGTCCAGCGAAGTTTCACTGGCCGCGTTCATGGCTGCCAGGTCGAGGTCGTAGTTGTGCAGCGTGGGCAGGGCGGCCAGCGTTGTCGTGCCGTTTTTCAGCGTCAGCTTGGCATCGTCCTCTATCTTGTTGGTCAGGTCGAAGTCGAACACGCAGTAGTTCTGTGCGAAGGGGAAGTCAGCCGTAGTGATGTACTGCATCGTGGGCTGCACCTGCATCGAATTGTTGGCGGTCGACAGCTTCAGGTTGGGCGAGCTCGCATAAGTCATCAAGCCGGTGACGTGGGCGTAATTCTTACCGCTCCAGCCCTCGGTGCCAAACCTCGGGTCCTGAATGTGCTTCGTCACCTCTGCATTTTCGGCGGTCTGCGAGAAGTCCAGCGTCTCTTCGCTGTCTATCATCAGCAGATTGTCAGCGTACATGTAGGCATTCACATTGCCGTCCTTTATGACGCCGCTGCACCTCGGTGTCTCAAGCGTCAGGCTGTTCAGCTGTTCGTCGGCGTCGTTCATCACGATGGTGAGGCGGCGCGGCTTGCCGGCATTATAAACGCTGTTGTAGTCATAGTCCCACAGGTTCATCCTGACGAGCGTCGGCTTATAGCCATCAGCCACGGCCTCGAAGAATTCGGCATACTGTTCGTGTGAAGTGGGCACTTGATATTGCTTCGATACCGGATTGTATGTGGCTGTTCCTTTTGCGCCTGTCTGAGTCATAGAGGCATCCACACATGCATAGTTGACGGTGGCATTCTCGATGTGCTGGCCCCTGCTGTTGACAACCTCGACAAATGTATTGTCACGAGTTAGACGGCTCCACCAAATACAAGTTAATGAAGACATATTACCAAAATGCGCAAGACCTCCTAAACGTACGTATTCGGCCCAACTAAAAGCAGCCCGTGCAGTTGTTACACTTTTAAGCCAAACTTCCTTCAATTCCGGCTTGAGGGTCCGTGTATATTTAGTTCTATTGAAATTATATAAATTGCCAGCAACGGAACATTTAAGTTTTGTGCCTCCATAGCTGGTGATAAAACAATCATCGGGATTCTGCATATAGAGGATACCACTCAACCTCCAATTTGTAGTATTTCTGATGGGTATGTCGTACTGTTCTCCGTCGATGAAATGATTGATGTAAATGACGGGACCATTGTAATCAAGCATTTGCACTTCTGCAGTATAAAACCTACTGACATCAGCGTTGACAAAGGTGTTCTTGTATCGTTTGTCATATCCGGGATAATACACCTCAACGGTATAGGTGCGTCCGTCCATGGGAGGTTCGAATACGAGGTTTCCCCTGAAGTTCTTGATAGTCTGAATTACTTTGTTCTCACAGGAAACTGTCAGGTCTGCTCCCAAATGGAAGAAATCGTCTTCAATCTGGAAGAAAGCCCTTTGGTAATTCAACAGTCCAGGCAAAGATGTATCCGTATAAAGGTTATACGCATAGAAGCCATCCTCTTTACACTTGTCGATGATTTCCTGCACAGTAGCCGTATTGTCGAATGTCAGGTCGCCCGTCACATCCACATCGTTCACACGATACTTGAAATAGGCGTCAGGATCCACAGCTGACAAATGGGTAATACTGGTCAATTCGTAGCGCCATGCTTCCTCTGGATTGTAGCTACGCTGGGCCATCGTGTAGAAGTAGTACAAGTTGTTGCTCTCGTCTATCTCAGGCTGCACCTTGATTTGGGCGGTATAGTACAAGCCGTTCTCTTCCAACGTCAGCCAGTCGGGCACGGGGTCGCCACTCAGGTTGCTGTAGGTTTGGCGGAGGTTGAGCTGCGGAATCTCATAACCCACGCTGAAGCCTTTCTTCGGCAGATACATTACCTCTGAGGTAAAGGGAGTGGGAAAGTATTTGGCATTATACAACCCCTCATACTCCTTAAAATCGCTGAGTGAAGGCATCCGCAGGTCGGGCACCAGTTTTGCAACAGACTCTACGGTGACAGGATTGCCGTTGGCGTCCTCGGCCTGCATCAGCACTTGTGCGGTGACGATGGCCTGGCCTACCTCGCTGCCGTCAGCGCTCACATTGGGATGCTCCTCGGTGAAGCTGAAGGGCAGGTCGTACAATACCCGGCCTTTGCTCAACGGATGTTTTTTCAAATCCTTGAGTTGGTAGGTTGCCGTCCACTGGGTGCCGTTGAGGTGGGTATAGTTCACAGTGACGGGAGCGTCAGCGGCCAATACGTTTTCCATCTCAAATTGGAACAGCGGGAAGGTGGTCTCGGCCAGATAGGTGCTGGTGTGTTCCTTGCCCCGTGGTGCCTTGGCCCACACGTAGAAGGAGCGCGAGGCGCTGAGTCCGCTTTCCGTTGTGGCCGTCACGGTAACCTTGCCGGAGGTTTCGCCCAAGTACATCAGGTCATTGATGGGCTCGTTGGTAAACGGGTCGTAATCAAAATGTGCCGTGGCGCCGTTCTCATTCGTGATGCTGTACGTCACGTTGTTGGCGTCGGTGGCGTTGGCCGGATAGCAGGAAACGGTCAAAGGCACTTTCATATTGTCGACGTGCGTCATTTCCTGATCGCCAATGAAATAACTGTAAGAACCCAGTGCAACGATGCTACCCTCAGCGGGCAGGCTTTCGAAGGTCAGCGACTGGGCTGGAACGGCGGCAGCCTGTGTGGAACCGACGTTGACGGTGAAGAAGCAGTCGGGATTGATAATGGGATCAATACCCATATATAAATCCATCAGTTTGCTGTACAACCCCACCTCGACGGTGCCGGCCTCGGTAGGGGCGTTGAAGCTGCAGGTGAGAAGACCAGTCGCTTCGTCGAAGGTGGAACGACACGGCACAGAGGTTGCGCCGTCGTCGAAGCTCACACCGAACGACTTCATGAAGAATTCGCGCTGTGCACGCTTCACAAACTGCCAGTTGTCCATCTTGGCGGTGATGGTCAGGACCTCGCCGCTATTGACGGACGTCTTGTCGATGCTGGCATTGGAGAAGTGGGGTGTGAAGCTGCTTCTGCGGCCATATACCATGAAATTGGAATTCAACTCAGGCAGGTCGTTGCGCGAGAAGAACATATATTGCACGGCTCCCTCGGCAGGGTTGGCCACCTCTATCGGGCCTACCTCGCGGATGGGATAGACGATGCGCTTGTCCTCATCAATCTTGTTGTTGTATACGTCGTCGTTATAGGAATGCAGGTATTCGTCCTCTGAGGGCTTGTAGAGATACCACAGCTCGTCGCACACGGAGCCGGCGTTGATGGGCGTCAGCGACACCTCGCGTATCTTCGACATGCCGTAGTCGTCGGCATCGGGTGAAAGACCTTCGTGGTTGGTATAGCGGACATCCATCACCAAGCGGCTGTTCGCGGTCACCTTCACCTCTGTGGACATCTTGAAGCGAATCAGGTAATACTCGCCGTAACGACTAATCTGAGCGTAGGCACGGTCAAAGCCTTGCAGATTCTGAAGACATTCCAGATGTGTCTCGAAGGTACACGCTCTCGGAGCGGCGGCACCCGTGCGGTTCGTCTTCAGAATCAGTACCTGATATTTGCTTTCGGCACACGAGGTGTGGCTGATTGTGTAGATAGTAGGTACATAGCCGCTCCAGGCGCCTGAGTTTCCTGCACCAGGATCTTGTTCTATCGTCTGACTCAGTGGTACCGTCTTCTCGGTTTCGCCGGCCTCGAATTCCACAAGAATTTCCCCCTGCATAACGGGGTCCTTCAGCGTGATGGAAGCCTTATGCGCAGGGTTGGTACGTCGGAGAGTGACCGTAAAAACTTCATCGAAATTAGACCAGTCGTAGGTCTCCGGATTATAAGTGGGGGCAGGAAAGTCTCCCACATTAATCACATAGATGTCGGAGTTGTTTGGGTCTTGCTCTCCACCCGTAAACGTGATGATGTCGCGGTCGTTGTCGGCGCTGACATTGAGGCTTGCACCGAACAGCAGCAGTACAGCCATCAGGCACAGTTGCATCAACCACCCACTTGGAAGGCGATGTGCATTGGTCGTTAGTTTTGTTGTTGTCATATAATTAATGGTTTTAAGTTGTTGACAGAAATACCCTGCAAAGATACAAAAAAATCCCCGAACCGCCAAACGATTCGGGGAATATTTTTTTGATTTCTTTATTCCGGTTCCTGCTCAGTTTCTAATTCCTCTGCTGGCGCATCCATTGCAGGAGCTGAGGCGGACTTGTTCAGGATAATGTTCACGATACCCACGGCATCGGTGATGGAGATGCCGCTATCGCGATTGACGTTGGCCGCCTTGAACTTGAAGTTGTTCGACGGATTGCCTAAGATGTAGTTCACCACAGCCACGGCGTCGGTGATGGTCACCTTCTTGTCGCCATTGGCGTCGCCTAACAGATACTGACCCGCGAGTTTCACCGGCAGCACGTTGTTCGACGGACGGACATCGCTAACCATTGACCATTGACCATTGACCATTGTCTGCGGCGTGGTGCGCAGGTAGACGGTCTGGCCAAAGTCGGGAACTGTGGCGGTCAGCGTGACTAACTTCACCTTATTGGACTTGGTGCTGGCATCGTAGAGGTCGCTGTTGCTGACGGTCACTTCTGTCGAACCAGCAATCTTCTCGGTGGACAGCGGCGAATTGTAGAGTCCAACCTTCACGGCGACATCGCTGGAGAGCGGCAGCAGCGAGGCATTGTTCACCTCGGCAATGATGGTGACCTGGTCGTTGTCGATACGCTTGCTGACTATCTTGGCAGCCATGTCCACCTGGCGGATATCGGTCTGTGTGCCGCTCTGGGAGATGCGGCGTGGACGTGCGGCAGCCTTGCGGCGCACTTTCAGCGAGTTGCTGTTGGCAATGGTGAAGGTTGCAGCTACGTCGTAGCTGATGGTGCCGTCGAAGTCGTCGGGTACAGGATAGTCCACTGTCACGTCGGTCGTTTCCTGAGGCATGAGGCTTGTGTAGAAGCGGTAGTTGTCTCCGCCCATGGTGACGTCGATGCGCTCGATGGGTTCGAAGCCGTTGTTGGCGACGGTGATAGTGACGGGAATCAGCTGGTTGTCAGTTACCTCGTATGGGTTGAAGCTGACCTTGTGGTCGATGGCGTTGGTAAACACCACTGGCGTTTCCAGCACGGCAGCACCTTCGTTCTCGTTGGCCACGCAGTAGACTACCTTCATGTTGAGCTCGCTCAGATAGCCGTCCATCGACACGAGGGTCACATCGTCGGGCATGGTAGCCACCTCGACTGGCGTCGAGAAGTAGAGCTTCTTGTCGTGGCTGCACAGTTTCGAGGCATAGATACGGTTCTTATAGGTGACGGTGGTCGTGCCGTCGGTGTTGGGCGTCTGCACCTCGTCACTCTGGCTCCACAGCAGGGCGACGTCGGTGAGGTCCGTTGCCCCTCTGTCAAGAATGAGTCGGAAGTCGTTCACCATGCGATTGGTCATGCCCAAGTGACTGGAGATCTTGCCTGCCGGCTCACCCTTCATGTTCACCGTGCGCAGCTCGATGTCGCGACCGTCCTCGTTCTGCTTGAGGTAGCCTACGAGGTTGATGCCGTCGACGTGAACCATCTGCGGCTTCGAGCCTTCCACCTGTGTGTAGCGCTCACGTACCTTGTCGTCGGGGGTCACGCTGACGAAGACCACCGACGCGCCCTTATCCGTATTGTTCACGTCCTGCTTCAGCGTCATCATCACCAGAATGCTGTCGCCGTCCTGATGGTCGCTCTTCATCACCATCTGGTAGTCGGCGGGCACGCTGCGGCGGTTCAGACGCTTGATTTCAATAGGCTCGCACCATTTGTCGTCTCTGTTGTAGCGTGACAGCATGAGGCTGCCGTCGATGTAGCGGTCGCCTTCGTCGTTGAACTTGGGAGTGCCCTGCTGCCAGATGGCGGCGGCATGGCTCTTCTGGTCGTTATTAGCCATCTGGTATGTCCCCGGTTCCAGCCAATCGTTTGTCGCTGCCACCACAGGATTCACACAGGCGAATCTGTTTGAGCCGAGGGTTTGGGTTTGCCAGTCATCCCAGTGGTCGTCATCATCGTAAATGTGGTTTTGTCTGAAAGCCACCCTTACCTCGCTGTTATTGGTGACAGTCTTGGTCTGTTCCTGCTCAGACATGGCATCCAGCTTGGCCTTGTCGATGGCCTGGCCCAACTGTTCAAAGGCCACGGCCTCTATCATTTGGTTGCCGTCTGTGCTGAAGTCATACATCGGGGCATTGATGTCCGTGCTGACGAGGTCGTTCTTGTCGCCGTTGGCATACACCTGCAGACGGTCGTCGTTGTAGTCGTCGGCATCCTTCAGGTTGTTGAACAGCAGCGACTGGCCTCCCATCATGTAGGTAGGTCTGGCCATACCGCTTACATTATTTATAATAGGTGTACCCAGGTCGGCTATCACCTTCCGCTTCAGCTTCTTGTAGCCTTTCGTCACGTTACGCTGGCTCACCTCGAAGATGGGCTCGTCGAACGATGGATGGAAGGGGTTCGACGGGTCGTTGGGCGTCAGCCATTCCTTCCTGGCATCTAAGATCTTCCAACTCTTCTTTTTCTTGAAGAACAGGAAACGTACCTCGGCGTAGGCCTCCATAGCTGCCCGGAGACTGAACTTTGCTCCGAAGGCATTGCTGCCACCGCTGTAGAAGGGTACCACGCTGCGGTTCATGATGTCGATGCTTGCACCGCCACGAACGCCTGCTGCAGCCTTGGCTATCCAGATGTCGATGCCGGCCTCTGCCCAGGCACATACCTTCAGGTGGAACTGGTTGTCGAGCATGAAGTCAATCTTCGGCAGTCCGCCCACTTCTCCCAGTGCCGCAGCATGGTTGACGAGTGCCATCGTCATGGCAATCTTCGCATCGACAGACATGCCGAACGAGCCGATGCCGAAGCTGACGCTGGCCCGTGCCGATGCCGACGCCTCGAAGGTGACGCCACCGTCGTAGAAGTTGATTTCGAGCTTGCCGGTATCATGGTTGATGGTACCTATGCCGGAGAGGAAGCCCTTGATGCCGACGAAGGCTGACGGCCAGCGTGGTATGTCGTTGAAGAAGTCGTCGTCCATGGGCTTTGCCGAGTTGACGGCATCCATGCATGCCTGGTACTGTTCGTCGAAGTATTTCAGGTTGTCGAGCTTGTCGAGGGCATTCATGATGGGACCGCTCGGCAGGAAGTTCACCTCACAGACGGCCCTGACGAGGAAGTAGTCGCCATTGCGCTCTATGTTCACCGTAAAGGGCAGGATGGGCGGCACCTGGAAGTTGAACTTGTCGAAGGCCTTGCCCGTGTCCTTCATGTTAACACCCTGGGCACTGGCCTGGTTGTCCACGTCCTTCACGTCTGTCGTGTTGAACGGCATCTGGATGTTGTTCTCCTCGTTGAGCACAGCCAGGTCGATGGTGTGGTTGTGCAGAGCGGGCAGCTCTGCCAGCGTCTCGGTGCCGTTCTTCAGCACGGGCTGGGCGGTGGCGTCGGCAGCAATCTGATCCGTCAGGTCGAAGTCGAAGAAACAGTAGTTGTTGGCGAAGGTGGTGAAATCGGACTTGCTGATGAGTTTGCTGACGGGCGCTCCGGCATCCACACCCTCCAACGTCAGCTGGCTGGCATCGAAGTTGTCACCACAGGTGATGAAGCCCGTGAGGTGGGCATACTTCGTGCCGCTCCACCCTTCGTCGCCGAATTTGGCATCGCTCATCTTCTTGATGGCCGTCTCGTAGTCGGCGGTCTGCGAGTAGTCCAGCTTCTGGCTGGGATCCATCATCAGCAGGTCGTCGGCATTGATGGAAGCCACCATCACGTTGTTCACCATGTTGCCACTGCGCTTAGGCGTCTCAAGTGTCAGACTCTTCAGCTGGTCTTCGTTCTGGTGGAGTACGATGGTGTGTCGGCGCACCTTGCCACTATTCTCACGACTGGTGTAGTCATAGTTCCACAGATACATGGTGGTGAGCATGGGCTGATAGCCAGGAGCCACCACTTCTATGAGCTGTGCAAACTGCTTCGAGTCGGTGTTGATCTGATAGGCATCTATGCCGGTGTCGAAGGTCGCCGTCCCGGCATCGTCCTGTATGGTCATTGTGTTGTCCACACAAGCATAGTGGAGCTCGGCATTGTCGACGGTCTGTCCCTGGCTGTCGACTACCGTGACCTGCGTGACGTTGCTGGTCATCTCGTCCCAGTACAACAGATTCGTCCAGTTGGTGTGGAATTTGTTCATGAACTTCGTGTCGAAGCTGAAAAGCGGATCGTGGTTGTACATGATGAGTTCTGCGGGAGCCTTGAACTCGATGGGTATCAGGAAGTCCTCGGCTTTCATGCGTATGCTCGTCTTCTTCACGTTTCCGGTAGCAGGAATGTCACGGAGCATGAAGTCGTGGGGGTTCTCTGCGTAGAGGAAGCCCTTGATTTTGCCATAGCAGGCGGACGAAGCATACTGATATTTACCACTATTGTACTGGATGTTCCTGTTCTCATCGCCATCGGCATAAAGCAGTTCTACATTCCTGCTGACAGCACTATATGGTCCTGTCATCAACGGGTAGAAGCGTGAGACGTAGGATTTGATGACATAGAGCTTGTCGAGCTTACCACTGACAAAGGTGTTTTTGTAGCGCTTGTTGAATCCCGGGAAGTAGACCTCCACCTCGTAGGTCCGTCCGTCGGAAGGCGGTATGAAGCTGAAGCGTCCGGTGTAGTGCGTCAGCGTCTGGATGGTGTCGCCGTCGCATGTCAGCACCACCTCGGCACCGTCGAAGGCCAAGTCGTTCAGCTCAAACGTGGCGTGAGTCTGGCGGAGCAGGTTAAAGAGCTGGTCATACACATCAGCAGGGTAGTCACTCGTAGAGTTATTAAACGACATGTTTTCAGACCAAAGGACGCCCGCCGTCTGCATCTGACTGGTGAACTCCGACAGCCCCTGCTGGTTGTCGAATATGAGGTCGCCCGGCACGTCATCGTCGTTGACACGATAGACGATGAAGTCCTTGGCGTCGGCGTATGTCAGGTTGGCCATACAGGTCAGTTCGCGCATCATCACCTCGTCGGGATTGTAGCTGCGCTGCGCCAGGGTGTATAGCGTGTATCGAGTGATGGTGGGGTCGGGAGTCGGATGAACCTTGATGTAGGCCGTACAGTAGTATGCGTCCTCCTGCAGCTCCAACCAGTCGGGAATGGGTTCGCCACTCTTGTTGTTATAGGTCTCAAGGATGCCCAGTTCCGGAATCTCATAACCCACGGTGAAACCCTTGAGAGGCAGGTACATCACCTCCGACGTGAGGGTGACGGGACAGGCCTCGTTATGGTATGCCGTCATCTCGCTATAGTCGCCGAACGACGGCTTCTTCAGGTCGGACGTCAGGGTGGCCATACACTGAATGTTTTCTTTCGTTCCATCGGTGGTCGGCACGCTGAGAAGGACTTGGGCGGTGACGACGGTCTGGCCTATCTGGTCGTCGGTGCTGGCATCGGGATGCTCTTCGTTGAAGCTGAAGGGCAGGTTGTAGCACACGGTACCCCTGTCAGTCTGCTCGCTCTTCAGATTCTTCAGGCTGTATATCTCCGTCCACTGGAGACCATTGACGGTGGTGTAGTTGACGGTGACTTCGTCATCCAAGGGCCAGTTGTCGGGATTCTTCAGCTCAAACTGGAACAGCGGGAAGGTAGTACCCATGTAGTAACTGTTCGTATGGTTCATCGGTTCGGGCATCGCCAATTCCTCTTCATCATAATTTCCCCACTTTATTCTAAAGGTACGCGAGATGGAAAAGCCGCTTGGCAGGGTGGCCGTCACGGTGACTGTTCCTTCATATTTACCAGTGTACAGCAAATTGCCGCCATATCCGTCACCCATCAAAAGGGCCTGGGCATCGTCGGAATTGGTGATGGTAAGGGTAACGGGATCGCTGTTGGTAGCATCAATGGGCAGGCAGGTCACATAAAAGGGAAACTCCTTAATTTGAACATCGTCCCATTGGTAAGGCCAAGAAACAACCACCTTATGCTTCAGCACGACGACGCTGCCTTCGGCGGGCAGGCCCACAAAGTCCATCTGCGTGACGGGTTTGGGAGCGGCCTGCTCAGGTGAGACGGTCACCTTAAACCAGCCTTTGCTGTCGGTACGCACCTCACTGTAATATCCTGTCATATTGTCTGAAACGGGACGCACCACAGGACCGAAGTCCACATAGAGCGTTGTCGGTTCGGTCACCGTCGGTGCCGTAATGTAGTACGTCACCAGCCCCGTCTCCTCATCGAAGGTGTAGTGGCGCGGCACTACCGTCTTGTTGTCGTCGAGCGTGGCACCGAAGGACATTCTGAATTCGTTGGCTTGTCCGCGTTTCACAAACTTCCAGTTGTCCATCGTGGCGGTGATAATGATTGTCTCGCCGCTCTTGAACGAGGTCTTGTTGATTTGGATGTTCGAGAACTTCGCCATGAGACGGTCGTGCTGCATATAGATGGGAAAGTTGGAGTTGGCAGAGTTCTCGGGCAGGTCGGAGCGCGAGTAGAAGATGTACTTCACGGCATCCTCCGTAGGATTGGCCACCTCGAAGGGTCCCACTTCAAGGATGGGATAGACCACTCCCCTGCTCGAATATTCAGGATCATTACCAGGCATCGAATGCAGGTATTCATCCACATTGGGGCGGTACAGACACCATACCTGATCGCAGATGGAACCCGCATTGATGGGGTGCAGCTCCACCTCGTGCGACTGTGCCAAGCCGTAGTCGTCGGCATCGATATCCAGATTGGTGTGGTCGGTGAACCGTGCATTGATGACGTAGCGGCTGTCGTTGGCAATCTTCACATCCGTCGACAGGTAGAAGCGGAACAGCATGTACTCGCCCCATCGCTGCGGAGCGTAATAGGCACGGTCGTTGCCATAGGTGTCTTGAAGCACCTCCAGCTTTGTGGCATAAGAGCTCTCTCTCGGTGCGTCGGCCCCAGTGCGGTTGATACGCAGCATCAGCAGCTCGTACGCCGCATCGGCATGGGACGTGCTTTCCACAGAGTACAGCACCGGAATGTTGCCGCTCCAGGTGTATATATCCACCCAGTCGTCGTTCTCGTCCATGTAGCCGTCTGTGGGGTCGATGGGGAGAGTCAGCTGCACGGTCTTCGTCATCTCGCCGGGTTCGAAGGTTACCTTGACCAGTTCCGCCTCGTCGTAATACATATTCTTCAGCGAGATGCTGGCCGCACGGGTAGCCGACGCTCCCTGAGGACGGCTGAGGGTGACGGTAATGACGTCAGGGATGTCGTAGCCCTCATCGTCCTTTTGGGGATGGGCTGGCAAGTCGCCCACATCAATCACATACACTCCCGGATATTCCGTACTCTCCGTACCACCGGTGAAGGTGATGACGTCTTGCTGACTCTGCGCCAGCATGGACACAGACACCATGAACAGCAGCATCAGCACACATAGCCAACGGCTCAGGCGTAGCTGTCGCCAATCCACGCAAACGGGGACAAAATGCTCGTTTTCTTTCATTTTAACAGTTATCAGTTTATTAGTTTCGTTATTTCGCTGCAAAGTTACGAATAAGTGAGTAGAATACCAAAAGAAAATATCTTTTTTTTGTATTCTCGAACGATAGTAACTTCTCGCAGGGCGAAAAGTTACGAATAAGTGAGCAGAATACCAAAGGAAATCACAATTTTTTTGTATTTAAACTGGTTTTGGAAACGAATGAGAATAATGAGAATAATTCATTCACGAATGGGAATAATAATTCGTTATAATTCGTTCAAATTATTCTCATTCGTTTCCTTAAAACAATACACAATAGGTTACAAGGCACTGGAAGGGGCTTGTAGTGCCAGTAGACGTGGTTGTTGCAGGCAGCAGGCATGGTTGTTGCAGCAAGCAGACCAGGTCAAAGCAGCAAGCAGACAGGGACTTTGCACGTAGCAAGCTACCGTTTGCGTACGCCCGAATAACCGTTTGCGTACGCCCAAACGACCGTGCGCCTATACCCAAAAGCTGCGACCTTACTTTTTCAAGGCAATCGATTGGGGTATACCAGGGGTATATGAGGGGTATATGATTTTAGGGGTAAATCTAATGATAACGCGCTGTATTACAATAACTTATCTTTTGTGGGGTACTTGGGGTATAGTTTTTTTTGTTTTTCTGCTGTATAGATAACCATATGATGCAGACGTTTAATGTCCTTAAGAGCCTGCTATAACTTATTTCAGATCCTCGTAAAGTGCAACCGGACCTAAATGCCAGTATTTTGTTTCTTCTTTCTCCAAATGACGATAAGTGTCAGATGCATATATTTCCTTAACAGCTTCAGCTATACTGACATGCTTGTCCTCAGAAAGCATGTCTGCCAACCAACTAATTTTAGAAGGAAGGAATAGGTATAGATTGTCTTGCGTTACATTTAGATTCATAACATCACCTCCTTTGCCTCAATAAACGTCAAATATTGTAAAGATGACGGTGTATGGAAAAGATACTGATCAACCAATTTGTAGGTTTTCAATTCACGAATCAGTTCCTGCTTACTCAATACACCTCCTTCGAAAAGAGCAAAAGCAGCTCTCCTTTTGACCCAATCTTCTGCCTGATCTTGAGATGTGGTTGCGTAGAATCCTTTACCATAATCCAGTGTGTGGTCTGATTCACGAATTTCAGGTTTATCGACCTGCTCTAAACTTCCATGATATAGTTTCATGCCACTTCTCCTTTCCTTAAACTGATAAACTCATCGATGTCTTCTAAAATCCATTGGTGACTCTGCGAGTGAAGTGGCTAAAAGTGTTCTTCGAGATATTCCAGCACACCATATCGGTCAAAAATCCTTGCAGCTTCAGCTCCAGACAAATGTTTGGCCTTTTTGTATTGCTCAATACAAAAGGACAAGAAATAGCCGATGTCTAAGTTCTTTTTGTTCATTCCAGCTGCAAAGATAAACATTTATTATCAAACGACATATAATGTTAGCCGTATTTTTTGCATACTTAATTTTTTGTTCTCGATTTCAGACGCTTTAACATTGTTTATTCAGGTCATAGGTTACCCTACGAGTCAGAATATGATTTCACCAGAATAAGAGATGTGTTCGCGCTGAATGGCCTGGACATCAATCTGCGCGCTACCGTTGTCAAAGACGTCAATAATATAGAGGTAGGTGTCTTCCTCGTTCTTTACGTCTATTTCAATATGCCGGTGGTCTTTCTTTACCTGTGTCTCCCGATAGTTACCTATGCGCTCTGAGAAATCCAGTCCCTTGCCGCCACCGTAAGGCACTTGATAAGCACGGCCGAAATAGGGTAGATAGGAGAACAGCGAATCGTTCCTCACCTCCACTGAATAGTTAAACGACACATTCTTCGGCGTTCCCCTCATCGGATACATGCGGTCTATACCTATTTTATATTTTCTCTCCGTCAGCGCGACATTCACCCTTTCAGCAACCTCAGCAGCCTTTGCTGCTCTCTCAGCTGTCGTCGCACATCCTTCCAGGACAACTACTGTCAGGAGTGCAAATCCCCATGTCAGCACTACCGTGAGGACTCTGTTAAGTCTTTTAGTCATGAATCGTTTCATTGTTCTTATATTTTCGTTTATATCTTTGTTATTTCAAATTAATTTTGTATTTTTGCAGCCAGAAACCAAAGAAGTTAAGATTATGACAGCATTAGCACAGAGAATCAAGGAGACACCGATGGCTCCATATATGGCGCTGCTGAAGGGTATGACCCGTGAACAAAAGCAGATAGTGGTGACGTTCATCACAGAATCGATGGAGGAACCTGCGTCCAAGAGACAGGTGCCCGCAGAATTTAAACGTTTGCGCGGCATGGTGAACATCACCGAGGACGAAATGGCACAGGATGAACACTTAGCACATATCATGGAGCGATGAAACGGATATTTCTTGACACCAATATATTGATTGACTACATTGACAACCGTGCGGGGGCGGATGACGCTGAGCAGATTTTTGCCTGTGGATTCTCGGGTGAGGTGATGTTGTTCGCATCGGCGCTTACCTTCGCTAATATTGCGTACATTATCAAGGGACACACCCAAGAGGAAAAGTACGATGCGCTGAGCCAGATGGCTAACGTGGTAGAGATTGTCGACCTGCGTAAGCAAGAGGTAATGGCAGCCATCGCTCAGCCGGTGAAAGACTTCGAGGACATGCTGCAATATCAGTGCGCCAAGGCTGCGGAATGCGACTACATAATAACTAACGACCGTCGGCATTACGATTTCTCTGACATCACGCACTTTACGTCGGCTGACTTTGTTGCGCATTTGGATGAACTTATAAAGTAAACATATTTTATTAAGCGACAATGACCATTCCCCTCGCCAAGCACTGGCGAGGGACTTTTCTTTTATGGTCATTGATGATTTCATAGTTCTTTTATTTGGTAATTATGATCTTCATTTAGAAATTGGTCTATAGTTATCAGACGGTGGTTAATCTGCTGCAAAGATACGAAAAAAATCCTTTCCTGCAAAAAAAAAGATAAAAATAATGCTCACGATGAACGTTGTTTGAAAATAAATGCTTATCTTTGGGCCATGTTAAAGGAAATGATCATTATGAAGTACAGATTATGCATCATCGGCTTGCTGCTGATGTGCTGCGCAACCCTGTGTGCACAGACCATTCGTAATAGTAACAATTCTGTTGTGGCCAGAATAGAAAACGACGGTACGGTGAGGAATAGCAACAACTCCGTCATTGGCCGCATCAGCAGCAATGGCGACATCCGCAACAGCAACAACTCGCTGTTGGGTAAGATTGAGAGTAACGGCACGGTACGCAACAGTAACAACTCGACGCTGGGCAAGGTGGAGAGTAACGGCACGGTGCGCAACAGCAACAACTCGACGCTGGGCAAGGTGGAGAGCGATGGTACGGTGCGCGACAGCAACAACCACACCATCGGCTATGCACGAGGTGTCCCCATGCAGTATGCTGCCGTCTTTTTCTTCTTCCAATTTTTCTGATTTTCCCTTAACGGCTGGCTCACTCCTGAATGATGACGGATGGAGGACATTTGTACATGACCTTAGCATGGTTGGTACGGATGAGATGACTGGCGACACGTTGGCCTGTTATGGGGTCGATGACGTCGCGATAGACTTGACCGTTGCGGTAGACCACACCGTCTTCACGTGAAAAATATTCGTTTTCAGCGTGAATGTGGAAGGTGTGAGACTGTTGTTCCGTAGCCCGTAGTTCTCCGCACAGATATTCGTCGTCCACCCAAAGCCTGAGCTGATAGGTGTTGGTGGTGTCGTTCCTGAAACGGTAGTCGATGTAGTTGTATGAGATGCTGGTGCCTGTGCCGAAAGGAATCTGCCTGCCGAAGTCAGGAAATAGGTCCAGTCCGTCGTGATGGTGATGTTCCGTAATGGTCAGCTCGCTGTGCAATATCAGCCAGTGAATCAGGTTCGACAGCTGGCACATGCCGCCTCCGATGCCGTGTGACGGCTGTCCCTTCGCAATGGTCAGGCCTTCTTTATAGCCCTTCCGTGCTGATGTTCTTCCAATCAACTTCCATGCTGAAAACGTCTCGCCAGGCCGAATCAGCAGTCCGTCAATATGGGTCACCGCCAAGGCGAGATTGGTGGCCTTGTTCTCCTGCAGCTGCATGTCGACGTTGCCCAGACGGCGGCGGATGAGTGAATTGTGACGATAGACGACCACCGGCAATGATGTCTCCGTCCTTTTCTTGGCAAAACGCGTCTTACTGAAACAGTCCTTCAGATGACGTTTCATAATCTCTTTCTCCATCGACAGGCGATAGGTAAAGGGCGATATCTCACAAAATAGTTTCCGTTCCATTCAAGAGTGCAAAATTACGATTATTTCAGTTCATAGTTCATAGCTCATAGTTCATATTTGCATCCGTTTAACATCTTTTATCACAACCGGCATAAAAATAACTGTGAACAATGAACAATGAACAATGAACTTTTTGTACCTTTGCAGCCGGTAAACACTAAACATTAAACAATAAACGTGAAAACAATGAAGAAAGTAATGTTGTTCAGTATGATGCTGATGGTGGCTCTTGTAGCCAATGCACAGTTGAAGGTGACTCCGAAATTGACCAAGGGTCTGGAGAAACAGTATGTATCGGAAATGACGATGTCTATTCCCGGACAGGGTGATATTAAGATGTCGGTTGACGACACATACAAGGTGGCTGATGAGACTGCCGACGGCTATGTGATTGAGCTGACGACAAACTCGGTGAATGTTGAGGCTGATGCCAACAATATTGTTGGTAAGCTGATGGGGATGACGCAGGAGATGATGAAGGGTATCAAGGTGCTTATTGCCACTGACAAGGACGGCAAGGTGCTGCGTATCACGAACTTTGAGGAACTGAAGCCGAAGATGGAGCAGTGTGCTAATAAGCTGGTTGAGGATGCCATCAAAGACCTGCCTCAGCTGGAAAGCATGAAGGACATGCTGAAGACTCAGACCTTGAGTGCCATTGACGAGGAGAAACTGCAGTCGAACATTCTGGAGGCAACGAGTGTGCTAGTGCTGAACGGCAAGACGCTGATGACCGGTGCTCAGGAAGATTTTGTTAACGGCGAAGGCCTGAAGATGAAGCGCATGTACTTCGTCAACGGTAAGTCGATTACCACCAATTCGACCATGAATATGTCGAAGGAGGATATGAAGGAGTTGATTATCAAGCAGGTGGAGGCTAGCGCTCCCGAACAGGCTGCAATGGTTAAAGAGAACATCGACCAACTGTTAGAGGGTGGCATGCTGAAGATTGAAATGAAGGAGAAGGCCACCTACGAGCTGGATGATGACGGTTGGGTGAAGTCACTGAAGACTGAGGCGTCGACAGACAGCATGGGTCAGAGCGTGACGACAGTAACAACGGTGAGAGTTAAGAATTAAGAGTTAAGAATTAAGAGTTAAGAATTAAGAGGTGTCGGCTACGCCGAGTAAGAATTAAGAGTTAAGAATTAAGGTCTAAGGACTAAGGACTAAGGACGAAGTTTTTAGCTCGGAAGAAAAAAGGCTGCTACGATTCTGTAGCAGCCTTTAATATTTCGCTCAGGGTGGGGTGGATGTGTACCATGTCGCGCAACTGACTGACGGTGGTGTCGCGGCACATGAGTACGGACACTTCCTGAATGATGTCGGCAGCGTGCGCTCCATAGGCGTGACAGCCCAGGATGGTTCCTGTCGGTTCGGCAGAGAACAGCTTCAGCATGCCTTCGGTTTCGCCCATCGCCGTCGCTTTGCCGTTAGCACGCCAGAAGGCCTTGTGACACTGGTAGGCAATGCCGTCAGCCTTCTCTGACCGTTGGTCAGAGTGTGGCGTTGCAATCAGCTGGTCTTCCGTAGGACCGACACTGGCAGCCTCGGGGGCGGTGAAGATGGCGGCTGGCATGATGTCGAAACGGATGCTATCCTGTTTACCGAGGATGTGGTTCACGGCACGCATGGCTTGCATCTCAGCAGCATGGGCCAGCATCTGACGGCCATTGACATCGCCGATGGCGTAGAGACCGTTTAATTGAGAATTGACAATTGATAATTGAGAATTGACAATTGATAATTGATAATTGTCGTCGACGGGGATGGCTCCCTGTGGGGTGAGGGTGATGTCTGTGGCTTCGAGGTTCAGCCCCTCGGTACGGGGCTTGCGGCCTGTAGCCATGAGGATAACGTCGGCATCGATGTCGTTCAAATTCTGCACAGCGGTCTTCATCTTAAAGGTGATGCCGCGCTTCTCCAGCGTCTTGCGCAGACGCTTGGCAATGTCGCTGTCGAGAGCGGGCAGGCATTCCTTGAGGTACTCAATGACTGTCACCTCGGAGCCAAAGCGGTTGAAGACGCTGGCGAACTCCATGCCGATGACACCGGCACCGATGATGCAAAGCTTCTTTGGAAGCGTGTCGAGCTGTAACAGCCCCGTAGAGTCGACCACGCGAGGGTCTGTACCAACACCCTCAATAGGGAGCCATTTGGTCTGGGAACCGGTGGCGATGATGATGTTAGGGGCGGTGTAGGTTTCGGTTGTTGCGTTGGTAGCGCAACATACTGAACGGGCATCGATGAAGGATGCCTTGCCACGAACCAGCGTGATGTTGGGGTGGGAGAGGATGCTTTCGACACCAGCACGAAGCTGGGGGACGACGGTGGCCATGCGCTCGCGAGCCTCCTCGAAGGTGGTACTATGGACATAGGTCTTGGTGGGTATGCAGCCCACATTGAGACAGGTGCCGCCGACGTTGTCATTCTCGAAGATGATGACCTTCAGCCCCTGCTTGGCGGCATATTCTGCCGCCTTGTAGCCTCCAGGACCGGCACCGATGATGAGCAAATCAGCCTTTTTCATAATTGACAATTGATAATTGATAATTGACAATTAAACTTCTGCCTTCATTTGGCGGTACGTCGTAACTGGATGCTTGGCAGCCAGAACGTCGTCGACACGTCCGATGGGTGTGGTGTGAGGTGCAGACTTCACTAAGTCAGGGTCGTTCTTGGCCTCGTCGGCTATCTGGCGCATCACGGCGATAAAACCATCGAGTGTCTCCTTCGACTCGTTTTCCGTGGGCTCAATCATGAGCGATTCATGGAAAAGCAGTGGGAAGTAGATGGTGGGCGCATGATAGCCGTAGTCGAGCAGACGCTTGGCGACGTCCATCGTGGTGACTCCCGTACTCTTATCCTTCAGGCCGTCGAACACGAATTCGTGGCAGCAGGTGGTGTCGATGGGCAGCTCATAGACATCCTTCAGGCTCTCCTTGATATAGTTGGCATTGAGCGTAGCCAATGGACCCACCAGTTTGACATATTCGCGTCCTAGCGAGAGGATATAGGCATAGGCACGCATCATGACGCCGAAGTTGCCGTGATAGGGAGAAACAACAGGGAAGAACTGCTGCAAGCCCTCACGGACTCCCACAGGACCAGAGCCTGGTCCACCACCGCCATGAGGCGTTGAGAATGTCTTGTGCAGGTTGATGTGCATGACGTCGAATCCCATGTCGCCAGGACGGCAAGCACCCAGCATGGGATTCAGGTTGGCGCCGTCGTAGTACATCAAACCGCCACAATCGTGGATGAGTTTGGCGATGGCCGGAATGTTGGTTTCGAAGAGACCGAGGGTATTGGGATTGGTCATCATCATGGCAGCGATGTTGGGACCCTCCAGATTTACCAGACGTTCCAGATCAACCAGATCAACCAGGCCATTCGCATCCGATTTCACCTCGATGATATCCAGTCCGCAGACGGCAGCTGAGGCAGGGTTGGTGCCATGAGCCGAGTCGGGCACGATGACCTTCTTACGCTGCATGTCGCCACGTGAACGGTGGTAGTTGTCGATGACCATAAGACCTGTCAACTCACCGTGAGCACCGGCGTATGGCTTAAAGGTGAAGTGAGCCAAACCCGTCAGCTCGCAGAGCGACTGTTCCAAGAGTGTTTCCAGTGCCAAGGCACCCTTCACGGTATTGCCTGGCTGCAACGGGTGCAGATTCTGGAACTGTGGCAGGGCAGCCATTTCCTCGTTGATTTTAGGGTTGTACTTCATCGTACATGAACCTAAAGGATAAAAGCCCGTATCGACACCGAAGTTATTGTTCGAGAGATTCGTATAATGGCGCACTACTGTCAGTTCGTCGCACTCTGGCAACTGCGCATCTTCAGCACGCCGCATCGCAGCAGGTATCTCGTAATCACCAAAATGATTTTTTGGCAGGCTATAGCCTTTTCGGCCCTCCTTTGAGAGCTCAAAGATCAGATTTCCATATAGTCGGTTGTTCATAGGGCAGCAAGTTTTACGAGGTTATCAATTTCTTCTTTAGTACGCTTCTCAGTAACGGCAAACATGAGGCCGTCCTCCAGTCTGACACCGCCTAAGAATCCTGCATCGACGAAACGCTGGTAAAGGGCCTCTACATCGCCATCGTACTTCACATAAAACTCATTGAAGAAAGGCTGATTGTAAACCAACTGGAAACGTCCCGTCTTCTTGAGCTCGTCCCAGAGATAATGGGCACCAGCGTAAGAGAGCTCTGCTGCCTCCTTCAAGCCTTGCTTGCCCATCAACGACATGTAGATTGTCACCCATAAAGCCATCAACGACTGATTGCTGCAAATGTTTGAGGTGGCCTTTTGACGACGGATGTGCTGTTCACGAGCCTGCAGGGTCAGCACGAAGGCACGCTGGTCGCGGTTATCCTTCGTCATGCCGACAATGCGGCCAGGCATCTTGCGGATAAGTTTTTCCGTGCAACACATATAGCCGACATAGGGACCGCCCCACTGCATGGGAATGCCCAGCGACTGTCCGTCGCCGACGGCAATGTCGGCACCCCATTCGCCAGGTGTCTTCAGCACGGCCAGGTCGGCAGCAACGCTATCCATGATGAAGAGCGCCTTCTGTTCATGACATGCATCGGCAAAACCTTCGTAGTCCTCGACGATGCCATAGACATTAGGCTGCTGGACGATGATGCCCGCAACGCCCCCCTCGGCTAACAGTGCCTCAAGGTCTTGCCTAGAGGTAACACCCTCCTTTGCCGGAATAGTCACCAGGCCAATACCATGATGCAGGGCGTAGGTGTCGAGCACTTCGCGTGTCTTGCCATTAACGGTCTCAGATATGAGGACCGTGTTCTGCTTCTTGCCGGCAGCCACAGCCATCATCATCGCTTCGGCAGTGGCTGTGGTACCGTCGTACATCGAAGCATTGGAGATGTCCATGCCTGTGAGTTCGGCCATCATCGACTGGTATTCGAAGATGTAGTGCAACGTGCCTTGAGAGATTTCTGCCTGATAGGGTGTGTAACAGGTAAGGAACTCAGAACGTTGCACTATCTGAGGAATGACGCTGGGGGTGTAGTGGTCGTAGACACCATGGCCGGCAAAACACATCAGCTGCTTGTTTTGAGAACCGAGACGTTCGAAGAGCTGACGTACCTCTTGTTCGCTCATGGCTGCAGGCAGGCCGTAGTCACCACGGAAACGGATGCTCTCCGGAATTTGGGCGTATAAAGCATCGAGAGAATCGATGCCCACCTTTTCGAGCATTGCCTGCAGGTCGTCCTCGGTATGGGGAAAATACTTGTACATTGAGAATTGATAATTGATAATTGACAATTTATGATGTTTATCTGCCCGTTTTGGGGTTGGGGCCATATTGGTTAGTCATAGGCTCGCTGTCCATGAAATAGAATACCAGCAAGGTGATGGGACCTGCTATGCCCAGTAATAAACCAATGATGGGAATAATCATGAGAATACCTGTCAGTGACAGCAGAATCCACCAAAAGCTCCTGCCGGTGTCGTGCAGACGGCGTGAGGCTACTGCCAAACCAGGTATCAGAGCAGCGAGCATGAAGACTGTACTGACGATATAGGTGGCTATGGCCATCGTGGGCAGAGCTATCAGTAAACCTGCTCCGCTGTCGTCGAGCATGAGCATGACGATGAATACCAGCAGGGAAGTGAAAATGGAAATGCCCAGTGCGATGAGTAGGTTGAAAAGGGCAAAACTCCAGAATTCAGTGCGGCGTGCACGACCAGAGAACGTAGCGTAGTTGCTCCAGCATTTCTTGTAGTAGCCCCATAAGCTGAGTTGTTCGGGCGCAATGAACTGGGCTCCTGGCTGCTGGTAAGCCTGGTTGTAGCCCTGCTGAGTCTGGTAGCCGTTATTCTGCTGTGCCTGATAGCTCTGATGTTGTTGGGACTGAAAGCTGTTAACCTGTTGAGGCTGATAGGAACTACCGTAGTTGGGCAGCACCTGGGAGATAGTCCCCCAGTTTCTCATACCCTGACACCAGATGGGGGTGCTCGGTGACAAATTCATGCCACGCAGCGTGGCTTCATCATACGGCCCACGCTGAACACCGTTCAGATGAATGTAGTAGACTCTCATAGTCACAGAAATGTGTTATTTTTCGCAGAAAGCAGTGTAGGCCTTAGCATCCATCAGGTTGTCGAGCTCACTCTTGTCTGAGAGCGATACCTTGATAATCCAGTTCTCGTAAGCATCGCTGTTCACCAGTTCGGGCTGGTCGTCGAGTGCCTCGTTGACCTCAACGACGACACCTGTGACGGGCGACATCAGGTCGCTGGCAGCCTTGACACTCTCAACAGCACCAAATTCCTCACCGGCAGATACCTCGTCGTCGACGTCGGGCATGTCGACATACACCACGTTGCCCAGTGCGTTCTGGGCATAATCTGTGATACCAATGTAACCGAAGTCACCTTCAACACGTACATACTCGTGCGACTCACTGTAATAGAGTCCTTCCAATACTTTTGCCATACTGTTTATTTTTTATAGTTTTTGTTATAAAATTGTTTCTTAACGACTTTGCCAGGGAAAACCTTTTTGCGAATCTGTATCTCTACCTCTGTGTCGAGCTTAGCATACTGGCTGTCGATGAGTGCCATGCAGACGCTCTTGTCCGTCGAGATGGTATGATAGCCAGTGGTTACCTCGCCAATGGGCTGTCCATCCTTTAGTACGGTATAGCCATGACGTGGAATAGCCTTGTCGGCCAGTTCAATGCCCACCACCTTTTTGGCAGGACCTTCCGCTTTCTGTCGAGCTAATGCCTCCTTGCCGATGAACTCCTCCTTATCGAGCTTGACAAACATGCTCAGACCGGCCATAACGGGGGTAATGTCTGCCGACAGCTCGTCGCCATAGAGTGGCAGACCAACTTCAAAGCGTAGGGTGTCGCGACAGCCCAGACCACAGGGTTTGCAGCGTCCGCTGGCCATCAGCTTGTCCCAGCACTCATTAATATAATAAGGTGTAGCATATATTTCAAATCCGTCCTCACCCGTATAGCCGGTACGGCTGACGATGACGTCGCCAATGACCTTAAAGGTATAGAATGTCAGTTCGGCACAGTCAATTCCCAGTACCTCCTGCATGACCTGCTCGGCTTGGGGACCCTGTACTGCCAGTTCGCCATACTGTTCGCTTTGGTGCTCCAATGTGATATCGTAGCCTTTGGCCTGATCTTGAATCCATGCCCAGTCCTTGTCAATATTGGCAGCATTGATGACGAGAAAGAAACGGTCGTCGGCCATCTTGTATACCAACAGGTCGTCGACGGTGCCACCATTCTCATAGCACATCATGCCATAGAGTATTTTTCCTATGGGAATGCCTCTCACGTCGTTGGTGAAGATATGGTTGACGTAACGCTCGGCATCGCTGCCGCTAATGAGCACTTCGCCCATGTGGCTGACGTCAAAGACACCGCAGGCCTGACGTACAGCCTGATGTTCGTCGACGATGCCTGAATATTGGATGGGCATGTCAAAACCGCCGAAGGGCGACATCAATGCACTCAGGCCAACGTGTTTGTCATAAAGACAGGTTCGTTTTATTGCTTGTTCCATAGTTGTTATGATTAATGTATGAATTCTTCCTGCAGATACTGTTGTTCCAATTGCTCGATGGCAGCGACATCATCGCCAGTCAGCATGCGTTCCTCTTGACACAAGGTCTGTCGGATGCAGTTTTTCACTTCGTCAAGGCTTAACGATACATAATCCTTTAACAGAGTGACACGTTGACGGACACTCTGGATGCCTTTCGACTGTAACTTTTCCGGACTGGGTGTGATGGCTTTCGTGATATATTCGAAGTTGGTGTCGTAAAGCAGTGTGCTATGGACAATGCTCCTGTCGGGCATGTGGTAGAATGCAGTACCACTCACCTTACGGTCGCCAATCATGACGTCGTTATGGCTGGTACTTGTTGCCTCAATGCCCATCTTGCGTAACACCAGCAGAATCATCTGTATGAATTGATTGAAGACAACACCCACCTGATTGTCGGCAGTGACATAGGAGAGCATGATGTTGTTCATGTCGGCATACACACAGCCACCGCCACTCTTGCGACGATACACCTGAATGTGATGCTCATGACAGAAATCTGCGTCAATCTCGTTTTCTATCACTTGGTTGCGACCGATAATGACCGTAGGCTCCACCTGCCACATAAAGAAATAGTCATCAGGCGGCAATGTCCTGGCAATATATTCTTCCATAGCGAGAAAGAATGAAAGACGTCGCGTCGGATGGGGCGGAAGAGTAATATAAATCATCGGTCTTTTCAGTTTTACACCGCAAAGATATGAAGAAAATATGCAAACTCCAAAAAAAGTATGATTTTATTTTGCTTTTTGCTCACTTATTCGTACTTTTCACCCTTGGTGAAGGTACTTTTGTTCGAAAAAACTCAAATTTCCTTTTGCGTTTTGCTCACTTATTCGTACCTTTCACCATTGGTGAAGATACTCTCGTTCGAAAAAACTCAAATTTTATTTGGCTTTTTGCTCACTTATTCGTACCTTTGCCAACAAAATCGGAAATACTGTGGAATTATTAAAGAAAATAATATATCCAGAGGACCTGCGGAAACTGACTGTTGACGAGTTGCCGGAACTATGTAGGGAACTGCGCGAGGACATCGTAAAAGAGCTGTCGGTGAATCCAGGACATCTGGCCTCCAGTTTGGGAGCCATTGAGATTACGGTGGCTTTGCATTATGTCTACGACACCCCTCATGACCGTATTGTGTGGGATGTGGGCCATCAGGCTTATGGACACAAGATACTGACTGGCAGGCGTGAACAGTTCTGTACCAACCGTAAATTGGGTGGACTGCGCCCATTCCCGTGTCCGACTGAGAGCGAATACGATACGTTTATGTGTGGTCATGCTTCCAACTCCATTTCAGCGGCGTTGGGTATGGCTGTGGCTGCTGCCAAAGAAGAACGGTCTGAGGGACAGCCCGAGCGCAAGGTTGTGGCTGTCATAGGCGATGGTGCTATGTCGGGTGGACTGGCTTACGAGGGTCTGAACAATGTATCGTCGAGTGACAATGATATTCTGATAGTATTGAACGACAACAATATGTCTATCGACCGGGCCGTGGGTGGCATGCAGGAGTATCTGCTGTCGCTCAACACCAACGAAACCTATAATGCCCTGCGTTTTAAGCTGACACGCTGGTTACATAGGATTGGCTTGTTGGAAGACGACCGCCGTCGTGGACTTATCCGTCTAACCAATGCCTTAAAGTCGGCCATCTCCCATCAGCAGAACGTCTTCGAGGGTATGGATATACGTTACTTCGGTCCCTTTAACGGCCATGATGTCAAGGAACTGGTACGCATTCTGCGTCAGCTCAAGGAAATGAAAGGCCCTAAGCTGCTGCATCTGCATACTCAGAAAGGGCATGGCTATGCTCCGGCAGAGAAGGATGTCACCGTATGGCATGCACCAGGCAGGTTTGATGCAGAGACCGGACAGCGTCTGGTCAAGGACACGGAGAATATACCGCCCCGATTCCAGGATGTGTTTGGTGAGACGCTGTTGGAACTGGCCCAGCAGAATCCCAAGATTATTGGTGTTACCCCTGCTATGCCGACAGGTTGTTCAATGAATATCATGATGAAGGAGATGCCCGATCGTACCTTCGACGTCGGCATTGCCGAGGGACATGCCGTGACCTTCTCTGGAGGTATGGCCAAGGAGGGCTTGCTGCCTTTCTGTAATATCTATAGTGCCTTTGCCCAGCGGGCATACGACAACATCATTCACGATGTAGCCATATTGAAGCTGAACGTAGTGCTTTGTCTGGATCGTGCAGGCTTAGTGGGAGAAGACGGACCGACGCATCATGGTGCCTTTGATATGGCAGCACTGCGTCCGATTCCTAATCTGACCATCGCCTCACCTATGGACGAACGTGAATTGCGCCGGCTGATGTATACGGCTCAATTGCCGGATAAGGGACCGTTTGTCATCCGATATCCTCGAGGACGTGGCTCACAAGTCGACTGGCATTGTCCGTTTGAAGAGATCCCCATTGGCAAGGGCCGCTGTCTGCGTCAAGGTGATGACGTGGCAGTCATTTCTATCGGCCCCGTCGGTGCCTCGGTTGCAGCGGCTATCGATGAACTTAGCACTTCTCACCCCTCACCTATAGTGAGTGTCGCCCACTATGACCTCCGTTTTTTGAAGCCATTGGACGAAGAATTGTTACATGAGATAGGCCGTAAGTTCAAGAAAATTGTGACCGTTGAGGACGGCGTACGCAATGGCGGCATGGGCTCTGCTGTATTGGAATGGATGAGCGAACACGGTTATCAGCCTGTTGTCCGTCGTCTGGGACTGCCTGATGTTTTTGTCGAACATGGCAAGGTGAAAGAGCTGCAGACCATTGTGGGCATTGACCAAGAAAGCATCCAAAAAGCCATCTTAACAATATGAAAATCATTATTGCCGGTGCAGGCGCCGTAGGTACTCACCTGTCAAAACTGCTGTCACGCGACCATCAGGACTGCGTGCTCATCGACGAAGATCCCGCTCGTTTGGGTGATTTGGACAGCAAGTATGATATCATGACCCTCCAGGGGCGTACCACCAGCATCAATACGATGAAGGAGGCTGGTGTAGAGCATGCCGATCTCTTTGTTGGCGTTACTCCTGACGAGAGTCGTAATATGAATGCTTGTATGATAGCCCATGCCTTAGGCGCTAAGAAGACAGTGGCCCGCATCGACAATTTTGAATACCTTGACCCCACCCGCAAGGAACTCTTCGAGAAGATGGGCATTGACTCACTGATTTTCCCCGAGGTGCTGGCAGCCATCGATATTACCAATGGCTTGAAGATGTCATGGGTCCGTCAGCGTTGGGACGTCAATGGTGGTGATCTTGTCTTATTGGGTGTCAAACTCCGTCAGACGTGTCAGATATTGAACCGTCCGTTGCGAGAGCTTTGCGGTCCTGATGACCCTTATCATATTGTTGTTATCAAACGTGATGGCGAAGCACTTATTCCTGGCGGTAACGATGAGTTGCACGTCAACGACCTGGCCTATTTTATGACGACCCGTGAGTATATTCCTTATGTCAGACAGATTGCCGGTAAGGAACATTATGCTGATGTAAAGAATGTCATCGTCATGGGTGGTGGCAGAACGGCAGTCCGTTTGGCCAAGATGCTCCCAGACTATATGAGCATGAAAATCATTGAACAGGATGAGTCGCGTTGTGAGAAACTTAATGAGAAACTTGCTGATAATGACGTCATGGTGATTCATGGCGACGGACGAGACCTGGGATTACTACAGGAAGAGGGCATCCAGAATACACAGGCTTTTGTAGCTTTGGCAGGTAATGCCGAAACCAATATTCTGGCTTGTCTTACAGCCAAACGACTGGGTGTCCGTAAGACGGTGGCCATGGTGGAGAATCTGGACTATGTGGATATGGCCGAGAGTCTGGACATTGGAACCATCATCAATAAGAAAACGCTTGCAGCCAGTCATATATATCAGATGATGCTTGACGCTGATGTGTCAAATGTACGTAGTCTGATGTTGGTTGATTCCGATGTGGCAGAGTTTTCTGCTGCCAAGGGTTCCAAAGTCACCAAACGTGTTGTGAAGGAACTTGGCATGCCATCGGGAGTCACTATCGGTGGATTGGTTCGCAATGGTCAGGGTATTCTGGTCAATGGTAACACACAGATACAAGAGGGTGACCTGGTCATGGTGTTCTGTCACGAACATAACTTGAAGAAAGTAGAGAAGTATTTCAAGGCCAACATGTTATGGTAAATTACTCTCTGGTCTATAAGATAATCGGATCGCTGCTATTCCTCTTGGGGTCGCTGCTGGGCATTTGTGCCGGTATCTCTGCGTACTATGCCGAGGATGACCTGATGCCTTTTGTTATCTCTGCCGTTCTTACTATTTGTGCTGGTTTTATATTGAAATATTTCGGTCGTTCGGCTAATAATAACCTGAATCGTCGCGACAGCTATCTGCTGGTAACAGCCACTTGGGTCATCTTTTCTTTCTTCGGCATGCTACCGTTTCTTATTGGTGGTTATATTCCTAATATTACTAATGCCTACTTTGAAACGATGTCGGGCTTTACTACTACGGGAGCCACTATTCTCGACGATGTGGAATGGCTGCCGCATGGTATTCTTTTCTGGCGTACTCAAACCCAGTGGATAGGTGGTTTGGGAATCGTCTTCTTCACTATTGCCATTCTGCCGTCAATGGTGGGTAACGGTAGCGTGAAAGTTTTCGCAGCAGAGGCTACAGGTCCTATCCGCTCGAAGATGCATCCGCGTCTGTCGACAATGGCCAAGTGGATTTGGACCATCTATCTTGGTTTAACGATTACTTGTGTCATGTCGTTCTATCTCTGTGGCATGCCTTGGTTCGACAGTATCAACTACGCCATGACCACCACGGCTACAGGCGGTTTTACTACTCATAACGATTCGACGGTCTATTTTCAGTCGGCTGCCGTTGATTATGTTTCCGCGCTCTTTCAGTTCTTGGCAGGTATTAACTTTGCCATGCTCTACTTCGCTATCTTCAAGTTGAGAATAGGTGCATTGTTCAAAAGCTCGGAGTTTAAGTTGTATGTGTTTGTCGTCACAGCCTGCACCTTGTTCATCATGTATCTGCTGATGACGCGTAACGGCTATGGTATGGAACGGGCCTTCCGTTCGGCATTGTTCCAGGTAGTATCGTTCATGACAACTACTGGCTTGTTCAACGATGACGCGGCCATGTGGCCACAAATCACATGGGTCATCATGGGGTGTCTCATGTTTATGGGTGCCTGTTCAGGTTCGACGACGGGTGGTTTTAAGTGCATCCGCTGTGTGATGGTGTTGAAGGTGCTACGCAACGAGTTCCGCAAGATAGTGCACCCCAATGCCGTTTTGCCTGTTAAAATTAACGGTCAGACCATATCGCAGCAAAGACTGTCTACATTGCTGGCATTTTTCGCCATCTATACTATAATGGTAATGATTTGTACCACTATTATGATAGTGGCAGGTATTGACAATACCAATGCTATTGCCATTGCTTTTGGATGTTTGAGCAATGTCGGACCGTCTTTGAGTACGCGTATCGGTCCAGAGATGTCATGGAGTGAGCTCCCCGAATATATCAAGTGGATCTGTTCGTTTCTGATGCTTGTCGGTCGTTTGGAAATTATGTCGGTACTGGTGCTTTTCACCAGAGGATTCTGGCGAGACAACTGAGGAACAATAAAACAATAAAACAATAAAAAAATAAAGCATTAAATTACAAAACAAAACAATAAAACACTAATGACACATTATTATAAATTCATACCACTGCCAAGGACGCTGATATGGGGTACCGAGATTTGGCAGATTAGTGGTGTTAAAGACTATGAGACGAAAGTGGAGGGTGATTCCGAATCGCTGTCCATTAACGATATTGTCCGTAGTCAAAAAGCTGCACTGCTTGGTGAGGCCAACTACCAGCGTTTTGGTGATGAGTTCCCCCTGCTCATCAAATTCATCGATGCCCGTCAGGAATTGAGCATACAGGTTCATCCCTCTGACGAGGTAGCCCGCCGACAAGGCAAGCCACGTGGAAAGACGGAGATGTGGTATGTGATGGAATCGGCCCCCACGGCAACGCTCTACAGTGGTCTTAAACAAAAGATTACACCTGAGGAATATGAGGCATTGGTGGATAATGACACCATTTGCGATGCGCTGGCTAAATATGATGTGAAGGAGGGTGACTGCTTCTTTATTCCTGCCGGACGTATTCATGCCATAGGAACGGGTTGCTACTTGACTGAAATTCAGCAGACAAGTGACATTACTTACCGTATCTATGACTACAAGCGTCGTGACAAGGATGGTAACTTCCGCCAACTACATACCAAGGAGGCTGCCGAGAGCATTGACTATACCGTATTGCCAAACTATCGTCAGCAGTACACACCTGTCAAGAACCAAAGCCAGTTGCTGGTAGAGTGTCCCTATTTCAATACGGCCGTCTATGACCTTGACGAGCCCATGCAGATAGATTATTCTGAGCTTGATTCCTTTGTCGTCCTGATAGGTTTAAAGGGAGAAGGAACGCTGACCATTGATGGCGAAACCATTTCCTTCTGTGGTGGAGAAACCATTTTGTTGCCTGCTACCTGCAAGGAGGTTTGTACTCAGGGAACCCTGAAGTTCCTTGAAACTTACGTTATTTCGTAGTTTTTATCGCGTTAGCGAGAATTTCATGGAGAGTCCGAAGTCGCGTGTCGTCGTCGGATACGAACTGCTGGACAACAGTGGCGTGTTGGTTTGGCGGTCGTAGTAGAACGATAGGGTAAGCAGGCGCGACAGGGTGTAGTCTGCCAGGAACGAAATCTTCAGGGCTGAATTGCCACTACTTGCTGCCGACGTTCTGCTGGCAATGTCGCGGGTAATAGCCGCCTGGTCACGCAGCGTCAGGTCGAGGCGTAGGTTCAGGTCATGGTTGACGCCGCCCTTGCCTCGTGTAGAACCTTGCGCATTTTGGTCGTTTTGATTGCTCTTCGATCCTTTTTGCGACTTCTTGATCTTTCGTGACATGCCGCTATTGAACAAACGGAAGTCACTGATTTTATAGCCCAAACCTATTACCCAGTCGTTTGAACGGTTCTCGTTGATTTGTATGCTGGTGGTTGAGAGTGTCAAGGCACGCGTCCGACGGAACTCTGCCTTGACAGTGAGATTGTTGTTGAGCGTAGCGTCCATACCCAGCAACGGGGCAAAACTCTCCTGAATGGTAACTGTCGGTACGCTCCAACCCAACATTGATGCCGTTGCCGTACCACTCGTGTAGCTGCCTACTGCGTAGACACTCTTGTAAGAGTGGTTGATGTTCACCGACTTGAAATGATCACTGAGCCACGGCAACTTAGACAGTCCTCCATAGCGAAGTGTCCAGTTAGGCAGCAGGCGTGTCAGGGCAGGGAAGAAGTCGAGTGAACCGCCACCACTGCTGGTATAGGTGTTGAGGAATGCCGGTATCATCACGGCAGCACTGTATTGGTCTACTTCCTGGCCATAGTGGGCTGCAGCCTTGGCCTGATAGTCGGGTAAGGCATTGCAGAAACGGTCGAAGACCTTTGAGGGATAGCCGTTGTTGGCATCACCCATCGACTCGAATGCCGACGATATGGAAAGTGTCGTCATGGTGAAGGTACCACTCTGGGTCGTCGGCATACCGTCGTACATATACTGGATAGAACGGGCTTTTGACTCTGTTCTTGATGCATTCAGGTCTATCTTCAAGTCACGTACAGGTTCCAGCGTGGCCCGCAACTGCAAGTCGATGGTCTGGTTGGTGGCAGCCGGTGATGTCAGACTGTCTGAGAGCCATCCATTATCACGTGCCTTGCCGATGAAACTGTCATCGGTCATTCCGAAAGCAAAAGCCAGACCAGGTGCCATCACGTTGCCACTGGTGTTTTGTCCGAAGGCGTCACCGGCCATCGGCATGAAGCCAGGAAGTGACATGGAATACTGGTTGCGGTAGCTGATGCCGATGGTACGGGCCATCATCAGTACACGGGCTACAGATTGTGTCGGTTTATACCACCAGTCGTTCTCCAGCGACGGCTTGGGCGTCACTGTCACACTGATAGCAACCGAGTCCTTGTTCTTGATGCGTATCTTGTTTTCGTCGATGACCTTGTATTTGACAGGATAGCTCTTGCCGTCCTTGGTTTTAGCGGTCACGATCAGCCGCTTGCTTTTCTTGTTATGGGTGATAGTGAAGGTGGTGTCGGGCTTCAGCGTCAGTTCCTGCTGGTAGGAATTCTTGTTCTTGGGCAGATTCTTATCGTCGTTTTTACCTTTGGAATTTTTACCGGCAGGAGATTTTCCATCCTTGCCATCCTTGCTATCCTTGCCATCTTTCCCTTCTTTTCCGTCTTTGCCATCTTTTCCATCCTTGCCATTCTTGTTGCCTTTTGAATTCTTCGGCTTATTGGTGGTGGCTGCCTTCTTGAAACGCTCGTTGGTCTTTTTCAGGAAGGGGAAGTGGTTGTAGAGTGTCTCGAGGTTCAGATTGCCGTTGATGTTCAGCTGTCGGTTGTTCGAGATGGTATTTCCCAGCGATTTGCCGTCTTCCAACCTCATGCCACGTACCCAGTTGTAAGAAGCATTATAGCTGGCATCGGCATTCACCCAGTCCAAAATGGGTAGCTTGTTCAGTGGCAGCTGGTAACTGGCTGTGAATGTCTGGCGGTAGTTCAACGGAGTTCCTAAATGCTTGATGCTATGCCATACGGAGTCCTTCCACGCCGTGTAACGGTCTGGATAGAGATCTTTGTTGATGGGGAGGTCACTATCGGGTTCCTCAATTTCCGCCTGAGTACCCGACTGGAAGTTCATGTGTAAGTTCTTTGTGAAGTCCCATCGCAGCGAGAAATCGCGGTTCCATAGGAATGTCGAACTCCACTGAGCGGGTATCTTCGAGCCTCCTAGATTGTCCATGTCACGTTCCTGTAATTCGGAATAGGTGTGAGACAAATCGGTGTTGAACGTGATGTTCTGCGGTAGGTAGTTGATGCCGAAGGCTTTAGGCAGTGCCATCCATTTCGACTTTGACTTTGATTTCTTGAACGGTTCCCACGTTTTATACACAGGGGTGTAGGTGTAGTTGAAGGAACCTCTCCACTCGTCTTCGTGCTCATAGACAGTCGTTTCACCCGAACGGCGTGTGTTCCTTGAACTGTATGAGAACGAGAAGTTGGCTGGATCGTATGGCATGGGGTGACGCTTGGTCTTGATGCCTACACGGACATTGCTTAGCGAGAAGTTCTTGGTGGTCGCCTTGGTGATGGCTATCGACTCGATACTATCGCGCTCATGCTGGTCGGCTACTGACTCCAAGGCGTCATCCAGTTCCATATCGGTATCCAGCGGATTGTATTTCGGCCTTGTTATCTCCTTTGTCACACTATAATAAATAGGTGCAGTCACCTTCATCTTGTCAGGGAAGAACTTGCCCAGCTCGAAATTGGTGGTTAGTGAATAGGTCTTGTAGTTGTCTGTGGTGCGCTGTGCCACCGATTCCTCAATGCCACCGAATCCCTCGGTGATGATTTTTCCCATCAGGTTTACCGTACCGACATCCGACAGTTGTACGTTCAGGTTACCCGATGCTGCCCAGCCGCCCTTGTTGTTGACGTCCATCAGTCGTAACTCATTGACCCAAACCTCACCCGACTTCATGGTGCCAGTCAGGTTACGCACACCAATAATCATGGTCTTCACCTCGCCCAACGACGGATTACCCATGATGCTGATACGGTTGTTGGCATTGTCAGGGTCATAATCATAGTATTCCGTTGTATAGCTGGCCGTTCCTATTGCACGGGCCTGGTTGCGTGCCTTCTTCAAATGCGTGAATATAGAAAGGTCAATGTTGAGCATGTTTTCCAACGGCCATACTGCACGGCAGTCGTCCAAATTATACTTGTTGTAGTCATTGCGGTCGGGCGTCAGTTTCAGTGGAATGAGATATTCGTAGTAGTTATTACGATAGTCGCTGCCAAGACGTATGAAGACGGCCAGTTGGTCGTCACCCAGCGTGTTGTCGTCAATTAAGTGGTTGGCGTGCACGAACATCTGTATGCGCTTATACTGGCGCAGGTCGAGGGTGGTGTTTCGGTAGACGGCTTTCGATTCGCCCTGGCTCAGGTTCTTCACCATCATACACAGAGACTGCTCGTTGGCCTCAGTCAGCTGAGGTTGTGACGGGTCTGTCACTCGTGAGATGCCTGGTGGCACCACATAGTTCACTGGCCGGCGGTCATTGTTCTCTTCAATGTTGACGGCGCTGACTTCCATTGTACCGCTATTCGAACTGCCTGTCAGTTCCTGTTCATAGACACGCCATTCGCCACGTACCAGATCGAGCGATCCGAAACGTAATACAATAGGTTTGCGGAACTGTGTGAGGAACATACGCATGAAGCGGATGCTTGTAAAGTCGCTGATGCCACCTACAGGTTCTTCATACTGATTGAGAGGGATTCGGAACTGGTACCACTTTACCGGCTCTTTCTTGCCATTGCGCAACGAAGCCGTGTGCTCTCGGATGTCGGTAATGAAGTTGTGCCCCAGTCGTAAGTCTTCAGGACGTATGCTGACATGGTACTGGTAGTAGCGTTCATACTCATTCAGCGTGTAGTCCTGGTTAATATCCTCAACGTCGGGGTATGACTTGTATGACGTATCGTAACCTTCCGTCTGCTGGTCATTGTCGGGCGAGTTGCCCTGTGGCATGTTGATACGCTTGTAGCGGTCCAGAATACTGGCCTTTCGCTCGTCCAGATCGCTGCCGCGGAAGTAGTGGTAATTGTCGTTGGCAGGGTCTTGGTTCCAGGCTGTGCGTACGCTGTCGTTCACATTGACATGGCTTAGGAAGTCTGCATAGGCAGGATATGAGCGCTCTTCTTCGTCATTCAGACCGTTCAGACCCACGTCCTGTTTGGCACGTGCTCCGCTGGTGTTGGCAAAAGCGTAAGTCTGCGTGGCCTGTATGGGAATCTTACCCCACTGGGTGGTGGTATATGACGAGGAACCGTCGACGGGCATGCCGCTCTCATAGAATTTCTTGCCGTCGTGGAGGATGTCCTCGCTCACCTCACCGAGGTTGATGTATAGGTCGCCACCGTAGTCGGCAGCATCTGGTTCCTGTGATGAATAGATGAATGGGTCAAGGAGCCAGAACTCGATGTACTCGATATTAGCCGTCTCGAAGTCGTTGGTGTCCAGCTTGCGCATCATGCCGCCCCAGTTCTGTAGCGGCACCTTCAGTGAACCGTCCATGTTGACGTTGGTGTTCAGGTTGTATGGACCACGTTCCTGCGGATAGTATGCCAGATTCAGAATGGGCAGTGTCGATGTAGCGCCACTGTAAGTCGACTGTTGGCGGTTGGGGTATAGCTCACTGACGTACACGGCACGGACGTAGTGGTTCGACAGTTGCTCCAGGTCGCTCTTGATGTGGGCGGGTGTCAATGATGACGAGCGATAGGTGAAGAGAGGGTCGATGGTGTACCACGACAGCAAGGCACGGTTGTAGCTGCTTGATACCGAGTCTTTGTCGTTGTATTCAGGGAACATGGTGGGTACGCTGGAAATGTTCCATGACTTAGGTTCCATGACGTCAATGGCACTGGTAGCATTCTCGAAGTCGTCGATATACGAGGCGTTGTCCTGTGTGCCGCTGGCTGTACCTGCTATGAGGTGTGCGAATTCTCCTGTAAAGGTGATTTGCGAGGGTTGCGTACAGTGCAGCAGTGGTAAACGGTCGAGCATGCTTGTCAGCCACTGGCTCTCGGTCTTCCAGTTGATGTTCAGTCCCCACAGCGTATTCTTCAGTGGCTCGCTGCCCATGGTGACCTTCGATGTCAATGCCTGTTCCGACAAGTGTTGCAGGGTACCGCCTATCTGGAAGTCTTTCGAGAAGTCATATTCCCAGTTGAGTCCTAACATGGTCTTCCGCTGCATGCCGTATTCCGTGTTCGACTCCAGCGACACATTGACGCTGGTGCCGGCGTCGATGATGCTCTGGTTCAGGATGGTCACCTCACCAGCCGAGTAGTCCACGCTATAGTCCGACCCCTCGGTCAGCGTCACACCACCAGCTGTGACAACCACCGAACCTTGTGGCACGTTGTATGCACCCAGTGAGATGACATTGGCCGCCGACCCTTTGAACTGTCCTACCAGCAGGTATTTGTCCTTATCGGTCATTTGGCGGGCAGCAGTTCGTGTAGTGTCGTACAGTTCATGGAAGGTATAGCGTTCAGCTATGTCAGGGCTGACACCGTTGCGCAGCAGGAAGTTGCGGAGCGTCGTGCCAAACGGTTCTGCCGATGGGAAGAACACACGGCCGTTCTGGACGGTGTAACCCTCCACGAAGTCAAATACGCCGTTGGGGTGTAGTTTATTGTTGTTGTCTAAGCGGTCGCAGCCCAGTCCACGCAGTAGTGTGATATCCTTTACCTCTGGAACGTAGGTCAGGTAGACGCCAGCAGTGTCGCTCTTGTACTTGATGTCGAGTTTGAACTTCGTCTTTTCAACGTTCGACGCCAGATAGTACACGTTTTTCATCATCAGCGACCAGTTGTACTGCTGTGGATTGCTCGACGTGTTCTTCAGGGACTTTACATAGAGTGCCTCGGCGGCATTGGTGTGGTCAGCAGCAAACTCACCCACCCGGTAGGTCTGTCCGCCATAGGTGTACTCGTAGGCTATGGCCAGCACCTGGTCTGTTTGCAATGTCGTCTTCAGAGAGATGTATCCCAAGCTGGCGTTCACCGTATATTCCGATGTGTTGAGCAGTCGCGCAGAAGCCAGTTTCTCATAGTCCTTGCCACCCTCGAAGACAGGATCCAGCACCGCAGACGTCTGGTCGATGTCACGTGCTGCGGCGTACGTCGTTGTCAGCTGACTGTACAGGTCGTTTACACCATTGTCAGGCACTGCCGACGTACCTCCCGTTCCCTGACTGCCGCTTCCAGGCTCCTTCACTTTACTTTCACCCAGGTCGGGGAAAGCAATGATGTTTCGCGAGTTGGCGGTCGTTCCCGACTTGTTGGTCACCCATACTTCTACACGGCTGATGTTGATGCCCGTCGTGATGTTGGGCAACTGAGCCATAGCAGCGTCGTAGCGTTCACGGAAATATTTGCCTAAGTAGAAGTGGCGATTTTCCTCATAGTTGGCCACATCAAGCTCGAAGGGTGTCAGTTGTGTGCCGCCTTTCGATGAAACACTCTTCGATGTGGAGTTTTTCTGCGACAGCACTGTCTGCAGTTTTAGCTTGCCGAACTGCATGTCGGTACGAAGACCGAACAGACTCGTGGCACCTTTTACCAATGAGTTGTTCGAGGGGAACGTTACGTTACCAGCCTCGACCAGTTTGATGATTTCATCCTCTTTGCCTTCGTAGCGGAGTTTCAGGTTCTTTGTGTCGAAGTCGAACGTAGCGTCGGTATTATAGTTGAGCGACATGTTGACCTTGTCGCCCACCTTACCCGTCACATTCAGGTTGATTTTCTCGTCAAAGTCCACTGCTGTCGTCTTACGGTTACGTTCTGGCAATGAGGGATTGTCGATGTTCTTCAAGGTGGCACCCAGCTTTAGTTCTGCCGTTCCCTGTGTCTTGATACGCACACCTCCAGGACCGAAAATCTTTTCAGCAGGGCCCAGATCAAAGTGCATGTCGGCAAACGAGAATTTCTCCTTGCCTTGTGTCTGCACATTCTCAGCATCTTTCATGCGGAAGAACTTTTCGCGTTCTCTGCGTTCACTCCACGCGTTATATTCCTCTGGTGTCATGAGGATGGGCGTGTTCAGGTACGAGTCACCCAGTTTCGACCCGATGCGATACAAGTTCAGCGAGTCGTCGTACTCTACCTCCTGCTTGATGTTCTCAGGCAATCTGAGGTCCAGTGCCGATGAGTCCAGGTCGGCCACCTCCACAGGTGCCGTCCTCTGTATTTTCCATCGGCTGTGAACCAACGAATCTGGTACGGTGTCGGCCTCAATCTCCAGCACAGGCTGCGCCTTAGCCTTGCGGACGGTGTCAGCTGGAAGTGAAGAGTGAAGAGTGAAAAGTGAAGAGTGAAGAGTGAAGAGTGAAGAATTTGCTGCCGCCATCAATAATGGCAGCATAAGTGGCATGGCAATAAGCAGCAAAACGACTACCTTGCGTATCCACCGTGCGGTAGCAAATTTTTCACTTTTCACTTTTCACTCTTCACTTTTACTTTATCTGTTTCAATGCCAGTTTCACCACTTGCTCCACAGGCAGGTCGGGTTGTTCCTGCAGGATGGCTACCACCACCTTCTGTGTCGGAGCTGGTGCGAATCCTAACATGGTCAGGGCTGCAACCGCCTCGTCTCTCACGGCCGTGTTGACGGGTGCCGATACAGAGCCGCCGGCAGGAATCTCATCGGCAATGCCCAGGGCTACGATTTTATCTCTCAGGTCGACGATGATGCGTTGTGCCGTCATCTTGCCGATACCCTTGATGCCCTTGATGAGCCGTTCATCACCACGCGAAATGGCTGCACACAGTTCGCTGACGCTCATCGACGAGAGCATCATGCGTGCTGTATTCGTACCCACGCCGCTTACCGTAATGAGCAACTCGAACATCTCGCGCTCCTTCTTGCTCACAAAACCGTACAGCACGTAGGCATCCTCGCGTATCGCCTCATACACGTACAGCTTGGCATCCTTCTTGCCTTGCAATGCTGAGTAGGTCGTCAGCGAGATGTTCAGTCCGTAGCCTACTCCTGCGGCTTCCACCGTAGCTAATGCCGGGGTCAGCTCAGTCAGCTCACCCTTGATGTATTCTATCATATTTCTTTACTAATAATGTATATATACAATTCTAATAACGCCCCTTTCTGTCGATTTATTGTATTTGACCCTCAAAAAGAATTTTTAAGTGGAAAACAAAAGAATACTGTTTTTTCTTTGGTTTTCTGCTTGCTAATTCGTATCTTTGCGGCATCATTATTAAACAATACATAGAGATTATGGCAAAAGTAGTTGATTTCAAGTATGCCCCGATGTTTCAGTTGGGCGATGACAAGACCGAGTACAGACTTCTGACGAAGGAAGGTGTGACAACTGCCGAGTTTGAAGGCAAGCAGATTGTGAAGGTGTCGAAGGAGGCCCTGACACTGTTGGCCCAGCAGGCTTTCCACGATGTGGAATTCATGCTGCGCCGTGAGCACAACGAACAGGTAGCTCAGATTCTGACCGACCCTGAGACCAGTGAGAACGACAAGTATGTGGCCCTGCAGTTTCTGCGCAATGCCGAGGTGGCTGCCAAGGGTGTGCTGCCGTTCTGTCAGGACACTGGTACGGCCATCATTCATGGTGAAAAGGGTCAGCAGGTGTGGACGGGCTTCGAGGACGAGGAAGCTCTGTCGTTAGGTGTCTACAACACCTTTACGCAGGATAATCTGCGCTATTCCCAGAATGCGCCCCTGAACATGTATGACGAGGTGAACACCAAGTGTAACCTGCCAGCCCAGATTGACATTGAGGCTACGGAGGGTGCCGAGTATCGTTTTGTGATGGTTGCCAAGGGTGGCGGTAGCGCTAACAAGACCTACTTCTATCCCATGACGAAGGCTACTATCCAGAACGAAGGTACGCTGCTGCCGTTCCTGGTCGAGAAGATGAAGTCGCTGGGCACTGCTGCCTGTCCGCCATACCACATCGCTTTTGTCATTGGTGGTACCAGTGCTGAGAAGAACCTGCTGACGGTGAAGCTGGCCAGCATCAAGTATTACGACTCGCTGCCTACGACAGGCGACGAGACGGGTCGTGCCTTCCGTGACATTGACCTTGAGCAGAAGTTGCTGAAGGAAGCTCATAAGATTGGCCTGGGAGCCCAGTTCGGCGGTAAGGCCCTGGCTCACGACATCCGTGTCGTCCGTCTGCCACGTCATGGTGCCAGCTGTCCCATCGGCATGGGCGTGTCTTGTTCGGCTGACCGCAACATCAAGGCCAAGATCAATGCCGACGGTATCTGGTTGGAGAAGATGGATGCGAACCCCACGGAGCTGATTCCTGAGGAGCTGCGCAAGCCCGGCGAGGGAGGCAAGGGCATTGAGATTAACCTGAACGAAGGCATTGATGCCGTTCGCAAGGAACTCAGCAAGTATCCTGTTTCCACGAGGGTAAACCTGCGTGGCACAATCATTGTAGCTCGTGACATTGCCCATGCTAAGCTGAAGGCCCGTCTGGATGCCGGCGAGGGCATGCCCGACTACTTCAAGAAATATCCCGTGCTCTATGCTGGACCAGCTAAGACGCCAGAGGGCTATCCCTGTGGTTCCATGGGTCCCACTACGGCCAACCGTATGGACCCATACGTCGATGAGTTCCAGGACCATGGCGCCAGCCTTGTGATGATAGCCAAGGGTAACCGCAGCGACGTGGTGACTGAGGCCTGCAAGAAACATGGTGGCTTCTATCTGGGTACCATTGGTGGTGTCGCTGCCGTCCTGTCGCAGTCAAGCATCAAGAGCATCGAGTGTGTGGAATATCCTGAACTAGGCATGGAGGCCATCTGGAAGATTGAGGTAGAGGACTTCCCCGCATTCATCCTGGTCGACGATAAGGGCAACGACTTCTTCAAGACGCTGAAGCCGTGGTGTCCTAATGCTAAATAAATAGTGAAGATAAGTAAATATGCTGCAACACTGCTTCTTCTGCTGTCGTTTGTCTTGACGACGGCAGCAGAAGATTCGTGTCCCAGCAGTCGACACAGATACAGGGGGGACGGCTCTCCCGCTGTTCGCTATGTTCCTCACGGCGGGAACCGTTCCCGCTCAGAGGGTGAGGCCCTGCAAGGTTCCTTCCGCCAATTGGTTTATCTTGTCGCCTTCAGCGACCGCTCATTCCAGGAAGAGAACCCTATGGAGCTATGGGAAAAAGTGTTCAATCATCCTGATTTTCAGGAAGAGCCCTTTGTCGGTTCTGTTTACGATTACTTCCGCGACCAGAGCTACGATCAGTTCCATCTGCAGTTCGACCTGCACTATGTGGTCATGGAGAACCCTGCCGCCAATTATAGCAGTGGATATATAGGCAATGTTCCTGACGACAGCGGTGCAGGGCTGCTGCTGACCGAGTTGCTCGACCTGACCAAGGACGATATTGACGACTGGTCCGTTTATGATTGGAATGGTGACGGCTATGTCGACCAGATATTCATTCTCTATGCTGGCAAGGGACAGAACGACGGTGGTGGCGCCCAATCTATCTGGCCCCACCAGTGGCGGCTGAGCGAACAGTCGGAAGATCCATGGAACCGTGAATGGGGACATCCCTATCAGGTGGCTGAGGGTCTGTTGGTAGACAGCTATGGCGCTTTTGCTGAGTTGACCGGCCGTGGCACTTACGGTACTTTCGGCACGCTCTGCCATGAGTACAGCCACTGTCTGGGACTGCCTGACATCTACTATGGCAGCTCGACGCAGGTCGTTGGTGCCTGGGACCTCATGGACCGTGGCAACACCAACGCTGGTGGTTTCTGTCCGCCGGGCTACAGCGCCCACGAGCGCATGCTGTTAGGGTGGGTTAAACCGAAGGAGTATGAGGGGACAGTCACCGTTGACGACATGCCGCCCCTTTCCGATGCGCCAGAAGCCGGACTGCTACGCAATGACGGCTGGCCTGACGAATACTACGTGATAGAGAACCGCCAGCAGAAAGGGTGGGACGCGTCGTTGCCTGGCAGCGGCATTCTCATTTTCCATATCGACTACGACGAGGCGGTCTGGGCAACGGGCATTCCCAATTCTAGGGAGCTGAAGCGCTACAGCATCATTCCTGCCAACAACAAGACCTCGACAGCGACGTCAATCAGTAAAGACTGGGCCTATCCCTATCAGGATAACCATGAGCTGACGGACACGTCGACACCTGCTGCCAAGTTGCATCACCCTAATGCTGAAGGCATACTGCTGATGTCGAAGCCCATCACCGATATGGCGGTCAGTGCCGATGGACTGGCTTCGCTGGTAATCAATGCCGACCCTACGGCTATCCGTCAGGTGTCGGCAGCCGGCTCTCATCAGGTGCTATACAACATCGGCCCCATCACTATCATGCGTGGAGCCGACGGCACAGTCTTTAAGGTCTTAAGATTTTAAGTTTTTCTGACCTTCTTACCTTTTTGCTTTTTACCTTATAAACAGTAGTTCACGGTATTTGGGGAGTGTCCAGAGACCGTCCTCGACAATCATTTCGAGGGCGTCAATCTCATGCCGGATGTTCTCCATGTGCGGACAGACGGTATCGTGATACTGTATGGCGCGCTGGTGGATGTCCTGAATGCGATTGGCTATGCGACGGGCGTCGGTCAGCTCTTCTACTAGCTGTTCAATCTTCTCCGTGCGTTCGGCAATTTCCTCAATGAGCTTCATGTTACGGGCTGAGAGACGCTCGGCCTTGTCAGACGAGAAGACGTCCTTCATGCCCTGTACGTTCTTGATGAGCTGCGACTGGTAGTGTGTCGATACGGGGATGATGTGGTTCATGGCCAAGTCGCCTAACACGCGGGCCTCAATCTGCACGGTCTTCACATACATTTCCCATTTTACCTCGTTGCGGGCCTCCAACTCCTTGCGGTTCATCACCTTCGTGCTCTCAAACATCTTCACGGAAGACTCGTCCAAATAGTGCTCGAAGATAACAGGGCACGACTTCTCCGTGTCCAGTCCACGCTTGGCAGCCTCCTTCACCCAGGCTTCTGAATAGCCGTTGCCGTCGAAACGGACGGGCTTGCAGGTCTTGATGTCCTCGCGCAGCACCTCCACAATGGCGTGAAACTTCGCCGTATGGCCCGTACCTTCGGCATATTCCGGACGTAGCGCAAATTCGGCAATCTTTTGGTCGACACGCTCCTTGAACGATGCCAGCGCTTCGGCCATAGCGGCATTTAGGGCTATCATGGCCGAGGCGCAGTTGACGCTCGAACCAGGTGCACGGAACTCGAAGCGGTTACCCGTGAAGGCAAAGGGCGACGTGCGGTTGCGGTCGGTATTGTCGATGATGAGGTCGGGAATCTGCGGAATGTCAATCTGCATGTTCTTCTTGCCTTTAACCTCTAACCGCTCACCTCCTTCAATCTTGTCGAGCAGTTCAGTGAGCTGTGTGCCGAGGAAGCTGGAAATAATGGCAGGAGGTGCCTCGTTGCCACCCAGACGGTGGGCATTTGTTGCACTCATGATGCTGGCCTTCAGCAGTCCGTTATGCTTGTACACGGCCATCAGCGTCTCGACGATGAACGTCACAAAGCGTAGTGTCTCGTTGGCTGTGGCCTCAGCAGTCAGACCTTCCGTCTTGCCTGGAGCGTGCAGCAACACACCAGTGTCGGTCGACAGGCTCCAGTTGTTGTGCTTACCGCTGCCGTTGATGCCGTCGAAGGGCTTCTCGTGCAACAGCACACGAAAACCATGGTTCCTGGCCACTTTCTTCATCAGCGACATCAGCAGCATGTTATGGTCGACGGCCAGGTTGCACTCCTCGAAGATGGGCGCCAGTTCAAACTGGTTCGGTGCCACCTCGTTGTGGCGTGTCTTCACAGGAATGGCCAATTCTAAGGCCTGAATCTCCAGGTCCTTCATGAAGGCCTGCACACGGTCGGGGATGGTGCCAAAGTAGTGGTCGTCCATCTGCTGGTTCTTGGCACTCTCGTGACCCATCAGCGTGCGACCGGTCATCAGCAGGTCGGGACGTGCCGAGTAGAGACCCTCGTCCACGAGGAAATACTCCTGTTCCCAGCCCAGATTCACCTGAACCTTCGTCACGTTGTCGTAGAAATACCGACACACCTCCGCAGCAGACTTGTCCACGGCATGCAGCGCACGCAGCAAGGGAGCCTTGTAGTCGAGCGCCTCGCCCGTATAGGCAATGAATATGGTAGGGATACACAGCGTGTCGTCGATGATAAAGACCGGACTGGTAGGGTCCCAGGCCGAGTAGCCACGTGCCTCGAAGGTGTTTCTGATGCCGCCATTGGGGAACGACGACGCATCGGGTTCCTGCTGTACGAGTAGCTTTCCGCTGAACGACTCAATCATGCCGCCTTTGCCGTCATGTTCCACGAAGGCGTCGTGCTTCTCTGCCGTGCCCTCCGTCAGGGGCTGGAACCAGTGCGTATAGTGCGTCACGCCCATCTCCTGAGCCCACTGCTTCATGCCTGCGGCCACGGCATCGGCTATTCCTCGATCCAGCCGTGCCCCGTTGTCCATCACGTCAATCATCTTGTCGTAGACATCCTTCGGCAGATATTTGTACATTTTCTTGCGGTCGAACACGTATTTGCCAAAGAACTCCGAGGGACGTTCCTTGGGCGCTTTCACTTCGACAGGACGCTTCTTGAACGCCTCTTCTACTACCTGAAATCTTAAGTTATTTGCCATTGTCTCCTTAATTTTTGCGTGCAAAGGTACAGAAAAAAAGTGAAAAGTGAAGAGTGAAAAGTGAAGAATTTGCTTCCGCACGCAAAAAAACTATGAACTATAAACTATGAACTATGAACTTTTATAATACCTTCCCAACAAGAGATAGCTATCTAGATGAAAAGCAAATTCACTGAATTTGGTGACCAATTTCAGTTAATTTGATGACCAAATTCAGTGAATTTGCTTTCTAAATAGGGACTATCGTTAAATATTAAGATTATTTACAACTGTCTGTTTTTCAATGTGATATAAATTTTGTACCTTTGTAGAGGATAAGAAAAATCCCCCAACCACCGTAGGAAAGTGAAAAATTGGG
>JAEEGJ010002128.1_pt1 | contig 137404 bp, 123 predicted proteins | sample 8958761 | NCBI WGS metagenome assembly JAEEGJ01 (sample SAMN16246546, study PRJNA631951) | gut metagenome | biome: gut microbiome; feature: rumen; material: RS-attached | host: Bos | place: Iran: Karaj | collected 2018-10
TGAAGTTGAAGGCCGACTTCAGGTTTACTGCGATTACAGCGTCCCACTGCTGCTCAGTCATGCGCAGCATCAGTCCATCCTTAGTAATACCAGCGTTGTTTACCAGAATATCAATTGATCCAAACTCTTCCTTTACAGCCTTTACAACCTCCTCAGTCTGAGCAAAGTCGGCAGCGTTACTTGCGTAGCTCTTAGCCTTGACGCCAAGTGCAGCAATCTCCTTCTCTGTCTCCTCGTTAATCTCAAGGTCGGTGAATGCGATGTTACAGCCCTCAGAGGCATACTTCAGTGCGATAGCTTTTCCGATACCGCGTGCAGCACCTGTAATCAGGGCTGTCTTACCTTCTAATAATCCCATAATTCTTTTCTTATTGATGATTTACAATTCAATTCTTATCTTAATTTTCCCAATGCACCATATACCACCTTTGCTACTTGTGGCTTGGTGTCTTCTTCCCGCATACCATGTGCAATACGTCCGTAGATATAAGGAACTTCCAGACCCTTGATACAGTAGTGGGTGATATCTGCTACGAGGTCGACGTTATCGATATCAAACTCGCCGTCCTCCTTACCCTCCGTATACACCTTGCGGAACAGTTCGATTTCAGCATCGTCAAAATGCTTGCGAACCTTCTCCACCATCCAGATATTACGGAAGAACTCAGCTCTCAGGTTACCATTGCGAACAACCGTCTCACGTATCATGCTCAGATGCGTATAGATCAGCTCGATAATCTTATCCTGCGGACGAATCTTACGGGCAGCCACCTCGTCGAGTTTGTCGCTCAGTCGCTCCAGCTCACCCTCGATGACAGCATAGTATATCTCATCCTTCGATTTAAAATAGGTATAGAGCGTGCGCCTACCCTTACCAGAAGCAAGGGCAATGTCGTTCATTGTAGTGCTCTCCAATCCGTTTTTGGCAAACAGCTGACGAGCCACATCTACCAGTTTCTGCCTAGTTTTCGATACTGACATATTTCAATCCTCCCAGAATTTCAGATTGCACATTAACGATACTGTGTGCAAAAGTAGAAAAAACCCTTGAAACGACCAAACTTTTCTGCATAAATTCTTTTAAATTACCTATTTTTGACGATTTTCTGCAAAAATATTTGGTTATTTCCCAAAAAAGTCGTACCTTTGCACCCGCAAAACAGGAAACGTCCTGAATTGCAGCGAAAAATTAACATCGCGGAGTGGAGCAGTTGGTAGCTCGCCAGGCTCATAACCTGGAGGTCGCATGTTCGAGTCCTGCCTCCGCAACCAACACAAAACGGGAGTACTTCCAACGAAGTATTCCCGCTTTTCTTTTTTTCACCCTTAAACATTAGAATGTCAGCGGCTCATAAGGCAAACCGAAGACATCGGCAACAGCCTTGAATACCACCTTGCCTTCCACGATATTCAGGCCCTTGGCCAGTGCCGCATCATCCTTGCAGGCCTGCTGCCAACCCTTGTCTGCCAGCGCAATAGCGTAGCGCAGAGTGGCGTTGGTCAGTGCGAGTGTTGAAGTATTGGGAACAGCACCTGGAATATTGGCCACACAATAGTGCACGATGCCCTCTTCCGTATAGACAGGTTCGCTGTGGGTAGTTGGACGCGATGTCTCGAAGCAGCCTCCCTGGTCGATAGCCACATCGACGAGCACAGTGCCTGGCTCCATTAGTTTCAGCATCTCGCGGGTAATCAGATGAGGCGCTTTGTCACCTGGTACGAGCACAGAGCCTACCACAATATCGACAGTGGACAATTGCTGGCGGATATTATGCTCCGACGAATAGAGGGTATGCACGTTAGCTGGCGTCTCGATATCGAGTTGGCGCAGACGAGGCAATGACACATCAGCAATCGTCACCTCAGCACCCATACCTGCTGCCATTCGTGCCGCAGCCTCTCCTACGACACCACCTCCTAATACTAATACGCGTGTTGGCGACACACCAGGTACACCACTAATCAGTTTACCCTTGCCACCTTTGGTCTTTTGCAGGTAATAGGCACCATTCAGCGTAGCCATACGTCCTGCCACCTCACTCATAGGCTGCAACAGAGGCAGCGAACCGTTAGGCAGCTGTACTGTCTCGTAGGCCAGACAGACGGCACCACTCTTCAGCATAGCGTCTGTCAGTTCCTTCTCGCATGCGAAATGAAAATAAGTAAACACCAGTTGTCCTTTCCTTACCAGCGCATACTCTGGCTCAATGGGTTCCTTTACTTTTACAATCATGTCACCCTCGCGATACACGTCCTCAATCGTCGGCAGTATCTTGGCTCCCGCCTTCACATAGTCGTCATCGCTGAATCCGCTACCTTCGCCAGCCGTATGCTGCACGAAGACTACGTGTCCGCGACGCGTCAGTTCTGAAACTCCCGCAGGGGTCATACCCACGCGGTTCTCATTGTTCTTAATCTCCTTGGGAATACCTACCTTACACATAAGCATATTAGATTTTAGTTACTATGATGTTGCAAATATACATTTTTATTTTCAATTATCAATGACATCTATTAAAAAAGAATAAAAAATTTGATAATTCAAAACATTTTTCATACATTTGCGGATGTAAATGCAAAGTGCATGTTACTAAAAAACGACCTAAACTTATTAAAATTATGACTTACAAAGTAATTGACATCGAAGGTGTTGGCGAAGTTTACGCCGAGAAACTGATTGCAGCAGGCATCAAGACAGATGCAGAGTTGTTGGAGAAATGCGCTAAGCCAGCAGGCCGCAAGGCTCTGGAGGCTGAGACAGGCATCAGCGGAAAGCTGATTCTGAAGTGGGCCAACCACTGCGATCTGTATCGCATCAACGGCGTAGGCCCTCAGTTTGCCGAACTGCTGGAGGCCAGTGGTGTAGACACCGTTAAGGAGCTGAAGCACAGAGTAGCCGAGAACCTGCAGAAGAAGCTGGAGGAGGTGAACGCTGTGAAGAACCTGACCAATCGTGTACCTGCCGTTGCGGAGGTTCAGAAGATGATTGACCAGGCTAAGGAGCTGCCAGCAGTGATGGAGTACTAAGCCCTTCGTTTGTTTTTTGACAAATTACTGATGTGATGGACTTCGGTGGTTCAACGCAGAACTGCCAAAGTCCATTTTCCTACTAAAACAATACACGTATTATAAAACTATGAAAATCGGACTATTTATCCCCTGTTACGTGGATGCCGTCTATCCTGAGGTGGGTGTGGCGACCTACAAGTTGCTGAAGCACCTGGGCATCGATGTAACGTATCCTGAGAATCAGACCTGCTGCGGACAGCCTATGGCCAATGCGGGGTTTGAGAAGCAGGCCATTCCTCTGGCTGAGAAATTTGAGGAGAAATTCAAGGACTTCGACTATGTGGTGGCTCCCAGCGTTTCGTGTACAGCCTTCGTGAAGATAAACTATCCACGATTGTTGGGCGGCAAAACCGCCCAAAACAACGAGGCGCACGTCTGCGAGACGGCGAAAAAGTGCATGGACGTCGTCGAATTTCTGCACGATGTGGTGAAGGTGGACCGCCGTCTGGGCACGTTTCCCCACAAGGTTTCGCTGCATAATTCATGTCACGGTGTGCGCGAGTTGGGACTGTCGAGCCCCAGCGAGGAACATGTGGCTCCGTTTAATAAGATTAAGGACCTGTTGCAGTTGGTCGATGGCATCGATGTCGTAGAACCCAAGCGCCACGATGAGTGCTGCGGCTTCGGAGGCATGTTCTCCATCGAAGAGACTGCTGTCAGTGCCCAGATGGGTAAGGACAAGGTGGAGCGTCACATGCAGACGGGCGCTGAATACATTACAGGCCCCGACTGCTCTTGCCTCATGCATATGGCAGGCGTTGCCAAGAAGCAAGGCCTCGATATTAAGTTCAAACATGTTGTAGAGATTTTAGCCGCAGGATTATGAGTACAGGACATAGTAAAGCCGCCAAGCAGTTCTTGAAGAACCAGACGTATGCCCACTGGCACGATGCCACTTTCTGGGCAGTGCGCACCAAGCGCGACAATATGGCTCACGGATTGGAAGAGTGGGAACAGCTCCGTGAAAAAGCTTCGGCCATCAAGCGCCACACCATTACCCATCTGGATGAATATCTCGACCAGTTTGCCACGAATGCCGAGAAGAACGGCGTCGAGGTGCACTGGGCAAAGGATGCCGAGGAGTTCAACGAAATCGTCTACGGCATTCTGAAGAACCACAACGTGAAGAAGATGGTGAAGTCGAAGTCGATGCTGACGGAGGAGTGCGAGATGAACCCCTACTTGGAGGCTCGCGGCATCGAAGTCGTAGAGACCGATTTGGGCGAGCGCATCATCCAGCTGAAAGGTCAGAAGCCCTCGCACATCGTGATGCCTGCCATCCATCTGAATCACGACGATGTGGGTGAACTGTTCGAAGAGAAGGGCATCTCCAAGGAGAAGGGCAACCACGACCCCACGTACCTCACATACAGAGCACGATTAAGCTTGCGCAACGAGTTTCTGACTGCCGACGCAGGTATGACGGGCGGCAACTTCGGTATCGCTGAGACGGGCGACATCGTGGTATGCACCAACGAGGGCAATGCCGATATGTCGACATCCTGCCCACGTCTGCACATCGCCGCCATCGGACTGGAGAAAATCATCCCCAACTACGAGTGTCTGGCCGTGTTCCAGCGCATGCTCTGCCGAGCAGGTACAGGACAGCCCACGACAACCTACACCTCGCATTTCCGCAAGGCACGTCCAACGGCTCACCACATGCATATCATCTTGGTGGATAATGGCCGTTCGGAATGGATTGCCAACCCAGAGCATTGGGAGAGTCTGAAGTGCATCCGCTGTGGCTCGTGCATGAACACATGCCCCGTATACCGCCGTTCGGGTGGCTACTCGTACAGCTACTTCATTCCTGGTCCCATCGGCATCAACCTCGGTATGCTGCGCGACCGTCAGGCCCATTCGGGCAACGTCTCGGCCTGCACACTCTGCCTGTCGTGTCAGACCGTCTGTCCCGTCAAGGTGAACCTCGGCGACCAGATCTACCTGTGGCGCCAGCAGCTCGACGAGTTCGGTACCGCCAATCCGCAGAAGAAGATGATGTGCAAGGGTATGTCGATGCTCTATGGTTCGCCAGGCCTCTACAACTTCGGCACAGCGCTCGCCCATTGGGCCAACATCATCCCATCGCCTCTCATGAACTGCGGCCTCAACCCTTGGGCTGAAGGTCACGACATGATGAAGTTCCCCAAGAAACCGTTCCACGAGTTGATTAAGGAAATTGAGTAATTGAGATAATGAGAAAATGAGAAATTATGGCAAGTAAAGAAGATATATTAAAGAAGTATCGCGCGAACGTGCGCGAGAAGTTCGACATGCCCGACCTAAGCGACATCCGAGCCATCACCTACCCCGACCCGCTGTTGCAGTTTATGAACATGACGAAGAGCGTGGGCGGCAATGCCATCGAGGTGGAGAAGGGACGCGACATCAACGAGCTCATCCGCGAGCTGTATCCTGATGCCAAGGAGATAGCCTCCAACCTGCCCGAGATTACCATTGCTACGCGCAATCCTGACGAGGTAGGTCGTGCGCGCGACTTGAACGGCACAGATGTTGGCGTCATTCGTGGCAGCTTTGGCGTAGCCGAGAATGCCTGCGTGTGGATTCCCCAGCAGATGAAGGAGAAAGCCGTCTGCTTTATCAGCGAGAACCTCATCATCCTGCTCGACAAGAAGCAGATAGTCAACAACATGCACGAAGCCTACGCACGGTTGTCAAACGCCAGCGGCAAAACCGCTGGCGACACGGAGCTGTTCGACCAGTACGGCTACGGCACGTTCATCAGCGGTCCCTCGAAGACTGCCGATATTGCCCAAGTGCTGGTTATGGGAGCGCAGGCTGCACGAAGCGCAACGGTGCTGCTGTTGGATGAATAGGAAATTCCCTACGACATTATAGGAAATTCCCCTCATTGCGTTTCGGGAAAAAACACTACTTTTGTGGCAATAATCATCCACAATGGTAACAGTTATGAAAGAATCATGCTTAAAAAGTCTCCTGTTTCTCGTGGCAATGGCCCTGTCTGTGCCTTCGTATGCGCAGAAGATGGATTTTTTAGGACCTGACAAGAACAACCAGAAGGTCATCAAACGATACAACCGCTATTATCACAAAGCATTTGCCCCAGGTATGGGAGGCATGGGAATAGGTTATACCGCCGTGTTTGGAGTGAAGAAAAATTCGATCATGTCGACTGACGACGTCGAGGTGAACGTTGTCAAGCGATGGGTTCAGGATGCTGCCATCAATGATATGGAAAACCGCTTGTACTTCATTGAAATCAAGAACAAGTCGGACAAGACTCTGTATATCGACAAGAGTCATTGCTACAGAGTATACCACAATGGCACAAAATACTGTTACTTTGACGCCGAACGAGATGCCAAACGAAACGTTCAGCGCATCATGGCCATTCCGCCGCACACGAAGAGAAACCTGTCGGAATATCAAGCCAAAGTAATCAAAAAGGAGAAATACTCAGAACTCAAAATCATCGACTATCCAGAGGAATTCAATTGGGATGCAAAAGAGGCCGGAATCTGTGAAGGTTTTCTGGGTCAATTTGAAGTCCGGGCGTTCACAGAGGACAAGTCGCCCTATTACCGATCGTTCGTGATTTCATACTCGAAGGATGAGGATTTCTCTACCTACTCCCTGCTGACCATCAATTTCTACATACGTCAGCTGATTGGTTGCTACTATCCTGAGCTGTATCGCGACAATGACATCTTCGATCGGTTCGGAGGCGATGAGTATACCATTACCAATTGTGAGTACGGGTATGGAGGCGTCAACCGGTTCAGAAGATTCTAAATAAATAGCCCCACTGTCATCGCTGTCATCGTCATCGCTGTCATCGATGGCATCGCTAAATGTACTGTTTATGATAGCCAAACAGGCTATTTGAAGGCGTTAAGGAGTGATATGATTCGCTCTGTCTCTGCATCGGTTAGGGCTTGATGGCAGGGGATGGAGAGCTCTTGGGCGTGGATTCGCTCGGTGATGGGCAGAGAAATATGGTTCCAGTCAGGGAAACAGTGCTGCTTGTGAGGCGGTATGGGATAGTGGATTTGCGTCTCGACGCCATTGTCTGAGAGGTATTTTTGCAGTTCATCGCGACGCTCGCACAACAAGGGCAGGATATGATAGACAGAGTCGCGAGTGGTGAGTGATGATCGAGAATACTGATCGTTGCCCTCGAAACGTAATATCATGAGGTCGTTGCTTACTTCTCGTTGATATCGGGCAGCAATCTCCTTGCGGCGCTGGTTGTCGGCATCGAGATGCTTCAGCTTCACATCGAGCACAGCCGCCTGAATCTCATCCATCCGACTGTTGCGCCCCAGATAGTCGAACACGTATTTCCTGGAAGAGCCGTAATTGCCTAATGCCTCAACCGCGTGAGCCAAAGTCTCATCGCTGGTAGTGACAGCTCCTGCATCGCCAAGTGCTCCGAGGTTCTTCGTGGGGTAGAAGCTGTGTCCGGCTGCATCGCCAAGGGAGCCGGTTTTTCGAGGAGTGTGGAGTGAGGAGTGAGGAGTGAGATATGTACAGCCGTGGGCTTGAGCGTTGTCCTCGATGAGTTTGAGGCCATGCTCGCGGCAAATCTCCCCTATCCTATCGGTATAGGCGCAGCAGCCGTAGAGATGGACAATCATGATGGCTTTCGTCCGCTCTGTGATGGCCTGCTCTATCAGCGTATCGTCAATCTGCAAGGTTTCCCAAGAAGGCTCTACGAGAACAGGCTTCAGGCCGCACTCGGTGATGGCGAGAATGGAGGCGATATAAGTGTTGGCAGGCACGATGACTTCATCACCTTGCTGCATGACTCCCATCTCCATATAGGCTCGGAATATCAGGGTGAGCGCATCGAGCCCATTGCCACAGCCGACGCAATAGCGGGTGCCGATATACTCGGCATAATGCTGCTCGAACCTCCGCGTGGCCTCGCCTTTCAGATACCAGCCGCTATCGAGAACCCGTCTGACTGCGCTTCGGATTTCCTCGTCATACAGACTGTTGACGGCTTTCAAGTCGAGATACTTGATCATAGGCTGTACTCGTAAGTGTCATAGCAAACGGCTCTGCCGCCAAAGCCTTCCTTCTGGAAGATCAGCGAGTCGTTCAGATCGTTATTGTCAGGACGGTTTGACGTTCCGAAGTCGAAGAACTGCGCGCCGTTCTCCGTGCATTTATCCATCAACGTGGTGAACAGCAGATCCAAGGCTCCCACCCTACGGCCTTCCTCGTTGGCAGATATATACTGCGTCTTCACCGTGCGCGCGCATATATATAATAAGGTGCCGCCAATCACACGACCTTCCTTGCAGGCCACGAACAAACGGATTTGCTGGGGGAATCGCGACTTCAGCAAGACGATCTCCGCTAACGAATGAACAGGGCGGGCATCGTATCTTGCCTTCAGATTAGCCTCCAGCAGAGGCCAGAACTCACTGCAATCCTCAGACTCCCTGATCTCCACGCCTGCCTTCTGAGCCTTCTTCACACAACGCCTGCGCAACTCGGAAAGGGGCAGGCGATGGCTAAGCATCACCACCGACGATACATCGCGCGAACAAATCTGTGCCTGGCAAACATGATGCAAGGCAAACAAATCTTCTTCTGCTGGCAGACTGGCATAAACCCAAGGGATATGTTTATAGATCACCCGCTTGAAACCTTCCTGACGCAGAAAATCATTCACGGCCACGAAGGCATCGCGAACCACTGCAGTCTTACCATCCGACGTCAGCAGCAGCCCGCCATAGGTCAGTCCCTGGTGCGAATAAAACACATCGGCCTTCCTGTTAGCAGGCAGCAGCGCATACAACTCAGACTTGCGATACACCATCAGCGAACAGTCCTCAAAACGATCGCTATGATAGTCCATATAACGACGATCGAAGAGAAAGGTTCCGTTCTTCGATGCAGCCACGAATGCATTCCATTCGGAGGCCTGCTCTGCCGTGTATCGTCTGACTTCGAACATTATGCCATCAGCTGCAAGAACTCATCGTAATCATAGATATACTCATCCTCATCGAAGAGCTCAGAGGCCAATACCAGGCAGACGGCACCGCTGGAGAAATCCTCCAACGTGCGCCACACGCCAGTACCGATATAAAGACCCTGATAGGGATGATTCAGATGGAACGTCTGATGCTCCTTGCCATCGAACACCTCCACATCGAAGGAACCGCTGACAGCCACCACGATTTCCTCACAAGTGCGATGAGCATGACCACCACGGCGCTCACCTGAGGGTACATCATACGTCCAATAGACACGGGCAATCTCAAACGGCACGTTCTTCATCTGTTCCGCCACCGTCAGATTGCCCCGAGGGTCTACGATCTTCGGAAGATCTATCAGTCTAGTGGAACTTCTCATAAGGGTCAGTACCTAAGACGGTCTTTGCCAGGCGCTTCGCCTTGTCACGCAGGGCATTGACATCATCGCCTACCTCACCATAGCAGAGAACGACACCCATGCGACGGCCTTTGTGAGCCTCAGGCTTGCCGAAAATGCGGATACGCGTGCGGTCTTCCTTCAGGGCCTCATCGAGGTTATAGTCGAGCAGTGAACGGTCTACAGGGGTAGAAGCCTCCTTCGGCGACAAAATCACAGCCGATGCGCCAGCATGCTCCAGATGGATGGCAGGAATGGGCAGACCCATGACAGCACGGAAATGGAGCTCGAACTCGCTCAAATTCGTGGTGTGTCCCAGTGTCACCATACCAGTATCATGCGGACGTGGAGAGAGCTCAGAGAAGATCACCTCGCCCTGCTTGGTCAGGAAGAACTCAACGCCCCAGATGCCAGCACCAGTCAGCGCCTTCGTCACCTTATCGGCCATCATCTGCGCCTGCTTCAGAGCCTCGTCAGAGATCTTATACGGCTGCCAGGACTCGCGATAATCGCCCGATTTCTGAACATGTCCGATAGGCGGACAGAAGAGCGTAGGCCAGCCATTCTTCTGAGTAACGGTCAGCAAAGTGAATTCCGAATCGAAATCGATAAACTCCTCGATGATCACCTCCTTCACATCACCACGCGAACCTTCCATCGCCTCCTTAAAGGCTGTCTCAAGCTCACCCTCATTGTGAACGTAGCTCTGTCCGTGACCTGATGACGACATCAGCGGCTTTACCACACAGGGGAAGCCAATCTCGTCGGCAGCAGCCTTGAACTCCTCGAAGGTCTTGGCATAGAAATACTTGGCAGTACGAAGTCCCAATTCCTTGGCAGCCAGATCGCGGATGGCACGACGGTTCATCGTGAAATTCACGGCTCGGGCAGAAGGAGTCACCTGAATGCCCTGCTCCTCGAATTTAAACAGGCGCTCTGTACGGATGGCCTCAATCTCGGGCACGATGATATCAGGCTTATGCTTGTTTACCACAGCCTCGAGTGCATCGCCATCGAGCATGGAGAACACCTCGCGCTCATCGGCCACCTGCATGGCTGGCGCATTATCATAACGGTCGCAAGCTATCACGTACTGACCTGCACGCATAGCAGCAATTACGAACTCCTTACCGAGTTCACCTGAGCCTAAAAGCAATATCTTCTTCATTATTTTACCTTTTTACTTTTTTACCTTTCTAAGGTTTGTTTCATCATTTGCCACTCTGGGGTGACGGCTAATTTACGGACACACTGATCGATACGCGCCATAGCCTCTTCTTGCGAGAGATTGAGTTTTGCGGCAATCTCCTGCAGCGATTTCCGCTCAGCGCCAAAGAGACCATAATAATGCGTCACAGCCTCTTCATCCTCAGGCGGCAGCAGGAAGAGCAGATGCTCCAGATAGTGCTCCATCTGAGGACTGATGCTCTCGGGGTGCAGTCCGATATGCACCAGAAAGGAGTGAAGTGTGCGCGAGAGATTATCTGTTGGCATACATGTTATCGTAATACTTCTGGTAGTCGCCAGAGGTCACATTGTCGAGCCACTCCTGATTGTCAAGATACCAGCGGACGGTCTTTTCGATGCCCTCCTCGAACTGCAGACTGGGCTCCCATCCGAGTTCCCTCTGCAGCTTTGTGCTGTCAATCGCATAGCGAAGATCGTGTCCTGCACGGTCGGTCACGAAGGTAATCAGATCCATATCCTCGCCTTCCTTACGACCCAACAGACGATCGACGGTCTTAATCACCACCTTGATGATATCGATGTTCTTCCACTCGTTGAAACCACCGATGTTATAGGTATCGGCAATCTTTCCCTCATGGAAAATCACGTCAATCGCACGGGCATGATCCTCTACATACAACCAGTCGCGCACATTCTCACCCTTGCCATAGACAGGCAGCGGCTTGCGATGACGGATATTGTTGATAAACAGCGGGATCAGCTTCTCAGGGAACTGATAGGGACCATAGTTGTTCGAGCAGTTAGTCACGACTACAGGCATGCCATAAGTGTCGTGATAAGCGCGCACAAAGTGGTCTGAAGAAGCCTTGGCTGCTGAATAGGGTGAATGCGGATTGTACTTCGTGGTCTCCAGGAAGAACTTGTCGCCGTATGCCAGATGGTGCTCAGCACTCGATGCAGTGGTGGTGAACGGAGGCTCGATACCCTCCGGGTGAGTCAGTTCCAATGCGCCATAAACCTCATCGGTAGAAATATGATAGAATCGCTTGCCCTCATACTTCTCAGGCAAACTTTCCCAATAAAGTTTGGCAGCCTGAAGCAGAGAGAGTGTACCCATCACGTTGGTCTTCGCAAAGGTGAAGGGGTCCTTGATACTGCGGTCTACATGGCTCTCTGCAGCCAGATGGATGATGCCATCCACCTTTTTATCCTGCATCAGCTTGTAGAAGGCATCGAAGTCGCAGATGTCCATCTTCACGAACTCGTAATTTGGCTTATTCTCAATGTCCTTGAGATTAGCCAGATTACCTGCATACGTCAGTTTGTCGAGGTTAATGATGTGATACTCAGGATACTTGTTCACAAACAGGCGCACAACATGGCTTCCAATAAAGCCTGCGCCACCAGTAATTACAATTGTTCTTTTCATCCTTTAATTATTTTTTTTCTTCACAATATAATCACGAATTTCCCATATTATTTGTTATTACTTAATGTTATAACTTCCAAATCCTTGAATTCTTTTCCCTCGATAGTCAGTCGGACAAGCGTACGCTCCTTATGCCAGCCCTGCAGGCCAGCAGCTCCTGGATTGATGTGCAGCAGGTTCAACGTCTTGTCGTACTTCACTTTCAGAATATGTGAATGCCCAGCCACGAACAATTGTGGCGGATTAGCAAAGAGGGTACTTCTGACAGAGTAGTCGTAGTTGCCCGGATAGCCGCCGATATGCTTGATGAGCACATCCACATCCTCGACCTTGAAACGATTAAGTTCCCGATACATCAGCCTAAGGTCACCTCCGTCACAATTGCCACAAACAGCCCTGAGCGGACGGAAGGCAGCGAGCTTCTCAGCCACTTCCACACTGCCGATATCGCCTGCATGCCATATCTCGTCACAAGGCTCGAAGTAATACAGATATTTATCGTCCCAATAGCTGTGCGTATCACTCAATATACCTATTCTTTTCATATCTCAAATCGTTTTGACTGATGCAACGGGGCTCTTCAAGGTCTTCATATACCACCACAACATGGGCAACGTCATAGCAAACGAGCCGAAATCACTCGCTGGCATCGAATACCAGACACCATCAAGCCCCCAGAACATCGGAAACACATACGCCATCGGCAGCAGAAGGAACAACTGACGTGACAAAGAGAGGAAGATGCTGACTTTCACCTTTCCGATGCTTTGGAACAAGTGAGTGATCGTAGCTTGCGAACCCACAACGAAGAACACCAGCATGTCGAGCCTTATACCTCGCGCTGACAGATTGATGAGTGTCTCATCTGTCGTAAAGATACGGGCTATCTGCCGTGGGAAGAACATTGAGAGTGCCCAGCCCACGAAAAGCAAGGCCGTAGCGCAAGCAATAGTCAGCCACAGACAACGGAACATACGATCATACTTCTCGGCACCATAATTATAGCCCACAATCGGCTGCATACCCTGATTCATACCCATCACGAACATGAAGAACACCATCACCACCGAGTTGGCTATCGAGTAGGCTCCTACTGCCATATCTCCACCATAGCGCACAAACTGATTGTTCATAAAGATCACGATGATACAGCTCATCGCATTCATCAGGAAGGGCGACACACCGATAGAGATGATATTACGCACCAGATCGCCTCTCAACTTATAGATGCCACGTTTCAGGTGCAAAAGCTCCTTCTTGTCCGAGAATAACCTCATCTGCCAGCAAAGTGCTATCGTCTGCGAGGTGATGGTAGCCAATGCAGCTCCACGGATGCCCCATCTGAACCACCACACGAAAGAGACAACCAGCAGAATGTTCATCGCTACGGTGAAGAGTACAGCGTACATCGCATGACGTGGTTTGCCTGAAGCTCGCAACACGGCGTTCATGCCGAAATACATGTGTGTAATCATATTACCCAGCAGGATCACCTCCATAAACTCTCTGGCATAGGGAAGTGTCACGTCAGAGGCACCAAAGAAGCGCAATATAGGATCGAGGAAAATGAGACTCACTGCCATGAAAAGGAATCCGATAATCAGATTCAGGGTGATGGTATTACCCAGCAGGTGCTCTGCCGTCTGATAGTCTTTCCGCCCCAGCTTCACACTGATACAGGTGGAAGCGCCTACACCGATAGCGGCACCAAAGGCAGCACTCAGGTTCATAAAGGGGAACGTAATGCCGAGACCCGCAATGGCCTCAGGACCCACAATCTGTCCGATCATGGCACGGTCGATGATATTATAGAGACTCGACGCCGTCATAGCCACAATAGCTGGCAGGGCATACTGCCAAAGCAGCTGTCCTACAGGCTTTTGACCTAGTTCCAAGGCGGCTTGTCTGTTGTCTGTCATGACGTGCATATTATTAAAACGGTGCAAAGGTACGAATATTTTTCGAGATTTTCGACTATTTCAAAAAAACTTTGTACCTTTGCAGCCGTTATGCAAACGAACAATCGTATTAAGCACTGTTTACTGACCCTTCTACTGCTCATCTGTCCGCTGACGATGACAGCAGGCAGCAGCCCCAAGATCAAATATCCTGGGGGCAGATTCTACATCTGGCGCTATACTCTGAAAGACAAGCAAGGTTCGCCTTACTCGCTCGAACACCCTGGGCGATGGCTCACACATAAGTCCATCGAGCGTCGCCGCAAACAGGGACTGCCCATCGACTCTACCGACTTGCCTGTAAGCCAGAAGTATCTCCGAACTTTCCAACGCACGTCCGACGAAGTGGTACGTAAGCGCAGACGCAATGCTGTGGAGTGGGCCATCATCGGCACCAGCCGATGGAATAATACGATACTCGTACGCTCTAACGACACCATCCTTCTACAGCGACTCGACTCGCTCGAGTGTGTCAGGAAGTCTGAGATGGTCTGGATCTCACCCGACAGCATCAACCGCTTCATCAAGACCAATGCCCACGACGGCTTCAATCCCTGGGACAGCGTCAAGACTTCCCCCTATGGCAATGGAAAAGAGCAGATTGAGATGCTGGCAGGGCATCGTCTGCATAACATCGGATTGTTAGGCAAGGGCATGACGATCGCTGTCCTCGATGGTGGTTTCCAGAACTGTGACGTGATTCCTGCTATCACTCGCGCCAACATTGTGGGTGCCCACGATTTTGTCTATCCTAACAGTCTGCACTTCTATCAAGAGACTGATCACGGCACGAAAGTGCTCTCGGCAATGGCTTCGCGCGAGTCTGAGGTACTGGTAGGCACTGCACCAGAGGCACGCTATTGGCTCTTACGCTGCGAGGATCAGCAGACGGAGCAACCTGTAGAAGAAGACTATTGGGCAATGGCGGCTGAGTTTGCCGACTCCGTTGGTGTCGACATCATCAGCAGCAGTCTTGGCTATAATGACTTCGATAACCACCCCAGCTATTATCACCAGCGCGACCTCGATGGTGAGACGGCATTCATCAGCCGTTCTGCCTCGATGCTGGCACGCAAGGGTATCATACTCGTCAATTCGGCAGGCAATAGTGGCATGGGACCTTGGAAGAAGATTGTCTTCCCTGCTGATGCCAACGACATTCTCACGGTTGGTGCAGTGAACACCAATTTGATGAATGCGCCTTTCAGTGGTGTAGGTCCCACGCAGGATGGTCGCGTCAAACCTGATGTGATGGCTTTGGGTAGCCCAACTTCACTCATCTCTGGCCGAGGAACGATTGTCAGGGACATGGGTACTTCGTTCTCTACCCCCCTCGTAGCAGGACTCGTGGCGTGTCTCTGGCAGGCTTTCCCCCATAAGACGGCCATCGATATCATCAACCTGGTACGTCAGACGAGCAATAATTACGAAAAACCCGATAATATCTACGGCTACGGCCTGCCCAATTTCTGGCGGGCATATATGATTGGAAGGATTGGGAGTGAAGAGTGAATAGTGAAGAGTGAATAGTGAAAAGTGAATAGTGAAGAGTGATGGGAGACTGACGCTATACGAGCTCAACTGCCTGGTGCGCAAGGTAATTGATTGCGAGATGCCCAATGAATATTGGGTAGAGGCAGAATTGTCGGAATGTCGCGAGTCGAGAGGTCACTGCTACATGTCGCTCATCCAGAAAGACGAAAAGGGCGCAACCCCCATCGCTAAAGCCGACGCCAAATGCTGGGCCTCGAAATGGATGATGATCCGTCCTTATTTCGAGCGCACCACAGGTCAACGGCTGCATCCTGGCATGAAAGTGCTGTTGAAGGTCTATGCGCAGTTTCACGAAGCCTTCGGGTTCTCATGGATTGTCACTGATATCGACCCCACTTATACGTTAGGCGACATGGCTCGCAAGCGTCAGGAGATCATCCGCCAACTCAAGGAAGAGGGTGTCTTCGACTTGCAGAAAGAGCTGTCGCTCCCTGTATTCTGCCAGCGCATCGCCGTCATCTCCAGCGAGACGGCAGCAGGCTATGGCGACTTTTGCAATCAACTCTCAGAGAATCCCTATGGTTTTCAGTTCCGTACCTGGCTATTCCCAGCCACGATGCAGGGTGAGGAGGTAGAACGAAGTATCATCGCAGCCCTCAACCGCATCAATGAGACGTGTGACAAATTCGACTGCGTTGTAATCATAAGAGGAGGCGGAGCAACGAGCGACATGAGTGGTTTTGACACACTCGCTCTGGCTGAGAACGTTGCGAACTTCCCCTTGCCTATCATTACAGGCATCGGGCACGATCGCGACGAAAGTATCCTCGACATGGTGAGCCACATCCGTGTCAAGACCCCTACTGCAGCAGCAGCCTTTCTGATTGACCACTTAAAGCATGTACTCGACACACTCGAGGAAGCCCAGGGTACCATCATCCACTACGCTCAGCAGAAGCTCTCAACGCTTCAAGCCCAGCTCTCAAACATCTCTGAGGCCATCCCTCGCCTCTTCTCCATCGTCAAGACGCGTCAGGAAGCAAGGCTTGATGCCCTTTACCAACGGATTCTCTCGAGAATCCAACAACGATCAGTCGTCTCGCAAGCAGAGATGACTCAGCTTGAACAACGCCTGCGGACCACTCTCGAGCGCCGTCTCACCTCCGAGCGTCACCGTCTGGAAATCTTGGAAGAGAAAGTGCATTCGCTCGATCCCACCCTCCTGTTAAAGCGAGGCTACAGCATCACCCTTCACAACGGCAAAGCCGTCAAAGACCCTAAGACGCTACAGAAGGGCGACACCATAGAAACCCGCCTCGCTCATGGTATCATCCACTCCGAAATATGCTAAATCTGTTATTCTGTCTTTAAATAATTCGTTCATTATGTCAGAAATCAAATACGAGGCTGCATTAGCCGAACTCCAGTCCATCGTCAGCAAGATGGAAAACGACGAACTCGATGTCGATCAGATGTCCGTACAACTGAAACGTGCACAAGAATTAATCAAGTTTTGCAAGGAAAAACTGACCAAAACCGACGAGGAAATCAAGAAAATCCTTGCCGAAAAATAAGTTTTATGCCGAAATAGTTGTTAATTTGGCACAAAATGTGTACTTTTGCATGCAAAATTGAAATTTTAACGTTAAAAAGAGTATAAAATGAAGAATTTAGATTGGGGTAGCCTGTCATTTGGCTACATGAAGACCGACTACAATGTCCGTTGCTATTATCGCGACGGGAAATGGGGTGAAATCGAAGTTTGCTCCGACGAGTACCTGAATCTGCACATGGCTGCCACCTGTCTGCACTACGGCCAGGAGGCTTTCGAGGGTTTGAAGGCTTACCGCTGTCCTGATGGCAAGGTGCGCATCTTCCGTGTCGATGAGAACGCAGCCCGTCTGCAGAGCACTTGTCGTGGTATCATGATGCCTGAGGTCAGCACCGAGCTGTTCACAGAGATGGTGAAGAAGGTGGTTCGTCTCAATCAGGAGTGGATTCCCACATACGAGAGTGGTGCTACGCTCTATATCCGTCCGCTGCTCATCGGTACCAGCGCCCAGGTAGGTGTTCACCCCGCTAAGGAATACTGCTTCCTCATCTTCGTAACCCCTGTAGGTCCATACTTCAAGGGTGGATTCCAGTCTAATCCTTACGTGATCGTTCGCGATTATGACCGTTCTGCACCTCTGGGTACAGGTAAGTACAAGGTGGGTGGAAACTACGCAGCTTCTCTCTTTGCCAACAACCTGGCTCACGAGAAAGGTTATGCCTGCGAGTTCTATCTCGACGCCAAGGAGAAGAAATACATCGACGAGTGCGGTGCTGCCAACTTCTTCGGAATCAAGAACAACACCTACATCACCCCAGAGTCAACCTCTATCCTGCCCTCTATCACCAACAAGTCGCTGATGCAGGTAGCCGAGGATCTGGGTATGAAGGTTGAGCGCCGTCCTATCCCTGAGGAGGAACTGGAGACCTTCGAGGAGGCTGGCGCATGCGGCACTGCTGCTGTTATCAGCCCGATCTCATATATCGACGATCTCGATACTGGCAAGCGCTATTCATTTGGCGACAAGCCCGGTCCTCAGTCAAAGAAACTCTTCGACACCCTGCGTGGTATCCAGTACGGAGAAATCGAAGACAAGCACGGCTGGACAACCGTTGTTATTGAGTAAAATTCATGGGCAAAGGAAAGTTAGAGAAGTTCGCCGAGATGGCTACTTATAAGAACGTGTTCCAGTACCCTTACTCGGTAGTGGAACACGTTCCCTTTGAAATGCAGGGACACTGGCACGAGCAGTATTTCCACAACGATCACCCCATCGTACTCGAACTTGGGTGCGGCAAAGGTGAATACACAGTGGGACTTGCCAAGCGCTATCCAGACATCAATTTTATTGGTGTCGACATCAAGGGTGCCCGCATGTGGACAGGAGCCACCCAGGCCCTCAACGAGGGACTGGAGAATGTCGCTTTCCTTCGCACCAACATTGAGATCATCGACCGATTCTTCTCTGAAGATGAGGTGCAGGAGATATGGCTCACCTTCTCCGACCCCCAGATGAAGAACCCTCGCAAGCGTCTCACGTCGACCTATTTCATGGAGCGCTATCGCCGCTTCCTCGTCGATGACGGCCTGATCCATCTGAAGACCGACTCCAACTTCCTCTTTACCTATACCCGCTATATGGTGGAGCACAATCAGTTGCCCGTCGTTCTCCAGACAGATGACCTCTACCACGACGATCGTCTCGACGATGTGACACGCGACATTCTCGCCATCCAGACCTATTACGAGTCGATGTGGATTGCCCGAGGTCTGAATATCAAATACATGAAGTGGCAACTGCCCCATAAAGGAACGCTCGAAGAACCCGATGTAGAGATTGAGCTCGACGACTACCGTTCCTATCACCGTTCAAAAAGAAGTTCACTCGATAAAGCAAAGTAAAAAAACGAACGATTATGAAAAAACTAACTATCATCCTTTTGGCTGCACTCCCGTTGCTAGCCATCGCACAAGGTAAAATGAATGTAAAGGTCGACTCTGTAGGCAAGTTGGCTACACAGCTCGGCGACCAGAAGTTCAAGGTTTCCGACCTTACCATCAGCGGTACACTCAATGGTAACGACCTCAAACTGCTTCAGGAGATTGTCACCCGCAAGAAGACGAAGAATGCCGACGAGTGCCTCGTAAGCGCCATCGACATCTCTGGTGTCACCATCGCCAGCAGTAATGACAAAGGCGGCTTTAAGACACTGCCCAATGAACTGCCTAAGGAGCTCTTCTCAGGTGCCAAGAATCTGACCAAGGCCGTGCTTCCCAACAGCATCAGCGCCATCAGTAAGGGCTGTTTCAGCGGATGCACCTATCTGACGGATGTGACGATACCCGCATCTGTAACCGTTATCGATGTCGAGGCCTTCCAGGATTGCGAGAATCTTTCCGCCATCACTTTACCTGCAGGTCTGAAGACGCTGGCTAATGAGGCATTCGAAGGCTGCAAGAGTCTTACAACCATCGTACTCCCCAATGGCCTTACCGAAATTGCGCCCCAGGCATTCAGCAAGTGCAAGAACCTGAAGAGCATCACTATCCCCAACGGCGTCAAGAAGATTGGTGGCAGCGCTTTCAACAACTGCGAAAGCCTGACCTCATTGGTTCTTCCCAATTCCGTCGTCGAGATTGAGAGCAATGCTTTCAATGACTGCAAAAGTCTGCAGACCATCGAGATGGCTTCAGTATCAGAGGTGGGTCCCAATGCCTTCCAGGGCTGCAAGAGTCTGACGGCTATTAAGATCAACAACATCTCAAAGTTAGGACAGGCTGCCTTCCAGAACTGCACTGCCCTTAAGACTGTAGAACTCCAGGGAAAGCTCTCAGATATCAACACCGCCGCTTTCAGTAATTGCGAAAACCTCGCCAGCATCACGCTGCCTGCCACGTTAGAGGTTGTCAGCAGCCACGCTTTCGATGACTGCAAATCTCTCACATCCATCGTACTCCCCGCTGGTCTGAAGAAGATCAACGACTGGGCCTTTGCTGGCTGCAGGAGCCTGCGTAGCATCGAGATCGGCAGTGCGCTGAAGAATCTTGGCGACCATGCTTTCCAGAACTGCATCAGCCTGGAGACAGTAGCCATCAACGGTATCATCGACGAAGTTGAGACCAATGTCTTCAAGGGCTGCAAGAGTCTGCGCAAGGTACAGCTGCCTAACACCGTGAAGCGTATTGGCGACAATGCCTTCCTGGAATGCAGCATGCTCTCTGAGATCAACTGGCCCGCTGCCTTGGTAAAGATCGAGGACGCTGCTTTCGAGAAGTGTACCTCTCTGCCCTCAGCTGTCTTCCCCAATGGTCTCCAGACCATCGAAGGCGATGCTTTCAAGGGCTGTCTCCAGCTCAAGAATGTCGAACTTCCAGTCACCATCAAGGAGCTTGGCGGTTCTGCCTTCCAGGAGTGTAAGACACTGGCCACAGTGACCATCCATTCGCCCAATCCTCCAAAGGTAAGCGGCGACACCTTCAAGGGCTCTAACCCCATCATCCTCGTTCCGAAAGGCACCCTTCAGGTCTATGCAATCGACAAGAAGTGGAGTAAGCAGAAAGGGGTACAAGAGAATCAATAAGCATAAGTTACAGAACATCAATGACCCTCTATCCACAACTGATAATGGATGCGCTGGCAACGGTGATGTATGCCGGCACGAAGAAAAACCTCGTAGAGAGCGAGATGGTTGCCGACACCCCGTCGGTAGCCGCTCCTTCTCAGGAGGGAGACCACTGGAAAGTGAAGGTTGTGCTCGTGTTCCCACGCGACACCGACCCGTTTTTGAAATCCACAGTCAAGGCTGCCGAAGCAGCCATCAAGTACCACTGTGGTCAGGACATCGATGTGACCATCGAGACAGAGTTCAAGACGGCTCCCCGTCCTGAAGTAGGCCAGTTGTTGCCTGGTATCAAGAACATCATCGCCGTCAGCTCTGGCAAGGGTGGCGTCGGCAAGAGCACGGTCTCTGCCAATCTCGCCATCGCCCTGGCACGTCTTGGCTACAAGGTAGGACTTCTGGATACCGACATCTTCGGGCCCTCTATGCCCAAGATGTTCAATGTAGAGGAAGAGCGCCCATATGCAGTGAAGAAAGACGGCCGCGACCTCATCTGTCCGATAGAGCAGTACGGCGTCAAGCTTCTCTCCATTGGTTTCTTCGTATCGCCCGATACCGCAACCCTCTGGCGTGGTGGTATGGCCACCAGTGCCCTGAAGCAGCTGATTGCCGATGCAGACTGGGGCGAGCTCGACTATTTCATCCTCGACACCCCTCCAGGCACCAGCGATATCCATCTCACGTTGTTACAGACGCTCCCCATCACGGGAGCCATCATCGTCTCAACACCTCAGCAGGTAGCTCTCGCCGATGCCCGTAAGGGCATCGACATGTATCGCAACGAGAAGGTCAACGTGCCCATCCTCGGACTCATCGAGAATATGGCATGGTTCACCCCTGCCGAGTTGCCTGAGAATCGTTATTATATCTTCGGAAAGGAAGGCTGCAAGCAACTTGCCGAGGAGATGCAGGTACCGCTGCTCGCCCAGATACCGCTCGTTCAGAGCATCTGCGACAACGGCGATGCCGGCACCCCAGCAGCCCTCTCCAGCGACACGGCTACAGGCCTCGCCTTCATCAATCTCGCGCAGGCAGTGGTTACCGTTGTCAATCGTCGTAATAAAGAACAGCCCAAGACTAAGATCGTTGGACAGGAATAATTCTATAGAAGGCATGGAAAAGATTAATGTCGTAAAAGTCAGCAGCAAAAAGGAATTGGATGATTTCATCCGTCTGCCATATCGCATCTATCAGGATTGTGCGCAATACGTGCCTGATCTGGAGAGCGATACCCGCAACCTGTTGAGTCCGAAGAACCCAGCCTTCGAGTTCTCACACATCCAGCCTTTCCTGGCTTATAAGGACAATGTTCCCGTGGGGCGCATCGTGGGCATCATCAATCGCAAGGCCAACAAAGCTTGGCAGACGAACAAGGTGAGATTCTCGATGATAGAGTTCATCGACGACAAGGACGTTTCTGCGGCTTTGTTAGATGCCGTGACCCAGTGGGGCCGTGCGCTCGGAATGGACACGATTGAGGGTCCTATGGGCACCACCGACTTCGACAAGGAAGGCATGCTCGTTGAGGACTTCCACCTGACGGGAACCATGAGCACCATCTACAATCCGCCATACTACCCCCAGCACATGGAGGCTCTGGGATTCAAGAAGGAGGTAGACTGGCTGCAGATACGTATCAACATCCCAGAGGAAGTACCAGCCCGCTACAGTCGTACTGCACAGTACGTCCGCGAGCAGATCGGACTGAAGGTAGTCAAGATGTCGTCGAGGACCATCCGCAATGGCTATGGCTTGAAGATATTCAAGCTCTTGAACGAAGCCTACCGCCCCATCTTCGGATTCTCCCCGCTCTCAGACAAGCAGGCTACGGAGTTTGTTGAGAAATACATCCCCCTGATCGACAAGCAAATATTCCCCATTGTGCTGAACGAAAAGGATGAGGTTGTTGGAGCTGCCATTACGATGGGCTGCATGTCAAAAGCCCTTCAGAAAGCCCACGGGCGCTTGCTGCCATTCGGCTGGTGGCATCTGCTGAAAGCCTTGAAGTGGAAACATGAGGAAAGTGCTGAGATGCTGCTCATCGCCGTGCGCCCCGATTATCAGGGCATGGGAGTGAACGCGCTCTTCTTCGACGACCTTATACCTATATATAATAAGTATGGGTTCAAATGGGCAGAGACAGGCCCCCAGCTGGAGGACAATGTGCGCGAACTGTCTCAGTGGAAACCACTGAAGCCAGAATTTGTGAAGCGCAGAAGATGCTATACGAAATCGATAACAGATAAATGACAATTGATAATTGACAAATAATTATGGAAAGAAGAGTAGTAATTACGGGTATGGGCATCTGGTCATGTATCGGAACGACACTCGACGAGGTGCGCCAGTCCCTGTTTGAAGGGCGCAGCGGCATTGTGTTCAGCCAGGAGCGCAAGGATGCCGGCTTCCGCTCGCCCATCTGTGGAAATGTTCCACACCCCGACCTGAAGAAGGTTCTTAATCGCAATGTACGTCAGATGATGCCCGAAGAGGCTCAATATGCCTATGTGGCTACAGTTCAGGCTTTGGAACAGGCAAAGCTGACACAAGACTACATCGACAGCCACGAGGTGGGTGTCATCTACGGCAACGACTCCGTGGCCGAGGCAACAATGATCGCTATGGACAAGTTCCGTCAGGCAGGCTCTACAGCTGCTTGCGGCTCTGGAGCCATCTTCCAGTCGATGAACTCAACGGTGACGATGAACCTCGCCACACTGTTCCACCTGAAAGGTATCAACCTCACGGCCTCAGCAGCCTGTGCCAGCGGCTCTCAGTCGTTAGGACTGGGATTCCTGCTGATCAAGAACGGCCTGCAGGATTGCATCGTCTGCGGTGGTGCTGAGGAGAACAATATGTACGGCATTGCCTCGTTCGATGCCTTGCAGACCTTCTCTACCCGCATCGATGATCCCACAAAGGCAAGCCGTCCCTTCGACCGCGATCGCGACGGACTGGTACCCAGCGGTGGTGCTGCCACACTGGTCATCGAGAGCTATGATCATGCTGTGCGCCGTGGAGCCCCCATCCTGGCAGAGATTCTCGGCTGGGGATTCTCAGGCAATGGCGACCACATCTCTACCCCCAACGTAGAGGGACCTGCACGCTCGCTGCTGCGCAGTCTGGAGAGTGCCGGCGTATCGCCCAGCGAGATCGGCTATGTGAATGCCCATGCCACCTCAACCCCCATCGGCGACAGCCGTGAGGCAGAGGCTATCGCACAGGTATTCGGCGACTACCGTGTACCCGTCACCTCGACGAAGAGCCTCACCGGCCACGAGATGTGGATGGCAGGTGCCTCAGAGATCGTCTATTCGATGGTGATGATGAAGAACGACTTCATCGGAGGTTCACTCAACTTCGAGAACCCCGACGAGGTGACTCAGCGCATCAACGTGCTCCCCGAGACCGTTCAGCAGCACTTCGACATGTTCCTGAGCAATTCATTCGGCTTCGGAGGCACCAACTCAACCCTGATCATCAAAGACATTAAGTAAATAATAACCCAAAAAGATTAAAGAAAATGACACGCGAAGAAATTATCGAGAAAGTAAACAGCCTGCTGGCTGAAGAGTTTGAAGTTGAAGAGAGTGAGTTCGCTCCCGATGCCAACCTGAAGGAGACACTCAGCCTGGATAGCATCAACCTGGTAGACCTCATCGCACTGGTGCAGTTCAACTACAAGATCACCATCCCCGTTGAGGACCTGAAGAAGATCCAGACCTTCGACAACCTGTACGATTATATTCTGGAGCATCAGCCAGCATGATCTACAGCGGTGAAGACATCAAGCGGCTCATCCCCCAGCGCGATCCCTTCATGATGGTGGATACGGTGGAGGAACGTGACAGCACAAACGCTGTCACCACATTGGCCGTGCGACAAGACAACTACTTCATACTGCCCGACAACACGCTGGCAGAGACAGGGCTTATCGAGCACATGGCCCAGTCCTGCTCTGCCCTCGCGGGCTGTCAGGTGTTATCTCAGCAGTTGCCAGCTCCTCCCGTAGGCATTATCGGCGAAGTGAAACACTTTACCTGCCACCGCCGTCCTCGTGTCGGAGAGTCACTGACGACAACCGTCACCTTCGGCATGAGCTTTGGCAACGTCACACTGGCCACTGGCCACACATCCGTCGGTGATGAGCCGATTGCCGATGTCAATCTCAAAATATTCATGCAATGACAAGCTTGTTCATCCTTCTCGCCCGGTTTTTCAAAAGCCATCGTGCGGTCTACTGGCTGTCGATGGCGGCCCTCTTCGCCGTCTTCGGCTATTACTCAGCCCAGATTCACCTCGAAGAGGACATCAACAAGCTGATGCCATCGTCGAAGAACGAGGATGGCACGACGAAGCTGGCCTTTGCCGACCTGAAGATCAAGGACAAGGTGTTCCTGCTCTTCGAAGGGGCTGAGGCCGATAGTTTGGCAGCAGTCTGCGACGAGTTTGTGGAGGGCTTACAGAAGTCCGACTCCGTCAGCCAGACCATCAGCGACATCTTCTACCATTTGGACGAAGACCTGATGCCCAATGCCATCGACTACATGACGGCCCACTTCCCCGCCTATATCGACACTTCGGCCTATGCACGCTTCGACACGCTCCTGACCCGTGAGCATTTCATACGCCAGATGGAGCAGAACCGTGAAGACCTGACGAGCGAGTTCGGCGAGCTGTTCCCCGAGCTCATACAGATGGATCCGATGGGCATGCGAGGCGTACTGGCAGAGCAGCTCACCCCGTTGTTGAATGCCACAGGCAACTACCTGACGATCGACAACCACTTCTTCGTCCCCGACTCTACGGTCTGCATCGCCTTCATCACCCCCCGCTTCTCAGCCACCAATACGGGACAGGGCTCAGCCATGTTCCGCATGATCAATGCACAGATCGAGCAGTTTGCCCAGCTCCATCCCAACGTGCGCATCAGCTACCATGGAACTCCCGCCAACGGATTCTATAACTCCACACAGGTCAAGCACGACCTGACAACCACCATCGGAGGTGCACTCATACTGGTACTGGTATTCCTCCTCATCTGTTTCCGCCGATGGGACACCATCCCCCTACTCCTGCTGCCCGTCACCTTCGGCACCTTCTTCGGACTGTCGATGATGTACTGGCTGAAAGGCGAGTTCTCCCTGCTGGCCCTCGGCATCGGAGGCATCGTGCTGGGCGTAGCCATGAGCTATGTGCTCCACGTGCTCACCCACCACAAATATGTCAGCGACACCGAGCAGTTGCTGCGCGACCAGGTGAAGCCCGTTATGCTGGGCTGCATCACCACCATCGGCTCCTTTGCCGGACTGCTGTTCGTCAATACCGATCTGCTGCGCGACTTCGGACTGTTTGCTGCCTTTGCCATTCTCGGCACCACCCTGTTCTCGCTGACCTACCTGCCCCAGATGCTGTCATCCAAGGCATCCGGTTCCTTCCCCGAATTCATCGACCGCATCAACAACTATGCCTTCGATCGGAAGAAACCGCTGATAGCCGCTATCGCCATCCTGACGGTGATCAGCATCAGCGCCTATATCATCGGCGGTACCCACTTCGATGCCAACATGCATAACCTCGGCTATGAGGCCGACATCGTGAAGCACTCTGAGGAATTGCTCAACGAAAAGACCTATACCGGCGACAAGACCAACTACTTCGCCAGCCAGGGTCGCACGATGGAAGAAGCCATCGACAACTTCGCGCTGCTCGAACACAAGCTCGACTCCCTGCAGCGCATCGGACTGGTGAAGAGCTATACCCACACCAACCAGCTGTTCGTGCCGCTTTCGATACAGCAGCAGCGTATCGATGCCTGGAAAGCCTACTGGACACCCGAGCGACAAGCCCTCGTCAGACGGCTCATCAATGAGACAGCCTCGCAGGCAGGCCTCATGCCCGATGCCTTCGACACCTTCTTCGAGGCTGCCAATGCCGACTATCAGCCCGATGCGCTCTACGAGGCAGGCATCATTCCTGATGGCTATCTGTCAACACTCACCGAGCAGTCCTATGGTGGCGACTACCTCGTCTTCACCTCCGTGCGCTGTGAGAACTACTCCATATTCAGCAGCGACAACGACTATATCCACATCTGCGATGCCGTGGCCTCAGAGCCTCATCTGCTGGTGCTCGACACCTATTATTACACCACTGACACCCTGCTTCAGATGAGCAGCGACTTCGACGTGCTCCAGTGGCTCTCGATGGCGTTCGTCTTCCTGGTGCTGCTCTTCTCCTTCCGCATGAATATCCGTCACACCCTCCTGGGCATCGCACCTATCCTGCTCAGCTGGCTCATCGTCCTGGGCGTGATGAATCTGTTCGGGGTACAGTTCAACCTCATCAGCATCATCATCTCCACCTTCATCTTCGGAATCGGAGTCGACTACAGCATCTTCGTGATGAACGGCCTCATCCACGGCCATCTGCAATACCACAAGACAGCCGTCCTGCTGTCGGCCATCATCCTCATCGTCACCGTCAGCAGCATGCTTCTGGCCCAGCATCCGTCCATCCGCAGCGTCGGATTCTCCACGCTCGTAGGCCTGCTGTCTGCCGTCATACTCTCCTACGTCATTCAGCCTGCCGTCTATCGTTGGATTAACAGCAAGAAGAAGGAGTCATGAAGTACGATGTGATCGTCATAGGCAGCGGACTGGGAGGTCTCATCTGTGCCCGTCAGCTGGCACGCGAGGGGCGCAGCGTGGTAGTCCTTGAGCAGCAGCCGCTACCAGGCGGATGCCTGCAGAGCTACCGCCGAGGCCAGCAGGAGTTCGACACAGGCCTGCACTACGTCGGCGGACTCGCCGAAGGTCAGCCTATGCACGACGCCTTCGAGCGTCTGGGACTGCTGCGACTCCCGTGGCAGCGACTCGATGCCGACGGCTTCGACCTCGTCACCATCGGCGATCAGACATTCCCGCTGGCAGAAGGGTTCGACCGTTTTGTCGACACGCTGGCAGCCAGCTTCCCCGAAGATCGCGATACGCTCAACCAGTTCGTAGCCCTGCTGCGCCAGCTCCCCCCGATGGAGAAGTGCGCCCAGGTCAACGCCTACGACTATCTCACGTCACTCTTCCACAATCCGCTGCTCGTCCACGTCATCTCAGGCGCATTAGCCATGCGGATGGAGCTGCGCCGTGAGACGCTCCCCCTGTTCACCTATGCCCACGGACTGAGTAGCTATATCCAGAGCAGCTGGAGACTGAAAGGCAGCGGCAACCTGATCATCAACTCACTCGTCGACGATATCCGTGCCGCAGGCGGAGAACTCTGCTGCAAGGCAGAAGTCACACGACTGGAAGAGCGCGATGGCCAGCTCATCGCCGCCCGATGCCAAGACGGACGCACGTTCGAAGGCACCACCTTCATCAGCGACGTCCATCCCCAGCTGACATTCAGCTGGATGAAGGGCTCCCCCCTGCTGAAAGGCATCTTCCCCCGACGCATCGACGCCCTGGAGAATACCTACGGCATGTTCACCGTCTCGCTGGTGATCAAGCCCGATACCCTGCCCTATTTCAATCACAACAAATACGTCTACGAGCAAGCCGACGTGTGGACCTTCCACGAAGACGCAAGCCGCATCGGAGGCGTGATGATCAGTGCCCGCGTACCTGAAGACGACTCGCACTACGTCCGCCAGATCGACCTGCTCACACCCCTGCCATGGGCACTGTGCGAGGCATGGGCAGACACCACCGTAGGCCGACGCGGAGAAGATTACAACCGTCAGAAGCAACGACTCGCCGACGCGTGCATCCAGCTCGCAGAGCGCGTCATCCCCGGTCTCCACGACATGGTAGAGAAGCAGTACACCAGCACCCCGCTGACGTGGCGTGACTACACCCTGTCGCCTTGTGGCTCAGCCTTCGGCGTGAGAAAAGACCACCACAGCCCGCTGATGACCATCCTCTCGCCCAAGACACCCGTTCCCAACCTGCTGCTCACAGGCCAAAGCCTGATGCTCCACGGACTGGAGGGCGTCACGATGACAGCATTCATGACATTAGAAACATTCAAACAGACAACAATATGAAACGAATTATCTTTACATTATTATGCATGTTAGCGCTCAGCGCAACAGCACAGACCGTCACCCGCACGCAGCACCGCGCTGCCGTAGCCAACGACGCCGTCACCACAGGTACAATGACCATCCGCAAGCCCGACTACATCAGCATCTCTACCGATGGCGGCAAGGAGCTGCTCATCATGGAGGGTACGAAGTTCACGATGACGATGGGAGGCAAGAAACACGTGACCGATAGTCGTAAGAACGACCAGTTCGCCACCTTCCACGCCATTCTCGAAGCCATCATCAACGGTCAGCCCATCCCCTCTGCCGACGATGTAACCGTGACCACCAAGGGCGGACAGAAAAGCATCACCATCACCCCGAATGGAAAGAAGCGTCAGATGTTCACCTCCTTCCTCCTCGTCGTCGATGCAAAGACCTCTGCCATCCAGCAAATCCGCATGAACGGCCGCAAGGGCGACTACACCGACTATATCATAAAATAACTGATTTTCCTCTGGGGCCAGGCCCCAAAACTAAGCGCTGGGATCAGGCCCCGACACTTAGTTTTGGGGCCTGACCCTAGAGGTAACAATTTTGACCTAACAATCTAACAATCTAACAATTAATGGTTGATAATGAAGCACTAGGTTATGAAGAACTTGGTGGTTTTTGAATGATAACATTTATCTATAATAATATATTAATAATAATATATATTATAATATATATTATTATTAATATATTTAATATTGAAAAAGAATTAAGAAGTACAAACTCAAATTGTTAGATTGTTAGATTGTTAGTTTTGTTAGGTCTATGTGCCTTGATACTTGTCTTTTTCCAGTATACAGAATAAGAGCCACCCGTAATATGACGAATGGCTCTTCTCTACAGATAATACAGGCTTATTGAAAAATAAGCACCAGAGTTGCTACGGTTCGCCCAACTGACAGTAAATGAGCCGCACCTCCGAAGGCGTGTACGTGCGGCGCGCGAGGAGCTGAACAAGGTGGCCAAGTTGGGCTGGACTGACAAGGCTGCTGCCGAGATCGCAGCTGCCAAGGCCGAGGCCATCGGCGGTGGTTCTTACTCGGGTGGTAATTCTCAGGGTGGCAATGACTCGGGGGATGGGCCTACTAATAACGATGGCGACGGACCAACTAACGAGCCTTAATCGAGGGGTGCACTTTGGGGCCAGACCCGGGGGCTGCGCCTTCCACTTTGGCGCCAGACCCGAGGCCTGCGGGCTCCACTCAGCTGAATAAATAAAGCAGTGAAAATCCGTGAAATCCGTGCCAAAAAAAATCTTTAACCATTAAAATCTTAAAAGCGTATGACAAAGAAAGAAACTATCAAATGGGTTGTGCAGATCATCGCATCAGTGGCGTCTGCCATACTCACCGCCCTGGGGGCTACGTCCTGCATGGGAATGTAGGAAAAGGTAAAAGGGTAAAAAGGTAATATTGCGACTTTTGCCCCAGCGTTCACTGGCCGTCTATGCATTTTCTTTAGAAAATGTTTGGGCGGACGGTTTTTTTTATGTATCTTTGCACGCTGAAATAGAAATCATCAATTTTTAAAAGAATGAAATACGCTTTAATAACTGGAGCATCCCGCGGCATAGGCAAGGCGATTGCTCTGCATCTGGCAGCAAAGGGAATGCCCGTCATCATCAACTACTTAAGTAATCATGAGGCCGCCCAGGCAGTGGCTGATGAGATCACCGCTAACGGAGGCACAGCCGAGCTGATGCCATTCGACACATCAGACCCCAAGCAGATAGAGGCTGCTCTCGACAAGTGGGAGGAGCAGCACCCCGAGGACTACGTATCAGTATTGGTTAACAACGCCGGCATCCGCAGGGACAACGTGATGTTCATGATGTCGGATGAGGACTGGCACAGCGTGCTCGACACGACGCTCAACGGCTACTTCTACGTGACCCGCCATCTGCTGAAGCACATGATGCCTCGCAAGCGCGGTGGCCGTATCATCAACATGGCTTCGCTCTCAGGTCTGAAAGGTCTGCCCGGACAGACGAACTACAGTGCTGCGAAGGCTGCCATCATCGGTGCGACGAAGGCGCTGGCTCAGGAGGTGGCTCCCAGAAATATCACCGTGAACGCTGTGGCTCCCGGATTCATCGAGACTGACATGACGAAGGATCTGCCTCAGGACGAGCTGAAGAAGATGATACCCGCTGGGCGCTTCGGTAAGCCCGAGGAGGTGGCTGCCGCCGTTGGTTTCCTCGCTTCGGAGGAGGCTGCATATATCACGGGGGAGGTCATCAGCATCAATGGAGGACTGTATACTTAGTTAAGAGTTAAGAATTAAGAGTTAAGAATTAAGAGTTGGGAGTGAAAAGGGTTGTTATAACAGGAACGGGCATTTGGTCGTGTCTGGGGACTGATCTGGAGACTGTCAAGGATGCGCTCTATAACGGCAAGTCGGGTATCGGCTTGCTGCCAGAGCGACTGGAATATGGTTACCGCTCGGGACTGTCGGGCATCGTGGAGACACCCGTCATCACGAAGCAGATGCTGGACCGCCACACCCGGGCGGGCATGCCCGAGGAGGCACAGTACGCCTACATGGCCTCACGACAGGCATTCGCTCAGGCGCAAATCACTGATGAGTACCTGCGCGAGAACGAGGTAGGCTGTATCTTCGGCAACGACTCGACGGCCAAGCCCGTCATCGAGTCGGCGAAGATCATGGATGAGAAGCACGACTCGGCAATGCTGGGCTACGGCATGATCTTCCAGTCGATGAACTCGACGGTGAACATGAACCTGAGTACCATCTTCCACCTGAGGGGCGTGAACTTCACCATCAGTGCGGCCTGCGCCAGCGGCAGTCACTCGATAGGTCTGGGCTACATGCTCATCAAGCAGGGACTGCAGGAGATGGTGCTCTGCGGCGGTGCACAGGAGACGAACTACTACTCGATGGCATCGTTCGACGCGCTGGGGGCTTTCTCCGTCCGCATGGACGAGCCTACGAAGGCCAGTCGCCCGTTTGACAAGGATCGCGACGGACTGATACCCAGCGGCGGTGCTGCGGCACTCGTGCTGGAGGACTACGACCACGCTGTGGCCCGTGGGGCGACGATACTGGCAGAGGTCGTGGGCTACGGCTTCTCGAGCAACGGCGGCGGTATCTCCGAGCCCAGCGACAACGGCAGCGTGATAGCCATGACCAGGGCGATGAAGGATGCGGGCATGGAGCTCGACGACATCGACTATATCAACGCCCACGCCACCTCGACACCTCAGGGTGACATGTACGAGGCAATGGCCCTCGACCGCATGTTCCGAGGACAGCGCGCCCTCATCAGCTCGACTAAGTCGATGACGGGTCATGAGTGCTGGATGGCAGGGGCCTCTGAGATCGTGTACAGCATCCTGATGATGCAGCACAACTTCGTGGCTCCGAACATCAACTTCGAGAATCCTGACCAATATTCTGAGCACCTGAACCTGGCGACTAAGACTGTCGACATGGAGGTGAACACCGTGCTGAGTAATTCGTTCGGCTTCGGTGGCACGAATAGTGCGCTGGTTATTTCGAGGAATGTGGAATGAGGAATGTGGAATGTGGAATGAGGAATGTGGAATGTGGAATGAATAACAATTTAAAAGATATTTATATGAAGAGAATGTTAATGATGGCCTGGATGGTCATGGTGGCTGTGGTTGCAGCTAATGCGAAAGACGACAAAGTGACTCTGACTGCTGGCGATGGAAAAGCCATCGTCAAGAGTGAGAAGACCGCTACGCTGGAGTTTGACTACTCGAACACCATCGCAGAGGGTAAGCCCCTGAAGGAACACCTGCAAACACGCGGTGAGAACTTCGTGAAAGACTGGCCTGAGCTGGCCAAGTCGGCCCGTGAGCGCTTTATCGAGCGTTTCAACTCGAAGAACAAGAAGGGTGTTCAGATTGTGGAAGGCGATAAGGCTGACCTGAAGATGAAGATCACCATCGAGAAGCTGGACTTCGGCAGTACGGGTACAGCCGTGGTCTTCGGAGGTTTTGGCAGTGCCGGAGGTGCTGAGATTACCGGCAAGCTCGTGGTGACGGATGCTGCCACTGGCGAACAGGTGGCTACCTACGACCTGCACGAGATACGCAGTAACGGCACATACGACTTCACGGAGGGCAAGCGCCTGGGTACCTGCTACGAGAATGTAGCCAAGATGATTATCAAAGCATCGAAATAATGAACCTGGCACCCGCTCTCAAAAAGAGATATACTGAAGAACAGCTCTCTGCCCGCGAAGCTCAGAGACTCGCGGAATTCATTGCCTGGGGACCAGTGGTCTTCCAGGCTTCAAGGCTAATGGTGAAATGGGGCATCCTCGACATGCTACGCGATGCCGACGAGGGTCTGACAAGGCAGGACATCTGTCAGAAGACTGGTCTGTCGGACTACGCCGTGAAGTGTCTGTTGGAGGCTTCACTCTGCATCGGCACCATCCTGGCTGACACGGAGACGGATCGGTACACGCTGTCGAAGACGGGCTGGTTCCTCCTGAACGATCCTGCCACGCGCGTGAACATCGACTTCAACCACGACGTGAACTACGAAGGCTGGTTCCATCTGGAGGAGGCCCTGAAGAACGGCAAGCCCGAGGGGCTGAAGCACTTCGGGCCGTGGCCTACGGTCTATGAAGGACTGTCGTCGCTGCCCCCACAGGTGCAGAAGAGCTGGTTTGGCTTCGACCACTTCTACAGCGACTCTTCTTTCCCCGAGGCCTTGAAGATCATCTTCGACGAGCACCACGTGAAGTCGCTCTACGACGTAGGCGGCAACACGGGCAAGTGGGCCCTGCAGTGCGTGGGCTACAACCAGGAGGTAGAGGTGACAATCCTCGACCTGCACCAGCAGATCGGTATGATGAAGGAGAACGTGAAGGGCAAGCCGGGGGCTGAGCGCATCAGCGGCTACGGCATCAACCTGCTCGACGAGCAAGCACGCTTCCCCAAGCGCGAAGGCGGACTCGACGCCATCTGGATGAGTCAGTTCCTCGACTGCTTCTCGATGGAAGAGATCGTGGGAATCCTGAAGCGCGCCAAGGAGGCGATGACAGACGATACGCGCATCTACATCATGGAGACGCTGTGGGACCGTCAGCGATTCGAGCCTGCGGCCTTCTGTCTAACGATGACGAGTCTCTACTTCACCGCCATCGCCAACGGCAACTCGAAGATGTACAACACTGAGGATATGGAGGCCTGCATCCGCGAGGCTGGTCTGGAGATCGAGCAGATTCACGACCACCTGGGGCAGGGACACAGCATCATTGTAGTTAAGAGTTAAGAGTGAAAAACTATTTATAATATGACAAGAACTGAAATTGAAGAGAAAGTACGGGCATTCTTGATTGATGACCTGGAGATTGATGAGGACAAGATTTTCGATGATGCGAAGTTGAAGGAAGACATGGGTATCGACAGCCTCGACTTCGTTGACATCATCGTCATCGTAGATAAGAACTTCGGCTTTAAGATTGCGCCCGAGGAGATGAAGGGCGTCACCACGCTGAAGGAGTTCTGCGACTATATTGAAAGCAAAATTGGATAAGGCTTGGGCGGGGACGACCTATGGCAACGGATGGATGCACAAGTGGCTCATCCGCATGCTGCGGTGGATGGACGTAAGGCTGCTCTACGCCTTTAGTGCCATCTTCATCGTACCTGTCTGTCTGATCCTCAACGAGAGCCGAGGCATCATCTACCGTTACTTCCGTGAGCGACTGGGCTATGCCCCCATGAAGGCTGCCTGGAAAACATACGTGAATCACTGCCAGTTCAGTCAGGTGGTCATCGACAAGTTCGCCATGTATGCGGGCAAGAAGTTCGATGTCGAGGTGGAAGGCTATGAGCACTTCCTCCATCTGGCCAAGCAGAAGGAGGGTTTCATACAGCTGAGCTCACACATCGGCAACTACGAGATAGCGGGCTACACGCTGGTGGCAGAAGACAAGCCCTTCAACGCCCTCGTGTTCTTCGGCGAGAAACAGTCGGTGATGCAGAATCGCAGGCAGATGTTTGCCGACACCAACATACGGATGATTCCCGTGAGCAGCGACATGAGTCACCTCTTCGAGATCGACCATGCCCTGCAGAACGGAGAGACGGTGAGCATGCCTGCCGACCGCATCTTCGGTTCGCCGAAAGCCATAGAGGCAGAATTCCTGGGCGCAAAGGCCAAGTTCCCACAAGGACCATTCAGTGTGGCGACGATGCGAGGGCTGGAGGTGCTGGCGGTAAACGTGATGAAGACAGCGCTGAAGCGCTACAAAATCTACGTGACGCCCCTATCCTACGACAAGGAGGCGCCGAGGAAGGCTCAGATAGCCGAGCTCGCACAAGCCTACGTGAAAGAGTTGGAGCGCATCGTCAGGCTCTACCCTACGCAATGGTATAACTTCTTTCCCTTCTGGGAAGTTAAGAGATAAGAGAGAAGAGTGAAGAGTGATCCCAAACAACCAACAGAAGCGTTCCTCAGAGGAATCGACATCCACGAGCTGCTACCACAACAGGAGCCGTTTGTGATGATCAGCCATCTGACTCATTTCGATATGGTGAGAACCGTGACGGAGACGGAGGTCAGCGCGCAGAACATCTTCGTGGAGGAAGGGCGCTTCTCAGCCTCAGGACTGATCGAGAATATCGCCCAGACCTGTGCTGCCCGCATCGGCTACGTGAACAAATACATTCTCAAGAAAGGCATCCAGATCGGCTTCATCGGAGCCGTGCGCCACATGGAGATCCTCGACCTGCCAAAGGTGGGCGACATCATTACGACGACTGTCGATGTGAAAGAGGAGGTCTTCGGTATGACGTTGGCAGAAGCCACCGTCAGATGCGGTGAGAAGACGCTGGTAACTACTGAGATGAAGATTGCGATTAGGAATGAGGAATGAATATGGAATTAAAGACATCTAAAGAGATAGAGATTCGCTTCAGCGAGGTTGATTCGATGGGGGTCGTGTGGCACGGTTCTTATCCCCTCTACTTCGAGGATGCCCGTGAAGCCTTCGGCGCAAAGTACGACCTGGCCTACATGAGCTTCTTCGATCACGGCTACTTCGCCCCCTTGGTGGAACTGACCTTCCACTACAAGAAACCTATCAAATACGGCATGAAGCCGAGAGTAGACATCATCTACCGTCCGACTCTTTCCGCAAAGATTGTCTTCGACTACGAGATACACGACCCTGAGGACGAGAGTCTGATAGCCACAGGGCACAGCGTTCAGGTGTTCATGGACACCAACTACGAACTGGTGTGGGACAATCCTCCCTTCTACGAAGAGTGGAAGAAGCGGTGGGGGGTGATTTAGTTAAGAGTTAAGAGTTAAGAGTTAAGAATTAAGAGTGGTTTTTAAGATTGCTGATAGTATCATTTCACCGTTGGGAGAGACGACCGGCGAGAATTACTTGGCTGTGAAGGCTGGGAGGGCGAAGCTGTGCCGCTACGAACACCACTGGCAGATACCAGAGCCCTTTACGGCCTCGCTCCTGACAGAGGAGCAGAACCAACGGCTGAAGATCGAGGGACTGACCAGATTCGAGGCGATGGCATACTACTCGATAGTGGGAGCACTCACGCAGACTAACCTCGACGTGAAAGCGAAGAACGTGGTACTGATCCTAAGTACGACGAAGGGGAATATCGAACTGTTGGCAGAACAGCCTGCAGACAAGAGTCCCATCTATCCGGGGACAGCTGCCCAGCACATTGCCGACAAGCTCGGCATCACCACGACACCCATCACCGCCTGCAACGCCTGTATCTCGGGCGTATCGGCCATCATCCTCGCCCTGAGACTGCTCGAAGCCCAGTGCTACGACTATGCCATCGTCTGTGGGGCAGACACGCAGAACCCCTTCACCATCTCTGGATTCCAGTCGTTGAAGGCGATATCGGATGAAGCCTGTAAGCCCTTCGATCTGGAGCGCACAGGACTGAATCTGGGTGAGGCCGCTGCCACACTGGTCCTCGCGCGCGAACCACATCAAGATAAAGGATGGGCCATCAAGCGGGGGGCCGTCAGAAACGATGCCTTCCACATCAGTTCGCCCTCGAAGAACGGAGAGGGTGCCAGACTGGCGCTGGCTGCCATCACTGAGGGTGAAGCAGCCGAAGGACTCGCCTTCATCAATGCCCACGGCACTGCCACCATGTTCAACGACCAGATGGAATCGGTGGCTATCGAAAGAGCCGGACTCAACGAAACACCCGTGAATGCCTATAAGGGCTACTTCGGACATACGCTCGGCGCAGCAGGAGTGCTGGAGACCATCCTCTCGATGGCTGCTGCCGATGATCACACCATACTCGGCACGAGAGGCTTTGAGGAACGAGGCGTCTCAGGCAAAATCAAGCTCTCGAATCAGAATGCGGCTACCAATGGGCAGCAGTTCATCAAGATGATCTCGGGCTTCGGGGGCTGTAACGGGGCAATCTTAGGAGTGAAAAGCGGAGAAGTGAAAAGTGAAAAGTTAAGGGAGGCTAGGCTGGAGATGACTCATAGTGTGGAAATCACTCCTAAGGCTGTGACGGTAGATGACAAGCAGATGGCGTGCGAAGGTGAAGGCAAGGCTCTGCTGACGGATCTCTACAAGCGCTATATCGACAACTATCCGAAATTCTACAAGATGGACCCACTCTGCCGACTCGGGTTTGTGGCCTCAGAGCTGTTGCTCCAGGCTGAGGGCGACAGGCGCGATACACCACGCGACGACAGGGCCATTATCCTGTTTAACCGCAGCTCGTCGATACAGGCCGACGAAGCCTATCAGGCCTCTATCCAGGATGCGGAGGACTATTTCCCCAGTCCTGCGGCCTTCGTCTACACATTGCCCAACATCGTGACGGGCGAGATTGCCATCCGTAACCACTATCAGGGTGAGACCTCGTTCTATATCCTGCCTGAGAGAAACGACCAGCTGATGCAGCAGATACTCGAAGCCTCGCTGGGCGACAAGACGACGAAGAGCATCCTTGGAGGATGGATCGACTACGAAGACGACAAAAACTTCGTGGCGAAGGTGTTCGTAATGTAAAAAGGTAAAAAAGTAAAAAGGTAAAAATTATATAATTATGGAAGAACTGATTTTGGAATTGAAGGAGCAGATTATCAAGGCTCTGAATCTGGAGGAGATGACTCCAGAAGATATTGAGACAGACGCCCCACTCTTCGGAGAAGGACTGGGACTGGACTCTATCGACGCACTCGAACTGATTGTGCTGCTGGAGAAGAAATACGGTATTAAGTTGGCTAACCCTGCTGAGGGCAAGGCCATCTTCACCAGTGTGGCCACCATCGCAGACTTTGTCAGCAAGAACAGAAAGAAATAATCCGCTATCAGCATGGACAAGAACATAGTCATTACAGGAGAAGGAATCATCTCGGCCATTGGCAACGATAAGGCCGCAGTCCTCCAGTCGCTACTCGATGGCAGGAGTGGTATCGTGGAAATGAAGCATCTCCATTCTTCGCATCACGAGCTGCCCGTAGGAGAGGTACAGCTCTCGAACGACGAGATGAAAGCCATGCTCGCGCTACCCATCGAAGAGCAGACGAGCCGCACCTCCTTAATGGGTATGTTAGCCGTCAGGCAGGCACTGGCAGAAGCCCAGCTCCCAGAGACTGCTCCCAAGAACCGCCGCGTGGTCTTGATATCAGGAACGACTGTTGGCGGTATGGACATCACAGAGCAGTACTACGACAGTTTCGCCACTTCAGACGAGCATCTCGACTGTCTGAAGAAGCACGACTGCGGGAGCAGTACGGAAGAGATTGCCGCCATGTTTGGTATCTCCGAGTGTACCACCATCTCCACCGCCTGTTCCTCTGCCGCCAATGCGTTGATACTGGGAGCCAACCTGCTGAAGACAGGTCAGGCAGACCTTGTGATAGCAGGAGGCTCAGAGGCACTGACACGATTCCATCTGAACGGATTCAACTCGCTGATGATACTCGATCATGAGCCCTGTCGCCCATTCGATGCACAACGCGCAGGATTGAACCTGGGTGAAGGTGCTGCCTTCGTCGTGATGGAGACAGAAGCATCGGCCCGAGAAAGAGGGGCTGACATCCATGCTTGGCTCACAGGCTACGGCAATGCCTGCGATGCCTTCCACCAGACAGCCTCGTCGGATAACGGCGAGGGAGCCTACAGAGCGATGACAGAAGCGCTGGAGATGGCACATCTGAAGCCAGAGGACATCGACTATGTGAATGCCCACGGCACAGGAACGCCCAACAACGATCTGAGCGAGAGTGCTGCCCTGAAGCGAGTCTTCGCCGAGAAGATGCCGCTGATATCGAGTACGAAGGCATTCACCGGGCATACCACCAGTGCCTCAGGCAGCATCGAGACCGTCATCTGTCTGTTGGCGATGCAGCACCATTTCGTGCCTGCCAATCTGAGGTGGGAGCACCAGATACCTGATGGCATCACACCTACGACGGGTGTCAAGGACGTAACGCTGAAGCATGTAGTCTGCAACGCTTTCGGATTCGGCGGTAACGACTCGTCGCTGATCCTCTCTGCTGTACCTGTAGCAGGCGAGGAATCGGCCGCTGCGATTACCGACGATGATATCCGCGTGGCAGCGAAGGTAGAGATAACCAGTGAGGAGGCGCTGAGCGAGATCCGCAACTACGTGAAGCCACTGGAGGCTCGTCGTATGGGTAAGATCATGAAGAGCTCGCTCCTCTCCTCGTTGAAGGCGATGGAGCAGGCAGGTATCGAGAAGCCCGACGCCATCATCACCGCCACAGCCTTAGGATGTCTGGAGAACAGCGAACTGCTGCTGAACCAGTTGCAGGAAGAGGGCGAGGTGATGCTGAAGCCCACCTACTTCATGCAGAGCACGCATAACACCATCGGCAGTGGCATTGCCATCTTCACCAAGTGTCATGGGTATAACGTGACTTACACACACGGTAAGGACTCTCTCGAGTGGGCTTTGCGCGATGCCCGTATGTTACTCAAAAGCGGTAAGGCCAAGAGTGTCTTGGTGGGTCTCCACGATGAGACTACCCCACTCTACCGTTCGCTGATGCTGCGCATAGGCATCGACAACCTGCTGCCGATTCACTCTATTGCAATGGTTTTAGAAGTTAAGAGTTAAGAATTAAGAGTTAAGAGTTAAGAGTTAAGAATTAAGAGTTAAGAGTGACTATGTGGAAGATTATACCCTTCGCTGTGATTCAAAGCATCCTGCTCTGTGGTGGTCAGGTGTTTCTGAAGTTTGCCCTCAACAGGATGCCTCCCTTTGAGTGGACTAAGGCCTTCTGGATGAGCATGCTCACCAACTGGCAGTTTGCCGCCTGTGGTGCCTGCTTCGCACTTGCCTCCCTGTTGTGGATGTGGATTGTGAAGGTGTTCCCCTTCAGCATGGCCTACCCGATGGTGAGTCTCAGCTACGTCTTCGGCATGCTGGCAGCCATCGTGTTCTTCCACGAAGAGGTGTCGATGATGAAATGGGCAGGAGTGATACTGATTGTTTTAGGTTGCTTCCTCATTGCGAAGTGAATGAAGTTAAGAGTTAAGAGTTAAGAATTAAGAGTTAAGAATTAAGAGTGAAAAGAACGATTATCATACTGACTGTGATCTGGGGGCTGTTGTTCCCCGCACAGGCACAAAACCAAGCACAGATCAAACAGCAGATCAACCAGACTGCTGCGGCACTGAAGACCATGCAGTGTGACTTTGTGCAGACGAAACAACTGAAGCTGCTCAACGACCGTCTGGTGTCGAAAGGCAAGATGTGCTACCAGAAGAGCGACAAGCTGAGATGGGAATACACCTCGCCAACGAGCTATGTCTTTATCCTCAATGGCGACAAGGTATTGTTGAAGAACAATAACCGAAACGATGTCATCGACGTCAAGCAGAACAAGCTCTTCCGCGAGATAGCCCGTATCATGATGAGCAGCGTGGTGGGCAACTGTCTCTCGGACGAGAAGAGCTTCAAGACCTCTATCGCCTCAACGCCTACAGAATGGGTGGCCACGATGCTGCCCCTGAAGAAGGATATGAAACAGATGTTCCAGAAGATCATCCTCCACTTCAACAAGCAGAAGTCGATGGTATCGTCGGTGGAACTGATAGAGAAGAATGGCGACCAGACCCTTATCGAACTCAAGAACATCCGACAGAATGAAAGCATCAGTGCATCTGTATTTGCTGTGCATTAGTATGCTGCTCGCGCTGCCTATCAGCGTGCAGGCACAGACCACTTTCCCCTCAGCCGACGGCGAAAGGGCGAAGTATGCGGCGTATATCGAGATGCCGAAAGCCTACGTGAGCGGCATCTGTGTGTTGCTGCAGGAAGACGGCCTCATCAAAGGGAGCCTCTTCAATGAGTTCGGCATCACCGCCCTCGACTTCACCTACAACCCGCAGCGCGACAAGATCAAGCTCCACTCGGTGATGAAGATGATGGACAAGTGGTATATCAGGAAGGTGCTCAAGAAAGATCTCCGTCAGGTGATGAAGACCCTGAAGGAAGGACAAACGGAATATACAAACCAGCGACGACATATCGTCTACAGATTTCATGGAATTGAAGAATAGCTTATATCAGATTACAGGTAAGGAGACCAATGGTACGGCTGTGAGTTATGACCTGCAGCTCGATGCCAGCCACGTCATCTATCAGGCACATTTCCCTGGTGAGCCCATCACCCCTGGTGTCTGCATCATCCAGATAGCCAAGGAACTGCTGGAAGACCACACAGGGACAGCCTATGAGATCAGCGGTGTGAAGAACGTGAAGTTCCTCGCCGTCATCTCACCTGTGCAGAGTCCTCGCATCAGATATATCCTCGACAAGATCACGGTGGCCGAAGATACTAAAGAAAGTAAGGTACAGGTACAAGTAAAAGATATAGGCACTGACACCCAGTTCGCAAAAATCTCAATCATCTGTAAACAGAAGTGATACAAACTGACCAAAAGAGGCTATTACACGACAGAGGTATCTGCATCGTGATTCCGACATACAACAATGGCGGAACCATTGCTGATGTGGTCAGGAAAACACTTGAGGCCTGTAGCGATGTCATCGTAGTCAACGATGGTTCTACAGACAATACCAGTCAGGCGCTTGAGGCCATTGAAGGCATCACGCTGGTTACTTATGATCAGAACCGAGGCAAGGGCTATGCCCTGAAACAAGGGTTCAAGAAAGCCTTAGAGCTGGGATTCGCCTATGCCATCACCCTCGATGGCGACGGGCAGCATTACCCCGAGAATATCAGCTTGTTCCTGCAGGCCAACATCGACCATCCTGGAGCACTGATTATCGGCAGCAGGAATCTCGACAACGTAGATCGCTCGAAAGGCAGCAGCTTTGCCAACAAGTTCTCCAACTTCTGGTTCTACATCCAGACAGGCAAGAATTTGGACGACACACAGACAGGCTACCGCCTCTACCCCATCAAGAAACTGAACTTCCTCTGGCTGCTCACCTCGCGTTACGAGGCAGAGCTCGAGTTGCTGGTCTTCGCCTCGTGGCATGGTGTAGAACTGGTGCCCATCCCCATCGAGGTGTATTATCCGCCCCGCGAGGAGCGCGTCAGTCATTTCCGTCCTGCACTCGACTTCTCTCGCATCAGTGTCCTGAACACCATCCTGTGCGTCCTCGCTGTCGTCTACGGGCTACCTTTGCGCATAGGGCGTTTCCTGATGAAATACCTGCGCACATGGTACTCACTCATCTTCTTCCTCTTCTTCTCGATGGTTATCGTCACTCCAGCCTGTTGGCTCTATGTCAAGATGGGTAAGATGACTGAGCGTAAGCGCTATCGCCTGCACCAGCTGATCCAATGGACCGCACGTTTCGTGATGATTCATCACGGCATCCCTGGTACCCGATTCTCCAGCAAGGTAGCAGAAGGTGTCAACTTCGACAAGCCTCACATCATCATCTGTAACCACCAATCGCACCTCGACCTGATGTGCCAGCTGATCTTCACGCCGAAGATGATCTTCCTCACCAACGACTGGGTGTGGAACAATCCCACCTATGGTTTCCTGATCCGCCATGCAGAGTATTACCCTGTACGCGAAGGAATAGAGGCGCTGCTACCCAAGCTGCGCTCTGTCGCCGAGAGAGGTTACAGCATCGCCATCTTCCCAGAGGGCACACGCTCGAAGGACTGCAGTATCGGGCGTTTCCACCAAGGTGCCTTCTACGTATCAGAACAGTTGGGCATCGACATCTTGCCTATGTGTCTCTACGGACCAGGGAAGGTGTTGCCTAAGAAGACGTATGCCCTCAAGAAGGGGCCCATCTACATCCAAGTTGACAAGCCTGTGAGCAGGGCAGAGCTGGAGCAGATTGGCAACATCAAGCAACAAACCTCATGGATGCGGAAACGCTATATAAAAGAATACGAGAATATAACAAACCAGATAGAACAGAATGTCTAAACAACAAATTGTCATCATAGGAAGTGGACTGGGAGGACTCTGCTGCGGCGTGATGCTGGCCAAGAACGGCTACGAGGTAACCGTCCTGGAGCAGGCCACGCAGGTGGGAGGCTGTCTGCAGTGTTTCTCGCGTCGTGGTGCACGGTTTGAGACAGGCATGCACTTCATCGGCAGTGCCTCCGAAGGGCAGACGCTCGACCGTCTGATGGACTATCTGGAAATCAAGAAGGACATACAGCTGTCACCACTCGATCCTTCAGGCTATGAAGTGATCAATCTCGATGGGCAGGAGTTCCGCTTTGCCAACGGGCGCGAGGCCTTCATCGAGCAGATGGCCACCTATTTCCCCCATCAGCGTGAGAATCTCGAACGCTATTTCGATCTCATCGAAAAAGTGGCAGGAGCCTCTACCCTCCATTCGCTGAAGCATGCCGAATCAGATGCTGCCATCAGCACCCAGTACCAGCTGCGCTCTATCAATGATGTGCTTGAAGAGGTAATCAGCGACCCGCTGCTGCAGAAAGTGCTCGTAGGCAACCTGCCACTCTATGCAGCCGAGAAAGACAAGACGCCCTTCTCTACCCATGCGCTCATCATGGACTTCTACAACCAGAGTGCCTACCGTTTCGTGGGAGGCAGTGACACTGTGGCCAAGTCGATGGTAGCCACCATTGAGAAATACGGCGGCAGGGTTCTCACACGCCAGAAAGTCACCAAAATTATCTGCGACGAGACCCATGCCACAGGTGTAGAGACCATGAAGGGTGAATTCTTCCCTGCAGACTATATCATCTCTGACGCACACCCTATGCGTACCCTCGAACTGACAGACTCGAAGCTGATCCGTCCTGCCTTTAGACAGCGCATCAATGCCATTCCCCAGACGGTGGGAGTCTTTGCCGTCTATATAGAATTCAAGGAAGGCAAAATGCCATATATGGCTCATAATTTCTATGGCTATACAGACCACACACCTTGGGATAGTGAACTCTACGATGAAGCCACATGGCCCAAGTCATACCTCTATATGCACTTCTGCCAGGAGACCAACCCACAGTTTGCCCGTACAGGTGTCATCCTGGCTTACATGCAGATGAATGATGTGGAAAAATGGTTGGGAACCCATGTGGGAAGACGAGGTGACGACTACGATGCTTTTAAACAGCGAAAGGCGGAGCGACTCATCGACACCGTTGAGAAAAATAAGCCAGGTCTTCGCAGCAGCATCAAGCACTATTACACCTCTACCCCCCTGACCTATCTCGACTATACAGGTACGGAGGGTGGTTCATTATACGGTATCGCCAAAGATATCCATCTGGGAGTGGCCTGTCGTGTGCCCCATAAGACGAAGATTCCGAATCTTTTTCAGACAGGACAGAACATCAATTCTCACGGTATGCTGGGTGTCATCGTGGGTAGTGTCATTACCTGCAGCGAACTGCTCACAGCCGCCAGAATCTATCAGCAAATCATCGACACCAATCAATGAAAGAATCCGTCATCATCATAGGAGCAGGTCTTGGAGGACTCTATACGGGAGCCATCCTCGCCAAAGAGGGACTTCAGGTTACCGTCCTTGAGAAGAATGCCACCATCGGAGGCGGTCTCCAGACGTTTCAGCGTTTCGGAGAGACCTTCGACACAGGCATGCACGTCATCGGAGGCATGCAGCAGGGTGGCAACATCCGCAAGATATGCCAGTATCTGGGCATCCTCAATGAGGTGAAAGTACGCGATGTGGATGACGACTGCACAGACCGTCTGTACTTCGCCGAAGACAAGACCTATTATACGATTGCCAAAGGCAAGGAGGGATTTGTAGCCTCACTGGCCAGATTCTTTCCTCAGGAAGAAGAGAATCTGAAACGCTATGTCGAGGCCATTTATCATCTGACGGGGCAATTCGACCTATTTAACCTCCGTCCTTCCGAAAAGCAGCATAACCTCCTCACCTATTCTGACGATGTACTGCTGTCGGCAGAGGGGTTCATCGCCAAGTATATTCACGACACGCGTCTCCGCAGCGTGCTGGCTTATATGAACCCGCTCTATGGAGGTCGTAAGGACCAGACGCCTGCTTATATCCATGCCATCATCTGTTCACTCTATATCAATGGTGCGAGTCGCTTCGTCGATGGTAGCCAACATTATGCCGATGCACTGGCCAAGGTTATCACAGAGCGAGGCGGGCGAGTATTGGCAAATGAAGGTGTAGACTGGATAGAAGTCAAAGACCGTCATGTAGACTTTGTGAAGACCCGAAAGGGCACCTATACAGCCGACTATTACATCTCTGACATCCACCCTTGTACACTGCTGACGCTGATGGACGAGAAGGCATTCCCCAAGTCATATCGGGAGCGTCTGAACAATATTCCCAATGCCTATTCGGCATTCGCACTCTACATCAAACTGAAGAAAGACAGTTTCCCCTATATCAACCACTCCGAGTACTACATGACCCGTTATGATGATATTTGGAATTTCGGACAGAGCGAGAAGCAATGGCCCATGGGATTCCTCTTCATGACCCCTCCAGATGATCATCAGCCAGCTTATGCCACAAAGGCTCTGGTGACAGCCCCGATGATTTTCGAGGAAGTGGAGCAATGGGCTGATACGACTGTTGGGCATCGAGGCGACGACTATCTGAAATGGAAGGAAGAGAAGACCGCTGTCCTGTTGAGGAAGATTGAGGAGATGCATCCGGGCTTCGGTGATTGCATTGAGGCCGTCAACGCCTCCTCGCCTCTTACCATCCGCGATTTCTATGGTGTGAAAGAGGGCAGCATCTGTGGCTTCAGTAAGGATTACAAGAACATCGCGCTGTCGCAGGTTCCCGTCATCACAAAGATCAGCAACCTTTTGCTGACAGGTCAGAACAACAACCTGCATGGTTTCTGCGGTGTTACGCTGACTGCCATCAATACTTGTGAGGCTATCCTCGGGCAGAATGTCATTATCAATAAGATTAACGAAACAGTAAGAAGTTAGGAAGATGAGAAAGATTATATTCATACTGATGGCTCTTAGCCTTTCACTTTTCGCTTCTGCTGAATCAGTGAATATCTGGGAGGGAACTTCGTGCAACCAGAAGGTGCTGCTGACACCCTATATTGCCGACAATTCAGATGGAATCTCTATCATCGTCTGTCCTGGAGGCAGCTATTTCTGGCACGATATCGAGACCGAGGGGCATGGCGTAGCCAAATGGCTACAGGCCAATGGTATCTCGGCCTTCGTGCTCAATTATCGCACTGCCTACGTACCAGCTTTCATCACTCACTTCAGATACATCTTTCGCGGCAACAGATACCCAGATCCTCAGGACGATCTGCGACAGACAATCCACTACCTCAGAGAACATGCTGCCACCTATGGAATCCACCCCGAAAAGATCGGAGCGATGGGATTCTCTGCAGGCGGACATCTGGTCATGTCGTCGGCAGAGCTCTTCGATCCTCAAGACTGGCCAGCCTTCATCGTACCCGTCTATCCCGTTGTGACGATGACGGACAAGTGTGTCCATAAACGCTCGCGTCGCGGACTCCTTGGCGACTCCAAGAAAGGTAACACCGACCTGAAGGAGCTACTCTCGCTGGAGAAACATGTGCCTGCCGACTGTCCTCCTGTGTTCCTTGTCAATTGTACTGACGATCCCATCGTCGATTATCGTAACTCAGAACTGCTCGACTCGGCCCTTACCGCCAAGGCTGTCCCCCATCGGTATATCCAATATAAGACTGGAGGCCACGGATTCGGTGCCAGCGACACCAAGGGCACCCCAGAGTGCCGGCAGTGGAAACAACAGTTCCTAAAATGGCTTAAAACAATTATCTGATATGGAAAAGAACCCTCAATTCGACGACATCCGTCCTTATTATGAAGAGGAGATCCCAGCTGCCATGCAGCGTATCGCTACCAGCGATGTATTCCCTCTGTTGGCCTCCTTCGTCTATCCTGGTGAATCCATCGAGAAGATCAGGGAACGCGTCTGTGCCTTCACCACTACCAAGGAGTTCCAGCACGACACGATGCGTCGTGTCAACGAACAGGTCATCGCCCGTAGCACCACTGGAGCTACCATCTCTGGACTTGACCGTCTCGACCCTGACAAGAACTATCTCTTCGTCTCAAATCACCGCGATATTATGCTCGATGCCAGTCTGCTACAGTATTTCTTTGTGATTAACGGCTTCGAGACCACAGAGATCACCTTCGGTGCCAACCTCATGATGAATCCTGTCGTGATCGATGTAGGCAAGAGTAATAAGATGTTCCGCGTAGAGCGCCCAGGCGGCGATTTGAAGGAATTCTACAGAAAATCGCTCCACCTGTCGGAATACATCCGCTATACCATCAAGGAGAAGAAACAGTCTGTATGGATAGCCCAGCGCAACGGACGCACGAAGAACGGTATCGACGCTACCGATCAGGGTATCATCAAGATGTTCTGCATGAGCGAGCCCCATAATAAGATCAAGGCTTTGGCCGATCTGCACATCGCCCCTGTGGCCATCTCCTATGAGTGGGAGCCGTGCGACATCCTGAAGGCACTCGAACTCTATGAGTCGCAATACACCCGCTATACCAAGAAGCCAGGTGAGGATCTGAACAGCATCCTCACGGGTATCATGCAGCAGAAAGGCCGTATGCATATCGAACTTTGCCAACCCATCTCCGTCGCAGAGCTCTCAGCATTCGAGAATCAGACGAATAATGAGTACCATAAGTCTGTAGCCAAACTGATTGATCGGCGTATCAACACCAACTACAGGCTCTACCCCAACAACTACATCGCCCACGACCTGCTCTACGGCAACACGAAGTACCGCGACATGTATACCGACGAACAATACGAAACCTTCCAAAAGCGGCTGTCGAAACTCGACAAATATGACACCTGTGATATCGACCGTCTCAAGGAAATCTTCGTAGGCATCTATTCAAACCCTGTCGATAATCGATAATCTCGCGCAGTGATGACAGGATTGGTTGTACAAATATACAGATACCTCAGGCACCACCGCCTATGGCTGGTGCTCTCACTGCTGGTCGTTACAGCGGCTCTATCACTGTTAGTGTTCCATCAGACCTATAAGGAGGACATCTCAGATTTCCTGCCGCTGAACAATAAATACAACCATGCCCTTCGGGTGTATCAGGACATCTCAGGAGCAAACCGCATCCTCGCCATCTTCCAGTACAGAGATACGACCCAGACTGATCCTGATACCATCTGTGCGGCCATCGACAACTTCGTCAGTATCGTGGGTGATCCGGAATCATTAGAGCTGACGAGTCAGATTGATTTAGAACGCGTCGCAGAAATCACCAGTTTCGTCTACGACAACATCCCCTACTTTCTGACAGCTCCCGATTATGCCCGTATTGACAGTATCTTAGCAGACGACAATTATGTGGAGCGCCAGATAGCAGCCGACAAACAGATGCTGATGTTTCCTGTGTCTGGTCTGCTCTCAGAAAACTTCCAGCGCGATCCTCTGAACCTTTTCACACCCGTTGTGGCCCAGCTGCAACAGAAGCAGACCGATATCAGATACGAGAATTACGATGGCTATATCTTTTCAGCAGACATGCAGCGTGCCATCGTGATGATGAATTCACCCTATGGTGCCAGTGAGACAGAAAAGAACACGGCGCTCCTTGAACGTTTGGAACAATGCGCCAGAGAGACAGAGCACCAAGTACCAGCTGTCAGCATCCATTTCATCGGAGGTCCTGTCATCGCTGTAGGCAATTCCAGCCAGATCAAGACCGATAGTCTCGTAGCCGTTCTCCTGGCCATTGTACTGATTGTTGCCTTATTGTTCTTCGTTTTCCGGAATGTCTGGAATCTGTTACTCATCGTACTCTCCACCGCCTGGGGCTGGCTCTTTGCGATGGGAGCCCTTGCGCTTATCCACGATCAGGTATCCGTGATTGTCATCGGCATCTCTTCGGTCATCCTCGGCATTGCCGTCAATTATCCTCTTCACCTCATTGCCCATCTGCAGCATACCCCCGACATCAAGTCGGCACTGAAGGAGATTGTCATGCCTCTGGTGGTAGGCAATATCACCACTGTGGGCGCCTTTCTCGCCCTTGTACCACTCAAATCCGTGGCTCTGCGCGATCTCGGTCTTTTCAGTTCCTTGCTACTCATCGGCACCATTCTATTTGTGTTGATCTATCTGCCTCATCTGATAGCTTCCGGAACGACTCAAAAAACGCATAACATCTTCAGTCGCATCAGCGATTTCTCATTGGAAAACAAACGATGGATTGTCAACACCACCATCCTGCTCACCATCGTCTTTGGCTATTTCAGTTTCCAGACGGATTTCGATGCCAACATAAGCCACATCAACTACATGACTGATGCGCAGAAGGCTGATAAGGCTTATTTCTCATCATCGTCAAATGCAAATCAGGTCTATGCCGTATCGTCGGACACACAGATGGATGGTGCACTCGACAAGAGTCTGCAACTCCAGCCTTTCCTCAGCGACTTGCAACAACAAGGTTTAGTTGCCGACATTCAGAGTTGCAGTCAGTTCCTCTGTTCCAAGGCAGAACAGGCACAGCGTCTCGCCCTTTGGCATTCGTTCATTGAGAGACATGGTAGCGTGCTCGAGTCTTCTGTCAAAGATGCTGCCCGTCGCGAAGGATTCGCACAAGGAACCTTTGACGATTTCTTCAGTTTGCTCCATACCCCTTATGGGCAACAAGCAGCCAACTACTTTACCCCACTGACATCCACCATTTTCACATCAAATCTTACGGCTGACAGTATCCATCGCAAATACAACGTCATCTCAGTGCTCAAGGTGGCCCCTGATCATATCAACGATGTCGTCAGCAGAATCGACAATGCATCACTCGGGAGTTACGCTTTCGACGCGACGAGCATGAACTCGTCTATCGCCACGCGCCTCTCTGAGGATTTCAACTATATCGGCTGGGCCTGTGGACTCATCGTGTTCTTCTTTCTGTGGTTTTCTTTAGGTTCGCTTGAACTGGCCCTGCTATCCTTCCTCCCGATGGCAATCAGCTGGATATGGATCCTCGGCATGATGGCACTGCTGGATATTCAGTTCAATGTGGTGAACATCATTCTCGCCACCTTCATCTTCGGACAAGGCGACGACTACACCATCTTTATGACAGAGGGATGCCAGTATGAATATGCTTACCGGCGCAAGATGCTCGCTTCCTATAAGAACAGCATCATCATCTCTGCTATCATCATGTTCATCGGCATCGGCACACTCATCTTTGCCAAGCACCCCGCCCTCCATTCGTTGGCCCAGGTCACCATCATCGGCATGTTCTCTGTGGTGCTTATGGCATATCTCTTTCCACCTCTCATCTTCAACTGGCTGGTAAAGGATCAACACGGCTACCGACTGCGCCCTCTTACCCTGAAAACGCTTCTCGGTTTCAAGCCCGCTGACGATCATATCAGCATCGTCAGAGACCGCTACCGCTACAAAGGAGTCGAAATCTTCACTGCCGTCAAGAAGAACCTCGCCCACGTCACAGAGCCACTCGATATTCCTGAACTTACAGAAAGGGCACAAGAAGAAACAACCATTTACCTCACTGACAATAGTTGGGGCGAAATATCCCTTCTCATCGCCCTTGAGCACCCCGATATGACCTTTATCGCCACCATGTCTGATGAAGATCGTCTCACCGTAGCCACTCACAGTGCCTCCGCCCTCGCACCCAACCTCTCCTTCAGGCTCGGATAAAACTCTATGATAAATTTGGAAGATTGGAAGAAAGTTCGTACCTTTGCAGCCGATTTTTATAAATAAGGTACGCACGATGAAAGAAAAGATAAGGACCATGCTAGAGGATGCACTGCCACTAGTGGACTTCGATTCAGACTTCCTGTTCAGTGAGCTCGACTCTTTGGGTGTAACTACCATCCTGATGATGCTCTCTGATGAATTCGGTATCAAGCTGGAGGCACAGGACGCTACACCCAAGAACCTGAAGACGCTGGATAGCATCGTCAGTATGGTTGAGAAGAAAATCAGCGAAAAGAAGTGATACTTGAAGACTATCTGGAAATAAACGCCAAACGCTATCCGAAGAAAACGGCTGTTGTCTGCGGAGAAGAGGTGTGTACCTACGAGGCACTCTACGAACGGGTTCTCGTCAGGACGGAAGCGCTGAAGAATCTCTACCACCCAGGACAGATCGTTGCCCTGAGAGCCTACCCGACGGTGGCATATCTCGTGGAGTACTTCGCTCTGCACAAGGCTGGCTGCGTGGCTGCTCCCCTGGAGCGCGACATGCCCGAAGCGTCTTTTCAGCAAATAGCCCAGTGGCTGGGGGCTAATACGCCCCCTGAGAATACGGCTGACATTCTCTATACGACAGGCACTACGGGCAGGTCGAAGGGAGTGATGATCAGTCATCGCACCATTATGGCGGATGCAGAGAACCTCATCGACGGCCAAGGTTTTACGCACGAGCTGGCATTCGTGGTGAACGGACCTCTGAACCATATCGGCAGTCTGTCGAAGATATACCCCATCATCGTGTTGGGGGCTACCTTGATAATCATTGACGGGCTGAAGGATATGAATAAGTTCTTCGCTGCCTTCGACTATCCAGCTGAGAAGATGGCAACTTTCCTCGTGCCTGCCAGCATCAGGATGCTCATACAGTTCAGCGGAGAACAGCTCGCAAGGTATGCCGACAAGATAGATTTCATAGAGACAGGGGCTGCTGCCATCTCACAGGCTGACATGGAGGCGTTGTGCCAACTGCTGCCAAAGACGAGGCTCTACAACACTTACGCCTCGACAGAGACGGGTATCATTGCCACCTATAATTATAACAGTGGCAAGTGCGTAGCGGGCTGTCTGGGCAAACCCATGAAGCACTCGAAGCTCATGATCACCGAGGACGGACTGATTGCCTGTCAGGGTGACACGCTGATGAGCGGCTACGTGGGTGATCCAGAAAGAACGGCCTCGATCTTGAGGGGTGACACCGTATATACGTCTGACATCGGCATGATCGATGAGGACGGGCTGTTGCACCTGAAGGGGCGCGAGGATGACGTGATCAACGTGGGGGGCTTCAAGGTGGCTCCCACTGAGGTGGAAGACGCTGCTATGTCATTCTCCAGACTGAAGGACTGTATCTGCATTGCTGCTGAGCACCCTATCACGGGGCGTGCCTTGAAACTGCTCGTGGTGATGAACGACGGGGAGCAACTGAACAAGCGCGAACTGGCGCTGCACCTGAAAGAGCGGCTGGAATCCTACAAGGTGCCTATGCTCTACGAACAGGTGGAAAAGGTGGCCAGGACCTTCAATGGCAAACTTGACAGGAAGCATTATACATTAAACATTAAAGATTAAACATTTAAGATTATAGTGGAAGTATCGGATTATAACTCATGGAGATACCGGCTCACGAAGGACTATCTGAAGTTCATTTATGAGCAGTTGCTGGTGCGCCATCGCTATACGATGGGACTAGAGAAGCTGCCCCAGAAGGGTGAGCGGTACTTCATCGTGTGTAATCATCAGAACACGGCCAATGACCCGCTGAATATCGTATTCTCACTGCCACAGCGACAGCATATCTGTGCAATGGCAAGGGCAAACGTGTTCACCGTGAACCCTGTGTTCACACGATTTCTCTACTGGATAGGTCTGCTGCCAGCCTTCCGCTTCGGTTGGGAAGGGGCTGATGGACTGGAGAGCAATTTCGACTCTTTCGACATTGTGGCGGAGCGTATCAACGCCGGCTTCCCCGTGATTGTTTTCCCCGAGGCAGGACATACTCAGGGGCACTATCTGGACAGGTTTACGACGGGCACCGTGCGCATGGCCTTCCATGCGGCTAAGTTCAGTGCCTGGAAGGAGGATGTGAAGATCGTTCCGACAGCCCATCACTATAGCGACTACTTCGACCTGCACACCGACTTCTTATGGATGATTGACGACCCTATTTCGTTGAAGCCGTATTACAAGGCTTATCAGGATCATCCTAACAATGTGATGCGCGATATCACCCATGAGATCAGAAACCGCATCCAGCGAATGATGCTCGATGAGGGTATCGACGACTATGAGGAGAAAGACTACTTGAGGTGCTCGGCATTGAATCCCGCCACCCTGCAGCAACTGACACTGCCAGAGCGACTGGAAGCCGACAAACGGTTTATCAACATGCTGAACGAACACCCTAAGAAGGATGAGATCATAGCACTGACAGCACAACTCAAGGCGAAGGAACAGCAGACTGGTGTAGACGATACGACGGTGGCCCTGCGCCCAGGGTGGCTGAAGTGCATTCTGTGGATGCTGGTGCTTCTGGCTCTGCTGCCCTGCTGGGTGGTAAGCTTATGGCCGCAAGGCATCTGCTACAGTCTGCCACCAAGACTGATCCACGAAGACAAGATGTTTACAAACTCCTACCGGTATGTGATGTCTGCGCTATTCCTCTACCCACTCTTTGCTATCCTCACCTTGTTGGTAATGGGCATCGGCTGGGGACTGTGGTGGCAGGCGCTGGTGTGGATCTTGCTATGGGTGCCTCTGGGTAAATTCTGCTGGTGGTATTACCAACGGCTGAGACAGACCAAGCGCAACCTCTGCTACCTGTTGAAACCTGGCAGCATCAAGGAGATAGAAACCATCCGACAAAGAATCAAAAACATCATAACAATATAAAAGACAATGAAAACAAGACAGGAAATCATTGAAGACATCAACCCCAAGATAGCTGAGGAGTTTGATATTGAAGAGTCAGCTATCACCCCTGAGGCCAATATCTTCGAGACACTGGAACTCGACAGTATCAGCCTCATCGATCTGGTGAGTCTGGTACACGTGAACTACGGCATCAAGATTCCCAAAGAGGATATCCCGCAAATCAAGACTTTTGGAGATCTTTACGACTATGTCGCTGCTTCAGTTGCTGACGGATCTCACGCTTGCGACGCAGATAAATAAGACGTTCCTGGGCATGTCTACGCGAGAGTCGCAGCTGGTGACCATACACCAGACAGGCGGCTCCGAAGTAGGCTGCTACATGAATCCATAGGCAACGTATCTCGAACAACACATCGCTGAGTGTTCCGCCAAGTGTGTTCATGCGCACGAAAGCACGGATGCCAAACGTACTGGGGAAGAGCCAAGAGATGCCTTGCCATACGCCAGGAATATTAGACTGTGGCCACGACACGCCACTAAGGAACAACAAGGGCACAGAAACGAATACCATGATGAGCATGACATTCTCACGATAACGCACAAGGCATGACACCGTCATACCAAAGAAGACGCAAGCCAGCAGATAAGGTATCATCAGGGCTAGCAAATCTTGCCAGTGAATAAGCGCCAGGAAAGAGAATATCCTCGGAACAATGATCGTAAGCCACGCTGCCATGAAGATATAGATCATGATATAACACATGGCCTTACCGCCCACTATGCGGTAGACACCCCCATAACACTTATGGATAGGCACCAGATCCTCGAAGCGGTTACGCTCGCGGGCGGTACCTGCTGCCAGTCCGATGCCCAGCACGAGTGTCTGCTGGAGAATCAGCATGAGCACGCCAGGGATGATGAAGTTACCATAACCGCCTGCAGGATTGAAGATTGGCACATCGGCAAAGTCGAGCGGACGCGTGGTAATGAGATCCTCACAGTCGGTATAGTTGCCTGATACCCGTTTCTGAATCTCGGCTCCCATCGTCTGCGACACGGCAACAGATGTCTGGTAGATAGCCTTATAGGTGAGCATCAACGACATGTCGCAATAGACACTGACCACTCCCTGCTCCATACGGTTGATATGGGTGGCGAAATCGGAAGGTATGAAATAGATGCCCTTGGCCACCTGACGGCTGACGAGAGACTTCGCGTCCTCGATACTGCCTGCATAGGAAACCACCTTCACATCGGGAGAGGCATCACACATACGGATAAACTGACGACTCATCTGACTATGCGACTGGTCGACCACGACAACAGGTACCTCGTGGACTACCTCATTATTGTAAATCCACGAATAAAGCAGAGGATAGACAATGGGCACGATGATGCAGAAGATCAGCACGCCCTCATCCTTAAAGACCTGCTTCAACTCCTGACGCCAGATGAAAGCAGCATCCTGTATTGCACCGTATAGCTTATGGAATATAGACATAAGTGAGCATTGCATTTTTAATCTTCGACATAACGAGCCAAGGCAATAGGCTGAAAGCCAGCAAGGCCGCGATGTGGAGCCAGGCTTCAATGACTGGGAAACCGTTGAACACGGTAATCTGGTACACCATATAATAATGGCGCAGGGGGAAGAGCGATGAGAGCGACTGGATAGCGCCGTCCATGCCCATCACAGGGAAGGTAAAGCCCGCCAGTGAGAAACTGAGCACAGCCCAAAGCGAGCAGACACTCATCGACATACGCAGCGAGGGTATCAATCCAAAGGCAAAGATACCGAAACCGATGGAAGCAAACACCTCGAGCAAACCCAGGGAAATGATATCCCACACATCGCCCTGATGGGGGAAATGGAGATAGCCGAAGAGGTAGAACTCATAGACGAAGATCATCGTCAGCCAGATGAGTGCCTGAGGAAGATATTTGCCCAGAATGGCTACCACCATATTACCATCGGCCACTTTCAGCCACTCCTTGCCACGTCCGAACTTCAGTTCCATTCCCAAGGAATAGGCCGAGATGAGGAACATGAACAGCATCATGACACCTGTAACCAGTACCGTCGAGAGGTAGGCGTTATAGTTCGTCCAAGGATTGGCTATCTGATGCAGATCGATACGGATGGGCTGAAGAAATGTCATCATCTGTTCCTGCGTATAGCCCTTGGCACGCATCGTGGCCTGACCCACGGCAGCAGAACCAAGGTTGGAGATGGTCTTCAGATCTTTCATCAGCAGCGAACCCGACATCACCGAGGCCATATTATAATAATAGGATATCTTAGGCCTGCGACTGGAGAGCAACTCATCGGTGGTTCCCTTGGGAATATAGAGAAACGCATAGATCTGGTTCTCATGAATGGCGCGACGAGCCTCAGCCACCGATGGATAATGAGCTACGACGCGTGAACTCTGGAAAGCATCAAGACGACGGATTAGTCCACGTGACGTGGACGTATTGTCAAGGTCGACGACACCAACAGGCATATCCTCAGGCAGGCCCTCGTCCATCATCGTAGTGAAAAACAACATCGCCAGCAAAGGGAATACCACCATGCTGATAAGGTAAATGCGATTCACACGGAGAATCTTGCATTCACGCTTCGCTACCTGCCATATATTAAAGAGGTATTTCAATTCTCTCTCTTAATTCTTAATGATCAACGACATGCCCGGGCGCAGACCGTCGAGCTGATCTACAGGACGAGCCTTCACCTCAAAGGTCTTCAGATCGTACTGACCATTAGCCTTTGTGGCCTTCCATACAGCGTAAGAACCCTGATCCTTCAAATAGTACACCTTCATCTTGATATCCTTGTTGAATGCAGGTACGAAAGCTGTAAACTCAGAACCAACTTTCATGCCGTTGAGCTGGTCCTCACGCACATTAAACGTGCCCCACATGTCCTGCATCACGGCAATCGACATGATGGGAGAACCTGTGCCTACGAGTTCGCCTACCTTCGGATAGACATCGCTTACCTCACCTTCCATCTGGGCTGTCTGCACAGTCTCGTGGATATAGGAGTTCACTTCCTGCACGGCACCCTTGGCACGACCCACTTGAGCGGCAGCAGCCATCTTGTCCTCCACACGGGCACCGTTGACAGCCATATCATACTGGCTCTGGGCTGCCTTCATCTGAGCCTCCATCGCCTTGTAGTTGGCGTAGACCTCATCGCGCTTCTGGGCACTCATCACACCCTCGTCGTAGAGACGCTGGACACGGGTATATGACTTCTCAGCAATCTCAAAACCAGCCTTAGCCTGCTGCAGCACACTATAGGCACCCTGAATCTGCTCCTTGCGGGCACCGTTCTGTGCCTTCAGCTCCAAAGCTGCCGCAGCACTCTGGGCACTTTGAGCCTGTTCCATCTTCGCACGCACATCAGGGGCATCGAGGATGGCCAGCGTATCGCCCACCTTCACAAAATCGCCCTCCTTCACACGGAGTTCGAGGATACGTCCTGGCACCTTACTTGACACACGATACTCTGACACTTCCACCTGGCCCTGGATAACTTCCGGATCATGGTCGAAGGCAAAGAATCCTATCACTGCTACAATAATCACGACTGCCACAAAACCTGCGATGGCGAGTAGAATGTTGTTATGTTGAATTTTTGCTGACATGATTATATTGAACTATTTGAATTTTTACATTTTTAAATTGTTACATTTTTACATTCTTACAATTTTGAATTGTTACATTGTAACTTTACTCCAGCGTTCCCAACGCCTTCTGCAGATCAACCTGTGAAAGCCGGACATCAATCTCGGCATCGATCTTCTGCGACTGTGCCTGTAGCCAGGCGGTTTGTGCCTCCATCACGGTGGCAGGCGTAATGACTCCCTCACTGAAGCCAAGGTTAGCTATACGCAGATTCTCATCAGCACGCTGTATATTGGACTGAGCCATCGTAAGCTTCTTATTGGCCTCGTCTACCTTGAAGGTATTCTGGTTGACCTGCAACTCAATCAGCTCACGGGCTTCCGCGAGTTCGAGACGAGCGATGCTCGTGGCACCCTTAGAGGCACGTACCTTATACATGACGTCGCCCCAGTTCCAGATGGGCACTCGCATCATGACACCTACGTGCCAGAACCCACGGAACTTATTCTCGAAGCCATTGAAGAGACTGGGATTGCTCACAGCGTAACCACCCGTCAAGAGCACCTGGGGCAGATTGCCTGCACGGAGCACGTTCGTCGCCTGTTTCGACAGGTCTACACTGTTCTGTAGCATCTTCAGCTCAGGACGGTTCGTCACGGCCTGATCCACGTTGAGTTCAGGGGTAAGCTGCACGACAGCAATCTGCTCAGCCTGCTCATCCTCGAGGGTCACAGCCTCGTTAAGGGGCAGTCCGCAGAGCTGATTCAACAACATGCGCGAGAGCACCAAACCGTCGTTGACCTTTACCAATGTCATTTCGGCCTCGTTTACCTTCACGTCGACACTCAGGCCATCACTCCTCGTAGCCACACCCTCTTCTATCATCTTATGAACATCACTACTGAGCTTCTGCACAAGGTCACGATAGCTCTCGGCCAGTTTCTTTTTATGATAGAGTGACACCACCTGCCAGTAGGCTTGATCGATACGGTAAAGGGTTGCCTGACGACGAGCCTCCAAGGAGTGACTTGCCATCTTCTCCTGAATGTCAGCCATCTTGTTGAGCGCAATGATACTGCCACCCATGAAAATGGGCTGACTCAGCATGATAGAGCCAGCAAATATATTGCGGGTATCTGTATCGAAAGCATCCACGATCTTCTGCCCCAGACCATTCAGCGCAGTCTCAAGCGTAGGACCCAGTTTCCCCATGACAGCAGCCAGCTTAGGCTCCTGCTGCATCATCGGACCCAGGCTCTGTGTGATACCTGATCCTAATGCCGTACCAAGGCTACCAAACTCAGCCTTCTGAGTCTCACTCAACAGAGAAATCGGCTCACTGGTAAACTCGTAAGTACCAATGGCACTCACATGTGGCAAGTACTTAGTGCGCGCCGATCTGCGGAGGTTGGCTGCTACGCCTTGTTTCAGTTTCGAGACGCCCAGTTGCTTATTGTTGTTCAGGGCCATCTGCCGACAACTGTCGAGCGAGAGTATTCTTTGAGCTCCAGAGTTGAAAGGTAAAAAGGTAAAAAGGTAAAAAGGTAAAAACCATTTTACCCAACCCTTTGCCATCCTTAATCCTTTCCTATTCATATCGTTACAAATTAACTTTTATCACTATTTACTTAAAAGCAAAACTTTTCGTTCCTATCATATTACCATCGGCGAAGACACTCACGCGATAATCGCCCGCCTCAAGCATCTGCGAAACGTTCCAATAGACTGTCACAGGCGTTTCCTCACCCGTATATTCGATGGTCTTCTTGGCAGAGCATTCCAACTGGCGGTTCTCGTAAGCGAAAGTACCGCCACCGCCAAGCACATTGCCACCGGGGTTCTGTATACGCACATACACCGTACGGTTGCCATTCGAAGCCGTCACGTTCTTTGTTATCACGAAACTAGTCTTCATCTGTGTGCAGTCCTTCAGTTTCTTGGCATCCTTGCCACGCTTGTTCAACAGCTGCAGACTGATGTTCGTCGCATCGAGCTGCGCAGCGATGGCCACCTTCTGCGATAGCGAAGCTTTCTCACTGCTCAGTCCGGCTACCTGCTGAGTGCGCTGCTCGAGCTCTGCCTTCACGGTGGTATTCTCCTGTTTCAGGCTCTCGTTCAGACGATTCAGCGAATCAATCTGCATCACATAGTCGCGCAACACGGCACGCACGGTAGCAAGCTCCCTCTTCAGACGGGCTATCTCGCGGGCATCAGAGGCTTTCACACGCTTCAGTTCCTCGAGCAACTGCTGTGTCTTCATCTGTTCCTCTGTCAACTGCTGGATGATCGAGTCATTATTAATCTGCGTCTTCATCTCACTATACTGCAGTGCGAATCGCTCATATTCATTTTCCATCTCCTGCTTGTCGAGTTCAGCCAGTTCCTGCATATCCTGATTCACCTGCTTCTGCTCCTGAAGGCTCAAAAACAGCCAGACCGAGCCTGCCATCAAGGCGAGGATAACGAGCACCAATGGAATCAAAATCTTCTTATTCATAATGAAAAAAACTATGTTCTTGATGTTACCTTTTCAAATTTCGGATGCAAAATTATATAATATAAACGAGATTACAAAAGATTTTTGCAATTTTATACCTTATTTATTTGGAAGTTAAATAGAAATAACTTATATTTGCAAAATAAAATCCTATGTCTATGCGAAAAGAAAGTTTTCTCTATAGAGCCTACGACCTTTACTCCGATGGCTTCCGCCACATGCGCCTGGGTCGTACGTTGTGGACTATTATCCTCATCAAGCTGTTTATTATCTTCGCAGTGCTGAAATTGTTTTTCTTCCCTAATTTCCTCAAGCAGCATGCCCAGGGCGACGAAGCGGGCTTTGTCGCTACAGAACTCACTGATCGCGCGGTGAAAGATTAAACATTAAAGATTAAACATTAAATTTCAGATATTATGTTCAACAATCTCTTCTTAGACATTGATGCCGGAACCATCAACTGGTCGAGAGCGCAATTCGCCCTCACGGCAATCTATCACTGGCTCTTTGTGCCCCTGACCCTTGGACTGGCGGTCATCATGGGCATCATGGAGACCTATTATTATCGTACGAAGGATCAGTTCTGGAAAGACACTGCCATCTTCTGGCAGAAGCTTTTTGGGGTGAACTTCGCCATGGGAGTAGCTACGGGCATCATTCTCGAGTTTGAGTTTGGTACCAACTGGAGCAACTACTCTTGGTTCGTAGGCGATATCTTCGGTGCGCCGCTGGCCGTCGAGGGTATTGTGGCTTTCTTCATGGAGTCGACCTTCGTGGCTGTGATGTACTTTGGTTGGAAGAAGGTATCACCGGGCTTCCACCTGGCCTCTACCTGGCTCACAGGTCTGGGTGCCACGATCTCTGCCTGGTGGATTCTTGTGGCCAATGCCTGGATGCAGTATCCCGTAGGTTGCGAGTTCAACCCCGACACGATGCGTAATGAGATGGTATCGTTCTTTGAGGTAGCCCTCTCGCCCTTCGCCATCAGCAAGTTCTGCCATACCGTCACTTCAGCCTGGATCATCGGAGCGGTCTTCTGTGTTGGGGTCAGCTGTTGGTATCTCATGAAGAAGCGCGACACGAAACTTGCCCTTGAGAGTATGAAGATCGGCGCATGGGTGGGACTCGTTGGCGCTCTGCTGGCAGGAGCCACAGGACATAAGTCGGCACAGGATGTAGCTGCTGTGCAGCCCATGAAACTGGCTGCCATGGAGGCGCTCTACAATGGTGGCACCGATGTGGGACTGACGGCTGTGGCCTGGGTGAACCCGTTCGTGCAACCCGACTATACAAATGAGGAGTCGGCACCGCTGAAGATCGAGATGCCTTATGCCCTCTCCTTTATGGCCACCAACGATTTCCACGGTTTCGTGCCAGGTGTCAATGATATCCTCAATGGCTATACCACCCCCGACGGTAAGGTAGAACCCTCTATCGACGAGAAGATCGAACGAGGCAAGAAAGCCATCGCCGCCCTTGCTGCCTATCGTCAGGCGAAATTCAATTCGAGCGACGACGGCACGACGGCTGCCTACCAGTTGTCTGTGCTCAAGGAGAACATGCCCTACTTCGGCTATGGTTATATCCGCGACAAGAGTGAGGTGGTGCCCTTCATTCCCATCAACTTTTGGGCATTCCGCATCATGGTGGGTTTCGGTTGTCTGATTATCCTTTTCTTCGCTGTGGTGCTGGCTGGTGCCTATGGTTTCCCGAAAGGACTGTGGCAGAAGCGCTCTATCGAGAATCTGCCAGCCTGGCATTACTGGGTAGCCATCGCCCTCATCCCGCTGGCTTATATCGCCTCAGAGAGTGGCTGGCTTGTAGCAGAGTTCGGACGTCAGCCCTGGACCATCCAAGACATGCTCCCCACGTGGGCAGCCGTCAGCGATCTCCAGTCGTCAAGCGTTGCCATCACCTTCTTCCTCTTCCTGATTCTATTCTCCACGATGCTCGCCGTCGAGATCAACATTCTGTTGAAGCAGATCAAGAAAGGTCCTGAGTACTCGGAATAATTGTTAATATTTTACTCTGTCTAAAAACATTATTTATCTATGTCATACGAATTCTTACAGCACTACTGGTGTTTCATCGTATCACTGCTTGGTGCACTATTAGTTTTCTTGCTGTTCGTACAGGGAGCCAACTCCATAGCCCGCTCACTGGGTCAGACGGAAGAAGGGCGACGCCTCGTATACAACTCCACAGGCCGTAAATGGGAGTTCACGTTCACAACGCTCGTCACCTTCGGAGGAGCTTTCTTCGCCTCGTTCCCACTCTTCTACTCCACCTCTTTCGGTGGGGCTTACTGGCTCTGGATGATCATCCTATTCACCTTCGTGCTACAGGCTGTCAGCTACGAATTCCAGAATAAGATTGGCAACATCCTCGAACCAAAGACCTTTCAGTTCTTCCTCACGCTCAATGGCATCGTAGGTCCGCTGCTCCTTGGCGGTGCTGTGGCCACCTTTTTCGAAGGTTCTAATTTTATCGTCGAGAAGAACAACCTCATCGATCCCGAGGCACTCACCCCGATCATCTCCCGCTGGGCCAATGCCTCACATGGCCTTGATGCGCTGCTCAATCCCTGGGTGCTTGTCTTGGGCTTTGCGGTGGTCTTCCTGGCACGTGTGTTGGGCATCCTCTACGTCATGAACAATGTAAACGATGAGGATATCCGCAGGCGTGTCCCCAACCGTCTGGTGGGTGCTGCCGTGCCTTTCCTGGTATTATTCGTGGCCTATCTCGTGCATGTCTTGCTGAAGGACGGCTTCGCCTACAACGAGGAGGGAGTCATCTTTATGGAACCCTACAAATATCTCAGCAACTTCATCGACATGTGGTATCTAACCATCGTGCTCCTCATCGGAGTGGTGCTGGTACTCTATGGTATCGGTAAGACCATCTTCACCAAGGGTTATATTGGCGGTATATGGCCTGCAGGCATCGGCACGGTGCTCACGGTGCTTGCCCTGCTGCTCTGTTGTGCATGGAACAATACAGCCTATTACCCATCGACAGCTGATCTCCAGTCATCGCTGACACTCGAGAACTCGTGTTCAAGTGAGTTTACCCTCACCACGATGTTCTGGGTATCGCTCCTCGTGCCGTTCGTCCTTGCATACATCGTCTATGCCTGGCGCGCCATCGATGCCAAGAAACTCGACAAAGAAGAACTCAGAACCGATCACGCTTATTGAGAGAATACAAGAAATCCCCACCAACTAAATGGCGGGGATTTCTATAACTTACTGTGCGAAGAGCTCATCGAGGAAGGTATAGAAGGCGGGATCTTCGCCGACTATGACTTTCACGAGCTTTCCTTCGGGATCGACAACTGCTTTGGTGGGGAAGCCCTCGATGTTATACTTGGCTCCCAAATCAGGCAATTGCTCGTCGGAGCAACGCACATGCAGCCAAGGTAGCTGATGCTCCTCGACGGCAGCCTTCCATTTAACTTCTGTGTCGCGGCAGTCGATGCCGAGGATTTCCATCTTGTCCTTATACTTGGCATAGACCTCCTTCATGGCCGGGATACCACGGATACACCAGATACACCATGAGCCCCAGAAATCGAGAATCACATACTTGCCACGAAGGGAAGAGAGTTTCAGGGGATTTCCCTGAAGGTCGGGTAGTTCGAAATCAGGTGCCATATCAGCATCTGCAACAGCACTCTGAGCCTGCTCAGTCTCAACGGCAGGAGCTTCATTGGTTTTAGGGCGCAACCCACAAGAAGCCACCAATGACAGTGCCACTGACAGCAAGACGATAGTCAAAACAGATTTTTTCATAATCTCTAGTTTTTATTTGTATTTTGAAAGTTTATCAAGACAATAGTGTCGGAAGTCGGCCCATCGATAGTAAGGGCCACTGACAGGCGGGAGTGGCAACGTGGCCTCCACCTCATTAAGCAACACCTTGAAGAGGATATCCTGATCCTTGGGATTACTGCGGTAGAAGATGAACTGCAGGTTACAACCCATGGGGAACACGCTGGAGCACCACCAACCCTTCTCTTCGAGCTCGTCAAGATTGTCTGTCTCGAGGTCATAGCCGTTGACACCAATCAGACAGACCAGTGGCAGGAGCACCGTCTCATGACCAAAGCGCAGTTGGGCTGTAGGCTTGTCGAGCTGAATACAACTATCGGCATCGGCTATCATCTGACGAAGCAGATAACGCTGGCTATAGGGCTGACGGCCACCGTTAAGTTTGCAGGCACCATGCTGGATATACCAGAGGGCATTGTCGACCTGCCACATCAGGTAGAGATCATCGGTGTGGAAGAGTCCCATCAGGTGAGTGTTCTGATTATAGTTGGTGTTCAGTTGGAAAAGACTCATCTTCATGAGATAATAGCTGAACTGCTCCTCGTCGACGACCTCCTTCACGATATCAGGATTCTTGAAGATCATCTCCATCAATCGGGTGTTACCCATGCGATGAGCGGTATAGGCATCGTAAGCTTTCTGGGCCTCGGGTGTCATATAGCCACGGCGCAATTGGCGGTCCTGATGATTCATATACCACTGGTTGCGCTTTGAGGACTGCATGGTGATATCAAGTTGGGGACACACCTGAAGCATCTCCATCATGGCAGCTCCCATCGACTCGATGCAACGAGGCACGATCGTACTGCGGGCTGTCACCTTGGTTCCTGGTCGGAACACCTCGGGGAAGTTCTCCGCCATCCGCCGTCCAATATTCTGCAACTGGACCTTACCATAGCCCGTGAGTTCGCCCCAACGATCTTCGGTGTCACGCATGATGAGATTCATTTCATGGAGCACCTTACGACCTGCTGGTGTCAGCTCGTCAAGACTGTCGGCATGCATCATCATCATATAGGGGATATCATAACCACTGCGGCTGCTGATATAACGCGAGCCATGACGACCGTAGTGGGAGACATAAAAGGGTTGCTTACCCTCAGGCGATGGTGTCAGCGGGGTGGTGATACTATCAGGATAGATGTGATAGTTGCATGATGCATACGACGGTGTCTTCTTGATGATCTGCATCACCTCGGGTTGCGCCATCACGCAAAGAGGAGTGAAAAGCGAAAGGTGAAAAGTGAAAAGTATCACTTTCAGGTATTGTATCTTCGTTTTCATCTTCTTCTCTTGACATTAAAGTTAAACCTACGATTCTCATAGCGGTACAACTTCCGAAGATAGTAACGCTTCACGTCGTTCCAGTGGTAGTAAGGCGCACAATCGGTCTCGATAGGCAGACGCGCCTCATGACCATTCAGGAGTACCTTCACCAGTACATCGGGGTCGCCTCGCTCACTACGGTAGTGGATCATCTCGATGCTGCCGCCGAGGGGAGCAATGCGGTAATTAGCCCAACCATAAGCCTCCAACGAGTCAAGATTAGCTGTATGCAGACCATAACCATCAAGCTCCATCAGACAAGCCAGCGACATGACGACATTGGCATGAGTAAAGCGCAGGTGCATCAGCGGGTTATACCGGCTCATCATACTGTCGCCCATGTGGATCATATTCCTCAAGACACTCCTTTGCAGGTAAGCCTGATAGCCACCGTTCAACGTACAGCCACCGTAGTTGATATAGTGCCAGGCGTTCTGCTTGCGCCAGTGGCGGTGGATCTCCTCTGGGGTGAAGATGTCGTAGAGTGTCACTAGTCCAGCGAGATCGGTATGCTGAATGTCACCAGCGAGGATATAAAGTTGTTTGCTAAGGGTGGCAGCGTCAATATTGGTGATGACGTAGTTCTGGTCGTTGAAGAGTGAGCCCATCAATCGGCCTTCATTGGAGTTCAGGGCCGAGAACCGCGTATAGAGGGCCATGGTCAGAGAATCGGTGCGCTGGTTTGTCAGCAGTTTATCCTCTGGATCCATAAACGATTTCTCCTGATGCGACGTCTTGCTTCGTGCCACGAGAGGCTGTTGCATGGATGAGAGTTGGAGCAGACTTTCCTGCATGGTGAGGATACAGCGGTTCTCAACGACGCTGCGAACACTGTAATAGCCCTTCGGAGTAAACATATCGGGGAATCGCTCTACCATCTGCTTCATCAGAGCCCTACTCTGGCGCGCTCCTTTAGCGGTCAGTTCACCAAATCTGCCATTAGCATCCTCATATAACAGACTGACACGACGGAATACATCTTTTCCTAACGCTGTGAGTTTCCCGAGACTGTCAGCCTTAGCAAAGATGGCGTATGTTTCCGTGTAATACTCCTGCTTGTCAAGATAATAGGAGCCTGGACAACCATAGTGGTTAATATAAAAGGGCTTCTTACCTTGAGGGGCTGGAGTGTCTTTCGGCATATTAACTACCGGGCGGGCATAGAACATACCCGCCGAACGGTTGATATCGGCCTTCAGTTCCTTGGCAATTTCTGACTGAGCCTGCACATTCACTGTAACAAGCACACCGACGAAGACCAAGAAAAACCTATTCCTTAAAATAGATAATAGTTGCATGGGTGCAAAGATACAAAAAATCCGCGAAACCAGCTAAGGTTTCGCGGAAAAAGTGATTTAAATGTCTTTTCACCCTATTCGTAGCACTTGAAAATGCTGTCAATCGTTTGTTGAGGAAGCTTCTTCGTGAAGAGGCTGACAAGCCAGCAGACTGGGAATCCACCCACCATGGCGATAGCGCCACAGTTGATGGGATTAATGGGATTGCCAGCAAGCATGTTGATAACCGTGAGGCCTACACCCCAGCAAAAACAAGCCCAGACAGAGGCCGTCGTGATGCCACGCCAGTAGAGGCCCAACATAAAGGGAGCGAGGAACGCACCAGCGAGGGCGCCCCACGAGATACCCATGAGCTGAGCGATAAACGTTGGCGGATTCAGCGCAATGAGCAGTGAGATGGCGATGAAGAACATAATGAGCACACGCATCACAACAACCTTACGACGCTCGATCTTCTCAGCCACGATATCGTCGATCGTACCATCCTCCACCTCACCAGGGAGTGACTTCTTGTCGCGATAGATCAGGTCGAGGGTCATCGTTGACGACGAGGTGAGTACGAGCGATGCCAGGGTCGACATAGAGGCAGAAAGCACGAGCAGCACCACGAGGGCAATGAGTACATCTGGCAGTGTGATGAGCATGGCCGGAACGATAGAGTCGAAGGCTATCTTACCTGTTGCTTCGTTGATGACTGGTTCGTAGAGGCGTCCGAATCCTCCGAGGAAATAACAGCCACCAGCCACGATGAAAGCAAACACCGTGGAGATGACAGTGCCACGCTTGATGGCACTCTCGTCGGTGATGGAGTAGAACTTACCCACCATCTGGGGCAAGCCCATGGTACCTAAAGAGGTCAGAATGATCACACCCAAGAGCCCCCAGGGGTCAGGACCGAACCAAGATGCAAAGCCACCGTTCACAGAAGGATCGGCATCTGAAGGGATAGAAGCCAACTTATCTACAGCCGTAGCCAGACCGCCCTGTGCGTTAAGCACGGCGAGAATGACTGCCACAATACCGAAGAGCATGATGATGCCCTGGATGAAGTCGTTCATGGCCGTAGCCTTATAACCACCGATGATCACATAGACAGCTGTGAGAATCGACATGATAACCACACAATACTCATAAGGGATATCGAAACCCATCTCGAAAAGACGCGAGATACCACTGTAGACACCTGCTGTATAAGGAATCAGGAATACGAAGGCGATGACGGAAGCCACCACACGGAGACCCTGATCACCAAAACGGGTACCAAAGAAATCGGGCATCGTACGCGACTCGATATGTTGCGTCATCAACTTCGTGCGACGCCCTAAGATGATCCAAGCCAGAAGCGATCCGATAATGGCATTGCCTATACCGATCCAGGCACTCGACAAGCCATATCTCCAACCAAACTGTCCCGCATAGCCTACGAAGACCACTGCAGAGAAATAAGAAGTACCAAAGGCGAAGGCTGTAAGCCAGGGACCCACCGCACGTCCGCCAAGCACAAATCCGTCAACACTGCTGGCCTGCTTGCGTGAGTAAATACCCACTCCCACCATCACGGCCAGAAAGATGATAGTTAATGTTATTTTGATAATCATTTCTTTACCTTTTTACTTTTTTACCTTTTTACCTTTAAAACGCCACCTGCACCTGTGCCTGAAGCCAATTATAATTATTCGAACTGATGTTCTCACCTACAAGACAGCGGGTATATTGAAACTGCACACGGCATTTCTTATAGAACCAGTACTGAAGACCGATGGTAAGGTTAGTCTGATCCCAGCCATCAACCTTCGTATTACGGTCGAAAGTCTCACCACTGGCTACGACATCGAGTGCATCGACTACGGGTATGCAGAAAGTGGCATAACCACCGCGAGAGCCTACATCGCCATCCTGACCACCGAGCCACTCGGCACGGATGCTGGCAGAACGAGCTTCCTTATATTTGGCAGGTGAGTAAGGCCGGGTCTTATACTCGGCACCCACGCTGTAACGGTTGCGCTTGTAGTTGTCGCCCACCTGGATGTCAGGGTTCCATGCTGCCTTATTCACGGCACAGCCTGTGCCCAGATATCCGGATGCCACAATGCGGAAGCCCGTCATGGGACGAACCTCGAGCTTGGCGATGAAATCTTTCTGGTTGTTGAGGTCTCTACGGTTGATTCCCTGTCCGCTCATCAAAGCGAGTTCATAATGGAAGAGCCCCTTGGCGAGGTCGCCATAGACTTCGAGACCCATGTCGCGGCCATAGTTCACGCCATTGAGAGGATCGGGACCTTCACCTGCCAGATAGAGCACGGCCTGTGAATAGACATCGATCAACTCGAGTTGTGTCGGCGAGAGGGGATTCTCCATGGTGTAGGAGTGTTTGAACTGTCCGAGACGGACGGTCAGTTCATTGCCCTTGGTAAGGCGATAGTCTGTGTAGAATTCCTGTACGACACTTGAGAAGTCGTGCATGAAAAGGAATGACCAACGGTCGGTGATGCGTGCTTTTGCCCATAGTAGCGTGCGTTTAAGGTTATACGAGTTGGTGTTGACTCCATTGGGGTTCTGGTATGACCAGCCCGCCTGCGCATAGCCGTTAAGAGTGATACGACTCGTGAGTTCTTTCATCCAATTGGGCTCTTTGCTCTTCTTTTCTGTCTGTTGTCCCATAGCGGCAACACTGCTGAACACGGCCAGAGCTACGGCCAATGTACGCCATTTGTTTGTTTTCTGTTTCATCTTGTCATTGTTTTTTATTGGTTGTTTATTTATTAATGAGTTTGTTTTCTATGCGTTTGGCACGAGCCTCAGAGGCAGCAGAGAGCTTACCTTTGAGATAGGACTCCATCATCAGTCCTGCGACGGGTGCAGCGAGGTCGGCACCAAAACCACCATGCTCAATATAGACCGAGATGGCAATCTTCGGATCGTTCATGGGTGCAAAGGCTATAAAAGCCGAGTGATCCTCACCAGGGTTCTCGATGGTTCCTGTCTTCCCGCAGATGGGATATGAGGTCTTGATGCTGGTGGCAGTGCCCTTCTCAACAGCGAGGCGCATGCCTTCGATCACTGGCGCATAAGCCTCGGGCTTTACTTTCGTCTGGCGCTTGGTGAGATACCGCTGGTTCTTCGTATCCTGATGGATATGAGGCACATAATACCAACCACGATTAGCGATGGTGACAGCGAGGTTACAGAGTTGCAGGGGTGTGCAGGTGACATCGCCCTGCCCCATGCCTGCCCACCAGATGGTCTTTCCGTCCCACCCGTCTTTATAGCGACGGTTCAGATAGTCGGCTCCAGCCAGTAGCCCGCCTTGTTCGCCCTGGATATCAATGTGCATAGGGCCTCCCAGTCCCATCGACTGCATATAGGAGCGCCAGATATTGATGGCCTCATCGCGGGAAGCGTACATAAAATCGTCGTTGATCATCGAACCGAAGTTCACGATGAACCAAGTGTTGCACGATTGTGCGAGGGCATCTTTCAGATTGAGCGGCGAACGGTGTTGATGACATCTCACCTTGATATTACCGTCTGTAATGCCGCTGTTGCACTCCATCTTCGTATCAGGGGTGACAAAGCCTTCTGATAAGAGCGTCAGCGCCTGAGCGGTCTTGAAGGTAGAGCCTGGTGCCTGAGGTTTGCCGATGGCCTGGCGCACATCACTGCCACTGGGCGTATTTGTTGCCAGACAAAGAATCTCGCCATTGGCAGGATTGATGGCCACGATAGCCCCCGTCTTTCCTTTCAGCAGGCGCTCACCCAACTGCTGCAGAACTGGGCGCAGGGTCAATGGCCCGTCGGTGGGTAATCCCTGCGCTCCGACACGAAGGACCAGAACGATACAGCAAATGAACGTGACAAGTAATCTGTACATAGAGGATGAAGCAACTATTCGACGGTGACAGACTTGGCCAAGTTACGAGGCTGATCGACATTCTTACCCTTGCATACAGCAACATGATATGCCAGAAGCTGCAAAGGAATGGTGGCTACCAGTGGCTCGAGGCACTCCATGACATCAGGCAATTCAATCACCTCGTCGGCGATATGGGCAATGGTATCATCACCCTTCGATACGAGGGCGATCACCCTACCCTGACGCGCCTTGATCTCCTGAATATTCGAGAGCACTTTCTCATACATGGCATTATGAGTGGCAATTACAATAACGGGCATATCCGAGTCGATCAGGGCGATAGGGCCATGCTTCATCTCTGCAGCCGGATAACCCTCAGCATGGATATAGGAAATCTCCTTCAGCTTCAGGGCACCTTCGAGGGCTACAGGATAAGAATAGCCACGCCCCAGATAGAGGAAGTTATGCGCATAAGTAAAGGTACGCGCGAGGTCGGCCACCTTGTCATTGGTCTTCAGCACCTCACGTATCTTATCAGGAATCTCGCTGAGCCCCTTCACAATCTTCAGATACTCATCGCGATGGATTGTGCCCTTGGCTTCGCCCATGGCAAGCGCAATCATCGTAAGCACCGTCACCTGACCCGTGAAGGCCTTCGTAGAAGCCACACCGATCTCTGGCCCTACGTGAATATAGGTACCCGTATCGGTAGCTCTGGGAATCGACGAGCCGATGGCGTTGCAGATGCCATAGATGAAAGCCCCTTTCTCCTTAGCCAACTGAACAGCTGCCAGGGTATCGGCAGTCTCGCCACTCTGGGAAATAGCCACCACGACATCATCCTTTCCGACCACAGGGTTACGATAACGGAACTCGCTGGCATACTCCACTTCGACGGGGATGCGTACGAGCGACTCGATAATCTGCTTACCAATCAGACCAGCATGCCACGATGTGCCACAGGCCACTATCACCACACGCTTGGCATTAATCATCTGGCGACGATAGTCTATCAGAGCAGAAAGTGTCACATGGTCGGCCTCGACATTCACACGTCCGCGCATACAGTTGGTGAGGCACTCGGGCTGTTCGAAGATCTCCTTGAGCATAAAGTGAGGATATCCTCCTTTCTCTATCTGTCCGAGATCGATATCGACGGTCTTCACCGTCAGTTCCTGCTCCTCACCGAGGATGCTGACAACCTTCAGTTCCTCCCCACGACGGATCACAGCGATATTACCATCCTCAAGATACACGACCTTGTCGGTATACTCCACGATGGGACTGGCGTCAGAGCCCAGGAAGAACTCATCGTCGCCGATGCCGACCACCAGGGGACTCTGTTTACGAGCCGCAATAATCTGATCTGGATCGCGCTTGTCGAGCACAGCAATGGCATAGGCACCGATCACCTGATAGAGTGCCACCTGAACAGCCGTCAGGAGGTCGAGCTGCTTATGCTCCTTGATGTATTCAATGAGTTGTACGAGCACCTCCGTATCAGTGTCTGAAACAAAAGTAATGCCCTTTGCCTGGAGCTTCTCCTTCAACTCTGCATAATTCTCGATGATACCATTGTGAATGATAGCCAGGTTATGACTCTCTGAATAATGGGGATGGGCGTTGCGCGAGGACGGTTCGCCATGAGTGGCCCACCGCGTGTGGGCCATACCGATATGCCCGCTCACGTCCTTATCGTTACAATAATCGCAGAGATTATCTACTTTGCCCTTCGATTTATACACATTCAACTCGCCGGCACTATTAATCATAGCCACGCCGGCACTGTCATAACCACGATACTCCAAACGGCGCAAACCCTTAATCAGGATAGGGAAAGCATCTTTATTTCCTATATAACCAACTATTCCACACATACTTCAGTCTGTCTTTTTGTCGTTAAAGTTTTGATTTCGGCTGCAAATTTACACATTTTTCTCGAAAAACCAAGCAAAAAGATAGTATTTTTAATTATTTGTAGAAACACCCCGAGATGTTTGGAGCCTCCAAAAGGGTCGTTTTGAGCCTCCATTCAACCCTTTTGGAGCCTCCATTCAACTCATTTGGAGTCTCCAAACGCCCTCCCGAGGCGTGGCCATTGTAGTCAGTCATGCCCCTACGGGTGAGCATGACGTCGTGCCAGAGAGTGATCGATGCCGTCTTCGCATGCCTCAGGGCGCAAAGGGAAGGGGCATAGCCTGCTGATAAAAAAATATCGATAAAAAGTTGGATGATTGCATTTTTTTTTGTTACTTTGCAAGCAATTTACTTGATTATCAACTATTCATTAAATATGCATAAGCAACAATCAGCCCTGATTACGAAGGACGGCGTCAGTTATCTGATCCCTTTTATCCTCGTGACGTTCTGCTTTGCCCTCTGGGGGTTTGCCAACGATATCACCAATCCGATGGTGAAGGCGTTCTCTAAGATCTTCCGTATGAATGTCACTGAGGGCGCCCTCGTTCAGGTGGCCTTCTATGGCGGCTACTTCTGTATGGCGTTCCCTGCTGCCATCTTCATCCGCAAGTACTCTTATAAGGCAGGTGTACTGATGGGACTCGGACTCTATGCGGTTGGTGCCCTACTTTTCTTCCCTGCAAAGAGCATTGGCATCTACGGTTGTTTCCTGGTGGCTTACTTCATTATGACCTGCGGACTCTCATTTCTGGAAACAAGTTGTAACCCCTATGTCCTGACGATGGGACCAGAAGAGACTGCCACGCGACGTCTGAACATGGCACAGTGCTTCAACCCTTGTGGGTCGATCATCGGTATGTTTGTGGCGATGAACTACATCCAGGCGAAGCTCAACCCCATGAGCAGCGACGAACGTGCCCTGTTGGGCGATGCAGAATTCGAGGCGCTAAAGGATGCCGATCTGAGTGTGCTCATCTCACCTTACTTAATCATAGGATTGGTCATCGTGGCGATGTTCATGCTCATCCGCTTCTATAAGATGCCTCATATCGGCGATCAGAACCACGACATCCATCCTCTGACCACCCTGCGACGCATCTTTGCACTGAAATACTACCGCGAGGGAGTCATCGCCCAATTTTTCTACGTGGGTGCCCAGATCATGTGCTGGACATTTATTATCCAGTATGGCACCCGTGTCTTTATGGCTGAAGGGATGGACGAACAGAGTGCCGAGGTCTTGTCGCAGCAGTTTAATATCTATGCGATGATCTTCTTCATCTGTTCGCGTTTCATCGCCACCTTCCTCATGAAGTATGTGAAGCCCGCCATGCTGTTGGCCATCTTTGGCATCATGGCGATGGTGTTCACGGTGGGTGTCATCGCCTTCCAGAACCGTATGGGTGTCTACTGTCTGGTGTGCGTCAGTGGTTGTATGTCACTGATGTTCCCCACGATCTACGGTATCGCCCTCGATGGTCTGGGCGACGATGCAAAGTTTGGTGCAGCAGGCCTCATCATGGCCATTCTGGGTGGTTCCGTGCTTCCCCCATTACAGGCGATGATCATCGATCAGGGAACGGTTTTCGGAGACTTCCCTGCCACGAACGCCTCGTTTGTGCTGCCCTTCGTCTGCTTTATAATCGTCACCCTCTATGGCTTCAGAATCCACTATAAAAGGGAAAGATAAAAAGTAAAAAAGATAAATATGATATTTAACGAAATTGGAAAAACAGGAATGAAGGTATCGAATCTCAGTTTCGGTGCCTCGTCATTAGGTGGTGTGTTTCATGGCATTCGTGAGGAAGAAGGCATCCGTGCCGTACACGTTGCAATAGACAACGGTATCAACTTCATCGACGTGTCGCCCTATTACGGTCATCTGAAGGCCGAGATGGTATTAGGCAAGGCTCTGAAGGAGATTCCGCGCGACAAGTATTACCTCTCCACAAAGGTAGGTCGCTACGGCAAAGACGGCGTGAACACCTGGGACTACAGTGCCAAGCGCGTCACGGACAGCGTCTATGAGAGTATGGAGCGACTGAATGTCGACTATATCGACCTGATCAATGTGCACGACATCGAGTTTCAGGCTGGTCTGGAGGGAGGTCTGCAGAAGGTATGCGACGAGACGTTGCCCGCCCTCGTGGCTCTGAAGAAGAAAGGTGTCGTAGGTCATGTGGGCATCACCGACCTGCAGCCCGAGAACCTCAAGTGGGTCATCGAGCATGTGGAGGAAGGCACCGTCGAAAGCATCCTTAACTTCTGTCACTACAGCCTCAACGACACCTTATTATTAGACTATCTGGGATTCTTTGAGCAACATCATGTAGGAGTGATCAATGCCTCACCGCTGTCGATGGGTCTGCTCTCACAGCGCGGAGCCCCTGCCTGGCATCCTGCAGGCAAGGACCTACAGAAAGCCTGTGCCAAGGCTGCTACCTACTGCCAGGGAATGGGCTACCCCATCGAGAAACTGGCCATTCAGTTCTCTACGAGCTACAATCCCCGCATCGCCACCACCCTCTTCAGCAGTGCCAATCCAGACAACGTGCTCAAGAATATCAACTATGTAAATGAGCCGATGGACGAAGCCCTCGTCAAGGAAGTACAACAAATTATCGGCGACCAGATGTTCGTCCGCTGGAAAAACTCTTAACCACTCAGGTATGAACTATCCTATTATCGACGCCCACAGCCATTTATGGCTTCAACAAGACACTGTGTGGAACGGAAAACCCATCCACAGCCTGCAAAACGGTCGTTCGCTGTTTTTAGGTGAGGTCGTACAGATGCTCCCACCCTTCATGATCGACGGTAAGAACACGGCGGAGGTCTTTCTCTCTAACATGGACTACGCCCAGGTGTCAGCCGCTGTCGTCGTACAGGAGTTTATCGACGGCCTGCAGAATGATTACCTTGCCACCGTCAGTGCACAATATCCCAACAGGTTTATCACCTGCGGCATGGCTGACTATCTGCACGACGGGTTCTACGAGCAGGCGCTCCAGCTCATGGCTGTCAAGGATTTCAAAGGCATGGCCATTCCTGGACATCGTCTGCTTGGCAGGAGTCTGACCTCTCCCGAGATGATGCGTATGTTCCACGAGATGGAACGGCGCAACGTTTTCCTATCCATCACCCTCGCCGATGGTGACAGACAGGTCGCAGAACTGCAAGAAGTTATCAGCGAGTGTCCACGACTCCGCATAGCCATCGGTCATCTTGGCATGGCCAATCCTCCCGAGACGCCTTGTTGGGAAAATCCGGATTGGCAGATGCAGATCAAGTTGGCACGGAATCCCAACGTAACGATTGAGACAGGTGGCGTTACCTGGCTCTACAACTCAGAGTTCTACCCCTTCCCTTCCGCCATCCGTGCCATCCGCGAGGCTGCTGATCTCGTGGGGATGGATCGTCTGATGTGGGGCAGTGACTACCCGCGCACCATCACGGCCATCACCTACCGCATGTCGTACGATTTCATCGTGAAAAGCCAAGAACTTTCCGAAGAGGACAAGCGACTGTTGTTAGGCGAGAATGCACGCCGTTTCTATGGATTCCAAGATATGTTAGATTTACCGTATATTAAAAATATGTCAGAATGAAAGCAATACAGATCAGCGAACCTTCTGTGATGAAGGTGATTGATATCGCCGAACCCCAAATGGGCGATGATGAGGTATTATTGAAGATGAAGTATGTAGGTTTCTGTGGTAGCGACCTCAGCACTTTCCGCGGTGGTAACCCGATGGTGAAGATGCCTGTTGTGCCAGGTCATGAGGTAGGTGCCGAGATTGTCAGCGTTGGTAAGAATGTGCCCGAAGGACTGAAACCGGGTATGACCGTCACGGTCAATCCTTATACCAACTGTGGCAAATGTGCATCCTGCCGGAACGGTCGTGTAAACGCCTGTCAGCATAATGAGACTCTGGGAGTGCAGCGCTGGGGAGCCATGCGTGAATACCTCGTTCTGCCTTGGGAGAAAGTCATTCCCGCAGGTCTGCTGACACCTCGTACCTGTGCTTTGGTTGAGCCCATGAGCGTGGGATTCCACGCCGTCAGCCGTGCCCAGGTCACTGATATAGATGTTGTCATGGTGATAGGCTGTGGCATGGTGGGAATGGGCGCAGTCGTCCGTTCTGCCCAGCGAGGTGCTACCGTTGTGGCTGTCGATATTGATGATGACAAATTGGTCTTGGCTCGTCAGATGGGTGCAAGCTATACGATCAACAGCAAGACGGAGGATATCCACGCCCGTCTGCTGGAAATGACATCTGGCTTTGGTCCTGATGTTGTCATCGAAGCCGTGGGCAGTGCTCCTACCTATCAATTGGCTGTCGATGAGGTGGCCTTTACAGGTCGCGTCATCTGTATCGGCTATGCTAAGACTGAGGTATCGTTCCAAACGAAATATTTCGTGCAGAAGGAACTCGACATCCGTGGTTCACGTAATGCGCAGCCCTCAGACTTCCGTGCCGTTATCCATTATCTGGAGCGCGGCACGTGTCCCGTCGACCAACTCATCAGCCGTGTGGTGAAACCCGAAGAGGCATTCGAGGCCATGCAGCAGTGGGATGTTTCCCCTGGCAAGGTGTTCCGTATACTTGTAGACTTTGAAGGCTGAGATTAAGCGAGAGCAGACTCGATATAAAACATCAACATTGAACATTATGATTACCAAGATCCATAGAATGAAGTGGTGGATGTGCGCTGCACTTTTCACTTTTCACCTTTCACTATTTATTTCTCCCGCTGCAGCGCAGCAGGCTGTATCGCCTAACGGCAAGATCTCCATTGATCAGCAAGGCAACGGTCTCGTCATCAGTTATCAGGCCCAGAAAGCTATCGAACTTACCTCTGTGGGATTCGAAAATGCCTCTTCCCCGTCTAAACTAGTCTTCCGTCGTACGTTAAAGGAAAGTTACAACATGCTTGCAGGCAAACGTCTGCAATGCACCAACGAAGCTAATGAATATATTGCTTCACTCGGAGGCGACATGCTGTTGGTAGTCCGTCTTTACAATGATGGTGTGGCCTTCCGCTATGAACTGACAGATCTCAGTGACATCTCCATCCCCCGAGAACTCACCACCTGGCGCATCCCCGAAGGCATGAAGCGCTGGATGCAGAACTGGACAGACTCTTACGAGGAATACTTCCCTCTGACAACCACCTACAAGCAGGCTCCCCGTCGCTCGCACTATGATAAAAATGCTGAGGGCTATGCCTGCCGTTGGGGCTACCCTGCCCTGCTCGAACCCGTCGATGGTGTCTTCGCCCTCATCTCCGAAGCGAATATCGAGCGCCGCCAGAGTGCATCTTGTCTCTACAACGAGGGCGAGCTTTATCGCGTCACCCCAGCAGAGAACGAGGTGAAGATCTCAGGCGAATGGCATAGTCCCTGGCGCACACTCATCTTGGGCACACTGGCCGATGTCGTGGCCTCAACCCTCATCACCGATGTCGCCGAGCCTTGTCAGTTGGCCGATACCGACTGGATCCAGCCAGGCGTGGTATCTTGGATCTACTGGGCCTACAATCATGGTAGCAATGACTATAACATCATCTGCAAGTATGTTGATCTTGCCGTAAAACTAAAACTCCCCTATGTGCTCATAGATGCAGAGTGGGACGAGATGAAAGATGGCAAGACCGTTGAGGACGCCGTGAAATATGCCGTATCGAAGGGTATCAAACCCATGATCTGGTACAATTCCTCCGTAGGTTGGATTGATGGTGCCCCCACCCCCAAGTTCCGCCTGAACAAACTCGATGATCGCGAACGTGAATTTGCCTGGTGCGAGGAGATCGGAGTGGCAGGTGTGAAGATCGACTTCTTCTCAGGCGACAGTCAGATGAACATGGACTACTGCATTGATCTGCTACAAGATGCCGCGCGCCACCACCTGCTGGTCAATTTCCATGGTGCCACTATTCCCCGTGGCTGGCAGCGAACCTACCCCAACCTGCTCTCTACGGAGGGTGTACTTGGAGCTGAGTGGTATAACAACAACGGCACACTCACCCCGCTTGCAGCCCGTCATAATGCCACACTGCCCTTCACCCGCAACGTCATTGGTCCGATGGACTATACGCCTTGCGCCTTCAGTGACTCACAGAATCCCCATATCACCACCAATGCCCATGAGCTGGCACTGACGGTGCTCTTCGAGAGTGGACTACAGCACCTCGCCGACAGTCCTGAGAGTTTTCTCGCCCAGCCCGCAGAAGTACGGCAGTTCCTGGGAGAACTGCCTACCGTTTGGGACGAGACGCGCCTCATCAGTGGCTACCCTGGTGAGAGTGTTGTTCTCGCACGCCGTCATGGAAACACTTGGTATGTAGCAGGTCTCAACGGTCGCGACGAAGCCCAAACTCTTTCTTTCGATCTCAGCTTCATCACTGCCAAACAAGTACAGATATTCTCCGACACAGCGACGAAGCCTTGGGACATCAGAACCCAGACCTCCCTCCCCACGAAGATGGTCTGCCAACCTAGAGGAGGATTCGTCATCGTAGTGAAAAAATAAAGAGATCAGGCTATCGATTGATTACATTGAGTATGAAGAAATATCAAGTACTATTGACATTTATCATGCTGTGTATGCCGATGGCTGCACAGAAAACGGAGAAAGCCACCCGTGATTCGATCCTAGAAATCATCACAGGGGCAGACATTCCTGTCCGAACTTATAAGATTACAAGTTTTGGAGCCCATGGTGACGGACGAAAAGATTGTAAACCTGCCTTTGACAAAGCCATGCAGAAGGCAAGGCAGAAAGGAGGGGCTCACATCGTCGTTCCTGCTGGGATATATATAATCAATGGCCCTATTCATCTTGTGGATAATGTCTGCCTCGATCTCGAGGAGGGAGCTGTATTACGCTTCTCTCCCGAGCCTCGTTACTATCTGCCAGCAGTGAAAACCAGTTGGGAAGGCACATACCTTTACAACTATTCACCACTCATCTATGGCTATGGACTGCGTCATGTATCTATCATTGGCAAGGGCGTCATCGATGGCAACTGTGCAGAGACGTTTGCTACATGGAAATCCAGGCAGAAGGAAGCACAAATGCGCTCCAGGAATCAGAATCACAACGGAGTCAACATCGAAGAAAGACGTTATGGCGAGGGGGATTTCCTACGCCCACACCTCATCCAGCTATACCGTTGTGAGGGAGTTACCATCGAAGGAGTACTTATTACGAATGCGCCTTTCTGGTGTATCCATTTGCTTGAAAGCGAGAACATCATCTGCCGAGCCATTCGTTATGATGCAAAACTGGTAAACAATGACGGCATAGATCCCGAATGCTCACGTAACATCCTGATAGAAGACATCCATTTTAATAATGGGGACGATAATGTGGCCATCAAGAGCGGACGTGACAACGATGGATGGACACATGGACATCCTTCTGAGAATATCATTATCCGCAATTGCCATTTCAAAGGTCTTCATGCTGTTGTCATGGGCTCTGAGATGAGTGCAGGTGTGAAAAACGTGTTTGTTGAGAACTGCGATTTTGCGGGTTACTGTAAGCGTGGCATCTTTATCAAGACCAACCCTGACCGTGGCGGCTTCATCAGAAACATCTTTGTGAACAACTGCGTGTTCGACGAAGTAGAGGATCTTTTCTATGTGACCAGCATGTATGCGGGTGAGGGACTTGAAAACCATCATTTTTCTGACATCGAGAACATACGGGTAGACGGGTTGAAATGCCGTAAGGTCAGACAAGCTGCATTGGTATTGCAAGGTACCAAGCAGAAGCCGGTACGTCAGGTTGAATTTAAGAATGTAGAGGTTGGCGAATGCAAGAATGCCATCAGTTTTGAGAACACAGAGGCTGTGAGCATGAGCAACTGCTTTATTGGAGGCAAGGTGGGGGTACCCACACAAGTCACAGCCAAGGACAACCTTTTTGGAAACGACAAGTAAAGTTATATCTTAACGCCGATACTGGCGAGGAACCAGCGACCCTGCTGGGGGATAAGGTTCGTGTTCATGCCACTACGGTTGTAACGGGTACCTAGGAGGTTGTGAATGTTCAGGCCGAACGTGACAGGTCCCAACGTATATTCGCCTCCCAGATCGATGATGGCACGGGGTGGCATATCCTTATGCATGATGATGTAAGGAAGGAGTGCCGATGCTGCATCTCTGGCGGCCTTGGCTCCATTTTTATCGTTTCTCTCTCCACAATCATAGGCTTTTACATATTCTTTCATATATAAAAGAACATTGTTGAGGTCAGTGTTGTAACTCGTCTGTTTACCCTCGAAAAGAAGGTGTGAGTGGAGCTTCAGACGGGGTGTAACCTGCCATCCTAGCACAAGGTTCGACATAATGGCTGGTGTATTGTTATTGGCATCAATATCTGTTGGTGCATCAATTAATTCAAGCAACTTGCCCAGCTCCAAGCCCATGAGATTCGACTTAAAGGTGTTCGTCCAAGTGAGGTTAAAGTCAGCCGTAAACCTCGACACCCTATAACTGGCCATCAGTTCCACGCCACAGGTCTGGTTCTTACTGGCATTCTTGTAATCCAGAAGATGGGTCATGATGAGATCGCTGGCACGGTTATAGAAGCCGTTGACCTCAAAATTCAAGCCTTTGATCCAGTTATTTCCACCAAAGGTTAGTTGGAAAGAATGGACACGCTCGGGCGAAAGATCGAAACTATTTGAAATTGGGCCAAGTTTCAACATCCACAAGGTACGGTAAATATAAGGTGCATCGACAAACGATTTTGAGTAACTGAGTTTCAGGTTCCACTTGGGTCGCAGCAGGATCAAAGCAATTCGCGGTGACAACTCATTGATATCGTCTCCGCGCAATTTATAGTCGTAACGCAGTCCAGCGTTAAGGATGATCGATCGCCACTGGTGCTTCAGCTGCAGATAAACGTTGGCACTATTCTCGTTGTCCTGCCCTATCATATACGTCTCAGGATCATCTCCAAATATGTTCACAAAGTCATAGCCTATATGATAGCGGATGTCATCAGAACGGAAGTGAGCATACTCTGCTCCGAAACTAATGTTGCCATGATGATCGATGCCCATCTTATAAGCATAGTTGCCCTTCAACTGGACACCGTAGTTCTGTTCCTGCCCGTTCAGGTAATTCGACAAACCACCGTTTTTGGTGAACAAGGAGTCAATCTGTGGGTTTAGGCCGAGCGCTGTGCCCAAAAGAGGAATCGGACTATCGCTGATGACCTGATAACGTGTATAATCCGACTTATCGAAGGTAACGCCATACTGGAGATTCAGGTTTCCTAACTGGTGACTGTAACTCAGATCGGCATGGTGTGAGTAGTTGCTGAAACTCGGTCTCAAACCGTTGAACGTGCGGTATCGCTCTCTGTCGTATCTCTGCGCCAGCGATGTCATGGTATAAGGCGCCACCTTCTGTGAGAAGTGCGTATCGTACATGAACTGGAAACCTTTCCAGTCGACCTGCACGCCGAAGTCGTAGGTGGGATGATCGCCGATACGCCCCAGACGGACGAAATCGTCGCCATATCGTTCGCCGCTGTTACGATAGCCACTACCCCAAACAAGCAGATCGACGTCGAAGTAGCGCTTGCCGAAGACGGCATCGACCTTCACCTGACCATGATTACCTGCTGACACCTTAGCCTGCAGACCATCGACGTCGACACCCTGTTTGGTGATGATATTCACCACTCCTGTCAGTGCCACTCCCCCATAGAGCGACGAAGCCGGGCCACGCAGCACCTCAATCTGCTTCACCTTCTCCAATGAGATACTGAAGTCGGGAGCTGCCGTATTCGTGGCATAGCTGTTCAGGCGGTGACCGTTGAGCATGATGAGAATCTTCTCCTGCGTATTACTATATATGCTACGCATGGCAATGTTGATATCATCGTTGCAGTCGATGAGGTTCATGCCAGGCACATAGGCAGCCAGCACCTCCTGCAGGTTACGTGCACCGCTGGTCTGAATCATCTCTGCCGTGATGAGCGTCGTAGGCACAGGCACCTCCGCCAGGCTCTCTGCCTGATTGGAAGCAGTGATGATGGTTGGGGTCATGCCTGCCTTGATATGGTTCACAATTTCTACGAAGGTCGCTGGGTCTTGTGACAACGGACTGTAATATGGGTTCTGCTCCAACAGCCGTGTCACATACTGTTCGGTATGAGGGATATCATATTCGACTAGATAAGTAAGAGCGATCAGATGGAGTGCACTCTGACGCAAATTCCCTTGAAAGTTACTAAGGTTTTGCAGTAGTACATCCCGCGTTTGCTCAATGCGCCCCACCTTGTAGGCACTCTCTGCCTGAGCATACACTTCGCGCATTCTGGTATCGTCCTGCGCGGAAGCACTCATGTTAGTGAATAGCGAAAAGTAAATAGTGAATAGTGCTGCGCACAGCATCATTCTCCGTGATTTTTGTATCGTTGACTTTCCTCTCATAACTATTCACTTTTCATTATTCACTTTTAACTTTTCACCTTTCACTTTTGGCAAAGTAACAGTAACCTCTGTGTATTCGCCCTGAACTGACACGACGCTGATATCGCCCCCATGATTCTGGATAATCTCACGACTGAGGTATAGACCTACGCCTGCTGCCTCACCTGTAGGCTTGGTGGTGAAGAAGGGATCGAAGATTTTGCTGAGGTTCTTCTCTTCGATACCGATGCCGTTATCATGGATCTTCAGGATATATTTCTCATCGGCGACGATGGCAGTGAGACGGATCATGGGGGCAGCGAGTTTGTCCCCATGATTCTTCTGCGTTTTCTTCACCACGGCATAGACGGCATTGTCCAAAAGATTGATGATGGCCTTGCTGAGCATATCCGGGTTGCCGTACAGAGGCATCGTGTCCTCTGGCAAGTCAAAGGGGGTCTGGATGCCATATTGTTCCTTCTCCTTGGTGTAGCGTTTCGCAATTTGTTTCTCCACCTGTTGCAGCACGGGTAACAGATGGATATTGCCGTAGCCACCTGTGCGATCCTTCAGTACATCCTCCATCGCCTTGAGAATACGAGTGGTGTTCTGGCCAAACTGATGGACCGAAGTCAAGTTTCTGGTCAGCATCCCAAGCACGTCCTGCGTATCCGCATAGTCGTTTTCGTCGATCTGTTCCTTATTATGATCGATATTCTCCTTGAGGTCTACCAACAAGTCACTCGACATTTTGGAGTAGTTGATAATATAGTTCATGGGGTTGAGAATGCGGTCGACAAGTCCCTTGGTCAATTTACCCACCGTAGCCATCTTCTCCTGACGAATCAGCTCGTGCTGGGCGTTGCGGAGATCGGCTGTGCGTTCCTCTACAATACGCTCCAGTTTGATCTTGTCCCTCTCCAACCGCTTCAGGCGATATCGGAACAACAGATAGATCATGCAAGCAAAGATGATGAGATAAAGCACCAACATATACCAGCGCATCAACAGCGGATAAGCAATGCTGAAATCAACGATAGCGATCTCCGACAATTCCCCATTAGCCAATTGTGCCTGTACGGAGAGTGAAAACATACCGTATGGCAGATTCAGGAACTCTACATCCTGCTTGTCGGTCCATGCACTCCAACGCCCCCCAGAAGAAAATATGCTCTTATTGTTCAGACGGTAACGATACAGCGTCTGGCCTGTCAACGGTGCGTAATCGAGCGCATAGAAGAAATGCAAATGTCCTTCGTCGCTATCTAATTGATATAATTTATTGGGCATATCCCCATATCCGCCCCAAAGCACACTGTCGTTACCCATCACAATGGAGCAGAAACGCAAACGACGACTCTCTGAGAGCCTTACAAGGTCTTTCTGTCCCATATCGATGACGGCAAGTTTTTCGTCACCCCCGATCCACAAGTGGTCGCCTTGAAGGTAATGGGTTCTGATCTTCATGTCACTGAGGGGCTTTAGAAATGAAGAGTGAAGCTTGAAGAGTGAAGAATCAGCTACGGTGGGAACAGAACCTATGGTTTCGCCATTTACATTCTGGAACCAGAGATTACCTTGTTCGTCCTTCCCCATCTTCGTCACCAGTGGCAACTCGTTTATCTTCCTCTCTCGTTCCATTGTCCGTCGTCCATCATCCATCACATAAAGTTGGACACCATCAGGCTCACCAGCATAGACCTTGTCACCATCAATCAGCATCGACGTGGTGGCATAAGAAGTCAGTCTGCTGACCCTGCCATCTGCCGTGATTCTGTAGATGCCACTGGAAGTGGCTACCAAAAGCGCATCGCGACTCTCGCAAAGTGCCCAGCAGATATTGCTAACGTCGGCCACGCGTTTATACTGCCATGAGTCGACCACATGAAGTCCATTGGTATCACCGACATAAATCTTTCCGTTAAAGGCAGCGATGGCCAGCACCTTGCCAGTCAATCCGTCCTTTGGCAGGAAGTAACTATAGATAGACGGCAATTCAATGGCAAAGATGCCGTTTGCTGTAGCACCCCATAGCACCCCATGACCATCATAGGCAACGTATGCCACCTGGTTAGAGCAGAGGCCATTGGCTTCTGTGATGGTATAAAGTTCACGCCCTATGCTGTCTGCTATGATCAGACCGCCATTTCTTTTCACCTTCACTTGAAGGCCACCGTCCAGTTTTTCAGTCTGGGTGATATCTTTTAAGATGACATCTTCTTCAGACGCTCGCAGAGCCTCCAATGATACGACATCTGACTCCACGCCTGAACGGAACTTAACATTGGTATGCTTCAACAACGAAACGGTGGTATCACGAACTTCGTAGATATTATTGTCGCCAGCAACAAACTGCAGCGATGCCCCCTCTTCAAAGACTTCCATAACCTCACCGGCAAACTGGCCTTTCTGGCCAACCTGCTGCAAGTACAGTTCACCGTTAGCACGCTTTTGCAGACGGGCCAGATAATCCAATCCACCCACCCAAAACGTATTCTTACTGTCGCGATAGACCACTGTGGCACGTCTGAGTTCAGGTGCATGGATGATGCGCCACTGGGCACGGTCGTAATAGAGCAGTCCATCAAAGTTACCCACGAACACCGTACCGTCCTCTCCAATCTCAACGTCGAAGTTGATGTTGTGACCTCCATACTCTGCCGGCGTATAGTTCCGGATCAAGGGAAGACACTGCGCAAAAGAGGTGAAAAGTGAAAGGTGAAAAGTGAAAAGTATTAAGAATGCAGCCTGAAGCAACATCCTACCTATTCTTCGTATGATATTCGTTCTACAACTCATTCCACATTCCTCATTCCACATTTCTCATTCCACATTCCTCATTCCATTTCTCTATACGGTATCCCTTTTCCTACGTAATAGTCCCACTCCTCCTGAGTGAAGTTGCGTTTGACGTTCTGACGGAGCCGCTGGGCAATCTTCGGCAGGGAGATAAGGTATTGGGTGACGACACCATTGTACTCGCCCGTCAAGATATAGTCCTTGTCGTTGCTAAAGGTAAAATCGGTCAGCCAATTGTCTGATTGATACAACGTAACTGCCTTGAAATAGGTGTTACCATCAATGGGCCAAAACAACAGTTTTCCGTCATAGCTGGAAGAGTAGAGACGTTGCCCGTTAAACTCCAATCTAGTTACGCGTGATAGATGCTCTACAAGCTTGTAAGTCTTGCCCCTTCCATCGACCAGCCAGATCGTACCGTCGGCCATACCATAAGCTGCTAGATGTTCTTTCTTGCTACTGGCATAGGCTGTAACCTTGCCGCTCGCAGGAACCTTCTCGGTGGTCATGTTATCCAGACTGTTCACGAGGTGCATATTTCCACGATTGTCAAAGAGCAGTGGCTTGTCGTCACGTCGGCCAATACTTGTGGCACGAAAGTTGAGACGGCGCGATGCTATCACCTTATCAGTAGCGACATCAAAGAGAGCAACGCTCTCCTCGCCTACGATCAGCAGCCTTTTGCCATCGTTCAGGGCTTGAAGGCCAAAGGGCTTGCTGACTGTTTCCAAATTGACGACATGCGTCTGTCGGCCATCGGTAATCACCAGGTGACCAGTACAACTGAGGGCATAGACTTTCCCTATAGGAGCAACGAAGACATCGCAGAACCAATATCGCTTATCGTTCAGGAGCGATGTTGTCTGAAGCTTTCCTCCCTTCAATTGGTGGAAGAACAGCTCGCCAAAGGTACTTACCGAGAACAAACGGCCATCATGAGGTGACAGGTAAAGACGCGTGATGTTGCCATTGTGACTATTCCGACTGAGGCGAGCGCCTGCAGATTGCGTCAGGGCCTGAAACACGGTGGGCGAATAGAGGTTGCCGCCGTAATCGCGGGTATAGAGGTAGGAAGCATACGCCAGCATATTGCCCAACTCTGTGTTGCCAGTCTGGTAGATCGAGTATGATAGAGAACCGAGCGTCCTGCCTAATGAGATATAGTTCAGCGTATCAGTCACCATCCTGGCGTGCTCAGCATTGAGTCGCTGGCGTTCCGCCATCTGATATGACGCCAACGCTTCGGCTGCTGAAGTTTCTGCCTCAGCCTGAGCCTTCAGTGCTTTTTGGCGTTCTGCCTCTGATCGGATGGTGGCAGCCTTTGCTATAGCCGACTGTCGGATAGCTTCCTGGCTGCGCTCCTCAGAAAGTGCCTGCTGACCGTGGGCGATAATCTCCATCTGTTCGCTCACACTACGGTCTAGTTCTGAGTTTATTCCTTGTCGCTTGAGTGCGGTGACTTGCGCCTCCAACTCATGGATGCGGTCGTTGTCGCCATGACGTGTACTTATCAGCCACGCGCCCAATGCCAGCAACAGCCCTACCAAACATCCTATGATCAACCTCTCACTCTTCACTTCCTTTTCAGAACTAACATAGTGATATCATCATTCTGTTCCGTATCGCCAACAAAGGCGTTGATGCCAGTCTTGATACCTTCGATGATTTTCTGGCTACTATTGCCTATTTGTCCACCAAGGACAAGGTCCAAACGCTTACTACCAAACATAGACCTTCCCCTTATAGCCTCAGTCACGCCATCAGTAAACATCACAAGCGTGTCACCATGTTCCAACTGCAGGGTACTCTCTTTATAATCCGAACCTTCTTTCAAACCTAAGACCATGTTCTCAGGAAGGGGCAGTTCTTCGGTTGTGCCGTCAACCCGCAATACATGAGGCGGGATATGCCCTGCGTTGCAATAGGTGACGAGACCTGTCTTGGTATTGTAGACCGCATAGAAAACCGTGACGAACATGTAGTCAAACGAGTAGGAAGCCAACATGTGGTTCGACTCTGCCATACACACTCCCGGACTATCATATTGTATGCCCTTCGTACGGATAACGGTGCGGCTGACAGCCATATACAGGGCAGCGGGAATGCCCTTGCCACAGACATCGGCTATCACCAAGGCAATGCGGTCATCATCGATGCGGAAAAAGTCGTAGAAGTCGCCGCCGACATCCTTCGCTGCCTCCATCGATGCACAAATGTCTAGCTTGTCACTGTCTTCTGGGAATGGCGGGAATACACGCGGCAGGATAAACTGCTGAATCTGGTTGGCAGCGGCCAGGTCTTTCTCCAGCCCCTCCAGCTTCTTGTGCTCCTTCTGCGACTCATGTACGAAGTCAATCTGACGGATGGCCTTCTCGATGGTGCGGGCAAGGTCGTCCATATCGATGGGCTTGGTTGCGAAGTCGAAGGCACCGTCGTTCATAGCCAGGCGGATATTCTCCAAGTCACCGTAGGCACTCACCATGATGACGCGCTGAGCCGGGTTTTGCATCTCATTCACCTTGGACAGCATGGTCAGGCCATCCATCTCAGGCATATTGATATCGCAGAGGATAATGTCGATGTCGGGATGGTCATTCAGCACAGCGAGTCCCTCCACACCAGTGCTTGCGAAGAAGAACTCATATTCGCCACTGCGGATCTTCCTTCTGAAATATTGCTTCATCAGGAATTCGATCTCTTCCTCGTCGTCAACGCTCAATATCTTTCTTACAGTCATCGTTCTTTCATCAACAGAAGATTATTGATTGGTACTTCCAAGCCGTTTCAGTCTTTCTTCGCCCTGCTTGGTAAGCCACTTCATGTGACCTTCCTCAATCTCCTTGAGTTTCTCGTTGTATATCTTATCGCGCTGCTCGTACCAGGTTTTTGTCTGTTTTTCGCGGGCTTCCTTGACTTTCTTGATGTCTTCGTCGCTCTCACCCTCAGTGAGCTTGGCAAGCTTTGCGTCGTATTCGGCAGAGACGGCTTCCATCTGAGCCTTATTCTCCTCATAGAACGTTTTCGCACCGTTCTTCAGCACGTCATAGCGGTCATCATCTACCTCAGGCATAGTCACATTAATATAATGTACATCATGCATATCAGGATTGTTCTCATCGGTAGAGATATCCACCTGCATCGTCTTCATCTCCTGCTTGAACTCAGGGTGATCCATAAAAATGGCTTGAGCCAGTGCGGGAATATCACCGTCGTAGTTAGGATACACCTGGAAGCTGAATTCATCTTCCTGTCCTATCTGTGAACACGCTTCAAGTTTCTGAGGTTCACCCTCAATCATGGCCTCTATCGACAACAGCGATACGGGCTCTGCCTTCACGCACAAATTCATCAGGCGATAGGCAAACTGAGCATTCAGCGTGCTCAGCGCATCGCCCAGCATATCAAACTCCTTTATGATTTCTCTTTTCATATCTTTTCTCTTCTCACTTTTCACTATTCACTTTTTCACTTCTCACTCCTTCGGCGCGTCCTCAGTCTTCAGCTTCGTGCTCAGCTTGCCGCTGCCACTGGCGCCGCCCATGGCCATACCGTCGCTGATATTTTTCGACTTGAAGGCACTCTTGGCCTCGACGCTGTCGCCAACCACCTTTGGTGCCTTGAGCTCGTCCTTCACCTCGGTCTTACCGTTGATCGTGGTTTCACCATAGACCTGCGTCTTGCTGCCACCCACAGCAGCATTGCCACCGTCGAGCTGAACCGCAGCCTTGCCCTCGCCTTGCTGCATCTCCAGCGTCTTGTCGGCAAAAGCACCGATCTCTTCCGAAACCGTCTGAACCTTCTTGCTCTTCACATCCTTCGACTTGGCACCCACGTACATCTTCTCGCTTACGAGGGTCATTGTGCTGCCAGCAGCAAGCTTGGAATCAGTAAGTTTCTCCTTGTCAACATCCATTGACTTCACATTCACAGCCTTGGCATTGAGGTTGATGCTACCCGTAGCCTTGCCCTCAGTATCGGCTGCAATGACAGTTGTCTTCTCCGTGCGGATACCCAGTTTACCATCCTTCGTCAGAGCCTTCGTAGAAAGCTTGCCGTCCTTCGCCTCATAATCGAAGCTCTCGACGGTGACAGTCTTCGAGCGGATGATCACATCGCCCTCACCCTGGTATTCACCCTTGATGAGTTTGCCCTTCTCGTCGCGCTCGATGCCCTTCGGGTTGGCAGTCGATACCTCGACGGTCTTGGCGCTCATGGTGATCTTACCCTCCTTGGTGAGTTCCTTCTCCCAGAGCTGATTCTTGTCGTTCATCTTATAGTCGATGGCCTCGAGGTTGATATCCTTCGACTGAATCTTCACCTTACCTTCCATAGGCCATTCCTTGCCCTGATCCTTCGGATTCACCGTATCGAGGGTGATATTCTGCGCACTGACGGAGAAGTAGCCGTCCTTGGCGAGGGCACCCAGATCATCGTGCATGTTCAATCCCATACGCGGAGTCCTGACGCTGATACCGGCACCAGGATTCGTATGCAGGTTGCCGTCGCCATCAGCTGTGGCAACACTAATAGATTCTGCCACTACCGACATCGAGGCACCTGTGCTCTTCTTCTTGAAGTCGTCACCGGTCTTGATGGCACCATTCTCCTTCTCCAGCGCCTTCTTGCGGCGGTTCACCTCTGCCAGCTCCGACACAAGGTCGATGAAGGTTTGGGTGGAGCGATAGACCGACGGAAGCAAGGCTTCTATCTGCTCATGAATCTCGCTGATGTTAGTGAGGTTGGTAAAGGTACTGTGATCTTTCGGGGCATTCAGCTTTTCCTCTTTCTCAGCCAGTTTGATCATATCCTGTAGGAATTTGTCCACTGCCTTCTTCTGGTTCTCCACACTCTTCTTCAGCTCCTTACTCTGAGTATCGAGTCCCTTGATGACATCCTCAATCTGCTTCTTGCGCCGCTCGGCTGTGACGGCTGCCTCAATGTTGAATCGCTGGTCGGCATGCAGGCTAATACCGCCACGGCCTGCGTGGATAGGAATCTGTGAGAACTCTTCCTTGGCATCGCTGCTGTGGAGCACGATGTCGCAGGCTTGTGATACAATCTCCGACGAGTCGCACACCACGTTCTCACGCCCGTCGATACCCGGGTTCACAGCCTTCTGATGGATGATGGGCGCTCGGCTCACGATACGACCCGTCTCTCCGACGCCCTCTAAGGACACATCGCTGCCCTTGATGACTACAGTACCCACATAGCCACCATTCAGGGCACCGCTCTTGTCCACGTTGCCTATCACAATCTCCGGGGCAGAGATCACGATACGCTCATCATCGTGATAATAGGCACCACGATCCAGACGATTAAAGATATCCGTCTTGATCTGCTGCACCTCAGCCTTCTGCTGGTGCATCTCCTCTACGCCCTTATCTACGCATTGCTGGAATTTCTCCAGCATTTTCTTCCATTCTTCAAATATATATGCCATAATCCTATCACATTTTAAATATTTAATAATACGCCCTTGACCTTTTTGAGGAAGGTCGTAACTTCATTAACGGCATTTGGATCTTTCACTTCCAAATCATACGAATAGAATGTCGTTATTTTTTGCATGGTGGCTTTATCATCCACATAATAGGTACCATCCCCTGTTCCAACAAGTATTTGACCCTTATTACCCTCACTCCATGAACACATTTCATCATAAGCCTTCTTGAGGTTCATGACTGAAACACCTTCCTTAATTGGCTTTAAGAGCGAATCTTTGAGAGCAGATTTCAAAGTGATGGCGCCCTTAAGTTTTTCTGACGTCGCATTGAGACTGTTGACAAAAGGTGCCCAAACATCATCATCCAGAATATTATTATATTCAGGCTCCTTAATTTCCTGTTTATTAGCATCCTTTTTACGGTGAAAATCAAGATCCAGTTCTTTAAGCAAATTCAGGCAGATCATTCTCCTACATGCTTTTATTTGGGGGGAGTCCGAGTTCATTCCCATTGTTTCTGCTAAGTTCTTATAATTATACTTATCAAGAAAACCGACATTATACATTGGGAAATCTTTACATTTTTCCCTACTAACGGCATTTTTCAGATACTTCTTGGAGTCCTTAGGCACCGAAGTCCATCGGAACGGTCCAATTGCACTTACAATATCATTTTCGGTCATCTCAAATTTCAGAACTTTTACAATAGCTTTCCTTAAATCATTGGCAGCTTTAACGACAGTGGCTTTTCCTGTTTTCCTCCCATTTAAGATAAATTCAGGATCTGAAGTAGCATGGCGTGTAAAACATTCATATTTAATCCCTGTATCACTTACATTCTTAGGATCAAAGTCCAGATCTGCCTCTGTTATTTTACCATCACTGGCCGCCCAGAATTTATCTTTCAAATCATTGTAACTCTTACAGGATGGTTTTGTAATATCGTTCCGATATTCATTAAGCCACTTAACCGCTCCTTCAAATAAATGTTTCTTATTTACACAATCATTATAGAGTATCACCCATTTATCAGCCATAGCTGGAACTAATTTGTCGGTCTTCTTTAAGAGTTCCACAACACCGTCGGTCGCGTTACCAGCGCTGTCCTTCAGCTCTGGTTCCTTATCATCAAACATTCTCTTCCTAATCTTCATGCTGTATGCATCTGTGGGATACTCACACGTAGTCTTGCCAGCCTCCAGTTTCAGGAAGCGGTTTGATCTCACAGTCAGTGCGCCCTCCACCGGACGCATCACAACCTCAACGACGGATCTGACAATGGATAAGTCGAGCAGTTTGGCCTTTTCAGCCACCTTGCTGGCAATGGCGGAGGAAACGGTCAATCCTAATGAGGCAGCAGAGTAGTTGCCGAACTTCTTGTCGCTGAACAGTTTCCAGCCAATGTTAGTACCCGACTCAAGTTTCAAGTTATTTCCCGCCTCAATAGTGACGTTCTTACCCTTGATCTTCACATCGCCATTGGGGGCAGAAATCGTAATGCCTGTAAAAGCATCCATCTTTACATCACCCCAAGGTGAGCTAATCGTGACGTTACGCTTATCTGTTGAGCCGGAAATCTTATAGATGCCGTAATAATCGCTCATCGTGAAGCCACCCTCAAAGTATTTGTTCTTGCTCCAGACTTTATCATCTTTGAGAAGAGCACCAAGACCCGGTATCCTATTCACAGGAACAAGATTGAATAAGGTTCCCATAGCTGGCGAGAAGGCCGAAGCTACAAAATTAGCCATTCCACCACCTAACCCGTCGGTCAAACGCATGTGATGACCTCCCGGTGTGTCGAAGTCCACATTGATGGTTAGATCATCAGGCACTTCCTTCTGTGTCGCGCCTATCACATACGGGCGCTCAATATTGCCATCGATGAATCCCACCAACACCTCGTCATTCTTATTATGTTTACCTGTCGATGTCTTTCCATCGCCTTTAGCTGCGAATGGCACCCAGGGCGTTGCGTCTTTCACATCCGCATTGTCCTGCCAAGGGAACACCACTCTCACTCGGTTTTTAAACGTGGGATCCGAGGCGTCTTTGATCTTAGCCATTTGCGGGCCTGAATACCTGACGTGGCCTGAAGCAATCACAGCAGGATAGAAGTCATAATACGTCTTATTGTCTTTCTTATATTGATATGCCCCGCTGCCCTGTACCCTGAACGTCAGATGATTGTCTTTGTACGCTGCAGAGATATCCACCACGATAAAACGTTCGCCATACACCTGGATAATATTACCCAGCTTAAGCCCAGGCCAAGCAGTGTCGTAGTCGATAAAGACCATGTTCCTGCCAGCTTTCTGTTCAAGGCCGAATGTCTTTTCATATCGTTTTGCGTCGTAGATATCATCTTTGTTGGCATAGGCAGAAGTGATTTCAGTAAACTCGTTGAAACCATCCTTGCTCTCCGTTTCATTATCATATAAGGTGAATGTATATTTGCCATACTGTTCGTCGGTGCCTTTCCCAGGGAAGTACTTTTCGTTCTGAGCATTATTAATCACTCTGGTATGATTCGTCGCCAAAAGCATACTCGCGCCATCGTCAGTCAGCCTGCCGAGGGTCCATGATGTGACATTCTGGTCTGTATTGAAGAAAGAGGCAACCGTTCTCATAGCGTACTTGTCGCCTTGACCGTTAAACTTACCCAGCTCAGCGCGCACTAAACGAGGCGACTTCGGCACTGGCGTATCATAAACGGTCTTGTCGTAAGCCGCTTCCACCTCAAACTTACCATCTTTCACTTTCGACAAAAGACTTTCGCTCGTATCCTTATTTGAATAAGTGATTTTATAGAATTTATCGACGGTCTTGACGGCATCCTGAGCATCGTTATATCCTATCTGCAACTTACCGTCCTCATAGTACATGAATTCGCCCCAGCGATTGGTGGTGCGAACCAGCAGGTCGTAGAAACTCTCGTTATACTGTACCAGATAAGGGAAAATGTGTTCTACTATCTTAGGTTCTTTCTTAGTGTCTTTCGCACCGTCTTTCTTGTCGTCTTTCTTTTCATCTTTCTTGTCGTCTTTCTTACTGACGTTCAAACTCTCGAACTTTAACCTCTTCATGAAAGTTGTATTGCACCCCAGATTCTTAGAGCTGTCGTATGGCAAGGCGTATTTAGCCACTTCTTTTTCCAGGATGTCGCTTCCAAGTTTCTTCCCTACAAAGGAGCGGCTGGTCTGCTTCAGTGTCAGCATCTTGTCGAGACTAAAGATACGTAACCTCACGTTCATGCTGTCTTGCAAATATTCAGGAATCACCTCATGCACATAGAAATCATTAAAGATTTCCTGGGCGACGTCATTTCCATTAGCACTCATCAAACTGAGCGTGACCTTTCTGAACTTGAAAATGGTTTCAATTTTGGATCTGTCGATAGGCACCCAATCATTCTTCGTGCTTTTGGCTATTGCTAAATCAGCTATAACTTCAACCGGCTGATACATCTGTTTTTTCATACTGAAGTTGTCGAGCGAGTAAGAATACCCGAACAACTCTGCTGCTTCTTTTTCCGTTGAAAGCGATATGGTCTCCTTCTTGCCTCCTGCTTCAGCGCATAAGTCATGCAATTTTAATTGTAGTTTTGCCATATGTGTTACCATTATTTAATTATTCATCTGTCTGTCCCAATTTCATTTGATAAACCACTACGTCGTTATTAGCAGAATATAATTCGAGCTGTTTCTGCCTGATATTCTCAAACTTTTCCAGCCACTCTGCATCGGCAGCCTCGGCATGGTCCGTCTGCCTGTTCTTGCGTTCGTCTTCAACGAAACTGATGAAGTTGCTGATGCCTGTAATCTGGAGTGTGTCGTAGATCTCTTTGGGGCAATTCACGAACACGATCTTTGGCTTGTGGCCTATTTCCTGCTGAGCGAAATAGATGGTACGGATACCACTACTGGATAGAAACACCAGATCGGTGGTATCGAATACAATCTCCCTGATATCCTGACCCTGATAAGTGATCAGCATATTCTTCAGGGCATCGGAATTGGTTACCGTCAGTTCAAAACCCAAGGTGACATATAGAGTCGTCCCCTCCAGTTTTAATTCAATTTTTTTATCGTCCATGTTTGTAGCAATATTGTTATGTCTGGATATAAGCGTTATCGGCACGAAGAAGTCCTTATGCCACTTTGAGGGGCAAAGTTAAGAAAAAGATTTAAAACCACCAAATTTTTTCAGAATTAAATTGATGACTTTCATTATTATTTGGATTCGAAAGCAATGATATCACTCGAAAAGTAATGAATAATATTTGTCCCATGGGGTGGGACTATTTGTCCCAAGGGGTGGGACAAAGTGTCCCAGGGGCTGGGACAAACAGCCAAAGGAAAAAATAAATAATCATTTATTTTGTACTTCGCTCGAATTTCACTACCTTTGCACACAAAACCTATATCATTCAACTATTTATGAAGAGAACTATCTTATTACAACTGTTTGTTGGCTGGGTAACAATGGCTTTTGCCCAGGGCTCGACCGTCTGCAATGAGGACGGAACGGTGACTTTCAAGTACAAGAACGATCAGGCGAAGGAGGTGCTGGTAGACGTGCAGTTTGCTGGGCGCAACGCCATGACAAAGGATGCACAGGGCATCTGGACGGCCACCGTCGGACCTGCCGCACCAGACATGTACCCCTACTGCTTTATCGTCGACGGGGTGAGCGTGATGGATCCAGAGAACCCGCAGTACTTCCCCAACGAAGGCTTTAAGAACTCGCTGTTGGAGATTCCTGCCAAGACGGGCAGTCTGACTCACGACATCAAGGACGTGCCCCACGGCTCGATGGAGTATATCCACTATTATTCGAAGAGCCTCGGCGCCACGAATCAGGCGGTGGTCTACCTGCCACCTAAGTACAAGGAGAACCCTGAGAAGAAATACCCCGTGTTCTATCTCATCAGCGGTACGACAGACACAGAGGAGGTGTATTATAAGGTGGGACGCATGAACTATATCCTCGACAACCTTCTGGCAGAAGGTAAGGCCGAGGAGATGATCGTGGTGTTGCCTTACGGTAACCCTTACAAACTGCTGCCCGCCCCACCCACTATGGGCGTGGGAGGTATGCCGCAGACTATGTTTGGCAACGATGTGTTCAGTAACGATCTGACTAACGACCTGATGCCCTATGTGGAGAACCATTATCGCACCATCAATGATGCCAACCATCGTGCCATCGGTGGTTTCTCGCGTGGTGGTAACCAGGCGCTCTCAAATGGTCTGCGTAACCTCGACAAGTTCTCTTACCTGTGCAGCTACAGCTCGTTTACCTCGACAGACATTCCTGGTGTCTACGACAACGCACAAGACACCAACAGCAAGATCAACTTGTTCTGGCTCGGAGTAGGTACTGACGATTTCCTCTATGGCAACGCCCGCGACTATATGGAGTTCCTCGACAAACACGGCATCATCAGCGTGAAGGAATACACCAACGACAAGTTCGGTCACACATGGATGAACGCGAAGTATTTCTTGAGCAAGACGCTGCCCTTGCTCTTCAACCCGAAGGCATCGGCAGAGGCTATGAAGAACGCCCAGCCCACGAAACCTGCCACTGGTAAGGAGCAGCAGTTTACACCTGGCGTAATGGCCCGTCTCTTCCCCAAACCCATTATCTCGCCTGAATACAAATACGACAGCGTCATCTTCCGCATGAAGGCACCAGAGGCCAAAGAAGTGCTGCTAGCTGCAGAGATACTGCCCAAGCCAAAGGCTATGGAGCGTGACAGTGACGGTATCTGGAGTACAGAGGTCGACGAGCATATTTACGAAGCATTCACCTATTACTATATAATCGACGGTACACCTGTGGCTGACCCTCAGAACATGTACCTTGCGCCCTCGAAGGGCTTCAAACCCAGCATCTGCAGTAACCCCGCTGCCACTTTCAGCTATATGAACATGGCCGATATAGAGCACGGCGTGGTAAGTTACGACCTGAATACTCATAAGGCTTGCTATCGCCCAGCAGGAGGTGAGCCCAAGTTCATGATTCAACTGATTACAGGAAAAGATGACACCATAGAGAGCTGGTTCAAAATTGGCGGTGCCGACGTGATGGCCGATAAGTTCATCGCAGCCAAGAAACTCCCGCCATTCTGCATCGGAGTGAATGATGAAGGAGTGAAAAGTGGAAAGTGCTGCGAAGGCAAATGCGAGAAGAAGGTCTACACGCTCAAGGCCGATGACTTTGCAAACTGGCCTGAAAGAAGACACGCATTGGAGTCGCTGCTCGATTCGCTGATGCTGCAGCGTGCTGTGAAAGGCGAGATCAGTTTGAATCTGCCCCTCTTCCAGACGAAATACACAGCCGATCCTTCACCATTGGTAGTAGGTGACAGACTCTTCCTTTTTACCTCACACGACGCTTCGCCCGAGGACATTCCCGACATCAACGAGAAGAGTTCTGCAGGATTCTTCATGTACGACTGGCTCCTGTGGAGCACCACCGATATGGTGAACTGGACTGAACACGGAGCCGTGGCCTCGTTGAAGGATATTCCCTGGCGCAGTCGTGAGAATGGAGCCTGGGCCATCCAGACCGTAGAGCGCAATGGCAAGTACTATCTCTACGCCCCCCTGCACGGACACGGCATCGCCGTACTTGAAGCCGACTCTCCCTACGGCCCTTTTAAGGACCCCCTGGGCAAGCCGCTGGTATGGGACCAGAGCAACTGGTACGACATCGACCCTTCGGTATATACCGACGACGACGGACAGGCTTACCTCTATTGGGGCAATCCCCACACCTTCTACGCCAAGCTGAACGATGACATGATCTCGCTGAAAGGTGAGGTGACCAAACTCCCACATATCAAACATTATCAGGAGGGACCTTGGTTCTATAAGCGCAATGGGCATTACTATTGTGCTTTTGCCTCTACCTGCTGTCCTGAGGCTTTGGGCTACGCCATGAGCAACTCGCCCACAGGTCCCTGGGAGTGGAAGAACTACATCATGCGCCCCACCCTACGCGACCGTGGCAATCATCCTGGCATCTGCGACTTCAAGGGACACTCATACATCTTCGGACAGAGCTACGACCTGATGCACCTCGACACGTTCGTACACCACGAGCGTCGCAGCGTTTCTGCCTCAGAGATCATCTACAATGAGGACGGCACCATCCAGGAGGTACCCTATTGGCTCGACCAGGAGCCTATGAAACAGCTTTGCTGGCTGAATCCCTTTGAGCGTGTGGAGGCTGAGACCATGGCTTGGGGCTACGGACTGAAGAGTGCGAAGATGGGCATTGAGAATACGGGTGTTGTTGCCGACATGCCCACTTCTACAGGTAAGAAGAACATGTATATCTTCGACATCAACGATGGCGAGTTCATCAAACTCCGTGGGGTGGATTTTGCTCAAGGTGCCAGAAAGTTCAACATCACAGCTGCCTCTACTGGAGGTTGTAAGGTCACCCTGCGTCTCGACAATCAGAATGGTCCCGTTATCGGAGAGGCCACAATCAGTAAGACGGGTAACGTGGAGAAGTATAAGTCTTTCAATGCAAAGGTGAATGCTGCTCAAGGCGTACACGATCTGTACCTCTGCTTCAGCCATACCGATGGCGAGACCCGCCTCGATTGGTGGAAGTTTGAGAAGTGAAAAGTGAGAAGTGAAAAGTGAAAAGTAAAAAATAAGATTCTATGAAGTATTCCAGTTTGAAAGTTATGGCTATGATGTGCTTCACGGCATGTCTGGCAGGATGCAACTCGGCTGCGCCCGATATCGAGCAGCAGGTGAATGAACTCTATCAGAAGATGCCTCAGGAGGAGCGCATCGCCCAACTGAAGAGTATGTATATGGACGAGCTCTTCAATGAGCAGGGGCAGCTCGATACAGCGAAGTGCCGCGAACTGATTCCTTACGGCATTGGGCACTTCTCACAGTTCTGCATGCAGCAGCCCAGAGATCCCAATGAACTGCGCGATCGTGCCATTGCCATCCAGGACTGGCTGATGCACAACACGCCCAATGGCATCCCAGCCTTGCTGCACGAGGAGGTGCTCTCTGGTGTCAATACCCTTGGCTCCACCATTTATCCCCAGCAGATTGGTCAGGCAGGATCATTCAATCCTGAACTGGCAGAGTTGAAGACCATCCAGACAAGTACCACCTTGCGTAAGATTGGAGGTATCTTCGCACTCTCGCCTATGGTCGATGTGTGCCGTACACCGAGTTTCAACCGTCTCGAAGAGTCTTATGGCGAAGACGGATACCTCTCTGCCGTGATGGGTACAGCCTTCGTAAAAGGTTTACAGCAGAATAATCTGAAGAAAGGTGTGGGTGCCTGTTCGAAGCATTATTTAGGTTACGGTGGCGGTGGTGATGCCGACGAGAAGGTGCTGATGGAGGAAATCCTGCTGCCCCACGAGACGATGATTCGTCTCACAGGTAGTGTGGCCGTGATGCCAGGCTATCATGCCATGAAGACTTCACCCAGCCCGTCAGAAGGCGACGAGAATGTCAACTGCGTGGCTAACAGCTGGATCCTGACTGATATCCTGCGTAACTATGTCGGATTCGATGGTATGGTAGTCAGCGACTATACAGCCATCGACCAGATACCAGGTTTGGGAACTACCGTAGAGAAGGCAGCTGCCGCTATCAATGCTGGCAACGACGTGGACTTCCCCTTCGGTGCCAACTACCAGTATCTGCAGGAGGCCATCGACAAAGGGCTGGTCAAGCCCGAGATGCTGGAGCGCGCCGTCAAGAACGTGCTACGTATCAAGTTCCGCATGGGACTCTTCGACAAGGATGCGTATCTCTACTCTAAGGAGAATATCACCCTCGACACCCCTGAGGAGCGACAGACGGCTTACGACATTGCCACCCAGACGGTGGTACTGCTCGAGAACAACGGCATCCTGCCTCTGAAGGATATCAAGAACGTATTGCTGACTGGTCCTAACGCCAACTCTATCTGGGCCATGTGCGGCGACTATACCTATCCCGCCATGTCGTACTTCTGGAAGAAGGTCGAGGATGTGGCCGATCGTGATAATCCCCACATCGTAAAACTGCTCGAAGGTATGCAGAACCGCAAGCCTGAGGGCATCAATGTGATGTACTCACGTGGTTGCGACTGGACAGAAACTATCGAGACCAAATATGCTGAGGGCGGTGACGAGCGCGCCTGGGAATATGAGCTTCTGCACCGCAAGGTAGATGCTGGTGAGAAAGCTGATAAGGCCGAAGCCCTGAAGATGGCAAAGGATGCCGATGTGATTATTGCTGCCGTTGGTGAGAACGTGATGCTCTGCGGCGAGAATCGCGACCGCGAGGGACTCCGTCTGCCAGGAAAACAGGAGCAGTATGTCGAGGAGTTGCTGAAGACAGGCAAGCCCGTCGTACTCGTCATGTTCGGAGGACGCGCCCAGGTCATCTCTGGCATTGCCGAGAAATGTGCTGCCGTGATTCAGGCATGGTACCCTGGCGAGGAAGGTGGTAATGCAGTAGCCGATATCCTCTATGGTAAGGTTTCCCCATCAGCCAAACTCTCCGTCAGCTATCCGAATACGGAAATCAACGAGCCTATCTGTTACAACTACAGCACCGAGAAAGATGCACGCGTGGCATGGCCCTTCGGCTACGGACTAAGCTACACCACGTTTGAGTATCAGAACCTGCAGGTGAACAGCGAGGCACAGACTTCCGACGACTTTGTAGAGCTCACCTTCCAGGTGAAGAACACAGGTAGCGTGAAAGCCGACGAGGTAGCACAGATCTATCTATCACCCACAACCGAGAGTCAGAACATCCGTCCGATTCAGCTGCAAGGCTTTGCTCGCATATCTCTGGAACCTGGACAGGAGAAGACTGTCACCACCCGTCTCTATGTAGAGCAGTTTGGTTTCTACAGCCATAAGGGAGATGTACGCGAATGGAACATTGAGCCTGGCACCTTCATCGTAAAGGTGGGTGCTTCTTCTGCCGACATCAAGCTACAGCAACAGGTAGAGCTCAAGGGCAAGGCGGTTACAAAGCCTCTACGCGACCATTATTTCTCAGAAAGTATCGTATCACAATAAAACCAAAATGAAAAAGACGCTATTATCAACGATCATGTTGTGCGTGGCTTCTATAGCCATCGCACAGCCTGCTGGCGGGTTTGGAGGTATCCAAGTGCCGCAAGTGAAACTCGAGACATCACAAGAGTTCAAGGATGTGAACTATGCTGGCGACAACCAGGCTTATCACACCTGTGACATCTATCTGCCCAAGCAGGAGAAAGCCTCCTACCCCGTGGTGATTCACATCTACGGCAGTGCTTGGTTCAACAACAACGGCAAAGGAATGGCCGACCTCGGCACCATCGTCAATTCACTTCTCAAGGCAGGCTACGCTGTGGTTTGTCCTAACCACCGTTCGAGCATGGATGCCAAATGGCCTGCTCAGATTCACGACATCCGTGCCGTCATCCGTTTCGTCCGCGGCGAGGCTGCGAAGTATAAGTTCGACACTCAGTTCATCGCCACCAGTGGTTTCTCATCTGGCGGGCACCTGGCTTCTACCGCTGCCACCACCAGTGGCACGAAGCAGGCGAAGGTGGGCACCATCGACATCGACCTTGAAGGCGAGGTTGGCAACTATCTCAAGGAGAGCAGCGCCGTGAATGCAGCCTGCGACTGGAGTGGTCCTATCGACCTCACAGCGATGGATTGCGGCGAACACATCACCATGGGTGAGAACTCACCTGAGGACGTGCTGCTGGCTTCGAAGCTCGACAAGGAACCAGACAAGTATATCAGTCTGAGTGCCAGCAACTATGTCGACTCCAACGATCCCCCCGTTATCATCTTCCATGGGGAGAAGGATAATGTGGTGCCCAACTGCCAGGGTAAGGCTTTCTATGAGACGCTGAAAGCCGCTGGTGTGAAGACAGAGGCCACCTTCCCTGCAGAGGGAAGTCATGGTGGTCCAGCCATGTATACAGAAGAGAACCTTCAGAAGATGGTCAACTTCCTGGATGAGGTGCGTACCAATCGTTCACGTATCATCGAGAATGGTGGCACAGGACAGTTCAAGGCCATCATGAAGGAAGATACCACCCTACCCGAGCACACCATCTTCGTGCCGCAGGATCTCTCTGCCTTCAGTGCCGAGAAGCCTCTCCCCGTACTTGTATGGGGCAATGGTGCCTGTGCCAACTCTCCTTGGGAGCACATGAACTTCCTCAACGAGATTGCCTCACAGGGCTACATCGTGCTCGCCACGGGTATCATCCCTATGATCGACGATTGGTATAAGGGACCGATGTCACGTTCTGAACAGCAGATCGAGAGCATCGACTGGATCATTGCCCAGAATGCCGATCCTGCATCGCCTTACTATCAGAAGATCGACGTGAAGAATATCTGCGTGGCCGGTATGTCGTGTGGCGGATTGCAGACACTCTTCAACTGTGCTGATCCTCGCATCTCATGCCTGATGATCTGCAACAGCGGACTCTTCAATCAGCAGAATGCCCATCAGGCTGTGGGTGGCATGCCCATGCCTCCGAAGGAGAAGCTGAAAGATATCCACACACCGATCATGTATCTGCTGGGGGGTGAGACCGATATTGCCTATGGCAATGGTATGGACGACTTCCACCGCATTGATCATGTACCTGCTGTCGCTACCAACTTCCCCGTAGGTCATGGTGGCACCTATCGCGAGCCTCATGGTGGTGAATTCACCATCGTAGCCCTCGCCTGGCTCAACTGGCAACTGAAGGGTTGCAAAGAGGCAGCTAAGATGTTCGTAGGCAAGGATTGCGGCATCTCTAAGCGCGACAAGTGGACTATCGAGAAGAATGCCAAGTTCGAAACGCTGAAGTAATATGAAGAAGATACACGCCATCATTCTGTCGATGGCTTTCTGCCTGAGCGCTGCGGCACAGACGCCCTTCTCTGAGGGGCGCCTCACCGTGACGCCTCTCTCGCGGAATGCTGTCCGCATCCAATACGCCAAGGGCGACATCAAGAGCGAACTTCCTGAATGGATCTACGTCAAGCAGCAACCGTTCAAGGATCGTCAGGACATCTCTGTCGCCATCGATGCCCAACAGCAAGTGGTTAAAGTCTGCAATGCCCAGGGCCAGCCCGTGTTCACAGCCACCAACCATCAGTTCAAGGATGGTGAGGCGACACTCTCTTTCGTCTCTCCCGACGATGAGTTTCTCTTCGGACTCGGGCAGTTTCAGGATGGCTACAGCAACGTACGCGGCCTCACCCGTCGTCTCACCCAGGTGAACACCCAGATTTCCATCCCCATGCTCATCTCGAGCAAGGGCTATGGCATCTTGTGGAACAACTACGGACTGACGGAGTTTAATCCCTGCAGCCAGAGCGTCAGTCTGAAGAAGTCTGAAGGAAAGGGAAAGACGGAAGAAGTCGACGTGACGAGTACGGAAGGCAATAAGAAGGAAGTGCGCGAGCGCCATATCTTCGAAGCAGCCATCGACGTGGCAGAGACAGGCGACTATACCTTGTTGCTTGATGTGGGGCAGAAGATGGCCCGTCGCCATAACCTCTGCATCGACGGGAATACGGTGATTGAGATGCAGAATCTCTGGCTGCCCCCTACGGCTTCTGCCATCGTACATATCGAAGCAGGCCGTCACCTCCTCACAGCAGAACTCACCAAGGACGATCAGCCCACCCTTTATTATAATAAGGTAGGCAATCAAACCACCTTCCGTTCGCCCGTTGCCAATGCCGTTGATTATACGGTCTTCGTAGGAACCCCCGATGAGATTATCGCTTCTTATCGCGAACTCACGGGTCCTTGTCCGCTGATGCCTGAATGGGCACTGGGCTATATCCATTGCCGCGAGCGTTTCCACTCCTCCGATGAGATCCTGCAGACCGCCCGTCGTTTCCGCGATGAGCAGATGCCCCTGAGCGTCATCGTGCAGGACTGGCAGTATTGGGGGAAGTATGGTTGGAACTCCATGCAGTTCGACGAGGAGTTCTACCCTGATCCCAAGGCACTCACCGACAGTCTCCACCAGATGGATGTCCGTCTGATGGTGAGCGTATGGAGTAAGATCGACAAGAACTCCGAGGTAGGCCGCCAGATGGAGCGCGACCACTATTACATCCCCGAGACCGACTGGATCGACTTCTTCAATCCCGAAGCCGCAGCCGCCTACTGGAAGAATTTCCGTGAGCGCCTCGTCCCCTTAGGCATTGATGCGTGGTGGCAGGATGCCACAGAGCCTGAGAACGACGATCTCGCAGGCCGCCGTGTGAACAATGGCCGTTGGAGTGGTGAACAGGTGCGCAATGTCTATCCCCTGCTTGTCAACAAGACAGTCTATGAAGGTCTGAAAGAAGCTGGCAAGGAGCCCGTTATCCTCACCCGTTGCGGATTCCCCGGTATCCAGCGATACGGCTCTGCGATGTGGAGTGGTGATGTAGGCAACGACTGGGAGACCTTCCGCCGCCAGATCACGGCGGGTCTTGGCATGCAGGCTGCAGGCATCCCCTGGTGGACCTATGATGCAGGCGGATTCTTCCGTCCCATGGATCAATACACCAACCAGGACTATATCGAGCGCATGCTCCGTTGGATAGAGACCAGCGTCTACCTGCCCCTGATGCGTGTGCATGGCTATATGAGCAACACCGAGCCTTGGAACTATGGCGAGGAGGCAAAGGCCATCATCACCAGCTGTCTGAAGGAGCGCGAGCGTCTGTTGCCTTACATCCGGAAATGTGCCGAGAGAGTGTCTACCGAAGGCTACACCCTGATGCGTCCCCTCGTGTTCGACTTTGCCAATGACCCTGAGGCCCTGAAGCAGAAGTATGAGTATATGTTCGGTCCCGAGCTGCTCATCAGCCCTGTCACGGAGGCTGGTGTTTCAGAGTGGCAGACCTATCTGCCGAAGAACGAAGGAGGGTGGAACGACTATCGCACCGGACAGCATTATGAGGGCGGACAGACGGTAACGACGAAAGTCGACAAAGCCCATATCCCTGTTTTCGTTCGCCATTAAACCTTAAAGAGGTTCATGCGTCAAATATTGAAAGCCAACTTAAAACAACAATGATGAATCAAGACAAGACTATGCGCGTCGGTATCATCGGCGCTGGATGGATTGCTGAGAAAGCAGCCATCACACTAAACGGACTGAAAGAATGTGAATGCTATGCCATTGCCTCGCGCTCGCTGGAAAAGGCAGAAGCGTTTGCACAAAAGTGGGGAATGCCTAAGGCTTACGGCTCGTATGCAGAGCTGATAGCCGATGACGATGTTGACCTCATTTACGTGGCCACCCCTCACTCCCACCACTACGACGTGACGAAAGAGGCGTTGATGGCCGATAAGCCCTGCCTCGTGGAGAAGGCCTTCATGGCTAATCACCGTCAGGCCAAGGAGATCATTGACCTGGCTCACGAGCGGAAGGTGTTCCTGGCAGAAGCCATCTGGACGCGTTACCAACCTGCACTGAAAATGGTGAACGACCTCATCAGCAGCGGACGAATCGGGACTCCACGGTTGTTAACGGCAACCTTAGGCTATTCGATGGGCGACAAGCCGCGCATCATGAGGGCTGATCTCTGTGGTGGAGCCCTACTCGATCTGGGTGTCTACTGCCTGAACTTTGCCCGTATGTTCTGCCCTGCCGATATCGTAAGCATGGAGGGGCAGTGCGTCAAGAGTGCTACAGGGATGGACCTGACGAATGCCATGACCCTGATACTGGCTGATGGTATGCTCTGCAATCTGCAGTCGAGTGCTTCATGCGTGGGCGATAATATCGGTGTCATTGCCGGTACCGACGGCAACCTTATCATCGACAATGTCAACAACCCACAGAAGATCACGGTCAACACCCACGACCGCGAGTTTGTAGAGGATATCCACGTGCCTCAGCAGATTACGGGCTACGAATACCAGTTCCTCGCTTGTAGGCAGGCACTCATCGACGGACTGCTGGAGCCCCGCGAGATGCCTCATGAGGAGACGCTCTACATCATGCAACTGATGGACACCCTGCGCCAGAAGTGGGGCGTACATTACCCTATGGACTAAGCAACAGACAAAATCAATAACCAACATCTTGAATGATCCATTATGAAAATGAAGTGTTTCACCCAAATCGCTTTGGTAGCAATGGCCGTCTTGGCTGTGCTGCCTGCACAGGCAAAGTCAAAAGCTATGTTTAAGAATTTCAAAGTTTCTACCTACATCCGGGCACAGGACATCGCCAGGATGGACGATGACAAGTTCCTCAAGGATACATGGGAGACCGTGAGCTCACAGGTAGACCTCGACAAGATTTACCTCGAGACTCATCGCGATGCTTTCATCGTACCCGAGAAGACTCTTCTGAAGGTGAAGAAGTTCTTTCTGCAGAAAGGACTGGAGGTAGGCGGCGGCATCACCTACACCCGCTCAGAGCCCACTGACTTCGAGACCTACAGCTATGCCCGTGAGAACGAGCGCCAGCAGGTCAAGGAGATTGCGGAATACACCGCCAAGCACTTCGACGATTTCATCCTCGACGACTTCTTCTTCATTGATCTGAAGAACGACGACGAGATTGCTGCGAAAGAGAAGAGCGGCAAGAGCTGGACGGAGTACCGACTCAGGCTCATGGCTGATGCTGGGCGCGAACTCGTAGTGAATCCTGCCAAGGCGGTCAATCCGAAGGTGAAGGTCATCATCAAATATCCCAACTGGTACGACCATTTCCACGGACTCGGATTCAACCTTGAGGAAGAGCCCCTCTATTTCGATGGCCTCTGGACAGGTACCGAGACCCGCGACCCGGGTTCGGCTCAGCACCTGCAGAACTATCTGAGCTACAACGTCGTGCGCTATTTCGACAACATCGCCCCTGGCAAGAATGGCGGCGGATGGGTCGATGCAGGTGGCATCCACATGAGCATGGATCGCTATGCCGAACAGCTCCATCTCACGATGCTCTCGAAGACACCCGAGATCATCCTCTGGAACTACATGCAGCTGGTTGAGGTGAAGATCACCCCGCAGATGCGCGCCAAGTGGCAGGCAGCAGGCGTCAGCTTCAATTACGACGAGATGACGGCTCCCTTCACCAAGGACGGCAAGACCATCACCCCCACGACGATGGCACGCTTTGCCAACGTCACCCTGCACCAGACTGATCAACTCATCGGACAGTTAGGCAACCCCATCGGACTGGCATCCTATAAGCCTTACCACTCTTCAGGCGAGGACTTCCTGCAGAACTACCTCGGCATGATCGGACTGCCGATGGATATGTACCCCCAGTGGCAGGAGCGCCAGCAGATCCTGCTCACTCAGCAGGCTGCCAAGGATCCCGATATCGTAGAGAAGATCAAGGGTCAGCTCAGGAAGGGCGGCGACGTCATCGTCACCACGGGTCTGCTGAAGGCCATCAAGGATAAGTTGGCCGATGTGTGCGAACTCTACTGTGGCGACCTGAAAGCTATCGTCAACGACTTCGGCTGGTTCGGCAAGTCTGAGCGCGAGTTCATCATCCCACAAGTGAAATACTTCACCAACGATGCTTGGGAGGTGGTCAGTGCAGGTCGTCCACTCAATGGTGGTGTCTCTGGCTACCCCATTCTGCTGCGCGACACTTATTCGAAGGGTATGCTCTTTGTGCTCACGATCCCTGATGATTTTGGCAACCTCTACGACTATCCCGCCGGGGCACTCAACGTGATCCGTCGCGCCATGAGCAAGGATGTGGGTGCCTATATCGAAGGTCCGTCGAAGGTGGCTCTTTTCCCCTACGACAACAAGACCCTGGTGGTCGAGAATTTCAACGACGAGGCCGTCACCCTGCGTGTCGTCATCAATGAGAAGGTCGGCAGCCTGCGCAACCTCATCACTGGCGACCAGCTGAAGCCGGCCACTCTGCCTCAGGCTCGCCCCATGTGGGGTCGTAATCTGTTCTTCGGCTATCCCGATGGCGCTACAGTCTTCGACCTCCAGCTCCCTGCTCACAGCTATATTGGATTAGGGTATTAAAGATTCAAAATTAAAGATTAATGAAGAAAGATAGATATATCGTGCTGATGATGGGGATGTGGCTGTCCGTCAGTCCACTGGCAGCACAACCTTACCCCACGAAACTCCTGCAGCACGAGCCGCAGATAGAAAAGATCATCAGCGACATGACACTCGAAGAGAAGATTGCCATGCTGCACGGAAAGAACATGTTCTCGTCTGCCGGCATCGAGCGTCTGGGCATTGCCGATGTGGAGTATGCCGACGGTCCCTTCGGCATCCGTGAGGAGATGGAGCCCCACTCCTGGAACTCCGCCAATCTGACCACCGACTCTGCCACATTCTTCCCCACGGGATCAGCTCTCGCTGCTACGTGGAGCACAGAGTGGGCCTATGCCTATGGGCGTGGTATGAGTCACGAGGCTCGTCTGCGCGGCAAAGACATGATTCTGGGGCCTGCCATCAACATCCAGCGCATCCCCACTGGAGGGCGCACTTACGAATATCTCAGCGAGGATCCACTGCTCAGCGGTATGCTCGCCGTGGCCTATACGCGTGGCTCTCAGGACGACGGCACTGCTGTCTGCCTCAAGCACTATGCACTCAACAATCAGGAGGACTATCGCGGCTTTGTCGATGTGCGCATCTCCGACCGTGCTATGCACGAGATCTATCTGCGCCCCTTCGAGATGGCAGTGCGCGAGGCCGATGCCTGGGGACTGATGGCAGCCTATAACAAGGTCAATGGGCGTTGGTGCTCTGAGAACGAGCCGCTGCTCACCACCATCCTGCGCCAGCAGTGGGGATTCCCCGGTATGGTCATCAGCGATTGGGGCGGTGTACACTCCACGGTCGATGCCGTCACCTCGGGCATGAATGTCGAGATGCCTGGCAGCCGTTATATGGGTCAGGCCCTGCTCGACTCTGTGAAGGCGGGCAAGGTCAGCGAGGACGTCATCAACCAGCGTGTCAGGGAGATTCTCCGTGTGCGCCTCACCGTACAGCCCATCGATAAGGCTGTCGCCAACACCAAGCCCGTAGGCAATCCCGAAGAGATGACCACAGCCCTCGAAGTAGCGCGCCGTAGTATTGTGCTGCTGAAGAACGAAGGCTTGTTGCCCATCGACCTCCAGCGCGTGCGCCGCATAGCTGTCATCGGCGAGAATGCCGTTACGAAGATGGCCCTCGGCGGTGTGGGTGCAGGCGTGAAGACCCGCTGCGAGATAACCCCGCTCGAAGGTCTGCAGGCAGCCCTCGGCGATAAGGTCACACTCACCTACGTGCCAGGCTACAAGAGTTTTGGTCGTGAGGATCGCTTCAAGCGGCTCAGTCCGCAGCAGAAGGCCGACGCGAAGCAGCTGGCCGAGGCGGTGAAGGCAGCCAAGCGTGCCGATCTCGTCATCTACTTTGCCGGAGATAACCGTGAAGTGGAGACTGAGGGTTCCGACCGTAAGAGCATCACCCTGCCCTCAGGACAGGACGAACTGGCCTCAGCCCTCGCCAAGGCCAATAAGCGAATCGTCACCGTCATCGTGAGTGGTGGCCCTGTCGATGTCAGCACCGTCAGCAACGTCTCGGGCGCCCTGCTTGCTTCATGGTTCAATGGTTCCATGGGCGGCCAGGCCATCGCCGAAGTCCTCACGGGTAAGATCTCCCCGTCGGGCAAGTTGCCAATGACGTGGACCAAGCGCCTCGAAGATGTACCCGCCTATGCCACGGGCACCTATCCTCAGAACATCGAGGGCAACACGCAGGGCGACATCTTCGTCGACATCACCCAGAACCGCAGCAACGAGCGCCGCCAGCAACTGATAGCCAACTATGCAGAAGAGAGTCTCGTGGGTTATCGCTGGTTCGACAGCCATGATGTCGCAGTGGCCTATCCCTTCGGTCACGGTCTTTCCTATGCCGCGTTCCAATACAGCAATCTCGCTGTTAAGCCCACAGCCGAAGGTTTCGACGTGACTTTCACTTTGGCCAACACCTCATCCTGCGATGCCGAGGAGGTGGCACAGGTCTACATCGCCCGCCCCCAGTCGCACATCGCGCGCCCCGTGAAAGAGTTGAAGGGCTTCCAGCGTGTCAGCCTCAAGGCAGGCGAGCAGAAGTCGGTCACCATCCCTGTGCGCCGCTGCGACCTCTGCCATTGGGATGAAGCCGCTCAGACGTGGATGCTTGAGCCAGGGCAGATCGACGTGCTCGTAGGCGGCTCATCAGCCACCCTGCCACTAAGTACGACAACCAACATTTAATTAAACATTAAAGATTAAAACATTAAATTTCAGAGATTCAATGAAAGATTTCAATTATTACGCACCGACCGAAGTGGTGTTCGGTGAACAGTCTGAGGAGCAGGTAGCTGCTCTCGTGAAAAAATATGGTGGCACGAAAGTGCTGGTACACTATGGTGGCAAGAGTGCCGAGCGTTCAGGACTGCTCGATAAGATCTGCGGTCTTCTCGCCGAGGGCGGCGTGGCTTACGTCAAGCTCGGTGGCGTCGTGCCCAATCCCCGCCTCTCGCTGGCCAAGAAGGGCATCGAGCTGTGCCGCCAGGAGGGTGTCGACTTCATCCTCGCTGTGGGTGGCGGCTCGGTCATCGACTCTGCCAAGTGCATCGCCTATGGTGTCTGCTTCGAAGGCGATGTCTGGGACTTCTATCTCGGCAAGGCCGAACCCAAGCAGATGCTCCCCGTAGCCTCTGTGCTCACGATCCCCGCAGCTGGCAGTGAAATGAGCGAGGCCAGTGTGATTACCAACGAGGACGGCGACGTGAAGCTCGGCTACAGCAACAACATGTCGCGCCCCAAGTTCGCCATCATGAATCCCCGTCGCACCATGACCCTGCCTCCTTATCAGACAGCAGCTGGCGTCACCGACATGATGATGCACACCATGGAGCGCTACTTCACCAAAGACGACGATATGGATCTGACCACCGACCTCGCCGAAGCCGTGCTGCGTCGCATGAAGACCGCCATCTTCGAAGTGCTGAAGAATCCAGAGGACTATCGCAACCGTGCCCAGATCATGTGGGGCGGCAGCGTGGCTCATTGGGGACTGACGGGCTGTGGCGTTGCCGACGACTGGGCTACCCACCAGCTGGAGCACGAGCTCAGCGGCATGTTCGACGTCACCCACGGAGCTGGTCTGGCTGCCATCTGGCCTAGCTGGGCTCGTTACACGATGCATGAGAACCTGAGCCGTTTCGTACGCTTTGCCGTCAATGTGATGGATGTGCCCAACGACTTCACCGATCCCGAAGGCACCGCCCTGAAGGGCATCGAGGCCATGGAGCGCTTCTACCACGCCATCGGCATGCCTATCAACATCAAGGAACTCATCGGCAAGGACATCACCGACGAGGAGATCAAGGAGATGACCCGCAAGTGCAGCCGCGACTACACCGCCACCTGTGGCGCACTGAAGGTTCTCAAGGCTGAAGATATGGAAGCCATCTACAAGATGGCAAGAGGCTAAGCAGGAGAAATCCCCGCATAGTAAAAGGCGCCGCCCCTGAGGGAGCGACGCCTTTCTTATAGTTTTTCGATAGATAATCCTGCTGGATTAGAACGGAATCTTGTAACCGACGGTCAGCATGATCACGCTGTTCTTTGAACTGGGAGCGGGATCCTTCATAACCTTCGTCAGACCGAGATTGTAACGGGCATCGATGATGAAGTTAGAGAACTCGTAAGAGATACCCATAGGAATAGACAGGTCGAACTTGTTCAGACCATCCTTGCTTGTAGTGTCGTAATCAACCCATTTGCCAGATTCATTGTCAGACCACTTTGACTTAGAAGTGAGCAGGAATCCAGGCTGAATACCAGCCTTGAGAGCCAAGCCAGGCAGTACATATACATTGGCCATGATGGGCACGTTCAGATAAGTCAGCGTTGTAGAGGCATTCTTCGTATACTCAGAATCCTTACCCTTGGTACCCTGCATCATGAAGAGCAAACCTGCAGTTACGTCGAAGGGCTCAGCAACCTTGACGCCCACCTCGGCACCACCGAGGAGACCCACCTTCATCTTGCTGTCATCAACTTTTGTAAGGGTGGTCATCGTAGCACCAACCATTGGCTTGAGATAGAACTGGCCAACCTCAACCTCCTGAGCACTTGCACTCAGCGTAGCCACCATCATAGCGGCAATCATCATTAGTTTTTTCATCTTTCTTTCTATTTTTAATACGTTATACAATTCAAAGCGCTATCATACACTTTTTATTCATTTCGAGTGCAAAATTACAATTGTTTTCGCACACAGCGCCATTTTGCATGCAAGAAAATTCAATTTCATAGTAAAATAATTGATAAGTATCAACGATTCGCAAATGATGTTTCGCGTTTATTTCACAATTTTTGGTCTGTGAATAGCATTATTAATAAAAAAAGTTGTATATTTGCACCAACAAATTCATAAAACAGACTTTCATGAGAATACTATTAATCGGTGGAACTGGCACCATCAGCAGCGCCATCACACGCCAGCTGGCAGCTGCAGGCCATGACCTATGGCTGTTGAACCGAGGCAATCGCAAGGACGAAGTGCCCGAGAGTGTAAAACAAATAATCTGCGACATCAACGACGAAGTGGAAGTGCTGCGCCAGATTGGCGACACCACATTCGATGCCGTCGGTGAGTTTATCGGCTTCCTGCCTTCTCAGGTAGAGCGCGACATCCGGCTCTTCGAAGGGCGTACCCGCCAGTACGTCTACATCAGTTCGGCATCGGCCTACAACAAACCGGCCGCCAGCCATATCATCACAGAGGGCACGACGCTGGCCAATCCCCACTGGCAGTACTCGCGCGACAAGATTGCCTGTGAGGAACTGCTGATGAGGGCTTGGCGTGAGCGCGGCTTCCCCGTGACCATCGTTCGTCCGAGCCACACCTACTGTGAGCGCGGTGTGCCCGTCAGCGTGCATGGGCCTAAGGGCTCGTGGCAGGTGCTGAAGCGCATGATGGAGGGTAAGCCCGTCATCGTGAACGGCGACGGCAGCTCGCTATGGACACTGACTTGGAACGAGGACTTCGCTCGCGGATACATCGGACTGCTGGGCAACCCCAAGGCCATCGGTGAGGCGTTCCAGATTATGAGCGACGAACAGCTGACGTGGAACCAGATCTATGAATGTGTGGGACGTGCACTTGGCGTGACGCCCAAGCTCTACCATGTGGCTTCTGACTTCCTCGTAGCAACCTCGCCAAAGGCCTACGATCTGGAGGGTAATCTCATCGGCGACAAGAGCGTGACGGTGGTCTTCGACTGCACGAAACTGAAGCGCGCTGTCCCCGGGTTCCAGGCCACCACCCGATTCGACGAGGGTGTGCGCCGCTGCGTGGCACACATCCTGGCTCACCCTGAACTGCAGACGGAGGATCCCGAATTCGACGACTGGTGCGACAGGGTGATCAACGCACTGGAGCAAGCGAAAGCAACACTGGGATGAACCTACAATATATCCGCCACTCGTTTTCAGCCCGACTCAGTCTGTGGGTAACAGGGTTGGTGACAGCCATCTTCGTGGTTGCACTGACCGTGTTCTTCCGTTTCACGATGTCGGTTGATACAGACGAATCGCTGGAAAAGATCATGCAGACGCTGGAGAACACTGCCCTGCAGGCGGATCACGAAATGCTGCAGACCGAACTGACGGCGAACACCACGAGATGGATGGTCGTGGAGCACATGGCCACACCAGACTCCATTGCAGCACTGTGCCGGAAAGTGATGGCTGCCAATCCCTGGATCGACAGCTGCTACGTGACCACCACCCAGGAGACTGTCCTGAAAAGCACGACACGCTGGTATGAGCCTACGCTCGACAATCCTGCCGACAGCGTAGAGCTGCGACGGATGAAGATGACCTACCAACTGCCCATCTTCAACAAAGCCGGACACCCGACGACGACACTGAACTTCGACATCCATATCGACTGGAACGAACTCGCAAAGGACATTTCCAACGAACTGCCCTATGCCAGCTGTTTCCTTCAGGGAAAGGGAGGGCGATACGTGCTCGACGAAAGCGGATACAAGGCGATGAAGATCGGCGGAGAGGCCTCCCACGTGTTCTACAGAGTACTGAGGAATGAGAACTGGGGCATCGCCATCATCTGTCCTGACCACAAGATGCTGGGAAGCTTCTACCGACTGCTGACTACCGCCGTCATCGGAGCCCTGGTCGCACTGCTGCTCCTGCTCTTCGTGTGCAGGAAACTCATCGCCGGCAACCTGAAATCGCTCGACCTGCTGTCGGAAACAGTCAGACACATGTCGAACAACCAGTTTGACAAGCCCATCCCCTATATGGGAAGGAAAGACGAGATCGGAGAGCTGCAGCTCAGCTTTGCGAAGATGCAGAAGGCCTTAAAGAGCCACATCGACGAGATCCACCTGAAGACTGACACGCTGAAGCAGCAGAATGCCGAACTGCAGTCAGCCTATGAGCGCGGACGCGAAGACGAGCGCACCAAGGCAGCATTCCTCAGTCAGACCACCGAGAAGTTCATGCAGCCCGTGAACGCCATCGGCGCAGCTGCCGAGCGGCTATGCAGTCAGTATCAGGACGTTTCGAAAGAAGAGACAGAGGCTTTGCTAGCCGATATCACCTCGAACACTGAGGTGGTGACAAATCTGATAGGCCAGATGCTGGTCACCTCGCAGAGCACGAATCACACCAACCCCACAAACAGCGCTGACCTATGAGAAGGATGCTACAAAATATGACAAGGCGACTCTCAGTCAAGCTGGGACTATCGATCGTGCTCATCGTGGCGGTCATCTTCACCATCCTGATCAACTTCCTTTTTGATGTCACGAAGAATCACATCAGGAAAGAAGCTGTGTCGAGAGCCACGCAGATTCTCGACAACACAGCCCTGCGCATCGACGACATCATGGGCGAGGTGGAAACGACGACCAACGACATGGTATGGTATATATCAAGCTACACGGATCCCGACTCGATCATCTCTGACACGAGGAAAATTCTTGAGAACAACCGGCACTTCTACAGCTGCTCGATCTCCATGGAGCCCTATTTCTTCAAGAGCTACGGGAAATACTTCTCGATATATTCCGTGCGCAGCGGCGACTCGATCATGACAGCACAGTATGGTAGCGACGAGTTCCAGTATTTCGACTTAGACTGGTATCAGAAGCCCAAGGAACTGCAGAAGGGCTGCTGGATGGATCCATTTCTCAACACCAATCCGAAGGCGGAATACAAGCAGGAAATCATCACATCGTTCTGCCGACCGATCTACGACCGCAACAAGCAGTTTATCGGCGTAGTAGCCATCGACCTGCAGCAGAAATGGCTCTCGCAGGCCGTGACGGCGGTGGCACCCTACCCCAACTCCTCGAGCATCATGATCGGCACCGACGGCAAGTATCTCGTCCATCCGGATACGACCAAGCTGATACACCAGAGCATCTTCTCGGATCCTGACCCGGAAGCGATCGACGATGTGGTGCATCTGGGCAAAGAGATGATTGCAGGGAAGAGCGGTGTGCAGCAGCTCATCGTCGACGGCCAAAACGCCTACATCTTCTACCGCCCCATCGGAAATGCCGGATGGAGCATGGGCATCGTCTGTCCTGAAAGCGATGTCTTCAACGGCTATTACCGCCTGCTCTATACCGTTTGGGCCATCATCATGATCGGACTGCTGGTCATCCTGATCTTCTGTTATCAGGCCGTGAGGCGTAGGGTTCTTCCGCTGCAATTATTGGCACAGCAGGCACACGGCATCGCCGAGGGCAGGTTTGACGACCAGTTGCCGCAGACCACGCGCAAAGATACCATCGGACAGTTGCAGAACAGCTTCGTGGAGATGCAGCAGTCGCTCAAAGCCTATGTGGACAATATCCAACTCATCAACACTGAGATGGAGAAGCGCAATCAGGAACTGCAGAAGGCCAACGAGCAGGCAATCATCGCCAAGAAGAAAAAGACGGCCTTCCTGCAGGACATGATGCACCAGATACGTACGCCACTGAACATCATCGGCGGCTTTGCGCAAGTGCTCAACGAGAACTACCACGAACTGCCCCCCGAAGAGACCAGCAATATCATCCACATGATGCAAGACAACACCAGGAAGTTCGTCCGCATCTCCAGAATGCTGGTAGCCGCCTCGGCCAGCGACGACGAGAAGGCCATCAAGAAGCATGAATTCTGCTGTAACAGCCTGTGCCGCGACATCGTCAACTCGATCAGACTGACCAGTCCGCACTTGGTGAAACTCAGTTTCGAGACCACCCTGCCCGACACCTTCACCATCAACTCCGACGAAGATAAGGTGAGAGCCATCCTCACTGAGTTGCTCGACAACGCCAACAAATTCACGCAGCAAGGTACCATCACGCTGACCTGCAGCCAACCTGATGCGCACACCGTGAAGATGACCGTCAGCGACACGGGTATCGGCATAGCAGAAGAAGACCGGCATCAGATCTTCACGCAATTCTCGAAGATCGACGACTTTACCGAGGGCGTGGGACTGGGACTGCCCCTGAGCAAGCGCACGGCAAAGTTGCTCGGCGGCGACCTGATTCTCGACCCACATTATCACGACGGTTCGAGCTTTGTCTTCACACTCAGAACTTGATTTTTTATGATAAAGAAAAGCGACTGGAAATGAACCGATGTCATTTCCAGTCGCTTGATGGATTTAGTTGGCCAGGTGAGAGAGACGGGCGAAGTAATCTCTGTACTCCTGGCAGGAGAAGCAGGGGCAGTCTTTGTGGACGCCTTTGAGTTCGCAGTGACCCTTGATCTCAGCATCGGGATAGTCCACCTTCAGCGATCGCAGCAGGGCGATGAGAGCCGCCTTCTGTGCTGGGGTACGGGTGTCGGCAGGTTTCCCGTTCTCGTCGAGCCCACCCTCGTAACAGATGCCGATGGAGTTGGCATTGTAGCCACGGGCATGAATACCGACCTCGTCTTCACGGCGCGTCGGATAGAGCTGTCCGTCACGCTCGATGTAGTAGTGATAGCCTACACCCTGGTTATGGAAGCGCGCGTTGTGATCCTTCCTGAGCATCTCGACCGTGTACCGCTGGTTGCAACGGCTCGCAGAACAATGTACAACAATCAGTGTGATGATCCTACTCATACTTTATCGTTTTTTCTAGAACATGTTTGCGCCGCAGCTCTGTACGGCGAGCGTGCCTGCAATAGTGGTGAAAACGGTTCCCAGAAACTTCAGTATCTTCCACGTTTTTGTCCAATTGATTCTTACCATAATTTAAGCATTAAAGATTAAACATTAAACATGAGGGGGGACGGGTGCGCAGGCTGCCTTCAAGGCCGTGATTTGGCAATGTCATGACGTCGTAGTCATCTGTTTGGCCCTGGCATCACCCCGGACGTCACCCGCCCCTCCCCTAATGGTTAAGGATTCACAGGTCCGTCACCGGCATCATCGTTCACCGGGCCGTCGCCCTGGTTGTCGTTGCCACCAGTGGTGCCGCCACCGTCAGTGGTGCTACCACCGTCAGTGCCACCCTGATCCTCGCCATCAGCGGGCTTCTTCGCCTTCGACTCGATGAGATCCTTCACGTTCACGAGGGTAGCCTTCTTCTTCAGGGTCTTCGACGACAGGTCGTTCACGTCCTGACGGTTCGGAGCGAAACGCAGGAAGAGGCCGTTGATGCAGACGCCGATGTTGTAGTCCTCCTCATTGTCGACACCGGTACCCTTCACTGAGAGGTAGAAGGTTCCGAGGTCGCCGAACTGCACCTTCTTGCCTTCGAGCAACTGTTCGAGCAGACAGCTCTGCAACTTGTTGGCAACACCGAGGCAGACATCCTCGCCATAGACGGAGTTGTGCTCTGCCATGTGCTTACACAGCTCTGCGTAGGTCATGGTCTTCGTGGAGACCACGTGGCCATAGAACTTACCGAACGACTTAGCGTCCTTGATCTGATTCTGAGATACTTTAATCAATACTGGCATAACTTAGAAGTTAAAAGTGAAAAGTTAAGAGTGGGACAGCGCGCTTGGCCCGCTCACCGGAGATTTTCTCCGACAATGCAAAGGTACGACATTCTGAAAGCCCATTGACCGACATTGACCGACATTGACCGACATTGACGAACATTGACGAACATTGATGAACATCACTTGAATGTTTCGTGTTTCTTCGCCGTCGAAAGCTCTTCTTCGGGCAGGTCGATGTCAAATTCCCGACAGACATATTCCAGGGCCTTGCCCCTCAAGATATGGGATTTCGGGCTGGAGCCCAGCCGTTCGAGAGCCTTCCTGTGAGTTCTCAAAAAACGGCTGAAGGTCGAATAGGATACGTCGGCCATTTCGGCCAGCTCTGATTTGTAATACGACTTGTTCATAGTTACTTTTTCCTGTTATTTCTTGGTGGTTCCATCCGAGGTGTTTGGAGGCTCCAAAAGGGGCGTTTGGAGGCTCCATTCACCCCGTTTGGAGGCTCTAAACGCTCTCCCTGATATAGTCCCACAGATCGATCTCCCGCTCCTTCTGCTCAGGCGTGGCCTGCTCTTCGAGGAAGTTCCTGACGGTGATGTCGAGCTGATACTTCCGTCGGGCCTGATCGGCTATTTCGAGCCAGGCGAGGTAATGCTCCATGGCAGCATCGGTTCGCGGATAGAGGATGACCCGCCGCCCCTGGAGCGGGGCCAGCGAGAGGAGGTTGAAGTTAGAGGGATAGGCTGTGGCCATCCAGAGTTGTTTGGGCAGAAGCTCCGAGAGGATGACGGCGCTGCGCTCCGACTCGACGATGGCGACCGGGCGCTGCTCGTCCTCACTGGCCAGATGCAGACCGAAGAGACAGTGCTCTGGACGGATATACCGGCTGCATTCGGGATAGCGCTGCTTGAGCATCGTCGAAACCCAACCGCTACCGATATGGCCGTCGACGGTCTGACCTATCTCGTTGATCATCCAGAAGATGCACTTCCCGCTTCTGCTCTTACCCAGCCGATAACGACAGGCGGCACGATGCAACTGCGCCTCGCTGAGCCAGCCCTGGCTGAGGATCTCCTGACAGAAATCCGAGTCGTCTGCCCGACTGATATCGGGCAGGCTCCTATCCCCTGGCGGCAGTCCCAGCTGGGCTGTCATAGCCTTGAAAGTGTTACAGAATACATCGTTCCATTTCATCGTTTGATACAGTTTTTTGGGTGGGTGAAACCGTGCGGGCTTTGCGGTCGGTCATCGTGTCCTCGGAAGAGCACCCCTCATACTATAGCCCCTTTTATTTACATAAAAAGGGGCATGTATAGAGGGGGTAGCTCATCCTTCGGGCAGATGGACCACCACGATGCGGCGGTTGCGGTCCTGCGTCTTCTTGACGATACCCTGCTCTTCCGCCTGAGACAGGATGTTGTAATAATACTGCTTCTGACAGATATTGCTCAGTCCCATCACCTGTTCCATCAGGTTATCAAAGCCCATCATCGAACGGTTCTCCATCGCATCGCAGAAGAGCTTCCGGAGGTTCCAGCACCAGCCTCTATCCGAACCAGGGTCATCCATGAGATAGTCGGGGTTGAAACCCTTGCCAGCTTCCTGGGGACTGTTTCCCTTACCGACGAACCGGCCATTCTCATCACGTTGCTGTGTTTCGGGTTCCCCAGTCGATTCAGGTATGCCCTGGCTGTTGATTTTGTAATAGAAAGTGACACTCTCGTTAACCTTACGACTCATGAAGAGTTCAACCGACAGAACATCGGTCTTGAAGACCTTGGCGCAGTTGAACACCTCGAATGCTTTCTGCAGCAGCATCGAACCCAGCCAGCCACGCAGATTGCTCTTCTCACCACTGCGGTTCAAGTGGATGTTCACGGTGATGTTACAATTATTCTTATCTGCCAGTCTGAGCAGTTCCGAAATCAGTTCGATGGCCTTCGGGCCGTCATTGATGTCGGCCAACAGATCGGCGATACCATCCACGATGACGATGTCAGGACGATACGACTCGATGGCCACGCCCAGCATCTTCTTTCGCTCTTCGGCAGTCATGGCACGTACGTTGAACACGAAGAACTGGGTGTCGGGGAAGGTGCCGCCCACCATCTTCGCGATGCGCTTCACCATGATCTCCTTGGTCGTTTCAAGGCTCTGCTCAGTGTCGTACCACATCACCTTCAGCGGCTCCTTACGGATACGCTTGAGAGCCAGTACGCTCGGCTCATCCTCGCTGGTGGTCGCAGCCGCCATCAGCATCGACGTGACGAAGGTCTTACCCGTCTTGGCCACACCGGCAAAGACCGACAAGTCCTTCCTCGGGAAACACGGCCTCCCAAGAAACTCCATCGTGTACTCCTTCGGCTGGATCTCCGACTCCGATGTAATCCTGAACCTGTCAAGATTAATCATCTCCTCTGTAATCTTGACTTCACCTGTAGCGAGGTTGAGATCCCGCTCTACTTTCTCAAATGCTTTTTCATTCATAATGCAGACTGATTTTAATGGTTAATGACGGGAGAACCCGCATCCCGACAGGCGGAGAATATTCTCCTCGTTCAGCATCTTCGGGCTGAAGTGGCCTTCTTGCCGAAGGCGCAGCACCCCCCGCTTGTCGTCCGAACTCTTCAATGCCTCCATGATCATTTTGGCGATCTCACCGTAAAATTGTTGTTCTGTCATGTTGTTTAAAAAATTTAAATAATAAATATCACGAGGCAAATATCGGCATTCGAAAATTAGCGCTTTTCCGCGCGCGGAACACCAATACGGATGACAGAATAAAATTTTAGGAATTTTAATGTGTTTCTCACAAAGGCTCTCCTTTTTTTTGAACTATGCTTAATTAATTGCTATCTCGATCATTTGACCGGCAAAGGTAATCAATTACTTTTACCTCAGCAAGAATTTCCCCCTAACTTTGTCAAATAAGAAGTATTTGTGCCCTAAAACATTAGGAGTTGGAATAAAGGGCGCAAAAGTGCCAGTCCCCTTTGCGCCCTCGGCGACCTAAAATTTGATGCTTTTATGAATAAAAACATAAAAATAGTGTTGAAGTTGAATAAAAATTATTATCTTTGCACAATCTTAGTTACAACTTGACAGTTTAGCTGTCTATAAATAATATACCAATGACACAACAAAGAGTCTATTTTAACTCACGTGATAAACTCATTCGCTTAGACATTCAGAAGATTGTCTATTTCGAGGGTGATGGCAATTATACTTATATAGTAACTGCCAACAAGCAAAAAGTATGTGTTACGATGAATCTGTCACATACAGAAGATGCTCTAGCATCTCAACTGGGAGACAACGCCAAACAGTTTATGCGTATAGGCAAACGCTTCATCGTCAACATGAATTATATCTATCAGATAGATATTCAGAAACAGACGCTGATGCTGTCTGATTGTGAGCGTTTCTTATTCCAGTTGCCAGTTTCGAAAGAAGCACTAAAGACAGTAAAAGATCTAGTAATTAAAGCAAAAATCTAAAACAATATGGAGATTATAATAGGTAGAGATCAGCAGACTCGTCAGCTCTGCATTATAAAAGATGGCAATTCAAGACTGTATGGTCAGGCTAATAGCGTACCAATGGATGTAAGTCGCCATCATATATCTTTAGTGCCTGCAGGAAGTGGCAAGTGGAAGATTAAGAACCTGAATGAACGCAACGTTACTTTTGTAAATGGTATCGCCGTTGAAAATAAGACAATCTCAGAAAGTGACAAGGTAGAACTTGGGAATTCCCATTATCTTTTTTCATGGGCTGCTTTACAAGAGCCAAAAGTTGAGACTATTGACATCCGCCATTTGGAGAAAATCTGGAATTGGTATGAAACAACCCAATTAGAGATGCGAGAATCAGAAAGAAGAATACAAAACAATCAAAAATTGGCAAGTGTATTATCATCTTGCGGTATTTTGTTTGTATTTGTTGAAGGCTTAGGTTTCTTGCGATATATTTTGATGGGGTTGTCAATCATGATTACCATATATTTATGGTATAGGGGCAACAATTCAGACTCTTCTTTGAATATTAAACTAAATGATTTGTCGAAAGAATTTAGGAAAAAGTACACTTGTCCCAAATGTGGTCATTTCATGGGCAACACTCCTTATGATGTTTTAATACAGAATGACGGCTGCACCAATTGCAAAACGAAGTATAAAAAGTAATTTCGTACAGTAAACAGGGTATTTCCTACATATGAGGTCCCTTGATAAGGGAACGGCGTAAGCAAAGGATACATTTCGTACATTTGAAGCCCCTTGATAAGGGGCGGCCTAAGCCAGGGATTCATTTCGTACAAGAATCTAGGTATTTCCTACAGAAACCCATCAGGAATTTGGAACGAAACATACTATTTACTACTTTTGCAGCATAAAACTTAAAACAAAATTAATATGAACGAAGAGACTATTATCGAGAAGCGTCCAACTGCTAATGGACAACAAGAGACAAAGAAAGAAGGTAGTGCTTGGAAGCATGTTACCTTAGGTGGCGTATCTGGTATCCTGATGGGGGCTGGACTTCTGTATGCAGGCCAGGCTGTAGCTCAAAATGTGAACAACGAAGAAAAGCCTGAAGAAACTCCTGAAGAGAAGCCTGAAGACGAAGTGGCACCAGAGCAAGGCGAAACGAGTCATACTCTGGAAAATGGCTTGAAGGTGGCATCAGTAAGTGATGATCTGTCATTTGGCGAAGCATTCCAGCAGGCACGTGCAGAAGTAGGTCCTGGTGGTGTGTTCCACTGGCATGGAGGCATCTATAACACCTATTCTGCAGACGAGTGGAATGCGATGTCTGTAGATCAGAAACATGATTTTGCAGAGCAGGTTCAGCCTGAGATTCGTCCAGATGAGATATCTACTCCAACAGATGCCGATACCCATGTAGTTGTCGTTCATCATGTATATCATCATGAAGATGCCCCTACCACTACAGAAGTTCATCAAGTAACAGAGGTAACAGAAACATCAGAAGATGTACAAATAGTAGATCCTCAGACTGCACAGAATTTTGAACAGGGTGATGATGTTCATATCGTAGGATATGCCAGCGTAGATGGTCATCTAGCCGTAGGCTATGATACAACAGGAGATGGTCAGGCCGATGTGGCTATTATTGATGTAGATGACAATCGTGAATTGAGTGATGCAGATGTTATTATCGATGATCAGGGCAATTCTGCGACAGTAGGTGAAGTCATTAACACTCCTGATTCCAATCAGATGGCAGCAATGGAGAATCCTGATGTTGCACCAGACATGCCAGACTACATGAATGACGCTAACATCGATGACATGAATGTTCTCGCGTAATGAAGCGGATTTGGCTTATCATATTTCTGTTTCTTGCCAACATCACTCACTTACAGGCAAAGGTGTATGTACTCTGTGTCGGGATTGCCGACTATCCTGGTACGGAGCATGATCTCCGTATCAGTGACAACGATGCAAATACCATTGCCAAAGTATTCATGGCAACCAAAGATGCCTCTGTCAAAGTCCTGACCAATGAAGATGCGACGCAGTCGGCATTACTAAGCACGGTACACACCTTATTTGAAGATGCTCAGAGTGATGATGCTGTCATTCTCTATTTCAGTGGCCACGGATCTCCTGGTGCATTAGTTTGTCATGATGGTCTGCTTACTTACCAGCACATCTTCAAAATGCTGAAAGGATGCAAAGCCAGTCGTAAAGTAATCATAGCTGATGCCTGTTATTCAGGTAAGATGCGAACTACCAGACAACAGACGGATAGCTATAATAACCAGAATGTAATGCTGTTCCTCTCTTCTCGCACCAATGAAGTTTCTCGAGAGTCGAGATATAAGAATAGTCTTTTCACCATCTTCTTGGAGCGAGGATTACGAGGGGGAGCAGATACGAACAGAGATCGATATATTACAGCTCGAGAGCTCTATGACTTTGTACATAAAGGTGTCATAGAAGCCTCTGGCAACAAACAACACCCAGTTATGTGGGGTAAGTTCGACAACAATATGACAGTTATTAATTGGTAGATGATATGCAGGTAAAAAGAATCAAATGCCCATCATGTGGCGTTGTGCTTGATGTAACGAACTCAAAGAACGAATCTGTCAAACAGATCACTTGTCCCAAATGCAAGGCTGTTCTTGAAGTAAAGTTCCCACCTCAGCAAGCTCCATTAGAAGCAGAAACCTATATAGCGCCACCCAAACAGCCAGTAGCTGACAATGGCGCCACGCAATTAGCAGGTAGCGCTATGGGTGCAACTATTCTTGCGACTCCCAAGGAAAAGCCTGCCAAAGAGAGCAGCAATGCCCGCTTAGTATTCGATGACAACCCCTATTTCTTGGAAGAAGGCCGGAATATCGTTGGTCGTAAAGGCACCACCTCAAAGGCTACAATCCAGATTGCCACAGAAGATCGCTATATGAGTCGTCAACATTGTAGCATCACTGTGACGACATTGCCTGACGGCACCAAGAAAGCAGTGCTGAGCAACTACCAGAATAAGAACCTCACTACCGTTGATGGGCAGGAGATTGAAACAGGTGATGAAATCCGTCTGACCAATGGCGACAGAATCACCATGGGACATACCACCGTTGTATTTAAACTTTAGCAGCTTATGAAGATAGAACTATATCCTCCATTATCTATCCAAGAGATAGGACAACGTCCTAATCAAGAAGACAGTGTCGCTGAGTGGAGCAATCGTCTCTTTGTGCTTTGCGATGGTATGGGAGGCCATGAGAAAGGAGAAGTTGCTAGCCAAACAGTATGCCAATCCTTAGTTAAGTGGTTTGAGGCAAATATTAAAGATGACTCATTTACCGATAATCAATTGCGCGAGGCCATAGAGTATGCCTATCAGCAACTTGATCAGTATGCTGATGGTAGCCCCAAACAAATGGGAACCACGCTTACCTTATTATATATAGGTAATAATGGCATAACAGCAGCACACATGGGTGACAGTCGCATCTACCACATTCGCCCAGGCGTTGGAGTCCTCTATCAGTCACGCGATCATTCACTCGCTTTCGATCTCTTCCAATCTGGTGAGATCACGTTTGAAGAGATGAAGAACTTCAAGCAGAAGAACATCGTGACTCGAGCCATGACTCCAGGCGAAGATAATCGTATGCGTGCTGATATTATCCACATCACCGATGTTCAGCCTGGCGACTACTTCTATCTTTGTTCAGATGGCATGTTGGAGCAGATGAGTAATGAAGAGCTTGTCGGCATATTATCTTCCAAGGATTCTGATACTGATAAACAAGACCTTCTGATCAAAGCTACATCAGAAAATCAAGATAATCATACTGCATGGATTATCCAAGTCAAGGATGTGATAAAGGAAGAAGGTGATGAAGCCCTCGAAAACGAAGAGCCCACAGCTCGCTGCAATGCCATTAATATCATCCCTAAAGTCATTGCGGCTAACGAAGATGACGTTGTCATTGTAGAGGAAGTAAAGAAAACCAAGACACTTCTCCAGAAAATGAAGGAGGTCGTTGATTTCATTATGAACAAGAAATAATAAGCTATATGCAAGAATCTATCAATAATCAGTCCATGCTTAAAGTAGGTACAATCCTACATGGCACATATCGCATAGATAACTATCTCTCTTCAGGAGGTTTCGGTAACACATACGTTGCTACCAACATCGAGTTTGATGAGCGAGTAGCCATCAAGGAATTCTTCATGAAGGGCGTCACCCAGCGTGATGACAACCAGACAACAGTCAGCGTCAGCAACTTGGAGAATACCAATAGTTTTCTCGGGCAGAAAGAGAAGTTCAAGAAAGAGGCTAGACGTTTACGGAAAATGCAGAACGAGCATCTTGTAAGAGTTCACGACTTGTTCGATGAGAATGGCACAACGTATTATGTGATGGATTATGTGGATGGCGAAAACCTTTCAGAGTGGTTGAAACGAACTGGCAGACCCATGACAGAATCTGAAGTTCGCCTTATTCTTCCTCAGATACTTGATGCGCTGAAAGTCGTACACGAAGATGGTTTCTGTCATCTGGACATTAAACCGTCCAACATCATGCTTGAAAAGGGTGGAAAAATCAAACTCATAGATTTTGGAGCCAGCAAGCAGTTAGGTGCCAATGGAACCCTTACCACAAATGCCCCAACAGCTTTTGCCCAGACTCCAGGTTATGCTCCACGTGAACAGATGGAGCAGAATCTTGACAAAATAGGTCCTTGGACGGATATCTATGCCCTTGGTGCTACGCTCTACAATTTGCTTACTAACAATAAGCCCCCATTGCCAACAGATATAGATGATGATATGAGTGAAGACAAACATGTTGCTCTTCCATTCCCAGAAAGTGTTGGCGAAATGAAGTATCTTGTGCTTCAGATGATGAAGACCAACCGTTTACAACGTCCTCAAAGCATAGATGCGATTGATATTGAGAAGATACAAGAGCTATCATCAGCATCTGAATCGCGCTATACTCAAAATAGTCATTGGGTAGAATCTCCATTGAGCACTGATGAAGAGGGTGAAAATACTATCATTGATAATTCTCATCATACTAAAAAGGAAGAAAAAAACAAAGCAGAAGAGAGACCTAAGGCCTCCCCTCAACCAGAATCAACAGCATTTGTTGAAAGTCAATATGGGCAAGATTCGGATGATAATTCTACTAATATATGGAAAGTGATTGGGGGTATTGCAGTATTTTTTATAATAGGGTATTTTTTGATTCTTCCAAAAGGTGATGTTGATTCTTCCCAAGAACCAAATAGTCCCCAAAAAGAAAGCAAAGAGCCAAGAACCGTGGGGAATATACGATACCAAACAGCTATCGGAAGTTGCCTGTATGGTGGCCCAGTTGATGAAAACGACAAACCTCATGGTATTGGTAAAGCATTTTTTAGTGATGGACGATATTATTACGGTGCATTTGAACATGGAATAATGACAGGTGAAGATTGCCTTTTCACATATGCCAATGGTGATACATTCAGAGGTGAATTCCGTAACAATTCTTTCCATTATGGGCGATACACTATAGCTAAAGATCAAAGTTACTTCTATGGCTATTATTCGAATGGCCAACCCAGTAAAGGAATATGGTATGACAAGAACGGAAAAGTCATTGATAATATATAGAGATTAGAGAATGAAACTGAGAATATTGACATTATTATGTTGCATATCATTTGCATTAATGGCATCAGCCCAAGCCAGCGGAGGACAGATACGTCGTCCAAGTCAACCCCATCAAAATAATCAAAGCAACAGTCAACGCAGATTACCAGCAAATATAATTAATAATCACGAATATGTTGATTTAGGATTGAGTGTCAAATGGGCTACATGCAATATAGGAGCTTCGACCCCCCAAGAGTCTGGAAGCTATTTTGCTTGGGGGGAAACCAAACCTAAATCTGACTATTCTTGGAAAACCTATTTTGATTTGGTGGGAGGGGCTTCAAATCCACATCTTTCAGATGAGGGCTATTCTTATAAAAAAGATGATTTTATAAAATACAATAGATTCACAAATCTTAAATTTGGAAGGAATTACGATGCGGCTTCCGTACTTTGGGGCAGTTCTTGGAGAACACCATCCCATGAAGATTTTAATGAGTTATGGTCTTTACCTCATCAGTGGGTTTGTATCAGTGGTGTCTATGGAATGAAATTCACTTCCAGTAATGGTAATAGCATCTTCCTTCCTGCTGCAGGTGGCAAAAAAGACGATAAGTTGGACAATATGCAAGAAGCTGCACTATATTGGATGAATGAACTACATGAGGATGATTATGACTGCTCTGAACTTGCAAAGATGTGGCTTATGGACAAGGATGATGGAGGGTGGTCTTTTGCACTTCGTTGTTTTGGCTTCCCAATTCGTCCAGTATCAGAATAACAAACATAACGACAACGCCTAATTTATAATCATATATGAGAAGTCTAATAGTTTTAATTGTAGGTTTGGCTATTTCGCTCAATATTTCCGCTCAAACAAGTGGAGGTCAAATTAGAAGGAAGCCGACTGTAACAGTGAGACATTCGCAAAACAAGAAAAACAATGTTACTAATTTATATGAAAAAACTGGTGTCCATAATGGATATGATTATGTTGATTTAGGATTAAGTGTTAGATGGGCTACTTGTAATGTAGGAGCAAATTCTCCAGAAGTTTATGGATCCTATTTTGCTTGGGGTGAAACATCTGCCAAAACAGATTATGGAAGCATTACGCAGAATAGCATACGAAAGGATATAGGTGTTAACATTTCTGGATCTTCATATGATGCTGCCCACACTAATTTAGGTGGAAATTGGAGAATGCCAACAAAGATTGAGTTCCAAGAACTTATTGATAATTGCAAATGGAAACCAGCAAGATACAATGGAACAGATGGATTCTGTATAACTGGTCCCAATGGTAAAGCTATATTTATACCTGCCGCAGGCTATTATTCAGAAAAAGAAAAGCATTCAGGCTATTTTATAACGCTATGGACAGCAACGGCAGAAATGGATAGTCAATATAATCAGTGTTGGGTATATCATGTTCATGTTGACAATAATAAATATCAGAATCCTCCTGTTCAGCCAACGTTGATACGAGAAGCGTATTATGTTGGAATGTGTATAAGAGCTGTGGTAAATTAGGTGTTTCAATAAGATGTAAATTGAAATTGAGATGGTAGTAAAAGATCATATAGTTTATCGAATTACTCCTTTTGATGCTGAAGTTAAAGTAGGTGACCGTGCTTTGCCTTCAAAGTGGAAATCATTAGGGGATTTCAAAAATCGTCAAGAAGAGACATTGGAAAAAGATCGTCCTAATGAGCTTCCTAGAAGAGATAATTGCTTATATGTCTGTTTCTCAAAAAAGAATGCATACGAATGGGCAAGGATTAAGTATCGTAAAAGAAATACTTGCTATAAACTCCTTACACTCGAATTAACAGGAGAATTATATTGGTTTAAGGCTGATTGCTACAATTGTTTGAATGAGTGTAGTACGCAACAAGAATTTGATAATGCAGCCATTAGTTATTGGAAATCTTTGATTGAAGATAAAAGCCTCCTATCTCTTGATAATGGCTATGAAGGATTATTTGTGGGTGAAGCAATAGTCAAGGCTATTGAATATAAGAATTATATCAATGGTGAAAGTATGGATGTTGAATAATTAGTAATTAAGATATGGCAAACAACAATATTTCTGAGACCGACAAAGCAAAGATGTTTGATTATTTGAAGGATTACCAAGATAATATTAAAGCGAATTTTGGGAAATACAACTTAGCAGACAGAAAACTTCAAAGGTTTTTGTCTATAAACGATATTTATATAGGAAGGCTAAATCAGAAATGTAAAGGTAAAGCAATTAATCATCAATACCATATTTTGTATGAACAAAATAAGCCGAAGAATAAAGATAACGATGAAGTTCATCATTTGTTAAGGCACCTTAGGAATGCAATAGCACATGGGAGAATTAGAAAGAAGGGAAGTAAGTTATTTCAATTTTCTGATGAAACTCCTGATGGTAATAGCGTGACTATGATTGGTGAGATAGATTATAAACTCTTCTTTGAATTAATTGATTTGGCTAAAAATACCTAATTATGCAACACTTACAGCCAAACACCACCTTGCAGGGTGGAAAATACAGAATAGAGCGAGAGCTGGGGCAAGGAGGCTTCGGCATCACGTATTTGGCGACTCAGGTTTCATCTAATCGTCAAGTTGCCATAAAAGAGTTATTCATTGGTGGCAGTGGTCAGGCTATCAATGATCGTAGAGGCAATCAGGTGGTTGTGACCAACTCTGCTAACCAGCAAAGTTTCAATCAACAAAAGGCAAAGTTCAAGAAAGAAGCCTTACGCCTTGCAAACCTCAACCATCCCAATTTGGCAAAGGTTCATGAGTTCTTTGAAGAAAACGGAACAGCCTACTATGTGATGGACTATATTGAAGGTGAGTCATTACGCACGAAGTTGAACAGAGAAGGTGTATTATCAGAAAGCCTTGTCTTGAAATATCTACAACAACTCCTTCCTGCTCTTGAAGCAGCTCACAAGCAAAGCATCTGGCATTTGGATATCAAGCCAGAGAATATCATGGTTGACAGATATGGGCATGTCTATCTTATCGACTTTGGAGCCAGTAAACATGTGGAACCTAATAGCACGCTTACGACCTCATTGGCATTAGCCTATACTCCTGGATATTGCCCTCCAGAACTGTTGGATTTATCTAACGAGACTCCTGAATACTATTTACAGGCCATTAAGGACATTGGCCCATGGACAGATATTTATGCATTAGGCGCTACAATATACAACCTGCTAACAGATAGCATCCCCCCATCAAAGCGCAGACTCGATAAAGAAGGTCGCAGGGCATTTTCGTTCCCAAGTAACGTGTCATCATCAACAAGAGACTTAATTGTCTGGATGATGAAGCCTGATAAGGAAGATAGACCACAATCAATTCGCAGTTTGTTGGTAAAAGTGAGTTCTACTGAAGAAACCCTTTTTGAGAATCCAATCAAGGAAGCAAATTTTGGTTCTACTAATCAATCGCCAAAAGATAGCAATAGGGATAAAAAGTTCAATGCTAATGTGTTGGATCAAAATGATGATTCTTCATTATGGAAGTATGTTATAGTGGCTTTATTGATTGGGGCAATGGTAGCTGGATACATTTATTATAATGGTAACATGTCAAACAATAAGCCACAAGTTGAAAAAGCAAGTTACCAAGATTATTTTGATAAGTAGTAAAAACAAACAAATAGAGAAATTATGAAAGGAATGATTAAGTCACTTGTGCTGGTTATTATGGCATCTGTTTTGTTCGCTTCCTGCGATGAACAAAAGAAAGAGCTGAAGAGTCTGGTTGAAAAAATGAACAGCGAATGTCCATTGCCATTAGGAGATATCGGTTCGGTTAATAGTATTATGTTTGATGGTGAAGTTGTAGAAATGAAATTTACTAGCAATGAGTCATTTGCTCCAGTATCATCTTTGTCGAATCACCAGCAAGAGTTAAAAGAGATGCTTGGGATGAGCTTTTCCAAGGGATCAAACGATAAACTGGTGGAAAAGATAATTGCTGCTGGAGTGAACTTTCGGTCTGTTTTTGTTGGAATGCAAACCGGAGAAAAGATTGTACTTGAAGTTACACCTAATGATTTGAAAACTTATGCAGAAAAATACTCAAACATGACTGACCAACAGAAATTGATAGTCACTATGTATATTGGTACTAAAGTTAAACTACCTGTGGCGATAGACAATATGACAAAGTTGGTAGGCTTGTCTTTGACTTCTGATGCCCTTAAATACAAATACGAAGTGAATGATGCAGAAACGGGACAAAATATGGAATCTGCTATAAGTTTTATGAAATACATTACTTTGTCCCAAATGGCAAACAGCCTAAAAGGCGGGATGATGGGTGAGAGAAATAGACAGTTCTATCAAGCTTTAATAGATTGTAATCAAGGAGCAGAGTATGAGTATCATGAATTGCAGACAGGAAAGAAAGCGTCTTTCAGAATATCAACCGATGAGATACGAGAAGTTCTTAATGGGAAATGGGATAATCAGTTATCCGCCAAAGATTGGGAGAATCTTGGTAATGCACTGGAGGAATTTGGGCAATCGTATGGAGGAGACTCTTTAGCATATGATGATGGGGTTGTTGATTCTGTTGTCTATGATGAAAATTGGTAATTATGCAGCACCTACAACCAAACACCACCTTGCAAGGTGGGAAATACAGAATAGAGCGTGTGCTGGGGCAGGGAGGCTTTGGCATCACGTATTTGGCGCGTAACACAGTATTCGATATTGATGTAGCCATCAAAGAGTTCTTTATGAAGGATGAGAATGATCGAGATGGCAGTTCTGTTACAATGCCTAACGCCACGAAACAAGAACTGTTTCGTGGACAGATGGAGAAGTTCAAGAAAGAGGCAAAGCGAATGTTCGCCATCAAGAATGAACACATCGTCGGAGTCCAAGACCTATTCGAAGAAAATGGTACTGCCTACTATGTTATGGACTATGTTGATGGTGAAAATCTTGCTGAGCGTCTGAAACGAACAGGAAAACCAATGTCTGAGCAGGAAGTACGAGATATCCTACCCCAGATTCTTGATGCGCTCAAATCCATTCACGATGCAGGTATATGGCATCTAGATTTGAAACCCGCCAATATATTGATAGATAAAAGTGGACTTGTTAAACTCATAGACTTTGGAGCCTCCAAACAGCTGAACGCTCAAAAGGGAGGTGCCACTACCAGCACAGCCATCAGCTACACCAATGGCTATGCCCCTCGTGAACAGATGGAACAGAACTATGACAAGTTTGGCCCTTGGACAGATATCTACGCCCTTGGAGCAACTCTCTATAATCTACTGACCAATAAGCGTCCTCCGCTCCCCTCAGATATAGATGATGATGATAGTAACGACAAACATCTGTCACTGCCTTTTTCAAAGAGAATTACTAACAATATGAAGGAGTTTGTTCTAAAACTGATGCAAACTAATCGCAAGTATCGTCCACAAACCATAAGCAATGTACAATCTTTGCTGGAACAGCAAACTGGTTTTTCTGATGATTACCACGAGACTCCTTTTGAGGACATTGTACCCGAATCTGCGGAAAATGAGGAAACCATCATCGCATCTCCATCTATCGTCAATAGACAGAATTCACAAAAAGAATCGCAGGAGGCATCCAAATTAAAAACTGTTGAATCGAAAGAAGGGGAAAGAGGACATAATATAGATTCAATTGCTACCTATTTTTTGAATGAGTATTGGTTGACAGTTTTCATTTGTCTTGTCATCTCAGTCCTCTTTTGGTATTTCGGTTGTGGAAATCCCAACAATTTTTATGGAGGTGATCGTTCAAATGTACCTATTAATATGTTAGGTGGATTCTATTCTCGTGGCGGAATCGCAGTTTTCGGCTTTTTTGCTATTCTTTCCTATATCTCTTATGTTATTATCAACTATTTAAAAATTCCTAAGTTAATCGTGCATTTGTTTTTAGTCGGAGGCTGTATAATATATTTACTATTGTCACTTTTTTAAGGCTATGCAACATCTACAACCAAACACCACCTTGCAGGGTGGGAAATACAGAATAGAGCGAGTGCTGGGGCAAGGAGGCTTCGGCAATACGTATGTAGGCTACAATACGGAGTTTGAAGAAACAGTAGCTATCAAAGAGTTCTTCATGAAAGGCGTGACGGAACGAGATGAAACGACCTCTGTCGTCAGCGTGAGTAATGCAGACAATGTGCAACAGTTTGAAGAGCAAAGAGAGAAATTCAAAAAGGAGGCTCGACGCTTGCGCAAACTGAAGAATGAGCATATCGTGAAGGTGCATGATCTGTTTGAAGAGAACGGTACAGCCTACTATGTAATGGATTACATAGATGGCGAATCGCTGGCAGAGAAAATTAAAAAGACTGGCAATCCATTTACTGAGGCAGAAGTCAGAATCATCCTTTCGCAGATTCTCGAAGCACTGAAAGAAGTGCATCAGAACGAAATATGGCACCTTGACTTGAAACCAGGAAACATTATGGTGGATAAGCAAGGAAATGCTTATCTGATAGACTTTGGTGCCAGTAAGCAGATTCGTGCCAATGGCAGCATGACGACATCTACAGCTCTCTGCTATACGCCTGGTTATGCTCCCAATGAGCAGATAGGCCAGATGTATGACCGTTTTGGCCCTTGGACAGACATCTATGCCCTTGGTGCTACCATCTATAACCTTCTAGCAAACAAGAAACCACCTATGGCTATTGACATTGAGGAGGACGAGGAAGATGCATTCGATTTCCCCAATACCGTATCTGATGGTATGCGAAAGTTGGTAGTATGGATGATGCAACCCAAAAGAAAGGCAAGGCCGCAGAGTGTGGATGAGGTTATCAAACTGATTGAAAAACAGCCACAAGAAGAGGCCCCCAATCCCGTTTCAAAGGCAAAACCTGTTTTGGAGCCTGAACCTGATAACGAGGAGACTCTGTTGATTGGTCAATCTGATTCTAACAATTCTGAAAAGACAGCAAATCAAAGTCAAAATAATGATGAGGAGCCAACAATTCTGGTGGTTTCAAAAAAGAATCAGAAGCTAGCCCCACACATTGCTTCTAACAATTTCCTGCCGCAGAGAGCTGTAAAGGTGGGTGATTATATCTTCGATGATGGTTCCTACTCTGATAAAATGGAGGAAGGGAGAACCCCTATAGGCGTACTTTTCTCTTATTATGGCGGAGCTCATGGGCAAATACTATCAGCAGTTAAGCCAGATGAAAACATGTCGATAAATGGGAAAGAGTTGAAATGGCATGAGGCCTCTGTTGCGGAATGGGTAGAGGTTATACAGAACCTTTGTCATTGCAAAGTGAATTTTTCATCATGGAATTATCGCTTTTACTCCGATCGAGTAAAATGGATCTTGGCCAGTTATCAAATAAAGGAAAAGCTTTATGCCACAAAGAAATCAGTAAGTGGTGTGGCTTACGAAGTCAATATAGAAATGAGTAAAATGACTCCAATAGACTACCACAATGATTCACTTCCATACATATTTATAAGCGAATTTTAAGGCTATGCAACAACTACAACCAGGAACCACCTTGCAGGGTGGAAAATATAGAAAGCTGCGAATAAGCGAGAGACATAAGAACTTGTTCTTAGATGTCCGAGCGGAAGCAGATTATTCAATAGAGCGAGTGCTGGGATAAGGATGCTTTGGCAATTAAAAATAAAATGATTAATTTTGCAAACGATATGAATAAGAAACAAGTTATAAAGCTATTTGAAGAACAGAAGGTTCGCATGGAGTGGGACGATGAGAAAGAGAAATGGTTCTTTTCGATCGTTGATGTCTGCGGCATACTGACAGATAGTAAAGACTATCTCACTGCACGTAAATATTGGAATAAGTTGAAGCAGAGACTGAAAGAGGAAGGAAATGAAACGGTGACAAATTGTCACCAGTTGAAAATGAAGGCGGCGGATGGAAAAATGCGATTAACCGATGTCGCAGACTTGGAGCAGATGTTCAGAGTGATTCAGTCTATTCCATCGCCTAAAGCGGAACCATTCAAACAGTGGATGGCAAAGGTCGCATCCCAGCGTATCGACCAGATGCAAGATCCTGAGTTGAATTTTGAACAAGCCTATGCGGACTATCGTCGATTAGGTTATTCAGATAGATGGATTAACCAGCGCCTGAAGAGTATTGAAGTTCGGAAAGGACTAACAGATGAATGGGATCGAGCTGGCGTAAAGGAAGGACAGCAATATGCCTCGCTAACAGATATCATCACTCAGGCTTGGAGTGGAAAAACCACGAGACAGTATAAACATTATAAGGGTCTGAAGAAGGAAAGCCTTCGCGACAACATGACAAATATCGAGTTGGCATTGAATATCTTGGCAGAAGCATCAACCACAGAAATCAGCAAGGCTCAGAATCCGAAAGGTTTCAAACAGAGTGCTGCCATAGCTCGAAAAGGAGGAGAAATAGCTGGCGACGCTAGGAAGAAGTTGGAGGCACAGACAGGTCGTTCGGTGATTTCAAGTGAAAAAGCATCAGACTATTTACCTCCTGCCGATAGAATTCAGGAGCTACCAGAAGAAAAGGAAGATTGATTCTAACTGCACAAATAATCGATACAATTACAACAATCCCGCCATTTCATACAAGATGGCGGGATTGTTGAAGTTATTAATCATATCGAACACGAATGAGCTCGTCATGGTGAAGCCAGAATTACTCCGGGTAGTTGCCTTCGATGTAGGCCTTAAGTTCAACCCGGAGAGCTACAACGAGATGAAAGAAAAAGGCTTCCGCCTAGAATTCTGATATTTCGTACAATTTGCAAGGGGTTTCATACAACACCTTGTCTGTGTTTTGCTGATTTTATGAAGATATTGTAACTTTGCAAATGAAAACAAATAGTAATAACTAAATATTAAATTGATGGAGTTAACATTTGAAAAATGGGAAGATGGCAGGTGGTTTGTTGTGCTACCAGATTATGATGGTGATCAAGAAGACCTTGAAATGGTTGATGGTGCAGACGCTTTTCTTGATTATCTGACAGAAGATGGATTGTATGTTACTGTTGATGTTAGTTTGGAGGACACAGAAGATGATGCAATTATCCTAAAACTTGCAGCACATGACGCAATTGGAGGAACTTATGAAGTAGAAAACTTGCCAGAGTTTAAATATGATGTTTGGCTATGCAATGTTGTACACTTCTTATTTGGAGAGCATCCTGATATGATTTATTTTAAAGTTGTAAAGTAACTGTTTACCCTTTCTGAGTTTCTGGTAATATATTATGCGGGAAGTAGTAAAAAAGCAAATCAAGTAAAAAACAACGAATATGATAGAAAAAATGAAAATTGATCCCAATGATCCGAATGCGGACCTTGAAGAATGGGCTAGACAATTTGATGAAGAGTTCCAGAAATATTGTGAGGAAGAAAAAAAGAGGATGGAAGATAATGGACTTATTCTGTGTCTTATTTTTGATGATGAGAATTATTTTCTTCTAGACGAATTCAAAGCAAGTTTTGAATTAAAAAAAGAAGATCTGAAGGATTATGTTTATGTTGACAACAATGCTCTTAACTTTTCTTGCGAGTCAGGATATGAAGATTACTATCTCAACAGAACATATAAATTCATTGGTATGGAGAAGGATTGTGCAAATTTTTACAGAAACTATTAATACATGGGAGATTTAAAAAGATTCTTAACGGCACAAGATGGTCAAAGAGGTGATGGCACCTTGTATGAACTGGCATTGAAAGAAATCCAAGAGGGTAAACTTGGATTCGAATGCTGGATCAGGTATGTCTATCCTCAGCTGAAAAGGAAAGGGACAAGCCAGTTGACCGATTTCTATGGTCTTGATGGACGTGAAGAGGCGAAAGCATACTTCGAGCATCCTATCTTAAGAGAAAGACTCATTAAGGCGGCACAGGTCCTGTTGGAAATAGACAAGCCGATATTTGAAATCTTCAGCAACCTAGGAGTGATGAAACTACGTACATGCATGCTCTTGTTTGCCTCAATCTCTGATGAACCCGTCTTCAAACAGGTTTTAAGAAAGTATGGTTGGAAATGATTGGTTACTTTTTTTGTGAGATTTGGCAATATAGTATAGACGTTAATCCTTTCCTTTCATGGCTCAGATGCCCAATTTGGAAAACTTTCTACGCAATGAGTTAGGTCGCCTATCACCTTGTCGGCAGCGAGATGGCCAAACTTAGAGAACATGAAGAAAATGCTCAGGTTAACTGATTTTTACGCCGAAGTCCGAATACAGCAAAAACCGTGCCAAACATGTAATATATTGATAATCAGATAATTTGGTCAATTTGGAGATTTCGAAAAAATGTTGTAACTTTGCACCCGCATTTGGGAAACTCCCAGAAGCGTTCCACTAAATCTTGTTCTAATGTTTAATCGTACAATCATGTATGCTAAACTCGCATGGGTTTA
>JAEEGJ010002130.1_pt1 | contig 137340 bp, 111 predicted proteins | sample 8958761 | NCBI WGS metagenome assembly JAEEGJ01 (sample SAMN16246546, study PRJNA631951) | gut metagenome | biome: gut microbiome; feature: rumen; material: RS-attached | host: Bos | place: Iran: Karaj | collected 2018-10
GAAGAAAAAAATCAGTGCGCAAGCGAATATTTTTTGTACTTTTGCAGCCTCATTAATATCAAAAGAAAAAAGTTAATATGCGTCCTGATTTCAGCAATATCGACTTCAAGAAGCTCCCGCAAAACCCTACGGATTTCCGTCAGTGGGAGAAAGATAACAACATCATTTCCAACTGGATGACCTCCGAGCAGATCCCTGTCAAGCAGGTGTACGGCGCGGACGACCTCCTCGGTATGGAGCACCTCAACTACGCGTCGGGCATCCCGCCGTATCTGCGCGGACCCTACTCGATGATGTACGTGTTCCGCCCGTGGACCATCCGTCAGTATGCCGGTTTCTCCACCGCCGAAGAGTCCAACGCCTTCTACCGCCGCAACCTCGCCGCCGGTCAGAAGGGTCTGTCTGTGGCCTTCGACCTCGCCACGCACCGCGGCTACGATTCCGATCACCCGCGCGTGGTCGGTGATGTCGGTAAAGCCGGTGTCGCCATCGACTCCATCCTCGACATGAAGATCCTCTTCGACCAGATTCCGTTGGACAAGATGTCCGTCTCCATGACGATGAATGGGGCTGTGCTGCCGATCCTGGCTTTCTACATCATCGCTGCCGAGGAGCAGGGTGCCACGCTCGACCAGCTGTCGGGCACCATCCAGAACGACATCCTCAAGGAGTTCATGGTGCGTAATACTTACATCTACCCGCCGGCACACTCCATGAAGATCATTGCCGACATCTTCGAGTTCACGGCCAAGAACATGCCGAAGTTCAACTCCATCTCCATCTCCGGCTACCACATGCAGGAGGCCGGTGCCACCGACGACATTGAGTTGGCTTACACGCTGGCCGACGGTTTGGAGTACCTCCGCGCCGGTGTGAACGCGGGCATGAGCGTCGATGAATTCGCGCCGCGTCTGTCGTTCTTCTGGGCCGTGGGTATGAACCATTTCATGGAGATCGCGAAGATGCGCGCCGCCCGTATGCTGTGGGCCAAGATCGTGAAGCAGTTCAACCCGCAGAACCCGAAATCCATGGCGTTGCGTACGCACTGCCAGACTTCCGGTTGGTCGCTCACCGAGCAGGATCCGTTCAACAACGTCTGCCGTACCTGCGTCGAGGCTATGGGCGCCGCATTGGGACACACCCAGTCGCTGCACACCAACGCATTGGACGAGGCCATCGCGCTGCCGACCGACTTCTCGGCCCGTATTGCTCGTAACACGCAGATTTACATTCAGGAAGAGACGCAAGTGTGCCGCTCCATCGACCCGTGGGCCGGTTCCTACTATATCGAAAGCCTCACGCACCAGATCGCGCATCGCGCTTGGGAGCACATCCAGGAGGTGGAATCCCTCGGCGGTATGGCCAAGGCCATCGAGACCGGCATCCCGAAGATGCGTATCGAGGAGGCTTCCGCCCGCAAGCAGGCCCGTATCGACTCCGGCAAGGAGTCCATCATCGGCGTCAGCAAGTACAAACTCGACAAGGAGTCCCCGATTGAGACCTTGGAGGTCGATAACACGACGGTTCGCGAGGCGCAGATCAAGCGTCTGGCCGAGCTGAGAGCCAACCGTAACGAGGAGGATGTGCAAGCCGCTTTGGAAGCGCTCACCGAGTGCGCCAAGACCGGCAACGGCAACCTGCTCGACCTCTCCATCAAGGCCGCGAGAGTGCGTGCTTCCTTGGGTGAGATTTCCATGGCGTTGGAGAAAGTCTATGGACGTTACAAAGCAAAAATCAACTTAATTTCAGGCGTGTACAGTAAAGAACAACAAGACAACGCCGCCTTCAAACGGGCTTGCGAGCGTTGCAACGAATTTGCCAAGAAAGAGGGCCGTCGCCCGCGTATCATGATTGCCAAGATGGGTCAGGACGGTCACGACCGCGGCGCCAAGGTGGTCGCCACCGGCTATGCCGACATCGGTTTCGACGTCGATATGGGTCCCTTGTTCCAGACCCCCGAAGAGGCCGCCAAGCAGGCCGTGGAGAACGACGTGCACTTCTTGGGCGTCTCCTCATTGGCAGCAGGTCACAAGACGTTGGTTCCGCAGGTCATCGAAGAGCTCAAGAAGCTTGGCCGCGAGGACATCATCATCACCGTGGGCGGTGTGATTCCCCCGCAGGACTACCAGTTCCTGTACGACTGCGGTGTCGCCGCCATTTTTGGTCCTGGCACACGTATTGCGGATTCCGCAAATGCGATGCTGGACATCATCATGAGTGAGTAGTTAGAAGTTAGTAGTTAGTAGTTGGGAGCGGGATTGGACCTGCTCCCTTTTTTTGTTTATCTCCGCGGATCACGCGTATCTGCGCGGATCACGAAAAAAGTGCGTGCCTGCTAAAACCGCAGAATCTCTACCGGATACTTGTCTTTGAACTGCCAGACGACTTGGCCGCGGTGGTTGATGTAGCCGGACCGTCTGTCTTTCGGGTTGTTGCTCAGAATCACGTATGCGAGTCCTCCGTGGAAATGGCCCGCGTCAGAGAAGTGCGGCGGAATGGCCCACTCACCCTTTTTGTTGATATAACCCCATCTGTCTGTACTGTCAACGGTTTGGACAACTAGTGCCAGCCCGTCGGAGAAGTGCATGGGGTAGTACTCCGGCTCCAGCGTAAATACCACAGTTCCCGTTGAATCGATGAAGCCGTAACGGTCGCCGATCTTCACGGCGGCGAGCCCATCGGAGAATGCATCCATTTCGTCGAATTTCTGCTCTGTGATGACTTTTCCATTGCTTCCGATCAGGCTCCATTTTTCGTCACTTTCCGTCCTAACCCATGCGAGGTCGCCCGCCCATGCACGGCAGGCATAATCATATTTTGGCGACACAATCCAATGTCCGTCAACGCTGATGACACCCCAAAGTCTATCTTTCATGGCAAGAGCGGTAGTTTTGTTAAGAAATCGTGGGGGTTCTTCAAATTGTGGTGTGAAAATGTATTCGCCATTCGCATCAATGGCACCCCATAATTCTTCCTCCCCTTCGTTAAACTCACACGTGCTTCCTTCCGCAACACCGTCCTGAAATGGCCAGGCATAGCAGAATTTCTCTTCCCAAAGGATTTTTCCACAAGTGTTTATGTATAGATTTTGAAATTTGTTTTGGAAATATCCCCTTACTACGGTAATGGTATCAAGGAAATCATCCCCCTCTTCAAACTGGGGCTCAATGGCCATGGTGCCGTCCTGCCGGATGTAGCCGGTTTTGCCCTTGACAATGACCTTGGCGAGTCCATTGTGGAAATAACCGGCGTATTCAAACTGTGGGCGGACGACCCATTCGCCTTTCGTGTTGATGAAACCCCACTTCCGTCCCTTGGCTGCGGGAACCGGTTCGGACTTGAGATCAAAGTATGGAACTCCGATTTGGCTGAAGCTCGGCCGGCAGATGACGTTTCCGGTGGTGTCCATCAGTCCGTAACGCACGTGATTGCCGTCTCCCGTCCAGAAATAGTGCACGGTCCCATCGTACACAGAATCCGTCTGCGCGTTCAGGTGTATGCATAAACTGCCGATTGCCAATAGTATGAGTAGTCGCAATGTTCGAAGGTTCATCATAATGATTCCATATTTCGGTTGCAAAAGTAGTCATTATTTCTATATATGATGCAGATGATTCAACATGTTACAGTTTTTTTTGTATTTTTGCGTTCATATTTTTTATCGAATTGTCATGCTGTCTCGCCGCGTTGTCATACATCATAATACTTGCAAGAAGATTGCCACTTTCTTGCTTCTTTTGTCGTTGTGTTTGTTGGGACGGATTTCAGCCCAAATCAACATATATGGTGTTGAACACTTTCCAAAGTCCTTGTCGGAGAGAGGATTGCACGGACCAGTGAAATCTATTGCCTATTCGGATCTTGTTATTACGAAGGATAGGGCTGTGCACTATTCCACTCAAATTTTCCTCACTTTTAACAGAAAGGGACAGTTGATGGAGTCTATGACTGTAGGAGAAAGTTTTGATTGGGATGGGGACACGCTCATCGAGCGTTACTCATACGATTCGTCGGGTCGCTTCACTTCCAGATACACCACCGATGGCAAATTTCGCCAAGAGGCTGTTTACGACAGTCTTGGACAGTTCCTTTATAGTGTTTACACTCGGTCAGGCGGGACACCAAAACCATCGCTACGATATTATTACGACGAGCAGGGCCGCTGTGTTCGAAATGAATATGTGCCAACCGTTGATGAAGAAGATCTTGGATATACGATTATGACACATCCGTTTTTCTATGATTCTGTAGGCAATTGCATCGCAACGGCTGAAATTGTGGACGGAGACACCGTACAAGTTAACTGGTGCAAATACGATAAAGATGGGAATCTGACGGAATACGGTTTCACTTTAATGGGAGAAAGCAGGGATTTGTATTTCTATGACGACAGCTCAAAAAGAGTGAAGGGTTTGCATTATTATAACGGAGAACTATCCGGAGAAACGATTTATGAGTATGATGAGAAGGACAGATTGGCTCGCATTAGGCGTTACGACAAAGACGGCAAGCTGGAGTATGGATGGGATTATCTCTACGACAGTTTTGATAATACGATAGAATGTGTTATGTACAGCTGGAATCCGGATCAGACACTAAGTACTACGATGAAGACCATTGCAGAATTTGAGTATTACGAATCTGACAATTGATCTGTTTCTGGATGAGTATTCTTTCTCCACGTATCGCGCGTATCTGCGCGTAAAATGGAGATCAGAGTGGTTCTTGCCTCGTGCATACTCCACGTTAAGGAATGAAATAGGGGAAGGGATTTTTTCGTGAAGATACGAGAAATACGCGGAGATTAAAGTCGGAACGATACCGGCACCTGGTAATAGCATTGCACCGGTTTCCCCATGTTTTTTCCTGGCTTCCATTTCGGCATGGACATGACGGCACGACATGCCTCCTTATCGCATTCGGGGAAGAGAGGGACTTTTACCTTGGCGTTGGTCACACTCCCGTCTTTCTCCACCACGAACTCAACCAAAACCGTGCCCGTGATGCCGTTATTCTTCGCCACTGATGGATATTGAATCTCCCTTACTAAAAAGGCTTGCAAGGAATCCATTCCTCCGGGGAATTCTGGCATCTCCTCTACGAACATCATCGGAGAATTCTCGAAATATACATCGTCTTCGACGTCACCTACCACTATCCCCTCGGTAGTCTCCCAATCATCTGGATCAGCCAGCTGTGAAGGTATTTGTGTGCAGCGGTTCGGGGAGGACTCGGACGAATTTTCCGGGATGTCTGGTATTTCGCCCACTTCTTCTATGATACCGTCCGCCACATACGGATCGGATTGTCCGGGAGGCGGTGGAACTTCTTGTCCATCTGTCGCTTCCGGAACTTGTTGGGTGCTGGCCTCCACGGCGGGTTCGGGTTCGTTGTTAGCGGCCGGCGTGGGCGCCTTCGGATTGTGGCACGCACCCATCATCATGGAGGAAACGGCAATGCCCGCCACTGCGACGGCCTTGCCTAAAGCACGGCGTTTGGATAGCTCCCGCTCCAAGTAGCGCACTTCGGCCTCGCAGTAGGGACACGTACCGCGACAGTCACCCTCGTGGGTGCATTCGCGCTCCACCAACGGGATGTCATTCTCTTGCGCGACCTTCCGCCGCACGTCCTTCAGGATTTCGCAGGTTCGTTTGCCCTTTTTCATAATGTAGAATGTAGAATGATGAATATCGGGTACAAAGATACTTTTTTTTAGAAACGAAAGAGTTGATTGTTTAGTATACTTTCTAAGGTGTAATTTTTCACCTAAAAATATCTGCGGTGATCAGCGAGTTCTGCGGGAATAATTTTATATCTTTGCGACCTGAATAAACGTAAAAATGAACATCAAGATTACAGCCATACGGAAGGCGGATTACCGAGATTTGCAGGCGCGGTTCGAGAACCCCATCGAGCACGCGTGCGACGTGCAGGAGGGGCAGACATGGATTTCGGTCGATGGCGCGCAGCCCGAGGGGATGTGCGACAGCGCCTGGGAGTCGATGCGGTGGTTCGTGCAGGAACTGGCCGCCGGCCGCGGCAACTTCTACGACGGATGGATGAAAAACCCGCACTCCGCCATGATCAGCTGCAACGACGGCTTCAGGCCGGTGAGCTTCTATCTGGAAGTGATTAGTGAATTGTGATTGGTGAATAGTATTCCTTGAGCCGCCCCGGAGGGGCAAGAGCTCGGTAGCCCAAGGTAAGGCCGCAACCCTGGGATTAATGGACAAATTAATAAACAAACATTAGACAATGGACAGAATTCTGTTCCCGAAAAAGACAGCGATGACGGTGCTCCTGTCGTGCGCCTTGTTCCTGACCTCCTGCTACAGCGGCGGCAAGTTGACGGGCGGCAGTGTCAAGGCCGTCTCGGACAGCCTTTGGGCGTACAGCCTCCGCCATCCCGACGGCTTCACGATGGACATCGCCACGATGACGGAGCCCACGGAGGGCGTTGTCGTGGCATACGCAGCCACGCAGGGTTGCCACTCCCGCAAACAGCTCGGCAGGGTGGTGCGTCACGCTATCCGCCACGACGGTTACGTGGGCGGCTGGCTCGACACCTCCGACAGCCTCTACTACTTCGACAGCTCCCGCCTCTTCCCCGAGGACTCCCTTGCCGCCGCCATCCGCTTCGGCATCGAAAACGGACAGATCGCGGTGTTTGTGTTGTCGGAGGGGCGCGAAGTGCGACTGAATGCTCAAAGAGACCTTCCCCCACGGTTGCTCGTGTGGCAGGACACTCTTTTCGGACTCATCGACGGCTCGGGGAAAACCGTGCTGCCCTGCGAGTACGAGGCACTTTTCACCTACAACGACAAGGTCTATCCGGAAGGTTATATCATGGCGAAACGGAATGGCCGTTGGGGCATATTGGACTGGAACGGGCGGCCGATACTGCCTTATCGCTATGACGCGAGACCGGAACCGATTGCCAACAGCGGGGGGCTTTTCGTGGTCTGCGGAGACGACAAGCCTGGCGGGGTCGTCAACAGCAAAGGCGACACGGTGGTGCCCTTCCGTTATCCTAACCTCTCGGAGTTCGGATACTCCGACTTCGGGAAAACTGGCTCCTCGTCGCTGCTCAGTTACTCCGTAGAGAAGACTCCGAATAGTGGCGAAACATCGTCCAATCGCACGAAGTGGAAGCAGATGCTGAGAGGCTTGTTGGACCTGAACGGTCGCGAGGTGTTGGCTCCGGTCTATAAGAGCCTGTTTTGTGGCTGTGATAATGCCATCATTGTTACAGACACGAATGATTACGAGGGGGTGATGGATTTCAAGGGAGAGTGGATCCGCCCGATCAGTCCGTTGTACCTATACGACTACTATTATGGTGACTTTGTGCCCATCAAGGAGAGGAGAACACGCCTTAAAGGCCTGATGTCAGCTGACGGCAGTTTAGTTCTGCCCATCGAATATCAGGAGGCATGGCCCTTATATCCTGTGGAAGGATTGTTTAAAGTGAAAGATCGCTCTGGCCTTTGGGGGATAATGGACGCGCATTCCCGGATGCTCATCCCTCATCGCTATACAGAGTTGAGCGAACTTAGTGAGTTGGGCTATTCCTATTATTTTTATGGTGTCTTGCGGGATGGCCAAGTGGAAATCATCGATACTGCGGGACGTGTTGTTGCTATGGACACGGCCATACATTTTGACAACGTCAATCTCCTTTTCTTATACCCTTTGGTTTATGTCGATAGTGCATGGCGGTTGGTGGATCCTATGGGAAGGTTACTCCCGCAACGTTACAGCGATTCATCTAATAATTGGTCTTCCACATTGATGAGTGTGGCCACGGATTCGCTGCACCACGGCATTGTCGATCTGTGGGGGAATGAGGTGATTCCGTTGCGCTACGTGGAGGCCGATGCCGACGGCGACGATGTCATCCTTGCCCGCTGTCCGTCAGGGAAGGTGGAGGTGTTTAACGGCAAGGGCCGGAAGTTGCTCTCCTGCTGGGGCGCCCATCGAGATGGAAATGTGCTGTATGTCGCCAACAAAAAGGGGATGTGGGCCATCGCGGACAGTCGGACAGGCAAGCGCCTGAGCCGCTACTACTTCAGTTGGGAGGAAGCCAACTCCTCGTCAGCGGAGACCTGTTGGGCCGTTTACGACACGAACCACAGGCTGGGTTATGTCAATGCGCGCGGTCGCGAAATCTTCCCGTGCAGCCTTGACGAGGAACGTGCCGCTGCGGTGTTGAAGGGGCAGATCTACCGCTACATCTACCACGATTGCACCTGCGGCGAGCTTATCTATGACTTTAAGCTCCCAAACGGGAGAACAAGCGGACCCAAGGGCGGCTGCTGAAATGACAAACAACATAATAAACACCCAGTTCTTGCTTTTTTAGAAAAAGTATATCTTCGCACCCAATATTCATCATTCTACATTCTACATTATGAAAAACGGCAAACGGACTTGCGAAATCCTGAAGGATGTGCGGCGGAAGATCGCACAAGAGAACGACATCCCGTTGGTGGAACGCGAATGCACGCACGAGGGCGACTGTCGGGGTACGTGTCCCTATTGCGAATCGGAGGTGCGCTACTTGGAGCGGGAACTCTCCAAACGCCGGGCGCTCGGCAAGGCCGTCACTGTGGCGGGCATCGCCGTCTCCACTATGATGATGGGCGCGTGCCATAGTCCGAAAACGCCTGCGACGCCCGCCGGCAGCGAATCGGTACCTGCATCCGTCAACACGCTGTCGCAGCCCGCAGAATCATCCACTGGACCGGCCGACGGACCGGCAAACGAGCCAACCAACGGCAACAGACCCGCCTCCGCTCCGAAAGAAGAAATTCTTCGAATCGTGGAAAATGGTCTTTGTGTTTCAACAGATGAAATCAATTCTGGGGAGACTGACGTTACTGACGACTATGTAGGGGATGTGGAAGTCGATGATTATTACGATGAGCCACCGTTGATGGGTTTGACTGAGGAGATGCCTGAATTCCCTGGAGGCCTCGATTCCCTGAACGCGTTTTTGGCCAAGGAAATCCAGTATCCCGAGGTGGCGAAGAAGAACGGCATCACGGGCACGGTGTTGGTCGAGTTCGTGGTGGAGAGGGACGGCCGGGTGACCCATGGCCAGGTGAAAATCCCGCTTTTCACCGATTGCGACGTGGAGGCGCTGCGCGGGGTGATGTCGATGCCGAAGTGGAAGCCCGGACGGAACATGGGGAAGCCGGTGCGCTGCTATTTCCAGGTGCCGGTGACGTTCAAGTTGTGATTTGAACAGATTCGCGCGCGCTATGGCGTTTTTTTTCCGAAATTTGCCTGTGGATTGCGGTGGATTTTGGATAAAAAACGAAGGATAAGACGAAATATAGCATTTAATTTCCTGATATTCAGTATGTGAAGTTTTTTGCGTAAAAAATACGCAAATGAATGTTCCGTATTATAAAAATTGTATTTTTGCGTAGTTTTTACGCAATTAAAAAAACGATGAGTTACACATACGAATATCCTCATCCTGCCGTGGCCACCGACTGTGTGGTTTTCGGGTTCAGCGGGCGGTCGTTGGAGATCCTGCTGGTGGAGCGCGGCATCGAGCCGTTCAAGGGCGCGTGGGCGTTCCCGGGTGGCTTCCTTCAAATAGATGAGACGGCCGAGGCCTGCGCACGGCGCGAGCTGGCGGAGGAAACGGGCCTGCAAATCCAGTCGCTCAAGCAGTTGGGCGCGTTCACAGGAGTGCACCGCGACCCGCGTGAGCGCGTGATCTCCATCGCCTTCTACGCGCTGGTGCGGCCTTCGGAGGTGCGCGGCGGCGACGACGCGAGCAACGCCCGCTGGTTCCCCATAGAGGATGCCCCGCCGCTCGCTTTCGACCACGACTATATCCTCCGAAAAGCGCAACAGCAGCTCCGCAAGGACATCCATTTCGAGCCTGTCGGGTTCGACCTGCTCGACCCTGCCTTCACGATGTCGGAACTGCAACGCCTCTATGAGTCCATCCTGGGTGTCCGCTTCGACCGGCGCAACTTCGAGAAAAAGATGCTGCAGACGGGCATCCTGGAACAGGCGACGGAGGAGTACGAGCTGCCGGAAGAGACGTTCGACGCCTGTATGCAGGCTTGCGAGCCGGCACCGACATACGGAAGCCGTCAGGAGATGCGGAAAATGGACATTGACGCGCTGTTCGCCTCCTCGACTCCGGAACCAAACCAAGCCGATGCCAGCGCTCCGCGAAAGAAACCAGGACGCAAAGGTCGCAAATATGCTTTCCTGGAGGACCATTACAACCGCTTCAAGGAGGGGAACAATTTCAGATTGGAATTTTGACATCATCAATTCAATACGTTATCATCAATTCATTTTATCATCAATTCAAAACATTAAAGCTATGCGTTTCAAAAACTTCAAAAAACAAAACCGCATGACGGAGCCGACGGGTTCCACTCCCGCCCCTCAGGGCTCGAAACTGAAAGTCTATAATCTGGTCATTCTGGACAAGAGCGGCTCTATGAGCAGCATCGCCGGGGCCGCCATCTCCGGCTTCAACGAAACCGTGGGCGGCATCCGTTCCGCACAGGAACGCTTCCGCGAAACACAGGAACATTACGTCTCTTTGTACGTCTTCTGTAACTGCGACAAACACTACATCTACGAAAATGTGCCCGTGAACGAAGTCAAGGAGCTAACCTCCAGGGAGTACCGTCCTTGTTGCGGCACCCCGCTGTTTGATGCCATGGGCATATCCCTGAACAAGCTGCTGGGGCAGATCCAGTCGGACGGGAACGCCACGGCTGCCGTCACCGTCATCACCGACGGGTTGGAAAACGCCTCTCACGAGTATTCGGGGGCGGACATCAAGGCGCTGGTCGATAGGCTGAAGGACCAGGAGGGATGGAACTTTGCCTACATCGGCACAAACCAGGATGTGGATGAGGTGGCGCTCAGCATTTCCATCACCAACACGATGTATTTTGAGGATGATTCGGCGGGCATGGCTAGGGCATGGGCCAACGAGCGGAAGGCGAAGCAGAGCATGTACAGCCGGATGGACGAAGATGCGCAAGTGATGGCCTGCGCTCCCGCCATGAGCATTCGTGAGAAGAAATCCTTCCGTGCGAAACGTAACCGGGAGGAACGCAACTACCGTCATCTTGATGAGTTCCGCGACCGTGTCACGCCGGAGTTCATCGACACGCTGAAACCGGGCGAGGTGTTCGTCTTCGGCAGCAACCTGGCCGGAATGCACGCCGGCGGTGCGGCCCGGACGGCGGAGCGGAAATTCGGTGCCGTGATGGGACAGGGCGTCGGGCTCCAGGGACAGAGCTACGCCATTCCCACTATGCAGGGCGGCGTGGAGACCATCGCCCCGTATGTGGACGAGTTCATCCGTTTCGCGGACCAGCATCCGGACCTCACCTTCCTGGTCACCCCGATCGGCTGCGGCATCGCCGGCTTCACCGCCCGTGACATCGCCCCGCTCTTCACCCGAGCCATCAGCCTCCCCAACGTCCATCTGCCCCTTGACTTCTGGAAGGAACTCGTGCAGTACGACTGATATCGTCTCGGCAGGGGCTGACAAGACTTGACAAGACTTGACAAGACTTGACAAGACTTGACAAGACTTGACAAGACTTACACAAGACTTACACAAGACTTACACAAAAGTTACACAAGAGTTGGACCAGAGTTAGAGAGTTGTGACCCTATACGTGAACCGGTCGAAATTCCCGAATCCTAACTTCGAGAGCCGTTCCACACTCCGCTCTATGTCTTCCTCGGTGTTGAACTCCGGGATCAGCGGCACGCGGAGGAAGACGTGCTCGCGGTCGTAGTTCGCGGCGAGCCACGCCAGGTTCTCCCATACTTGGGCGTTCGATTTTCCCGTGTATGCCTTGTAAATCTCGTCGTTGGCGTCCTTGATGTCGATGATGAAATCGTTTGTGAGCGGTGCGACCGTCTGCAGCGAGGACAGTGGCACGTTGAGAGACGTCTCGAGGGTGATTTTCCAGCGTTCGGAGCAGAGGGCGTGGAATTGACGGATGAACTCGGGGCGCAACAACGGCTCCCCGCCGCCGAAACAGACCCCGCCGCCCGTGGCCACGAAGTAGAGGTCGTCAATCCGCAATTGCTGGTAGAGGCTTTGCGGCGTGAACTCATGCACGCGGGCATTTGTATCCAAGCAACTGGGATTCAGACAGTAACGGCACTGTAGCGGACAGCCGTGGAAGGCCGCCAATGTGGTCACCCCCTCGCCATCCACACCGATGCGGTGGCGGTTCACCCCGATGAAGGGTGCTCCGCCACCGCTCAGTTCGTTCGGATGGCTCGTAATAACAGTCATTGTCCCTTGTCCTATCGTTTGCTTACGATAATCTTTCCCGTCGCCGTTCTTCCGTCATCGAAAGTCACTTTCACGAGGTAGTGGCCGGTGGGGTAGGGGGTTACGTCGATACGGGTGAACTCCGGCGTTTCGGCATCAGTGCGGTAGATGAGTCTGCCGTTGATGTCCAGGATCTCCACGCTGCGCATACGCTTGCCGCGGATGTTCAAGGATGCCGTTGTCGGGTTCGGGTAGAAAGTGAGCTCCGGTGTCATCGTGAACTCCTCGATGCCGTCCACAAAGGCGACGTAGAGGGTCAGGTGCACGATGCTGTCGCAGCCGACCAGCGTGTAGTTCTGGATATCGTAATGGAACGTGCCGCTGTCAGTCGGGGTGATGACGAAGCTGTCGTAGGAGTACTCCTGTCCCATATCGGTCGAATCCTCCACATAGATATCGTACGTCGGGTTGAGGGTCAGGTGCAGCACGAAGACGCTGTCGCAACCGTACTGGGTGGTCAGCGAGTCGTAGTAGTCGCCTGCCACGCTGTACTCGCCGCCGCGCCACTCGTAGGGCACGTTCTCGCAGGTGGCCGCTTCCGTCTCGGTCAGATAGGTCGGCATCACTTGCAGGACGAGCGTGACGGTGCTGTCACAGCCGTTGGCGTTGGTGAGCGTGAGCTGGCTATAAATCGTGCCGGGTTGCGTCGCAAGCGTGTCGAAACCGTTCGCCGTGTATTGACCGCCTTGGCAGATGGTGTCGTTAATCGTCACGGCATTGCTCTGGTTCACCGTGAGTTGCAGCTCATAGACATCGTTGCATCCGAAACTGTTCGGAATCGTGTCGTAATAGATGCCGGTGGCGGTAAGCTGATGCCCGCGCCAAGCGTAGGGCAGCTCGGTGTCGCACACGGTGTCTGCTTCCGCCACGTAGCTCGAGGCGTTCACCGTGAAGTTCAGCGTGTAGGTGCTGTCGCAGCCGCTGATGGTCGTCAGCGTGTCGTAGTAAGTGCCGCTCACGGTCAGCGACTGTCCATGCCACAGGTACGGCAGGTCATAGTCGCACGTCGAAACGGTCTCGGTGAGGTGATACGACGGGTTGACGTACAGCGTGAGGCGGTAGATGCTGTCGCAGTAGTGGACCGTCTGGAGGTAGTCCTCGCGCTCGCCTGCGCTGGTCAGCGTCATGCCGCGCCAGCTGTACGGCAGCTCGTCACTACAGATGGTGACGGTGTCGTGGAAGAGGTACGTCGGGTTCACGGTGACGGTCACCTCGTGGATTTCGTAGCAGCCCGTGGTCACGCTGTTCACAGTGTCGCGATAAATACCCGTCTCGTTGAGCGTCATGCCGCGCCAGCTCTCGCTCTCGCCCGCGCACAGCACGATGGGGTTGTCGGTGATCACCACGGTCGGATTCACGGTCAACGTCAGCTGATAGACACTGTCGCAGCCGTATTGGGTGGTCAAAGTGTCGTAATAGATGCCGCTTTCCGTGAGCTCGCGGTTGCGCCAGAGGTAGGGCAGCTCGTGCTCGCAGGTCGCGTCGGTTTCAGGGAACAGGTACTCCGCCGCTTGGTGCAGCGTGAAGGTCACGACACTGTCGCAGAGACCCTCGCGGTGGAAGACGACGGGATAGACGCCCTCCTCGGTAAAGGTGCTGCCGCCAAATTCGACCGGGAAGTTGCTGGTGCAGACCCATTGCTCTTCGGCACCCGTGGCCGTCGGGATTACGGTGAAGTGGACGGTAACGAGACTGTCGCAGGTGGCATCGGTGCTGAAGTGGATGTCGTAGTCGCCGGTCTGGGTCAGCGAGGTGGTGCCGTAGGTGTAGGGCAGCGTCTCCTCGCAGACGGTCACGGTGTCATAGTGATGGTAGGTCGGGTTGACAATCAGCGTGAAATGCGTGATGGTGAGACAGTTGTCGTTGTCGGATTCGGTGATGTCGTACTGACCGGCCTCGGTGAAGACGGAATCCATGAAGGTGTGCGGCAACTCGGAAGCACAGATGGTGTGGGTGACGGTGTGCTCGGCATTTGGCGTGACATTGAGCTGCAGATGCCACACGCTGTCGCATCCGTTCACCGTTTGCAGGACGATTTCGTAGCTGCCCGCCGCGTTAAAGCTGTGGTCAGCGTCGAAGTAGTATGGCAGTGCGCCATTGCAGACGGTCACTGCGGTGTCCTGGCTGTAGGTCGGGTGGACATTGAGGTGCAGGGTCAGTATGCTGTCGCAGCCGCTCACGGTGGTGTATTCGACCGTGTAATCGCCGTCCGCCTCGTACTCGTTGTCTTGCCACAGATACGGCAGATCGACGTCGCAGACATCAACCGTCGTGTCGGCACTGTAGGTCGGGTGGACAGTGAGGACGAGCGTGGTGGTGCTGTCACAGCCATTGATGGAGAGGCTTTCGTGAACGAGCGTGTGTGTGCCCGCTTCAGTCAGCACTGTGTCGAAGCCGTGCTGCGTGTAGGCGGAGCCGATGCAGACCTCTCCAGTGTAGGTGAGGTCGAAGCTCGGGTGGATGGTGAGATGGAGGGTGTCGGTGCTGGCGCAGCCGTCGGCGTTCACATAATCGTAGGTGTAAACACCCGTGGCGTCGTAGGTTTCGCCATTCCAGATGAAACTGTCGCACTCGGTCGCTTCGGTGACATTGTGCGTGCCGTAATTCACCGTAAGATTGAGAGTGACCACGCTGTCGCATCCTGCCGCATTCACGAAGGTGTGCGTCAGATTGTTGCAGGAGGCGGTGATGCCCGTGTGCTCGTACCAGTCGAAGGTTTCGCAGACAACGGCAGTGGTGTCGCCTGCGGTGCTGTAGTGAACAGTCAGATGTAGCGTCACAACGGAGTCGCAGCCACTCACGTTCGTGAAGGTGTGGGTGAGCGTCTCCGTGGACTCGGTGATGTTCGTGTGCTCGTACCAATCGAAGCTGTCACAGGCAATTGCGTTGGTGTCGCCAGTATTGCTGTGACCGACGGTGAGGTGCAGGGTCACGATGGAGTCGCAGCCGCTGACGTTCGTGAAGGTGTGGGTGAGCGTCTCGGTGGACTCGGTGATATTCGTGTGCTCGTACCAGTCGAAGGTGTTGCAGGCGAAGGCGGTGGTGTCGCCGGTGTTGCTGTGACCGACGGTGAGGTGCAGGGTCACGATGGAGTCGCAGCCGCTGACGTTCGTGAAGGTGTGGGTGAGCGTCTCGGTGGACTCGGTGATGCCAGTATGCTCGTACCAGTCGAAGGTGTTGCAGGCGAAGGCGGTGGTGTCTCCAGTATTGCTGTGACCGACGGTGAGGTGCAGTGTCACCACGGAGTCGCAGCCGCTGACATTTGTGAAAGTATGCGTGAGCGTCTCGGTAGACTCGGTGATGCCAGTATGCTCATACCAGTCGAAGCTGTCGCAGGCAAAGGCGGTGGTGTCGCCAGTGTTGCTGTGTCCGACGGTGAGGTGCAAGGTCACCACGGAGTCGCAGCCGCTGACATTCGTGAAAGTATGCGTGAGCGTCTCGGTGGACTCGGTGATATTCGTGTGCTCATACCAGTCGAAGGTGTTGCAGGCGAAGGCGGTGGTGTCGCCGGTGTTGCTGTGTCCAACGGTGAGGTGCAACGTCACCACAGAGTCGCAGCCGCTGACATTCGTGAAGGTATGGGTGAGCGTCTCGGTGGACTCGGTAATGCCCGTGTGCTCGTACCAGTCGAAGGTGTTGCAGGCGAAGGCGGTGGTGTCGCCGGTATTGCTGTGTCCGACGGTGAGATGCAGGGTCACCACGGAGTCGCAGCCCAACACGTTGGTGAAGGTGTGGGTGAGCGTCTCGGTGGATTCCGTGATGTTCGTGTGTTCGTACCAGTCGAAGCTGTCGCATGCGAAGGCGGTGGTGTCGCCGACACTGGCGGGCAGAATGGTCAGATGCAGCGTTACGGTGCTGTCGCAAGCGTTTACATCTGTGAAATGCTGAATATAATCGCCTGATTCAGTATAGGTTGTCTCATTCCAAAGGTAGCTGACACAAGCTGTCTCGGCGAATTCGAAGACGTTTTCGGGACGGATGCTGAGGTGCAAAGTCACAAGGCTGTCACAGTTGTGAACGGTCTTCAGCGTATCGGTGTAAGTGCCAGCCACGCTGAGGATTGTTCCGTTGAAGTTGTAGCTTTCGCCGAAACAGAGGGTGGTGTCGATGGTGCTGGCGAGGTTCGGCCATACGGTCAGCGTCATCGTGGTGGTGCTGTCGCAGCCATAGACGTTGAGGTCGTGGTTGACGAGCGTATAGACTCCCGCCTCGGTGAAGAGCTTGTCGAAGCCGGCCGTCTGGAAATGGATACCCGCGCAGACGTCGTCCGTGAGCGTCACAGTGCTGGTCGGGTTCACCGTGACGTGCAGCACGATGGTGCTGTCGCAGCCATAGACGGTGGGGATGACGCGCGTGTAGGTGGTGTCACCCACTTTGTTGGCGGTCACGTTGAAGCCGTTCAAGCGATAGGTCTCGCCTTTGCAGAGGGTGGTGTAGAGGTCGGTGGTGTTCAGCTCGTGCACGATGAGGTGGAGCACGGAGGTGCTGTCGCAGCCGTTCACGGCAGTGGTGTGCTGCTCATAGTAGCCGGTCACAGTGGCATTCTCGATGTTGAAGCCGTACTGCGTGTAGGCGTTGCCGTAGCAGACGTGCGCCTCCAACGTGTCGCGGTATTCGGCACCCACGGTCAGGTTGAGCGTCACGATGCTGTCGCAACCATAGATGGATTGTAATTCAGCCGTATAAACGCCAGCCTCGGTGAGCGTCTGGCCGTTGAAAACGTAGCTGCCGTTCTCGCAGATCATCCTGGAAATGTTCTGGTGGTAGTCAGGCCGCACGGTCAGGTGCAGTTCGGTGACGCTGTCGCAGCCAAAGACATTCTCGCCGTAGTGGAACAGGGTGTAAGTGCCGGCTTGTGCGAAGAGCGTGTCAAAGCCGTGTTCCGTGTAAGGCTCGCTCACGCAAACCTGTCCGTTCAGCATCACGTGGTGTGTCGGGTTCACTGTCACGATGAGGTTCACGGTGCTGTCGCAACCAAAGACGGTATGGAGGTTCTGCGTGTAAGTGGTGGATTCTGTGGCGGTAATACTAAAACCGTAATTGTTATAATTCTCTTCGTAACAAAGCGTTACGGGAATGTTAGTGATGGCGGGATGATGCACGGTGAGGTGCAGCACGGTGGTGCTGTCGCAGCCGTTCACATCTTGGTTCACGTGACTGTAGTCTTGCGTCTCCAATGCCTCTTCCACAGTGAAATTGTAGTCGTTGTAGGCCTCGTCATAGCAGATGTCCGCGCTGATCTCACGGCGCTTCTCGGGGCGCGTGTAGAGGTGTAGGTTGACAACGCTGTCGCAATGGTTCACGGAAGCCAGGGTGGTGGTGTAATCGCCAGTGGCCGTCAGCGTCTGACCGTGGAAGTTGTACTCACCGTTGAAGCAAATCGTGTCGTACACTTCCGTGGTGTAGATCGGGTACACGGTCAGGGTGAGGGTCGTGAGGCTGTCGCAGCCATAGACGTTCTCGCTGTGCTTCGTGAGCGTGTAGATGCCCGTGTTCGCGAAGGTCGTGTCGAAGCCGTAGCCCGTGTAGTGCGCATTTTCGCAGGTCTGGTCAGTGTATTCCGCCGTGCTGAGCGGGTTCACCGTCACGTGCAGGGTAACAGTGCTGTCGCAGTTGTGCACGGTCTGCAGCTGTTGGGTGTACGTGAAATTGCCGACCTCGGTGGCCGTCACGTCAAAGCCGTTCTCATTATAGGTGCCGCCAAGACAGAGCGTTGCGGGAATCTCCGTGACAGCGGGCTGGTGTACGGTCAGATGCAGGACCGTGATGCTGTCGCAGCCGTTCACGTCGGGAGCGGTGTTTTGGTAGTCCATCGTTTCAGTGGCATTCGCGATGCTGAAACCGTGACCTTCGTAGGGTTCGCCGGCGCAGACTTCAGCGTAGTAATCCGCCGTCTTCTGCGTGTAGTGCGACAGATGCAGGATCACGGTGCTGTCGCAGCCGTTGGCGGCAGTGAGGTAGGCGGTGTGGTCGCCCTCTTCGCTCACGGTCTCGCCGTTGAACAAGGTGCTGCCTTCCGCGCAGATGGTCTCGTAAAGCTCCGTCAAGAAAACGGGCTTCACGGTGAGATGAAGGACGGTGACGCTGTCGCAGCCGTGGATGGTCTGCCCGTTGTGGGTCAGCTCATAGACGCCGTTCTCGTTATACGTGGCTTCGAATCCGTAGTTGTGGTAGAGCGAACTGGCACAGACTTCGTCATACAGCTCCACGAAGGCGGGCTGGTGGATGGTCAGGTGCATCGTCACGGTGCTGTCGCAGCCGTTGGAGGCGGTGAACGTTTTTACGTATTCGCCACTCGTGCTGTAAGTCGTTCCAGCCCATTCGTAATTTACGCAGGACTCCACCGCTATGTCGGAGTGGTAAGAGGACTTGATGGTCAGGTGCAAGGTCACGGTGCTGTCGCAACCATTGGAGGCGGTGAATGTTTCGGTGTAATCCCCGCTTTCGGTGTAGGTCACCCCCTGCCACACGTAAGCGTCGCAGGCGGATATCTGCAGATCCGTGTGTTGGGCGGATTTGATGGTCAGATGCAGCGTCACGATGCTGTCGCAACCGTTGGCGGCCGTGAAGGTCTGCGTGTGGACGCCCGAGGTGGTGTAGGTCTCGCCGTTCCAGACATACTCCCCACAAGCTTCGGCCGAGATGGTATTGGTGATCTGCGGTTTTACATATACATATAAGGTAACCACACTGTCGCAGCCATTCGCGGAATGTTGGTTGATGACGAAACTCTGTTCGCCGGCGGTGGTGAATGTCTGCGAGATGCCGTGGTTTTGGTAAGGCGTGTTCTGACAAACGGTGTCGTAGATGGACTGTGCCGGATAATTCGGGTTTATGGTGATGGTCAACGTCATTTTGCTGCTTTCGCAGTTGCCGTTATAGCTGCTGACTTTATAAGTGGTGGACTCTTCGACGGTGGTGTTGAAATGGGCGTCCTCGGCCAGCAGGGTCTCGTCGGCATCGTACCAACGGATGAGGTCGGCAGTGGTGGTGACGTAGTCGGAAAGGTCAGCGGTGAGCGGGCCGCAGTTGGTGGCGGCGGTCACCTGCGGGGCGGCGGGCACAATGTACTCGGTGGCCACGGCCGGCACACGCGTGCTCTTACAACCGGTGGTCTCATTGTAGCTCTCCACATAGCGGGTGCGGGTGGCGTTCTGGTTGCTGTTGAAGGTCACAGTGTAGCTGTCGCCCGTTGCCGCGACGGAGGTGGTGGTGGCGTTGTCGTACCAGCGGCACTGCGTGGCGTTCGTTCCGTAAATGGCGGACAGGACCACCTCGCCGGCACCGCAGCGGCTGTTGCCTTCGGTGGAGACCGTCGGGACATCCGGCACTTCGTTCACGGTGACGCTCACCAGCTTGCGCGCACTCTCGCAGTTGGTGTTGCTGTTGTAGCTTGACACGTAGTAGGTTTCATCTTCGGTGAAATTCTGAGTATAGCTGTTGCCAGTTTGGATTGGCATTCCGCCTTCTTCAGTCTCGTACCAGCGGCAGATGGTGCCGTTGGTGCCGGCGGAGGCCGTCAGCGTCTTGCTGCCGGCACCGCAGAAACTCTGGTCGGCGATGGTCGGTAGACCCGGTGTCGGGCTCACCGTCACCGTCAGCGTGATGGTGCTGTCGCAACCGGCGGCGTTCTCCGTATGGACAGTGTATGAGCCTGCTCCGTTGATGGTGGTGTTCAGGAATGTGTAGGGCAGCTGGCTGCTGCAAAGGGTCAGCGTTTGCGAAGAGGAGGTGGCGTTCAGCACGGTGAGGGTCATCGTCACCACGCTGTCGCAGCCGTTGGCGGCGGTGAGCGTCGCGCTCTGGGTGCCGGCGGCGGTGAACGTAACGCCGTTCCACGTGTAGGGCAGTTGATCGCTGCAGACGGTGGCGGTGCTTGTCGATGCCACCGGCTGGTTGATGGTTAAGTGCAGGGTCACGATGCTGTCGCAGTTGCTGACGCTGCTCAGGGTCTTGGTGTAGTCGCCGCTATTTTCGTAGGTGGTGCCCTCCCAAGTGTAGGGGCCACAAGCGGTTCGGTAATCGTTGATAGTATAGACATCCGTCACCTCCGCCGTCACGTCGGCCATCGGGCTTTCGCAACCGGTGGCGGCATTCACGGCCTTGGCGTGGAAGAGGGTGGTGGCGGTGATATTCGCAGCGTATGTGTTGCCGTCAGCCAGCCATTGCCCGTCAGCGTCGTACCACTTGACGGTCAGTCCGGAAGCGACGGTGGCGTTCAGGGTCGCAGTGCCGGCGCCGCAGAGGGGTGCGCAGCTTAGCACCGGTGCGGACGGGACGGCGTTGACGATGACGTGGAAAGCCGTTGCGTCGCTTTCGCAACCGGTGGCGCTGTTGTAGGACTTGGCGTAGAAGGTGGCGGATTCACTGAGGGTCTTGTTCGGGTTGCCTGCGTTCGACATGTCGCTGTTGTACCATCTGAGGGTGCAACCCGCAGCAGGGGTGCCTGTCAGGGTCACGCTCACGCTGCCGTTGGTGCAGAACGGCTCGGGTTCGTTGACCGTCGGGGCGTCGGGCTTCTGGTTCACGGTGACCGTTACGGTGGCCGTGCCGGTACAGCCGTTGGCATCGGCTCCCGTGACGGTATAGGTGGTGGTCCCGTCGGGGGTGACGGTGAGGTTGTTGCCCGCGCCGAGATTGTGATCCCAGGTGTAGGAGTCAGCGCCGTTGGCGGAGAGCGTCACGCTGCTTCCGGAGCATATCGGATCCACGGGTGTGGCGGACACGGTCGGAGGCGTGTTCACGCTGGCGGTAACCTGTACGCGGTCGGAGGAACAGCCGGCGGCGTTCAATGCGGCCACCCAGTATTGGGTAGTGGCCGAGAGGCTCGGGGTCGTGAACGTGCTGCCCGTGCCTGCCACCGTCTGCGTGTTGGCGCTGGTGTACCAGTTGTAGGTGTAGCCGTCCACCGGGGTGACGGAGAGCTCCACCGTGCCTGCGCCGCAACGGGTGCCGTTGTTCACCTGCGGGTTGGCGGGTGCTGTGGCGGCGGTGACGGTCTGCGTGGCGGTGCCTGTGCAGCCGTTGAGGGTGCCGGTCACGGTGTAGGTGCCTGCGGTGGAGACGTTAAGGGTGTTGCCCTGGGTATGGTTGTCGTCCGACCATTCGAAAGAGGTGCCCGGCAGACTGCTGGACGCCGTCAGCGAGAGGGTGGAGCCTTCGCAGAACTGGCTGCCGCCGCTGATGGAAACCTCGGGGGTAGGACGCAGGGTGAACTGCTGCTGGGCGGTGGCGGAGCATCCGTTCGTGGTGCCGGTCACGGTGTAGGTGCCGGTCGCGGTGGGATGGATGGTGGCGCTGGTGCCCATGTCGTTGTTCCAGCTGTAGGTGGTGGCGCCGGAGGCTGTGAGCTCGCCTTGGGAGCAGGCCGAAGCCTCGCCGCTGATGGTCACCGTGGGCGCCTGGGTGATGGTGACGCTGGTGTTGGCGGTGTTACTGCATCCGGTGCTGGAGATGGTGCCGGTGACGGTGACATTGTATGTGTTGGCGGCCGACAACGTCACGGAGGTGCCGCTGCCCGTCACGCCTGACCACGAATACGAGGTGGCGTTGCCGCCCGCGGTGAGGGTGATGGTGTTCGGGGTGCAGGCGCTGGTGGCGCTGGGGGTGAGGGTCACGGCCGGCAGCGGGTTCACGGTGACGGTGGCCGTCGCGGTGGCGGTGCAGCCGCTGGCATCGGTGCCGGTGACCGTGTAGTCGGTGGTGCCCGCCGTGCCGGTCGGGGCGCTCACGCTCGCGCTATTGCCCAGACCGTTGCTCCAGCTGTAGGAACTCGCGCCCGAAGCCGTCATGGTGAGGGGCTGCCCCTGACAGACGGTGTAGTTGCCGCCGTTGTTCAAGGTGATGGCGGAGCCTTGGTAGGTGAAGTGAATGGTATAGTCTTTATAGACTGTGCTTTCCTGGTTGAGGTGCTTTACGCGGATGGTCGTGTAGGGCTCTGCCGGTGTGGCGTTGTGCATGATTTGCGTGCTGGCGTGCGCCGACTGGCATGTGCCGGTCACCGAAGGCGCGCTGCCCGTGCACGAAACCGGGGTGGGGTAGTTGTAGGAGGTGACATCCGGGTTGAAGCCCGCCAAATTGCTCCCGTTGACCTTCAGCGTGGCCAGACGGGTGTTGTAGATGAGGATGATGTCATCAATGTAAAGGGCGTCTCCAGCAGATCCACTACCAGCGTCTTTGTTGGTGGAGAACGTGGCTAACACGTATGAAGGTGTGGTGTTGTTGTTCGGATAAGTGAAAGCTATCTTCTGCAACACCCACTGATTTGAGGTGTAGAAAGTTTTGTATGCTTTTGCCACTATTTTTGAATTGTTGGTGGATGCGTTTGTGTTGACGACGCTGTTGCCCGAACTTGAGGGAGCTGGGTCTTGAAATACTGCATTATAACTTGCTCCGGAACTAACTGTATTGTTGTGGATGACAACGTTCAAACTGGCTTCTTTGTTTGAGCCGAAGCTTGTTTTTGTCCAAACATAAACAGAATCAGGATAGGCGGTCATCGTCTGGTGATAGCCGTTGTCAGTACTGGTGTAAGTGCAATTTTTGGTGTTGCTCGCACTCGTTGCACCTGCATTAAAACGTCCTGTTGAAATACTTCCGTTGGCGATTGCGAAAACTTTATTGACGGCGATCATTTTTACAACGGAGATCCCTGATCCGCCAGGACTTCCGCTTTCCTGTGCTACAAATGTACCTGAACTTGCCAAGTTTGCATAATTGCCTGTGGCATCTTTAATGGAGTGCCAGTATTGTGGTGCTGGCTCTGTTGTCCAACTTTCGAAATTGTTGTTCTGCATTTGCTGTCCCACGCCGAGCTGCGCCCATCCGTAGGTGCAAATCATGACCATGATTGTCAATAACAGTAAAACTTTTTTCATATACCTATATTTTTATTATTATCTACTATATGCACAAATGCGATTAGTGAGCAGAGAACGGTGAACCGTGGAGTGCCGACGTCACACCTTCCACCTCTCAAAAATCGGCCGCGAAAATACAAAATTCACCGTACGCTCGGACGGGTCCGCAAACTTTTTTATGAACAAGTTGCAGATAATCAGAAAAATAAAAATGTTAATATTCGTTAATCTCTCTAAACACTTTCTTTGAGCAGCCCCGGAGGGGCAAAACGCGCGAAGCGCTAATAACCCCACACAAGCCGAAGGCGCAGTGTGGGGGCGCAGTGTGGGGGCGGACAAGCCGAACCCCTGCAGACGACGGAGACCGCGATAAAAAGGAAGCCGAAGGCGCCGTGTGGAATCTCTAAATCCCCAACAAAGCAATCGCCTCTTCGAGGGTCACCTCTTCCTCGCCGAGGGTCGCGGGCTCGTAGCCCATCTCCCTGGCCTTCTCGCCGGTGTAGAGAAAGTAGGTGCAGGTGCATTCGGCGCAGCACATGCCGTCGGGACTGAGGATTTCGCCGTGCACGATGGCAATGTTCCGGCGCTGCTCCACCAACCGGGCGTTCAGTTGCACGTACGGCCACAGCGTGCTCACCGGCTTGCGGTAGCGCATCTCCATCTTCGCCGTCACGCCGGAAGTCTGCAGCTGGTAAAAGACCACCCACCCGCAGATCTCGTCCAGCAGCGTGGCCTGGATGCCGCCGTGCAAAGTGTCGATCCAGCTCACAAAGTTCGGGTTCGCCCGCCACACGGAGACGATTATCTCCCCGTCCCAGTAAAAGCGCATGCGGACTCCCATCGGGTTGCTGGGACAGCAACCGAAACAGTTGTATTCTTTTGTGTACCCCACCCAGGGGTTGACGATTGGTCTCATATTGGGTTAAGGTTTATAGTTTAAGGTTTATGGGTTAAGGTTTATAGTTTAAGGTTTATGGGTTAAGGTTTATGGCTTGTAAGTCACAAGTCACAAATCACAAATCACAAGTCACAAATCACAAATCTCAAAATCGGCGGCGAAAATACAAAATATGTCGTGAAAAAATGTATTTTTGCACTTTCAAACCTTATAAAATTATCGATTATGAGTTACAAAATCATTGACGTTCAAGGAATTGGCGAAGTTTACGCCGCAAAACTGACCGAGGCTGGCATCAACACGGTGGAAGAACTGCTGGAGGCCGCAAAGAAACCCGCAGGTCGTGCCGCGCTGGCAGAGAAAACCGGCATCACCCCGAAGCTGATCCTCACCTGGGCCAACCATGCCGACCTGATGCGCATCAATGGCGTGGGACCGCAGTTCTCCGAGCTCCTCGAAGCCGCCGGAGTCGATACCGTCAAGGAATTCCGCCACCGCGTGGCCGACAACCTCGCCGCCAAGATGGTCGAAATCAACGAGGAAAAACACCTCGTGGGCCGCGTCCCCACCGCCACCGAGATCCAAAGGATGATCGACCAGGCCAAGGAGATCGAACCCATGATGGAGTACTAAGACGCTTGTTCGTTGTTGTAGAGACGCAATATTTTGCGTCTCTACATTTTTTGTATCTTTGCCGCTCATTTTTTTAAGGAAAATATGGACGATAACTTATGTAACCTGTTGATTACAAAAGGCGAACTGAAACAGAACATCTTCGCCGTCACCCTGGAGACCATGCAGCTCTTCAAAGAGGCCGCCAAAGGCTTCGAGGAGTACTACCGCGACAAGTACGCCGACGATCACGACAGCATCCCGGTGCTATTCACCAACAAGAACCAGTACCAGTTTATGCTCAAGTTCGGCGGCGACGTGCTCATCTTCCTGATGCATACCAACATCTTCGAGTTCTCGCGCGAGCACGAGGTGATGCGCACCCCTTACATCAAGGAGGACAAAGACCGTTCCTACTGCGGTATGATCCAGATCTTCAACTTCTTGGGAGATTCTCTGAAATACGATCGCGTCAATGACCTCGGCTATATGATCGGCCGTATCTTCATCAACAAGGAGGGCCATTACTACATCGAGGGCAAACGCGAACTGGCACAAGTGATCAACAACTTCAGCAGCAACGAGATTTCGGCGGAAGCGGTCAAGGAAATCCTCAGCTCGGCTATCCGATATACGCTGAATTTTGACCTTCTCGTGCCAAATTACGAGGATATGAAGATCATCACGGTGAACGATATCCTGCAGTTAGAGGAGCAAACCAACCTCTTGAGAACTGGTAAACGCCTGGGATTCAGGTTTGAACAAGATAAAAACGAGTAGAGAAAAATATTTTTCCGAAAATGGCGGCGCATACCAAAAAAAAGTGTATTTTCGCGCCGTCATTTTTTGACATCCCTGCCGGGTTCGTCTAGTTGGCCTAGGACGTAAGATTTTCATTCTTAAAATCAGGGGTTCGAATCCCCTACCCGGTACAAGAAGAGCGGTTAACGAGCCTAATATGGGCAGTTAACCGCTTTCTGTTATCCCTCTCCCCGCATTTCCCTTCTTGCCGTGATGAAGTCATGCACGGATGTCCGGTTTGTCTCCGAATGTCATTATGAACGTTGTGTGTGGGCGCGGCCGCAGTGTGAGCGTGCCGCCGGAAAGCCGCATGATCTGGCGGGAGATGCTCAGCCCGATGCCGGAGCCCTCTTTCTTGGTGGTGAAGAATGGGATGAAGATGCGTTCTTCGACCGCCGGCGGAATCGGACCGCCGCTGTCGCTGACCTCCACGACCACATCCTCCCTTTCGTTGAGGTATCCCCGGACCTCCACCCAACCGTCGCTTTCCTGTCCTATCGCCTCCACGGCGTTCTTCAGCAGGTTGTTGAGTACGCGCCCGACCAAGTTCTCGTCGGCGTGCAACAGCATGTCGCCAGGCTCCACCGACCAACGGAAGTCGATGCGGGCGTTCTCCGGCACGGAGTGCACCAACTGCACGGCACGTTCTACCAGCTCCCGCACGTAAAACAGGGTCGGCGCAGGCGTCGGGATGTGCGTGAACTGCCGGTACGACTCCACAAACCCCTCGATGCCCTTGCCCGTGGAGTGGATGACGTCCAAACCTTTGTACAGCTCGGAATCCTTTTCAGGTACCATCTCGCGCAGACTTTCGCTCAGCGAGGTGATCGGACTCACGGAGTTCATAATCTCGTGGGTAAGCACGCGGGTGAGCGAAATCCAGGAGTCTATCTCTTTGTTGTCTAATTCGTTGCGAATGTCATTGACGACCAAGATGCGGATGTTGCGGTCGCGGATGCGACTTTGCGAAACCTGCAGGGAAAGCTGCCGGGTGCTGTCACCGTCGTGGAGGGTGAGCGTGTGGTTGTCGCCTGCCGCCGACAGTAACAGCATGTCCGCCAGTCCGTTGCTGACACGGTCGAGCTGGCGGATGTGGGTCAGTACGGGGAGCCCGAAGAGCTCCGCAGCCGCCCGGTTGGTCTGCGTGACGAAGCCCTGCTCGTCATACGCCACAATGCCGGTGCGCACGTTCTCGAGGATCTGGGCGTAGTAGCGCTCCTTGTCGATGGTCTCCTGCCGGGTGCGGCTGAGCATGTCGCGGATGCGGTTCAGCGAGGCGGCCAGCACACGGTCGCTGCGCCTGGGATCGCCCTCTGGGAAGGTGAAACTGAAGTCGCCGCCCGCCACCGCCTCCGACAGGAACTTGATGCGGTTGTTGATCCGCCGGTTTCGCTGGACGAGGAGCCACACGGTGACTGCCCAGGCGATTACTATTCCTATTATGATTATCGTCGTCATATTATCATCTTATCATCGCATTACCGTATCATTGCATCATCGTTCTCATCCGTTTCCCTACCGAGCTCTTGCCCCTCCGGGGTATCCCGCAGTCCGTATTTTCTGCCTCTTCAAGCCCCACACTGCGCTGCGCTTGTGTGGGGTTATTAGCGCTTCGCGCGTCTTGCCCCTCCGGGGCTGCTCAAGGAAGGAGTTTCATATATTGGAGCATTTTCGATACCACAACTGCTAACCAACTATATTCCGTATTTCTTCATCTTGTTATAAAGGGTCTGCCGGGTGATGCCGAGGGTGGCGGCCACGGCGGTGAGGTTGCCGGCGCATTTGGCGATGCACTTGCGGATCATCTCGGCCTCCATCTCATCCAAGGTGGTGACTTCCTGCACATTATCCTTCTGTATCGGGGTCGTGAGCTTGAAGTCCTGTTCCCGCAGCTCGGGGCCGTCGCTGACGATGACCGCGTGCTCCACGGCGTGCTCTAACTCACGGATGTTGCCGTACCACGGGTGCTCCATCAGCTTGCGGGCGGCTTCGGGGCTCGGCCGGAGGGTGGGCTTGTGGTACTTTTCGGCGAAAATCGTCAGGAAACGGTCTGCGAAGGGCAGGATGTCCTCGCGGCGGTCGCGGAGGGGCGGGATTTCCAGATGGATGGTGTTGACACGGTAGTAGAGGTCCTCGCGGAACTCGCCGCGCAGCACCTTCTCGTCGAGTTTCTGGTTGGTGGCGCAGACGAGCCGGAAATCGACGGGAATGGCTTTGTTGCTGCCCACGCGCGTCACCGTGCGCTGCTGGATGACCGTCAACAGCTTGGCCTGCTGCGGGAAGGCGAGGTTGCCGATCTCGTCGAGGAAGAGGGTACCGCCGTCGGCCTCCTCGATTTTGCCGGCGCGGTCGCTCTTCGCGTCCGTGAAGGCACCTTTCACGTGCCCGAACAGCTCGCTCTCGAAAAGGGTTTCGGTGAGCGCGCCCAAATCGACTGTCATGAACGGTTTGTCACCGCGGGCGGACAGACGATGTATCTCTTTAGCCAACAGTGTCTTGCCCGTACCGTTCTCGCCCGTGATGAGAATGGCGGCATCCGTGGGGGCGATTTTCTCCACCAGAAGTCGAAGTTCCCGCATCGACGGGCTGTCGCTCCAGAACAGGGCGCTTTCGTCCTGTGATTTCCGTTTCGAGGTGCCCTTTTCGGGAGTGCAGGCGCGGGTGAGTGTCGCGATGAGTCGGTCGTTATCCCACGGCTTCACCACGAAGTCGGCGGCGCCCTCCTTCATGCCCGCCACCGCCAACTCGATGTCGGCGTAGGCGGTGAAGAGCACCACGGGAAGCTGCGGGTGGTGGGCTTTGATCTCGCGGAGCCAGAAGAGACCCTCGTTGCCGGTGTTGAGTCCGGCAGAAAAGTTCATATCGAGCAGCACGACATCGGGTCGGCACTGCTCGATCTGCCGCAGCAGAGTGTTGGGTGACGGCAGCGCGACCACCTGCCGGAACTCGTGCTCCAGCAGCAGTTTCAGCGCTGCGAGAACGTTGCGGTTGTCATCGACGATGAGGATGGTGTTTTTCATTTCTTCTTAGGTTTTCGCCCCGACACTGCGCTTCGCTTGCGTGACAGACCCCACACTGCGCTTCGCTTGCGTGACAGACCCCACACTGCGCTTCGCTTGTGTGGGGTTTATTGCGCTTCGCGCGTCTTGCCCCTCCGGGGCTGCTCAAGGAAGCAGTTTCAAATATCGCGCCAAAGATAGGAAATATTTCAATATCAACGGGATGTGGAAGATGGTAAAAAGAAAATTGTCCAAAAATGAGACGGAGTCGTCAAATTTTTTGACGATTATGAACAATGAGCCCGTCATCGCAATCACGCGAAGCCGACATGCAATCTGCCGCCATCCACAAAATTACACACGACATAGGTGGAATAATACCAACTATCCCTAAAAATTGTACTTTTGCCGCCGAAAATCAAAAACGGCTTCATCATTAGTATCAATAGCATTATGAAGGGAATATTTCGTATTCTGGCAATTGTCGCCATCCTATCAGCAAGCTTGCTAACAGGCAAGGCTCAAGCACCTTACAAAAATGGATTCGGTATTTCAGTGGGCTCCATGCAGGCCTTGTCGTTCAAGACCTTTGGCGGCGACCATTTCGCCTTCCAGATGGATTTGGGCACGATGTATGTCAACACCAGCGGCCGTTTCCAGAATGTGGACCTTAAGAGGGTTGCCCTCTGGACGCTGGAATTGAACCCGAACTTCATGTTTGAGGGGCATTTGGTCGGAGGACTTTACGGGCTGGCGGGTCTTGGTGGAAGCATTGGTTACTGCTGGAGCGACATCCAATACCAGGGGCTTCTCGGCCTCGAGTTGACCCGCAGAGACTTCGGCAAGTGCGGCGCCAACGGAATCGTCGGATTGGAGTACAAGTTCAGATCCCCCCTGGCCCTGCAGATTGACTTCCGCCCTGGCTATGGATGCCTCTTCGCAAAACACTTCGCCGCCCACTACTTCGACTGGAGCGCGAACCTCGGCGTGCACTACGCATTCTGAACCGCAAAGCGTCGCAGCCGTCCTTCCGCTTTGAGTTGCTTGAGATACGGGACGAGCAAAAGTTTAAAATTTTGAGAATTTTGCGAAATCCGCCAAAATAAATTGCAGCTGTACGATTATCAAAAGCTGATTTCTCCATACTTTTTCCCGTTCTTCCGTTTCGACTTCTTCGACTTTTTCATCATTTTATCGGCTTTGTCCATGACACCAAACAATTCGTCGAGGTGGGCAAGGTGGAGCGACACGTCAAAATAGATGTCAAATGTCTCGTCAGGAGCCTCGTCTTCATAGACCGTCATCTGGTCGCAATGCCCGATCAACGCCTGCGATTTGAGATTAAGACCGAAAATGCCATACAGAATACAATATTCGTCAGACACTTCCAGCACTTTGAAAGCGGTCTTTTCCGTCCGACCGTCGCCCGAGGAGAGAATAACTTCCACAATCTGACCTATCTGGATGGAGTACAAGGCATTGCTCTCGCCTAGGCGATTGGCGCAGGTGTAGGCTTTGAGCAGTAAATCCAGCGAGCAGGGTGATTTTTCCAGCTCCTTCTTGCATTGTTCAAAAGCAGGCCGATAGGATTCCGATTTCATCAGATCTATCAACTCCATAGAGGCGTCTTTATAGGAATAATCGGGGGAGAAATAGCTGCCGTAATAGATTTTCGCCACCTCCATGTCCGTCAAAGTGGTGTCGCCGGAATTGAAACGGTTGACCAATGCCGTGAAATCTTCGGTTTGGTTCTTGGCGAATTTCTCCATCGCTTTGTAGTCGATGTTCAGGAAGGATTTGTCTTTCTGCTGGGCTGTCAGGCTGAGACCAACGAACAGCAGCAAAACCGCGATAAGCATTGACTTTTTCATATTGTGCATCTTTGGTGAAAACTTCTGGGGACCTCTATTTTTAACTTTTTCGCGTCACATCTCCAGACCCTGCGAGGTCCGTAAAGCAGAATCTGAAGATATGACGCTGCAAAATTAGAAACTTTATCTATAGGTATAACACAGAAAAGTCAAAAGGTTGCAGTATGTTGATTTTTTTTGACTGTTTTGGATTGTAAAACGGCATCGTTGGCCGTTTTACAATCAGCTATTGGGCGCGTTTGAGTGTGTGGCGGTGGATTTGCTCCCAGTGGTGACAGAGGTTAGAAATTGGACAGCGGCTGGTTACTGCCGTATCAACTGCTCGCAGAAGGCCTCCAATTTCTCCTTCGATGAACGTTCCTTCATGATGAAGAAACCTCCGGTGCTTATTCCACATTTGATTTCCCAGTCCTGAATCTGGTTGCCGTTCAGGTAAAGTGCGGCATGGTGGCCCTTTATCTCGCTGGTGAATCGATACCATTGCAGACTCGCCTCAGGGGTCAACGTCACGTTGATTTGCACCATGTCGGGGTCACTTTTCTTCCTTGGCACCGTCACCTCCACATGTTGCACCATAGGCTTGCCACCCAGAACTTCCGAACTGATGGCCAACGTGTCGGCATCCGCATCCCAAATCTCCAGCTTCTCTTCCGTTACAAAGTTGTCCGTTCCCCGCTCATATTCCAGCATATACTTCGATTGACGCCACACCGGAGGTGTTTTGATGTATTTGGCCACCAGCAGACAAGCCCAAATATCTAGACCGAGAAACACGACAATCATGGCAATGCGGAACCACTTTTGTGTCCTGTCGAGTTCCGTTTTCTTGTCCGTTGCGGGTTCAGCGGCCTCTATTTGCCGGATAATGTCATCGCAGGCTCTTGTTTTATAGCGTATTTCGTAAAAGCCCACGAGTGCAAAAAACACGAGCAGCGCAAGAAACGACAAAATCACAGCACCGAAATTCGGCAAATTTATATCTTTACCCATTCTGGCAATCACCAGCCCGAAAGCAATGATCATAGCTGTGGAATAATTCAGTGCCGTGAAGAGGGAAAATAGTTTCTTGAAATTTCGGGCTTGATGGGACAAGGTGAGCAAATCGCTGTTTTCCAGCTCCTTGCTTTTCATTTTTCGCGTCAAACACAATTCGATGGCAAAGCAAACCGAGCAGAAGGAGAGCCAAAACAGCATTAACGAAGGATGGCTGCCTTGAAAGCATTTGACACACACTATGCCGATTATGGCAAATATCGGATAAAGGATGATTTGCATCCGTCTATACCGCCCATAAAAATCGGCACTGTGCTTGATGGACGATTTCATCAGCCGGTCGTTGACGATTTCCTGTTGGTCGAGCTGCTCTTTCAGCGTTTCGTATTGGGCCTTCAGTTGGTCCAATTCGTAGAAATTATTATTGTTCTGATTTTCCATGATGATCTCCTTTCATTCTTTTGTTGACATTTTCACCAGTTTGTCCTTGATGCGCATCAGCCTGACACCCACATTGTTGGGCGTGATACCGATGATGGCGCCGATTTCATCGTAACTGACCCCTTCCAGCCAAAGCAGAATCAAGCTGCGGTCAATGAGGTCGAGTCGCGAGATGCGGTCGTAGAGTTCGCGGATTTGACGGGTCGAAGGGTCGTCGGCCTCGTAGGGGTCGATATCGACGGTCAGCGGCACCGTCTCGATGCGCCGGCGTTCTTTCTTGTCCTGGTTGATGGCCGTGTTGAGCGACACACGGTAGATCCATGTTTTGGCATCGCTGCGACCCTCGTAGGTGTCGAAACCTTTCCAAAGCCGGATGAGGATCTCCTGGAAGAGGTCGTCCACCTCGGATTTGTCGTGCGAAAACATGTAGCACACCGTGTAGATGGTCCGCTTGTGCTGCCGCACCAACTGTTCAAACTGGTATTCTTTGTCGTTGTTCATAATACATTACTTTCGTTGCAACGTTCATCATGTTAGACAACAAAAGAAGGGGAATTATTACATGGGGATATTTTTTCTTGTTACAGCTACCTGCAGGCGTGCAATCTTGGTGACTACGGCACTACCGTCTCAGGAGACATGACATATCAGATGCGGGTAACGGTCGGTGGCCGTTTTTGAATCAGCTATTGGGCGCGTTTGAGTGTGTAGCGGTGTATTTGCTCCCAGTGGTGATGGCCATACTGTTCACCTCCGTTGTTGGCATATTCCTCGATGACAAGATCGTTTTTGTTGAGCTCTTTTATTGCATATTTCAACTCAGAAGCGATAATCAACGTGTCGTCGACAATTTGCCAGTTGAATGTTGCGTAGGGGTCGTCATACATTCCTTGCTGGACATAAAGGTCGCTTCTATGCCACCGGGAGGTTTTGTCGGCATTGAACTCGATGGCGTCATAGCCGATATAGTTGGTGTCGGGCAGGGCGAACGACTCTTCAGAGGACCAAATTTCGTCGGTGAGATCGTGATACCAGTGATAACAGGTCTCCACCTCCCATTTGCCGACAATCTGTTTTTCGAAGTCGGAGTCCTCGTTTCCGGGTTTGCAGGCACTCATGGCAATGATGCCGAGTATCATCATACAAATGAATGTTGTTCTTTTCATATATCTGTTTTTCCAAACATGCAAAACGTGAATTAAATACTTTATTTATGCCGCAAAAATACAAAAAAATGGAATCAACAATCAACTCGAGTGCTCTGAATGAATATAATGACTATCTTTGCAGCCAGATTTAACCCCTTGACGATATGAAAAAAACATTAACCGTTCTCCTCTGCGCCCTCCTCTCCGCGCTGACCTCCTTCGCCCAGATACCGATTCCGGCGCATTTCGACGAATGTGTGGAGCTGATGGCCACGGTCTGGCGACTGTCCGGCGCCGAAGAATACAATCGTTGCAGAGTTCCGCAATACGCGTACGAGGTCGATTCCGTTTTCGGGCCATACAAAGACCATCCCGTCGTGCAGCTGGCTCGCCAATACCAGAACGAATCGGGAATCAGTTACGATGCGGTGGCTTCGTACGGTTTGCATCTGACAGTGAACGCAACCGGAGCTATCGTATTAGACGACAGCTTCTTAGAAGGCATCGACGACTCTTTCGACCGTTGGTCGGAGCAGCAGAAAAAGGAGTTTCTGGAACCGCTGAACGATTTTTACCGCAAATCCCACTTCCACGATTGGTACTTGCAGCAGGATATCCTGTTCGACGAGGTGGAGGAGGCGTTCCAGGACATCAACCAGCAAATTGATTACGATTGGTTCAACGGCTATTTCGGCGCGGAAAGCGGCAGCACATTCCGCATCGTGCTCAGCCTGTTGGTGGGTCCGAACAACTACGGGTGCAACGCCAAACTGAAAGACGGCACTAACGCATTGAGCCCCGTCATCGGCTGCTGCCAAGTGGATGATAGTGGAAACATCTCCTACAATGCTAACACCGTACTGCCCGTTGTCATCCACGAGTTCTGCCACCATTATTGCAACCCGCTGAACAGCCAGTTTTGGCCGTCGATGGAGGTATCCGCCGAAAAGGTATTCAAGGAGCGGGAGGAGCAACTGCGGCAATCCGCCTACGGTTCGGCCCTGATTATGATGAACGAAACGTTTGTCCGCGCCTCCGTCATCCGCTATATGAGAGTCCACTATCCTCAGATTGAGGAATCCGCATTTGTCGGAGAAGAAGAACGGCAGGGTTTCATCCTTATCCAAACCTTGTGCGACGCGCTGAAAGAGTACGAGCAGCAGCGCGACAAGTACGCCACGATGTCCGACTTCATGCCCGTCTATGCCAAGATGGTGAACGACTTTGACTTGAAGCAGTACAACAAACGGCAGAAAGCACAGGCCAAGAAGAACGCCACCTACAAAGTGAACCTCAAGGACGGCGCGAAGGATGTTCCCAGCGGTCCTTTCACACTCGTCATCACATTCTCCAAGCCGATGCTCAACAGCATCGCCCTGTATATGAGCACTTCGGGGGCGGATTTCCCACCTGTCAAGAGTTATGCCTGGCGCGACGACAAGACGTTGGAGGTGATTTTCTCCCTGGAGCCGTCGCACCAATACGGGTTCGTTGTCATGGGCACCGAGTTCCCCACCAAGGACGGGCACAGCGCCGGCAAAAATATGGAAATCACTTTCACGACGGGGAAATAGGGGTTTTGCGCCTATATTGTTTTTATAACGCGTTGATATGCAACCTGCTAAACCCAACTTTCGGGAGGGGGTGTTGTAGAGACGCAAAATTTTGCGTCTCTACAATATTCACATATCTTCTATCGAAAATGCACGTAACTCGAGTTTGTACCGCCCGAATTCTGATGCGGGCAGATTATCGACCTTGCGCTGCAGGTCCGAAAGGCTTATCTTGTCGGGATTGCGTTTGACTTCCGCGGCGATGCCCGTGTGGTCGAACTCGTTCAGGGCAATCAGATCAATCTCGTTCTTCCCCTTGCGATCCCACCTGTTGCCCACCGTGGTGTAAAGGCCAGTCTCCATCACCAGAGTCTGGAAATACTGTTCCAGCGTCCGACCCGTGAACTGCTCGTATCCGCGCAGCATATTCTGTTTCAGGAGCGAAAGCTGTCCGCGCTCCACCAACGACTGATACGGCCTCACAAAGCGGAACCAGAACCTCAGGAACTGGTCTGAAATCTCGTAGGCGCTGGTTTTGCTGTTCGGCTTGGAAAGTAGCGGCTTCAGACGACTCACAAGACCATAGTTCTTCTCTAAATTCTGAAGGAAAGTGCCCATGTCCTTCTGCATGGTGCCGTCGATGTCCGAACGGCGATTCGAGCCGCCGGCGATAAGTTGCAGGATGGAGAAATAGGTGGCGCTCTCGTCGCCAAACTCCTGGTTCATCAGGTCGCGCCCTTCGGTAAGGAAGTAGGAGTCGCGTCGGCACACGTAGTTGAGCATCTTCTCCTTGGTATAGCAGCCCGCATCCATCAGCAGCTCCACATATTTGGCCACGCCGCCCGTAATCATATACAGGCATAGCAAATCTTCGTTGCGGTAGTTGGGGGCGTGATCACGGAAAATCTGTTTCAACACCTGTATGGTGAACGGACGAAGGGTGAATTTGGAAGTCGGGCGGCCGTAGAGGGGTTCGTTTTCGTCCTCGAAGATTCGCTTCATCAACGAACGGATGCTGCCCATCGTGATAAGATTGATGTGCGACTCGCGGTGTGTGCGGTCCCAAATGTCCTGCATCTCGCTGAAGATGGCGGGATTGACCTTGTAGAGGTTCTGGAACTCGTCGAATATCACTGTGAAATGACGTTTCTGCGACTCGCGCATGATCACATCGAAAAGGTCGCGGAAGTGCGTCAGCTGCCCATAGACTTGTATGCTCAACTGCTCTTCGAGGGCTTGCTGGAGTTTCCCGCAAAGGAGAGCTTCGCTGTCTTTCGACACAAAGAGATAGGCAAACTGCTTCCCCTCAAAGGCTTTCATCACCAACGAGGTTTTGCCCACGCGCCGCCTGCCCGACAGCACCGTGAACATGGCATTCTTTTCCGCCAATTTTTCGTTCTCCTGAAGGATGACGATTTCCTCTTCCCTGTCGTAGAATTTCATAATGTAAATCTTCGTTTATATAAATACTTGTTTCTATTGTTGATTTACTATTAACTGTATCACAATGGTTTATAAAAATAGTAAAAGAAAAATTCGGTTGCAAAGATACAAAAAATTCAATTACTTGATTGCCTCCTTATTATTATCCCGCATTGTACCCTGCGGAATTCTCGGCCACGCAACCTGCGAAGAAGCGCCCGTCCTCTACTAGGGGAAAAGAAACACACAGCATCGTCATTCATAATTCATAATTCTGCATTCTACATTCTCACTTCTTCCTCACCGCAATCACCCTGAAGCCGATCAGCGGGGACGGGGCATCGTAGGGTTTCTCGCTGTCGATGCGGATCTCGTAGCCGGGGTCAAGGTAGCTGCCACCGTACGCGATGCCGCGCTCATATACCATCTCCGCCACGTTGCCGCTCATATTGTACAGACCGTAATTATTAGGATAATGCGATTTGGCTCGATCCGGAAGGTTATCGTCATAATGAGAAGGATCATAGTTTATCACGACGACATATTTTCCATCCTGCATGGAGATACTTTCATCACCGAATCTTAAAAAGTTGTATAAAGGATTCCCTTTTCGATTGGTGAGAAATGGCCCCAGTGGATAAGACCAATACATCACTCCGCCATGGGCGGCATATTTCCACTGCATTTCCGTAGGCAAGGTGTATTCATACTCTCCGCCCATCTTCTCATTCAACCATTGGCAAAACAGCATCGCACCCTCATGGCTGATGCAGGTCACGGGATATGGAGGTAATGGCGGTAATGCTGGATGAGTGGAGTAATGAGTTACCAAAATCGCCCGGGCAGTGTCAATTTTGGCCTTTTCATAGTCGGCCATGCGTCCCTGTGCTTTCAAATCCTCAAGAAAGAGGTTGTACGACGCGTTGGTCACTTCCGTCTCCAACATTCGGAATGCCGCTATGGTCACCTTTGTGGTGTCTCCGTGGCTATTGCGAATCGTGTAATGCCCCGCCGGCACCTCCACGAAAGCACCCACAAGCTGTTTCTCCAGCTTCGCGGTTTTCTTGTCGGGCTTCTGCGCCCAGGTCGCTGCCACTGCAACAACCAATAGGATGGTTAAGGTTAATTTTCTCATAACGGTTAAGGTTTAGGTGATAGGTTTCTATATGTAATAACGTGATTTATGGGGAGAATCTTGGGTGGTTGTATGTTTTTTTTCATCGGGCGTATGCGATACGCCCCCACGCTGTCATGTGTATGGCATCCTACATCCTCAGTGTAAAAACCGAATATCCCGATCCAGTTCGTAAATCTTGATCCCCGTCGTGTCCATCGGAGGCAGCAGCAAATGCTCTCGCCGCGCGTTCAGCTGTTCCATATTCTCCACCGGCCAAAGCATATTCTCCATAATGCCTTCGTCATTGGAAATCCCAATGAATTGTGATCCATAAAGTTGCGGGAGATTCCGGTTCATCAGGTCGCGGTCAATCATATAAGCAAGATTGGCCGGATTGGCGTTGTTGTCCGCCACTGCTTTCTTGAGCTGTTCAACATACATGTGAAGAAAGGCCGAGTCGGCATGCTGCGCGACCAGCCATGCGCAAAGGGCGTAATCATAGCTCACTTTCTCCCAAGTAGGGAATCCATATTCGGCAATCAGCTCCTTCAACCGGCTCAGGTTCAGGGAGTCCGTATGATGAATGATTCTCCAGACCGAATCGCTTTCTTCGCGTGTCAGTTCCCCGTGCAAAGCCTGGCGGCACTGCTGGTCGCTAATCCGCATTTCATACAACTCAAGCATATAGTTTGTATATTGCTTTTTTTCACCATTTACCTGGGACAGGGAATCCAGTTTCGGCCAAAAGTCCATCTGTTTGACCGCCTCCAACTTGGGCTGGTTGAAGAAACGGCTGTCCCAGCACTTCCATCTGACAATGCGGAATGCCAGCTCCTTGGTTTTCTCCTGCTCGTTGCACGCCAGGGCGGTTGACAAAAAATTGTACAAATCGGTGAAATGCGGGATTCCATTATAGATGGAGTCCATCCTGCAATACATCCCGTAAGCGATTTCGGGCGGGTAATCGTTATGGTTGATGTCATCCCGAATCTGGCAGTATTCCGTCCACTCTGGTGTCTGCGCGAAACTGCCGAACGTGAACAAATAGAGCATAAGGATGGTCAAGGTCGGTTTTTTCATATTAGCGGGGCTTGATGAACAGATTGGTATGTTGAACGGATTTTTAACAGGTTTATTATTGTCTTTTCCCCTGCCACGACTTCAGCAGCCGGACGAGGAAAGCGACGAGGAGGAGCGAAAAACCGACTATGCCGGAGAGATTTCCGAATGGAATATGCAATATCTTTAATGCCATGCAGGCAACAAGAAACAGACATCCAACCTCTGCAATTCGGATAGCTGATCGCTCGTCAGGGGCGACCCGCACCAGATGGCGTGCGGTCAGGATGACAAAGACCAGTCCCGAAAGAGCCGCCGCCAGACATATAAAGTTTGCAAATGGCCAATGTAACAATTTGAAAACAAGCACAATAAGATATAAAACGAGCATAACAATGCTAGACCAGTAAGCGCCACTTCGATGGTAAACCAGTATCGTTGAGGAATCGTTTCCATTCAGCCGCGAAGTCTGCGCCAAAAGCTCGTCGCTCATCTTGGCAAGGCGATCTATATTGCAGACTATCAAGACAATGGCTATGGTAAGAACAACCGCTACCATGACAAACGGGCTCCGCAAATAGGGTATCACCAGCTTTTCCCCGATCTCGTAAATGAACCACAACATCCACAGGCACAGGGCAAATACGCCTGTAATCCATACTAACGAGAAGCGGGTGCGACTATTCTCCATTTTCTGGATTAACGTTTGTATATCGGAATCTTCCACGTTGATTTTCATAACCTTCCGACAACTAAACCACTCAAATAAGCCTATGGACAAAAAAATAAACACCGATAACGCCATAAAGTAAAACCGGAGTTCGAAGCGATAGGAGCTCCAATAGACCGTGGCGGCCAACAGTCCATATGTGAGGACAATTTCTGCATTCCGGCGTTTGAAATTTCCGATTTTCGTTTGGATCATCTCATGAATCAGGTCGTTATTGACGATCTCTTGCTGGTTGAACTTCTCCTGGAGCGACTGATACTGCACCTTCAAGTCATCCAGCTCCATTTCTTGGTTTTGATTTTCTGTTGTCATAATGGTAATGAATTAATGGGTGACGGATTTCGATTTCTGAACCAATTTTTCCTTGATACGGTGCAGTTTTATGCCGACATTGGCAACCGTGATGCCCATAATGGCCGCAATTTCGTCGTAACCGATGCCCTCTAACCACAACAGCACGAGTCCGCGGTCCATGACATCCAGCTGGTTGATGAGCGCATAGAGCTGACGGACCTGCTCGAATGAAGAGTCCTGCGGGTCGTAGGGGTCGATGTCAGTGCTGAGCGGCACTGTTTGCGGACGGCGTTTCGCCCGTTTGTCGCTGTTGATGGCGGTGTTGAGCGCGATACGATAGACCCACGTACTCACGCTGCTGCGCTGCTCGAACTGGTCGAAGCCCAGCCACAGCCGCACCAGAATCTCCTGAAAGAGGTCGTTGATTTCCTCTTTGTCGCGGGAGAACATGTAACAGACGGAGTAAATCGTCCGCTTGTACTGTTTCACCAGTTCCTCGAATTGCTTTTCTTTGGCACTTTTCATCTGACCGTTTGGGATTTTATGACGTTAGACAACACCGCCCGAAAATCCTTACAAAATTCTACCAAGTCCTACAGACCTAAAGGCCTGCAAGTTCAATGGTACAGCAAACTGTGTACGGCGTCACGAACGACTACAACGCGCTCGCCATCAACACGGTCAACCACCTCGAATGCGAAGTGAAAATCTTCTATCACCAATTCGCGCCAACCATTGGCTCTCCATTCTTGGTGCAACCTTGCTTCGGAGAATCCTTGAGTCAAGCTGAGAATTTGCAAACCTTTGAACATTCGATTTGCTTTTTTCAACACAGTAGCTTCACTGAGAGAGGGATGATTCCGCATGGCGGCCTTATAGAATTCGTTGATTTTAATTCTTACAGTGGGGCTGATTATGACTTTCATGGTTGGATTGATAGTGTTCATGGATGATTTGCGTCAGTTCGGATTCCCACTCCTCGAGCGTGATGCATTCCGCCAGTTCGTCTTCATCGACTGTGCGAAAAGCAACATGGGGAGCGGCAATATACTGCACTCTTGGGTCATTAACCTCTTGTTTCTTAATGTCTTCTGCAGAATAATCTTTTTCCATTTTTCTATTTCATTTTCTGCCGCAAAGGTATATAATTTTTTGAATTCTTCAATACAATTTCATTGCAAAAAAAAATCAATGTTTCTTCCGCACCGCAATCACCCTGAAGCCGATCAGCGGGGACGGGCCGTTGTAGGGCTTCTCGCTGTCGATGCGGATGTCGTAGCCGGGGTCGAGGTAGCTGCCGCCGTATGCGATGCCGCGCTCAGCAACCATCTCCGCCACGTTGCCGTTTCACGGTTTTCTTGTCGGGCTTCTGCGCCCACGCTGCCGCCACTGCGGCGATGAAAAGGATGGTTAAGGTTATTTTTCTCATAACGGTTAAGGTTTAGATGATAGGTTTCTATATGTAATAACGTGATTTACAGGGAGAATCTTGGGTGGGAGGATGCTATTTTCTCATTCCGCCCCCTTCGGCTTAAAATATACCACCTGATTCGGGAAATCTATCACCACTTCGCCCATACGTTGCAACAGACCAAAGCCAAAATATCCTATTACATCCTTGAAAGGGGTTTTGCTGGCGTGGCCGGCAGCGTCCGTATTTGCCCACGTGCGTACGGAATCCACCACAAAGTTCGGCATCACGAGGCGTTTCGCGTCAAAAACTTCATTGGTGCTACTGCCCGAAGCCCCTTGGGTTGTCCTTGAAATTTTGGCTATATCCAAACTGCCAATATTCAATTTCCGCGCTACATCAGCGAAAAGGCTAACATCTGTACCCATGCCCGAATCAAATAGCAATTTTCCCGAAATTTTCACGCTGTCCGTTACAAAAAGTGTTGCGGGAGCCTCGAAATAATACTTTTTGTCCCGAAAAACCAACTTCAGAGCGCACCATTTTTTTCGCACCGAATCAGGGACAGAAGGCAGAATATCGAAGGAATGCGTGCCAAAATCAAATGCCCATACATGCTTTTTAATAAACACAAGCCCTATTACCCCGTCAATGCTGTCATTAAACGTGCTTCGCAGGTTGGGAGCGGGAATAATCGGAAACTCTTCCCGCTTTTCTGCAATCGTGATGTTCCAATCCTGAAACGCCTTCACCACCTGCCGCCCTTCCGTACCGATTCCCTCAAATGCCATTGTCTGCTTGCTTTCGTAACCGTAGTGGTTATCTACAAACGTGCTGTCCAACCACACGAAAGGAGCGGCGCAATCGTAAACCAACTTGACGGGCAAGCTGTCGTTCAGGAAGGCATCCACATAGATGTGAGAGGTGTAGCAGTGGAAGCGGTAGGGGTATTTTTGAGCGGAAACGCTGTTCGCATCGCCGCCACTCGGCTGACCGGTGCAGGACAGCAAACTTCCTAAAATTCCGATGAAAATGAGGTGTTTTTTCATTGCTTCGTCTTTTTTTTGTAATGTTCGTTTGGTGTGTAGTAGATTTTGTCGTTACGATAGTCGATTATCCAATTATAGAGAGATGAAGTCATATCCTATTTAACCGTCATAGGTATATTTGCGAGGGTATCCACAGGTTCAACAATTTGAATCTCATCAATCTCTTCAGCATGCGTTTGAGAGTTGCAACAACCCATAAAAGAAAATGTTGCCGCGAGCAAAAGAATGGTCAAGATGGTTTTTCTCATAACGGTTAAAGTGTTGGTGAACAATATTATAAAGACCAACGTGTTTCGCGGGAAAGATATTGCGTGAGAGGAAAAAAACACCTCAGAAATTCGTCCCCACCAAATCGACCAGCAACCGCGACCCGTCAATGTTGGTGTTGTCCATCTTCACAAAACCATAGGTGTCGTTGTAATAAGCTGTGAGGTAGGTCTTTCCGATGCGGCTCTTGGCCACAGCCTCCACCTTCACGCAAGAGAGCGTGCCCATGGGCGTGAGCACCTCGCAATCTGTGTCGGTGATCTTGTATTTGTACTTGTTGACGATGCCGCCGGTCCACGTCTTCCAACGCTCGTCACCCCACTGACTGCCGATGGAGAGCCGCCATTTCCAAGTCTTTCCTTTTTTGATGGGATATTGGATATACGGGAAGGGATTGATCTCGACGATTCGAAACAGGCGGCTTCTCATGGGATGCATCCACAAATTCCGTTCGTTCTCCACAATGCCCGAATACGAGGTTTCCCTTGACCTCTGGTCGGCAAAAAGGAAGCATAATGCCTCCACGGTTTGGTCATAATCTTTGCTGAAAATCTTATGGTGGCATGCGACCTCCAAGACATAACGGTTGCTGCAAGAATCGGGGTCATCAAAGGTATCCGAGAAAGAAAAATCTGACACTTCGTAAGTACACTCGGTTGTGTCGCCCGTCTCTGTAAGACAAAACCCTTGTTTTGTAATCTTTTTGTGCCTCATATAGCGTTCTTTGCCCTGCGGATCGTAATAGCGGAACCCGAAGGTGAACACACGCTCCGCCTGGTAAATTTTGTTGTCCTCAGTGTAGCGGCAGGGATTCGAGGTGTCGTTACGCACCTCAAACCAAACGCCATTTTTGCCGCTTCTCGAATATTCGGTGTTTTGGGCCTCTGCGGTGAAGAGGGTGAGCGTTGTCAGCGCAATGAGCGCGGTTATGATTCTTTTTATCGTGGTTGATTTTCTGTTTCTTATCGTTTTATCACCAACTAAACAATCACATCCGCCATCAAGTCTTTGCGGCCGATCAGGCTGAAAACGACAATGTTATTGTCCTCGTTCAGGATACGCAAGGTTTGCATCCATCGCCAAACGGAACCCAATACCATTGGAAATGTATTCCGGGCGGCACCCGACCCTTGTGTCCACTTCCAAAAACCGAAGTGTTGAGGATCCCCAAGAACCCCCTTTCAACAATTTAAACTCGCCAGTTTCGGGACCATTAGGTCGGTAGTATAATGAATCCGGAACATAATAATCGGGGGAGAACCAATCGCTGCACCATTCCGCAACGTTGCCACTCATATCATACAGACCATAGCCGTTGGGACGTTTACTGCCCACCAAGTGAGTGAAGCCCTGGTGATTATCCCATGCAACAGGCATTATCGTATCGCTGCCGCTGTATTTCAGTCTCGGTCGTTCGCCCCACGCGGCATACTGCCATTCCGCTTCGGTTGGGAGACGGAAATGCCTGCCTGTGAGCTTGTTCAAAGAATCGATGAAGGCTTGCGCGTCATACCAGGAAACCTTTTCCACAGGGAGAAGTTCCGGAGTGTTTTGACAGGCAGAATGATTGGTGTTATCGTTCCAATAGGATGGATTTTGGTGCATGACAGCCGAATAGAGCTGCTGCGTCACTTCGAATCTGGCCATGTAATACGGGGCAAGGACAATGGTGTCGTAACCGTTGTATGCGCGCTTCCCCATCACAGGACAAATACGCGAATAGTCGCACAGGGTGTCCCCATAATAGTTCTTCCTGACAAACGTGTCAGGCGTTATAAAAACCATGTCGATTTTGACCTTGTCGTTCACGGCAATGCTGATCTTTTTCGACTGTGCGGACGCACATAAGATCATCATGCATCCCAGAAATGTGAGTGTCAGTTTTTTCATAATGGGCTAGGTTTTGATAAAAGGTTTTATAGATAAGAACGTAGTTTTTGACGGAAATCTTGGGTGGTTGATATTCATTGCTTCGTAAATAGTAGTGTGTCTCCGACACACAGCCTCGCGCCCCCGCTGCGTACCCCACACGGCACTCACTCTGTTCGTTTCGTGTGGGGTTATTAGCGCTTCGCGCGTTTTGTTCCTTCGGGACTGCTCAAGGAAGAAGATTAATATTACTACCCCGCCCTTCGGGCACCCCTTCTAAAAATAGAAGGGGAATTGGGGACGCTCGTTACAACTACTAACTGCTAACTGCCAACTACTAACTTCTAACTATCTCCACCGGCTCAAACCTCAGCGACAGTGCCGACTGCACCGTGACGACCAACGCCGTGAGCGCCAGCAGGATAACGTACGCGAGGAGGAAAATCCAGACGGCGATGGGGGCGTGGCTGATGAACAGCTTCAGCCATTGGCGGAGCAGCAGGAGGCTGACGGGCACGGAGAGCAGGAACGCGACAGAGCAGAGGAGGGCGTACTTGCCGTTGGCGCGGGCGAGCAGCTGTCCCGTGGAGGAGCCGAAGATCTGCCGCAAGCCCAGCTCGGGACGGCGGTAGGTCATCTCCAGCAGCAGCATCCCCGCCACGCCCATCAGCGCGAGCAGCACCGCGATGCCGCAGAGGATGAACATCCCCTTCGAAAGGCCGGTCTCTTTGGCGTAGCATCTCTCCAAATCTTGCTTCAAAGTACTGATTTTCAATTCGCTATCATCCCCGAAATCATGGGTTGTTCTGCGGATACTCTGCACCAAGGCGGCGGTGTCGGCACCGTCGTTGTACTTCACGAAGAAGTGCCCCGTCATCATCCCAAGTTCGCTGGCGAGTTCCAGCGCCATCGGCTGGATGGTGTCGTAAAGCGGTCGGAAGTGGAAGTCGTGCGCGAAGCCCACAATCTGCGTCTTCATCATGCCGTCGGAGAAGTTGTAATACCAGTTCAACTGCAGATGATACTGTTCCTGCGCTTTCCGGTTGAAAATCACATAACGCAGTGTGTCCGTCGAATCGAACTTCTCGAACGGGATGCCATCGGCCATCTTGATGCCGAAAAAGTTCAGAAAATTCGGTGCTACGCTCATCACGTTGAAGATTGCAGTCGTGGCAGAATCGCCCTCGGCCGTCCACATCGGGCGCCCGAATATCGAATAACCCTGACGGAGAATGTTGTGCGATGCAAACGTCACATCGTTTACGCCGGGTAGCTTTTTCAGCGCAGCAGCAAATTCGTCTGTCTTTTGGTAGTTGACATCCGCACTGAAATTCAATACGTTGTGCGTCTGGAAGCCCATGTCATACTGTTTGAGGTAACGGTTTTGGACATCGACATACAGCGTGCAGGTCAGGATGACGGAGGCGAGGAAGAATTGCAGCCCGATGAAGAGCGTGCGCAGACGGATCCCCGTCTTCGAGAAGCCGTAGTTGCCCTTCAGCGCGACATCCGGGGAGACAACGGTGACCATTCGCGTTGGGTAGATGGAGACGACAACTCCGAGAACGATGGACAACAATAAGGTGGTCAGGATGATAGGAACATTGCCGGACAAGGTGACGGGGGCAGTCAGCATGGGGATTTCCGGCAAGCGGGTGCAGAGCAGGAAGACGATGAAGGCGATGAGGAAGGCCGCAAGCGAGAGGGCGATGTAGCCCTTCGCCATCGACCACCATATTCCGCCATCCGACTCACCGAGCACCTTGCGGGTGTTCACACGGCGCATCCGCAGGGGTGCCTCCGCAATCGCGAAGTTGGCGAAGTTGAGGAGGGCGATGATGAGGACCGCCCATGCAATGCCGGCCAGACAGTTGGTCACGAAACGGCTCACGGTTCCATGATCGGATTCTACATCCGTTTCGAAACGGATATCTTTGGCTGCAACCAAGCGTACCACCGGTGCACCGGTCCGTGCCTGCGCCTTCCGGAACCATTCGTAATGGGCGGTAATCCGCTCTGCCAACGTCTCCTCCGACGTGCCCGGTTTCAGCTTCACATAGAAGCACCCCATCGGATCCGGGTTTTCCATCTTGGCCTTCACCAGCACAGGCGCATGGTCGGCAGAGTCAGTGGAAGCCCTGAGTCTCAGTATTTTCGTATGCCCAGCCTTTGTTCTCATGTTTATATTGGATCCGGCTGTGAGCGAGGATTCCGCCTCATTCTCGGTTTCACTGCAAAGATTTAACCTTGTGAACAGCGTGTCGGATTCCATTCGAGTGATGGAAGCCCAATAATCGAACGGTTCCGGCCACGGCCACAACGCATTGAGGGAGTCCCGGTTGACACTCACAACCTCATATACCAAGCGAGGCGGATTGAAAAAGACCACCGGATTCCCGATAGAGTTGTTCTCGGGCAGATCCTGATAGACTGCGACCACCCGATACCGCAGGAGCGTATCTTCTTCGGGCTCCAAGAGCTTTTTGTCGCGGTATTCCAGCACAAGATAATCGCCAACGGCATTTCCCTTTGGGAAAAGTTTGTCGGCCAACGACTTCGGCATTACGACCTCATGGTCCGTATCCAAATCGGCAAAGTCGCCCGCCACACACTTGAGCCCGAAAAACGGGAAGAAGCTCGTGTCATAAATCCGGGCGAAAGCGATATTGTCAAGGTCTTTCACCGGATTATGCAGCATATAGTAATCGTATCCGTACAGGTTGTGGAACGAGCTTATCGCCTCCACCTCTTCCTGACTGTTGAGGAATGCGGCAAGATTTCTTTGTGTGACGTAATCGGAGAATCCTTGTCCGATGTAGTTGTCCTCCACGCGGTATATCCGTTCGGAGTTCGCGAAACAACGGTTATAGCGGCGGTCGTAGCGGACCTGCGCCATGAGGATCATGAAGACGGCCAGGGCGGTGGCGAGGCCGAGAAGGTTGAGGATTTTGGGGGTTTTCATATCTGATTTGGTTTTTCGTTACAACTACTAACTACTAACTGCTAACTACTAACTTCATCGCTTCGTAGCACGCGCAAGGTCTGCCATGCGGTGATGCCGAGGGCGAGAAGGGTGACGGTGAGGAAGGTCGCTAGGAAGGGCCAGACAGGAATGTCGGCTTTGTAGGCGAAATGCTGCTGCCACTTCTTGAAGATCTCCACAGCCAAGGGCGCGGCAGCGGCGAAGCACAACACGCAGATGATGAGGATGTTGCGGACCACCTGCCACAGAAGATTCTCCTTGGAGGCGCCATACACGCGGCGCAGACTCATCTCCCGACGACGGTAATGGCAGTCCAACATCACCATGCCTAACAAGCCGGTGAGCGTGACGAACAACGTGGCCGCCCCGAAAAGGACCATCAGCTTGGCGAAGTCGTCCTCTTTCTCGTACTCCTTGTCGATGAGCTCGACCAATGACTGGAACTCCCCGAACAAAGGCCGCTCGAAACCGACCGACTCCGCCTTCTGCAACAGCGGATCGGAAAGTGTCCCAATATTTCCGCCTTTCAGTTTGACATAGACTAAAGGAGCATTCCAATCTTTCAAACCAGAACTGGGACACGAGGTGTACACACAGGCGTCAATTCCGTAAATGAGTGGTTGGTTGTGGAAGTCACGCACCACACCACCGATGCCAATGCCGAGACGATTGGAATCGGAGGCCATCGCCGAAGTTTGCCGGACAGCGGTTTCATTCACAACCAGAGCTTTCTGGGCTTCTCTGTGTACCATTTCCCCGCCAATAGTTTTCTGATATACAGAAGAATTTTTCAAATCTATGGAAGAGAGCTGTTCTTCCAAGCCCTTTCCGCTGACCATTTCGATGCCAAAGAAGGGGAAAAAATCTGGGGAAACCACTTTATTCACCAGCCCCACTCTTTCGTTTCCGATTAGAAGCGTCATGGATGAGACCACATCCCCGAAACCGAGGACTGGGTCAATAGACCAGGTCATATCCGCAACACCATTGACGCTTTTCCACGCTTTCTCCAGCTGCGCCAAATCCTCATAGGTAGTAGCAGAAGTATGCTCGTCCGGCGTGGGTTTCTGCGACTGGTCTGCCCTGTATTTCGTGACATAGATGTTCTCCGTCTCGAACCCCACATCGGCGGTCTTCATCCGATGGTTCTGCACCAAAACCAGCAACAAGAAGAGCGCGATGGCGAAGGTGGCGTAGAACTGCACCACCGAAGAGGGCGTAGTCTGCATCTTGAGCAGCATCTTGCGCCACCAGCCGTAGCGCTGAGGGGTGGCTAACTGGCTCTTCAACGCCGAATCTATGTTGGCAGCAGCGGTGGTGTAGAAGACCGGATAGAGCGAGGCAACAACCGCCAACATGACTGTCACAGCAGCGGAAATCCACACCACCGGCATGTTGTCCGCGAGCCGCAGACTGATTTCCACGAAGGGGATGATCTTGGTGCGGGCGCAAATCTCCACAATCACCAGCGCAATCAGGAACGCTATGACCGTGCCGAGCAGGAAACGACCGAACATCTCCCACCGTAGCTGCGCATTGGAACAGCCCTCTATCTTTCGGATGTTCGTCTTGCGCAGATATATCGGCACAGTAGCCACCGCGTAGTTTTGGTAATTCAGGAAAGCGAGCAACAGCAACACCACGCCAAAAACGCCCAACTCTTTTGACAGCGTTGTCATTTTTTCCTTGTCCAAATTCCACAATGTCGTGTAAGAAGGATGATTTTCTTGCAGCGACTTCAGACAAATCTTGTCGTATTGTTCAGGGGCGTTCTCATACTTCTGCTGTTTTTCCCAATAGATCAGTCCCTTGTCGCCGGATGTGTCGATCTTAGCCCAAAAGGCATGGAAATCCTCTTTATAACGGCTGTATATCTTCGCCTCCAAATCCGTTGCATCCACATTCTCTTTCAGCTTCAGCAACACATTGCCAGTGCTGATTCCCGGCGGATAGCAGCGAACCACCCCGTATGCCGCCAAGGAGCTGTTCTGCGGCAAATCCTTGGATACGGCAATCACTGTCAGCGTGTCAAGGCCCGAGGATTTGAGTCCTATGGGGACATTCTCGCTCTGCCGCAGCACAATTCGCTGTCCGACCGCGTTTCCATCCGGGAAAATCGTCTTTGCCAACCAGCTTGAAATCACTGCATTGCGGCAGTCGGAAAATTTCTCTAAACTGCCTTCCTTCAGCTTGATTCCAAAAAAGTCGAAATACGACGGCGTGGTCATCTGAACCTTCGTCACCGTGTCCGGTGTATTGGCGTTCTGCGAGGCGACCCGTTTGCTTCCCCACCCGTAACCGCCTAAAACACATACGTTTTCCACTTCGTCAAAGGGGTATTTCTTTGCTTGCATACCCTCCACATTTTGTAGGGTGATGCCTGTGAAGCGGCGGAGGTCTTGGTCTGGAATCAGGATAGAATGTTCTTCCGTGCCATTGCTGAGCTGGCTGACCTTCATGAGCCGCAGATCGTAGATTCTATCCGCACCGGGGTACGACTTGTCGTACCGGAGGTCATAGTATCTTACCATCGCCACCACCATGAAGGCGGCGATGGCCACGGCGAGGCCGAGAATGTTGAGGATTTTTGGGGTTTTCATATCTGATTGTTTTTTTCGTTCTTGTCAGGCCCATACACTGAGGCTGCGCTTCGTCGTCATCGCTGTCTCCGCAGTTCGGAACCTTCTGCTTCTTCCAGCCCCACACTGCGCTGCGCTTGTGTGGGGTTATTAGCGCTTCGCGCGTCTTGCCCCTCCGGGGCTGCTCAAGGAATATGTTTTAATATATGGGTTCTTGTTTCATCTTTCTTTAACATTCAATGCTGCACCATTCCGCCACCGACGTCAGGAGGTGGCGGAACCTCCGACTCGCAAGAGAGCGCAGTTTCGACTCAAGGCGCAACGGTGCCGTCCAGCAGTTTCACGATTCGGTGCGCGAAGCCGGCGTCGTGGGCGCTGTGGGTGACCATGACGATGGTGGTACCGGCGGCGTTGAGGTCGCAGAGCAGGTGCATGACGTCAAGACCGTTGTGGCTGTCGAGATTGCCGGTGGGCTCGTCGCAGAGGATGAGCTGCGGGTTGGAGACGACCGCGCGGGCCACGGCGACACGCTGCTGCTGCCCGCCGGAGAGCTGCTGCGGATAGTGGCTGGCCCTGTGGATGATGCTCATGCGCTCCAGCACCTCGTTTACCTTCGCCCGCCGCTCCGACTTGCTGAGCCCGAGGTAGCGCAACGGCAGCTCCACGTTCTCGAAAACGTTCATGTCGTCGATGAGGTTGAAGCTCTGGAAGACGAAGCCGATGACCCCGCGCCGCAGCTTCAGCCGGTCGCGCTCTTTCAGTCCGCTCACGTCGCGGCCGTCAAGGAAATAGCGGCCCGAGTCGGGGGTGTTGAGGAGTCCGAGGATGTTGAGCAAGGTCGTCTTGCCGCAACCGGAAGGGCCCATCACGGCTATGAACTCGCCCTTCCGGACCTCCATATTTACTTGCTGTAGAGCTTTCGTCTCCACCGTTTCGGAGCGGAAGCTTTTGCTGATGTTCTCTAATCGTATCATTGTTTTGCTAACTACTGACTGCAACGGTTCTTTTCTATAATCGTGCCAAAGATACAATTTATTGTGCATCAGTTTGATAGAAAATCCTTCTGTTTTTCGAGGTGTCCAAATATTGGACATTCGCGTCAAAAAAGTGTACGGTTGAAAAAAAATCTCCCTTTTGGCTCCCGTATCTATGTTATATATATTATATTTGCAGCCGCAAAAAAAGTTTGGTTATTTTGCGATAACTTGTTTATAATTAAAATGTTAGATATATGAAGATTTCTTACAAATGGCTGAAGGATTTGATGAATTTCTCCCTTACGGCGGAGGAAACGGCCGCCATTCTGACCGACTGCGGTCTGGAGGTGGAGGGCGTGGAGACCTTTGAGACGGTCCGCGGCGGACTGCGTGGTCTCAAGATCGGCGAGGTGCTCACCTGCGAGCCCCATCCGAACTCCGACCATCTGCATGTGACCACCGTCAATGTGGGCGACCCCGAGCCGTTGCACATCGTGTGCGGTGCTCCGAACGTGGCCGCCGGCCAGAAAGTGGTGGTCGCCACCATCGGCACCGTACTCTACAGCGGTGACGAGTCTTTCACCATCAAGAAATCGAAACTGCGCGGCGAGCCCTCCGAGGGTATGATTTGCGCCGAGGACGAGATTGGCTTGGGCACCTCCCATGACGGCATCATGGTGCTGCCCGAGGAAGCCGTGCCCGGCACTCCCGCCGCCGAGTACTTCCATGTGGAGTCCGACACCATCTTCGAGATCGGCCTCACGCCCAACCGTTGCGACGCCATCTGCCATTTCGGCGTGGCCCGCGACCTCTACGCCGCCCTTTCGCAACGCGGCATCCCTTGCTCCACGCTTGTGCGCCGCAATGCCCGCGAGGTTCAGCCCGTCTCTGGAGTCCACTCCCGCATCGACATCGTCATCGAGAACACCACCGACTGTCCCCGCTACTCCGGCGTGCTGCTCGATGGCATCAACGTCAAAGAGTCACCAGAGTGGTTGCAGACCAAACTGAAATCCGTCGGGGTGCGCCCCATCAACAACATCGTGGATATCACCCAGTTCATCATGCTTGAGTACGGCCAGCCGATGCACGCCTTCGATGCCGACAAGATCGAGGGCAACAAGGTTATCGTCAAGAACCTGTCCGAAGGCACGCCCTTCGTGACCCTCGACGGCAATGAGGTCAAGCTCAGCGCCGCCGACCTGATGATCTGCAATGAGAAGGAGGGTATGTGCATCGCCGGCGTCTATGGCGGGCTGCACTCCGGTATCACCGCGAACACCACGCGCCTCTTCCTCGAAAGCGCCTATTTCAACCCCGTGAGCATCCGCAAAACCGCCAAACGCCACGGCCTGAAGACCGACGCCTCATTCCGCTACGAACGTGGCTGCGATCCCACCATCACCGTCTATGCCCTCAAACGCGCCGTGGAACTCGTCATGGACTTGGCCGGCGGCTATCCCGTGATGGACATCGTGGACCGTTACCCCAACATTATCGCCCCCTGCCAAATCACCCTCTATTATGACGAGGTGAACCAAGTGGCGGGAAAAGTCATTGAAAAGAAGACGGTTACGCGAATCCTCGAGCTTCTCGATATGGAGGTGAAACCCGTTGGCGAGGACAAGGTCATCGTGACGGTGCCGCAGAACAAGGTCGACGTGACCCGCCCCATCGACCTTATCGAGGAGATTCTGCGCATCTATGGCTACAACAATATTGAAATCCCGACCACGCTGAACTACGATATGTCGTGTCTGCGGCAGAATGACGGTGCCTACCAAATGCAAATTTCGATTTCCAAGTATTTGGCCGACAACGGTTTCTACGAAGTGATGAACAATTCGCTCACCAAAGCGGAGTATGCCGAAAAGTTCGACTTCCTCGACGAGCGCGAAACGGTGAAACTGCTGAACCCGCTGAGCAGTGAGCTCAACGCCATGCGGCAGACCCTGCTCTTCTCTGGGTTGGAGAACGTGGCGCGCAACGTCAACAACAAGGCCGCCGACCTCCGGATTTTCGAGTTCGGCAAGACCTATCATTTCAACCCGCAAACCGTCGTGGGCGATGATGTGACGATTCGCTATCAGGAGAAGGAGATGATGTCGATGTTCGTCACCGGCAAGCTCGGCGAAGACGACTGGAGCGGAAAAGCTGCCGAGGCCGACTTCTTCTACCTGCGCAATATGATCGACAACTTCTTGCAAAAGATTAACTTCCCGATGGAGAAGATGACGCTGGTGACCGATGACGAGCCGCGCATGTTCGCGCAGCATGTTGCCTACCGCGTCGGCGAGCTCACGCCCGTGCGCGTGGGTGTCCTCCGTAAGGATATCCTCCGCGCCTTCGACATCAAGAAGCCGGTCTATTACGCCGAAATCGAGGTCAAGACACTCAGCGAGCTGATCCAGGGTCGTGCCGTGTCGTTCCAGCCCATCAACACCTTCCCCGCTGTGCGTCGTGACTTGGCGTTGGTGGTGGATAAGACTGTGAACTACGACACTTTGGAGAAGATTGCCCGCAAATACGCTTCCAAGCTCCTGAAGCAGGTGAGCCTGTTCGACGTTTATGAAGGCTCCGGGGTGGGCGAGGGACAAAAATCCTACGCCCTCAACTTCGTGCTGCAGAGTGCGGACAAAACCCTCACGGATGAGGAAATCAACAAGGTGATGAACAAGCTGATTTCCGCTTACGAGCGCGAGATTGGCGCGAAACTCCGTTAATCTTTCATACGTAAGATGTTGGTCTTCAGAGGAACGGATAATTTACCGGAGTGGAAATCCCCGGTGGTGGCCGTCGGCTCGTTCGACGGCGTGCACCTCGGGCATGTCCGCATCCTGCGTTTCCTGCGCGAGCAGGCCGCACGTGTGGACGGCACCAGCGTGGTGCTGACTTTCGACCCGCACCCGCGCACCGTCCTGCATCCGGAATCGGACTTCTTTACCATCAACTCCTTGGAAAAGAATCTGCATCTTATTGAACAACAGGGAATCGACGCAACCGTTATACTGCCTTTCACGATGGACTTCTCCAAGATGCCGTACCGACAGTTCATCCAGGAGGTCATCGTGGGCACGCTGCACACCCACACGTTAGTGATGGGTCCCAACCACGCTTTCGGCCACCAGCGGGAAGGCCATCACGACAATATCAAGGAGTATTGTCGCGACTGCGGTCTCCAGATTGTGGACATCCCCGAGGAGATGTGGCACTCCGCCGGCGTCCACTCCGCCGTCATCCGCGACCACATCCGCCAGCACGACTGGTCCACTGTCAACGCGATGCTCGGCTACCCCTATTCGAAGAATGAAGAATGCTGAATGTAATAATATATTAAAAATGCTTCCTTAAGCAGCCTCGAAGAGGCAAAACGCACGATAGTGCTAATAACCCCACACAAGGCGGAGCCGCAGTGTGGGGCTGGAAGCAGCCTCGAAGAGGCAAAACGCACGATAGTGCAAAATGATAAGAATAATAAAGTAAACCAAACTATATGAGCAAAAACTTAATCATCGTAGAGTCTCCGGCGAAGGCCAAGACCATCCAGAAGTTCATCGGCAAGGACTATACCGTAATCTCCAGCAAGGGGCATGTGCGCGACCTCCCGTCGAAGGGCATGGGTATCGACATCGCCCATGACTTTGAACCGCAGTACGAAGTTCTGGACGACAAAAAAGCACTCATCAACGACATCAAGAAGAAAGCCGCGGAGGCGGATACGATTTGGTTGGCGACGGATGATGACCGCGAGGGCGAGGCCATCTCGTGGCATCTGATGGAGGTGACCAAAATGGATCCTGCTAAGGTGAAACGTATTGTCTTCCACGAAATTACCAAATCCGCTATCGATGAGGCATTGGCACATCCGCGGACGTTGGACATCGACTTGGTGAATGCCCAGCAGGCACGTCGCGTGCTCGACCGTCTCGTCGGCTTCGAGCTGTCGCCGGTGCTGTGGCGCAAGGTCCGTCCGTCGTTGTCGGCAGGCCGCGTCCAATCGGTAGCTGTGAAGCTCATTGTGGAGCGCGAACACGAAATCGAGAAGTTCAACAGCACGTCGTCGTTCCGCGTGGACGGTGTCTTCACCCCCTTGCGCGACGCGAAGGTGGAGCTCTCGGCCGAGCTTAACAAGCGCTTTTCCACCCAGGATGACGCCACCGCGTTCCTCGAGCACTGCAAGAACACCAGTTATCATATCTCTGCTATTGAGAAGACGCCCGGCAAGAAGAGCCCTGCGCCGCCATTCACCACCTCCACGCTGCAACAGGAGGCCGCCCGCAAACTCGGCCTCTCCGTTTCGCGCACCATGGTGGTCGCCCAGCAACTCTACGAAGCCGGTTACATCACCTACATGCGTACCGACTCCGTGAACCTCTCGAATATGGCGTTGGCCGTCGCCAACAAGGTGGTGGCCGCGAAATATGGCGAAGAGTATGCCAAGACGCGCAAGTATGTCACCAAGTCGAAAGGGGCCCAGGAGGCGCACGAAGCCATCCGTCCCACCGACGTCGCGCGCGAGACCATCCCGGGTGATACGTTTGCCAAGAATCTCTACGAGCTGATTTGGAAGCGCACCATCGCCTCCCAGATGAGCGACGCCAAGACCGAGAAAACCACCATCACCATTCCCGTCGAAGGCCGCGCTGAAAAATTCGTGGCCACTGGAGAGGTTATCCTCTTCCCCGGCTTCTTGAAGGTCTATACGGAGTCGAAAGACGACGAGACGGAAGAGGTCAAGGGCATGCTTCCGGCTATGGAGCTGAATGAAGCGCTGAATGCACGCCAGATCACGGCCACGCAGCGTTACGCCCAGCCGCCGGTGCGCTATACGGAGGCCAGCCTCGTGAAGAAGTTGGAGGAACTCGGCATCGGCCGTCCTTCGACCTACGCGCCGACCATCTCTACCATCCAGAAGCGCGAATATGTGCGCAAAGCCACCCGTCAGGGCAAAGAACGGCAGTATGTCTGCCTCACGCTTACCCCCGACGGAATCAAGGAGGAACTCAAAAAGGAGAAGTACGGCTACGAGAAGGACAAACTCATTCCCACCGATGTGGGTATCGTGGTCAACGACTATCTTCAGGAGAATTTCAAGGATATCATGGACTACGGCTTCACGGCCGATGTGGAGAAGGAATTTGACGATATCGCCGACGGCAAGGCCAACTGGCAAGAAATGATGCACCGTTTCTATGGCGATTTCCACCAGCAAGTCGATACTGCCATCAACTATTCGACCAAGGCGAGCGGCGAGCGGCTCTTGGGCTACGACCCCAAGACCAACGAGAAGGTCTTCGCCAAGTTGGGCAAGTATGGTCCGATGGTGCAGATCGGCGAGGCATACGCCGACGCGAAGCCCCGCTATGCCCGTCTGCAGTCCGACCAGTTCATCGACACCATCACGCTGGAGGAGGCACTCGACCTGTTCAAGCTCCCGCGTACGGTCGGCGAGTGGAACGGCAAGACGGTCTCCGTGGGTGTGGGACGCTTCGGCCCGTATGTGCGCTACGATGACACGTTCGAGTCCGTCCCGAAAACCGAGGATCCCTATTCCATCACGTTGGAACGCTGTATTGAGTTGATAGAGAGTAAGATGAAAAAGACTGCCGACCGTGCCCCACATTTGGTGGGCCATTACGAAGGCAAGGAGATTCTCGCTGCCGCCGGTCGCTACGGCCCATATATAAAATATGATGGTAAGAATATCACCCTCGACAAGGGTATGGATGTGAACACGCTCACCGAGGAACAGGCCATCGACTTTATCCGCAACAGGGAGACCCGCAACGTGCTGCTCTCGTTCCCCGAAGATGCCAACGTGAAGGTGATGAACGGTCGCTACGGTGCCTATCTGACCAATGGAACGGATAACTACAAGATACCGAAAGATTTGGTCCCCAATAAGTTGTCATACCAGGATTGTGTGAAAATCATGCAGGAGACCGCTCCGACCGCCAAGAAGCGCACCATCACCAGAAAGAGAAAATAGGGCGTATGGATTTGTCATTGTATTTTGAACCCGTATCTGCGGCGTCGCTCCATTTTTCGGATGTTGACGAGATGGAGGGCCGGCTGCTGAAGTCGGTGCTGCTGTACGACCCGTCGGCATCATTGGATATCAGCGAGGCGGACATTGCCATCATCGGTGTCCCGGAAGCCCGCAATGCCTACCGGAATCCCTCTTGCTCGCTTGCTCCGGATGAGATTCGCCGGCAGTTCTACCAGCTCTATGGCTGGCGACGCGAAGTCCGCATTCTCGACTTGGGGAATCTTCGGGTGGGGAATACGGTAGAGGATACCTATTCCGCTGTGGCCGAAGTGATTGCGTATCTGGTTGAGAATAAGGTCGTCCCGATTATCTTGGGCGGCAGCAACGATCTCGCGTTTGCCAATTACCGCGCCTACCAGCTGATGGAACGCGTGGCCAACGTGGTCTCCATCGACGCCCGCTTAGACCTCGGGCAGGAGAGTGTGCCGATTCGTTCCGACGCATACGTCAACAAGATGGTGCTGCGGCAACCTAATTTTCTGTTGAATTATGCCAACATCGGTTACCAAAGCTATCTGAACAGCCCCGAGTCGTTGGGCATGATGGAGGAACTCTACTTCGAGAGCTACCGCGTGGGGCTGATGCGCCGCAACTTGGAGGAGGTAGAGCCGATTGTGCGCAACGCCGATATGGTGTCGCTTGACATCTCCGCTGTGCGCCGTCCTGATGCGCCCGGCTGCCCCCACAACTCCCCCAACGGCTTCTACGGCGAGGAAATCTGTCAGATAGCCAAATATGTGGGCCTCAGCGACAAACTCTCCTCGTTCGGCATCTACGAGTACGACCCAACCCTCGACTTCAACAACCAGACCTCTCAGCTGATTGCCCAGATACTGTGGTATTTCGTGGAGGGTTTCGTCTTCCGCCAGAACGACGGCCAGTTCAAAAACCGTGAGGACTACCGGCAGTTCAACATCTCCGTCTCCGGCGCCCCCGACGAACTGGTTTTCTTCCACAGTCGCAAGTCCGACCGCTGGTGGGTGCTCGTCCCGATGTACCAGAAGGACAAGGATTATGTGCAGCAATACTACCTGCCGTGCTCCAAACGAGATTACGACCTTGCTTGCGAGGACAAAATCTCGGAACGCTGGTGGCGAACCTACCATAAGGTGAACCCGTAATGATTGTTATGCGTTAGTAGTCAATAGTTTAGTTTAATATAATAATTAAAACAGATAGATTATGAAGAAAGGATTTTTACTTTGTTTGTGTGCGATGGCCGTGATGGCGGTGAACGCACAGGTGGATGAGAAAACCGCAGCCGACGAGGCCTTGAAAACCAAGGTGAAATCAGCGCAAATTGACAGTGCCAAGAACTGGAAATTCACCGGTGTGACCGGTTTGAATGCAGCCCAGACTGCCCTGTTCAACTGGGCCGCCGGCGGTAACAACAATGTGACGGGCTTCGTGTTCGCCAACATGACGTTGTCCTACAAGAAAGACAAATGGACATGGGACTCCAACTTGGACACCGAACTGGGCTTGATGTTCTCAAGCGATTATGTCCGTTATCCTTGGAGAAAGGCCAACGACAAGCTCAACTTCACAACCAAGGTTGGTTATCAGATGCATCCTCAGTGGTATCTCTCCCTGTTGGGCAGCTTCCGCTCACAGTATGCGCCCGGTCTGGACTACAAAGCTGTTGATGCCGGCGACGTGGATGAAATGGGTGATCCCGTTAATCCTTCTCTGATTTCAAAATGGCTCTCTCCGTCCTATACGGACTTGGCATTAGGTGTCGAGTATCGTCCGAACGACATCTTCGTCATCGGTGTCTATCCCGTCGCAGGTCGTTTGACTACCTGTTTGGAGGAGTCCCTCCGTCCCAATTACGGTATGTCACGTCGCGATGACGGCACCTACAAGCCTGTGATGCTGAACATGGGTCTTCGCATTAACGGCGGTATCAACTACACGCTGGTGAAGAATCTCAAGATTATCTCCACCGTTACGTTGTTCACCCCCTATACAGCGCGGATTCATGATGATGATGGTCAGAAGTTCGGCAACTTCGATGTGGATTGGGATGTCGCCATTACCTACAATTTCCTCAAAGTCTTCAGCGTCAGCTTGATGACCTCACTGAAGTATTATGACAAGGTGATGATTGACGGTCCGGCTTGGGGCAAATACGGCGCCCACCCGCGTGCTCGTGTGCAGTTCAAGGAAGTGGTCGGTTTAGGCATCGGTTACAGCTTCTAACAGATAGGAAATTTTCAAATAGATTTGTTAAGTTATTTCTAATGAGACAATTAAGGATTACAAAGCAGGTGACCAACCGCGGCGAAACCCCGTCGTTGGACAAATATCTGCATGATATAGGAAGAGTGCCTCTGCTCACGGCTGACGAAGAGGCAGAATTGGCCCGCCGCATCCGAAACGGAGACGATGATGCTTTGGAGAAATTGACGAACGCCAACCTCCGTTTCGTGGTGTCGGTTGCAAAACAGTATCAGAACCAAGGAATTACGCTTTCCGATTTGATTAACGAAGGTAACCTTGGACTAATCAAGGCGGCGCACCGTTTCGATGAGACGAAGGGATTCAAGTTCATCTCGTTTGCCGTGTGGTGGATTCGGCAGGCCATCCTGCAAGCCATCGCCGAGCAGTCGCGCATCGTGCGTCTTCCCATGAACAAGGTCGGCGTCATCAACAAGATTTACAAGACCATGGGCATCCTGGAGCAAGAGCTGCAGCGCGAGCCCAAGGTCTCCGAAATTGCCGAGCGTATGGGCATGACCGAGGATGAGGTCAAGGATTCGATGAAGAACTCCCCCCGTCACCTCTCCATGGACGCCAGCCTCACCTCCGACGAGGATACCAATATGTATGATGTGATGCGCAACGAGAACACCGCTCCGCCCGACAGGGAGCTGATTTACGAATCATTGCAGCAGGAACTCGGCGCTGTTATCGATACCTTGCCGGAACGCGAGGCCGAAATTCTGAAGCTCTTCTACGGTTTAGGCAGCAAGCATCCGCTCACCCTCGATGAAATCGGCGAACGCTTCGACCTCTCCCGTGAGCGTGTGCGCCAGATCAAAGAGAAGGCCATCCGCCGCCTCCGCCATAATGCGAAGTGCAAAGCCTTGCAGTCATACCTGTAATTAGTTAGCAGTTAGTAGTTAGTAGTTAGTAGTTAGTAGTTAGTAGTTATCCGGCAGTCAATAGTCATAGGTCACAAGTCATAAGTCACAAGTCACAAGTCATAAGTCACAAGTCATAAGTCAAAATGAACAAATTAAGATTAAAAGATATCATCAAAACGCCCGAGGTGGTCGGTATTGGCAACCCCGTGGATGTGAAGGGTTGGGTGCGTTCCAGACGCGGCAACAACTTCGTGCAGTTCATCGCCCTCAACGACGGCTCCATCGTCACCAACCTGCAGGTGGTGGCCGACACCGCCAAGTTCGACGAGGCGCTCCTCAAACAGATTACCACCGGTTCGTGCATTCACGTGACGGGTACGCTCGTGGAGTCACAAGGAAAGGGTCAGACCGTGGAGGTCCAGGCCGACACCATCGAGGTTTACGGCACCGCCGACCCCGAGCAGTATCCCTTGCAGAAGAAGGGTCACTCGATGGAGTTCCTCCGCGAAATCGCCCATCTGCGTCCCCGCACCAACTATTTCGGCTGTGTGCTGCGTCTGCGCCACGCCATGGCTTTCGCCATCCATAAATACTTCAACGACAGAGGGTTCTTCTACCTCCACACCCCGCTGATCACTGCTTCCGATGCGGAGGGTGCCGGCGAGATGTTCAATGTCACCACCTTCGATCTCAACAACATCCCCCGTACCGAGGATGGTGCGATTGACTACAAGCAGGACTTCTTCGGCAAACACACCAACCTGACGGTCTCCGGACAGTTGGAGGGCGAGTTGGGAGCGATGGCACTCGGCAACATCTATACCTTTGGACCCACATTCCGCGCCGAGAATAGCAATACACCGCGCCACTTGGCTGAGTTCTGGATGATCGAACCCGAGATGGCTTTCTACGACATCAAGGACAACATGGACCTCGCCGAGGACTTCATCAAATACCTCGTCCAATATGCCTTGGATAACAATATGGATGACCTCAAGTTCCTCAACGATATGTTCGACAAGGAGCTGATCAACCGTCTTGAGTCGGTCACGAAGGTCGATTTTGTGCGCCTGGGCTACACGGAGGCCATCGACATCCTCTTGCAGGCCAAGAAAAAGTTCGAATATCCTGTGAAATGGGGTATCGACCTGCAGTCTGAACATGAGCGCTATCTTGTGGAGAACCACTTCAAGAAACCGGTCATCCTGACCGACTATCCGAAGGAAATCAAGGCGTTCTACATGAAACAGAACGACGATGGCAAGACGGTCCGTGCCATGGATGTACTCTTCCCGACGATTGGCGAAATCATCGGCGGCTCCGAGCGCGAGGCTGACTATCAGAAGCTCCTCAACCGTGTCCACGAGTTGGGTATGACGGAAGAGCAATATTGGTGGTATTTCGACACCCGCAAGTTCGGTTCCGCACCGCACTCCGGTTTCGGACTCGGCTTCGAACGCCTGTTGCTTTTCGTTACGGGTATGACGAATATCCGCGACGTGATTCCCTTCCCGCGTACTCCGCAAAACGCTGAATTTTAACCGAATATATGCCTTCTCAAAGTAGCGGTTTATCGTTAGAGCAAAAGAACGTCCAGCGGCAGGTCGGTCTGCCGCTGACCGTTCAACTGATGCATTTGGTGGAATTGCCGTATGCTTCCTTGGAGCAAGAAATCCGCAATGCCGTGGATGAGAATCCGGCCTTGGAGATTTACGACGATGACGCCGTAGAGCCGGATATCCACGAGGATTCTCCGTCGGAAGAGTATGACGACAACGGTGATCCGTTGGAACTCTCGAACGAGCAACTCCCCGAGGATGAGATTTTCAAGGAGGACTACTATCGCGACAACGATGACTACGACGACGGATTCACGGATCTGCAGTTGGAGAACTATATCGCCAAGGTCAATGCGCCCGACGAAGATCGGCGCAATCCCAAGGGTGATGTCTATTACGAGTCGATTCGCGAGCAGTGGCAGATGCAGTTGGACGGGATGGATATGACCGATCGTCAGGCACAAATCGCCACCTACCTGATGGGCACCCTCGATGATGCGGGGTATCTGCAGGCGGACTTGCAGGCGATTGTGAATGAACTGCTCTACACGGAGTATGTCCAGACGAACGTTGAGGAAGTGGAGTACGTGCTGACGCATTTCGTGCAGGAACTTGACCCGCCCGGCACGGGAGCCCGCAACTTGCAGGAGTGTTTGCTTCTCCAGCTTGACCGGATTTCCGACCCGACGCCCGAGCACGAGCTGGCCCGCGTTATCATCACGCAACAGTTCGACCTGCTGACGAAGCGTCACTACGACAAACTGTTGTCCGTTTTGGGCATCACGGATGGTGAGCTGCGGGCAGCGCTCGACATCATCCAGAAACTTGACCCGCGTCCCGTATCGCAGGAAACCCCCTTGCAGAAAAACGCCGACATCATCACCCCCGATTTCATCATCACCAGCAGCGACGGCAAACTGACGCTCACGCTGAACAACCAGTATGTGCCGAAAGTGCGTATCAACAAGGAGTTTAGCAACGAGTATCGTTTTCTGTCGAAGGAGGAGTACGACCGGCGACGTGGTGAGGCAGAGAAGTTCATCAAGAAATATGTCGATGACGGACAACAGTTCATCCGCACGCTCTCGTTGCGCGAAATGCTGCTCTATAACACGATGTACGCCATCATGCAGCACCAGCACGAATACTTCCTCACAGGCGATAACCGCAAACTGAAACCGATGATTCTCAAGACGATAGCGCAGGAGGTAGGGGCGGACATCTCCACTATCTCCCGCGTGTCGAACAGCAAGTATGTGCAGACGGATTTCGGCATTATCCCGCTCAAGCACCTCTTCTCCGAAGCTGTGAACGATGACGACGTCTCTTCAAAAGAGATTAAGCAGATTCTCGGCGACTTGGTCGAGGCGGAAGACAAAAAAAAGCCGCTCTCCGACGACAAGCTCTGCGCGATGTTGAAAGAGAAGGGCTATGACATTGCCCGCCGCACCGTTGCGAAGTACCGTGACCAGTTGGGAATCCCGGTGGCGCGATTGAGAAAAGAATTGTGAGCGAAGAAGAATCGTATATTTTGTCATTTTTAAGGTTTAACAATATGAAAAATTGTTTCAGTAAGGCCGTCATGTTATGGCAGCCGATTGTATTTTTGTTGCTTTTTGGGTTCTCGATAACGATACAGGCCCAAAATCAAACCAAAGAGCTGACCAATCTGGTCATTTTTGTCCGTTTTGCTGACGATGCCGAAATCGACCATCCGTTTGCGTCTATCGACAGCATGTTCAACGGGAGGACGCCGGGTGTACTCTCGGTTTATAACTTCTACGATGTCGTGTCGTATGGTAAAATCCATTACAACACCGTCTATACCAACAACATCCAAAACGGACAGATTGTTTCGTATCAAGATTCCTATCCGAGGGGCTACTTTGAACCGTATAGTCCGGATAATCCCATCGGCTACACGGAACCTAACCCGTTCATAGGCGTTTCCATGCGTGAAGCCGAGTTGCTGGGTAGAATCGTCCGCTATGTCGATTCGATGGGTTTGGTCGATCCGGACATCGTTCTGGACGGCGATGGTGACGGCGATATTGACAATCTCAGTTTCGTGGTGAAGGGCGGTACGGGCGCTTGGGCGTCCATCCTCTGGCCGCACATGGAGTATTTCCCGCACGACTCGCTCGACTACACGGTGACGCTCAACGGCGTGCGTCCCAACACCTTCAACTTCGAGTTCGAAGGTTCGGGGGGGTACTTTACCGCGCATGTTTTCCGGCACGAGATGGGTCATTCACTCGATTTGCCCGACCTGTACCACTATGTAAACTATAGATACGTTTCTCCGGCAGGCTATTGGGATATGATGTGCAGTAATTACTCTCCCAATCACCTCGCCGCGATTTACAAGAACAAAATCCTGCACGTTTCCGATGATCCGATAGAAATCACGGAAGATGGCGACTACACGCTCTTGAGTGTCGGCTCCAGTCCGTCTCAGAACTGCTACTACATCCGTTCGCATATCGACCCCACGCAGTGGTACGTTTTCGAATATCGTAGTCAGAGCGACCTTTTCGATGAGGGCATCCCGGGCACAGGCTTGTTGGTGGCACGATGGAACGATACGGTGACCCTCGATTATGACGGTATGTTTGCCAATGCCTTCTTCGATTTCTACAACCAAGCGCACCAGTACTGGATTTTCCGTCCGGGCAGCAGTATCGACACGGTGGAGGGCTATATCGACTTCGCCCACTTTAGCCAATACGAGGGTCGTACCTCCTTCGGTCCAAACACGGATCCTCATCCCTACTTGACCGATGGCACACCCGAAAACAGCTTTGAGATTACCAACATTCATGCAAACGGCAACCAGCTGACCTTCCACGTCCATTTCTTCGACACGGGAGTTGAGGAACACCAAATGTCCGATAATGTGCGCGTTTATCCGAATCCCGCCACGGACGTCATCCAAGTGCATTGTGCTGGGCTTGACGAACCCGTGAGTTCCGTTGAAATTTTCGATGTTTACGGTAAATTGCTCAACATTGCGAATGTGGTGGAGAATCCGGCGAACATCAATGTCTCCGCTTTCGCCCCTGGCATCTATTTTCTCCGTCTTACCACCAACCAAGGCGTCGTTACGAAACGTTTTGTGAAGAAATAATTGATGGTTTAAGGTTTATGGTTTAAGGGTTAAAGTCAAAAGTCACAAGTCAAAAATCAAAATCATGTCAAAAGTTTTAGACGTTTTAAAATCGAAGAAGTTCTGGGTGGAACTTCTCATCATGACTGTCGGAATGCTGATAACGGCTATCGCGGTCTATTATTTTCTGGTGCCGAGCAAGCTGATTATCGGTACCATTTCAGGTCTCTCCATTGTGATCAGTGGGATTTCGGAGCAGCTTTTTGGAGTAGCGTTGCCGGTCTCCACGGTTGTTCTTGTAGTGAACGCGATTCTGTTGGTGCTGGCTTATTTCCTGATAGGTAAGGAATTCGGCATCAAGACGGTTTATACAGCGCTGATACTCGGCCCGCTGATGGCCTTGTTGGAGAAGTTTTTGCCTTATACCCGCTTCTTGGCGGAGGGTTCCACTTCGGTGATGGGCGACATTTGGTTCGACCTTTGCTGTTTCGTGCTGCTGCTCAGCGCATCGCAGGCGGTGCTGTTCTCCATCAACGCCTCCACCGGCGGTCTGGACATCCTGGCCAAAATCGTCAATAAGTACCTGCACTTCGATATCGGCAAGTCGGTATCCATAGCGGGTGCCTGTATCTGTTGTACGGCCTTTGCTATCAACCCGTTCCGTATGGTCGTCATCGGCCTCATCGGCACGTGGATCAACGGTCTGGTAGTTGATTACTTCACCGCGAACCTCAACAACCGCAAGCGTGTCTGCATCGTCTCCAAGGATTATGACCGCATCCGCCGCTACATCATCGACGAGTTGGTGCGCGGTTGCACGCTGTATGAGGTTATCGGCGGCTACTCCAACGAGAAATCCATCGAGTTGGAAACATTGCTCACGAAAGACGAGTTCTCCAAGCTGATGGAATACATCGGAAAGGAAGAAATCAAGGCTTTCATCACCGCCGGCAACGTGAGCGAGGTTTATGGCCTCTGGTTCAAGGACAAGAAGCGCGTGAAACAGCACGCGGAATTGCGGTAAAAGAAAAGGGCGTCACAATGTGGCGCCCTTTTTTATGGAAACGTATTCGGAAGATCTCTTTACCGTATTATCGTAATCGACCCGTGCCATTGGAAGGTCTTGGCCTTGCCTTTGTAAGAGAAGACGTAGTAATAAACTCCGTCGCTGAGGTCTTTGCCGTCGAAGGGGTTGGTACCTGGGAAAATCTGGCCGTTTTTGGCGTATGTGTCATAATTCTTGACGTGGAAAACCACTTTGCCGTAACGGTCGCTGATGCGCAACTCGTTGTGGCGGTATTCGTCGGGATCTTCCGGGTTGATGGCCGTGCTGAGGTTCTCGATGGCCCACACGTCGTTGATGCCGTCGCCGTTGGGCGTGATGACATTCGGGAAGATGAGGTCGTCTTCAATGACTACGGTATGGCTTATCGAGTCGCCGCAGCCGCCGCCCGTCATCAAGGTCAGCGTCACCACGTAGTCGTTCCAATCGGTGTAAACATGCGAGACCATGGTCTCCGCGCCTTCAGTGGTTTCCCCGTCACCGAAGTCCCAGACCAAGTTGTTGGTGGGGTTGCCGATGACGTTCTCTGACAAATAGGCTGTGAAATCGACGTTCCCGCCGTTGTCGCTCAGCAAGGAGATTTCCGGTGAGGCGACGAAGTCGATGGTGGGTTGCGCCGAAGTGGTGATGTAGTTCCATTTCGTGATGGAATCCTTACATCCTTCGGGTGTGGTGATGACCAACTTCACGCTGAAGGTGCCTGCGACGTTGAAATCGAACACGGGGTTGTCTTCGCTGGAATAATCAACAATGGCGAGATTTTCGTCGAAAACAATCCATTCGGTGGTCAAACTGTCTACATTCGGTGTTGAAATGTCGGTGAAATGGATGGAGAGCGGGGTGCATCCGGCGGTGACGTCGGCTTCGAAGTCGGCACGTGGCAGCGGGTAGAAGTAGACGAGTACGGTGTCGGAACTCTCGCACGTGAAGGTGGCGTTGGTGTCGTTCAGGGCGACGTTGAGGACGTATTCGCCGGAGGTGATGACCTCGATGGAATCGCCCGTGTCGCCGGTGTTCCAGTAATATTCAACCCCGTCGGCGGCGTAGTTGGCATGTAATACAGCCACCTCGCCGGTGCAGAGGTATTGGTCGGGGCCGAGGTTGGGCTTGTAGGAGTTCACCAGTTGGATGTTTATGCTGTCCTTGACCCATGTCTCTTCACAACCTATCTCGCTGTGAGCCAGCAAGAAATACCATCCAGTGTCGGCTAAGGTGAGGTCGCTGATGATGTAGGGCTCCTGCGTGAGCGTGTCACCGGAAGGAGTGACCAAGTGAACCGTGTCGATGTTCTCGGTCAGGTAGTGGAATCGCACGGTGTCGTGGAGGCAGTAGAGGTTCTCCATGAAGATGTCGATGCGGCCGATACTGCTGTAGTCACTGAAATAGCCGAGCGACGACGACATACCGGAGTAGTAGTCCAGAATGCCGAGGTGGAACGGTCCGAGGGAGTTCTGCAGAATCATCACCTGCTGCGTCGGCACCGAAGAGGCGAAGTCGCGGTAGCAGTACGACCAAGCGTTGTTGTAGGGCAGGGTGGTGAAGTAGGAGGCCGGCACGGGGACATTGTTGTTCCCGACGGTCATGGTGAAACCGTTGACGTAGGCGGTTGGCACCACGATGGAAAGACGCAGGTGGGTGGAGTAGGAGGGACGGGCATAGACAACCTCCATGGAACCGGTGCAGCCCAATGCGGGAAGCTGTGTGCCGCCCGCCTCGCCGTCGGAACCCGTAAGCTGGAACACGTGGATCGGCTTGTCGGAGGTGACCATCGTGGCGATGGTCGGCGAGTTGCTGGGCATGTAGGTGTAACTCTGCCCCTGGTTGAGGGTTGCTGCGGGAGTTGTGCTACCGTTGATATAGACGTGCGTATTGTCCTGAATGGGGATGATGCAGAGGTTCTCGAACTGGCGGTTGTTGTACATGGCGATGAAGAAGTCGCCGGCGTACTCGTCGGGGACGAGCTGCTCGCCTACGAGGTCCTGGCCGGAATAGCCCGAGAATTGGTTGCTGGCCACGGAGTCGTCGGTGGAGTTCACCGCGATGGGCTTGTCGGAGGTGATGCGCGTGTTGGTGAGATGCCCCGCTGCCGACTGGTCCGCCGACTTGATGCAGTACGACTGTCCGGCATTGAGGGTGATGGTGATCGGCGTGCCCGCCGCGATGCCGCCGGTGAGCGGCTTCGACGGGATAATCGTGACCGTGGTGTTGTTTTCGGTGGCCACAATCTCGATGCTGTTGCGTGGGTCGGATGGCGGACCATCGACCAACAGGTTCTGCATCGGCACAGTGAAGTCGGTGCCCAAGGCGTTGCGGCCCTTGAGGGTGTAGATCTCACTGTTGTTGGCACCCAATTGGTAGTAGGTGGTGATGTTGGCCGTGGAGACAATCTTGAAACCGTAGTTGCAGACGGTATTCACGGGGGCGGTGGAGACCGTGCTCTCCATACTCGTCACGTCGAGGGCGTAATAGCTGTAAGGATTCAGGTTTATCGTCACGGGGGTGTACGACGGATTCGCCGGTTGCGAAATCGTCACCGTGGCAGGGCTGCTGAACGACGTAAAGCAAAAGGTGATGGGGTTGTGTGCATGGTTAGGGGAAATTTCCGGTGCGGCAAACCAGAAGGTGTTGTCAATTTGTGCATAAAGCGGCAATGACGAAAAAAATGCGGCAAACAAGCTGATGATTAGTTGTTTGGCGTTTTTGAATCTAAAAAAGGACATAACCATCCGTACTATATAATATATAAAAATAAGGACGGCAAATATACACTTTTTTCAATAACTAATCGTTTCGGACGCAACGGACCGGAAAAGCCCTGTCATAGGAGTAACTGTTGCGTGACAGTGTCTGTCCGTTGTAGGAAATCTTATAAACGAAAGCGTAGCTGTAGTACGGTGTGGAGTCGAATGTATAATACACGGATCGACTCCACAGATGTGCCTGCTCCCCTTGGTTGAAAGAGTAATTGTAGTGGCCGCCGGCGGGATAAGCCGAAAATCCGGTGAGGTTGTTGTTGGTGGGTGTCGCGCCGGGTGAGCAGTTGGCCGTGGAAGCGTTCCAGCCCGTCTCGCTGGCCAGTGCTTTGGCCACACTCGCCGTGTTCTCGCCGCAGGCATAATGCACGCCCACGTAGTCGCCTAACCGCGCGAACTCGTTTTCGTCGGGAATATGCCAACCGTCCGGGCAGATACCTTGCGCATCCACATTGGTGGTGGTGGACAATTTGGTCAGCGCCTTCCAGTTGTAGGCGTATCCGTAGGTGGAGGTAAGACTGTTGTCGTATGTAAGTTTGTAGTAGTAAGGAGTATACGAAGAGTAAAGTCCCGCACCCGTATTGCCGTATTCAATGGCGGTGCCGTCGGTAAAGTGGGTGGTGTAGAGGTTGCTGCGCATCCAGCATTGACCGCCCACCTGCACGGTGTTATAGACGTGGCCCTCGAAGTCCGTTATCGTGGAGTCGCCCATACAAGGGTGTCCATCCTCGGCAGGGGTCAGCAGCAGCAGGTCGTCGCTGTAGATGGTAGTGCCGCCGTCGATGCAGTAGCCGCGGAGATGGTAGGTTGTTGCGCGTGGCAAGTCGTTCAGTACAATGTCGAAGGTGTTGTCGTTGCCCGAAGCAGCGATGGTCTGTCCTAAGAGGTCTGGCATCGGTTGTGCGCCCACACACAGTCCGCGGGCCGTGATGGCTGCCACACTGTCGCAGACGATGGTGACCCGGAACACTGCGCTGTCATAGTCTAGCAACTGACGGTGCAAGCTGACGGTGGTGGGCATTATGGCGGGGTAGAATGTCAGGGTGTTGCCATAGACGATGCCGTTCGCGTTGGAGGCGTAGGCGCGCACGTGGCAGACGGTACCTTGGATGCCGCTCACCGTGTGGCTGAACGTCCCGAGATTGCTCCCGACCTCTACGTGGTTGTCGCTGATTGTCGGGGTGGGGGAGGCCTCCGACCAACAGAACCCGACCACCGTGGCGGGATCGCCGCCATCGTACAACAGTGTGCCATGGCAGGTGGCGTAGGAAGAGCCCACCATCGTGATGGAGTCTGACGAAACGGCGGGCATCGCAAATCCGGTGGTGAAGCTGATTGTCTCACCGTAACTGGTTCCTGCGGCAGTGGATGCGTAAGCCCGTGCGTTATAGGTGGTTGCAGGTGCAAGACCTGTGAGCAGACAACTGAACGAAGAGGCGGTCAGCGGTGCCGTGACGTGGGTTCCGTTTGCGGTGGGAGTGCCGCTGACACTCCAGCAGACACCCTGTTCCACCACGGGCGTGCATCCATCGCTGATGACGACGCCCCCAACCTCTGCAGAGTTATCGGTGACGGCGTTTGCCGGCGTAGTCGTGACCGTCGGTTGGGCGCAAGGGGATGTGGTGAAATATTGCTGTTCCCCGTATGAGGTCCCCAAAGCGTTAATGGCGTAGGCGCGGTAGTAGTAGCCGGTGCTCGGCGACAGGTTGGTTATCGTGGCGGAGAATGCACCCAAACCACTACCTGCTGCCGCATGATTCCCGGAGGCCACAGGCGACGGGGTTGTGCTCCAGCAAATGCCGCGCACCGTGACGGGGGCCGCCCCCTCGCTATAGACATGTCCGCTGCATTCGGCTGTGGTTTGCGTCACCGAACTGGCGAAACCTGTGGAGACGTACGGAACATCCATGGGAATGGAAACGGTGTCGAGGAGGGCGATAGCCGCTTCTTCGATATAGCCGTTGTCCACTCTCCAACCGTCGATGACACGAATCTGCCATACCCCGTTTAGCGGACAGCCAATCAGGCTCGTGAACGGTTGGTCGGGGTGATAGACGTTGGTGAGGGTGCTCACGTCGGTGGAGTCCACATATTGCGACGCTGAGGATCCGGACTCCGAAGTGTAGGGGTTGTCGGCCGTGACGTGGTTGCAGACCTCATAGACGCGTGCACTGCCGCAGGCGTATGTTTGGCCTTGCTCGGTGTCGTCCGACCAGCAGTAGTTCCAGCATTCACCCATCGGGTTCAGCGAGGTGTCGCAAGGGCTGGAATTCGAGGCGTCGGTTTTGTTGTAGAGACCGAAATAGCTGACGGGGGAGACGGTTCCGCTGATGGTCGGCCAGCCCCAGTCGGCGGTGGGGATCAGACTGGAACAATCGGAATTACCGCTGGTGTATTTTCTCAAGATATTGGCAGTAAGTCCGTTCGGACACGCTAACGTAATCCACAGGTCCCCGAGGTAGGAGTGCTCCATTTTCAGACGGACGTAGGGTAGCTGGGCCATGTCCAGCAGTATGGCCTGAGGGTCATAGCCGTCCACGAGAATGTCCATGGTGCCGATACAGCTGCCGTTACATTCCGTACCGTCAGGGATGAAAAGGCGACCGTAGCTGGTGAACTCCTGCATCATGGGAACTTCGTTCTCGATGGTGAATGTCAATGGCAGAAGGCCATTGGGCAGAGTGGTGATCTCCACGATGTCGCTCGGCAGAAAGTTGTCGCCCGCCTGCCGGTAGCCGACGATGCGGAGCAGGTCTCCGGGTTCGTAACCTCCGGAACTTTCCGACCGTAGCTTGAAGGTCAGTGGTTGCGTGTTGTGGTAGCTGATGCGATCCGATGTCCCGTGGCCGTTGTTGACCATCTTGATGGAAGCTGACTCTTTCGATGTCCTGACGGTCAGCACGTACTGTTGCGGACGGGTCAGCCAGACGCGGAAAAGGTGTTCGCCGGCGGGCAGCCGTTGCGTCGTGGCCGTTACCCTGCGCCCCGTCATGTCGAAGACCTCTACAGTGACGCCGTCCTCGTAAGGGAGTGTGAACGTGAAGTCCGTCACCCCATCGAAGGGGTTGGGCGTGTTCGGATAGAGGGCGAAGGTGGGGACGCTGCCGTCATGACTCGGAATTCCCACTCCGGAGAGCAGCAAAACCGTGTCAGGGTAGTAGAGCGTGTCAGCCCACCCCTGCGTGAGGTCCTCCACGACGGCGTGGTGTAGCTGCACGAAGCCTCCGTTGTTGCTGCGCCCAGTGAGAGTCAGTGTGTATTGTGCCGAAGTGAATCCGGTGATAAGGTTCAGAAGCACGATAAGTGTTGCGATTTGTGTGATAGCGTTTTTCATATTATGTGAATTTGTCTGCAAAAGTACATTTTTTAGCAATTGGCAGAAGATATTTTCCTATGCAAAAAAAATGTATCTTTGCAGCAGATTTATAGTAATGCGAGAGAGGTACGCAATAAGCTTGTTGACCTATATATTATATATACATTGTAAGTTTACTCCTCATGCTCCTCTTGTCGCATTTTGAATTAAAAAGTGTAGAAATGAAGATTCTGTTTGTCATAGACACCTACTATACGAACAACAATGGGACCAGCATCTCCGCGCAGCGTTTTGCGTCGGAGCTGCGGAAACGGGGGCATGAGGTGCGAATCCTGACAGCAAACGATTCGGGTGAGAACGATGAAAACCTCTTCTCCCTGAGGCATTTTCACATGCCCATCTTCCAACCGTTGATGAACAAACACAACTTCAATTTCGCCAAGTTTTGGGGTAAGGAATCATTGGAAGTCATTCATGCTGCCATTGAGTGGGCTGACATCGTACACAACTTCCTGCCGTTCCCCTTGGAAGCTGTGGCGAAACGCTATGCTGAAAAGATTGGTAAACCCAACACTGCCGCCGCGCATCTGCAAGCGGAGAGTTTGACGGCTAATATCGGGCTTCATCGGGTGGCTTGGGTGAACCACCTGTTCTACAAAATATTCCGGAAATTGTTGTTCGACGGTGTCAGACACGTACACTGTCCGTCCCAGTTCATGGCCGACGAAGTCAAGTCGCACGGCTTCACGGGTAAGATGCACCCCATCAGCAATGGCATCCAGCCGGTCTTTATCGAGGCGGGGAAACGGCACATCGCGGGCCATCGGACGGAGACGTATGACGAATACAAGGGCAAAATCCTGATCATGATGGTGGGTCGCCTCACACGCGAGAAGCAGCAGGCGCTGATTATCAAGGCGGTGCCCTATTCCAAATATGCCGACCGCATCCAGCTGATTTTTGCAGGCCGCGGTCCCATGCAGAATTCCTATGAGAAGTTGGGACAGACCCTGCCCCTCAAACCTCAATTCGTTTATTTGAAACGTGACGCGCTGATAGAAATGCTCTCTCAGTCCGACCTCTACGTACACGCCGCTGACATGGAGTCGGAGGCCATCTCCTGCATTGAGGCTTTCGCTACCGGACTGGTGCCCGTGATTGCCAACAGCCCGTTGTCGGCCACCAAACAGTTCGCCCTCGACGAGCGCAGCCTCTTCAAGGCGGGTGACGCGCAGGCTCTCGCCCGCGCCATCGACTACTGGCTCGACAATACGGAGGAACGCCTCCGGATGGAGGAAGTTTACGCCGCGTCCGCCGAGAAATACAGCATCGACCATTCCATCGACTTGTTTGAAGAAATGTTGAAGGAGGAAATCGAGGATAATGAAAAAGCACAACAGCATATTCTGTAATATATTGATAATTACTCTTGTAGGACTGTTTCTGAATGCCGCATGGGCACAGGAACCCCTTAAGGATTCCATACAGCTGAACGCCGATGGTTCGGTGACGTTTGTTTACAAGGACACCGCCGCCAAGATCGTGAAGGTGCGCTGCGATTGCAAGCTGCGGCGCGAGAAATCGTATGTGACGCGTGAGAATTACCATTCTGTGAGGATGCGTCCCAATGGGGCAGGAATGTGGACCTACACCACGCCGCCGCTGGCTCCCGAGGTTTACACCTACCAGTTTGAAAGCGACGGACACCGCCGTCCCGACCCGACCAACCCCGACTCTATCCGCGTCCGCACAGACCGTATGAGCGTTTTCATCATCAACGGCACTCCGCAGATCAGCCTCTACGTCGGTGAACTGCGCGGACGTTTGGACACGCTCTCCTTCCAAAGTCCGACAGAATTGAAACCGCGCCGCATCATCGTCTATACGCCCCCTCTGTACGACCAAAGTCGTGAGGAGTACCAGGTTCTCTACCTCCTGCACGGGCTCAATGGCAACGAAACGGCTTGGCTCGACAGAGGCCGTGCCGCTCAAAGTCTCGACAATCTCATCGCCCTGCGCAAGGCCAAACCCATGATTCTCGTGATGCCCGACGCCAACCCCGAGGCACTTATCGATACCAAAGACAACCTCAGCTTGATGAAAAACATCTTCCTCTATCCCGCATGGAATCAGTTGGAGTTTGAAAAGTGCTTCCCCGCGATGGACGATTTCCTGAGCGGTCTCTATCGTTTTACCCCTCGTCTTGGCGGCCGTGCCGTGGCCGGACTTTCAGCGGGTGCCAAGCAGTCGTGCAACTTGACCAACATGTACGACAGCACTTTCACTTCCGTGGGATTGTTCTCACCCGTGGTCGGTCGCAAGCAGATGCCCGAAAGCAACTTCTCCAAATACTGGATCGGCGGCGGCGTGGGCGACCTCTTCCACCATCGCATCAACAAGTTCCGCAAGAAACTGCAGCGCAAACATATCCCCTATACGATGTACAACACAGTTGGGGGCCATACTTGGCGCAACTGGCGTCTCTATTTCACCGAATATGTGCAGACGTTGTTCTGGAACTAAGTTCTGGAACGCGGAATCTCGAAGTTAGTAAATATTACCATAATACCAAGAACGTAGATTTAATTTCAAAACGCGTGTTGTGTAAAACGAAAGTCACGGCATACGTCCATAAAAAACAGACCTATATGAACAGAGCTCTCATTATCATGATTATAGCGATGCTGGCGGGGACGATTACCGCCCAGACGCAGATAGCCAACAACACGTTTGAGCAGTGGACGAGTACCGCCAAAGATGTCGCCATACCCAAAGGGTGGCACTCCTACGGTGACGGTGACTGCCAGCTCAAGGGCATCTACTCGTGGGGTTGCGGCCCGATGCTCAAGAACCACAGCAACCGCGTGACCGGCCATTCGGGCTATGGCTGCGAGATCCACTCGGTGACGCTCGCCGGCAACCTCGTCAACGGGGTGCTCACCACCGGACAGATGCAGTTTGCCTCGGCCGACAACAGCAGCTCCGACAACAACACCTACACCGACAAGGACAACAAGTTGGGGCACAACGCCGCCATGAAGTTCACCGGCCGTCCCGATTCGGTCTATTTCTGGTGCAAGTTCGAGATGAAGAAACCCTCCAATGTTGCCGTTGCCAAATTCCACATCCATGGCAATATCGCGTACAAGGATATCTCCACGCACTCGGCCTCCACGCCGCAGAAGGGCAAAATCGCCAACGCTTTCTGCGACATCAAGGATCGTAACGACGGCAAGTGGCACCAGTACAAGTACAAGTTCACCTACTATGACGAGCAGAACCACGTGGTGTCGACCACCTCGCGCACACCCTCCTACATTTTGGCCTGCTTTTCCACCAATAAGGTCGCCAAGGGCGGCAACAATGGCGACAAACTCCTCATCGACGACATCGTGATGGTCTATAACAAACGCTTGTCATATATTAATATAGACGGTATAGCCCTTCCGGATTTCGCCCCGGACCGCACAGAGTACACGTGGTATTGCGATGGCAGCGGCCGCATCCCGCAAGTGGAGGCAGAAGCGCAGTCGCCGCACGCGAAAGTGCGTATTGAGCAGCAAAATCAGGCCATCCGGATTATCGTATGCCATGACGACGGGGAAAAAGTCTATACGGTCGAGTTGGTGGACAGAGGGTTGACGATGGCGAGATAAAACGCCTCTTTTCGCTTGTGGAAAAAAATATTCACACCCGATTGTTGGAATAAGAAAAAAGTGTATTTTTGCAGCCGCAAAATTTTAGAGCAAAAAAGACTAATAATCAATTAAAAAGGAGAAAGAATTTATGCCTACCATTCAACAATTAGTAAGGAAGGGAAGAAAGAAACTTACCGCTCAGAGCAAGTCGAAGGCGCTGGATTCATGTCCGCAGAGACGCGGCGTCTGCCTGAGAGTTTACACCACCACGCCGAAAAAGCCGAACTCCGCCATGCGTAAGGTGGCCAGAGTGAGGATGACCAACGGCAAGGAGGTCAACGCCTACATCCCGGGCGAAGGCCACAACCTGCAGGAACACAGCATCGTGCTCGTGCGCGGCGGCCGTGTCAAGGACCTCCCCGGCGTGCGTTACCACATCGTGCGCGGTGCGCTTGACTCCGCCGGCGTGGACGGCCGTCTGCAAGGCCGCTCCAAATACGGTGCCAAACGTCCCAAAAAGTCCACGGGTAAGTAATGTCAACCCCGAGAGAAATGTAAATTGAACGCCGCGATTGGCGATTCAAGAGTAAATAAACCAAATTATTGAAGATACAATGAGAAATTCACATGCAAAGAAAAGGATCATCCTTCCTGATCCGAAGTACAACGACGAACAGGTAACGAAGTTCGTCAACAACATCATGTTGAAAGGCAAAAAGAACCTGGCCTTCGAGATTTTCTACGGTGCTATCGACATCGTGAGCGAGAAGACCAAGGAGAACGGCCTCGAAGTCTGGAAAAAAGCCCTGGAGAACGTCACCCCGAGCGTGGAGGTCAAGAGCCGCCGCGTGGGTGGTACCACCCTCCCCGTGCCTGAGGAGATCAAACCCGGCCGTAAACAATCCGTCGGTATGAAAAACCTGATCGCCTTCGCGCGCAAACGCCACGAGAAAACGATGGCCGACAAGCTCGCCCAGGAAATCATGGCCGCATACAAGAGCGAGGGTGCCGCTTTCAAGAAGAAAGAGGAAATCCACAGAATGGCCGAGGCTAACAAGGCTTTCGCCCACATGCGGATGTAACAGCGCCCCGCACAGTCCCCATCAAGTCCAACCTTACAGCGTCCGGTATCATGGCAGAGGAGTTGAAACAGATACGCAATATCGGCATCATGGCCCATATTGACGCCGGCAAGACTACCACCACGGAACGGATTCTGTATTACACCGGGAAAAGCTACAAAATCGGTGAGGTGGACGAGGGGACGGCCACGATGGACTGGATGGTGCAGGAGCAGGAACGCGGAATCACCATCACCAGCGCGGCCACCACAGTGATGTGGAAGTATGACTCGCAGGATTACAAAATCAACATCATCGACACACCGGGACATGTTGATTTCACTGTCGAAGTCGAACGTTCTTTGAGAATATTGGATGGAGCTGTAGCCATATTCTGCGCCGTCGGAGGCGTGGAGGCTCAGTCGGAGACCGTCTGGCGCCAAGCCAACAAGTACGACGTGGCACGCATCTGCTACGTCAACAAGATGGACCGCGCGGGAGCGAACTTCTACGCCGTCGTGAACCAGATTCAGGACAAGCTGAAAGCCAACCCCCTGCCGATCCAACTGCCCATCGGCGCCGAAGACAACTTCACCGGCATCGTCGACCTCCTCGAAATGAAAGCCTACGAATGGGATGAGGAAGACCTCGGGTCAACCTATCGCGAAATCCCGATCCCGGCCGACATGCACGACGAGGTCGAACAATACCGCACCCGCCTGCTCGAAACCCTCTCGGAGCTGAATGAGACCATCATGGAGAAATACTTCGATGACCCCGACAGCATCACGATGGAGGAGATGGAGACCACAATCCGCGAGGCGACCATCGCCCGCAAGATTGAACCCGTGTTCTGCGGGTCCTCCTTCAAGAACAAAGGCGTGCAGCGGCTTATCGATGCCATCGTGCGCTACCTCCCCTCACCGCTCGACATTCCCGCCATCGAAGGCGTGAACCCGAAAAGCGAGGAGAAAGAGGTCCGCAAAGCCGACATCCACGAGCCCTTCGCAGCGTTGGCCTTCAAAATCGCCACCGACCCCTATATCGGGAAGCTGACCTTCATCAAGGTCTATTCGGGCGAACTCAAGGCCGGCGAAAGTGTCTATAACGTCACCTCCGGCAAAAAGGAGCGCGCAGCCAAGATCCTGCAGATGCACTCCAACAAGCAACAGCCGTTGGACAGCGCAACCGCAGGAAACATCGTCGCCCTCGTCGGTATGAAAGACATCCACACCGGCGACAGCTTGACGGACGAGAGGCATCCCGTGATTCTGGAGAACATCGTGTTCCCTGAACCCGTGATTCAAATCGCCATCGAGCCCAAGACAAAAGACGATGAAGAGAAGCTGATGCTGGCACTCGGCAAACTGGCCGACGAGGACCCCACCTTCCAGGTGAAGGAGGATTCCGAGTCAGGGCAGACGCTGATCAGTGGTATGGGTGAACTGCATTTGGAGATCCTTCTGGACCGTCTCAAACGCGAGTTCAACGTCGATTGCAACCACGGCAAACCGAGAGTGGCCTACAAGGAGGCTGTTCAGGTTCCCGTGCAGCACCATGAAGCCTACAAACGCCAGAACGGTGGAAGGGGCTCTTTCGCAGTGCTGGACTTCCGTATCGACCCGCTGCCGCTGGATGCCAAAGGTCTGCAGTTCACGAACGAGATCAAGGGCGACGCCGTGCCGAAGAACTACATTCTCGGTGCGGAGAAAGGATTCCGGACTGCCATGATGAATGGCAAGTACGGATTCCCCCTCGAAGCGCTCTCCGTCACCGTCACCGATGGCGAGTCTCACCCGACCGATTCCGACGCCCTCTCCTTCGAGGTTTGCGCGAAGATCGGTTTCCGTGAGGCGCTGAAAGAGATTGACACGGCCATTCTCGAACCGATTATGAAGGTGGAAATCACCACCCCGGACGAGTATATCGGCAATGTCACCGGCGACCTCAACCGCAGGCGTTCCGTGCTGGAACAAATCGATGCCAAAGTCGGTTTCCAAATCATCACGGCCCAAGTGCCCTTGGCGGAAATGTTCGGATATGTGACTACATTACGCTCCATCACCTCAGGACGTGCCACCTTCAGTATGGAATTCCTGAAATACGCGGAGGTCACTCCTGAAATCAAGGACTACATCATGAATGTGGGCAGGTTTATCCTATAACCTTAACCCCTAACCTTTAACCCTTAAACAGTAAACGGTAAACAATAAACAATAAACAATAATGGCTCATAGAATTAGAATCAAACTGAAATCGTTCGACCACACGTTGGTTGACAAGTCTGCCGAGAAGATCGTCAAGACTGTGAACAGCGTGAAGGACGACAAGGTGGTGCTCGTTGGCCCCATTCCGCTTCCGACCCACAAGAAAATCTTCACCGTAAACCGCTCCACCTTCGTCAACAAGAAGAGCAGAGAGCAGTTCCAACTCTCCACCTACAAGAGAATCCTGGACATTTACGGTACCACCACCCAGACCATCGACGCGCTGATGAAACTGGAACTTCCCAGCGGCGTTGACGTTGAAATCAAAGTCTGAAGTGGACACACAGCCTGAACATCAGGCTTATTTCGGGGCGTTAGCTCAGTTGGCTAGAGCGTTTGACTGGCAGTCAAGAGGTCGTGAGTTCGATTCTCATACGCTCCACTTACGGATTGCGTTTTCTGCAGTCCGTTTTTTGCGTCTGTCGCTGCAGAAACCGACATCTGCTACACCGCAATAAAGAGGGTTTACGCACACTTAACCCTACCCCCTTAAACCCTACCCCTTAAACCTTAAACCCTAACCAATAACCCTTAACCCTTAACCCTTAACCCTTAACCCTTAAACCTTAACCCTTAACCCTTAAACCTTAACCCTTAAAGTGATCCGACTCCTTGTCATCTTACTCCTGATTTTGGCCAACGGCTTTTTCTCGATGAGCGAGATCGCGATTGTCTCGTTCAAGAAAATCCGTATCGACAAGTATGCAGGCAAGCATCCGAAAGCCGTCCGCAAGGCCCTCTTTCTGCAGGACCATCAGGAGGAATTCTTGGCCGCCATCCAGGTCAGTATCACGCTCATCAGCCTGCTGACGGGTTTCATCGGTGGTGCGTCGCTCTCACCCTATCTCGAACCTCTGTTTCTGTGGATGGGAGCCTCTGCCGGCCTCGCGACCTCTATCGCGCTGGTCATCAGCTTTACCGTTGTCACTTTCGTGACCATCGTGATCGGGGAGCTGGTTCCCAAGACCATCGCGCTTTCCAAACCGGAACGCGTGGCCGTGGCCGTCGCCCCTGCCATGAATTTTTTCCGTATTCTCTTCAAACCGGCCGTAGCTCTTCTCTCCAGTACCACCGCCTTGATAGACAAGATGTTGGGTGTTAAGGAAAACGAGGACCATCTTACCGAGGACGAACTCTTGGATATGATCAAAGAAGCGGGCGAAACGGATGTCATCGAGGAGGAACAGAGTGAGATGCATGAGAATATTTTCACCTTCGCCGACAAACGCGCCGTGCACGTCATGATACATCGCTCTGAAATTGAGTGGATTGATGTGAACCTCCCGCAAGAGGAGTTCATCAAGCAGCTCTATGATTTCACCGTCAGTCGCGTGCTTGTGTGCGACAAGCACGTGGAAAACTACCTCGGCGTGCTGAATGTCAAGGACTTCTTCATGGAATTGCGGAAGAACGGCAATGCGGATGTCCGTTCCATGCTTGACGAACCGCTTGTGTTTACCGAGAATACGGATGCCCAGGACATTCTCAACGCCTTCCGGCAGAAACAGTACTACTTCGGCATTGTGGTCGATGAGTTCGGAGACCTGGCCGGCATTGTGACGCTGCATGACATTATTGAGAATATCGTGGGCGATATGCCTGAAGAGGAGGAAATTGTGGAACCCGATGTTACCGAGTGCGAAGACCATTCCCTGTTGGTGAAAGGCGACGCTCCCATCGATGTGCTCACCGACGTGATTGACGGCTATGAGGTCGATTACGACGAGATTGACTACTCCAGTGTGGCCGGATTCATGGTCGAACACCTTGAAACGATTCCGAAGGTCGGCGATTCGTTCGATTTTATGGGTTATCATCTGGAAATCGTCAAGATGGACCACAATCGCATTGATGAGGTCCGGGTGAAGTACGTGGCGGATCCGGAAAAGGAATCCGAATAATCCTCCTTCCGCGCATATCCAATATTTTGTATCTTTGCGCTTTCATTTGATTGTTATGAGCAAGTTACGTCAGAAAAAACAGCGGATACTGCGGTTCCTGTTCGGGTCGTTTTCTGCAAGAACGAGACAGCCATCCACGAGCTAAATTACCTTTTTTGGGAATGTACCTGGCGTTGCAACCTGTCGTGTCGCCACTGCGGCTCGGATTGCAAGTCAGAGAGTCGCGTTCCCGATATGCCCTTTAATGACTTTCTGAAGGCGGTGGAACCGTTGGCACAACGCTATCCCCGCAATACGGTGATCGTGGCCATCACCGGCGGCGAGCCTTTGCTGCGACCCGATTTGGCGGAATGCGGTAAGGCGTTGGTGAGCAAAGGGTTGCGTTGGGGAATCGTCACCAATGGGATGCTGTATGACGTGAAGATGCACGCCAAATTGATTGCTGCGGGATTGTCGTCGGTTACGGTGAGCTTGGACGGACTGGAGGCGACCCACAACTGGTTGCGCAACCATCCTGAAAGCTTCCAGCGGGCTTTGCAGGCGTTGCGGCTCATCGCGAGGACGCCTGGGCTCGCGTATGACGTGGTGACCTGTGTACACCAACGCAATTTTTCGGAACTGCCTCGGCTGAAGGAACTTCTGATTGCAAACGGAATCCGCAACTGGCGGCTGTTCACCATTTCCCCTATCGGGCGGGCGGCGCACAACGACGAGCTGCAGCTCTCCCGCTCGCAGGTGGAAGAGATGATGCGTTTCATGGCAGATACCCGTCGCGAGGGTCGTATCCATCTGACTTTCAGCTGTGAGGCCTACACGGGAAAGTACGAGGAACAGGTCCGCGACACCTACTTTTTCTGCCGTGCGGGCATCAACATCGGCAGCGTGCTGATTGACGGTGGCATCTCCGCTTGTCCCAACATCGACCGCACTTACGTGCAAGGCAACATCTATCGGGATGACCTGCTGGATGTTTGGGACAACCGTTTCCAGATCATGCGCGACAGGGCGTGGATGCGCTCGGGTATGTGCCGGAAATGCAAGGATTTCAAGCAGTGCCTCGGCGGCGCGATGCACCTGCGACCTTCTGCTAAAGACAGTGTTTTAAGGTGTTATAATTTTCGTGACCGATAGTTCGGGTGCTCTTCTGCGCAGACCTACGGCCTGCGCGGAAGCGTCCCCTTATCCCGCCGCTATTGAACAAGACTTACACAAGACTTACACAAGAGGTAGACCAGACAGTTGCACGTTTTCCATGTCCCAGTCTCATAGCCCAATGAGAATATTCTCATCGGCTCATGAGAATATTCTCGTTGGCTCATGAGAATATTCTCATCGGCTCATGAGTATATTCTCGTTGGCTATTTTTTTTAATAGGGTAGTAGCTGAAAAAAAAACGTACTTTTGCGCCTCGTTGAGATATAACTTTTGTTCTCGAAGATTGTCTTTTGTGTGATGAACATCCGGAAATACATATTATCCATTCTGACGGTCGCTGGACTGCTGATGACAGCTCCGTCCTCGTACGCGCAAGTTGCTGACAGCGCGACGGTTGCTACCGATGGCATCGCCGTCCCGATCGACACCGCCGTCCTCCCCATGGCCACGGGCTACGACTGGATCACCTATCGCGGCAAGGCCGACATCATCGACACCGGCGGTACGCGCACCTGCAACTTCTACATGGTCAACCGCACCGACAGCATCCTCTACCTCAACATCCACGCGTACGGGGTCGAGGTCATGCGGGCGGTTTTCACCCCCGACAGTATCACGTATGTCAACAAACTGACGCAACAATACTTCCGTGACACGTACGACCCGATTGCAAAATTACTGCCGTTCCCCTTTGATTTCCAAACAGTTCAGGCTCTTTTTAACGGAGAGACGGACAAACTGCCGCAAGGACAGAAACTGTCGTATGAGTATTCCGCTTTCCAGCCTGTGGATAGCGTCAGTTCCTTCTTTACGGAGTTCGTTTTCAAGGAGTTGAACCGCGTGTTGGAGATTCGTGGCAAAATCAAGGTCATCAGACTGAATGTGCCGGGTGTCACGAGCATTAAAGTTCCCGAAAAATTCGAGCGGATAACATTGTGATGATGGAATCGGGAATGCTCAGTTCACAACAGATTAAGTCATGGGCGAAAGAAGTCGGATTCCAGGACTGCGGCATTGCGCGTGCACGGGTGCTGGCGGAGGCGGAGACGGAGTTTCTGCACTCCGTGGAGCACGGCTACCATGCTGAAATGCACTATCTGGAACGGAACGTAGATGACCGGTTCAACCCGGAATCTCTATTGCCTGGCTGCAAGTCCGTCATCGTGGTGACTTACAACTATTTGACCGATTCCGAACCGAAGTCCGACAAGTATCGGACGGCCCGTTACACGTGGATTCAGGATTATCACATTCTGGTGAAGGATTTGCTGGAAAAGTTGGCAGCGATGATTGTAAACGACTATCCGACCGTGAAGTACAGGACAACAGTGGATAGCTCGGCGATTTCCGAAAAGCGTTGGGCGGTCGAGGCCGGGGTAGGGTGTATGGGCAAGAACGGGCTGGTCCACAATGACAACGGCTCTTTCTTCGTGATAGGTACCCTTTTGGTGGATCGGTTTTGCGACCAATACGACCCTTCTTTGCCAAAATCAGACTGCGGCGAGTGCGAGATCTGCATCCGAAGCTGCCCGGTGAACGCCTTGGAAACCCCGTTCCGAGTGGATGCGAGACGGTGCGTTTCGTACCATAATACGGAAGATAAAATGCCGAATTACAATGAGTTGGCATTGCAAAAGTATCTCTTCGGGTGTGATGTCTGTCAGGAGGTTTGTCCCCGGAACAAAAAAAAGTTTCCCGACCCGTTGAACGAATCGAAAAAAAGCTTATTTTTGCCGCTCGAAAATGATGGCTGGGAATCGCTGAGTGAAACGGATTTCAAGCACTATTTTTCGGATACTTCGATTCTAAGAAGGAAGTATGCAAGATTTCGTTCTTTGATAGAAGCAAAAAGGCAACAAGAGCATCTTTGTAGAATGGAACCACAGGAAATTATCCAGTACGCCACGAAAGTGTTGCGGGAAGAGGCCGATGCAGTGTCAAAGCTCACCGGTTATTTGGATGATAACTTTGTGAAGGCCGTTCAGGAGATTATCGAGTGCAAGGGTCGCGTCATTGTGACGGGCATCGGGAAGAGCGCCATCATCGGTCAGAAGATCGTGGGGACGTTCAACTCGACGGGAACACCGGCCGTGTTTATGCACGCCGCCGACGCCGTCCACGGTGACCTGGGCATCATCCAGAAAGATGACATTGTGGTCTGCCTCTCCAAAAGCGGGAACACGCCGGAGATCTCCGTGCTGATACCGTTTTTGAAGGCCAACGGGAACATCCTGATCGCCATTGTCGGTGCTATGGAATCCCTGCTGGCGAAGGAAGCGCACTACGTGCTCAACTGCACGGTGTCGCGGGAGGCAAGCCCCAACAACCTGGCCCCGACCAGCAGCGCGATGGCTCAGTTGGCCATTGGCGACGCCCTCGCTTCAACGCTTATCAAGATGCGCGGTTTCACCACGGAAGACTTCGCGAAAGTGCATCCCGGTGGAATCCTCGGAAGAAGAACCCGCTTGAAGGTCGAAGACCTGTACAAGATGAACGAAGTTCCTTCCGTGAAACCGGACACCTCCATGCAGGAGGTTATCCTGGAAATCTCCGGCAAGCGTTTGGGTGTGACGGCTGTCGTGGAAGATGGACAGGTGGTCGGTGCAATCACAGACGGTGATCTGCGCCGCGCCATCCAACATCACGCGGAAATCATGAAGCTCCAGGCAAAGGACATCATGACCCGCAACCCTAAAACCATCCATGAGAAAACCCTCGCCGTGGATGCGTTGCAGATGATGAAAGACCATCAGATCACCAACATCTTCGTGGTGGACGATGAAAAGAGGTATTTGGGCGTGATTCATATTCACGACATCATCAAGGAGGGTATTTATTGAGCCCAGGTGGCGGAATGGTAGACGCGCTACATTCAGGGTGTAGTATCCGAACGGATGTGCAAGTTCGACTCTTGTTCTGGGCACCCATCAGAAAGACGGTTAATCGGCCGTCTTTCATTGTTTTAGAACCTCACGTATGGCCAAATTATTCATCGTCCCGACTCCCATCGGCAACTTGGAGGATATCACCCTCCGCGCCCTCAACGTCCTCAAAGCGGCGGACCTTATCCTCTGCGAAGACACCCGCACCACCAAGAACCTGCTGCAGCATTATGAAATCGAGGGCAAAAGGTGCATGGCGTACCATATATTCAACGAACACGAACAGGTGGGGAACTATATCCGCCAAATCCAGCAAGTAGAAACAGTCGCGTTGGTGAGCGACGCCGGCACTCCCGGGATTTCCGACCCCGGTTTTCTGCTCGTGCGCGAAGCTCTGAAACAGGATGTTGAAGTGGAGTGCCTGCCCGGTGCCACCGCCCTTATTCCCGCCCTTGTACAGTCCGGCTTTCCCTGCAGCAGCTTTTACTTCTTCGGCTTCCTCCCCCATAAGAAAGGGAAAGAAACCCTCCTGAAGCGTTTCGCCGAAATGGAGGAAACGGTGGTGTTTTACGAGTCCCCGCACCGCTTGCTCAAAACACTGGAGAAGATGTCTGAAATCATGGGCCCTGACCGCCCTGTGGCTGTGGCCAAGGAGTTGACCAAAATCCATGCGTTCACGTTCCGGGGAACTCTCGAAGAGGCTTTGCAGCATTTTGGAAACCAACCCGTAAAAGGGGAGTTTGTGTTGATTGTCTGAGTGTGATAAAACTATGAAAACAAAATAATAACTGGAAGCCTTTGTGAGTTCTATCCGATCAAGACAATACGAGCCCTCCCCTCTTACTAAGTCGGTTTGATCAAAACTAATATGATTGAAACCAAAAAAAAGAATCAGATTCCATTGAACAATGTCTTTACTCGATAAGCCATACCTCCTTTCTGAACTTGAGTCGGTAACGTTATCGGACGACGATTTTCTTCGCGATGTGGCCGTGCGGCGTTTCAGCCCGCAGCAGGTAGGTGCCTGCGGCGAGTCCTGAGATGTCGAATGCGTAGCCATCGGTCACGTCTCTCCAAAACCGGACGATGTTGCCGTTCAAGTCGTATAGCTGTATGGAGTGCGCATCCTTGCAGGGATCCCATCGGAAGCTGTGATGTGCGGGGTTGGGGTAGGGACCCTCGATCGTGTTTGCAAAGCTGACAACGCCAGTGCTGTCGCTGCCATCGCCAGTGCTTTGCCGCTGGGTGATGGCGATGTTGTTGAATTGGGTGTTCCCTCGGCCCGCTGTCACGAGCATCCACCGAACATATCTCGTGTTCTCGGAAAGCGTGTATGGCCCGTGATGGCTGTACCCCTCTGTGCTGATTTCCATCTCGTTGAGCGTGGTCACGGTCGTCCATTGCAGCCCGTTTGCAGACTCGCTGATGAGAAAGGTGATTCCGTTGTAGGCTGACGGTGTGCCGCCCTTGACTCCTTTCAAATCAAAGGTGAGTTCCCCGGGTGCATCGCCGAGGTGAGCCGTCAACGATGCCGATCCAGCGTTTTTTGATTCGAACTTGGCCGATCCGTCGGCGTAAGAGCTGCCTAATTTGTAGCCTAGGAATCCTGGTATCGTCTTTACTTCTATCCGTTCGGATTCGCTGTTGTGGGAGATGTCGAAAGGCAGTGCGACCACGGCGTTGGTGTCGATGATGGTGAATTGCGCGGTCATCACTTCGCTGTTATACATATTCTCCTTCATAGCGAAAGCCTTTAACGTGCAATTGCTGCCGATGTGGAGTATTCCAGCGCATACGGGAGACAGGTTGTCCGGGGTGCTGCCATCGAGGGTGTAATGGATGGTCGCTCCCGAGGTGGCGCATTCGAGCGTCACCTGCTGCGGCTCGTAGTACGTTCCGCCTGCGGGTGAACAGGTCGGAGTAGCGACTGTCTCCAGCACCACTTCGTCACCGTCGCAGATGCGGATGTCGTCGAGGCGGTAGTCCACATTGGAGAGGCTGGCGAACCGGATATGTAGGTGCGGGTGCGCGGGAAGATTAGGGAAGCAGACGCGGTACCATCCCGACGTGCCGGTCCCCGTCGGAAGCGTATCGGACATAGGCACCCTTACCCACACGATGCTGTCGGTCGAGAATTCCACTGCGAAGTTGTTGCCGTTCTCCGAGGTCGTCTTCCGAAGACCGCAGTAGAGTTTCGCCGTTGTCTGCGCCGAAGAAATGTTCAGTCCCGAGATCTGGAACCATTTTACTGTGTCGTTGAGCATCACGTTGCCCCCGCCGGATGCGCCGCCATAACCCGAGGACGCGCTGGAGGAGCGTACATCGCAGGTGCCGTTTCCGACGTAGGTGACGGTGCTGTCTTGCCAGCCCGTATAGTACTGGATGAGCGTGTTTGCGGTGGGCGTTCCGAAGTCCTCTTCATAGAGTACCGCCTGCCCTCTTGTGATTGCGGCACAGCCGATAAGGGCAAGTGCCATGATTCCTGTTTTGATGCGCGTAAATTTCTGTTTCATTTCGTCTCTTTAAGTTGTACAAATCCATGACCAAATCCGATGCAAATATACAACGGAAAAGAGCGAAAGTCAATACTTTTTTATACTTTTCTGAAAAAATATTTTTAATGTATTGATTTATAATGGAATAAAATTTACTGAGTATTGTAATTTTAACTAATAATAGTTAAAATTACAACAAAAATTAAGAACTGTATGTTAAAAAGTGCCAGATGAGAAGGGGCTGAAAAGGGCGTTTTCGCACTATTTCGCGCAAGCCGCCGCAATTTCTTCCATCAGCCACATTGGTGTGGAGGTGGCTCCGCAGACGCCCACGGTGTCATTGTCGTCGATCGGCACCTCGCGGAGTTGCTCGGTGCGCGAGAGCAGGTAACTGCGCGGATTGTGCTCCCTACATATATTATATAGGTACATTCCGTTGGAGCTTTTTTCACCCGAAATGAACAGGATGACATTATGGCGTGTGGCGAAGTCGGCGATTTGTCGGGCTCGCGAGGCGACTTTCCGGCAGATGGTGTCCTCGTAGGAGAACCACTCAGTGTGGCCGGCGGCTTCATAGCGCGCGCGGATCAGCCCGATGAGCTCGTTGTATCGTTCCAGACTTTGGGTGGTTTGCGAATAAAGCTTTGACGGACGGGAGAAATCGATGCGCTCGATGTCTTCCGGGGAAGAGATGACTAGGCCGGTGTTGTCGGTCTGCCCGAGCAGCCCTACGACTTCGGCATGTCCTTTCTTGCCGAAAATGAGGATTTGTTTGTTGCCACCGGTGTGGTACTCGTCGTGGATGCGTTTTTGGAGACGCAATACCACGGGACAGGTGGCGTCGATGAGACGGATGCGGTTCTTTTCTGCGAGGCGATAGGTCTCGGGCGGTTCGCCATGCGCACGGATGAGCACGGTGGTGTCGCGGAGGTCGTGAAGTTGCTCGTTCGTGATGATACGCAACCCCATGGAGGTGAGCCGTCGCACCTCTTCGCTGTTGTGCACGATGTCGCCGAGACAGTAGAGGAACGGATGCTTGCGGAGATGTTCCTCTGCCGTGCGGATGGCGTTGATGACACCGAAGCAGAATCCGGAATTCTCATCAATGACAACTTCGCGGGGCATGGCTTACCAGTTGTCGGGGAAGAGGGAGTCCACGAACTCCACACGGTTGAAAATCTGCAGCTGGTGAATTTTCTCGCCCACGCCGATGTACTTGATGGGTACTTGGAACTGGTCGGAAATCCCGAGCACGACACCTCCTTTCGCGGTGCCGTCCAACTTGGTGATGGCCAATGCGTTGACTTCTGTGGCGGCGGTGAACTGCTTGGCCTGCTCGAAGGCGTTCTGCCCGGTGGAGCCGTCGAGGACGAGCAGCACCTCGTGAGGACCTTCGGGGACGAGTTTGCGGATGACGTTTTTGATTTTCACCAACTCGTTCATCAGGTTGACCTTGTTGTGGAGGCGGCCGGCGGTATCTATGATGACCACTTGGTGGTGGTTGGCGATGGCCGACTTGACGGTGTCGTATGCCACGGCGGCGGGGTCGGCACCCATCTTCTGGGAGACGACGGGCACGTCGCAGCGGGCACCCCACTCCTTGAGCTGGTCGATGGCGGCGGCGCGGAATGTGTCGGCGGCACCGAGAACCACGGAATAGCCGTTTTTCTTGTACTGGTAGGCTAATTTGCCGATGGTGGTGGTTTTGCCTACGCCGTTCACGCCCACCACAAGGATGATGTAGGGCGTCTCCATCTCCGGAATCACGAAATCGTTGACCTTCTCCAGGTCGTTCTCCAGCAGAAGCCCAGCAATCTCCTCCTTGAGGATCATGTTTATCTGGTTGGTGCCCAGGTATTTGTCCTTGGAAACGCGTTTTTCGATGCGGTCGATAATCTTCAGGGTGGTCTCCACACCGACGTCCGAGGTCACGAGTACTTCTTCTAAATTGTCAAGCACTTCGTCGTCCACCTTCGACTTGCCAGCGATGGATTTGGCCAGTTTCTTGAAGAAGTTCTCCTTGGATTTTTGCAAACCCTCGTCCAATTCCTTCTTCTGCTCCTCGTTTATCTCTTTTTTCTTATCTCTGTTGAAAAATGAAAAGAATCCCATACATACGAATTTTCGGCAAAAGTACGAAAATTATAGACACGTCAGATAATCTCCTTTTTCGTCTTTGATTTTCTGTTTCGAAAAAATACTATTTTTGCAGCGACTTATTTATTCATAAACAAAATAGAGAATATGAAGACGGAAAAACAATTGCAAGGCTTCGCGGGTGAGGACATGGCCGCGAAATTATTACAAGAAAAGGGTTATAAGATTTTGGCTCGGAACTGGCGTTGCGGCCATTTAGAGGTCGATATCATTGCGGAGACCGACGATTATTTGGTCATTGTGGAGGTGAAGACCCGTAAGAGCGCGGCCTTTGGGGAACCGGAGGCTTTTGTGGATCGGCAAAAACAACAGAACCTAATCCGGGCGGCGATGTGCTACGCTAAATACAAATGCGTGACGAAGGAGATACGCTTTGACATCATCTCCGTGGTCAACAGTCCCGAATGCCACGACATAAACCATATCGAGGATGCCTTCAAACCCAGGTGGTAAAAAAAAGGAAAACCCGTAAGCCGGGTTCTGTTTTATGTTGTCATTTATCTCGGACCTACGTCGCCGCAGGCCTCTATCAACCTACCCTCCGGGTCGGACGAGCAGCCCTCAAGCCCCGGTTTATTTGGTCTTTCAACCCATAAGGTTTACCCCCGCCGGCATCGCTGACGGCGGCGTGAGCTCTTACCTCGCGTTTTCACCCTTACCCGCTGGGCGGGCGGTATCGTTTCTGTGGCACTGTCTGTCACGCTTGCGCGCGCCTTCCCGTTAGGAAGTATGGTGCTCTGCGTTGCCCGGACTTTCCTCAGCCTCTCGGCCGCGACAACTCGGTTTTCCTTTTGTGACTTGTGACTTGTGACTTGTGATTTGTGACTTGTGACTTGTGATTTGTGATTTGAGTGAATGATTGCTCACTGCTCACCGTTCACTGTTCACTGTTCACTGTTCACTAATCACTAATCACTAATCACTTCTCACTAATAGTTCAGCATTACCGGCATGATGAGCATCAGCACGTCCTCGTTCTCATCGTGTTGCACGGTGGGGGAGATGAGGGCGGCGCGTGACGGCTTCGAGAAGGACATCTGGATGGTCTCCACATCCAAGTTCTCGACCATTTCGCGCAGGAAACGGGAGTTGAAGCCGATTTCCATGGGTTCGCCGTTGTACTCACACTGGATGTTCTCTGCTCCTTTGTAAGAGAAGTCCATATCCTCGGCCGTCATATTCAGGCCGGTCTCGCCGAGCGAAAGGCGCACCTGGAAAGTGGACTGGCTGGAGTAGATGCCCAAACGGCGGATGGATTTCAGAAACTCATCGCGACCGATGGTCAGCACGTGCGGGTTATCTTTAGGAATAACTTGCTCGTAATTAGGATATTTGCCTTCCTTCAAGGAGGAGTAGAGCTCGAAGTTCCCGAAGGTGAAGCGGATATGATGGGTCGATTGAGAATAGTCGATGTGGACAGTGTCCGTATGGTTGGCCAACACGTTCTTGAGATGCGCGAGCGGCTTCTTGGGCAGAATGAATGAGGAGAAATCGTCGGTTTTCACCTCGGAGTTGCAGTAGCGGACGAGTTTGTGTGCGTCGGTGGCCACGAAGGTGATGCCGTCGGACGAAAGGGCGCAATAGACACCCATCATGTTTGGACGGAGCTCGTCGTTGCCGGTCGCGAAGATGGTCTTGCTGATGGCCCGTTGCAGCACGGTGGAACGTATGTCGAAGCTCTGGGGCTCCTGAATCGGTTTCACTACCGGGTATTCGTCGCTCGGGAAGCAGGGAGCGCCGTATTCGCCGTTGGCCGACGTGAACTTCAGGATGTTGTTCTCCGTGTCGATGGCGAAAACGAGCGGCATGTCAGGCATCAGCTTCAACGTCTCGAGCAGGATTTTGGCGGGCACTGCAACGGAACCTTCGCCATCCACATTCTCCAATTCAATTACGGATGTCATCGTGGATTCCAAGTCGGAGGCCGTGAGTTTCAATTGGTTGCCTTCTATGGTCACTAAAAAATTGTCCAAGATGGGCATGGTGCTGTTGGATCCCATCACGCCACTGATGGCACTTAAGTTGCGATATAACAAGTCGCTGGATACGATGAATTTCATATTGTTTCTTTATTTTATTTCAAACGGCAAAAATACAAAAATATGGATATGCACGGGTTGGAAATTTCGTTCAAGGAGTGTTGTGAGCAACACCTCTACGGGCGGTTTTCGTTCCGAAGTCTAACCATTTCCTCCAGTTCCGCATACCATTCCTCCCCATATTTGGCTATCAGCGGTTCGCGAAGGAACTGGTAAACAGGAAGTTTCAGACAGTTTCCATTTTCCACAGCTGTCTTGCAGATGGACCAGTGGTCATAGTTCAGTGCCTCGTAGTCGCCGACTTTGCTGATTCTTATGGGGTAGAGGTAGCAGGATATCGGTTTGCGGAAGGGGATTTCGCCGAGGAGAAAGCTTTTCTCGATGGCGCACTTCGCCACTCCCTCTTCGAAAAAGGCGAAGGCGCAGGCGTTGTTGCTCTCCATCAGCGGGGTCTCGAAGGAGTCGCCACCGGTGAAAACAAAGGTGCCGCCGTTCTCGACAACGGCGACACCTTCTTCGGTCATATACTTTTGAAAATCAGGATAATAGTCCTCTAGTTCGGCCACTTCTTCGGGAGAGACGGGCGCACCCAAATCTCCGTCCACACAACAAGATCCTTTGCATTGCGCAATGTCGCAGCAGAAACACTTGTCGATCAGTTCTTCCGAAACGAGGACATTTCCGACAATCAGCATCGTATCCAACGGTTAGCCAAGACGTTTGAACTGGCAGGTGAAGTGGCGCATCAGCTCGGCCTCCCAAGTGATTTCCAGACCGCGTTTGATGGTGTCGCGGCGGTCATAGACGTTCTTGAGGGCGGCGGCGATGACGTCCATGTGGTTGTTGGTATAGACGCGGCGCGGGATGCAGAGACGCACGAAGTCATTGCCTCCGAAGCGGTTCTCGCGGGTCACGGGGTCGCGGTCGGCGAGCACGTAACCGATTTCGCAAGCGCGGATACCGGCTTCGAGGTAGAGCTCGCAGGTCAGCGTCTGGGCGGGGAACTCCTCTTTCGGGATGTTGGTGAGCACCTTGTCGGCGTCGACGAAGATGGCGTGGCCACCGGCGGGACGCTGGTAGGGGATGCCGTATTCGTCGAGTTTGTCGGCCAGGTATTGCACTTGTTTGATGCGGGTCTCGACCATCTCGAATTCGATGTTCTCTTTCAGACCGACTGCCAAAGCGTCCATGTCACGGCCGTTCATACCGCCGTAGGTCAGGAAGCCTTCGAAGGGGATGCAGAACAGCTTAGCGCCTTCGTACCAATCCTGTTTGTTGGTGGCGATGAAACCGCCCATGTTCACGAGGCCGTCCTTCTTGGCGCTCATCGTCATGCTGTCGGCGTAGCTGAACATCTCCAAGGCGATTTCGCGCAGGGTCTTGTCGGCATAGCCTTCCTCGCGGGTCTTGATGAAGTAGCAGTTCTCGATGAAACGGGCGCTGTCAATGTTGACCGGAACGCCATACTTGTGGCACAGCTCGCAGGTTTCGCGGATGTTTTTCATGCTCACGGGTTGGCCGCCGACGGTGTTGTTGGTCACGGTGAGGACCATGAACGGCACGTTGCCCTTGTTCTCTTGCAGCACCTTCTCGAGTTTTTCGAGGCTGACATTGCCTTTGAAGGGGACTTCGAGCTGGGTGTCGTATGCTTCGGGCACGGTGACGTCGATGGCAAAGGCCTTGCGGCTCTCAATGTGGCCCTTTGTGGTGTCAAAGTGGGCGTTGCCGGGGATGATGTTGCCGGGTTTCACCAAATAGCTGAACAGAACGTTCTCTGCTGCGCGGCCTTGGTGGGTCGGGATGACATAGTTGAAACCGGTGAGTTCCGTGATGGTGTCCTTCATGTGGTAGAAGGAGCGGGCGCCGCCGTAGCTCTCATCGCCCATCATCATAGCGCTCCACTGACGGTCGCTCTGAGCGCCCGTGCCGGAGTCGGTCAACAGGTCGATATACACATAGTCGCTCTTCAGCATGAAGATGTTTTGGTGGGCTTCCTCCAGCCACTTCTCACGTTGTTCTCTTGTGGATTTCTTGATGGGTTCCACCATCTTGATTTTCCACGCTTCTGCAAAAGGTAATTCCATATTTTTTTTATTTGATGTTTATTGTTTGATGAATGAATTCTGAAATAAGGGGGTTAATAGTTTTCTGTTCGGGCAAGTGTACCGTCTTCGTTGTAGAAACGCCACTCTCCGGTTTTCTCACCTTGATGGTAAAGTCCTGTATATCTGGCGTTTCCATTTGAATAGAAGACAGTGTATCGGCCTTCTTCCTTGCCATCCTTATAGTAGGCTTTCGTCTGTACGGTGCCGTCAGGGAAGTACGCGTACCAAAGTCCGTCGCGATTCGCGCCGCTGCGGTTGCCGTCGATGTACTTTTGCTGGTTTTCGTACAAATGGGTCTCGTGCGCGATCTCGTCCGTCATGTTGCCCAAGCTGTCCAAGACGTAATAAACCACCACTTTCGGGGATTCGTCCTCATAGCGTTTCATTTCCACGCGACCGTAGAGCGAGTCCACAAAGTCGATGGGCGGAAAGACGTGCAGGCTGTCGATAAAAGCCTGTTCGTCGGCTACGGCTTGTTCCTTCTTGTTGTGATTGGAAACGGCAAGGAATGCCAACGCAGCCGCTAGCAGTCCGAACGACACAATCAAAAGTACAATGTGTTGTGTGCCAAAAGGTTTCGTTTCTTTCTCCATATATTTTCTGAGATGAGAGGAGGCGGGTTCTCGCCTGTCCTGCAGCATTTATTTTCTTTTCTTTTTGAAAGACTTGTTCAACTCGTCAAGCACCTCTTGGGTGATATCGTGGGCGGCATCCGCATAGAGCAGTTGGCTGCCGCCGCCACCTTGGTAGGCAAAGATGTAGGAGGCATTGTAGCCTGCGTTCACCCGTTTCGCAGCGGCGAGTAGCGAGTCGTTCATCTGCTGTTGGGCGGCGACGTAGCGTGCCTCCAGTGATTCAAGGGCCTGGGCGTAGTCGTTCTGCAGGCGGGTGCTCTCTTCTTGGAGGCTCTGCTGGGCATACTGTGCTTGTTGCGGGGTGAGGGAGCCGGAACTGTAGTTTTTCTCAAAGTTGGCGGCTTTCTGCTCCAGCGATTTCTGGCGGTTCTGGAATACTACGGCCTGGCGCTGTTTGTCGGCATCGATGCTGTCGGTCAGAATCTTGACGAGCTCGTAGTTTTCGTTGATGGTGTCGATGTTGATATAGACGATTTCGCCGTTGCCGACTTCCGCCGGTTTCTCGATGGCAGCGGTTCTCCTGCCATTGCCAGTGAAATGCAGTATGAACAAGGCGATGACCGCTGCAAGCAACAGCAGGTCAAAAATCAGATGCGGCCAATGGCACTTACGCTTCTCTTCGCAAGAGTTCGGTGTATCTTCTTGAGCGAAATCGGTATTCGGTTCCGTATTTATCGCTTGTTCAGCAACCGTTTCGGCTTGTTCCTCTGAATTGTACACGTTTTCAGTTTCGTTTTCCAATTTTTCTGATGCGTTCTTTAAAATGTCTTCGATATTATTCATAATTCTTAATAATGCATTCGTAATTCTTAATTTCCCACGTCGGAAAGGTACTTGATGCGCATAATGCGGATCTCCTCCATGGTGTACTCGTCTTCGCCGAGCTCGCGCAGCGCGTCTTCAGCGGAATCAGTGTCGGCATTGGCGAAATAGTCGATGATTTCTTCCTGATGGTAGGGCTCGATTTCCTCGTCGATGTAGTAGGAAATGTCGATTTTGGCTCCGGAGGCCACGATGTGTTCGATTTCGGTCAGCAGTTCGTCCATGTCAAGCCCCTTGGCGATGGCGATGTCCTCGAAGCTGATTTTGTGGTCAATACCTTGGATGATAAAGAGTTTGTTGGCCGATTTCTTGGCGACAGTCTTCAGTACGAAATCCTGAGGACGGTCGATTTCATTCTCTTCAACGTATTGTTTGATGAGTTCGATGAAACGGCGGCCGTATTTCTGTGCTTTGCCGGGCCCGACGCCCACGACGCGGGTCATCTCCTCCATGGTGATCGGGTATTGGATGCACATGTCTTCCAGAGAGGGGTCTTGGAAGATGATGAACGGCGGGAGGTTCTCCTCCTTGGAGATGGTCTTGCGCAGGTCCTTGAGCAGGCTGAAAAGTACTGTGTCAAAGGCGTCCTCCACATTTCCGGCGACAGCGTCCACTGCATCGTCGTCATCCTCGTCCTCCTCCGTGATGGGTTTGATGGCCATGATGGGGTACGAGTTCGTCATGTACTTCTTGCCCTTGTCGGTTATCTTCAGAAGACCGTAATTCTCTATGTCTTTGGTGATTAGGTTGTCGAAGATGGCAACGCGGATGATGTTCGACCAGAACTTCTCGTCGTAGTCCATGCCTTCGCCGAACTGTTTGAGCTTCTCGTGGTGGAATTTGAGGATAGAAGTTGTCTTGTTGCCGTGGATGATATCGACTATCTGGTCTTCCTTGAACTGCTGTTTCACAGCCTGCACGACTTCCAGCATAAGTTGGATTTGCTCGGACGCATCCATTTTGGGTTTCGGATGGTTGCAATTGTCGCAGTTGTGGCAATTTTCCTCCTCGTAGTTTTCACCGAAGTAATGGAGCAGGTGTTTGCGGCGGCAGTTGGTGGATTCGGCGTATGCGGCGGTCTCCGCGAGCAGTTGTTTGACGATCTCCTGTTCGGAGACAGACTTCTTTGCGGAGAACTTTTCGAGTTTGTTCAGATCCTTGGGGTCGTAGAAGGCGATGCAAAGTCCTTCGCCGTCGTCACGGCCGGCGCGTCCGGTCTCTTGATAGTAGCCTTCGAGACTCTTGGGCATGTCGTAGTGGATTACGAAGCGCACGTCCGGTTTGTCGATGCCCATGCCGAAGGCGATGGTGGCCACGATGATCTCGGCTTTCTCCATCAGGAAGTCATCCTGGTTTTGGACGCGTGTTTTGGAGTCGAGGCCGGCGTGGTAGGGTAGGGCGCGGATGCCGTTCTCCTGCAGAAGGATGGCGAGCTCTTCCACTTTCTTACGGCTCAGGCAGTAGATGATGCCAGACTTGCCGGGGTGGTTCTTGATGAACTTAACAACCTCTTTGTCAACGTCTTTGTTCTTCTCGCGGATTTCGTAGTAGAGGTTCGGACGGTTGAACGAGGAGATGAACACTTCGGCCTTGTCCATGCCGAGGTTTTTCTGGATGTCGCTCTGCACCTTGGGCGTGGCGGTGGCCGTCAACGCAATCACGGGCACATCCTTGCCGATTTGTTGGATGATTTTTCGGATGTTGCGGTATTCGGGACGGAAGTCGTGGCCCCATTCGGAGATGCAGTGTGCCTCGTCAATGGCGTAGAACGAAATGTTGATATCTTGGAAAAAGTTTACGTTCTCCTCTTTGGTCAGGGATTCCGGTGCGACATACAGCAGTTTGGTCTTGCCGGAGACGATGTCATTGCGGACCTCGGTGATCTCGGCCTTGTTGAGCGAGGAGTTCAGGAAGTGCGCAATGCCTCGGTCGGTTCCGAACGTGCGGATGGCGTCAACTTGGTTCTTCATCAGTGCAATCAGCGGGGAGATGACGATGGCTGTGCCCTCGCTCATCAATGCCGGAAGCTGATAGCACATGGACTTGCCGCCGCCGGTGGGCATAATCACGAAACAATCCTTTCCCTTCAACAGCGTCTTGATGATTTTCAGCTGGTCGCCCTTGAACGTTTCAAAGCCGAAGACCGATTTCAACGTCTGATAAATAGCTTTATCCGTAATTCTCTTCATGCAGGAACAATCTAAAATTCGACAAAATATCAGTGGTTTTAATCAACTCTAAATTTAAGTACAAAGATATAAAATATTTGATATGGTACGGCTCAAAAAATAATTCTCTAATTATTTTTATCAACAATCGGTTAGTAAACGTCTATTCCTTCAAAATAATACGGTGAATGTAGGATTTTACCCCTGTTTCGATGGTTTGGAAGGGCTTTTTGTATCCGATATACCTCAAATTATGCAGTTTTGTCACCTGTGCCGGTGGAGCGCTGGAAGCCTTTTCAGAAGGGAAAAGGTGGTATGAAATCCGCGAAGGGCGCTTTATTGTTCGGAAAATGGCCTCTGCCAACGCCGTATCTGTGCGAGGAAAGCCAGTGCCGATTTCATACACTCCGCTTGCGGGACGGTGTACCGCGAACCAGTAAATCACACGTGTCACATCCAAGACGTGGAGGTAGTCGAGTTGCCGTTCCGAGAACTCGCCATTATCGTCTTCCCATCGCGAGATGCACAGACTCCCTGTCGTGGTTATCTCTCTGTAAAATTCATCCACGACGGACATCCTGTCCCCGAGGCCATACAGTTCGCTCATCTTGAAGAGATAGTGGTAGGGTGGCTTCAGGAACTGTTTCCCTATCCAGGTGGAATATTTTTCCAACTGAGAGTCTATGTTTTGGTCGATGTTGTATTTGAAGAAGAGCAGCATGAGCGGGATACCATGTTTCGCGGCAGCGGTCCATAACGACTGCAGATGCTCCATTCGGGACGGCGCGGTGGCATTCTCGCTTTGCCGTTTGTCCACATAAATGAGCATGTCGATCTCTTTGTCGTGCGCATACAGATACTCGATCAGGCGGATGCTGTTTCGCACCTGCACTTCAACGCCGTTCTGCATCGTACGGAATTTTTCAGCAATGCAGTTGGCCAATGTCTCGTATTTTCCGGTGATGAGTATCATCTGCTCTTTTTTTTGCAAAGATAAAAAAAACGGACATCTCTCGACGTCCGTTTTTGCGAAATTATGAAAAAGTCTTTTTTGAATTAGAATTCCCAGAGGTCGTGTTCGAAAGTACGCATCTTGTCAGTAATGCGCTCCGATTCGATACGCTGGTCACGCGAATTGGCGATATAGTCCTCAATGTCGCGGTCGTAAACATTCGATTCCTTGTAAATCAGGCTGGAGAAGTCGCGTTTCCAGGTGATAAGGTCGTCGAAGGAGAGGCGTGCGGCCTGGTTCTTCAAATTGAACACCTCTTGGCGGGCCAGATAGGGACGAAGTTCGTTGTAATAGATGTGTCCCAGACTCTTCAACACCAACTCGCCCTTCACATTCTCGTTGTCTTCCTCTTGTTCATCATCATAGTTGGACGACTTTCCTTCCGAACGGTCGTATTGGATCATCGGCTCGATTTGGAGAATCTGAACGCGGAATGTGGAATACTGTTTGTCGAAATACCAGACTTCTTTCAAACGGTATTGCGTGATTTGTTTGGGTTCGAATTGGATGATGAGCTCTTTCGTACCGATTTCCTCACCCGTTTCGATATCATAGTCCGATATGGTTTGGGTTTGGGAGATCAAGCCTTGAAGCTCGTCACGGGAATACGGCATCGTGCACATCTCATCTTGATAGACCGGCAGGACATCCTCGGTCTTCTCGGGGTTGAACATGTCGATGGCGTCGAAAATTGTCTGCCCGAGGCTTCTCCACGTGCCTTTCTGGTCAGCAGGGAAGTAGAGCGGGTGGTTGACTTTCTCGCGCAGGTCGACAATGCGCCAGATGGTCCAATAGTACATCACGTCGGCCTGGCGGACAGGCGTGTAGGCAATGGGTTCGGTGAAATCACCGGTGTTGACCTGTTCCCACGGTGTTTCCACCGGTTTGCGGACAGGTTGCTCCAGCGTGCTGCCGTCAAGCTCGTCATCCTGTGCGAATGCGAAGCAGGCGGCTAACAGCATCATGGCGAATAATGTGAACTTTTTCATAATTCTATTTTTTTTTGCAGTGATTATCTGATACGGACAGAGAACTCATCCAGTGTACGCGAGCCAGCCTCGGAAGAGACCTTGATGTCGCTGAAATAGATGGAGGCATTGGATGAAGCCTTCTGGATGGCGGACTTTGCTTTTTCACTTAACGCGGCACCCTGACAAACGATAGCCGGTTCCTCAATACCCTTATTGATAATAATCACACGGTAAGAGTTGACAGACCATTTGAGGTCATAGACGAAGTCGTCGCCCATAGTGGCACGGAGCATCGGGTTGGCGAGCAGTTCCGCTTTGGAACGCTTACCACCGCGGATACCAGCGCCGAGCACGCCACGCGGATCCGGAACTTTCTTCACACGGAAGGTGGTGCTGCCCATCGTCTTGGTCGATTCACCGACTTTCGCGGCCACGGTGGCGGTCACGGTCTTGCCGATCATGGAAGCCGGAACGGTGACGTTGAATTTACCGCCGCCAGTGGAGGAAGCGTTACAGCCGGGGAAGGAGACGCTCAACTTGTCGGGGGCTACAGGACCGGACACGGACACGGGGTTGGCGATGCCGGCGTAGAGCACGTTCATCTTGTCGGCCGCGATGGTGGCGGAAGGCGTCAACACCGTGTATTTATCCTTGAAGCCGTAGTATTTCGGTTGACCGCTCGGATCCAGAATTTTGATCACACCGGCAAATTTCTGCTCGCCCGTGCCGCTGGTTCCGATTTTCAACTTCACAAGACCGTTTTCGCCTTCCAGTTTCGTGGCACCACCGAGGCCCTCTTCGGTGAGGGTGTCAGCTCCCATTTTGTACCATACCTCGGGCGTGGATTTGCTGTCGTAAGCAGCCACGATGATGTCGGCTTCGTAGGAGTCACCCGAGAACACCATCTGGGATTTCGGGATGGAACGACCCGTCACATTGTCGAACTTGAAGTCATCGGCACTGATGGAGGCCTTCAGATAGGTGAGCATGTTGGACTCGGCATTCTTGACTTCACCGATCATCTTGTTGAGCAAGGTGACGCTTGCGGCTGCGATGATGTGGTCGAAGTTGTGGGTTTCCCAATCCTGCTCCTTCTTGTCGTTGCTCAGGTATTTCGCATCGACATTCAGACCCATAGCCTCTTCAAGGTGTTTCTGATCCTCTTTTTTAGCGAGTTTCAAAATATTGGCTTTGTACTTCTTGATTTCCGCTTTCAACTTCTTGGCGTTGCCTTTGTTGATCATGTAATCCGTGGGGATGTCGAAGTTGTCCTTCTTCTTTATGTCCGCAACGGCTTTGGAAACCTTGACCTTTTTGCCATCCACAGTTTTCTCGACCAGGGAGTCACCATCGACGGCAAAGATGAGGTCATTACGCATTTTCTCAATGTATTTCACCATTGCATCCGTCTCTTTGCGAAGTTGTTGAGCCTTTTTGTCAGCTTCTTCAACCTTCGCACCCAGAAGCGTCTTCTGCTGGGTGAACCAAGCATAATCCTTATTGTTCTGGCTGGCGGAGATGTTGGTGGAGGTTACCAAGGTGTCATCGACGACCACGAAAGCGTCCAGAATGTTTGCGGAAACATTCAACGCCAGCATGGCGGTGTACACCAGGTACATCATCTGAATCATTTTTTGTCTCGGGGTTTCCGGACAATTTGTTGCACCCATATCTCAATGAAATTTAGTTAGTGATTTTGGTTAATGGAACTAGAAAAATTACTTCATAGCGGCGAGCATGTTGCCATACACGTTGCTCAGTTTGGAGATATTGGCGGTGAGTTTATCCATCTCAGCCTTGAAGTTGCTGGTCTGAGCCATGGACTTGGCGGTTTGATCGTAAGCGGTGGCCAGTTGGCTGACGGCCGTGGTGGCTCTCTTCACGCTCTCGATATAAGCGGCGGTGGCGCCACCGTCGGTTTCGAGGTTGGCCGCGACCTTGTCATATTTCAGGGTCAGGTTACGCACGGACTCGGAAGCTTTCTGGAGGCTGGCAGTATAGTTGTCGGTGGAGACCACAGCGTCGGAAACGCCGGCCAGTTTGTGGGCGTTGTCGCTCAGGTTGCGCATACCGGATGCAAGGCTTTCCATCAGCTCGGGTCCGATTTTGGCTTCCTCGAGCATCTTGTCGAGAGCCTGTGTCGGGGTCAGTGAATCACTCTTGACTTGCTGTTTTTTCTCGCGGCGGGACTTCTTGTCGCTCTCTTCCAGCTCGATGTCAGTACCGGTAGCCAACTCGGGATAAACCAGAGCCCAGTTGTACTCCACATGCAGAGGCTCGAAGGCGGAGAAGAAGAAGATGATGGCCTCGATACCCATACCTAAGATAAGCATGATGTTAGCACCGGGCAAGTGCAAAATTTTGAACAAGGCACCGATGATGACGATGGATGCGCCCCAACCATACAGCTTTGCCATAAAGTTCTTGTAACCTTTCGATCTGACAATTTGATCAATTTTACCCATTTGTTTGATTTTTTAAAGTTAATGATTTTATGAATATTGAATTTAATTATCGATTTTAGTAGACGTGCGAAGCACTCTTGCTGTTGTTGTCACCGCGCTGACGGCCCATGAACGATTGCACGTTGCGGAAGCCCACATAGGACTTGCAGGTGTCTTGGTACTCGAACGTTCTGGCGTAGACTGTGGTGTAGTAGCTGACATCCTTCCAGGAACCGCCGCGGATGACTTTGCGTTTTTTGACGGGGGAGTCGTCCTTGGAAGCGTAGTAAACATACACCGGGTTCATGTCGTGGGTGAAGTTTGTGGCGGATTCGTCATAAGCGTCCTCGCACCATTCGGCCACGTTGCCGCTCATGTCGAACAAGCCCCAATCGTTGGGATGGTAGTGAGCCACAATGCCGGGATAGAAGTTGTCGTCGGCGATATAGTTACCGCGTTGCGGTTTGAAGTTGCTCAGGAAGCAGCCGTTGCGGTTGGTGGTGTAAGGTCCGCCCCACGGGTAAGAGGCGAGTGAGTTGCCACCGCGAGCCGCCCATTCCCACTCGGCTTCGGTGGGCAGACGGAATTCCTGCTCAAAAGCGTATTCCTTGCCGGATAACCAAGACTCGCGGAGAGCGGTTCTCCAGCTGGAGAACGCTTTGGCCTGACGCCAACTCACACCGACAACCGGGTAATTGTCGAACTGCGGGTTGTTGAAGTAGTTCATGATCATCGGCTCGTTATAGGAATAGACGAAGTCGTGGGCCCAGCACAATGTGTCGGGGTAGATGTTGACCACCTCGTGCTTGATGAAACGCTGCCAGCCGTTGCCCATACTGCTGGGACGGTTGGCGTAGATGCCGCCCAGGTCGTTGCCTTCCTTGTCAAACTCCTTGTGTGAGGCACCGAACTCATCAGGATTCTTAGGATCCTGATAGTTGCGGTAATCGATCCACCAATACTCGTAGTTGAGCATGGAGACGTTCAATCTCTTTTGGCTGTAGTGGTAGAAGCGGGTGTTAAGCTTGCTGAACAGCGGGGAAAGGGCGGATTGGACCTCCTCGTTGTCGGAGTCCCACGGAATCTTCTCCTTCCAGTTGATCAATTTGGGCTCAATGATTTCGCCCTCGTTCTCGCCTTTCTCGTACTTCTTGTAATGACCGTACTTCTCCTCCTCCGTGATTTCGGCGTCACCGAGCAAGGTGTGGGCGATGGAGTCTCGCACCCAATAGACGAACTGGCGATACTCGTTGTTGGTGATTTCGGTCTCGTCCATCCAAATGGCCGCGACGGTCACGTTGCGTGACTGCTGGGTCAGCGCAAAGGGGACATCCTGGTCGCCACCTCCCATGACATAGTGGCCAGTGGGAACATAGACCATACCATAAGGCTCAAGATCGGCGAATTCCGGACGATCCTGAACGCCGACGAGCTGGCCGTCACCACCGTTTTTACACGACACCATCAACAAGAATGCCGCTGACAGAAAAATGATTACCCGTTTCATATTTTTCGATTTTAAATTTCAATAACTGGTTTATTAACGCAGGATTGTTAATTTTAGTATCTGTTCTTATAAATATATCTTGAATTGCCGTAGCCGGAGAATACCTCAGGTTTGTAAATGTCAAAGCAGTAGCGCACTACGACCTCGACATCGCCGAAGCTGCGGTTCTTTCTGTATCCCAATGAATTGGCCGTGATGCCATAGGAAATGCCCAAATCCAACCCCTTCAGGTACATGTTGGAGGAGTTGTAGAACGGGCGTGCACCGAAGGCCAACGACACGGCATCTTGGAACCGGTAGCCAATACCGCCCCAATAGACACCGTTGTAGCGCGCCAGGGCGAGAACCTCCCACTGGAAGGTCTTGAAATCGGTCTTCACGAGTGCCTGCGGAATCAACTCCCAGTTCGGGTTGAAGGGCATCACCCATGTGTAGCCGCCGTGCAAGTAGAGTTGGGAGGATCGACGCGACCCGTATTCGCCGGATACGCGCAGAGCCTGTTGCTTATCGAACATCGCCGCAATCTGCGTCCAACCTAAGCCCAAATACCATTGGTCGGCCTTATACATGACACCGAAGCTGAAGTCCAAATCCAATGTGGACTCCGAGAGGTTCTGCAGGGTGGGGTCTCCTTCCTGTGTGGGACGCCACTTGCCGTCAATAGACTGGTTGTAGAGGGAAACTTGAGCACCGATGCCGAGGTGGCCGCCCCCAACGCGGAGCTTGTATGCGTAACCGAGCTTTACGCCGGTATTGCTGTAGTAACCAAGACGGTCGTGTACCAACGTTACACCAATCGATCCGTGTAACTTTTTGAGGTACGATTCGATACTGAAAAGAAAGTCTTGAGGACCGGTCCTGTCTACACTGTCGTTGTTGATGGCAGTCGAGGGAAGGTCACCCCATCCGAGGTATTTGTTGTTGTAATCGGCGGTGAAGCACAATGTGTTATGCTGCTCACCTATTCCGCCGGCGTTGTAATAGGACGTCACCCACGGGAAAAAGGTGAATTGTGCGTCATCTTGTGCAAAAACCGATAACGTCACGGACATTGCCAGCAGCAACAACAGACCAACTTTTTGTATCACTTTCCTCATATTCTTTTACGAATTGTTTATACACTAACATATTGGCTATTAGTGCATTGTACAACCCTTGACTTCTTTCATATCATACATTTCCCTACATATACGTCCCTTCGAACCAAAAAGTTACACCTTACACTTTTAGCCTAATTTTTTGAAGTGCCAAAAATAGCATATTTTTTGAAATCTTTTCCATCTGATAGGGTCTTTTTGAAAAAAATGTTACAAACATACGAACAAATGACAGTAAATCAAATGATTACAATGTAAATATTGTGTAATGTGTTGAATGGTAGTTGTTTATGTGTTTTGTTTGGAACAATAGGCCGTGTTGGCACCCTATGTCAGAATACGGCGTTGAGGGTGACGGTACCGGTGTGGATGACGGCGTGGCCTTGCATTGCGCGTCCGTGGTATTGTATGGCAACCTGCAGGAACTGTGTGATTGAAATCTGCCCGGACAGTGTCCAAAGCAGGTTCTGCCCTAAGTTTAAACCTTCCATCATATAGTAGGAAACGGTGGAGTTCTGACCGATATCCCCCTTCATATATACATATTCCGTAGTCAAGGAAACCGTTCCGCGAGTCGGCATCCGATATTCAAAAGAAAGTTCCGCGTTGAGATGTTGGACCCGTTCGCTCCCTTGATGGTTGACCTTGTGAGCATAGAGCCCTTTGACTGCCGCAGTATAACGATTCTGAAATTGCAGTCGGATTTCCTCCTCGGCCGACCAAGTTTCTACAAGATACTGCCTGGAGGTGAAACAGTTGGAGCTGTTGCGCGTGTTCGAATGCTCAAGGGTGGTCTGCAGGTAAAGCGGTTCCACGGGTGTACTTTTCAATGCCAGTTTCTGCAAATTGACGGTGTTGGTCTCAAGTCCGTAATACAGACATTGGGTGTTGCTGTTTTTTTGCACGATGAAGTCGAATGCAAACGGGGAACTGCTGTTGTTGAAAGAGAACGTGTTGGTAAGATTCAGCCGTTTGGCCACGAGGTTGGTATCGTTGTCGTCTCTCGAGAATGGAGTGAACATTTTGGTCTTGTGCTTCAGGGCGCTGTTGAGGGTCAATACATCGGAGAAACGTGAGAGGAACTTCCGGAAACCCTGTTTGCTGCTCCACACCGCCGCCGGCCTCAGTTGTAGGCTCTGCGTCCACTGGCTCTGCCATACGTTGACGTAGTCCGTGCCGGCAATCCATACTTTGACGTATTCGGCTTCGTCGGGGAAAGCCGCCACCTCGAACTCGTCCAGCTCTTCGATGCCGTTTCCGTTGTAGTCGTTCCATACGTGCGTGCCTTGCCCTTTCGCCACTTTGATGAAGGTAAACGTCTTCTTGAGCTCCATGCCGCTACCTGTTTCATAATATGTATTGATTATCAATGCATTGCGAAGGAAACGCCCTGTGTATTGCACATTTCCAACGAAATAGTGTTCGCCCACCGTTTTCCCGACGGAATCTTTCAGCGATTGATGTCGGTAGGTGGCGTTCAGCGAAAAACTCTGATTCTTGATCTGTGCGAATCGGTACTGCGCACGCACCTCGTGAATCGTCAGATGGTGACGCAACCGTATGGAGTCGGGTGCCATCTCTATTCGATTCTTATACCCCAAAAGGAACTGGTGCTTGGCCTTGTCGGCACTTTGCACGGCCGCATTCAGTTCGTTGAAAGCGAAGCTGTTCAATCGCAATGAATCGTTCGAGGTGTTTCTCAGCAAGTTGTATTCCAACAGATTGTTGATGTTCAAGGTCAAGGGCTTCCAGATTTTGGAGAGCTGGATGCGCGATACGGTGTAACGGCTTTTCTGCACTGTGTCGCGGGAAGCTAAGAAGCTCGTGCCGGATTGTAGCCGCCAGTCGCTCCAGCGGTCATCGGTTTTGAGCTCGTTGCGCAGCGCGTGGGTCTCGTTGCCGCGGTTGAAGTAGTTCAGGTCATATTGGAGTAGATGTCTTCCCGGTTTGGACAGCGCGATACCAGCCTGTGCCATCCACTCCGACCGGTTCGTGGCATAATCCTCGGTAAGATTGTACTGCCGGGCGAATTCAACTTCGCGGAACGATTCGAACGGGGTGAAGTTTTTATGTAGAAACTGCAGTTGTGCGCGGCTCTCCATCTTCCATGGCAATGAGTCTCGCCTGGAAGCGAATGATTCTATATCGCGGACGTCAAGGAAATAGGCAAAACCAATGTCATCGTTCCGGTCTTTTTTGGAGAATGTGTTCTTATCGTAGTGCGACAAAGCGACTTCCGTCTGGATGCGTGTGTTTTCTCTTGCGGCGAAGTCTAGTCCGACAGTAGCCATGGATTGGGAAATCGGGGAGGTGAGTGTCAATACAGGCTCATAGTCGCCTTGGGCAAAATCGTCCACGGGCGCCACCCATGCGAATACACGCCCGTTAGCGGTGCTGCTCACGAGTTTGTAATTCCCTTTCCCGCTCCCCATATATGTGAAATCGGGATTGTAAAGTGTAGCTTGACTGTCGGTAGAATATTTATATATTGTATATATTTTATTATTACATAAAGTATCCATTTTTTCGTATTGAATACGCTCGGGTGAATAGGCGGCGGTGTCGAAGTAAGGAAAGAAGGCAGTTCCTCCAGCATCGCCAAGGCCTGCCAAAAAACGCATGTTCTCTACGGTCAGCTCCGGTTGAATGGAATGGTTCTTCAGATCCTGTTCGTGGAAAAGATTGACATAAAGCTTTAACGGAAGTTTTTTGGAGATCTCTAACTCGTTATGAGTAAACAGATTGTATCTTGAATAGTGGCGGTTGCTGTATTCGAATTCCACGATGACCCGCTTTTCTGCGGTGACGAGCATTTTGGGTGTGAAGGTTAACTCCGCCGTGTTGTAATCAATCGTGTAGTCGTTTTCAGCACCGCGGATCATCAGTTGGCCGTCGATGTAAACGCGTTCGGAGCCTGCGATCATCATGATGGAGACTTCGCCGTCGGCACCGTAGAGTTTGTAAGGCCCTTGCACACCGTTCTGCACTACGAGGGTTTGTCTTGCGAATCTGCCTTTGGCCATGCCGCCGCCCACCTCGTTCAGCACGCGCATCTTCTCGGAGGGCTGGTATTTCACCTTTGCGTCTAACCCAAGCATGTTCCGCGAGACACGCAGGAAGTTGTCATCCGCCATCGTCCAAACGACATCACCTGCATCGAGCTTTGTCATTTCTTTGATTTTCAATGAGATGAAGATACTGCTGATGTCTTGCAGTGTCTGCGTGTTTCCTTCCGGCTGCACGGGGATGTTCTTGTCGGAAACGGAGGCCAAAATTTCCACATCTTCCGATAATTTGCCGGAAATCTGCAAGTTGAGTGCGGAGTTGAGGACAAGGTCTTGGCTGTTGCCCACCGATACACCGCGTGAGATTGCCCCATTTGTGTATAACAAGTTGTCATTCAATACGTCACGTATAGAAGGAGAGGGAGGGACGATGGTCTGGTGCGTGTTTCTGTGTGGTTCGATGGATGCTGTGCTCCGATGGGCGACGGGTCTTGAGAAGTCGTTTGGGAACACCTTGTATTGCAGGAAAAGACGCCTACCCAACAAGTTCGAGTCGAGTATGGTGATGGTGGAGGTCAGCGGGTCAAGACGGTATTGATAGGGACTAACGTCTTGTATCTGAAAAGATTCCGGGATTATGGAGAGCGTGTCGATTTTGAGTGAAATGGAGTCGGCCATACGGTGGCGCACACGCCATGCGCCCTCTGTCTGCGCCAACAGCGCAGGGGGTGCCAGCAGGGCGATGAACAACGATATGGCAACCAGCTTTTTCCTCATCAAAAATAATCGAAATAATTTGGGGGCAAAGATAACTCTCTTTTGGCAAATTTCGTATTTTTGCCGCAAATTTTTTGGCATGGAAAATTTGGAGAATTACACGATGAAAGATACCCGTTCGGGTTTTGGCGCCGGTCTGATGGAAGCGGCGCAACGCAATGATAATGTTTTCGCCCTGACTGCGGACGTTACGGGCAGTGTGAAGATGGGCGATTTCAAAGCCGCCTATCCGGAACGTTTCGTCCAGTGTGGCATCGCGGAGGCCAATATGATCGGCATCTCGGCCGGCTTGGCCTTGAGTGGAAAGATTCCGTTCGCCGCCGGTTTCGCAGGTTTTGTCTCGGGACGTGTCTATGACCAGATCCGTATGACGGTAGCCTATTCGAACCTGAATGTTAAGATCGGTGCATCGCACTCGGGCATCACGGTGGGCGAAGACGGCGCCACCCACCAGATGATGGAGGATCTTGGGCTGATGCGAATGTTGCCTAACATGGTGGTTATCAATCCTTGTGACTATAACCAGACGAAGATGGCAACCATCGCGGCGGCTGAGTACAACGGTCCCGTCTATCTGCGCTTCGGACGCCCCGCAGTGCCCAACTTCACCGAAGAGAACAAACCGTTTGTCATCGGGAAGGCGGAAGTGATGCGGGAAGGTGCCGACGTGACCCTGTTCGCCACCGGCCACCTGGTGTTTCCCGCCTTGCAAGCTGCCGACATCCTTCGCGAGCAAGGCGTATCCGTGGAGGTTGTCAATATCGCGACAATCAAACCGTTGGATGTGGAAACCATCTTGAACAGCGTACGTAAGACTGGCTGCGCCGTCACCGCCGAGGAACATTTCCTCAACGGTGGTATGGGTGACGCCGTGTGCCAGTGCCTCTGTCGCAATCTGCCTGCTCCCGTGGAGATGGTCGGCGTGGACGATGTGTTTGGCCAAAGCGGAACTCCCGACGAGTTGATGGCCCACTTCGGACTTGACAGGGATCACATCGTGGACGCCTGCCGCAAGGCAATCAGCCGTAAATAACGAATAATCAATAGAATGCCTGAAATCACCGACGAATTCATCCTGTCGCTATTCAACAATGACAAGACCAAAGAAAAGGCCTTCGAGTTATTGTTGAAGAAGTACCAGAAGCACATTTACTACAGTGCGCGCCGCATCGTGACCATTCATGAGGATGCTGACGATGTGACGCAGAACGTGTGCATCAAAATTTGGCGCAATCTGGAAAAGTTTAGAAGCGAATCCAGCTTAAAGACGTGGATAACACGGATTTGTGTCAACGAAGCGCTGACCTATATCGAGAAAAAGAAGCGGTTGCTGAATCTCACAGACGACACCTATACGGATTTTCTGCTGGTGAGCCAGGCCGACAACAGCACGTTCACGCCGAGTCAAATCGAGCAGGTGCTGCAGGAGGAAATCACGAAACTGCCGCCGAAGCAGCGCGCTGTCTTCACCATGCGCTACTACGACGAGACCCCCTACGCCGAGATGTCGAAAATCTTCGACACCTCCGAAAGCGCTCTCAAGGCATCGTACCATTTCGCCGCTGAAAAAATCAAGAAAAATATTTCCGATCGTTTAACCTTTTAGGTTTCCCGCAGTCATCTTATTGTAATTTTTGATTCGTTATGTTTGATTTAGAGAATTTAGAAAAGACTGAGCATTATCAGGTTCCGGAAAATTATTTTGATGAATTGCCGGGTAGAGTCATGCAAAACATTAAGCATGAGCAACATAAAAGACGGACTATAATCTCTTCCGCCATCGCCGCCGTTGCGGTGATAGCCATTGCCGCTGGTGTGTTCTTCACATACAACACCCCGACGCAGAATGCGGATATCACGCAAACGCAGCAGCTCGCTGCGAATGTCGAAGAAGAGGAGGTCTTGGAATCTGTGGCGACCGATTATTATAGTGAGGAACTTGCTATGATGGATTATTACCACTATATGTATTAACCTATAAATGATTAGCGAAATGAAAAAGATTTGGATTATCATAGCCGTAGTGGCAATGTGCGCGACAACCGCACTTTACGCCCAGGAAAACAACCCCAAAGCGATGATACAGAAACGCATCGCGTATATGAAGGAGCATGTGGAGCTGAGCGGCAAGGAGTCGCAGAACTTCTGGAAAGTGTATGAAGAGTACCTTAACGCGGAGATGAGGGCGATGGATGCCTATCGCAAGAACTTGGAGAAGCAGGGAATTAAGTTGGGAGCGCCTGGCACCAACAAAGAGGCTATCGAAAAACTCAACGACAAACAACTCTCCTACCTCCAGGATCAGAAGTTTGAACTGCGCAAGACCCTGCTGAATTTGGAGACCACCTACTACAAAAAGTACAAAGCTATTCTGACACCTCGTCATTTGCAGAATCTCTATAATACAGAGTATCAGTACAAGAAGCATCTGACTGCCAAGAAGAAGGAGGGGAAAAAGGAGGAGGAATCTGGTCCCGTGAACATGGGTAAGAAGAAACGTTAAAAAAGAGTGCCGAAAGGCACTTTTTTTGTATCTTTGCCACTCGTAAAAATAACCCTTATGAAAGAATACGAATTTCTGAAAATAGATGTGGCGGATCAGGTGTGCACCTTGACCATTTCCGCCCCGAAATCGCTCAACGCCTTAAATTCCAATCTCTTGAAAGAGATGGATGACTTCTTGTCGAACCTTGACCCGGACGTTCGCGTTTTGATTGTTACGGGCGACGGGGATCGTTCGTTTGTGGCGGGTGCTGACATCTCGGAGATGCAGTCTCTCAATGCAGAGGAAGGCGAACGCTTCGGCGCTATCGGTGCTCGGGTGTTCCGCAAAATCGAAACGCTCCCGATACCGGTCATTGCCGCGGTGAACGGCTTTGCACTCGGTGGCGGTTGCGAGCTGGCTTTGGCCTGCGACATCCGCATTGCCTCCGCCAATGCCAAATTCGGTCAGCCTGAGGTTGGCCTCGGCATCATCCCCGGTTTCTCGGGTACTTACCGCCTTACCAAGATTGTGGGTATGGGACACGCCAAAGAGCTGATTTTCACCGCCCATGCTATCAAGGCCGATGAGGCGCTTCGTATCGGACTGGTGAATGCCGTCTATGCCCCGGAAGATCTTATGAAAGAAGCCGTTAAGCTTGCCCATCGTATTGTCAAAAACGCCCCCATCGCGGTGCGTTATGCCAAGGAGTGCATTAACGAGGAGTACGACCTTCCCGCTGAGGAAGCCATCGCATACGAGAGCCGAATGTTCGGCAGATGCTTCGACACCAAGGATCAGAAAGCCGGTATGTATGCTTTCCTCAATAAACAAGATGTTCAGTTTAAGAACGAATAAATATCTATCATTTAATAACTTAAAATCATTATTATGAAAATTTGTGTTATTGGTACAGGTACTATGGCCAAGGGTATTGTGAAGGCGTTTGCCGCCAAGATGCCGGTGGTCATGAAGAGCCGCACCCAGGCCAGCCTCGACAAGGCCATGGGTTCCATTTCCAAAGGTTATGGTAAACTGGTGGAAAAAGGCAAGATGACCCAAGAGGCTGTCGACGCCCTGTTGAAGAACATCACCACCACGACCGACTACGCCACATTCGCTGACGCTGACCTCGTGATTGAAGCTGCTGTGGAAGACATGCAGCTCAAGAAGGAAGTTTTTGCCGAACTCGACAAAATCTGCAAGCCGGAGACGATTTTCGCCACCAACTCTTCCTCGCTCTCTATCACGGAGATTGCAGCTTGCACGAGCCGTCCGACGCAGTTCATCGGCTGCCACTTCTTCAATCCCGCCGACCGTATGGCGTTGGTGGAGGTCATCAAAGGCCAGCTCACCTCGGATGAGACCGCCAAGTGCATTGTCGATTTGACCACTGAAATCGGCAAGACCCCGGTGCCCGTGAACGAAGCTCCTGGTTTTGTCGTCAATAGAATCCTCATCCCGATGATCAACGAGGCTGTGGGGATCTTGGCCGACGGCATCGCCAGCGCAGAGGACATCGACAAGTGCATGATGCTCGGCGCCAATCATCCGATGGGACCGCTTGCGTTGGCCGATCTTATCGGCAACGACGTGAACCTGGCCATTATGGAGGTGCTCTACAAAGAGTTCGGTGATCCGAAGTATCGTCCTCACCCGCTGTTGCGTAAAATGGTGCGTGCTGGTCTGCTTGGTCGCAAGACAGGTGAAGGCTTCTACAAGTACTAATCGTGATAAGGCGTCGGCAACGGCGCCTTTTTTATGATCTTTTCCCCGATACTGCAACGCAAACATAGCTTACGGGCACAATATTGCCCGAAAAGTTCCAGCTGGGCTTGGGAGTCGTATGCACTTCGACACGGAAATCGAGTTCCAGCGAAAATTCTCGTCGTTTTGTTGTCCTCATACCCGATCTGCTCCAATAGGGCGAGGGAGTCTTCCTGTGCTTGCTCGTCTCCGTTGAATCGGGCGTAAAAGAAACGTATTGGTATCACTGTGTTGATTATAAGTGAATTGACGATGGATGCCCCCATTCCTGAAGGATGTTGCGCAGTGGGTTTCCCGAACAAGTAATGGGTCTGCCAGTAGTCGTCGGGAGCCAAGGTCAGCCACGTGCGCAAGCCTTGCATGTTGGCTTTGAGCACTTTGTCGGCGAGACAGTTGCCTGTTTCGTACAGCATTTGGGCAAATTGCGCGAGCCGTAGGGTGGGGAAGTTTTGCGGGCGGAGGCGCAGCCAGTTCCATTGGTGCAACCCGAGAGGGATGAGCCTGTACTTGTAGCGCAGATAGTCGTACTCGTAGCGCAGCCTGTCGGTATATTCCTCGCAGTCTGCATTTTCCAATAGTCCGGATTGGCCAAAAACGAGCGCATAGACCTGTAATCGCGAGTTAAGATGAGCCTTCAAGATCTTGTACGGTAGGCTTTGTGCCAACAATTCGAAGGCCGTCCCATTCTTTTTACATCCGAATCCAATTGCCACAATCCTGTATATTAGCTCGTTCCAATCCTTTTGACAGCTGTCGAGTGTCTGTTGGAATCCACTTTGTCGTCGCAGCATACGTTCTATCAGTGATTCGGAAAGCTTGTTTTGGGTGATGATGGACTCCACGTTTTGAAGATGGTTGCGACAGAGCAGCATATCCGGCTCGTTCATCAGCGTTTCATAGCGCTCGAAGATTTCCGGAGGAATAAGCCCTTTGAGTTCTAACGTGGGAATGCGCTCTTCGTCCGAGAGTTCAATGTCCCGGTCATGCTCATAAACAACGTGCAACACCACGGATCGGTATTTGTCGTCATACTGGTGTTGATGGCGAAACCAGTCCGAGCTCCGGCAATGGATTTCGACGCTGCCGACCCAACGCATATCACCGATCGTGACTACCGCTTGTAGGAAATCCGGACCGGCGTCATGATTGTGATAGCCAGGGAAGATTACACTCAGCGCCAAGCCTTCCGTCGTTTTCGCATTCAGAAAGTCGAAGTGGCGATGCTGCCAAACATAATGCAAGAATTCCTCTCTCATAGTTTAGATGGTTTAAGTTTTGTTTATGGTGGCAAATATACAACAAGAAAAGCCTTTTGTCAAGACTTTTCGAATATTTTTTTGTGTCTGAGTATCAATTATATGACGGGAGGTCGTTAACTATTCGACCTTGAATAGTTAATTTTCAGGAGAGGTTTTCGGAGGAAAAGTTTGTTTTTGGTCATGAATCGGTCGATCTCGCCGATATGGAAGTGGTTTAAAAGAAAAAAGGCGGGCAGGCGCCCACCTTTCTTCAACCATGAAAACAAAATATTACTTTTTAGCCAAAAAGTCTTTTACGGCGGAGGACTCTACAACAGCTTCCTTGAAGGTGTAGGCTCCGGTTTTCGGTGAACGTTCCATTCTCACGACACGCGTGTAGGTGACGCCACCTTCTTTCTTCAATGATGCAACAACTTTCTTTGCCATCTCTTCTTATTTTTAGTTGTTATTTAACTTCTTTGTGAATTGTCATTTTCTTCAAGTACGGATTGTACTTTTTCAATTCCAGTCTGTCGGGAGTGTTCTTTCTGTTCTTTGTCGTAATATATCTAGACATCCCTGGCACTCCGCTTGCCTTTTGCTCTGTGCACTCCAGTATCACTTGCTGACGTGCTTCCTTCGTTTTCTTTGCCATTTCTTTCGTTCAATTTTTTACGCCGCAAAAATACACTTTTTTTGGATATACAAACGCCATGAGCGTTTTTTGCGATATTTTTTTATTAACAGCTGTTAATTTGTTGATATATAGTTTTTTATATTGACTCTTCGGGCTGTAAAAGCTCCCATAATTGGTCTTTGAGCTCAGTCATTCTCCAATTCGTGACGGCGGAAATGCATAAAACCGGCGCACTTTTCGCTAATTTCGCCTCCAATTGCATCGCTTCTTTCTCGCTGATAAGATCGCATTTCGTGATTGCCAGCATCCAGCTCTTATCCAACAATTCCGGATTGAACTGCTTCAGCTCGTTTTGGAGAATCTTGAGCTCTTTCTTGATTTGTGTGACGGTTTTCACCTGTCCGTCTTCATCAGCCGCTGGAATCATGAAAAGTAAGGCGGCATTTCGTTCGATGTGGCGAAGAAATCGCAATCCCAGTCCGCGGCCTTCCGAGGCCCCTTCGATTATACCGGGGATGTCAGCGATGACGAACGATTGGAATTCGCGGTAGGCCACCATTCCGAGGTTGGGCTTCAGGGTGGTGAAGGGGTAATCTGCGATTTTGGGTCGCGCGTTCGACAGCTGTGTGATGAGCGTTGATTTGCCAGCGTTGGGGAAACCTACTAATCCGATATCGGCTAACACTTTGAGTTCTAGTGTGATCCATCCTTCTATGCCCTCCTCGCCCGGTTGTGCAAACCGTGGGGTCTGGTGTGTGGCATTCTTGAAATGCACATTGCCCAGCCCGCCGCGACCGCCTTTCATCACAATCAATTCCTGTCCGTCTTCCAAGATTTCGCCCACATATTCGCCAGTGTCGGCCATACGGATGATCGTACCGAGCGGCACTTCAATGTAGGCGTTTTCGCCATCCTTTCCGAAACATTGGTTCTTTTGTCCATTGCCGCCGTGCTCCGCGAACACGTGTTTTGTGTAGCGGAGATGCAGCAGCGTCCAAAGGTTGCGATTACCTCGTGCAATGATGCTACCGCCTTTCCCGCCGTCACCGCCGTCTGGACCGGCTTTCGGGTTGTGCGCGGTCCGTGCCAAATGCGCGGATCCCGCTCCGCCGTTGCCGGAACGACCGAATATCTTTACATAGTCTATGAATTGTTCTTCTGCCATTGTTAGGTTCAAGTTTAGATTTCAAGTTAAAGACAGTCCTCGTCAGGACTCGACACGGAATCCCCAAAGATGCCGCATCAACTGCGGAGTGAGGGGTTTACGTCTCATTAACGCGGCAAAAGTACGATTTTTTTCGCTATTATCGTATCAGCGTGACGCTTCCTTTCATTTCAGCCTCGTCTCCGTCCATGCAGGTGCCCTTGAAGTACCAGTCGTACGTGGCGCGCGGGCACTCTTTGCTGTGGAATGTGCCGTCCCAGCCGGTCGTCGGCTCGCGGGTCTCGAACACTTTTTCGCCCCAGCGGTTATACACTGCGAAATAACATTCCACGAGGATGTCGCTGCGCACGAACAACACATCGTTGATACCGTCGCCATTGGGGGTGAAACTGTTCGGAATGAAGATGAAGGGCTCGCCGCAGGTGACGGGTTGTACCGTGATGGTCACGGTGTCGGTTTTCACGCATCCGAACGTGTCGGTCACGGTGATAGTGTATGTCATCGTCGTGTCTGGAGTTACAGTTGTGCTGGGCAGATTCGGGGTCTCTATATGCTGTGAAGGTGACCAATGGTAGCTGTAATCGCTGCCGTAATCGGTTGAGCTTAACGTGGCGTCGTGGTAGGCGATGACCTCACACGGATGGCACCAAGCTTCCAATTCTTCTAGGAATGTGCCTTCCCGCACGGTGATGAAACCTCCTGCGGTGGCGGTGCATCCGATTGCGTCAGTCACGGTGACGTTGTATGTGGTGGAATGCTGTGGGGAGACATGCGGGTTTGCACCGCCGAAGGTGGAACCGTCGCCGAGCTGCCAGTCGTATTGGTAGGGCGGGATGCCCCCGCTGCACATAATCCCTAATGCGAGATAGTCTTCGAAGCAGCGCAAGTAATCCTGATTGCCGAAAACGATCAGCTGATCAATGGAAACGGTGAAGGTGTAGATGCGCGTGCATTGGTCGGTGGTGACCCGTGCATAATAGGTGCTTGTGGCCGAGGGCATTACGCGCAAAGTGGCGACATCTTCTGCTATGATTTGTTGGAAATCAGCCTGTTCGGACCATTCGATGTGATAGATGTCGGCGCTTTGGGCGGTGATGGTCAGCGTGGCTGTGTCGCCAGGACAGATGACGGAGTCGCCAGTGAGCGTGGCCTCTAATGTGTGGACGTCCACGAATTGTGTCAGCGTGTCCACACAGGCGGACGTGGAAGCAATCAGGGTGTAGGTGGTGGATTGTTCGGGAGTCGCAATCGGGCTGGAAATGGTGGGGTTGGTCAGCGTTTCTGTCGGTGACCATTGGTAGCTGACTCCTACGGATGGTGGAATGCCCAGTTCCGCGAAGTCGCCCTCACACATCGCGACCGCAGGCAGCGAGGAGGTAGTGTTCCCGAGTACGAGAATCCGTTTCCGCAGCGTGTCGGTCACGTTGCAGCTGCCTAAATCCCGTACAATCAGCGTCACCTCGTAGTATCCTGTGTTGCCATAGACGTGGTAGGGCTCCCACTGAGACGAAGAGGTTCCATCACCGAAGTTCCATGTGGTAACCGTTTGGCTGCTAACCGATTGGGAATAATTCTGGAAAAAGACGGTGTCGGGGAGGCAGATGACGTTGGGCATGAGGAAATCGGCGACAACCACGGGCATGTTGAAGTCAATCTTGATGGCACCGAGGTTGCAGTTGGAACTGCCGTTGGTGATGGCGTATGCACCGGGCGTGACAGGGAAGGTGCTCTGTCCGCCGCAGCCTGCGCAGACGGCCTGATAGATTCGCCCATGCTTGTCGAATCGGCTTGTACCACCGTCCACGTGCTCGCGTGCGCTGCTCGCCGCGCCTCCAAAGTAGGTGGCATAAACGATGTTGGAGGCGTTGTCGCTGATCGCCATGAAGTAGAAGTCGCTGCCGTCGGTGGTGGTTTGGAAGGCGTCGCTGGTGACGGGCAGACCGTTGGTGCCGCCAAAACCGTTGAGCTGTTGCGACCCCCAACCAGAGAGATAGATGTTGTCGCAGTAATCGACCAACAACGCGGTGGGCGAGAGGTCGGGTCCCCCGTTCCCGCTGCCGAAGGCTGTGGACCATATTACGTTCGAGAGGTTTTTCGACAGTTTCGTCAGAAATTGTCCGCCGCCGGGCACAAAGTAGGTGGCATTCTGCACCCACTGCATCCCATCAGCGTAGGTCTGTCCCAAAACGTGAGGAAAATCTTCTTCATCACCCTTGATAAGGTAGGCTTGGTCGTAACTGTGCTTGCCTAAGTAGGTGCTGTGCATCAATAAGTTACCGTTCGCTGAAAGATGCGCCACGAATCCGTCTGCGATGCTGGCACTGTCGGCAAAGACCGGCTGCAGGGCATTGGCGGTTACGGGTAGATCCGGAGAGGTGGTGCCTCCACAGAAATAGACACTCTTGTCGGAGGCGAGGAACATGCTGTAGCCCGCATCGAGGCCAGAACCACCGTACAGCGTGCTCCAAACCAGCGTGGAAAGGTCTTGGCTCATCTTGAAGACGCATGCCTTTTGCTTTCCGGAAGAGTCTGGCACGTAGATGGTTGAAGTGGTCGGGAAGTCGGGGGAATGGGTGGAGGAGACTATATAGACGTTACTGTTCCCATCCACGATAATCTCCCCGCGATTGTCGTCAGCGTAGTTGATGCGCAGACCGTATGCCGTGTTGATTCCGTCGTTTCCGCTTCCGCCGATGTAGGTCGAGGCAGGCAGTTGCGCGCCGTCAGCGCTCAGTTTGGCGACAAAGATGTCGGATCCGTTCAGGAACTTCATAGTGGTTGAAAGCGTGGTGTTGGGACCGCCGTTGAAGGTGGTGTCGTAGGCGTCTGCCGTGACAGGGAAGTTGTCAGAACCGGTAGTGCCGAAAATGTAGAGTTCGTCGTTGTCGTTGACGTGGAGACTGTGCGGTATGTCGGCCACGCTCCCTCCGATGTAGGTGGCGTAGTGCAAGAAACTCCCAGAGGCGTCGAACTTGGATATGGCCACATCCACTTGTCCGGCAAAGTCGATTTGGTAAGCGCCTAGCGTGGCAGGGTAGCCTCCTCCGAACACGATGCCTCCGCCGTAGAGGTTGCCGTGTGAATCGTAGGTTGCCGTGTAGCCCCAGTTGTCGGATGTGGACCCCGAGTAGGTGGAGAACACAACCGTCGGGTCAATGACTAACGGTAGGGTGGGGGAGTAGCTGCCTAACTCGAAGCTGACAATATTGCCGCGAAGCCGGTATGAACATGGGATATTGATGGTATCTCCATGATTGTTGATCTGATAAGCGAAAGGTCGAAGTTCTACTACGCGGTCTACGGCGGTTTGCAGAAGCAACTCTTCCCCAACCTTTTCGATGTGCTTCAAACCGTCATAACGTAGCTGGATTAGTCCGGGGTCGCCGTCTGGAGCCACATGGAATTCGTATTTGAAGTGGTCGTTTTCCTCTAAAAAGTAAAGATCGATTTTGTTATACAATTGATTGTATTGCAGAGTGTTGTATGCGAGGACATGGGATGCCCAGCGTTTTGGGTCGCGTCCGAGGAAATAGTTGTAGTAATGGTTGTAAGGGTCGGCGCCGTTGATTTCCGGAACCGAATTGGCGTTGAGGAAAGTGACTCGATAGGCGGCCGCATCGATGAGGGTGTTGTTGATGGGCTTTCCGGAGTGTTTGGCTTCGTGGAAATCGTGTAGTTGTTGAGGATGCAGTTGCGTGACGGTGAGCGTGTTGTTTCCAAAATAGAGGTTGCCGCTATTCGTGCGGGCGGCGTATAGGATGTCCTTGTCCCATTGCCCGAGGTTCTGTACGAACTCCCAGCGCCGGGCCGACAGGGTGTCGGCGGGCTTGCGTGCGCTCAGTATAGTGAACGGCAGCAATAACAGCAGGAGGATGCACAACTTCTTCATATTGGGAAAGTCAGGCCGCAAAGATAGACAATTTCTTTTATATGCAAACCTCCTCTAACATCTTCCACAGCAGCCTTGTAGGCAATCCCATGACATTGTAGTACGAACCGCGAACTTCGCGGATGCCCACGATGCCGATCCACTCCTGCACACCGTAGGAACCGGCCTTGTCGAACGGTTGATATGTCTCGATGTAGTACCGTATCATCTCGTCGGTCAACTTGTCGAACACGACCTCCGTGGCACGGTAGTCCGTCAGTCGCTTCCGCGGTGTGGCCACCGTCAAGCCGCTATAGACCGTGTGCGAGTGGCCGGAGAGCATATTCAACATTCGCTTGGCGTCCTCTGTGTCCTTCGGCTTCCCGATAATTTGGCCGTCCACCACCACAATGGTGTCGCACGCTATGAAGACGGTATTCGGGTCGTACAGCGTCATGTCGACGGGAGAAAGTTTCAGTCGCGACAGGTGCATGACGATTTCCTCGGGCGACCATGAGGGGTAGTAGCTCTCCTCCACATCGGTTTTCATCACCTCGAAGTCCACGCCCATACCCGCGAGAAGTTCCCGTCTTCGCGGTGACTTCGACGCAAGGTATATCTTATACTGTTTTAAGGTGTCAAGAATCATTGTTTTTTTTATGATAAGCCCCACACAAGCCAAAGGCGCAGTGTGGGGTTATTAGCATTTCGTGTATCTTGCCTCTTCGAGGCTGCTTGAAGAATATATTATTTATTATTTGGTACTCGATAGTTGGATTTTAACGTCGTTCAGCACATTCATATAGTTGATGAACGCTTGGTAGGGGGAGGAATAGACTTCGAAATTACGTTTCACAAAACGGTGGCCGAACCACTTGGAACTCATGAAGTTGAAGTGGTCAGCTGCCTGGAGGCGCAGCCAGCTGAGTTTGGCTTCGGGGTTGTCGGACTTTTGGTAGAGCGGTTCCAACTTGAAGAGCTGGTTGAAGGCTTCCTGTTGGAGTTCGTTGCCGAGCCACTCGTTGGTGTCCTTCTCTTCGCCGGAGCAGGAGATGGGCCACGGGGCGTGCATGGTCGCGGGACTGAGCTCTAAATCGGCGGCTTCTGAAGGCGTCATGAACTCGTAGTTCTCGTGAGCGGAGATGCTGTTAACCAACGCTTTGAAGAAATCGAAGATACCGGTGTCGGCGGTGTAATGCTCGCCGATGGTCTCGTAGTCCCAGAAAAGGTTGATGAGCGGGGTGTCGCTCTCGGTGTTGATTTTGTCGAGGAAGCGCATGTACTTTTCGGCGGTAAGCGGGTACTGGTCCCAACCTTGGTCGGCGAAGCGCAGTGTGATGTCGTCGCACAGCTGGTAGGAGCGCAGCAGCAGTCGCACGTCGGTCTGGTAGGGGTTGCAGTAGAGATAGGTCGGGCTCTTCCAGCCGAGGATGTGGCGCGCGCCCTCGGTGAGGATGACGCGATAGCCGGCGTTGCCTAACCACTCGCCGATCTCATCGGAGTAGATGATCTCCGTATTGCAGAAGGAGACTGGTTTCACGCCGAAAGTCTCCATCAGCAGATCCTCTTGCAAGCGCACCTGCTCCATGAAGGCGGCCTCGCCGTGCAGCGACGCGAGGCTGTGGGTGAAGGTGCTTCCGGTAATCTCCACGCAGCCGGTGGCTATCAGCTCCTTGAAGCTGTCGATGACTTCCGGACAGTAGTTCTTGAACAGCATAATGGAGCTGCCCGAAATGCTGAAGCTGACGCGGAAGGTGTCAGGATGCTGGCGGATAAGGTCCATAAGCATGCGGTTGGCCGGCAGATAGCAACGGTCGGCGAGACGCTTGGTCAGATACTGATTCTGATAGTCGTCGAAATAGTGGTGGTTCTGGTTGATGTCGAAAAAGCGGTACGTGCGCAGGCGGTACGGCTGACTGATTTGAAAGTGGAAACAGATCTTATTCATAATGTAACGTTTTTTCGTAAATTTTCACTAATTTCTTGGCCACGTATTCCCATTTGAGGTTGTCCACCTCGGCGGCACCCTCTTCGGCGAAGAGCTTCGAGAGGGCGGGGTAGTGGAGGAGTCCGTAGATGGCGTCGGCGGTGGCGTCAATGTCCCAGAAGTCAACCTTGATGGCGTGGGTGAGCACTTCGGAGACGCCCGACTGTTTGGAGATGACTACCGGCACGCGTGCGCGCATGGCCTCCAACGGGGATATGCCGAAAGGTTCCGAGATGGAAGGCATCACATAGACATCGCTCATGCCGAACATCTTGTTGATGTCGTCGCCGCGCAGGAATCCGGTGAAGTGGAAACGGTCGGAGATGCCCAACTCGGCCACGCGCTCGATGATGTGGGGCATCATGTCGCCGTCGCCGGCCAACACGAACCGCACGTTGGGATCCTTTTCCAAAACGCGCTTGGCAGTCTCCACGAAGTAGTCGGGACCCTTTTGGAAGGTGACGCGACCCAGGAAGGTGACGATTTTCTCTTTGACGAATTTCTGCCGCTCCACCTTTTTGTCGTTGGGCTCCACGGCGTTGTGCAGCGTGAAGACCTTTTCTGCAGGGATGCCGTATTTGTTGATGACGATGTTGCGGGTGAGGTCGCTGACGGCACACACGGCGTCGGCCGCGCTCATGCCCTCCTTTTCCATGCCATAGACGATGTCGTTGTAGTTTTCGCCGCTGCGGTCGAATTCGGTGGCGTGGATGTGCACCACCAACGGTTTGCCGGAGGCGCGTTTGGCGGCAATACCCGCGCGGTAGGTCAGCCAGTCGTGGGCGTGGATGAGGTCGAAATCCTCGTTTTTGGCGATCTCCGCCGCGATGCTGGCATATTGGTTCACCTCTTGCATCAGGTTGGGACCGTATTTGCCAGAGAAGACGTATTTACGTTTCTCACCGGTTTCGTTTTCGAACACGCCGCTCTCCATCTGGCTGATGACGTTGTAATAGTCGTCGAGCCCCACGTACGGGATGAGCTTGCTGTTCACCTGGATGTAGGACGTCTGGCCGGAATGTAGGAAGTATTCCGAGGTGCGCGTGTCAACTTCCACGTCGCTGCCGTTCACGATTTTGACGTATGTAAGGTCTTCGTCGCCGGAGGCCTTGGGCATCACGAAAGTAACCTCCACGCCGTTTAGGGCGAGGCCTTTGGTGAGGCCATAGCAGGCCGTTCCGAGACCGCCGGAGATATGGGGCGGGAATTCCCAGCCGAACATTAATACTTTGATAGCCATAATAGTATGTTTAGTGTGGTCTTTTTATTTCGCTTGTTCGATTTTCCATTTCATATAGAGCAGAGCGGCGACGCTCCAAGCCTGCGAGATGCAGCCGTTGGGTTTGAAAGGCGGGTCTCCGTCGGTGATTTCGGCCACGGTGGAGAGTCCGTAAGAGCTCATACAGCTGTCGAAATGGTAAAGGATGCGGTTGAGCACATCGTGTGCGCTGTCGGGATAGACATGCAGCAGGCAGTCGGTGAGGGGGAACAGCAGCCACGGCCATGCGGTGCCCTGGTGGTATGCGGCGTCGCGCTCGGCTTGCGTGCCCATGTAGTGACCCTTGTATTCGGGATCCTTGGGCGAGAGCGTGCGGATGCCTTTGTCCACCAACAGCTCCTCCATAACCCGTTTCAATACCAACTGTTTGAGGCGTTCGCTGATGGGCGAGAAGGGCAGAGAGGCTGCAATGAGCATATTCGGGCGCACTTGGAAGTTCTTGTAGTCGCCATCGACATAGTCGGCCAGGTAGCCCATCTCTTTCGACCAGAAGGTGTCTTTGAAGACGTTGGGGAAGTCGGCGACGACGGGCTCCCATTCGGTCAGGAACTCTTTGTCTTTGCTAACGCGTGCGAGGTCGAGGCCAAACTTCACGGCGTTGTACCACAAGGCGTTGATTTCGACCTGGCAGCCGGTGCGCGGGGTCACGGGACGGCCATCGACGATAGCGTCCATCCAGGTGAGGGCGAGGCCGGGACCGCCGGCATAAATCAGCCCGTTGTCCAGCATACGGATGTGGTTCATCGTGCCGTTGCGGTAGGCGGTGAGGATCTTTTTGACGACCTCTCCGTACTTTGTCCACACTTTCTTGTGTTTGCCAGTATTGTCGCTGTAGATTTGCAGGGCGCGGACAAACCAAAGTGGGGCATCGACGGAGTTGTAGGCGGCGTCGCTGCCGATACCGATGTTGGGGAAGAGTCCGTCCTTGAGGTCGGCAATCATCGTGTCGGCGATCTCTTCGAAGAGTTTGGCTTTGCCGAGCGGGAGGGTGAGACCGGGCAGCGCGATGAACGTGTCGCGGCCCCAGCGTCCGAACCACGGGTAACCTGCGATGACGTTGGTGCGGCCGTCGCGTTTCACGATGAACTGTTCGGCGGCGTTTTGCAAGCAGCTGGCGAAGTTGTAGCGCGGGGTGTGTTGCGCAGCCTCCTTTTCGTAGAGGGCTGCTATTTTGCTGGATTTCACCGGCTCAGTGCCGATGCACAGGTAGAGCTCCTTGCCGGAGGCCTTCACTGTGAGCGTGCCGGGCCGCCAGAGGTCTTCGTGGCCGTCGTAGCCACGCTTCAGTTCCTCTTCATATTCTATATTATAGTACCAATCGGGATGGTGCTCGTAGATTGTCGCCTCCGAGAATTGGAAATAGACGGGCGTGTAGCCGTTGTACATGCAGAAGCCGACGCCGTTTTCAACAGTCTGATAGTCCGTGTGCACGTCGTTGTTGGCGTGGGTGAGCTGATGGATGTTGCGGAAGGCGAGCAACGGTTCTACCTGCAGCGCGACCTCGTCGGCGTCATCGGGGAAGGTGTACTTGATGATGAGCCGGTCGGCGTCGTGCTGGAAGAGCAGCTCTTTGCGGAAATTGAACTTGCCGACGCGATAGTCATAGACTGGCACGCTGTCGGCGGAGAACTTTTGGAGGTACTTGTTGCCCTTGGGGTCGATGACGCCTCCCTTGTACTGGCGCACGGCGAGGTGGAAGTCCATGTCATTGACCACGATGTTCTCGTTGAGGCCGGAGACGAGGATGTGGCGTTCGCCGCCGAACTCGTCCTGCGGGGTGATAAGCAGGCCGTGGTACTTGCGGGTGTTGAGGCCGCAGAGGGTAGTGGTGGCGAAGGAACCGGTGCGGCTGCAACGCACAATCTCGCGCTCCTTCGCGAAGTTGATGTTTACTAACTTTTCTTTGTCGAATGCGATATAACTCATCGTATATGTCTCTTTTCTGTTATTTTTTCCCTATTTTAGTTTAATCTGCAAAGATATACTTTTTCTAGGATAGGTTGCATGTTTTTTTTTCATTTTTTTTTAACCGATGATTCGCGGCGGAGACAAAAAAATCCCGGGCCGACAGATCCGGGATTTTGTAGTAGGATATAATTCCGAAAATTAGCGGGCAACCGTGAATTTCTTGGTTGACGTGCCGTTCTCGGTGGAAATCTTCACCGTGTAAACACCGTTGGCGAAACTGCTGGTGTTGATTTGGGTGTTGACATCGTTGGCTTCGTACATGCCGACCATCTGGCCCATCATGTTGTAAACCTCAACGCGGTTGATGTTGCTGGTGGCGTTGATGTTGAGCACGGTGTTGGCCGGGTTCGGATAGATCTTGGTGCTCAAGCCGTGGTTCTCGACGCCCACACCAGGAGTGACGCTGAAGTCGTCGATGTCGATCAGGAACATATCTTCGCAGTTGAAGTGACGGATGGCGAGGTAGATGTTCTGACCACCGTAGGGCAGATTGACCATTTTCTGCTTCCAGGCGCCGGTCGCGCGGGGACCGCCGTCGGCATCGAGGTCTTCCTCATAGAGGAGCGTGAAGTTGCTCGGGTTGGTGCCGGTGGTGGAGACATACACGCCGTAGTGCTCGTTAGCATAGTTGGCATCCTGAGCAGCCACGTAGAAGGAAAGCGTAGCACCGGAGCTCGGAATCACGAGAGCGGGCGTGATCAACCAGTTGTCGGGGGTAAGGGCTGTGCCCAGAGCGTTGCTGTATGATCCGGAGAGGATAAAACCGTAGGAATCGTTGTAGCCGGAGCCGGAAAGGTCAACGCCGTCATAGTAGGAGTAAGGCTCCGTGCTCGGTTCCCAAGTGTAGCCGTCGCCGTCAACGTCGAGGACGCTCCAGCATGCGGGCATTCCATTGTCGAAGTTCTCGGTGAACGGAAGTGTTTGAGGTTGTGAGCAATCCACTGCGCTACCGGAGACAGCGATGGTCTTCGTAGTGCTGCCGCTGGTCAGCGTGACATTGCCGCTATGGTTGCCAGCACCGCTCGGGCTGTAACGCACATAGAGGGTACCGCCATTCGGAGACATAGTGGCTGTGGCAGCATAAGAGGTGCCGTTTGTGGAAACCTCGAAGTTAGCGGGAGCAGTGACCGTGATGTCATTGGTCAGCAGAGCGCCGACGACGGAAGCGGTCTTAGCGGGAACAGTAGAACCAATGTTGACGCTGCCGAAGGACATGCTTGTGGGAGAAACATTCATCAGAGGCTCAGTTTGAGCAGCCAGGGCGAAGTTGTCGATATAGAAAGCGTCATCCATTTCAAAGATTCCATAATACAGACCATTGCCGAGTTGAGAGACGCCGACGGCCACATATTTCGTGCCGGCGGGAACAACAGTGGTGAAAGGAGTGAAAGCGTCAACAGCACAGAGTTGTTCGCCCTGCCAGGTGAAGCTGGAGGCGTTGTTGTCGGTGGAGGAGTAACCAACTTGGAAGTAAGTGGGGGCGTTTGCAGAGGTGCCGAAGTAGTTGATGTAGTCGAAAGTGACTAAGAGAGCGTCGGTGCTGTGGATTTCAGGAGTGATGATGAAATCAACGGCTTGAGTGCCAATGGCGTAGTCGCCTTCAGTGCCAGTGCCGGCGGAGAAGAAGTTCGCGGGATCGTTACCAACGGACCAGCAAACGGGAGGAACGGGACCAGCGTTGAAATCGTTGCTGTAGGGAACCGTGATGCCGGGGGCGCAGTCCACAGACTCGCCCATGAGGGCAACGGTGTCGCTATAGCTGGAGGAGCTGACAATCAGGTTCTGGTTGAAGGTGCCGGCAGCCGTGGGGGCGAATCTGACGAAGATGGTGTCTGTCGTTGAAATGGCTGAATTGGCAGGGATGGTCTGTGTGGCAGCGTAGGTGGTGCCGTTGAGGGAAACCTCGTAAGGAGCCGTTGCGGTCACGGTGAAAGCCTCGTTGACATTCACGGTGCTCAGGATGACAGTTGTCGGGTTCGAAGTGGTACCCATGGCATTGGGGCCGAAATTCAGCGTGTCCGTGCTGAGGGTTACGCTAGGTTGGGGTGCACCTTCGAACACATTGAAGTTGGTGAGATACAGTCTCAGCTGATCGGCGTCAGAAACACCATGGAAGGCGATTTTGTAGTTGCCATTCAAGGCGTTGAGGTTGAAATATTCAGTTTGGTAAGTTGAATTGTTAACCTCGATAATAGGAGTCAACGCTACAGTGTCAGCACCAATGGCAAAGATTTGGAATTTTTCAGAATAGGTGGTGCTGCCAGAACGGTAATCGATGGAGCCTGTTTGGTTGCCGTTGAGGGTGAAAACAGGAGAAATCAACCAGTCGTCCATAGCCAAGCTGCTGTTATAACGGATTGAAGCATAGCCTTCGCTGGAGCTGAATTCGAAAGTGTAGTCGTCTCCGTTGGCGTTAATGACTTGCCAACATTGGTTAGCGGCATCACTGGTGAAGCTGTAGTTGTAAGGGATGGGGTTGTTACCGCAGTCGATTGCAGCACCTGCGAGAGAAATGGTCACGTCGGTTGCGCCAGTGGAGGTAAGTGTTACGGAACCGTTGTCAGTACCAACAGTGGTGGGGGCATATTGCACATAAAGGGAGCCGCCAGCTGCGGGGACAGTGGCCGTGGTGCCGAAGGTGGTACCGTCGGCGGAAACGGCAAACGGAGCAGTGGTGGTTGCGGTAACACCAGCGGTGAGGCTGTAAGCGGTGATATTCACAGTGCTGCTGGCGGTGTTGCCTATCGCAACGGTGCCGAAGTCGATGGTGGTAGGATTGGCCTCAATCGTCGGGCTGGTCGGCTGGGCGAAGATCACCACGTCGTCAATGTTCATGTAGAACATATCCGTGCAGTTGAAGTGACGGAAGGCGATGCGGACAGTGCCGGTATAGTTGGCCAAGTTCACGGTTTTCTGTTTCCAAGTTCCTTGCACGCGGGCGCCGCCATTGGCATCGAGAGTTTCCTCATAGAGGAGGGTGAAGTCAGCGGGGGTCGTTCCTGCGGTGGTGGAAATGTACACACCGTAGTGCTCAGCGGCGTAGCTGGCATCTTGGGCTGCAACCCAGAAAGTCAGCGTGGCGGGACCTGTGAGGGTGATGGCGGGCGTGATCAGCCAGTTGTTGGGGGTCAGCACCGTTCCGTCATAGTAGGAGCAGGAATAAGCGCAACCGTCTGTCCCGTTGTGTCCAGTAACACCAGTGACACCTGCTGAGGAGAGCCAGCTGTTCCCATCATTGTCGGCATCGATGTTCACCCAAGTGGACGGGATGCCGTTCTCAAAATCTTCATTCAGAAGATTTTGCGCCTGTACTGCCACCATGGCAAACAGGGCCAGCATTAGAGTAAAAATCTTTTTCATTTTTTTAGGTTTTGATGAATAAATAGGTTTGTTATACTATTGTTTTTATTTTCCCTTTTTACGCAAAAAACACGCGGCAAAGATACATTTTTTTTCGCGCTGTATGTTATTTTTCGAACTTTTTTTTTCTGCACATTTCTGCGTATTTGTGACCGTTCGCAATTACGGGCAATTAGTCAAAAAGTGTATCTTTGCACCCTTTAATCCTAAAGAAGAATATGGACGAGAACAGACTCTTCACCGTTTCTGAAGTTCGTGAATGTGAGAAGTTTACGATACAGAAGGAGGCACTTTCACCCGTAGGACTGATGGAGCGGGCGGCCTTGGCTTGCGCCGAGGAAATCGCTCCCAGCCTCTGGCTTGACGAGTATAAGGATGTCTATGTCTTTGCCGGACCGGGCAATAACGGCGGCGACGGGGTGGTGATTGCTGTCCATCTTGCTAAAGGAGCTCCCGACCACCATGTCTATGTGGTGGTGTGCGCTCCAGAAAACGCTCGCTTCAGCGAGGAGATGCAGTACCAGATGCAACGGTGGTCTGAGTTCTCCGCCCAGCATGAAAATGCCAAAACGCTGTTCTACAACGCTGATGAAAAACCGGAGCCGAAGGCCGGCGACCTCATTGTCGATGCCCTCTTCGGCATCGGCCTCAACAAGCCGGTGACCGGATTTTACGCCGAGGTTATCCGCCAAATCAATGCCTCCGATGCCTACACCGTCGCTATTGACACGCCGTCGGGACTTTTCGCGGATTGTCATACCCCCGATGACAGCACCGTGGTTCTCGCTGACGAAACCCTGAGCATACAGTTTATGAAGACCGCCTTCCTCCTGCCCGAAAACTACCGTTTCCATGGCGACGTGAAGGTGGTGGATATCGGGATGGAAGCTCCTGACAATCTGAATGGTACGATCCGATATCTGTTGACCCGGCACGATGCATTGGCGATGTTGCGCCCCCGTAGCCCCTACGCCCACAAGGGCACGTTCGGGCACGGACTGTTGGTGGCGGGTTGCGAACGAATGCCCGGTGCGGCGGTGCTTGCGGCCGCGGCTGCCATGCGTGGCGGCGTCGGCAAACTGACCGTCCACACGGTGAAGCCGGTGCTCAACACCCTCGCCGCCGTCCTTCCCGAAGCTATCCACGATATTGACGTTAACGAGCAGATAGTCAGTCATATCGACTGGAATCATCTGCCCGAGAATATCACCGCAGTGGCGTTAGGCCCTGGTCTCGGCACAGCGAAACAGACCGTCGCAGCGATGAAGGACATCCTCGACACGGTCAAATCCCCGATGGTGATGGATGCCGACGCGCTGAATATGTTGGCGGAGAACAAGACTTGGCTGGCCTACCTCCCGCCATGCAGCATCCTGACGCCGCATTTCGCTGAATTTGAGCGACTCGCGGGTAAACCTTCCGATGACTTTGACCGTCTAGAGCGTGCGAAGGCGTTTGCGCAGCGTTATTCGGTGGTGCTGGTCCTCAAAGGACGGCACACGGTGGTCTCGCTGCCCGACGGTCGGCAGTTCTTTAACACCACGGGCAATTCGGGCATGGCTACGGCCGGCAGTGGTGACGTGCTCACCGGTTTGATCCTGTCGCTGCTCGCGCAGGGTTACGCCCCCGAATGCGCGGCCATGCTGGGCGTTTACCTTCATGGAGCGGCCGGAGATGCGTACGCCGACCAACACGACGCCCGTACCCTCATTGCCTCCGATTTGCCGAAGTACTTTTCCGAGGCACTTTCTATGTTGAAGAGAGAAGAATGCATAATGTAAGATATTTCTGGAATGACCTCAAAAAGGTGATACGAAAGAAGTGAATGTTTAAGAAAAAAGTAGTAATGATGATGAGAAGAACCCTGATTACGACAATGTTGATGTTCACCATGGCCTGTATGGCTCAGGTGAGCATCCACATTGACATCAAAGGCGACAAGACCTTCGACTCCGTCTTTGTGAGGAGCGAAGCCAAACTGCAGACCAAAAAGTATCTGAGTGCACCGTACAGTTCTTCGGTGACGCTTCAGGACAAAGAGTCGCTGAAGCCCGGCATGTATGAGATTTTGGGCGACAGCACCTATCTGGCTGTGATTTTCATCCCGAGCGAGAAGAACCAGAAGTTCTCCCTTACAATCGACGGGGAGAACGTCACGTTCGCCAACTCCAAGGAGAACACTGCCTATTACGACTATTTGCGCGTCATGATGGGGTATAACAAACGGTTGGATTCCCTCAATGAGGAGTTCCAGCGGGCGCAGCGCACTCTTCCTCAGTATATGCTGAAGGTTTTCGTGGACTCGCTGTCGGCAAACGCCCGCCGCATCAATGACGAGATGCGCACCTATCAGCGCAAGACTGCCGCCGCCAATAAAGGCACGCTGATGGGTTCCGTAGTGGCCACGGCCACCTATCTCAACGACCCGCCGCAAGAGGTCGTCAGTGACCGGCATCTCTTCCAAAGTTATTACATCGAGCACTTTTTCGACAATTTTGCCTGGAACGATCCGCGTATCTTCAATACTATTGTGGTGGAGCAGAAACTCAAGGAGATCTGCAACATGATTTACCAGTATGACAATCCCGAATACGATACATTCGTGGTGGCGGCGTTGAACCAAGCCAAGGTCAACCAGACTTCTTATGAGTATTTGTTCGACGCATTGGAGCACGTGCTCGGCAGCAATATTTCTCCCTATAAGGTGGAGCATACCTACATCGCTATGTTGAAGGATGCTTTGGCGTATCCGAAACTTGATGAGAACCGCAAAAGACGTTACACCAGGGAGTTGGGATTCATAGATAAGAACCATGCCGGGGATACTGTTCCTGATTTCAGACTTGTGCTCGCGAACGGGGACACCACCACCTTCTACGCCATCGAGAGCGAATACACGCTGCTCTACCTTCAGCACCCGACCTGCCCGACCTGCCATCAGGTTCGCAATCGGATGAAGGGCTTCGACAAGCTCAACCGCGCCATCGAGTCGGGAAAGCTCAAAGTGGTCATGGTCTATTTCGAGGATGACCCGAAGGTCTGGGACAACTACATCCACTCCAGCGAGGCCAACCCCAAGTATCTGCAAGGCTGGAACTTCGACCAGACCATTGATGACAAGGACCTCTTCGACACCCGCACCATCCCTTACATGTTCCTCCTCGACAAAGACAAAGTCGTCATCAAGAAAGACCTGCTCGTCAACGAAATCGAACCTTATATTGACTACTTGAAAATCTATTAATCAAAACGCAAAATCCCACATTCCAGTACTTAACCTTCTAACCCCTTAACCCCAAACTCTCAACTCCCATAACCCATAAACCATAACCCATAAACCCTAACCCATAACCCATAACCCATAACCCTTAAACAAATGACTGAAAACCTATTCATGCTGATATTCATCGTGGTCATTGCCCTGTTGCTGATTCTGGACCTGTTTGTGCTGCACAAAAAAGACCACGAGGTCACCTTCAAAGAGTCGGCCCGCCAGACGGCTATCTGGGTATCGTTGGCCATGCTCTTCTTCCTGCTCATCCGCTTCCAAGGCAATAAAGTGGTGGATGTGCACGACAAAGACCAGTTTGTAGCGCAAAATGAGCTTTACGAGCATCAAGTTACATACGACGATGCCGCTACTTGGGACGATAACGTAAAGCGATACAACAAGCAGCTCTCCTTGGAATACCTCACCGGTTATCTGATAGAGTTGTCGCTCTCCATCGACAATGTTTTCGTGATGATCATGATTTTCTTGTCGTTTGGGGTAGCGAAGCAGTATTACCACCGGGTGCTATTCTATGGCATTCTCGGGGCAATCGTGTTGCGCTTCATTTTCATCTTCGCGGCAGGTGCGCTTATCCAGAAGTTCCACTGGCTGTTGCTGGTCTTCGGTGCATTCTTGATCTATTCCGGTATCAAGATGTTCATAGACCGAAACAAGGACGAGAGCATTGACGTAGAGCATCATCCTGTGGTGAAATTCCTGACTAAGAGAAAGTTGAGCACACCTTCATTCGATGGGCACAATTTCTTCACGAAAGTGGATGGCCGTTGGCTCTGCACGCCGCTCTTTGTCGTGCTGATGATTATCGAGTTCTCGGACATTATCTTCGCCTTCGACTCCATTCCGGCCATTTTCTCGGTGACCCACGACCCGCATATCGTCTTCTTCTCCAACATTTTTGCCATCCTCGGCTTACGGTCGATGTTCTTCATGTTGGAAAGCATTATGGACAAGTTCGCCTATCTGCGGATCGGTCTTTCCGTGCTGCTGACCTTCATCGGTGTGAAGATGTTCTTGCCGTTGGTGGGTATCGAAGTCGGTATTGTCGCCTCCCTGGTTATTATCGTTTCTATCTTGACGCTCAGCATTTTGCTCTCCGTGCTCTTCCCCCCGAAAAAAGCCAAGACCAACGTACAATAACCCTCTAACTCTCGAATCCTCTATCCCTTAACCCTTAACCCTTTAAAACACCGCCACTTTCCCGCACTGTTTCAGGAATTCAGCGATGGTCTTTTGGGCTTTGGCCTCCGCTTTGGCACGGTTCTCGGGTGTGTTGTAGCGGGTTCTGATCTTGTTTTCCACCCGTTGGATCATAGGTTTCGCGTCGAACGCCACAGCATTCTCCTCGTCCTCGTTGTCGGACTTGAACCAGGAGGATAGGGTGGACTGTGTGAATTCCACGTCGGGCAGGTGCACGACAACGGTGTCGGAGTTTTCCTTGGGCTCGTAGCGAACCTTGTCGAGGTCCATGGTGAGGCTCACCTGTTGCCGGAGGATCTGTACGCAATCGTGTTTGCGTTTGAAAAGGCCGTTGTCTTTTCCGAGAACTGAGCTTCCGATGCCGCTGCCGTAGAAGGAGTCTTTGGTATAGTCCTCCGTGACAGTCGTGTAGAGGTAGAGGATTCCGATGGGGCGTGTCGATTCGATGACGGCCGGGGTGTCCTTCAGGGTGATGTCGTTTGTGTCCTGGCGGTGCGACAGTCGGCTCCACAGGACCACTCCTGCTGCGAGCAGGATGATTGCTATTGCGTATTTGAGGGCTCTTTTCATATTCGTTCTTGCTTGAGCCCCACACTGCGGCTTCGCCTTGTGTGGGGGTACTTGTGCTTCGCGCGTGTTGCCCCTCCGGGGCTGTTTAAGGAATGATTTTTTTAATATGCGTGAGTCTATCGTTGCTTAGTGCGTGAAAACGGGGTGTATGCCAAGGGTGTTGAGGAGGGAGGTGAACACGGTTTCGGTGTTGCGGGTGAGTTCGTCGGCGAGTTGTGCTTGCAGCTCTTTTTCCTGGCTGATGACGTCCTCGAAGGCCATTGTCTTGATTTGCTGGATGGTGGTTTCGCCCACCTTGTCACGCAAACCGGTGGAGAGCGTCACAATCTCATCCTGGTTGGTAGCGGGTTTGAAGGATTTGTCGATGATTTTCGCTTTAGGGAGACGTATCTGCAGTGTATCGTCGCTGATGAATTGCAGGTCTGTCTCTTTCAGCTCGTTGAGGTCGATGCCGTAGCGGATGGTCACGTCCACGGGGATGACGCAGAGGCGTTTGCCGAGTTTCCATTTGGAGGGGTTGAGGGTGGCGATGTGGGTCTCCGAATCGTAGATGCCCATTTTGCGGATGGTCACCTCTGTGCTGGCGATTTGAGATTGTTCCTGCAGCATCCCGAGGATTTCGTTTTTGTCGGGTTGCGGGAGTTCGGTTTTCTTTTGCGGCCATGCGATCACGGCTATGAGGATCGCGATGCTGGCGGCGAGCATTATCCAATGTTTTCGCTCCATTTTATTGATGTTTATCTATCCACGAATTACAACAATCATGCCATTCTCTATTTTTTCTAAAAGAAAAGGGACGTCATATTGGACGTCCCTTCGTATCATTCGTTTAAAAACGGGGGATTAGCCGTTGAAGACTTTGTCGAGGCTGATGCCGCGCACTTGTGCCACGGTATAGGCGTCGCGCATTTGGGCGAGGGCGCCGATGGTGGCTTTCACCACGCTGTGCGGGTTGGAGGAGCCTTTGGACTTGGCGAGCACGTTCTTCACGCCCACGCTCTCGAACACGGCACGCATAGCACCGCCGGCGATAACACCGGTACCGGGGGCTGCGGGTTTCATGAAGACGTTAGCGCCGCTGTACTTGCCATTGGCGGAGTGCGGGATGGTACCTTTGAGGATCGGAACTTGGATGAGGTTCTTCTTTGCATCCTCAACGCCTTTGGAGATGGCGGTCGAGACCTCACGGGCCTTACCCAGACCATAGCCCACGATGCCGTTCTCGTTACCCACGACGACGATCACTGCGAAGCTGAAGATACGTCCGCCCTTGGTAACTTTGGTCACTCTGTTGGTGGCGACCACGCGCTCCTTGAGCTCCAGGTCAGCCGCTTTCACTTTCTTGATATTTTCGTTAGCCATAGTACTGTTGTTTTAAAATTTGAGACCACCTTCCCGGGCAGCGTCGGCCAGGGATTTCACTCTACCATGATACAGATAACCGTTGCGGTCGAACACCACTTCGGTGATGCCGGCGGCCAAAGCGCGGGTGGCGATTTCTTTGCCGACGAGTTTCGATTTCTCGCATTTGGTCATTTTCTGGTCGGCGATGCCGGGCAGCTTGGAGGAGGCGCTCACGAGGGTTACGCCAGCCTCATCGTCAATGACTTGCACGTAGATGTCGCGGTTGCTTCTGAACACGGACATTCTGGGGCGCACGGGAGTGCCGCTGACAATCTTGCGAATGCGGTTTTTAATCCTTTTTCTTCTATATTCTTTCTTATTGTAAGCCATAATATCAGTTTTTGACGATTATTTCTCTGCCGACTTACCGGCTTTCTTTCTAACGTACTCACCTTCGAAGCGGATACCTTTGCCTTTGTAGGGTTCGGGTTTACGATAGGAGCGGATCTTGGTAGCGACCTGACCGAGCAGTTGTTTGTCGATGCAGTTCAGGATGATGATAGGGCTCTTACCTTTCTCGTTGATGGTTTGCACCGTGATCTCCTTCGGGAAATCGAAGAGGATGTTGTGGGAGTAGCCCAGACCGAGGTCAAGCTGATGGTCGCCTTTCGCTTCGGCCTTGTAGCCGACGCCGATGACTTCCATCTTCTTGGTGAAGCCTTGTGACACGCCGGTGATCATGTTGTTGAGCAGGGCGCGGTAGAGGCCGTGCATGGAGCGGTCGCGTTTGGAGTCGCTCGGGCGTTTAACGTGGAGGTGGCCGTCTTCGATGTCGAAGGTGATGCGCTCATCGACGTACTGTTGCAGTTCGCCTTTCGGGCCCTTCACCGTCACGATGTTGGATTTCTCGTCTCTTTTCACTTCAACCCCTGCGGGGATGGCGATTTGTAATTTTCCTATTCTTGACATAGCGGTTCCTCCTTCTTAGCTGATGTAACAAATAACTTCGCCGCCGACGTTTTGTGCGCGGGCCTCCTTGTCGGTCATCATGCCGTGGGAGGTGGAGATGATAGCGATGCCGAGGCCGTTGAGCACGGACGGCAGTTCGTTGACGCCCACATACTTACGAAGGCCGGGGCGGCTGATGCGCTTAATCTCGCTGATGGCGGACTGTTTGGTTGCGGGATGGTACTTCAGGGCGATTTTGATCGTCTTGGGCATCGTGTCATCCTCGAATTTATAGTTCAGGATATAACCTTTGTCGAACAGGATTTTGGTTATAGCCTTTTTCTCGTTGGAAGCGGGGATTTCCACCACTTCGTGATGCGCGCGGATGGCGTTTCTCACACGAGTCAAATAATCTGAAATGGGATCGGTATTCATAATTCAATCTTCTTCGTTTGGTTACCAACTTGCTTTTTTCACTCCGGGAATCTTGCCTGCGAGTGCCAGCTCCCTGAAGTCGATACGGGAGAGGCCGAACTGGCGCATGTAGCCTTTCGGGCGGCCGCTGAGTTTGCAGCGGTTGTGCATGCGGATGGGGTTCGAGTTCGGGGGCATTTTCTGAAGCGCGATATCGGCGGCACGCTTGGCCTCGTAATCATCGCCTTTCATAATTTTCTTCAGTTCAGCGCGCTTGGCGGCATATTTAGCGACCATTTTCGCTCTTTTGATTTCTCTTGCTTTTAAAGATTCTTTAGCCATGATTACTTATTTTTGGTTTTTGAAGGGTAAGCCGAATTCTTTCAGCAGGGCGAGACACTCCTTGTCGTTTTGGGCAGTGGTGACGAAGGTGATGTCCATACCGTTGATTTTCAGAACCTTGTCGATATCGATTTCGGGGAAGATGATTTGTTCGGGAATACCGAGCGTATAGTTGCCGCGGCCGTCGAATCCCTTGTCGCTGATACCGCGGAAGTCGCGGATACGCGGGATGGAGACGGTGACCAAGCGGTCGAGGAATTCATACATGCGGTCGCCGTGAAGGGTCACGCGCACGCCGATGGGCATTCCTCTTCTCAACTTGAAGTTGGAGATGTCCTTTTTGGACTTGGTGGGGACAGCTTTCTGACCGGCGATGAGGGTCATTTCCTGCACGCCTGCGTCGATGAGTTTCTTGTCGGCGATGCCGAATTTGCCAAGGCCTTGGTTGAGGCAGATCTTGGTGATTCTGGGCACGCGCATCACGGATTTGAATCCGAACTGCTCTTTGAGAGCGGGCAGAACCTCGTTCTGGTATTTTTCTTTATATCTCGGTGTGTACATTACTTGATCTCCTCTCCTGACTTTTTGGAATATCTGACTAATTTACCGTTTTCGTTCAACCGTCTACCCACGCGGGTAGCGTTTCCTTTAGCGTCAACCAGCATGAGGTTGGAGATGTGGATCGGGGCTTCCTTTTGGATGATGCCGCCGTTGGGGGATGCAGCGCTGGGCTTGGTGCTTTTGGACACCATGTTGACGCCTTCCACGAGAGCTTTGTTCTCTTTGGGATAGACTTCCAACACCTTGCGCACTGCTTCCTTGTCTTTACTTGCACCGGTAATCACTTTGACAGTGTCGCCTTTTTTGATTTTCAGTTTCATTTTTCCTTTTTCTTTAATTGTTCGTCAATTGGTCTTGGTCAATTGTATAATGAACGGTTTATTGACTTGTTTTTACAACACCTCGGGGGCGAGTGACACGATCTTCATGAACTGTTTCTCACGGAGTTCGCGGGCCACGGGTCCGAAGATACGGGTGCCGCGCAGTTCGTCGTTCGCGGTGAGCAGGACCACGGCATTGTCATCGAATTTGATGTAAGAGCCGTCGTTTCTGCGGACGTGACGTTTGGTGCGGACGACCACCGCCTTGGACACCGTGCCGGATTTGACCTGGCCGGAGGGGATGGCACTCTTGATGGCGACCACGATTTTGTCACCCACGCGGGCGTAGCGTTTCTTGGTGCCGCCGAGGACGCGGATGCAAAGGACTTCCTTGGCGCCGCTGTTGTCTGCTACTGCTAATCTTGATTCTTGCTGTATCATAATTATTTAGCCTTTTCTACGATTTCGATTAAACGCCAGCATTTGTTCTTGGACAAAGGTCTGGTCTCCATAATTCTCACTCTGTCACCGATGCCGCACTCGTTTTTCTCATCGTGCGCCATGAATTTGGTGGAGCGTTTCAGGAACTTGCCATAGATGGGGTGTTTCATCTTGCGTTCGACTTTGATGACGATGGATTTGTCCATCTTGTCGCTCACAACGATGCCTTCTCTCACTTTTCTGTTATTTCTTTCCATATTCTTGTCGGTGATAGGGGGTTATTTATTCTCGTTGATTTCTCTTTTGCGCACCTCGGTCATCAGGCGGGCGATGTCTCTGCGCTGGGCCTTGATGAGTTGGGGGTTCTCCAGGGGGGAGATGGCGTGGTTGAGGCGCATGGTGACCAGTTTGTCTTTCGCGGTGGCGAGTCTCTCCCGCAGTTCGGGGGTGGTCAGTTCATTGATTTCCTGTTGTTTCATACTGCGTTCCTCCTATTAAATTTCTTCTGAATAATCTCTTCTGACAATGAATTTGGTATGGACGGGGAGCTTCTGGGCGCCGAGTCTCATAGCTTCGCGGGCGACCTCCAATGGGATGCCGTCGGCTTCGAAGAGGATGCGGCCGGGGCTGACGCGGGCGGCGAAGTATTCGGGAGTACCTTTACCTTTACCCATACGGACACCAAGACCCTTGGCGGTCACGGGGCGGTCCGGGAAGATGCGGATCCAGAGTTTGCCCTGACGTTTCATCTCACGGGTGATAGCCTGACGGGCGGCCTCGATTTGGCGGGCGGTGATCCAGTACATGTC